>VSSQ01000035.1_pt1 | contig 235261 bp, 206 predicted proteins | sample 4763081 | NCBI WGS metagenome assembly VSSQ01 (sample SAMN12137344, study PRJNA551015) | bioreactor metagenome | isolation source: SDC9 anaerobic chlorinated ethene degrading culture | place: USA: Knoxville, Tennesee | collected 2015-01-01 | reverse complement strand
ACAAAGTGAAAGCTAGCGCCTTTAGACGCTAGCCGGCATTAGAGGCTTATAGCCTAAGAGCAAACCACCCGTTAGACGGGTGGTGCTGATTTAGTCGACGGAGTCATCTTCCGTTAATTTTTTCTGCCCCAGTCGTGTTCTTAGGGTTTCCCGGGTCCATTTATAGTTTGGCGATGCCAAACTGTTGGCAGGGTCATATGCAGGAGAGGTTACATTAAGAATGCCACACATCATATCGTAGATTAAGTCATTAGTGAAATAGGAATTGGTATGAGCGGTAAGGGCTGCAGTTGCAGCGGGGTAGGTTTTGCGATAGTCATCAGAAAGATACGCAAATAAGGGTATGCGTAAAGATACAAAACCTACAGGATCCGGGTAACGTATTCTATTGGGGTTGGCGCCGTGATCAGAAAAATACACCATGGCTTCTAAATTAAGATTACTTTTTGCATATTCATATACTTGTGAAAGAAAATAGTCAGTATAAGCCAAAGAATTATCGTAATTTACAGGGAAGTCGTATACTTTAGGATCACCCCACTTAGTGAATTCAGGTGGATAACGATTTTGATAATTATCATGACTACCCATAATATGCAGGATGATGAAATTATTTTGGCTGGGATCTACTTGTTTAAGATAATCCATTAAAGCCATGTCATATTGCTGTTTATCAATTTCTTGACTGGTCCACTTGGAATGATCTGCAGTTTTGGCAACTAAGGTTACTTGCGTATCAGCATCGCCTACAGTTCCTTGATTACTAAACCAAGAAGTAGTGTATCCTGCTTTTTTAGCAATATCCAGAATGGAAATAGATTGATTAAAAGGAATCTCATTATACTGATTTTTAGTTGTTAAAGCACGTTCCAGCGAAGGAACAGTTTGTGCCCACGATGTATAGGCGTGCTTGAAAACAATACTATTCTTGTCGGTTAATTTTTCTCTTAACCAAGGGGTTGTGTCATTTTCAGTTTTTGTATATGCACTCATGAAATTACGAGAGGCAGATTCGCCTATAATCAAAATAATGGTTCCCGGTTTTTTCCAAAGTGGTTTTGTAGGGGTAACTGCTAGCGAGGAAAAGTTTTTAACATGGTTTACGGTATATTGACGCGCTGAAATGAAATAGTCCCGTACCTCGCCATAATGTTCCAGTAAACGTGTACTAGTGAAAATACTTAAGGAATAATATCCTGCACCTAAAAATATAACTAGCATAAAAACCAAGCTTTTTTTGTTATTCCATGTTTTTAATGCTAGGCTGCCGGTAATTTCATTAGCTTTATAAAACAAACAAAATAATAGGCAAAATATGGCAACAGGGGCTAAAAGATATTGATAGCCAATGGTTTTTACAAATTCTAAGGCTTCATTAGGATTTGTTTGATAAAGAGCCATCAGGCCGGGTTCAGTGACGGAGGAATGGTATAAGGCAAAATAAATCCATTGAAATACAGGTAAAACCATTAGCAAGGTTTGACAAAATGCTACTACAAAGGAAACAAAGGTATTGTTTTTTAGGAATTTTAATAAAAGCAAATGTAGGGCAATTAGGGCGGCAGTACCGTAGAGGCCGAAGGAAATATCAAAGTGATTGCTAAAAAATGGCACGGTACTATGATAGGTCAGCCAATAAAAGGTAGGATAGGTTATAATCCAACTTAAACCCACAAAAATATGAGATAAAAAGTATTTCGAAAATAATGAATAGCCAATAAGAGAAACGGGTAATACTGCTACTAAAGCACAGGGGACAAAACGTCGCATTTGTAAGTAGAAGGGTTTGTCGCCTAACCCGTTAGATACTAGGTAATAATAGCCAAAAGTAAGAATATATAGCAATAAAGCAGATAATAAATAACGCCATACTGGTTTTTTAAATAGTAGTTTCATATCATAGCTCCTTTTTTATCAACGTTTGTATTATAACACAATATACTTGATTTTCTTCCTAAATATTGGGCACAATGGTATAATAGGATTGCAATTGTAAATTAACATAAGTATGTATATATCACTAAAAAATGGGGTATAGCCATAAAATACTAGTTTAAAATATTGGATACTACGAAGGTGGAAAAATATGCGTATAGCGATTTTAGAGAGTATTATTATGCCTGCCGGCCATGAGGTAGAGTTTGATAGAATATTGGTTGATGAACTAAAGAAACAAGGGCATACCCCTTGTTTCTTTGTTCCGAAAAGATTCCCTTTTAAGATAAATTATGGCGTAGAAATAGAGTACTTAGAAGGAGGAGAAGTTGTCACCTATGCCGGGGTTGGTGAGTTAAAAAAACTTTTACTTTCTATAGTCAGAGAAAAAAGACGTATTGATTGGTTTAATGCTGCTTATGCTAAAGCAAAAGCGGGTAAGTGTGACGCCATTATTGTGCCTACGTCTACCTATCGCTATTTACGAACCTTATGTAATAGCAAATTAAAACACTCGCCGGTACCGATATATTTTATTTTTCATGGTATTAATCCTAAGGAACAGCCTAAGTTTGAAAGGCAGGCCAATAAATGCTTGCCCTATAAGAATATTAACTTAAGAGTCATTACTTTGCGTAATGATTTTGCTAATAGTGACTTGCCAAATTTGCGCCTAATAAATCCCCCTGTTTTCAAACCTCAGGATCTACCCATAAGGGAAGAAATACAAGGTAAAACACCAATAAAAATAGGATTTTTTGGCCAATTTCGCAAGGAAAAGAATTTAGCATTTTTTTTAGATGCCTTTGTTCAGGCAAATTTCACTGTACCCGTGGAGCTTATTGTCCAAGGAGCAACAGCTAAACCTGAAGACGGCGAAGTTTTCGAAAAATATGCCAAGGATTATGCCAAATATAAAAATATAACTTTTTTGCATAAAAATTTAATTGGTATTGATTGGCAAAAAGCATTGCTGGAGGTAGATGTTATTATCATGCCTTATGCTGCAGAGCGCTATCGTTATCACTGGAGTGCCATGCTTTTTACCGCCATAGGTTTTTATAAACCAATCTTAATATCTCCGGAAATAAATCCTGAGGTTTTGGAAAAATATAAAATTGGTGCTGCGGTGCAATTAGATAGCATTGCAACTTTTTCAAGACAATTAGAAGAATTTATGGATGACTTCGTTAAGAACACCAATATTTATAGAGAAAATCTGCTTCTTGCCAATAAAGAATATAGCCACGAAGCATTAATAAAAAACATATTGGCTGATGAGTAGAAAATAGAGGCAAAGGTAATGATAATGAGGTGAAACCTTGGAACCAATAGATATGGTGTATCTATGGTGCGATGGCAAAGACAACCGTTTTCGTGCTGATAAGGAAAAATATATTAAGCAAGAAATAAAAAGTTTGGATACAGAGGCAATTAGTGAAGTGCGTTTTTTTGATAATGAAGAGCTGAAATATTCGTTACGCTCTTTGGAAAAGAATGCACCATGGATTAATCATGTTTACATCGTAACTGATAGACAATGTCCTAAATGGCTAAATTCCCAATATGATAAGGTCACTGTTATTGATCATTCTCAAATATTGCCCTTAGAAAACATACCAACCTTTGCTTCACTTGCTATAGAATATAGAATGCATTTAATACCGGGGTTGTCAGAAAAATTTCTCTATGGCAATGACGATATGTTCTTTGGGCAGGAGGTAACACCGGGATTTTTTTTTCATAAGGATAAACCAATAGTTAGATTAAGTCCTTATGCACCAATAAAAAGGATAAAAACCTCATTAAAATTTAATAAGGTTTTTGCAAAAGAGTCCATGTGGATGAAGACTAATTTAAATACCTGGAAAGTTTTAAATAACAAATATAAACAACAGGAATTTTATATGTCACATCATAACATAGATAGTTATACAAAGTCTGAATTTAGTGCTGTGCTGGAAAAATATGCCAAAGATTTAGAAATAACCCTGAATATTAGATTCCGTAACGAATGCAGTCTTTCAAGATCATTGATAGGTTTAGATGCAGTATATAGCGGTGCAGGAATTTTACGAATTGTTAAAGCTCTTAATTTACGAAAAAAACATCTATGGTGGCTTAACACCGATTATTGTGAATCCTACATGCGGGCAGGAGATTTGAAGGCTATAAAAGAAATAAAAAGGTTTAAACCGGTATTATTTTGTATAAATGCCAGCGACACCAATGATTCAGAAGTAAATTTGCAGATAAAAATTTTCATGCAGGAAATGTTTCCATTGCCGTCTAAATTCGAAAAAGTATGAGCGGAATTTGAACTTGTATTTAATTACGCCGGTATAATTCAAAAATTTGCTTTATGGAGAGGGAAAAATGAAAACACTTCTACTTTTGTTTTTTGGTGTTGGCCATATTGACAATGTGGCAGGCACAGAAAAGGTATTTGTTAACATGGCTAATGCTTTTTCACAAAGAGGATATAGGGTTATTGCTATATATAATGATAGTCCGGGGAAAAAACCTTTCTATGAAGTTGATGAAAAAGTAGAGCTTATCAATCTTGCAATGGGAAAAATATTCCCACCTATTAGTAAAAAAATATTGCGTGAGATATATAGAATATTCAAATTTAAGATTACCAATCCTGTAGAGATTTATAAATCAGAGATGTTTGCTAAAAAAATAGAAGAGAAGATAAAAAATAGTGAAATTTACAGTGTGGTGTGTTTTGAATATAATAGTGTTGTCGTAGCTAATAAGCTGGGAATAACGCCCCGTATAGCTATGGTACATAATTGCATAGATGAGTTAATTAAGCCGTTAACAAAAAAAGAATTGGAGCAGGCAAATAAAATGACAGCCTATCAGGTGCTGATGCCAAGTTTTGTTAAAGAGGCTCAGCGGTATTTGTCTACGGAAATAGTTTATATTCCTAATGCAATTGACAAGGTTACTTTGGCTAGACAGGAAAAACAAATATCAGATAGAAATAAACACACGATTATTTGCATAGGAAGGCTGGAAGCGGAACAAAAACAACAACATATTTTATTGCAGGCCTTTGCTCTGCTTGCTGATAAATATCCACAATGGGAGGTGGATATTTATGGTTTGGGTTATAACTTGGAACGTGATGCCTACAAAGAAGAATTATTGCATATTATAAATAAATATAAAATGGAAAAGCAAGTCCATCTAAAGGGTGTAACGGATAAAATATTGGAAAAAATGTGCCAAGCTGATATTTTAGCTATGCCATCTGCTTACGAAGGATTTTCCATGGTTTTAGGAGATGCTATGAGTATAGGCCTACCAGCTGTGGGATTTGTTAATGCTCCTTCGGTAAATGAATTGATTGTGAATAATGTAACAGGTATTTTGTGCGCGGATACCATTAAGGACTACGCTGCAGGATTAGAAAAGCTTATGTGCAATGATAAATTGCGCCGAGAATTGGGGGATAATGCGTATCTAGCCGCGCAAGAATATTCAGCAGAGAAAGTATGGAATAAATGGGAGAACTTATTTAAACGATTACATGAGCAATAAAAGATATGAAGGAGAGCACACATGAAACTTAGTATAATCGTGCCTGTTTATAATGTTGGGCTTTATATTAGAGAGTGTTTAGAATCTATTATTACACAGACTTATAGCGACTTCGAATGTATTATGATAAATGACGGTTCTATGGATAATAGTGCAGAGATTTGCGCTGAATATGTTTTTAGAGATAAACGGTTTAGCCTTATTTCTCAGACAAATAAAGGCCTAGCTATGGCGAGAAAAATTGCTTTAAGTGCAGCTAAGGGAGAATATATTGGCTTTGTTGATGCAGATGACTATATAGCTAATGATATGTTCTATTTCCTTATGGAAAAGGCAATAAATAATGATGCAGATGTTGTAATTTGTGATTGGGTGCGTGTTGGAGAAAATCGTAAAGAAGGAAAAAAACAATATGAAGTTGACGCAAGGCTTACCAAAGAGTTAGCCTTGCAAGATTTGGCCGCAGATCATATAAAAAGTTATGTTTGGAATAAAATTTTCAAACGTAGGCTTTTACAAAATTCGCTTTCATTATCCAAAACAGAAACAATGGAAGACTATTCTTACATGCATCATATTTTCGCAAAAGCCAACAGCTTTTACTATATAGCAAAAAAATTGTATTATTATAGGTACAGACCAGAGAGTATTATGGGGTCCGCTAATCTTTTGCACCGGTTGCAGGGGTATGTAATAGCAAAGGCTAGATATGAGTTTTACCAATGCAATTATCCGAAAATGTTGGTAAAAAGCAAAATTGGTTTGTTTCCTCATGCTTGGGTATTATGTAAGAACTATGCTTGCCCAAAAGATGAAGAAGCAAGAGCTATATATCTAAATGCCGATAACTTCATTAAATCTTTTTTTAAAGAGTACATAAGTTACAAAAATGTAGGCAAAAAAGAACGCTTGTCTCTGTGGTTGTATGCGTATTTCACGAAACCAGTCCGTTTTTGGAAGGCAATAAAAGGCAGAAATAGTAAAAGACTAAGTTTAAATTAATTTACATGGAGAAAAAATATGAAGCTTAGTATAATCGTTCCCGTTTATAATGTTGAACCGTATATTGAACAATGTTTAGAATCTATTCATTCCCAAATATTTAAAGATTTCGAATGTATCATGATAGATGATGGTTCTACAGATAAAAGCGGAGATATTTGTAAGGTGTATGCTGATAGAGATAGCCGTTTTCATTTTATCCGGCAGCAGAACAAAGGGGTTAATTTTGCCAGAGATACTGCTTTACATCAGGCTACAGGGGAATATGTAGGTTTTGTTGATGCTGACGATTATATAGATAAAACCATGTTTTCTGAATTAATGGGCAGCGCCTTGGAAAACAAAGCAGATATAGTGATTTGTAATTGGTGGGAAATTGGAGAAAATTTTTGTAAACCTTTCATGCATTATAATGTTAACGGCAGCATTGCTAAAGAATTAGCAATGCTGAATTTGGCATCAGATAATATATCAAGTCATCTATGGAACAAAATTTTCAAACGTCACCTTTTGTATGGGGCTGAATTATTATTTACGGCAAAAAATATGGGCGACTATTCATGGATGCATTATATTTTTCACAAAGCTGTTAATTTCTTTTATGTTGATAAGAAATTATATTTTTATAGGTATAGGGTGGATAGCATTATACATAATACTAATTTGACTAAGATGGTTCAACGCTATGCTATTGCTAAGGAACGTCGGGATTTTTATGAGCTTTATTATCCACAGATGTTAGTATTTGCTAATGTAGGGGCATTTAAGCAGGCATGGAATTTATGCAAGAATTATGCCTGCCCGTTGGCATCAGGTGAAAAGGAAACATATTTAGAGGCAGATAGCTTTATCAAAGAATTTGCCAATGAATATATAAATGTGCTAAAGGTTGGTAAAAAAGAACGTATCTCTCTCTGGCTTTATATACATTTTAATAAAGGTGTACGCATGTGGAAAAGTTTAAGAAAAAAAATAGTGTTCTTACACTGAAAGGTGGAGCTATGCATTGTTTAGAAAATTTCGTCAAAAACTAAAAGACTGTCACCAGCACCGCAAAGATAGTCGCTATTGGCACGAGAAAATAGCGAGTTTGCTTAGTGGCAAGGAAAATATGCCGGCTGATTATGAAAAAGAAATAAAAACCTTTTACAAGCAATATGGTCTTAACGTCTCTACCCAATGGCACAAACGTTATCTTGATATTTTACATATGCGTGACGTACGGTTTATTCCCGAAGACTTGTTTTATGTTGACATTGAACCTAGGCTTAATAATCTTATCTATCGTGATGGCATTGACGATAAAAACATGTATGACCTGCTTTTTAAGGCCCGGGGAGTACGACTGCCGGATACGGTAATTAGAAATATTAATGGCTATTGGCTTGATGAAAATTACGAATTATTGGATCCGGCTGCCGCAATAAAATTGTGCTTAAACGAAGAAAAGCTTATCATAAAAAAAACAGTAAATAGTGGTGGTGGGAACAATATTATAGTTTTAAGGGGAGCGGAAATAACAGGCGAAAATCTGCGCCAAGTTTTTTCTCAGTTAGGTGGAAACTTAGTTGTTCAAAAACTACTACAGCAACACAAACTCTTAAATGAAATTAATCCTGCTTCAGTTAATACTATTCGTATTATTACAATAATGCTGCACAATGAGGTATTGGTTGTACAATCCGTATTGCGCATGGGGGTAGGTGCATCTTATGTAGATAATATTTGCGCCGGAGGCATGGCTGTTGGGATTACAAATAAAGGCAATTTAAAAGAATATGCCTATGATGCTCAGAACAAAAAACAGCCTAACCACTTGACTACAGGTTTTCTTTTTAAAGATGTATGTCTGCCTCATTACAAAAATGTAGAAAGCATAGCAAAGGACATGCATAAAAGGTTTGCCCAATTTAGATTAATATCATGGGATTTTGCTATAGCAGATACAGGACCCGTACTTATAGAGTTCAATCTCAAATATCAAGGCATGGATTGTTTTCAAATATTTAGTGAAAGACCATTTTTCGGGGAATTAACAAACGAAGTATTAAAAGAACTTTTTGGTAAAAAAACCAACTAGAGGGGTTATAATGAATAAAGAACTGAAGCGAATTATGCGTAATGATATCTTTTATGGGGTTACAAGGTTTTTTAATTTTAATAGCGAAAAATTTAAAATTAAATATAGATATATGTCCACCTTGAGACAAGAATTTAAAAAAAATATGGGTTATGACCTGAATATAGAAGACCCAAGGACTTTCAATGAAAAAATTCAATGGTTGAAGATTCATTATCGTGATCCACTTATGGTTACCTGTGCAGACAAGGTAGCCGTACGCAATCATGTTGCCAACCTGATTGGTATAGAGCACTTGGTGCCGGTCTATGGCATTTGGGATCATGTTAATGATATTGATATAGAAGGATTACCACAACAATTCGTTTTAAAAACTAGTCATGCCTCAGGACAATTTATAATTTGTAAAGATAAAGCTGTTTTAGATTGGGATGAGGGATTACATAAGTTGCAAAGATGGCAGCACAAGAATTATTATTATACCAGCGGGGAATGGGTCTACAAGGATATCAAACCAAGACTTATTTGCGAGAAATTTTTGGAAGACAATATTGCGGATTACAAAATACAGTGTTTTAATGGCGAACCCAAAATGCTATATGTCTGCACTGATCGCGCCAATCAATTAAAAGTAAGTCACTTTGACTTAGAATTTAATTTATTAAATATTGAGCATAAGCACAAAAGCCATATTGAAAATATGCAAAAACCTCAGCACTTTGATCAAATGTTAGAAATAGCCAAGATATTGTCAGAGGGGTTTCCTTATGTACGAGTAGACCTTTATGAGAGCAAGGGGAAGGTGTATTTTGGAGAACTAACCTTCACCCCGGCTAATGGAATGTGTCCATTTGAACCACAAAAGTGGGATTTTGTTATGGGTGACATGCTGGATTTATCCAAGGCAGATAAAAAATATATTATATGATTAGCCATTAGTGTAAAAACGTACTGGAATATAGCGGTCAGCATATCTGAAAAAAGGAGGAGTAATTTTTGCGTACAGCATTCATTTGTTACCGCGGGTTTCAAGTGCTAAATTGTATTAATTTTGTTTATAATAATATTAGAGGCACCGCAGGAAGCTCGGATATTTATATTGTTGATGAATTTTTTGATGACAAAGATATTGCTGAACGCTTACGTAAAACAGCTATATTTAACAAAGTAATTTTAGTGAAAGATATTCCTGACAGAAGTCTTTCTTTCAATAGGCATTTTGGACAAGTTTTACCCAAAAAATATTTGCAATATCGCTTGGGCTTAAAAAAAGAACCAATATCGGATTACAAACAATTGGTTACTTGTGGATGGAATAAACTTTTTATCCGTTACGCTGAATTTCTGAAAGGTAAAGATATAAAGATTATTTTTCTTGATGATGGGATAGTGTCTTATGTTGGTAATATGCGCGATAATGAGTACCCTGGTCTAATAAATAAAAAGATCAAACCTTTTTTTGGTAAAGGAGCGCATAGCATAAAAATAGATGAACTTTATTTAAACAATATCGCTCAAAACCAAAGCAGTATGGTTGATCATGTTAGAGAATTGCCAAAACTGGTTAATGCAAAAAAAGAATTCAAGGAATTGCTCAACTATGTGTTTGGATATAACGAAAAATGCTTAAACACAAAGTATGTTTTTCTAGATCAATTCACAAATAACGATATTAATATGGAAAAAGTTATATCTAAAGCAGCCTTATGGGGCAAAATAGCGGCTTTCGTTCCTAAGGGAGAATTGCTAGTACGGCTGCATCCTCACGATACCGGTACAATGGATTTACCAGGGGTATTCTTTGACAAAAAACGTAGTTTATGGGAACTGGTTTGTATAAACGAAGTCAACGATAAAAATGTTTTGATTGGGTATTGCTCTACGGCTCTAATTACTCCCAAATTTATTTTTGACGAGGAGCCCATTATAATTTGCTTATACAAATTAGTAGAGTTCCGAAATAAAGAAAAAGCCCAAGAAATAGATAATGTCTTTATGCAGCTTAGGGAATCATATAGGCGAAAAGAGCGCGTTATTATACCGGGAAATATAACAGAACTGGAAAGTGTGCTAGAAAAAATTTCCCTACTAAAATGAAACCTAGTGCCGAAAAATTGCAGTTATGCCGGGCATGTTGTATATTAACACATTTATATATTATGCCTTATTTATATGGCAGGAGGCTTCTTTATTAACGTTGTTCGTAGTGATATAATACTCTAAATACCAACAAGGAGAAAAAATGCCTACATTAGCTATTTTAATTTTAACTAAAAATGAAGAAAAAAATATAATGGAAGTAGTTATTAATGCAAAACGTTGTACTGATGAAGTATTAATTATTGATTCCGGCAGTACAGATACTACAGTAAAGCAGGCAGAAGAACAGGGCGCAAAAGTTGTGTATAGGGCATGGGATAACGATTTTGCTGCGCAGCGGAATTTCGGGCTAACCCAAACTAATGCTAAGTGGGTTTTATATTTGGATGCTGATGAGCGGCTTAATGAAGAACTAATTACAGCTATAAAGCAAGCTGTTGAGGCAGATAGACAAAAACAGTATGCCCTTGTACGAAAATCTGTAGCTTTCGGTCAAAAATTTAACCATGGGGTCTTAAAACCGGACAAGGTAGCACGCCTTTTCCCTAGGGATACTGTTCAGTGGAAGAACAAGGTTCATGAGAGGCCACAATGTGATTTAGAACTTGTAGTCTTACCGGGGCACATTGAACATTATACTTATGAGAGTTGGGCACAGTGGGCAGAAAAATTTAATCAATATACTACAATTTGGGCCGATAACGCTTATGCCGGAGGAAAGAGAACCTCGTTACCTATAGCTTATGGGCATGCATTTTTTGGTTTTGTACAAATGGCTGTATTTAAATTAGGGATTTTAGATGGTTGGTTAGGACTAGCACTTTGTTGTAACCATTTTTCCTATACCCTATTAAAGTATTTGAAATTATATGAATTGCAAAAAAAGCAGGGGTAATAATCTTCCAGAGGTGGTGTTTAGGTTTTTCGCAAAATCTTTTGCTATGGTCAGCAGGCTTTTATGATGCGGAAAATATGGAATAAGAAGATTTTAAAAAATAGTTGACGGTATTACCGCCATATTGCCTGCATGCTGAAATTTTTAATAAAGAAAATTTGTAAGAAAATTGTTTGGAGGCTGATGATTTATGGCTAAAAGTAATGGAAGTTATGCAGAGAAAACCTGTGGTATTGGTAATACCTAAATGTAAGTTGGTGACACTTAAAGGTACTAAAAGGTATAAGCCAATGAAATGAGTTTTTAAAAGGTGATAAGGAAAAATGTTAAATGTGAAACCGATAATTAGTGTCATTATATAAATCTACGAGGGGGAAAAATGTTTGCCTATCTCATTAAGTAATATAATTATCTCTGAAATATGCTGAGAATCCTTTTCTGAGAGATACAGAGAGAGCAATGGATTTTTAAAAATAATATAGGAGGTAGGCGGCAATGAGGATTCTGGTAACCGGTGGTGCAGGGTTTATCGGTGGCAATTACATCAATGTTATGCAAAAAAAACATCCGGAGGATGAAATAATCTGTTTGGATGCTTTGACATATGCGGGGAACATAGAAACCTTAGCACAGTTAATGAAAAACCCTAATTTCAAATTTGTAAAAGGAGATATAGCAGATCGCAATGCTGTTTATAATATTTTTGCCACAGAAAAACCAGAGGTTGTAATAAATTTCGCAGCAGAAGGGCATGTTGATCGTTCTCTTTTAAATCCTGAGCTTTTTTTACAAACCAATATATTAGGCACGAATATTTTGTTGGATGCCTGTCGCAAATATGGAATTAAACGTTATCATCAGGTATCTACTGATGAAGTCTATGGTGATTTACCCTTAGATAGGCCTGATTTATTTTTCACAGAAGAAAATCCACTAAATACTTCCAGCCCTTATTCTGCTTCCAAGGCTTCGGGGGATTTATTAGTATTAGCGTATTTTAGGTCATTTGGCGTCCCGGTGACGATTTCACGTTGTTCCAATAACTATGGCCCCTATCATTTCCCGGAAAAACTTATTCCACTGATTATCATCAATGCTTTAAACAATAAAGCCCTTCCCATATATGGAACGGGAGAAAATGTGCACGATTGGTTGTACGTAGAAGACCATTGCTCGGCTATTGATCTTATTGTGCGTAATGGAAAAATTGGTGAAATCTATAATATCGGAGGACATAATGAGAGAACCAACCTTCAGGTTGTGCAAGCGATACTTAAAGAACTAGGTAAAGGAGAAGAATCTATTTGCCATGTTGAGGATAGACTTGCCCATTATAGACGTCATGCTATTGACCCCACTAAAATTAAAAATGAACTTGGCTGGGAACCAACAACCGGGTTTGACGAAGGGATAAGGAAGACCATTATCTGGTATATTACTCATAAACTTTGGTGGCAGCGCATAATAAATGGAGAGGATCAAACCTACTATAAAAATATGTATTAGGGTATGTGAGGGTGTTTTTCTAACCACAGTTCAAGTTTAAAAGTATGATTAAATGTTTAAAGATGGCTCTGTCCAAATTTGGACAGAGCCATTTGTGTCTCCAGATTTTTATGTGGTTTTGTAGTTAGTAAAAATAGTAGATATTCATTTATGACATGTACAAAGACAACAAAAAGTTTGCACTTTTTTGGGTATCTTTGCACTTTTTAACTCCAAATTTGCTGATAGAATTAAAAGAGCTAGCTTATAAAAAGTAATTAAATTTGAAATATTTGACTTGCAAGTCGAGTGTAGCAAGGGAATAAATATTTATATGATGTTTATTAGGCAATTATGATGGGGGAGTTTCGCCCTATTGGTAACACATGAAAACAACAAATGTTATATAGAGAATTAAAATATAGATATGATGAAGGAAGATATGAAGGATGAATATAGTTTTTTCTTCTTTTGGAAATATAGAGGTGTATTTATTTGCAATTGGGTGGTTGATAGCTTTAGCCACTTATACTTGGCAATTTCATAACAGTCCGGGAGCAAAACAACAAGTATATTTACAATTATGTAAAATTTGTTCCCTAATATTGTTATTGTTGCTAAATGAAAATAATACAATCAATAAAAAAATATTTTTTTTCCTAATTTTTAAAAGCATAATGTTGATTATGCCAATCTTTTGGTTTTGTCTCATATGGAAAATACGCAGACCGGCAAAAAAAATCCCTAAGCTGTTTAAATATGGCTGTGTAATCATAATTTTAGCTGCTGAACTGCTGCTAATTACCAATCCTTGGCATGGTTTAATTTGGCAGGGATTTTGGCTAAATGGTAAAAATATGATAGGTATTCAAGGGATACTTGGCTGGAGTGAAAGCCTTGAAGGTGTTCTTTGTGCATTTACTTTATGTTTAAATCTTAATTGGATTTTAACTAGTAGAGGCATCCGGCATAAGCAAGCTATATGGTTTTTGGTAGCTGAAAGTATTAGTTTTGTGGGAATAACTTCAGATATTCTCTTTTTTACACATTTTATTCCTTGGGTTACCCTAATAACGTCTGGTTGTATGACATGGTGTTTTTATAGATGGCAGACTTATGATATTTTCGAATTAGCGCAGAAAACCATTGTTGCTAATGTTGTTGACGGATGGCTGCTGGTTGATGAATATGGTTATATTATAGATTTGAATTACTCTGCGAAAAAAATATTAAAAGGACTTCCGGTGCAAATAGGCGGGGAATTTAAGACTTTGCTCCAAGAATGGCCATTACAGGAGAAATTTAACGAAGAAAAGAAAGGAAAAATAGAAACTTTTCGTAATTATACTTCCGGTCAATGCTGTTATGAAGTAAAAAAATTTTTGCTAGAAAAAAACGAGATAAATTTTGGACAGATAATCTTACTCAAAGATATTACTTTAAAAAAAAGGCTGGATTAAAGGACTGGAAAGAGAAAAAAAAAGAATTATTACGGAAGAACGGGTGAATCTGGCAAGAGATTTGCATGACGATTTGTGTCAAGTTCTTAGCTATATTAATGTGCAGTCCCAAGCCTGCATAAAATTTATTATTGATAAAAAGTTGGAACAGACTATTTCTACTTTAAAGCAGCTTGTTATTGCAAATCAGCGAGCTTATGATCATGTTCGGAGCTATATTTCAAGTGTAGGAACAGATGAAATTGAAGATGGTCTATTAGAAGCCTTAAAAAACTATATTAGAGTTGTACGTATTGAGTATGGGCTAGAAGTTGATACTGATTTTGCTGTAGAAGGTAATTTACAAATTGAAAACTGTAAATCCCTGCAAATACTGCGAATTGTGCAGGAAGCATTCGCAAATATTTATAAGCATGCAGGAGCGACACATGTTCGTTTTTCTATAGCGGAAGCTCAGAGTAGCATTAAATTCATAATATGTGATGATGGTAACGGTTTTGATCTTACGTCTGCTTCCTTTTTAACAGGATTTGGCATTATGAATATGCGTAATCGTACTGAAAAAATTGATGGGAAATTTAAAATTATTTCAGCACCGGGTTTAGGAACAAAAGTTATAGTAGAAATACCAATAAAGGGGTGCACAGCTACATGAAAATATTACTTGTTGATGATAACTGCTTCTTTCGTGACGGGTTGGCGAATCTTTTGTCTGCCTACGATGTAAAAATCGTTGGTAAAGCGGGTAATGGATTAGAAGCTTTGCAAAAAATGCGTAGTTTAAATGTTGACGTTATATTAATGGACATTTATATGCCGTGTTGCAATGGGTTGGAGGCTGCTAAGTTAATTAAAAAAGAATTTCCCAATGTAAAAATAGTAATGATGACTGTATCAGAAGAAGATGAAAATTTGTTTACAGCTATTCGCAATGGTGCGTGTGGATATTTGTTAAAAAATTTTCAGGCAGAAAAATTGTTGGAAATGCTTTCTGATCTTGAACATGGGGAACCGCCCTTGGCACCTGGTATGGCTATGAAAATAATACGTGAATTTGCTGGTAACTCAAAAATAAGAGAAAAAAGCTTGCCAGAGAACAATGAACCCCTAGATGCTTTGACAACAAGGCAAGAGAGAATTTTATTTCTTGTTGCCAATGGCAAAACATATCGGCAAATAGCAGAGAAACTTTATTTTAGTGAAAGAACAATTAAATATGAAATAAAAAGTATATTAGATAAATTGCAACTTCATAATAGAGCAGAAGCAGTTGCCTATGCAAAAAACATAGGCCTGGTTTATAAAAAAAAAGCTGAATAGTAAACGCAAAAGAAAAATTGCACTTTTTAAAATTTAATTGCCCTTTTTTGGAAAAAAATTGCTGTAAACTTATATTTAGAAGGAAGACACTCAGGGAGGTAACAGCTGCATGAGTAATGACAAACCGCTGATTAGCGTTATTGTACCTATATATAACGGTGAGAAATGGCTGCTACCAACGTTGCGCAGCATAAGCACACAAACTTTTACGGATTTTGAAATATTGCTCATAGATGATGGTTCTGTTGATAATAGTGCGCAAATTTGCAAAAGTTTTTTGACACAGGAAAGTCGTGCTAGATATTTTTATAAAGAAAATGGCGGCATTAGTTCTGCAAGGAATTTAGGACTAAAAGAAGCAAAAGGAACTTTTATCTGTTTTTTAAATTCTGACGATATTGTTGCTCCTGATGTGCTAAGTTTCTTATTTTCTTTGCCACAAATTCACAAAGCGGATATTGCCTCCTCATCACGCCTTAGTAGGCTACATTTAAGAAAATTATCAAGGCATAGAAAATAGTAGCAAATAGCTATAAAGGAGAAAATTGTACTGCTCAGTGATTATTATGTTTAGAAAAGTTTTTAATAAAGTCCTTTTGTGTTAAAGTAATGTAAATAGATGGGAGTGAAGGCGTAGTAAAGCAAAATAGAAACATGAGGAACTATGTGTAGTGAAAGATCAAATGGGCTCCCCAACTTATACGGCAGATTTAGCGGCACTTCTTTATGATATGGTTGTTACAGACAAATATGGCATATATCATGCCACTAACGAGGGCATCTGTTCTTGGGCGGAATTTGCTAAGGAAATATTTTTGCAGGTGGGAATGCCGATTAAGGTAAACCCTATACCTGCAATTCAATATTTAACCCATGCTGCAAGGCCGTATAATAGCAGAATGAGCAAAGCAAAGCTTACTGAAAATGGATTTAGAAAATTACCGACGTGGCAGGATGCATTGCAAAGATATTTAAAGGAAATATATTGAAATAGTAGTATTTTTTTGCATTTGGTATATTTACATATAGGAAGAAAAAAATATTATATTGTCCCTTTAACAGGACTTTATGTGAGAAAAGTAATGTTAGCCGTTGCTAATGCTTGTGTTATAGGTTCAGGAGAAGTATAATTAAGGTGTTACGAAAGATAAAATAATTCATAGTGGGTATTTAAATAATGTAACAATTAAATGCTTGAAATTTAGGTACTAAACAGCTATAATTGTTATTTATTTCCCTAAAAAACAGCACAAATTATTTATAATTTACTGTTTTTGTTTAGAAATTACTATACAATTGAAGAGGGAGTGTTTTATGCGACGTTATTTACTACCATTGTTTTTAATGGCTTTTGACATATTGTTAATTATAGGTGCCTCTATAACAAGCATGTTCATGCGTTTTGATTCTACGATTTTTGACCGCTATATTCCTAACTTGGTTACAGAATTACCGTTTTTGATTTGTTCTTACTTGTTGTTTTTCTTCGTGTTTAGAATATATCGACGTATTTGGCGTTATGCAGGTATTAAAGAGCTGCTTGCTATTGTGCTTTCTTCTTTATGTGGCGCAATTTTGTTTATGTTAATTTCAGATACTATGGCTATTTTCATACCACGCTCGGTGCATGTTCTGACATTTTTCATAGTAGTTGCCGGGATTTGTTCCAGCCGTTTGGTATTAAGGTATTTCATGATACTTTCTGAACGCGAAAAGATAAACGATGGCAGCAAGAAACCAGTTTTGATTATAGGTGCCGGTGATGCAGGGAATCTTATTGCCAGAGATATAGTGCAGTTTCATAATCGTGGTCGAAAAATTATTGGTTTTATTGACGATGATATTAACAAGCAAGGCAATTTGTGTATGGGCATACCGGTTATCGGTGGCAGTGACAAATTGGATGCAACTGTGCAAAAATATGGCGTAAAAGAAATAATTATAGCAATTCCTTCTCTGCCACAGGAAAAAATAAGGAAAATAGCTAATTTATGCAGCCAGATTAAATGTGAAACTAAAATAGTCCCCGGTATATATTCCTTATTAGATCAGAACATTACCTTACGTGATTTACGCCCGGTTGGCGTAGAAGATCTGCTCCAGAGAGAGCCGGTGCAGCTTGACCTAGCTATGGTGGCAAATTACCTAACGGGAAAATGCGTATTGGTAACAGGAGCCGGAGGCTCTATTGGCAGTGAGCTATGTAGGCAGATTATGCTTCTCAAACCATCTCGTTTGCTTTTATTGGGACGAGGAGAAAATAGTATTTATGAGATTCACCGAGAATTAAAGGCCATATATGGTGGTGAGCGTTTACTTCCTTTAATAGCAAATATTACTAATGAAGAAAAAATTAAGGAAATCTTTGCTAAATATAAACCACAAGTGGTATTTCATGCTGCCGCCCATAAACATGTTCCTCTTATGGAAAGAAATGTATCTGAGGCCATATATAATAATGTTTTTGGCAGCTGGAAATTAGCAAAAGCTGCAGGGGAAAACGGTACAGAAGTTTTTATTATGATTTCCACAGATAAAGCAGTAAACCCAACCAGCGTCATGGGCGCTACTAAAAGGGTGGCAGAAAAAATAATACAGGCAGCAACAAATATTTATGCAACTAAATATGTTGCCGTGCGCTTTGGTAATGTATTGGGGAGTCGTGGCAGCGTGGTTCCTTTGTTCAAGGAACAAATAGCCGCCGGTGGACCGATAACGGTTACTGACCCGGAAATGAAACGCTATTTTATGACTATTCCCGAGGCCTCTCAGCTCGTTTTGCAGGCCGGGTCTATGGGGAAAGGCGGAGAAGTATTTGTTTTGGATATGGGAGAACCGGTTAAAATATTGGATTTGGCCAAAAATATGATTAGGTTATCAGGCTTAGAACCAGATGTAGAGATTCCTATCATTTTCACGGGTTTGCGGCCGGGTGAAAAGCTCTTCGAGGAGATTATGAGTACAGCAGAGGGTACGAAGGCGACCATGCACAAAAAGATTTTTCGAGCTGACCTTCGTTGTGAGGACCCGAATAAACTGCGTGGGCAATTGGCAGAATTAACTGAACTGAGAGATGAAGCTGAAATTATCGAATTTTTAAAGGAAATTGTGCCGAATTACACGCCAAATCATTTCTAGGGGGGATAGCATATGATTGATGTTCATGCACATATTTTAGATGGGGTTGACGATGGAGCCCAGAGTATGACGGACTCTATTGAGCTTTTGCGCATGGCAGCTGATAGTGGTACTACAGATATTATCGCTACCCCTCATTTAATTGAGGGAGCTAGTCACTTAAGCTGGGAAACAATTAAAGAAAAAACAGATGTTTTGAATGGGAATGCTCTTTCTGCCGGCATTCCTATTCGTGTTCATACGGGGGCAGAAATAGAACTGAATTTGGATATGCTGGATATGATTGAAAAAGGCCAAGGTGGGTATTGCCTAGCAGGCAGTAAATATATTTTAGTGGAATTACCTATGGAATCTATTCCTCGTTGCGCTGACGATTTTTTTTATGAGTTGCAACTTCGCGATTTAGTCCCGGTATTAGCTCATCCTGAAAGACACAGCAATCTGCAAAAGCATCCGGAAATTTTACTTGTATGGGTACAGCATGGCATATTATTGCAATGCAACGCAGGCAGTTTTACGGGGATGTTTGGAACAAAAGCTCAGGCTTTTGCTGAAATTTTGCTCAATAATAACATGGTTCATTTTTTAGGCAGCGATGCCCACAAAATAGAACGGCGCAATACTGACATGAGGGAAGCAGTGGCTAGGATGAAGACACTGGTTTCGGAATTGTATGTTGAACAAATAGTTGCTGCCAATCCACAAGCTATTTTGGATAAGAGATTGCTGGATATTGTAGTGCCTAAAGAAATTGTGGAGCCAAAAGCGGAGAGAAAAGGATTTTTTGGAAAATTTTGGAGATAAAGTTTCTCTAACTTACCTATGTATTATATTATGGGAGGATTGCAATGAAAAGGATAATATCAATACTTTTATTTGTTTTTGCATTAATGTTTGCGAATCTGGTGTTTGCCTCCGAGTATATTATGTGTCCCGGTGATCAACTAGACATTATAGTTATGGGTGTCCCGGAAATGAGTACAGGATATACTAGTTCCGGAACTACAACGTTAGTTCCTACCACCCCACAAAATAAATATGTTGTACGGCCTGATGGCAAGGTGTCTTTTCAGCTAATTGGAGAGGTTGATACTACAGGTCTTACTGTTAGCCAGTTCACCAAGGTATTGCAGGAAAAATTAGCAAAATATATCGTTAATCCGCAAATTAGTGTAAATATTATTCAGCTTGGAACTACTAGAGTTTATGTTTTTGGCGAGGTTAATAAACCAGGACTTTATGAACTGCAAAAATCCCATAACCTGTTAGATGCGGTGGGTATTGCCAACGGGTTTACCAAAGACGCAGCCAAAAAGAATGTTTTCCTTATTCGTCGTGATAAGCAAAATGAGCCTATTAAATTAAACCTAAATGACCTGCTAACTAAAGGCGATACTAGCCAAAACTATGTACTAGGCGAAGGCGATGTTGTCTATCTGACCAGCAATGGCAGAATTGACTTCACAAGAGATATAGTTCCTCTATTCAGTGCAGCATACTATGTAAATAAGATTAAAAATAACGACTAATTAAAAACAGAATAAGTTGCATCCGTTTAGTCTACCCTAGTAGGGGCCTGTAAGTTGAGTCCTAATAGTCTCTCCTAGTAGGAGAGGTGGCATCAGTGTCTTGCTGATGGCGGAGAGGTTTGTAATGGCACGTGCAGCATCGATTTCATCGAAGTGCAGCTTTTGCTCCACAAAGTGCAGCTGCTCCTATGGAGCGTGCAGTATTGAAAGCAGAGCTTTCAAAGTTAAGGAATATTTTTTTTCCAAAAAGTTAAATATGTTTAATAAAAGGAAATAAGTTGGTTTTCGCTTGCGAAAACATCAACAACTTTTGGACTTGTCCAAAAAGCTGCACTCAACGTAGTTGAAGCTGCACTGCGAAGCAAACTGAACTTTGCTGTAGGCAAATCTGCACAAGTATTTATTAGTTCATCGTTTTCGTGTACGAAAACATCCATAACTTAGCCGTAGGCTAACTTCACTGCTCGAAGAGCACTTCACTTGCAACTGCGTTGCAACTTCACTGGCACATAGTGCCACTTCACTGCTTTTCTACTGCACTTTGCAACTTTGTTGCAAAAACTGCACATGCCTTTCCGCTTCACTTGCTTTATCCTTTACTTGTTATTTCTTAATTTTAAGTTTTCGGTTACGAAAACATCCACAACTTTCGAGCTAGCTCGAAAAGCTGCACTCCGCAAAGCGGAAGCTGCACTACGGCTTTGCCGTAACTGCACTTTGCGACTTAGTCGCAAAAGCTGCACATGTCTTTTCACAGCAGCGTTTCTTGCTGCGAGAATTTAACTACTGGAGGTTTGCCCATCTTGGACGAGAATACGATAGACTTACGCGAACTAGCGAACATGCTCATCAAAAATTTACGCAAGATTTGTATTATCACAGGCACTTTTGTGTCTATTGCTATTATCTACTTAATCATTGCTTCCCCGATTTACGAATCGGATTCTTTACTGCGTATTAAGCAGCCCAAAGGGCTGGGAGACTCTTTACTAGACGTTGTTCCCGGTGCTAGCACATCTATGACTGCCCAACTTATGAGTACAGACGCGGAAATATTGAAAAGCCGTAGTGTTATAGAGCCGGTAATCGTTGCCACAGAGCAGGCAGACAAAGATGGCAATTACCCAAATTACGATGCTTATGTCAAAGGCCGTATTACGACGACTCCTTTTAAAAATACAGAAATATTGAAGCTGTCTGTTACCGCCAAAAGCCCGGAAGCAGCACAAAGAGCCAATAAACTCATTGTAAATGGCTTTTTGGATCGTTTAACGGAATTATCTCGTAGTGAGCAGCGTGTAACCAAGGATTTTATTGCCGGTCGCGTTGTGGAGTCCCGTGCTGAACTAGACAAAGCAGAAGAAAATCTGCAAAAATATAAAAAGGAAAATCACATCCTAGATCCTTCAGACAGTGCTAAGCTCCTAGCGGATAGATTGACCTTGGTAGATAAGACTAATGCGGAAAACCAAGTGGACATGGCCACTGCCCAGGCACGGCTATCTGCCATTAATGAGCAGCTGGGAGGAGCAGGAGCGGCTAGTGCCGATAGTTCCACTATTAAGCAATATAATACTAGATTAGCGGAACTGGAAATGACCAGAATAGGCTATTTGGATAAATATACAGAGAAACATCCTGTTATGAAAGATTTAGACGAACAAATCGCAGGAGTTAAAGAAAAATTGAATTCTGAGATTGCCAAGGCTGTTTCCCTTCAAGCGCCTACCGATAATCCTGTGCATCAGGGGCTTTTGGCAGGCAAATTCCAAAGCGAGGCAGAAATCGCCATAGCGAAAAAGAAAGTAGAAGCCCTTGCGGCCATAGAAAAATCAAATAAAAAAGAAATCGAATCCTTGCCGGCTCTAGAACAGGGTTTTCTCAAGGTGCAGCGAGATGCCAATGTTGCCCAGGAAATTTACGTTATGCTGGCCAAACGCCTAGAAGAGGCTAAGGTAGCCGAGGTAATGGTTTCTAATGAAGTGCAAGTAGTAGATACGGCGACACTGCCGGAAAACCCGGTAAAGCCACGTAAAGGGTTAACTTTGCTATTGTCCTTACTGTTAGGTATTATGGCCGGTTGTGGTTATGCTATTGCCTACGAAATGCTAAATCGCAAAATTCGCACACCGGAAGATGTAGAAAACTATTTAGGCTTACCACTATTGGGCAGCATTCCTGATACAGCATCTATGGATAAAGCACTGGCCGACAAACGCCAAAAACCAAGCCTATATAAAAAAGCACGGAGGTTGTTGCAGAAATGACAGAGCTAATTACAAAGAAACATTCCAAATCTCCGGTTTCCGAAGCCTACCGTACTATTCGTACCAATGTGCAGTTCTCCGCTGTTAATAAGGACCTTAAAACTATTGTTATTACTAGTGCCACTGCTAATGAAGGAAAGTCTACCACTATTTCCAACCTAGGGGTAGTGATGGCCCAGGCAGGACAGAAAGTTGTTATTATGGACTGCGATTTTCGTAATCCTACTCAACACAAAATCTTCCAACTGCCCAATAAAGGCTTAAGCAACTGTATTGCTATGCACAAAAGCGTCATGGAAATTATCCAACATACAGATGTTGAGGGACTAGACGTGCTGACTAGTGGCCCTGTGGCACCGAATCCTTCTGAGATTTTGAGCTCTAAACGTATGGATGAAGTGTTGGAAGTTCTAGGCAGGGAATATGACTATGTCCTTATTGATACGCCACCTATTTTGCCTGTTACCGACGCGGCAGTTATGGCGGCCAAGGTAGATGGAGTTATTATGCTTACTGCTTGGGGCAATATAAATCCTGAGGTAGCTAGAGATGCCAAAGCTCGGCTAGTGCAAGCAGGGGCTAATATTATTGGAGTTATACTAAACAAAGTAGAAGTAAATACTCCCGGTAATTCCTACGGCTATGGCTACGGCTATGGCTACTATTACTACTATGGCAGTGGCGAAGGTAAAGAAGACGGCGAAAAAAAACATAGACACAGTAAAGAAAAGTGAAATTGTGCTTTTAGCACAAGTGAAGCTTAAGTTGCATCCACTTAGTCTCTCCTAGTAGGAGAGGTGGCATCAATGTCTTGCTGATGCCGGAGAGGTTTGTAATGGCACGTGCAGCATCGATTTCATCGAAGTGCAGTTTTTGCTCCACAAAGTGCAGCTGCTCCTATGGAGCGTGCAGTATTGAAAGCGTAGCTTTCAAATTTAAGGAATATTTTTGTTCCAAAAACTTAAACTTATAAGGGAACTTAATTCTGGTTTCATCTCATTTAATTAATTACTTTTTAGTTTTCGAATGAAAACAACAATAACTTTCGAGCTAGCTCGAAAAGCTGCACTCAACGAAGTTGAAGCTGCACTACGGCAAAGCCGTAACTGCATTTTGCGACTTGTCGCAAAAGCTGCACATGCCTTTTTACTTCACTTGCAACTGCGTTGCAACTTCACTGGCACATAGTGCCACTTCACTGCATTTATACTTCACTGGAAACACCGTTTCCACTTAACTGCCTTTCTACTTCACAGCCTTTCTGCTGCACTCCGCATAGCGGAAGTCTTACGTGTGATTCTCAGTTAAATAATTAATTATAGAAATTTCTTTTAGGAGATGACTTGTAAATGAGGGACAAGCGTATTTATTTATCTTCACCTACAATGCATGGTGAAGAGCAGATGTATGTTAAAGAAGCTTTTGATACTAATTGGGTAGCTCCATTAGGAAAGAATGTAGATGAGTTTGAAAAAAGCATAGAGCAATATATTGGTGTGAAGGCAGCTGCTGCCCTGAATGCTGGAACAGCTGCGTTACATCTAGCTGTAAAATTAGCCGGGGTAGGACAGGGAGACATAGTTTTATGTAGCGATTTGACTTTTTCTGCAACGGTTAATCCTGTAAGCTATGAAAAGGGTGTCCAAGTATTTGTTGATAGTGAACGAAAAACATGGAATATGGACCCAAATGCACTTAAAGTAGCCTTTACTAAATATCCACAGGCAAAAGCCGTAATTGTGGCTAATCTATATGGTACTCCGGCAAAATTAGATGAAATAAAAGAAGTTTGTGATAAACATGGGGTTGTGTTAATTGAAGATGCAGCTGAGAGCCTTTCTTCCACGTACAAAGGTCAGCAGACAGGCACCTTCGGAAAATACAATGCTATTTCTTTCAATGGAAATAAAATAATTACAACCAGTGGCGGTGGGATGCTCTTGTCAGATGATGTAGAAGCTATTGCTAAAGCAAGATTTTGGTCAACACAGGCTCGTGATCCTGCACCCTACTATCAACATAGCGAGATAGGTTATAACTATCGTATGAGTAATATCGTAGCAGGAATCGGTCGTGGGCAGATGCTCCATATAGATGAACACAGAGCGCAAAAAAAGGCTATATATTTAAGGTACAAAGAAGGATTCAAGGATTTACCGGTTACTATGAATCCATATTTAGACTGTAGCGAACCTAATTTTTGGCTTAGTTGTTTGACTATAAATAAAGGGGAGAAAGTAACGCCTGATGATATTAGATTAGCTTTAGAAAAAGAAAATATTGAGTCAAGACCTATTTGGAAACCCATGCACATGCAACCGGTTTTTGCTAATAATGATTTTATTACATTAGGCGATAGCGTTGGCGAGGATATCTTTACTAGGGGATTGTGTTTGCCTAGTGACAATAAAATGACTGAAGAAGAACAAGATAAAGTAATTGAAATTATTAAGGGTTTGTGGAAGTAGAATGATTAGTTTCGATAATATTATAGTATGGTGGTGATTGGTATTGGATAAAATAATAATTGTCGGTGCGGGAGGGTTCGGTCGTGAGGTTCAGTGGCTTATTGAGCGAATTAATAAAACTTGCAAAACATGGGATTTATTAGGTTTTATAGATGATGGTATTGCAAAAGGCACTATAATTAATGGCATTCCGGTTTTAGGAACTGTTAAAGATTTGATAGATAATAAAGAAGAAATTGCAGTTGCATGTGCGGTTGGTGCATCTGCAACAAGAAAAAAAATTATTCAACAACTAAAAAGTAATAATAATATTGCATTTCCTAATTTATTAGATCCTTCAGTTTTGATGTCGAGCAGTATTAAATTAGGTATTGGGGATATCATTTGTGCTGGAAGTATTTTGACTGTGAATATAGTGATTGATGATTTTGTTATTATTAATTTGGATTGTACTATTGGTCATGATGCAGAATTGCAATCTTTTACTACTTTATATCCAAATGTAAATGTTTCTGGTAATGTATTTATTGGTACAGAAAGCGAATTAGGTACTGGAACGAAAATTATTCAACAAGTTAATATTTTGAATAATACAATTGTTGGTGCCGGGGCGATTGTAATAAGAGACATTCCATCTGGATGCGTAGCCGTTGGGAATCCTGCAAAACCAATAAAATTTTTAAAATGAAAATTAAGTTAAACTTATTAAGCATTAAAGGATTATGAAACTTTGAGGGATTGATAATGTATAAATGTTTTTTAAAACGTATTATGGATTTTTTATTATCACTAATAGCTTTGGTCATTTTGTTGCCTGGTTTATTAATTTTCTCGATTTTAATTTATATAAAGTTAGGGTCGCCAGTTTTTTTCAAACAACAGCGACCTGGGAAAAATGGTGAAATATTCGAAATATTAAAATTTAGAACAATGACTTCCGAAAAGGATAAAGACGGTAATTTACTATCTGATGAAATACGTTTAACTAAGTTTGGTAAGTTTTTGCGTTCAACATCCATAGATGAATTGCCGGAATTAATCAATATTTTAAACGGCGATATGTCAATTGTTGGACCACGACCATTATTAGTACAATATTTACCATTATATACTGCAGAACAGCAACATAGGCACGATGTTCGTCCGGGACTTACAGGATTAGCACAGGTTAATGGTAGAAATGCTATTACGTGGGAACAAAAATTTACTTATGATGTTATATATGTCAATAGTATTACTTTTTTAGGAGATTGTAAGATTATTTGGCAAACCGTCATGAAAGTAATACAACGAAAAGATATATCTTCGCAAACAGTCGTTACAATGGAAGAGTTTAAAGGAAATAGATGAAAATTTTAATTTTGACCTTAATATAGGGCAGATTTTTAGTGAGGGGTATATATCATATGCGAGTATTACAGATTATAAAAACTAATGAAGGGGCGACTTGGGCATTTAGACAAGCAAAATGGTTGTTTGATAATGGAATAGACATTATAACAGTATTACCTACACTAGAAGGCGGTATTGCTGAAAAATATAAGGCTCATGGGATGAAAACTATTATGGAAGATTGTACATTACCAGTGAAGCATCCTTGGAAATTATTTGAAAGAGCGAAAAAAGTACAACGTCTTGTCGAAAAGACAAAACCAGACATTATTCACTGTCACTTTGTGACCAATATTATGATGGTGCGATTAGCTTTGAGAAGATCAACAATACCTAGATTGTTTCAAGTGCCCGGTCCACTACATTTAGAGAATATATTATTCAGAAATGCAGAACTAATAGTGTCACAGAGTAATGATTTTTGGGCTGGATCATGTAAGAACACTTGTGATATTTATTTAAATTCGGGCGTAAATAGAAATAAAATATTTTTAACTTATTATGGGAATTGTGATGGAAATGTGAAAGATGAATATTTAATGAGTCAGGGAATATTACATAAGGAATATGGTATATCACAAGATAAAATTTTAGTTGGAATGGTTAGCTACTTTTACAAACCGAAAGTACATCTACTTCAGACAAGTGGGTTAAAAGGACATGAAGATTTTATTGATGCAATAGCACTTGTCCGAGAAAAGTATCCTTCAGTCGTGGGTGTAGTTATTGGTGGAGCTTGGGGTAATGCTGATAAATATGTAGAAAAGGTAAAGAAATATGCAGTTGATAAGTGCAAAGAGGGGATAATATTTACGGGTTTTAGATCTGATATTAAAGATATATATAGAGAGTTGGATATAGCAGTACACCCTTCACACAGCGAGAATTTAGGTGGGGCAGGAGAAAGCCTTGCTGCTGGAGTTCCAACTATATCAACCAATATTGGTGGATTTCCGGACATAGTTATTGATGGTGTAACAGGATATACGGTAAAAATTAAAAGTCCGGATAGCATAGCAACAGCAATTATTACAATGATTGAAAATCCCGAAAAAGCTAAAGTAATGGGCGAGAATGGAAAGCAAGTAGTTTCAAAGTTACTGGATATTGCAACTACTGGCAAGGCTATTTTGAATGTATATAATAAAATTTTACTTGAGGATAATCGGTTATGACAACAGTATTGTTTGCACATGATGGGTATGTATCATCGAATAGTGATGGTATATATAGTGATACATATAACAATAAAATAGTAGAAAGATATTTGAATATTGCTGATAATGTCATATTTTTAGTAAGAACACGTCGCTTTAACAATGAGGATAAAAAGCTGAATAGAATTACTGTTAAAAATTTTAATGTTTCAGGTATTGAAAACTTTAAATCATTAAGAGGAATTTTAAAGTACAGAAAAATAATTGATAAAGTAAAACTAGAAGTTCAAAAAGCAGATTTTATTGTTGCGAGATTGCCAAGTGATTTAGGCTTTTTAGCTGTAAAATATGCAAAAAAATATAATAAACGTTATATGGTGGAGGTTGTAGGATGTCCATGGGATTCATTGAGAAATCATAGTTTTTTAGGAAAGTTAATGGCACCGTATTACTATTTAACGCAAAAGGAAACTGTAAAGAATGCGCCTTATGCCATATATGTAACAAATGAATTTTTACAAAAAAGGTATCCCTGTCGAGGACAATTTATAGGTTGTTCTGATGTTGAAATAGAGAACATGGACGCGGCGGTTCTTGTTAGAAGAATAAAAAAAATTAAAGAAACAAATATGAAAAAATTAGTTTTTGGTACAATTGGTGCGATTAACATGAAATATAAAGGATATGATATTGTAATTAAGACTCTTTCTAAATTAAATAAAGAAGGGTATTCTTATAAATATTTAATTGCTGGTAGTGGGGATACTTCATGGATAAATAGTGTTATTCAAAAATATGATGCTAAAAATTTCGTCACAATCGTACCATCAATGCCACATAGTGATGTCTTTATTTGGCTTGACACTATAGATGTTTATATTCAACCAAGTAAAACCGAAGGTATGCCAAGAGCTTTAATTGAAGCTATGAGCAGAGCATGCCCTTGCATAGGTTCTGATGTAGGAGGAATACCTGAGCTATTGTCTGATAGTGCAATATTTAAAAAACAGAATCATAAAGAATTACAAAATATTTTAAGGGTTAGCAAAGAGCAATTAATAAAATCATCTGAAATAAATTTTATTAAAGCAAAGTCCTATGACAAAGAACTACTGAATGAAAGAAGAACGGCTTTTTATAATTTATTTTCTAAAAGAATTGGTGGTTAATAATTGTGAATTCTAATAAAAACATCAATCAAACTATTGAAAAAATATTTTTAGTGGTATCGATGCTTGTATTAATATACGTATTGTTATTTAACGATAACAGTAACTATAGTAACTTATATTTTTTGCCTTTATGTTATTTTATATTTTTTTCTGTGTTATTTTTAAGCAATAAGCATCGAAATACGACTAATTACAGAAGTGGAATTGCATATATTATAGCAATTACAATAATTTTCATTCGATACGTAATAACTCCAATGACTATTATATATACAGGAAATTATTCTGGTATCGGCGTTAATTATAACAAAAACGACTTGGATTTTGCTATATTATTAATGATTATAGAGCTATTAATGGTTATGCTTACAATAAATGTTGCGGTATTTTATTATTCCAATCAAGGTATTAAGAAAAATCACAAAGAGAATGCTTTAAAATCTGAGATACAAAGAACTCCTTTAAATATTACATTAATTATGTTTACAGTATTATCTATTTTATTAATAAGCATTTTAAATTATCAATTATTGATACCACAAGATATATTTATGCTAAATAGTAACTTTATTTCTCCATCCTCGGAAGAGAAACTAAGTGGAGGCATCTACGTTTTAGCAAACCTTATTAAAACAATCTTATTATTGGCATGTTTGTCTTTATTAAAATATCAATATGATAAGAAATTAAAATCAAGATATATATTACTATCGTTTGCCATTTCAATTTTATATATGGGGATGATGACTAGTACAAAGAGATGGGATATGCTGTTTTCAGCTATACTATGTTTATTTGTGCTTAAGCATTTATATAAAAAACTACCTAAAATTATTTTCATCTCAGTTATTTCACTTATGCTCGTTTCGATAATTAGTATTTCAGCTTATAAGTTTTCCTGGTATATTATTGGCTCGCTTAATCCAATGCAGGATATAATTTCATACTTATTGGAAGGGTTTCAAGCGTATTTTTCCGGGCCACGAAATGTCGCGCAAGCAATAGGAATGAAAGAAATTTTTGATTCTAGAATAACAGTAGTAACTTTAATAAATGATTTTTTAGGAAGTGTTCCTATTTTATCAAATTGGATAAATCAATCAGATAGAATAAATATATATTTCAACCTTTATAACAATTTGTCAACCCCATCCCAGATAATACCTATGGTTGGAATTGGATATAGTTACTTCCCTCTTTTATCTCCAATATTTTCAATGCTATGTGAGTGGTATGTAGTGAAATTGGACTACAGTATGCAAAAAGACAATCGCATTGAATTTAAATTTATTTATTTTAATCTAACATTATATTTAGCAATGTGTATGGGATTTAATACACAAATAATATTCAGTGCTTTTATTACTAAATTTTTACCCCTGTATATATTGTTTTCATTGAATAGAAAGATTGTTTTAAGAGCAAAGCAAAAAAGTAGTTAGGTGGGATTTAGATATGCAATGCAAATGTCTACTAAGTATAATAATTCCAATTTACAATGTGGAAAAATATCTACATCAATGTATAAACAGTGTATTACAACAAGAATTTAACGATTTTGAATTGATACTGGTTGATGATGGTTCAACTGATAATTGTCCCCACATATGTGATGAATATCTTTCAAAAGATGAGAGATTAAAAGTAATACATAAAAATAATGGCGGACTATCAGATGCAAGAAATGCTGGAATGGAGATAAGCAAAGGGGCATATATTTTATTTCTTGACAGTGATGATTTTTTAACGGATGATTGTTTGAAGAAAGCAGCCGATGTATTGATAAGCAAAAACTATCCAGATATACTTCTAAGTACTTTTAATTCTCTATTCACTGATAACGATAAAGAATTAAATAATTTTCACTTAACAAACCAATATAGCGAGGTAGACAATCAAATAAAATTTCTAACTACTTTGTTGAAAGAAAGTAATGAAATACAATGGTCAGCATGTAGAAATATATATAAAACAAATTTAATAAATACGAATATTATTAAATTTGAAAAAGGATTAGTTGGGGCTGAAGATTGTGCTTTTTTTATGGAATACACAAAATATCTTAAGAACTATGCTGTGATGGAATACCCTCTTTTTAACTATCGAATTTCCCGGGAAGGGTCCATTACAACCAACATAAAATACAGTGCAATAATAGGTCAACTCAAAGTATTTATAAAATATTTTCATGAGTATAATCAAATAAAATCGTGCGCAAACTATAAATTGAGTCTTAATAATTATTTTGCGGAAAAATTTGCTAACACAATTTCCACCTTTTATTTTTTAAAAAATAATGATGAAATAATTTTAGTGGAAACAATGGCTGAAGAAAATAAGGAGATTTTAAAATATACTTGTGGTATAAAATATACTATTGCCAAAACATTATGGAATATTTTCGGATATTATAAGGGAAGTCAAATAATGAATAGAGTAAGGAGGACCTAAGTGGAAAGAGCTATGAAGAAAATCGCAATTTCTACAATTTTTAATGTGTGCAATTATGGGACTGTTTTACAAGCTTATGCTACCCAATATATATTAGGGCAACTTGGATATAAGTCAGAAATTATTAAATATATACCAGAGCGTGTTAATTCAAATAAAGTTCTACTTAGGACTGGAGGTGCAAGCGCAAAAAATATTTTCCGCAATGTTCTTTCAATTGCAATTAGGTTGCCAGGGAATATTTTAATGCGAAAAATTTTCAATAATTTTTTAAATAATAATATTATATTTACAAAAAGAAAGTATGAAAATTTAGAACAAATCCGAGAAAATCCTCCGGAAGCAGATATTTTTTTGACTGGTAGTGATCAAGTTTGGAATTCGAAATATAATGCGGGAATTGACTATATTTATTACCTTGATTTTGTACCAAACGGGAAAAAAAAGATTGCATATGCGGCTAGTATAGGAGGGGAAGATTTCGAAACAGATGAAAAGCCTAAAATCAAAACCCTTTTAGAAAAATATGATTATATAGCTGTACGAGAAAAATCCGCTCAAAAAGCTATATCCAATCTTTCTATTAGCAACGTACAGCAAGTCTTAGATCCAACCCTACTGCTTCAAACTGAAAACTGGACCCCCCTTTTTTCTAAACGAAAAATGAAAGAAAACTATTTATTGCTTTATATATTAGGACGAGATAAAAATATTATTGAAATAGGAGAAGTAATAGCAAAAGAAAGAGGACTTAAAATCGTAAAAATTGGTCTTGACTTTATTATATCTTCCAAAGTTGATAAAAACGACCTGCTTTGTACCCCAAATGAATTTTTGAGCTATTTTTATTATGCAGATTATGTTATTACCAATTCATTTCATGGACTGTCATTTATATTGAATTTTGAAAAGCAATTTTCTATTGTATTACCAAAAACATTTTCGACCAGACTGGAAAGTCTGCTTTATCAATTTGGGCTTGAAGATCGGATAATTAGAGATAAAGATGACATTGATAGACATAAGTTTTTTTTGGACTATGAATTAGTAAATCCAAAAAAAGAAAAGGCAAAAGAAAAATCGTTAGAATTTTTAAAAATTGCCTTAGAATTATAGGTGCAGAATATGAGTTCATTAGCACGCTTTATTAAATCGACAGCTATATTTTTTATAGGGAACATGTTATCAAAAATTATAGTATTTGTGCTTTTACCTATATATACTTCTTATATTCCCACTGCAGGCTATGGATACTATGATTTGTCTATCACATATATTACGGTTGTCACTTCACTTTTGTTTTTTGATATTTGGTCGAGTGTTTTGCGATTTATGTATGATAATAACAATAGAGAACATAAAGATAAAGTTGTATTATCCGGAAGTACAATATTCGCATTTTCAACAATCACCTACATTATCATAGGAATATTAGTAGCTTTTTTAGGCGACTTCCAATATTTATCTTTAATATTGCTTTATGGAATAACAAATAATTTGATGCTTATGTATACTTTTATTGCCAGAGGGGTCGGGAAGAACACTGATTTTGCTATATCAGGATTAATTAATACTGTGGTTATGGCTACTTCAAATATTATCATGCTTGTTGCTTTGAAAATGGATTTTTCATCTTTATACATTTCCGCAATTTTAGGCTTCCTCAGTCAAATAATATATTTGGAATTGAGGATAAATATTTTAAGAAATATTAAGTTTAAACTATTTGATATGCAACTAACAAAAGATATGTTTCGCTATACGCTACCGCTATGTTTAAATTCTGTAGCCTATTGGCTACTTACAAGCTTTAACAGAGTAGTAATTAGTCAAGTTCTTTCTGTCAGTGATAATGGAATATTTGCAGTTGGCAATAAGTTTGCTGCAGTTATTGCGCTAGTAACAACCTGTTTTACGTATGCTTGGCAAGATATTGCTTTTGCAAGGAAAGTAAACGACTCAACAAATGGTGCTTTTTACACAAAAGCATGCAAGATGTACTTACTGTTTTTATGCACTGGTGCTGTTTTAGCAATTCCTGCAGTTAAAATTATTTTCCCATATATGATTGATGAATCATACATGGCTGCAGAGGTACTAGTACCTCTATCATTAATCACTGCAGTTGCCGCTGCCTATTCAACCTTCGTAGGAAATATTTTTTATGCAATTAAAAATACAAAAGCAATTTTTATATCAATGATTATTTCTTGTGTAGTAAATTTGCTTCTTTGTTATTGGTTGGTTAGTGTTTTCGGTTTAAATGGTGCAAATCTCTCTATTCTGATAAGTTTTATTGTAAACATAATTATTAGGTATAGAATTTTACACTATCTGATTCTTTTTGAAACAAATGTACGACAAGTAATTTTACTTGGGGCATGGCTTGTGTTAACAACAATATTTTTTTTCTGGTTTGGGAATTTAGTCAACATTGGTTGGTTTATAGTTTGTTTCTTTGTTGCACTGTTTTTATTTAAGGATTACACAAGAAAAATTTTGTCCGCTATTATTCAGAGATTGTAGCAAAGAAACAATTAGAAAATGAGACAGGTTAAATTGTTTAGAATTAAGGAGAATAATAAGTGATTACATTGTATGAACACAAGGATGAATGTTGTGCCTGCTTAGCTTGCGTAAACGTCTGTCCGAAGCAAGCCATTGTAATGAAGCCTGATGAAGATGGGTTTGTATTTCCTAAAATAAATAATGATGTATGCATTGAGTGCAATCTATGTAAGAAAGTTTGTGCTTTTAAGAATGCTCCAGTTAGTGCAAATGGCCCAATCGCTACATTTGCCGCTATTAACAACGATAAGAATATTCTTTCTACTAGTGCTTCTGGCGGTATATTTGGGGCTTTGGCATCTATTGTGTTTGGAAAAAACGGTGTTGTTTTTGGCTGCGCATATAATGAGGATATGGAGCCAGCACATATATGTGTGGACAATATATTGGATATGGGAAAGATTCAAGGCTCAAAATATGTGCATAGCAATATAAAGACAACATATTCTTTAGCGAAAGAATATCTAAAAAATGGAAGATATGTTTTGTTTACTGGAACTCCTTGCCAGATAGCAGGATTAAAAGCTTATCTTTGTGAAGATTATGACACTTTAATAACTGCCGATATAATATGCCACGGTGTTCCCAGTGCAGATTTTTTTAAAGGATATATAAAATATCTAGAAGAAAAATTTAAAGGAAAAGTTATAGATTTCAAATTTCGGGATAAGGCTAAGGGATGGGGGTTAATGGGGAAGGTGATTTATGAAAAGGGTGGGGAAGTACATGAAAAATTCATAACACCAATTAATTCATATTACTACAGTTATTTTTTGAAAGGCGATGTATATCGTGAGAATTGCTATGAGTGCAAGTATGCTTGTGTAAATAGAGAAGGTGATTTCACTATGGGAGATTATTGGGGCGTAGAAAAAGTTCATACTGAAATAGACACCAAAAATGGGGTTTCTGTTTTGTTGGTTAATAGTGAAAAAGGGATGAAATTAATAAATGAGTTAACAAAATATCTTGATTTGACAGTTTCTACACTTATACAAGCCCAGGTTCAAAATGGCCAATTGAAAAATCCAACGGTAAAAAGTTGTAAAAGAGAAGCAATACTTAAAACATGGCGTGAAGGTGGTTATCAGGCTGTAGCTGATGATTATTATAGGTTAAACAAAAATAAAATTATGCTATTCAAAATCAAGATGTTAATACCGACTTCAATCAAAAAAATAATTAAAAAACTGCTGAGAATATAATTAAAGTGCATCATAGGGAACGGTTTGCAGTGTGTTAAAGTACAAGACACTGTCCCCTAAATATTTTAGAGTGTTTCTAAGTGGCATTCAACAGGTGACATAGTATGTAATTTTACCTTATATCTTTGATTATTATAGTATTCTATATATGCAGCGGGTACTTCTTGAACATCTTCTGTTGGGTTTGACCGCTTTTTGAAAAATTTGATACATTCAATTTTATGATACCTGAAAAAGTTTTCATACTAGCATTACCTCAGTGGCTATCTTTGCTAGATATGCTTCACATAATAAAGCGTATTGGCATGTCATATATTGGATATTTCAGCAAAAAAGATGAAATAAGCAGAAACTTGTTTCAAGATGGGTGTAGAAATTAGTTAGAGGAAGATGTTGTAATATGTTAAAACTAATTAGGTAATGACCAATGTGGTGGAAGAGATAGGATGCTGTAAGAGGAGTAGTTATAATTGCTACGTGGTAAGGAGAGGTCAATTTAATGAAAATCACGATTGCTGGCACTGGCTATGTCGGACTTGTAGCAGGGGTTTGTTTTGCCGAGCTGGGGCATAGTGTCACCTGTGTGGATATTGATAGTGAGAAGGTAGCTCTGATGCGTTCAGGGGTGTCTCCCATATATGAGGCTGATCTAGAAGTGCTAATGCAGAAGAATTATGCTGCAGGACGGTTAGAATATACAACGGACTATGCCGTTGCATATGCCGCCGCAGACGCTATTTTCATTGGTGTAGGGACTCCTGAGCAGGCTGACGGTTCAGCTAATCTTAGTTATATAGCTACCGTTGCCAGACAGATTGCTGAAAACATAGTTAAAGACTGTTTAGTTGTGGTAAAGTCCACTGTTCCCATTGGCACGAATGACAAGGTGGAGCAGTTTATTAAAGATTTTCTAGTAAAAGATGTAAAGGTGGAAGTTGCTTCTAATCCGGAATTCCTAGCCCAGGGTACTGCGGTACACGATACCCTGCATGCAGCTCGAATTATTATCGGCACTGAAAGCAAATGGGCAGAGGATATACTAATGAAAATCTACGAGCCTTTTAAGCTGCCTATGGTGTCTGTAAATAGAAGATCTGCAGAAATGATTAAATATGCTGCTAATGATTTTCTGGCCCTTAAGATATCCTATATGAATGATATTGCTAATCTTTGCGAACTGGTAGGGGCGAATATCCAAGATGTTGCCAAGGGTATGAGCTATGATGAGCGTATAGGCAAGAATTTCTTAAATGCCGGTATTGGGTATGGTGGTTCCTGCTTTCCAAAGGATACAAAAGCTTTAGCTTATCTTGCGGCGCAACATGGCTATAAGTTAAAAACGGTTAAAGCAGCTGTTGATGTAAATACTGCTCAGAAGATTATGTTATATAGGAAAGCTTGCAAACGCTTAATTACCTTTAATAACTTGAAAGTTGCTGTACTAGGGCTTACCTTCAAACCTGGAACAGATGATTTGCGTGAAGCACCGTCACTGGATAATGTGCCGCTTCTGTTAGAACAGGGAGCGGATATTTGTGCCTTCGACCCGGTTGGAGCAGAAAATTTCAAGAAGAAATATCCTGAAGGGAAAATTGGTCATGGCAGCATACGGTATGCTGGTAACGTAGAGGAAGCTCTGGAGGGCGCAAATGTATGCTTTATCTTCACTGAGTGGGGAGAAATCAAGGCTATTAAACCGGAAACCTATAAAGCACTTATGAAAACTGCACTTGTCTATGACGGTAGAAACATTTATGCAGTACAAGCAATGCAAGATGCGGGCGTAGAGTATTACTCTATTGGTAGATAAAAGGGGAAGAAGGTAAGACGGTGACGGAGCTAGAAAGTTCTAAAACATATCTTGTTACAGGAACAGCAGGGTTTATCGGTTTCTATTTAGCAAAACACCTATTGGAACAAGGTTGCAATGTAATAGGTATCGATAATGTTAATGATTATTATGATACAGGGTTGAAGTATGCTAGACTGGAGAAACTGAAACCTTTCGAGCAATTCACCTTTGTTAAAGGAGATATTGCTGATAAAATAACGGTTATGGAGCTTTTTTCCCAATATAAACCTCATATGGTTATTAATTTAGCAGCTCAAGCAGGAGTAAGGTACTCTATTGACCATCCTGATGCCTATATCCAAAGCAATATAATTGGGTTCTATAATATCCTTGAAGCATGCAGACATAATCCTGTGGAACAACTAGTGTATGCTTCCTCTAGTTCTATATATGGAGCAAATAAAAAAGTTCCTTTTGCCGAGAGTGATTTCGTGGATCACCCGGTATCACTTTATGCTGCTACGAAAAAATCAAATGAATTAATGGCCTATACTTATAGTCATCTTTACAAGATTCCTACTACAGGATTGAGATTTTTCACTGTTTATGGCCCTATGGGAAGACCGGATATGGCATATTTTGCCTTTACTGATAAGTATTTTAATAATGAACCCATAAAGATATTTAACAATGGGGATTTTGCCCATGACCTCTATCGTGATTTCACCTATATAGATGATATTATAGTGGGTATTATGCGGCTTTTGGTAAAGCCTGTAGAATTATCAGACGGTGTTCTCAGCAGGGTGTATAATATAGGAAATAACAGCCCGGAAAAACTAATGACTTTCATTGAAACATTAGAAAAATGTTTAAGCCTTTCACTAGGTAGAGAAGTTGTCTTTGAAAAAATATTTGAACCTCTAAAACCAGGAGATGTGCCAGCAACTTATGCCTCTACAGATTTGTTGCGAGCGGCCATTGGTTTCAAACCCAAAACCTCCATCAAAGATGGTTTGCAGAAGTTCACTGATTGGTACGTTAGGGAATACAAACATATGTGAAGTTGCGGATAGCAACTTCACTGTGCAGCATCCGCTACCGCGGAAGTGCAGCTTTTGCTACGCAAAGTGCAGCTGTTCCTGCGGAACGTGCAGTATTGGAAGCGAGACTTCCAAAGTTATTGAAGGTTTTTGTGCCAAAAACCAACTAACTAATAAATGCAGAAAAGGACGAGGAAAACACATGGCACAAAAACTACTAGAAGAATTATCTGAGGATTTAGCTGTTGATGTCTATAAAATTGCTAAACAATTGCAAACGAACAAAGAATTCATAATATCTAATCAAGTTATAAGAAGCGCAACTTCAGTCGGTGCTAATATTAGTGAGGCACAATTTGCACAAAGTAGAGCGGACTTCATAACAAAATTGAGAATTGCTCTCAAAGAAGCAAACGAAACAAGATATTGGCTAAGGGTTTTGTTTAGAACTGAGAATATAGCACATGAGGCCTTTGAAAATTTGTCAAAAAGATGCACAGATATTATTGTTAAATTAGTATTTTCAATAAAAACAGCAACTAAAAAATAAATTCTAGTTTTTGGCACAAAAACGTCAATAACTTTCGAGCTTGCTCGAAAAGCTGCACTCAACGAAGTTGAAGCTGCACTATGGCTACGCCATAACTGCACTTTGCGACTTAGTCGCAAAAGCTGCACATGTTTATCACAACTTAGCCAAAGGCTAACTTCATTGCACGCAGTGCACTTCACTTGTAGCTATGCTACAACTTCACTGAGAACTATGTTCTCACTTCACTGCCTTAAAAGCATGTGCAGTATCGATTTCATCGAAGTGCAGCTTTTGCTCCGCAAAGTGCAGCTGTTCCTGCGGAACGTGCAGTATTGAAAGCGTAGCTTTCAAAGTTAAGGAAAGTTTTTTTCAAAAACTTGCACTTATATAAAAGATTTAAATTTGTCTTGCCTTTTATGGTTTTATTAATTTCTAGTTTTCGTTTATGAAAACTTCCATAACTTTCGAGCTTGCTCGAAAAGCTGCACTCAACGGAGTTGAAGCTGCGCTATGGCTACGCCATAACTGCACTTTGCGACTTAGTCGCAAAAGCTGCACATGTTTATCAACTTAGCCGCAGGCTAACTTCACTGACAACAAAGTTGTCACTTCACTTGTAGCTCTGCTACAACTTCACTGGCAACTACGTTGCCACTTCACTTTTTTTTCTAAAAAAATCCTTGGGGGGTGTATTTATGAAAAGGTCAGCTTTATTAAGCTTAGGAATAGCTGTTTTTTTATTGGGGTGGAGTGGCCAAGTAAGTTTTGCTGCCCCACAGGTTACAGGTAATGTTTCACTAGGAAGTGCCTATTATGAATACATAGACAAACTAGAGGGAATGGGATACATTTCTTCGATGCCTATGGGGGCAAAGCCCTATAGTAGACTTTCTATGGCTAAATGGACTATAGAGGCCCGTAAAGCATCGCTTCAAAAACCCATGCCTAAATATCTAGCTGCCTATTTGCAGGAGCTAGAAACAGGGTTAGCACCTGAAATTGCCACCCTAGAAGGAACAGGAACACCGGATAGCTTTAGGCTGACCGAAGTTAAAACAGGTTTGGCATATCTGAACGCCGACCAGATGGATTACGGCTATAGTAATGGTATTGCCGCTACTTGGCAGCCACTTAATGAGAATAACAATGGATATCGGTATGGTAAAAATCTTAATCTCTACGCCGGAGCTGAATTGTCGGGACGCATTGGTCATGATACAGTGCTAACTTTGCGCCCTCGTGTAAGCTATAATGCTGACCAATCAGGGACTGCCAGTCTGGAAGAAGGATATATTAAGACTCGCATGGGTATTGTAGGTGTAGAAGTCGGTAAGGAAGCACTCTCATGGGGACAGGGAGCAACGGGTTCTTTAATTCTAGGAGACAATGCCACACCAAGGACTATGTTGAAGATGAACTTTTTAGAGCCTTATAAAAGTAATGGCTTTTTCAAGTTTTTAGGGGAACAAAACTATACCGTGTTTTATAGCCAAATGGAAGGCAATCGTAGTGATATTGCCGACAATAATGGTCGCACAGACTATAATAATGCTAGTTTGATTGGTATACGTACAGATTATAAGCCTTTTAAAAATTTCACTTTTGGTATTAGCAGAGTGTCAATACTGGGGGGGGATAATCACGGACTTAGCGGTAGTGACTGGTGGCACTGGGTATCCGGAACAAATGCCGATACTGCAGGAGCTGACCGCTGGGATGATATTGCCGGTGCCGATTTTCGCTATCGTTTTCCTGGTGTACAGGTGTATGGTGAACTATATGGAGAAGATCAGTCTGGATTTTTACCATCGGATGTGGCAGAGCGTGTGGGACTTTATTTCCCTCAGTTGGTGGCAGATGGCTCTTGGGATATGCGACTGGAATATGTACATACTAAAGCGGGCTGGTATGGACACAGCGCCTTCCAAAATGGTTGGACATATCATCATGACATTATGGGCGACTCTATGGGCCCGGATGCTCAGAAGCTTTATATGGGGATAGAAAGACATTTAAGCAATGTTGAAAAAATCGGATTTCATGCCATGAGAATTGATATGCAGCGATCTTCTAGTGTTACTCAAAAAGTAAGTGAATTGTGGGTTAACTATGAGCGCAAATTGCATGGTAATATGTACCTGAACACTATGGTGGGAATCGCCTTTATTGATAATGCCGACTATGTAAAAGGACGCAACGACAAAAGCAAATTTGTCATGGGGGAAGTTAAGTGGAAACTTTAGGGGCAGTGAAGTTGCACTAAAGAGTGCAACTTCATGTGCAGTATCGATTTCATCGAAGTGCAGTTTTTGCTCCGCAAAGTGCAGCTGTTCCTGCGGAACGTGCAGTATTGGAAGTGGAGCTTCCAAAGTTAAGGAAAGTTTTGTTCCAAAAACTTAAACTTATGAAAAAGATTTAAATTTGTTTTGTTTTTATAGTTTTTTTAATTCTTGGTTTTCGTTTACGAAAACAACCATAACTTTCGAGCTAGCTCGAAAAGCTGCACTCCACGCAGTGGAAGCTGCACTTGCGAAGCAAACTGCACTTTGCCATAGGCAAATCTGCATATGCTTTTTTACTTCACTGAGAACCATGTTCTCACTTCACTGCTTTTCTGCTGCACATGCTTTTAATGCGACAGCGTCGCAAAAGCGAAGACATGTTTCATTTCTCCTTATTTATAATGGAGAAATGAAACATGTCTTTTATATTGTATTAAATTTTAGCAGCTTTTTTTAATGCCGTAATATCATGAGAGTGTAGCATACATACTTCGCGAGAGCCGTCCCAGTGTATTTTGGAAACAGATGAATGTACCCATAAATCGCGCTTAGGGAAATAAATATCTTGTTGCACTTGTTCTATAGTATCGGTAAGTAAAAGCATAGGACAATAAGGACAGGGAAGAGTTTCACGGCTGATGAAGTCATAACATTTCCCACCAACTTGACCTGTGCCGAAGAAATCAACAGCTTTTTTATTTAAAAAGAGAATTTCATGAGTATTTTTGTCGACAATGTATATAAAGGAATCAATATGGTCTAAAATTTCTAGTGCCTGGGCATGTGAAAGTTTTAGTTGGTCAAGAGCTCTTTTCCCAAGGAGAAAGGTACTTAAAATTTCTGCTGTAAAAGACAAGACCTCTATTTCATCATCTTTCCATACACGGGGATTTTTATGATCTTCAAAACCAATAATACCGGCAATCATTTCTTGTTTCATCATAGTGCACTCCAACAAGGCTTTCACAGGTGCACCGTTAAAGTATTCTTTTATAGCGGGGTCCAATAAACTCGCATTGCAGCAATTGAATAGACCATTTTCATCAAAGCGTTCAAGAAATTTCTTGGCAATGGTGTCAGGTATTTTTTCCTGCTCATTTTGTCTTGATACAGCATTTTCCTCACACCATTCGAAGGTATTGCAGTACTCATTTTTTTTGTTTTTTTCAAGTATGAAAACTCGGTCTATATTATATTTTCGACCAACAATTTCCATGATGAGATTAATTGCTGAATCAGCATCTTTACTGCGATATAAAATTTTAAATATATATTCAATAACATTTTCGTGAAAAGCTTTTTGCATGCTTTTATTTTCTATGTCAGCCGTTTCAAGATTTCTATTATTTATATATTTGGGAATTTTCAACTTTTCATGGTAAAAATAGAAATTATTTTTACCATTTTCTTTTACATGATAAAGAGCATGGTCTGCTTTGCGGAATAAATCGTTAAAATCTGTACCGTACAATGGGGACAATACAATGCCAATACTTGCTGATACTTCATAGGTTATATTGTCGCTGGTATATTTACGCTGTAAAAGCTTTATAAGAGTAGTAGCTTTTTTTTGGATGGGGCCTTTTCCTGTTACATTTTTGAAGAGAACAATGAACTCATCACCACCAATTCGTCCCACTATATCGGATTTTCTAAAGGCTTTTTTTATGCAGTGGGCTAGATCGGCGATTACAGCATCACCAAAGAGATGACCAAAATGGTCGTTAACTTCTTTAAATCCATCTATATCAATAATGAATAAAGCTTGGTTTTTATTTTGCAAACTAGAATATTTTAAATAATTTCTAATCATTAGCTGAGTGGTTGCTTTATTATAAAGACCTGTCAAAATGTCAGTTTGTGCTTGATAAAGCAATTTTTCATTTTCTTTTTTTTGCAAATCGATGTCTGTCATCATGCCAAAAAGTCTATCAGGCAATCCTTTTGCATCATAACGCAATAGAAGGCGCAGCTGGAACCATACATATGAATGTTCCTTAGTCAAAAGCTGTACCTCTATTTTATGGTAATTATCCGTAAGATTATTTCTTTTGTTATTTTTGCTTATATTTTCTATATAAGGTGTAAGCACATCGGGTTGATGAGTTGGCATAGTAAAAATTCTTGTTAAATTTTTGCTGAAATTTTCTTTTGGTGGTTTCGTATTAAAAATGGTTTGCCAATTTGCTGAAACATAAAAACAATCAGTGGTAATATCCCATTCGAAGAGAATTGCGTTGCTTAGTTCTGCTAAAATACGATAACTTTCCATATCAAATTGCCGTAACTTTTCCAAAGAGATCCCTGCTTTTCTTTATAAAGAATAGAAAAATTTATATTATTAACACATTTATAATGATTATGTATAATTTTATTGCTTTACGTGCTAGATGTCTAGTTCCTTTTGCTATTTATTTACGCAGTTTAACCATGAAAGGATATAGAAGGTTCTGAATTTTTGAATTTTATTCTCTGTGATATGATTAAGGTAAGTGAAGTGCCGCAGAGCCGCAGTGAAGTTGCACAAAAGTGCAAGTGAAATTGTGCTTTAAAAGCATGTGCAGTATCCGCTAACGCGGAAGTGCAGTTTTTGCTTTGCAAAGTGCAGCTGTTCCTGCGGAACGTGCAGTATTGAAAGCGTAGCTTTCAAAGTTATGGAGAGTTTTTGTTCCAAAAACTAGAATTTATTTAAATCATGAATATAAGTTTAGTTTTCGTTTACGAAAACAACCACAACTTTCGAGCTAGCTCGAAAAGCTGCACTCAACGAAGTTGAAGCTGCACTATGGCTTTGCCGTAACTGCACTTTGCTACCAAGGTAGCAAAAGCTGCACATGTTTTTGTTAGTTCTTAGTTTTCGAATGAAAACATCCACAACTTAGCCAACGGCTAACTTCACTGCTCGAAGAGCACTTCACTTGTAACGAAGTTACAACTTCACTGGAAATTTCACTGGAAACTTTGTTTCCACTTCACGGCTTTAAAAGCATGTGCAGTATCCGCTAACGCGGAAGAGCAGCTTTTGCTCCGCAAAGTGCAGCTGTTCCTGCGGAACGTGCAGTATTGAAAGCGTAGCTTTCAAAGTTAAGGAAAGTTTTTTTCAAAAACTTGCACTTATATAAAAGATTTAAATTTGTCTTGCCTTTTATGGTTTTATTAATTTCTAGTTTTCGTTTACGAAAACAACCACAACTTTCGAGCAAGCTCGAAAAGCTGCACTCAACGAAGTTGAAGCTGCACTATGGCTTTGCCATAACTGCACTTTGCGGTTTAGTCGCAAAAGCTGCACAAGTATGTTAGCCGCAGGCTAACTTCACTGCTTTTATTGCTTCACTCCTTTAAGAAGGGTTTTTCTTTTTTTTGTCGAAGTGTATAAAAAGTCTACAAAATAGTGTAGACGACTAAAGGTGTTAATTATAAAACTTGAAAGGGTGATGAAGATGGCAAAATCAAAGAAAGTTGCGAAAAAGGACATAGAAAAATTTGCTAAGAAAGTAATCTCTCGTTATACTGACAGTATTATAGAGGCGGTATTTTCTAAAATCAAGAGCGACCCTGAGTTGAATAAAGAATATTTTGACTTATGTGGGTTAGGCGATATGGTAGAAGTTGTTCCTGTAAAACCAGCCGAAACAAAAACTCAATTGAAGAAAGCTATAGAAACAAAGAAACCAAAAGTGGTTAAAAAAGCTATAAAAAAAGTAGTTGTAGCTGAGAAAGCAAAAGAAGTAAAAAAGGCAGTAATAGCAAAGAAGCCAAAGAATGTAGGAAAAACAAAAGCACCAAAAAAAGTAAAATAAAAGGTCGTAGGATTAAAAATAGCAAAAAAATTCCGAAATTATTACCCTATGGTAGTAATCTCGGAATTTTTTATTGTGTATTAATGTGTTGAAATACGTTTTATTCTTGCAATGTCACTCAGATCACAATTGAGTGCAACGCATATTTTAATAATTACCATGCTGCTGATGCCTTGTCTATTACCCATTCTACTAATGGTGGAAGGGTGAATATTCGCCATTTCTGCAAGGTCTTTCTTTTTGAGGCCTACTGATTTTAATAGTTTCCATAAGCGGTCATAAGTTATTGTCATGTGTGTACTCCTTACATTCGTAGTTGATATTACTGAGTAATAGTGCAGTTACCTACGGTAAGTGAAGTCTGGCTTCGTCATTGTGAAATTTGCCTACGGTAAAATTTTGAAAAAGATTCATACTAAAGCTATAAGATCATAGATAAGTTTTCCGGTGAAAACGGTGGTAGATTTGTAAAGCAACTCCACTTAGGGTGACGATGCTGGATATGTGAAGAATACTCAACCTGCAGTAGTGTAACTTATCGGCTTTCTTATTGCAATTGTACAACACTCTCCTTTATAGATATTTGGAGCGAGGGGTTAATCATCTCGTTGTATGTTTTTAATGTAGGGACAATCAAAGAATTCAGACAAGGATATTTCAAAAGCAAAACATATATTTAATAAATGCCCGACCTTAATACTCACAATACTGCCATTCATAAACTGCTTCAATGTCGAAGGCGGTATTTCAGCTTTTAGCGCAAGCGAGTATGTCGCTAAATTATGTTCTGTTTTCAATTCTTCTATTCTTTGCCGAATAGCTTCGTTGATGTCCATAGAAACCTCCAAGTGCTCCTACGGATATTATAAATAGTTATTAAATTTCATGTGGGTGGGAAGTCACCAATGGGAAAAGGCGGTCAAGATGCACTAAGAAGTGCAAGTGAAGCAGAAAAGCAGTGAAGTTGCACAAAAGTGCAAGTGAAGTTATGCTTCGCATAAGTGAAGTGCGGTGAAGCCGCAGTGAAGTGTTCGCAAGCGAACAGTTAAGGAAAGTTTTTGTTCCAAAAACTTAAACTTATGAAAAGATAATAGAGCATTAGTTCTATATGGTTTTATAAATTCTTAGTTTTCGAATGAAAACATCCACAAGTTCTCCGAAGGAGAACTTCACTGCACGAAGTGCACTTCACTTGTAGCTGTGCTACAACTTCACTGGCAACTACGTTGCCACTTCACTGCATTTATGCTGCACTTTGCTACTTTAGTCGCAAAAGCTGCACCTGTTTTTATTAGTTTGTCGTTTTCGTTTACGAAAACATCCACAACTTCTCCGAAGGAGAACTTCACTGCACGAAGTGCACTTCACTTGTAGCTCGGCTACAACTTCACTGGCAACTACATTGCCACTTCACTGCCTTTATAGCTTCACTGAGAACTATGTTCTCACTTCACGTCCTTCAGGAGTCTTTATTCCATGGAAGTTCTTATTTCCTGAAGGACTTTTTTCCTCATCTTACTTACGGCTTGCTGGGATATTTGCATTTGCAGGCCTATTTCTTTGTCAGTTTTATTTTCCCAATAGTAACTTTTTAGGAGCTGGCGATATTGCGCGGGCATTTTTCTTATTGCTTGTTCTAGCATTATCCTTTCTACATAGTGTTCTTCTTCATTGTTGGTAGAAAGTGGTGACAAATTCTCAGGAGCATCTATACTATTGGCTTCATAGTAGCTAATTCTTTGCTGTTTTTTTGCAGCATTGTTCAGAGCGAAAATAAGCATTTTCTTAATATAACCGGGAAAAAGTTGATAGGTGGTACCTGAATAATTTCTAACTAGTTGAATAATCGTACAGTAGGATATGCTTTCCACATTATCTTCTAAAACGGCATATCTTTTTTTGTGCCCTAAATTTAAAGCTAGTGGGCGAAAGGCAAGACAGATTTCTTCCATGGCTTTTTCATCGCCTTTTTGGGCAGCGGGGACTAACTTAGAAAAATCTATTAACATAAAACTTTCCTTTGGGAGTAGCCGGCTCTCGGTATATTTCGCGATGACTTTAGTATAGGAAATACTTGAGAATGCATGCAAGAGGAAAAAACCTAGGAATTAGTGTTTATGCGAAGTTTGAGAAAAATGTGGATAAGTATTAGGGAAACTTTGCAAAGAACCGAAAAAGGGGCAACTAAGTTGCGTTAATGCAAATGAAAAATGCAATTAAGTAGCATTAACGCAAGTGAAGTAAAAAGGCAGTGAAGTGAAAAAGCATTGTGCAGCATCGATTTCATCGAAGTGCAGCTTTTGCTCCGCAAAGTGCAGCCGTTCCTGCGGAACGTGCAGTATTAGAAGCTATGCTTCCAAAGTTAAGGAAAGTTTTTGTTCCAAAAACTAGAATATATTCAATAGAAGGAAATAAGTTGGTTTTCGTTTACGAAAACATCATTAACTTTCGAGCTAGCTCGAAAAGCTGCACTCCACGCAGTGGAAGCTGCACTTGCGAAGCAAACTGCACTTTGCCATAGGCAAATCTGCACATGTTTTTATACGCTGCACTCAACGCAGTAGAAGCTGCACTACGGCTTTGCCGTAACTGCACTTTGCCGTAGGCAAATCTGCACAGTGAAGTTAGCCGGTGGCTAACTTCACTGCTTTTCCGGTTGTTTTTCCTTCTCCTTAGGACATTTATAAGGTGTAAGGCAAAACAGAAGTAAAGAAAAGCAGCTTATTTATAGGAGAGAAGGGGAGCAATGAGAAAAGTTTATTTTGATGAGATTGCCCAGTTGGCAAAACTGGCTAAAGGAAAGGTCCACAAGTTATATTTGCATTGGACGGCAGGTCACTATGACAGCAAGTTTGATGAGTATCATTTTAATATTACAGGCAATGGTACTATTTATGTAAGTACGGATGATTTTACGGATATTCTTAGCCATACTTGGCAAAGAAACACTGCCTCTGTAGGGATAGCACTTTGTTGTTGCAGCGATGCGATGATTTACGCTGATGGGACATTTAACTATGGCAAAGAACCTCCTACAAGAGCACAAATTGAAGCAATGTCGATGTTAGTAGCGCTGCTGACGGAGATTTGGAATATCCCCCTAGATGAGCAGCACGTTATGACTCATGCTGAAGCGGCAGACCTGGACGGTTACGGTCCGCGGATGATGGGAACACCAGAGTTCGAGAAATGGGATCTATGGCGTCTGCCTGACTATGACGGTGGTTGGCGCAGTGGTGGCGTGGTGCTCAGGGGAAAAGCAATTTACTATCGCCTAAGGCGATAGTAAATTGTAAGAAGCAAACTACTTTTAGCTGAAAGGAGGTGCTCATATGGCAAAGAAAGCAATTGAAAAGGCAACCTTGCAAATACAGGTTGATAATGGTGTAAATGACAGCGGTAAAGCTGTAAGCAAAACCTACACTATTAGCAACGTTAATCCAGCCGCAGAGGCTGACGTTGTTTATAATGCAGGAGCTAAAATTGGTGGGTTGCTAAATCGCGAAGTTCAAGCGATTTATGCAACAGAAAAACATTTGTTGACAGCAGAATAAAGCAGTTAAGTTGCAATAATTGCAACTTAACGTGCAGCATCGATTTCATCGAAGTGCAGCGAAAAAACAGTGAAGTTGCATTAATGCAAGTGAAGCAGAAAAGCAGTGAAGTTGTGCTTTCAGCACAAGTGAAGCAGAAAGACAGTGAAGTTGCATATAATGCAAGTGAAGTTGTGCTTTCAGCACAAGTGAAGTTATGCTTCGCATAAGTGAAGTGTTCGCAAGCGAACAGTTAAGGAGAGTTTTTGTTCCAAAAACTTAAACTTATGAAAGAAAATAAATTCTAGTTTTCGAATGAAAACATCCACAACTTCTCCGTAGGAGAACTTCACTGACAACAACGTTGTCACTTCACTTGTAGCTCTGCTACAACTTCACTGAGAACTATGTTCTCACTTCACTGCTTTTAATAAGGGGGGTTTTTAAATGAGTAAAACATTAGAAATGGTTTTTAAAGATGTAGCCGGTAAGACAAAAAATATCAGTGTTGCTGATCCACGCGAGGATATCACCAAGGCTGAGGTAAAAGGCGTAATGGAAGGCTTGATTACTGATAAAGCCTTTGTTACTACTAATGGTGATTTGGCCGAAGTGTCTGCAATTAGAGTGAGCTCTGTTGAAGACCTGGCTTAAAGAATTAGTATGGATAATTCTTTTTTCGCGACACAAATCGCAAACTACGGTTTTCCCATGGTCTTATCTTGGTTCCTTTTGGTCAGGATGGAAACGAAATTGGAAAAACTAACAGTCGGTATTAATGAACTGCGAGACAGTATCAGTAAACTGAATAATTAAGTAAGTAAAGGCCACTCACAAATAATGTGAGTGGCCTTTTGCAAAGCAGTGAAGCAGAAAGACAGTGAAGTTGCACAATTAAGTTGATTCCGCTTAGTCTCTCCTAGTAGGAGAGGTGGCATCAGTGGGTTACTGATGGCGGAGAGGTTTGTGAAAAATTGTGCAGCATCCGCTAACGCGGAAGTGCAGTTTTTGCTCCGCAAAGTGCAGCTGTTCCTGCGGAACGTGCAGTATTGGAAGCACTGCTTCCAAAGTTAAGGAAAGTTTCTTTCAAAAACTTGAACTTATGAAAAGACTTGAATTTGTTTTGCCTTTTATGGTTTTATAAATTTCTAGTTTTCGTTTACGAAAACAACCATAACTTTCGAGCAAGCTCGAAAAGCTGCACTTGCGAAGCAAACTGCACTTTGCCGCAGGCAAATCTGCACAAGTATGTTAGCCTACGGCTAACTTCACTGCACGAAGTGCACTTCACTTGTAACGAAGTTGCAACTTCACTGCATTTATAGCTTCATGTGTTTTAAAACTTTCTGTTGACAGTTTTTATAGGTAATAGTATAATTCATAGCTATATAGTATGATTACAATTAGAAAAAGAGGTGTTATTATGAAGTTTAAAAAGCTATTAATTTCTGCCGGTATTTTTGCCATATTTGCCATGGCTTTAGTAGGGTGTGGAAATACAAAACCTGCTGAAGATAACCAGAAAGAAATAAAAATTGGTGCTACTGCCGGTCCTCATGCCGAGGTTGTGGAAGCTGTTGCCAAAGAGGCAAAAAAACAAGGGATAAACGTAAAAGTTGTGGAATTTACCGACTATATTACGCCTGATAAAGCGTTGGCAAGCGGTGATATAGATTTGGACAGTTACCAGCATTTACCATTTCTTCAAAACTTTAATAAACAAAACAATTCTGATTTAGTGCCAATTACCAATACGATTTTGATGCGTATGGGAATTTATAGCGATAAAGTACATGACATTAAGGATATTCCAAAGGGTGGTATCGTTGCTATACCAAATGATCCAACTAATGGTGGCCGTGGCCTTATGCTTTTGCAAAAAGCGGGGGTTATTAAATTAAAAGACGGTGTTGGGTTTAAGGCTGCTGTTAGTGATATAGCTGAAAATCCTAAGAATTTGCAATTCAAAGAACTTGAGGCTGCGCAATTGCCTCGTAGTCTTGCTGATGTGGATGCTGCTGTAATAACAATGAATTATGTTATGAGTGCAGGGTTAGATGTAAACAAACAGGGTATTTTCTTGGAAGCAAAAGATGAGCCTTTGGCCGTTATGGTTTTAGCAGCACGAAATAAAGATAAAGATAATGCAACGTACAAGAAAATAGCTGAGATATTCCACGCTGCAGCTGTAAAGCAATTTATTGCCGACAAATATAAGGGAACAATTGTTCCTGCGGAATAAATATAGCACTATATAATAACGGAAAAAATACACCCCAAAGCAATAGTTGTTGTGCTGAATTAATGTATCCAGCTAACAATAATTGAAAAGGGTGTATTTTTGTCTTTTCTAACCGAAAACTAATAAATTAAATGTGCTATGGCATAGCCTACAACGCAGCCGGTGGTGACACCTATAAGGCCTGGCATGATAAAGCTATGGTTTATTATGAAGGACCCGATTCTAGTTGTACCGGAACGATCAAAGCCAATACAGGCAAGGTCAGAAGGGTAAGTAGGTAGAATAAAGTAGCCATAGCAGGCAGGCATGAAGGATACTATTATTAGAGGATCAACCCCAACGCTAAGAGCCATGGGTACAATAACTGCAACGGCCGCCGCCTGAGAATTAATAAGTTTAGAAACTAAAAAAAGCACAGCTGCGTAAAGCCAAGGATAAGATAAAACAACTGCACTGAGAGTTTTTTTCATAGTAGGAATATAGGCGGAAAAGTATGTGTCTGCCATCCAGGCTACGCCAAATACAGAAACAATAGCAACCATTCCGGATTTAAAAACTGAACCTGAAGCAACGTCTGAAGATTTAACATTGCAAAAAAGCATAATTGTTGCTGCAATAGTTAGCATTAAAAGCTGGATAGTAGGTGTCATGGACAGTGGCTTTAGAACACCTTTAGCGTTAGGAATTTTAGGTAAAAGTTCGGGAAAGCTGCCGAAAACAGCGATTATTAAAATACCTAGCAGGAAGATACCAGCTGCTCTATAAGCCGCACTCGGTAATTTTATATCCGAAAGTTTAGCATCAGCATATTCACCATAAATAAAAGCTTTTTGTTCCGGGTCAGCTATTTTTGTTAGAAAATCCGGATCTTGGTCTAGGTCTTTACCACGATTTAGACTCCACAATCCGGCTGCTAAAGCACCACAAAATGATGCAGGAATTGAAATAGCAAGTATTTGCACTACGCCGAAGGGATGAGTTGTCGAGGCTAGTATTGCTACAACAGATACCACAGCTACCGAGGCAGGTGAGGCACAAACGCCCATTTGGGAGGCAACAGAAGCTGAAGCCATAGGCCTTTCAGGACGTATATTTTCTTTTATGGCTATGTCATAAATAATAGGGAACATTGCATAAACAACATGTCCCGTACCACATAATACTGTAAGGAACCATGTGGTTATCGGTGCTAGTATAGTAATATATTTGGGATTGCTGCGTAAAAACTTTTCCGCGTATTTAAGCATTACATCTAAACCTTTGGAGGCTTGGAGAAATCCGGAGCAGGTAACAACAGCCATAATAGTAAGCATAACATCTACAGGTGCTTTTCCTGGTTTAAAGCCCAAAACGAATATAAAAATAATTAAACCTATGCCGGATACGGCAGCTAAACCAAGACCACCACGACGAACACCTATAATAAGACAAGACAATAAAATTACAAAACCCAATAGCATTAACATAACATACCCCTTCCAAAATAACTTAATAAATTGTTTTCTTAGCTAGCAATTGTCGAGTTGTTTGGCAAATAATTGCCAGGAGGATACTTTTAATATGATAAAAGACGTCAGGAAGGTATAATTGTTAGCAAAAAAATGCTGTTTTATGCATCCGAGTCTGTATTTTAGTAGATGAGTGGCAGAAACTACACTAAATAACAATAGTATATGCTTAAGAATAATAATATAGGCATTAGTATACTATAATGAATTTGAAAATGCTACATAAAAAGCAAAAAAATACTAAAAATTTGTATATTTGTTATGATTTCAGAAAATTCATCTATTGCCATGAATAAAACATAGGCTGCAATTATAATAAAATCGTAATATAAAATTAATCTACCGGGAGTGATGCAAATGGAAAAATTCGATTATCAGAAATCTCAAGGTAATCGCAAGAGGCAAAAAAATCTTCAATGGATACGAGTAGCGATGCAACTGCTATTTTTAGTGATATTAGTTGTTGGTATGTATAAAACGGTTAAATCGGCGTTTGTCATTTTATTGCCGTTGGCATTTATTGCCGGGAATTATTTTTGCGGGTGGATTTGTCCCTTTGGAACGGTACAAGAACTTTTTGGGAAAATAGGTTCAATAGTATGCAAGAAAAAGTTTAAAATGTCTCTTGGTCTGCAAAAGTATTTGCAGTATTCACGTTATGTTTTGGCTATAATTGTTGCATCACAGCTTGCCAATACTTTTCTTGATTTATCTAAAATAAATGCCTATAAAACATTTATACGTGGAATGACGGGAACATTTGGACAGGCAACTGCTGTATTTATTATGGGAGGATTCCTTATAGCGGCGCTTTTCGTTGAACGACCTTTTTGTAATTACTGCTGTACGGAAGGAATTAAATATGGTCTTGCGAGTTTTACAAGATTTTTTACTATAAGACGTAATGTTGCTACCTGTGTTCAATGCAAACGCTGTGATAATATTTGTCCTATGAATATAAATATTTCTACAAATAAGAATGTGCGTAATGCACAATGCATAAATTGTTTTAAATGCATTGAGGCTTGTCCTATGGCTGATACGTTAAGTTATGGCATGGTTAACCCATTAAAAAAATTATAGGATATCCAAACTTACTTAAAATTACAATTTTAAAGATATAGAATAATATTTTAAATAGAGCAAATAGGGTTGAGGCTGTGAACGTTATTGCAGGATAAAAACAAGTAATGGCGAACTATACAAGTATATACTTAAGCGGGAACTGACCTATGTTTACAATAAAAGACTATTGTAAAAGGAGCGCATTATATGTATGGTTCAAAGCAAAATAAAATAGAGGATATGCTTAGCAAAATTAGTGGAGCAGTGTGGGAGCTTAGTGCTGTAGAAGATATTTTTGTATATTTTGTGAATGAGGGTAAAAAAACCTGTACTCTAAAAATGAGTACAGGAATTTTTACTAACTTTAAGATGACCTCTAGCTTTGAAAAAAACATTTTGGAGCAACTTTATGCAATAAAGAGAATGGTGATTTTGGATAATCCCAGTTTTAAAAATTTGTGTTTAGATACTTCTATATTAAATCAAATATCTTGTTTGATTATTTTACCGTTAATGTATGAAGATAAGTTACTGGGGTTAGTAGGAACTGCTTTTAAAAAATCAGGAGATGCAGTGGAAAACAAAGAACTTTCTTTGCTACAGGAATTTATTGATTTGGCGGGGATTTCTTTAGGAAAAATACTGGAAGAATATAACTTGCAAAAGATAATTCGCAATCAAAAAAAAGAAATAAAGGGACTTGAGCAGACAGAAGATAAGTACGCCCAAATGTTTTATATGAGTCCTGATGCTATAGCACTTATGCATGCTGACGGAACTTTTGTAGAAGTAAATCATAGCTTTACTTTAATTACAGGTTTTTCCAAAGAAGAGGCTATCGGAAAAACCTTAAAAGATTTAGGCGTCTGGTTTAATATAGCAGACAGAAAGAGAATACTGAAATTACTTAGTTCTCCCGATGAAATTGAAAAGATAGAAGTCCCCATATATAAAAAAAATGGCCAAATTGTGCATACGCAAGTTTTGGCTCGCAGGGTTAATTTAAATAAAAAACCATACTATATTGTAGTTGGGCGAGATATTAGTAACCAGGTAGAAGCAGAGAATAAACGGATGGAGCAGGTGGAGACAATCAAGCATATGGCTTATTTTGATCCGCTTACTGATATTCCTAACAGGAATAACTTGCATGGATGGCTGGCGAAAGAGCTAGAAAAAATCAAAACCGGAAAAACAAAAGGTGTGGTTTTTTCTATTGACATGGATGACCTAAAAATTATTAACGATGCTTATGGGCATGATTTAGGAAATAAGATTCTTATCACTGCAAGCAATAGAATTATAGAGGCTGTTGGGCAAAAAACATTTGTTTCAAGAACCGGTGGGGATGAATTTGTAGTAGTAGTGCAAGGTAAATACAGCCAAAAAAAGGTAGAATTTATTGCTGAGAAGATAAGCAAAAATGTAAACAAAAAGCAGGAATATTTAGATATGAGCCTGCACACAACAGTTAGCATCGGCATTGCATATTATCCTAGAGATGGTGAGACAGTAGAAGAAATTATTAAACATGCTGAAGATGCTAGGTATGAAGCCAAAAAAAATGGTAAAAATTGTTGGAAATTCTATAACAAAGAAATGCAGGACGAAGCATATAAAAATATGCGGATGATTGAAGGTTTACGCTATGCAATAGAGCGCAGAGAACTTTCTGTTGTGTATCAACCACAGATAACTTTACCGCAACGAACTGTTGGAGGAGTGGAAGCATTATTACGCTGGCATAGTCAAGAATATGGCAATGTGTCGCCAGAAATTTTTATACCTTTGGCAGAGCAAGCAGGGTTTATTAATAGCATTGGGAAATGGGTATTGACCGAAGCTTGTTTCTTTGCTAGCCGCTTAGCCCAACAAGGTAGGGGGGATGTGCGTGTTGCGGTTAATATATCGGCTAGACAGGTGGCTTCAGGTGATTTTGTTAGAACACTTTGTAATGCTGTAAAAACTGCCGGTATTTTGCCCAAACAATTGGAAATTGAGATTACCGAAAGTCTTTTGATTGATTCATTGGATGAGGCTATTTCTAAACTGAATAAAAGCAAGAAATTGGGATTTAATTTAGCACTAGATGACTTTGGCACAGGCTATTCCTCACTAACTTATTTGCGAAAATTGCCGGTTGAAACCATCAAAATTGATAAGTCTTTTATTGATATGATTGACAATGATGTTCCCGGAGCTAAGATGATAGGAGCCATAATTAACATGGCCAATGCAATTAATATGACGGTTGTAGCTGAAGGCGTGGAAACAGAAAGTCAATTATCCTATTTGGTAAAAGAGGGATGCTCATGTGTCCAAGGATATTTCTTTAGTAAACCTTTGAAGGAGCAAGATGCCTATAAATTTATACAAACTTATAACAAAGGTTTATGAAAGCTTGCATGCTTCCGGAAAGAAATTTGTTTTTATGGTATATCACACTAAATTTTCGTTGCAGATCAATATCTTTAACATTAATGCGGACAAGAGTTCCTGCTTTTAGTTCTTCTTCTACTAGACGCTGGGAGATAACGCCTATGCCCAAACCTTTAATTGCAGCATTTTTTAATATATCGGAACCGTTGCATTCCCATGCTGGCTGCCATGTTAGTTCATGAGCAGCCATCATGTTTTCAAATAGTTCTCTTGTCCCACTGCCTGCTTCGCGGACTATAAAGGAAAGATCTTTTAAGGAAAGTGGAGATATACTTTTGCTATTATATAAAAAATGAGTCTTACCACAGACAAGGATTAATTTATCTTCCATAAATACATTTTCGATTATATCCGGGGAATGAACACTACCTTCAACTATGGCAAAATCAATGGCATTTTTCATAACTAAGGATTCAATATCTTTTGTGTTTTTAGTAATAGCTTGAACTTTTATTAGTGGATATTGCCGGGAAAAATTGCTGACCAAATCCGGTAACAAATAGTTTGCAATTGTCAGACTGGCACCAACTTTTATTATTCCATGCTGATCAGGATTTTTCATGGCTTGTTCCATTTCTGTTACCAAATCGGTAATATGCCTTGCATAACTTAGTAGTTGAGCACCTTTGTCGGTTATAAATAAGTGCTTTGCTAGTCTGTCAAATAATTTAATGCCATAATAGTTTTCTAATTCAGATATGGCTTGACTAACAGTTGGTTGTGAAATGAATAAAGCTTGAGCCGCAGCTGTCATGCTGCCTAGGTCGAATACCTTAATAAAAATGGTTAAATGTCGTAAAGTCATAATTTTGCTCCTTTTATATATAGGTAAAATACTATGATAAATATTATACTATAGTATTTTACAAAAACATAATGGAACGGTAAAATATAGATATTATGTTTTGAGAGGATGAAGTTAATGACGCAAATGAAAAAAAATATCCCGGGTGTAATACTTTGCCTTGCGGTGGCAATACCGGCATGGTTTTTAGGCGAGGCACTGCCTGTTATTGGTAGTCCGGTTTTTGGCATTTTGTTCGGTATGCTGATGGTTATTTTGTTTCCTAAACTTCTTAAAGGAAACCATGGCGGAATAGAATTTGGGGTAAAATACACTTCCAAAAAACTTTTGCAATATTCCATTATCTTGCTTGGTTTTGGTATGAATCTCTTTCAAGTATTGCAGGTTGGAGGTCAATCTCTCTATGTAATTGTTTTTACGCTATCAGCATCATTTTTAACAGCGTTTTTTATTGGTAAGATTTTAAAACTTGATGGGAAGATGACAACCTTAATCGGAGTTGGGACTTCTATCTGTGGAGGTTCTGCTATTGCGGCAACGGCCCCGGTTATTAAAGCAAAAGATGAAGATGTGGCGCACGCTATTTCTACTATTTTTCTTTTTAACATTATTGCAGTATTTATTTTTCCGGCTATGGGGGCATTTTTTGGCATGAGTGATCAGGGATTTGGTATGTGGGCCGGTACAGCGATTAATGATACATCCTCTGTGGTTGCGGCAGGAACGGCCTGGAGTAATGCGGCAGGCAACAATGCTGCTTTGAGTTTTGCTACCATTGTAAAACTTACACGTACATTGATGATTGTCCCTATAACGCTTATATTGGCTGCGTATGAGGCTCATAAAGCAAAAAAATATCAAGCCATAAACAGCGAAGAAAAGTTTAGTGTTACCAATGTTTTTCCTTGGTTTGTTATAGGTTTTGTACTTACGGCAATAATCAACACATATTTTGCTATTCCAGTAATTTCAGATATTATGGTAAGACTTGGTAAATTTATGATTGTTATGGCTATGACGGCAATTGGGTTAAATACAAATCTTAAAAAGTTAATTACTAACGGCGTTAAACCTATTTTCTTAGGAGTTTGTTGTTGGGTTGCGGTTGCCAGTGTTTCACTCCTTATCCAAAGATTGCTGCATATTTGGTAATTTTAAATAAAAAACATATCTGTACCTTCCGATGGGGAGAAGCAGATATGTTTTATTAATATATGGTCTTTTTTAGTGTAAGTACAAAAGAGGATAAATAAATAATATGTCGAATTTCTGTTATGCTGTTAAAACTTGGACATCAGCAGTCCTTGTTACAAATTACATAAAAATATAAAAGAGGATAACTTATGAAAAAAAATGTGCTCAGAGTTATGATACTTGTAGTTGTTGTTTTGTTGGGATATCTAGGAGTCAGTAGTACGGTTGATCATACAAAAAAAGCCGAAGGGTATTATAGAATAGTATTATTATCAGATACACATCTACCGACTAAAACTTTTAATGTTAAAGATAAAGACAAAGAAGATAGAATTATTGCCGCCAAAAAGAAAGTCATAGAAGATATAAATAATTGGCAAGATGTGAGAGAAATTGCAGTATTGGGCGATGTTGTCGGAGATACGGGAACAGATAAAGAGTATGCTTATGCTAAAGACTTTTTTTCTAAATTACATAAGCCTATTTCTTTTATTGCCGGTAACCATGATTATATTTATCAGGATAATCCCAGTTCAAGTGGGAGGTACGTTAAAGGTGATGCCAAATCCAGACTATTAAAACTAGATAAGTTTAAGAAAACTTTTGGCTTGTCACGCTTGTTTTATGAAAAAAAGGTTGCAGGCTATCTCCTTGTTTTTCTATCAGTAGATTCATTGGATTCACCATATTTGACGCAAATGTCACCGGAAGAATTATCCTGGCTCAAAGATACTCTAAAAAAGAATTCAACAGTACCTACCATCATATTTTTTCATGCACCACTTGAAGGAACATTAAGTAATTACAATAAGAATGCTAATAAACCTAGCTTTATTGCCCAGCCGGCCGCAGAAATAGCTAAAATAATAGAGAATAATAAGCAAATTGTTCTATGGGTATCAGGACATACTCATACCCCGGCAACTAATCCTTCCTTTGCTTCTAATATAAATTTTTATAAGGGGAGACTTCTTAACCTACACAATTCCGATATGGAGCGCACAACTATTTGGACTAATTCGCTGTTCCTATATCCAAATAAAATAGTTATTAGGACTTTTAATCACAAAACGGAAACCTGGATGAAGGAACTTGAAAGGACTATTCCAATAGAACGGTAAAATACAAGCTAACTGATAAAAAATATAAAATACACCCCAATCAAAGTTGTCCACTGAACAAATTTATATCAGTCAGACAATTAATGAAAAGGGTGTATTTTTTTTAATAGCTTCTGACAGCCATTTTATTGTGTTGCTTGCGTGCAAAGTGTGACAGGGTATAGTTCACAATGAAGTATAATCCGGCAACGGCAGCAAAAATAGTAAAAACTTGGCCGGTAGAACCGTACTTACCGATAAGAATCATTCCCCGCCCAGTTAATTCTTCTGTGCCAACTGCCCATACAAAGGCTGAGTCTTTAATAACAGTAGTAAACTGAGACATCATGGGTGGGATTATATTTCTATATGCCTGAGGTAAAACAATGTAGCGAATAATTTGAAAGGTGCTCATACCTTGGGATAGAGCGGCTTCAATTTGTCCCTTAGATAAGGAATTTAAGCCTCCACGGATTATTTCAGACATTATTGCTCCTGTAAAAAAACTCATGGCAGCAATTCCTGAAAGTGTAGGGTTAAGTGGCGTTGTGAAGCGAGCCACAAGGATGAATAATAAGCAGGGGATGTTACGCACTATATCTACGTAAATATTGCTTAAAGGTTTCAAAATGGGAATGTTTAAGTAACGGACTATACCCATTAAGGTTCCTAAAATAACACTAAATACTATGGAAAAAAAGGATATTTCTAAGGTAACTACTAAACCTTCTAAGAGAAATTTGATTAAGTAAACATTCATTAAATCGCTAACCATTATGACCGCACCTCCGAACTACCTTCCAGGTGTTTAACATATTTAGTTAAGGGAAAACATAACAACCAGTATAGTAACCCGGTTACAATGTAGGCAGGGCCATAATACATGTTCATACCCGACCAAGAATCAGCCTGATACATAAGATCACCTCCGGCGATCATTGCTAGTACAGAGGTGTTTTTTATTAAATTAACACCTTGATTTGCTATGCTCGGTAAAATGATTTTTTTGGCTTGAGGTAAAATAAGGTACTGCATTGCCTGAAAATAGGTGAAACCTTGAGAGAGCCCGGCTTCTAACTGTCCACGGGGAATAGCAAGAATACCTGAACGAACAGCTTCGGCCATATAGGCACCGGTGTAAATACCGATGCCCAGAGAGCCAATTGCAAAGACAGGAAGAACTATTTTTAAGTGAGGGAGGGCATGGTATAAGAATATAACTTGAATAACAAGTGGCGTGTTTTGAAAAAATTCAACATACACGCGATTGAGGATGCGTAGGTTTTTATTTGGAAATACTCCGGCGACACCAAACAGAATACCTAGCAGGAGGGCAACCAACAGGGCGACGATTGCCACCTCAATTGTTACGGTCAAACCATCAGCGAAAAGACGCCAGTCGGTAAACAGCGCTTGCCATTTGTATTCTGCAAAGGGATTTGTAGCCATTATTTTTTAAGATTCCATTTAGTTAATAGTTTGTCCATCTCGCCGGATTTTTTCATATCCTCAAAGGTCTTTTCAACTAAATCAAAAAGAGCTTTGTTGTCTTTCTTTGTTGCTGCGCCGTAGAATTGAGGAGCAATTTTATCAGGAAGAATCTCTGTGGAATCATCGATATATCCAAGCAGGTTAGAGGTATCCATAGCATAGGCATCAGCTCTGCCGGCACTTAAAGCAGTTTTACATTCGGAATAGGTTGGGAACTCAGAGAAGGTAACCTTAACACCTGCTTTATCAGCAGCTTCTTGTACACCTTTGCGAGTTGTAGCACCCTGGGGAACGGCAATGTTTTTACCATTCAAGTCTTTAATAGATTTAATACCACTATCTTTTTTTACTAAGAAGCCTACAGGGTCTTCATAGTAAGGTGAAGTCATATTGTAAGTTTTCTTTCTTTCGTCAGTGATAGTAAAGGTAGCGATGCAAAGATCAATTTCACCGCTATCAAGCAAGGGACCACGTGTTTTTGCAACAACTCCTGTTAAGTCTATTTTGTTTTCATCGCCTAATATTTTTTTAGCAATTACTTTGGCGAGGTCAATTTCAAAGCCTTCTATTTTATTGGTTTTTGGATCTTTAAAACCGAATTTTGGTACGTCAACTTTGCAGCCAACTTTTAAGACACCACGGTCTTTAATTTTTTGAATTCCATCATTTGCTGTCGCAGCAGGTTTTTTTGCGTCATCTTTCTTTGTATCGCCACCACACCCAGTTGCGAAAAGCCCAAAAGCGGTTATTAGAGCAAGCCCCAAAGTTAAGATTTTTTTTCTTGATAAATTCATAATAAAACCCCTCTCTAAATATTATTAATTACCGAATAATCTTGCTTAAAAATTGTTGCGCCCTTTCATTTTTTGGATCAACAAAGAAATGCTCGGGGGTTCCTGTTTCCAAGATTTCTCCATCGGCCATAAATATTACGCGGTCGGCAACCTTACGGGCAAAGCCCATCTCATGAGTTACTACGACCATTGTAATTCCACTGTGTGCTAAATCTACCATTACATCTAAAACTTCATTAATCATTTCCGGGTCTAGCGCAGAAGTTGGTTCATCAAATAACATTATTTTGGGATGTACATTAAGGGCCCTTGCTATAGCGACACGCTGTTGCTGACCACCGGAAAGCTGGGAGGGGTAGGCTGATGCTTTGTCTCTTAGGCCTACACGCTCTAAAAATTCAAGGCCTGTTTTTTCTGCTACTTCTTTTTTTATTCCTTGCACCAGAATAGGGGCTATAGTTAAGTTTTCTAATACCGTTTTGTGAGGATACAGATTAAATTGTTGAAAAACCATAGCGGCTTTTTGTCTGGCTTCTTTGATTGGGGCATTAGACGCGGTTATATCAATACCGTCTAATATTACTGTTCCGCTATCGGGCTTTTCTAACTGATTCATGCAGCGGATCATGGTGCTCTTACCGGAACCACTAGGACCGATGACGACTAATTTTTCACCGGATTTTACTGTTAGTGAGATGTCTTTTAGTACGTGGTTACTGCCAAAATATTTATTTACACCAGCTAATCTAATCAATCGGCTATCCTTCCTTTCGTGCAATAATTTTTACGCGATAAAAAAACAAAGATGCTTACAATCCCTAACGGACTGAGCATCCTTGCTTTGCACACTATTCTATATTGACTTAGTTAAAAAGTCAATACATTTAATGTATAAACGTAGTTAAAATATTTTCAAAAGATAGCATAAATTACTATTTTTTTTAGTTATTAACACGAAAGTAATGAAATAAATGAAAAAGTAGTGAAATATTAGGACTTTACACCATTGCTAAAGTACGTAAGAGAAGGGTAAGATGTTGATGGACATTGGTAGGCAATCATTTATGCTTGCCTCTACATGACCATATAGCTGGAAAAGGAAAGGTTTTAGGAAAATATAGCTATTACCAAGAATATAGAGTATACTATCATAAAAACCGGATATTTGAGGTATAAAAGTATAATGGATTAAAGTGAAAACAAAGCACTTGCCTTTTCTAATTGGCAAGAAGTCACTGTTTCAGGAGGCTTTTTTGTTTGCCAAACATATTTGACAATGGTTATATTTAGCCTTTATTTACGACTATTAATTTTAAATTATGGTTAATGAAAAGGGGATTTTAAAATGTTATTAAGTAGGATCATGAAAGTATGCACTATATTGTTTGTTTTGCTGGTCATGTCAATTGGGGTCGTAAGTGCAAAATCTGTTGAAGAAAAAAGACAGGATATCCGCAATATAGCTAGTACGACATTAAGCGAAGTTTATGAACTTCAGCCACATGCAAAGGAAGCTGTAGAAAATGCAGCGGGTTATGCGGCTTTTTCTATTACAGATACGAAAATCGTCTTTTTGGGTAGTGGATCAGGTAAAGGCATGGCCGTAGATAATTCTACAGGTCAAGAGATTTTTATGAAGACGAAGGATGTTCAGGTAGGCTTTGGGGTAGGAATAAAAAAATATGATGTTTTATTTGTTTTTGAAACAAAAAAAGCGTTTTCTGATTTCATCAATAGCGGCTGGCAATTTGGTGGACAGGCTACTGCTGCGGCAACTGACAGTGTTACGGGAGATGCTTTGCAAGGTGCAATACCTGTTTCACCGGATGTTTGGTTGTATCAAGTAACCGATAAAGGGTTGGAACTTAGTGCAACAGTACGTGGAATTCGTTATTTCAAAGACAGCAAATTAAATTAATATTAAATTTATAAAAAGCACCCATGGAATGAAAAAATAAAAAATGTTGTTGCATAACATTTTTACTAATTTCAGGAAATGAGTGCTTTTATTTTGAGATAGAATTATAAGAATAATATTGTGCCATTACCAAGGGAGAAAATGATAGAGCAAGATGCGCAAGTTTAATTTGGGTTGTTTGCTAAGGCAAAGGAAAGGTTTCAATGAAGATAGCTATTATCTAGGATATAGTGTATACTATTTATATAACCATATATTTCAGCAGGAAGAAGCATGATGAATGAAATTGATATTCAGACGCATGTTTTGTTCTAAGCTGACAAAAAAAGTCGCCATTTAGAGGAGACTTTTTTATTTACCTTTTATAGGGAAGAAATGGTCAATTTTGGTTGTTATGCAGGAAAATTTCGCTTGACTGTTTCACACATGGTTACAAAAAAATGAAAAATAAGGAAGGAAAGTGAAGCTAATGAATGAAGACATCATAAAGGGTAAGTGGAAAGAATTACAAGGAAGAATTCAAGAACAGTGGGGAGAAATCACTGATGATGAATTCGATAAAACCGAAGGCCAAAAAGACCGGCTATTAGGACTTCTGCAGACAAAATACGGGTATTCTAAAGAAAAAGCTGAGGCTGCCTTTAAGGATTTATTAGATAAAAAATAAATCCCCATGTTAATGTACGTTGTTTTAATTAACACGAGTGTTTAGCAGTTGATTTTTTGCACTAAGGTAAAATGTAGAGGAGATTTTAAAATGTTTTTAAATAGGATTATGAAAGTAGGCACCATATTGTGTGTTTTGTTAGCTATGTCAATTGGTGTTGTAAGTGCCAAAACTGTTGAAGAAAAAAGGCAGGTTATCCGCAATATAGCAAGTGACACATTAAGTGAAGTATATAAGCTTCAACCACATGCCAAGAACGCAGTTGCAAACGCAGCTGGGTATGCTGCCTTTTCTATTACCGATGCTAAATTAGTGTTTTTTGGTGGAGGTGCAGGTAAAGGTATGGCTGTGGACAACGCTACAGGGCAAGAAATTTTTATGCAAACCGGCGATGTTCAAGTAGGTTTTGGTTTAGGAATAAAAAAGTATGATGTACTATTTGTTTTTGGAACCAAAAAAGCATTTTCTGACTTTATCAATAGTGGTTGGCAGTTTGGTGGACAGGCTACTGCCGCTGCAACAGATAGCGTTACGGGGGATTCTTTGCAAGGAGCTATCCCTGTGTCACCGGATGTTTGGCTGTATCAGGTAACTGACAAGGGTCTGGAACTTAGTGCTACTGTAAGAGGGATTCGTTACTTTAAAGATAGCGAATTAAATTAATATTAAATTTACCAAAAGTACCCATGGAATGAAATGAACTAAAAATGTTGTTATTTAACTTTTTTAGCAATTTCAGGAAATGGGTATTTTTATTTTATGACTGAATTATAACAATAATATAGGACTATTTAATTGCTTAATTATGGCAAAATTGTTACAATTATGAAGTGTTCTAATTTGAAAATGATTGGAGAAAAGAGACTTAGCTATGGAAACTTCATTGGAAAAGAAATATGGGTTATACACTGCAATAGCCATGGTTGTAGGTATTGTTATTGGTAGTGGTGTATTTTTTAAAGCAGAAAAAGTTCTTAATGCTACAGGAGGAAATTTACCATTAGGAATATTAGCCTGGGCTATTGGCGGCCTTATAATGGTAATCTGTGCCTATGTATTTGCTACTATGGCTACGCGTTATGAAAAGGTTAGTGGAGTGGTAGACTATGCCGAAGCAACCGTAGGCCGTACTTATGGGTATTATGTTGCTTGGTTTTTAGCCTTGATCTATTATCCAACTCTTACTTCCGTTTTAGCTTGGGTGTCCGCTAGATATTTGTGTGTGTTATTGGGGTGGAATATTGTTGGTGCGGAAGCTATGGCACTTTCAGGATTTTTCTTGGTTATGAGTTTTACTATGAATGCTATTGCACCAAGATTAGCAGGAAAGTTTCAAGTTTCTACAACTATTATTAAACTAATTCCTTTAATTTTGATGGCTGTTATTGGGACAATATCAGGATTACAGAAGGGTATTTTGTTAAAGAACTTTACTGAGGGGGCTATATCGACAACAACTGTAGACAACCCTCTTTTTACAGCGGTTATTGCTACGGCTTTTGCTTATGAAGGTTGGATAATTGCTACTAGTATTAATGCTGAGCTGCAAGATGCGAAAAAGAATCTTCCACGAGCGTTAACTTTTGGGACTATGTTTGTGGCTTTAATTTACATTTTGTATTATGTGGGGTTGGCAGGGGCAATAGATAATAATGTAATGATGAAAAGCGGAGAAACAGGAGCAAAAATTGCTTTTTCTACCTTATTCTCTAATGTTGGCGGCACCGTGCTATTTGTCTTTGTGGTCATTTCTTGTTTAGGTACTTTAAATGGGTTGATGATGGGATGTACACGTGGTTTTTATGCAATTTCCATTAGAAATATGGGCCCGAATGTTAGGATTTTTAAGAGTATAGACCCTGTCACAAATATGCCTGTTAATGCGGCTATAGTAGGGTTAATGCTGTCAGGTATTTGGCTATTATATTTTTTTGGTGCTAATTTGGTAACTAAGTCTTGGTTTGGCTTTTTTAGTTTTGATAGTTCGGAATTGCCGATAGTAAGCATTTATGCAATGTATATTCCTATTTTCATCATGATGATGAAAAAAGAAGCAGGATTGGGATTTTTCAAACGGTTTTTAATGCCATCACTAGCAATTTTGGCTTGTATATTTATGGTAATAGCTGCTTGTTTTTCTCATGGGAAAGCTGTTATAGCTTATAGCATTGTTTTTATAGCAGTAATGGCATTAGGATATTTATTGAACTTTGAAAGGAAATAAAGTAAAAAGATATTTCAAGCATTTGTTTTTTGTTTTATTACAGTGCCTTGAAATTGTTTAGGATAAATATAAAAACTTGTAAGAATTTCCATGTTTTGATATAATATACAAAGTTATTGGAATAGCGTCGAAATTTACTATTAAATAAGGGCGCTATTCCGAATTTTTTTAAAATGGAGGGAAAGAACTTGGAAGATTTAAAGAAAAAAGCTTTAAAAGTGCCTATTTCCGGTTACATTGCGCTTATAGTCGCATTGGTTATTTTTTCCGGATTGATGGCAAAAGTTGGTGGCGGTTGGACAATGTTGGACTTTGATACTTTAAATGGTAAATTTGGTCTAATGAAGAGCGCTACGGCATCTTTTATGGGTCAGGGCGGTTCCGGTGCGAGAGATGGTTTCTTGTTTGCACTTAGCCTGGCTCCAGGGGTTATGTTAGCACTGGGACTTATGGAAATTGTTGAACATTACGGTGGACTGAAAGCTGCTCAAAGGCTTTTAACGCCAATTTTGAGGCCTATTCTTGGCATACCCGGTATTTGCTGTGTTGCTTTGGTATCTAGCTTACAAAGTACTGATGCCGGTGCCGGTATGACAAAGGCATTACGTGAAAATAAGGATATTACAGGTAATGAGCTTTTGATTTTCACCGCTTTTCAATTTACTGCAGGTGGTATAATTGGCAACTATTTGGCTTCCGGTTCTGCTTTATTCAGTTATATGACAGTGCCTATTTCTGTTCCTTTGGCTGTTATGCTGGTAATGAAACTTTTTGGTGCTAATATGATGCGTTTGTATTGCAAAATGTTTGTGCAGGAGGAAGAATAATATGAGCCAAGAAGTAAATCAACAAGTAATTGCGGCAGAAAAAACTGTGCTTGCATCTAATGATACTATTATGGATGTTTTTGTTAGAGGAGCTCGTAAGGGTTGGAAAGTAGCTATTGATAATATTATTCCTAACGTTTTAATGGCATATGTATGCATAAAGATTTTAAATGTAACTGGCGTTTTAGCCTGGTTTGGTACAGCTTTTGCTCCTATTATGGCTATTTGGGGATTACCGGGTCAAGCGATTATGGTAATTTTGGGAGCACTGATGTCTATGGGTGGTGCTGTTGGTGTTGCAATGTCGTTGTTTAATGACGGAACTCTTAATGGTACACATATCTCTATTTTAATGCCGGCTATTTATCTACTAGGTTCAAAAATTCAGTATCTTGGTCGTTTGCTAGGTACTGCTGGTGTTCCAGGTAAACATTATCCGGTTCTTTTAGGAATTTCATTTGTAAACGCAGCTATTGCTATGTTTGTTATGAAGATTATTGCACCTTGAGGATAAACTTCAAAGGCACGGCTTAGGCCGTGCCTTTGTTTTACTTTACAATAAAAGGAGAATATTATGGAAAAAACTATATTAGAACAAATAAAAAATGAAGAAGCGGAAATGCTAAAATTTGCTGAAAAAATTGTAAATATTGATTCCGGTTATGATTGTCCTGAGGGTGTGGCAGAGGTAGCTCATCTTGTCGGCGATTTTTTAGCTAAGCTTGACTTTAAGATAGAATATTTAGAAACACCAAATGAGCCTGTACAGATTTTGGCTACGCGGCCGCGAACAGGCAAGAAGAAAGTTATGCTTATGGGACATATGGATACGGTATTTCCCAAAGGCACAGTTGCCACTAGGCCTTTTAGAATTGAGGATGGCATAGCTTATGGCCCGGGAGTTATGGATATGAAATCAGGGATAGCCATAGGATTATATACTTTAAAGGCACTTATTGATAATAAGTGGGATGATACAGATTTAACCGTGTTTTTTGTTGGAGACGAGGAAATAAATCATCCTAAAACTAATGCCGTAGAAAATTTCAAAAAATATGGCAAAGGCATGGATGCAGTTTTCAATATGGAGCCAGGTCGCACTGAGGGTGAAGTTGTAACAGGGCGCAAAGGATTATGGCGTCCAAAAATTAAAGTTGAAGGTGTAGCGGCACATTCAGGTAATGAACCGGAAAAAGGTGCTAGCGCTATTATTGAATTGGCTCATAAAGCTATTGATATTACTGCCTTAACTGATTTTGCTACAGGAACTACGTATAATGTAGGTGTATTTAATGGTGGGCGTTTGGCTAATATTATTCCTGATGAGGCCTTGGCAAAGTTGGATGTACGCTTTAAAACTATAGAGGAAGCGGACAAAGCCAAAGAAAACGTAAAGAAAATATTGTCTAAAACCTATATACCAAAAACTACAACAACGCTTATAGACGAAGGAATTGTAGATTATATGCCTCCGTTTGAGGAAACTCCAGCAGGATTAAAACTATATGAATTTTTGCGTAAGCAAGCAGAAAAGCTTGGACAGCAAACGCTAGGCAGACTTTATGTAGGCGGTTCTTCTGATGCAGGATATACAACTATGGTTGGGTCTCCGACAATTTGTTCTATGGGCCCTAAATCTGTTGGTGCTCATAGTAATAATGAATATGCCTATGTAGAAAGCTATGTGCCAAGGGCACAACTTTTGGCTATGGCTATTATGCATTTGGATGAAATGTAATAGGAGGATAATTTATCATGGAAAAACTAGATGTGATGAAGCTTTGGGACTATTTACATACTATTCCGGAACTAGGGTTTAAAGAATTTAAGACAGCAACTTTTTTAGCTAATGAGCTAGAAAAATTGGGCTATAAAGTAACTCGTAATGTTGGAGGTACAGGTGTAATTGGAGAGCTAACCGGTACTGAAGCTGGCCCAACAATTATGCTGCGTGCAGATATGGATGCCTTGCCTTTTGTTATTGATGGTAAAGATGAAGTAATACATGCCTGCGGACATGATGCTCATTGTTCCATGGTATTGTCAGCGGCAGCTATTTTTGCTGATAAAATAAAACGGGGTAAATTGCTCATATTATTCCAACCTGGTGAAGAAACCTTAAAAGGTGCCTTAGCTGTTATTGCTACTGGGTTAATGGATAAGGTAGATATAGCTATGGGCTTGCATATAAGGCCTATTCAAGACATTCCAAATGGTACAATGACTCCCGCAATTTGCCACGGGGCTAGTACTTTTGCTCAAGTAAAAATATTAGGAAAAGGTTGTCATGGTTCACGTCCACATCTAGGGGTTAATGCGTGTGATGCCGTAGCTGCTATTATAAATGCTGTTAATGCCATTAAGCTTAATCCGGTACTTGCGTGGTCGTGTAAGGTAACTAATATTAGCGCAGGTGGTGCGGCACCCAATATTATTCCTAACAAAGCAGCTTTAGTGCTAGACTGCCGGGCTCAAACAAATGAAGCAATGGCAGAAATGCTAGATAAATTAAAAATGGCTGTAACCAATGCGGCTGCGTCAGTAGGGGCAACGGCTACACTAGACACTCCTGATGGGGTTATTCCGGCAGCAAATTTAGATCCGGAATTAACAGCGGAAGTGGCTGAGTGTATTAAAGAGGTTGTTGGCGAAAAGAATTTACAACCGAACTTACTTAATCCTGGTGGCGATGATTTTCATTATTACGCACAGCGTAATCCTAAACTCAAGGCAGTTTTCTTTGGTGTAGGTTGTGCAGCAGAACCGGGCCTACATGATCCTTCCATGCACTTCAATCATGACATGATGCCTTTGGGTACAGAAGTTTTGGTGAAAATGCTTGTAAAAAAATTAGGTTAGTGCGACAAAACTGTCTCCTTTTTAGGGGGCAGTTTTTTGTATATTTTAATATTATTTTTGTTTTAATTACCAAGAACTTGCTGTACAATTAATATACATAAAGAAAACGAGGTGGTTAAATGAAAAAGCTACAATTTAAAGTAATTGTTTTGGTTATGATGTTCGGAATAGGCCTATTTGGCATTATGCAGGAAACAAAAGCATGTACTCTTTTTGCTGCTACCGGAGCTGATTACGTGGTCAATAGTGGCACTCTTATGGCAAAAAACAGAGATGAAAAGCCTGCACTACAAACTTTAAAACTTGTTAAACCGGAAGCTGGGTATAATTATTATGGCCTTTTTTCGGGTAAGAAGGGGCTTTTTTGTGTAGTGGGAATTAATGAACGAGGGTTGGCCGTAGGGATGTCTACAGCGGGGTCAATTTCACGGAAAGACCGCTTGTGTAACGGAATATATCGTAGCAAAGAAGGTTTGCGTACAAATGAGTATATGCTTTGCTATTGCGCTAGTGTAGATGAGGCCTTGGCACTACCGAAGGAATTTTGGCACGAACCGGTAAATTTTATTTTGGCTGATAAAGATAAGGTTGCTTATGTAGAGGTGTTGCCAGGTGGTGAAAAATCAGTTACTGTTGAAACCAATGGAGTAATTTATCATACAAACCATTACGTTAATGAAGATAGCTTATGGGCAAATAAAAAAATAGGGGAAAGCAGTTTGACCCGCTACAATCGTATAAAGGAATTAATGACAGAGGATAAGATATTTTCTTTAAATGATTTTATCCAATTTAGTGAGGATCGCAATGCCGGGCCCAATAATAGTATTTATCGCGTTGGTACTACTCCTACAAGCACACAAACTCTTGCAAATTTTGTTGTCTATATTCCTAAACTGGGCTCACCTGTTTTATATATTAAGTATAGACAAAAACCGGGAGATAAAGGGGCAGAAAAGGTGCTTTATCCTATTATTGTAGATGACCTATTTAACAATAAGTAGGTTGGTTAGTAAGTAAAATTTTATGTTAAAGCAGGCAATGGTTTTAAAGTTTGCCTGCTTTTGTTGTTTTAAATAGTATCTTGAGGTAAAATAAGGGAATATTATTAGAAAGCATTTGGAGGGTTATTTGATGAATGAAAAGTTGGTTTTAGAGAAGATTAAGAATAGTGAAAATGCGGCTTTTGCTTTTTTAGAGCAGCTTGTTAATCTTGACTCTGCAGATGATGCCAAAGGCGGTATTGCTGATGTGTGCCACAGCATAGGCGATTTTGCCGCCGCTTTGGGATTTTGCGTGGAGTATATAACGACCCCTGATCAACCTACACAAGTATTGTGTCATAGACCCAATGCCGGTAAGAAAAAAGTAATGTTTATCGGACATGCTGATACAGTATTTCCCAAAGGTACAGTTGCTAAAAGACCCTTTAAAATTGTAGGTGATAAAGCTTATGGCCCAGGAGTTGCGGATATGAAGGGTGGGCTGGTAACGGCTTTGTTTACCATTAAAGGGCTGCTGGAGGCAGGCTGGGATGAGAGCGAATTCACTTTTTTGATTTGTGGTGATGAGGAGTTATCTCATCCACATACTAATGCAGTGGAGAATTTCAAGAAATATGCTTTGGGACAAGATGTTTGTTTTTGCATGGAACCGGGCCGTGAAAATGGCGCAGTTGTTACGGGACGCAAGGGGGCAGCCAGGCCCCTAATTAAAGTTAAAGGCATAGCCTCTCATGCAGGGACAGCCCCGGAAAAGGGTGTCAGTGCGAATTTGGAATTGGCCTATAAAATTATTGAGCTGCATAAGTTAAATAATAAAACAACAGGGACCACTTTTAACGTGGGGGTTATGAAAGGTGGTTTTATGGCCAACATAATTTCTGATTATGCAGAATGTGAAATAGATATTAGGGTTAAAACTATTGTTGAGGCGGAAAAGGCGATTAAGGATGTGCAAAGAATTGTGGAAACAAGCTACGTCCCTGGAACAAGCAGTACGGTTGAAGCTAATAAAATAAGCTTTATGCCCTTTGAAACAACACCGCAGGTTAAGCGTTTATACAATCTCATGAAAAATGAAGCAAAGCTTTTGGGGCAAGAAGAATTAAAAGAAACTTACTCCGGTGGTTGCTCAGATGTAGCATGGACTGCTATGGTGGGGACGACTTCTCTCTGTGCATGTGGTCCTAAAGGTTTCGGAGCTCATACGGAAGAAGAGTATTTTTATACAGCATCATTAGTCGAGAGAATGCAATTACTGGCAATGACAATTATGCACTTACAGCAAATATAGCTTTGCGGCATTGAGAGGTCTAAAATATGAAAGAAAAGATATTAAAGTTATTAACCGAAATGGTTGCCATAAATAGCCGTACAAATACTGAAAATGAGCGAAAAATTGAAGATTATTTATATGGCGTGCTTTGTGGATTACCGTATTTTAAAACTCATGGTACACACTTTGGCCAAATCGCATTACCAGGTGATTCTTGCGGAAGACGAATAGTTTATGGGCTGGTAAAGGGCAAGAGCAATAAGACGGTTGTGCTAATGAATCACCATGACGTAGTGGGTACTGAAGTCTATGGGACCTTAGAACCCTATGCTTTTAATATGTCTGAATTAGCGAAGAAGCTCGGCACAGAATTGTTGGACGAAGATGTACATAAAGATTTGCTTTCAGGAGAATGGTTGTTTGGCCGCGGAAGTTGCGATATGAAAGGCGGTATAGCAGTTCAACTTGCTCTTTTGGAAGACTATTCACAAAGTCCGGATGCAGGTAATTTACTTTTTGTTTCAGTCCCCGATGAAGAATCTTTTTCTGCCGGTATGCGAGGAGCCTTATGGTTATTTGAAGAGTTTGAAAAAGATTGGAATTTGGAGTATAAACTGTTAATTAACTGTGAACCAAATGAGAAAATAGGCCATAAGCAGGTAGTATCAGTGGGTTCTGTAGGGAAACTTTTGCCGGTAGTTTTAGTCCAGGGTAAGGCGGTGCAAATAGGCAGTTACTATGAGGGTATTAATCCAATTTTGCTATTGTCAGAAATTGTTTGTGCTACTGAAGGTGACGAAAACTTGGTTGAAATATGCGGTAATGAAGCTACAGTACCACCGGTATGGAATTTTATGCGAGACTTAAAAGATAGTTACGATTTTTCCTTGCCTCAAAGGGCAGTTGCCTATTGTAATATTTTAACTTTTTATAAAACACCGGCGGATATTATGCAATTATTCCTAGAGAAGTGCCAATCAGTAGTTGCTAGAATGCAGCTAGGACACAAGCACAAAGCAGATATCAAAATTATGCCATATTCAGAATTATTCATTTTGGCGCAAAAAAAGAAAGGATTTGCCACTTTTTTTGCGAAATTACAGCGCGATATAGAGGAAGCAGTGCATGTACAGGGTAGCGACTATCCTAGTGTTACTATTCAAATGCTGCAGGAAGTTTTAAATTTTGCCAATGTAACTGAACCGGTCATTATAATAGGTTTTGCACCCCCATATTACCCTGCGACAAATAGTATTAAATTAGCAGGTGCAAGTTTTGAGAAAATTATGCAGACAATTAGCGACTCTTTACCGGTTGTTTTTAAACAATACTTTTTAGGTGTATCAGATTGCAGCTATTGTGGAGTAGATGGCCCAATTGCGGGTGATTATTATATCACCAATACACCGGTTTGGGGTTCACTGTATTCTTTTGACATAGGGGCATTAAACAGGGTAAAAATACCTTTTGTGCTGTTGGGACCATGGGGGAAAAGCTTGCATCAACGAACTGAGCGGGTGAACCTTGTCAGTTTGACAGACGTTTTGCCACCTGTACTGCAAAAGGTTATTAAAGATGTATGGACTAAAGACATAATATAAATTTTCACTATATAACATAAAGGAAGAAAATAAATGTTAAATTTTTTTAAAAAAGAAAATAAATTCCAACTTTTCGCACCGATTAGTGGAAAAGTTTGCCCTATTAGTGAGGCTGCTGATCCTGTATTTGCAGAAAAGATAGTAGGAGATGGCGTTTTTATTAATGCCGAAGATACACAAATAGTGGCTCCCTGTGCCGGTGAAATAAGCTTTATCGCAGATACAAAACACGCTTTTGCCATGACTCTTGATAATGGGGTAGAAGTGCTGGTCCATATAGGTTTAGAAACAGTAGCTTTAAAAGGAGAAGGATTTACGCAATTAGTACCTCAAGGGACTAGGGTGAAGGCCGGCACTCCAATTATTGCCATTGATAGAGATTTTATTTTACGCAGAGGAGTTTCTTTGTCATCGCCGGTTCTTATTACTAATCCCGAAGTTACAAAATCCTTAATCGTAGAAACAGGTGTTATGGCTATTGCAGGGAAAACAGTAATTTTAGAATATACTCTATAACTAGTAAAAATAAAGCAAAGGTTTCAAATTACTTGCAAGTAATTTGAAACCTTTGCTTTTTGAGTACTTGCCACTGCAGGTACTGTTTACCTTATTTTATGCGTTCTGTATTATAAACGACCGGATGAATTTAAAACATCCCGCATTTTATGAGCAACCATATCTTGAATAGCTTGACGAGCAGGCCCTAAATAAGAACGAGGGTCAAAATCAGAGGGGTTTTCCGCTAAATATTTACGAATGGAAGCTGTCATAGCTAGACGTAAATCTGTATCAATATTAATTTTGCAAACACCATAAGTGCCGGCACGTAAAAGCATATCTTCAGGACAACCTTGCGCACCTTCAATTTTACCACCGAATTCATTGCACTTAGCGACAAATTCCTGCAATACAGTAGAAGCACCATGAAGCACCAAAGGATAACCGGGTAATAAATTAGTTATTTTTTCTAAACGTGCAAAATCTAATTCAGGAGTCCCCTTGAATTTATAAGCACCATGGCTGGTACCGATGGCAATGGCCAAAGAATCGACGCCTGTTCTTTCCACAAATTCTACAGCTTGATCAGGATCTGTATAGGTAGCATCTTTGGTATTAACTTTGACGGCATCTTCTACGCCGGCTAGTTTGCCAAGTTCGGCTTCTACCACTACGCCCTTATTGTGGGCATAGTCTACTACGCGTTTAGTGAGTTCAATATTTTGTTCAAAGGGAAATTTTGAACCATCAATCATAACGGAAGTAAAGCCACCGTCTACACAAGATTTGCAGATTTCGAAATCTGCACCATGATCTAAGTGCAAGCAAATAGGTAAGTCAGTGTCTTCCATAGCTGCTTCTACCAATTTTACTAAGTAAATATGTTTGGCATATTTACGGGCACCGGCAGATACTTGCAAAATAAGAGGAGATTGTTCAGCTTTAGCGGCATCCACGATTCCTTGAATAATTTCCATGTTGTTAACGTTGAAAGCACCCACAGCGTATTTACCGGCATAGGCTTTTTTAAACATTTCTGTTGATGTTACAAATGGCATTTTGTTTCCTCCTTTTAAGTCTTTGTCAACTAATTATACCATATAAACTTTCTTTGCGTTAGGCTTTATGTAGATTAATTATTTTCAGCATGTCTGAGGGCAAGATGCAGGATACATCTATGTTTTTATGGGTTATAGGATGCTCAAAACGAAGGCGATTTGCATGCAAACAATGACGTCCCTGCGGGCCTTTTTTGCCATAGAGGTTATCATCATATAAAGGATGTCCACGATAGGCAGTGTGTACACGAATTTGATGGGTACGCCCGGTGTGCAGCACAAACTTTACAAGAGCAAGATTGTTATAGGTTTTGATAACATAGTAGTCAGTACGTGCATATTTGCCGGTGCTCTTATTAACCTCACGCTCAATAATACTTCCCGGTTTCCTGGAAATAGGAACAGAAATTGTTCCGCACTGCTCAGAAGGAACACCAACTACCAGCCCTAAATATTCTTTATGAGGAGGATGAAGGGCAAAAGCAAACTGAATATAGGCTTTTTTGGCAAATAACACAAGTCCTGAGGTATTTTTGTCTAATCGTGATACGGGGTGTATACCAGTACTAATTCCAGAAGCTTTATAATGACCGGCTATTAGGTTTGCTAGGGTGCCTTGCATGTTTTTAGTTGTTGGATGTACTAGCATTCCTGCAGGTTTGTTAACGATAATGAGATATTCATCTTCATATATAATTTTCAAAGAACCTTTTTCAGGAATAAGGGTTGATGGGTTTTCTAAATAGTCAATAGTTACTACTGAACCTGGTTGTAAGAGTATATTACCCCTAGGAGGTGTATTATTAACCCAAAGACAACCTGATAATTTGAGCTTTCTATAAATAATCGCAGAGATACTTTGGCTAGCCAAAAAATCTTTTAAGTGTATAGGTTTAGAATTTTGAGACAAAATAAAAGTGTCCATTAATGTTTTACCTGGTCTATTATTTCAATGTTATCTAGGTATCCTTTTACTTGCCCGCGTATCATTGCTAAATATTTTTTGTAGAGCTCTTCCTGTTCTAATTTTTCTTCACTGTTTAATCCCAATGTACGTTTCTTTTTTGCTAATTCGTTGATTCTTTTAATTAAGTCTTGTATATTCATTTGTGCACCCCTTTATAACAATATAAATTATAACAAAGTAAAATGCTTACTACAATGTAATCAAGAAAAAAGGTGGTTAAGCCTTGCAAGATACAAACGAGAAACACAGGCAAAAAGCTAAGTGGCTAGATGTTATGCTGTGGTTTATTGACTAAAAGAGTGGTATATGCTATTGTAAGTTTGTTGAAAATAGGAGCCATTACTATTAAAAGGAGATTTTAAAATTGAAAAGATATGTTGTTTTCGTTGCATTGTTTATTGTTGCTGTTCTTGTAATTAGTGGTTGTGGACCAAAGACAGGGCAAACAGTAAAGACCAATGGACAGGTGTATTTAACTGTTACCGATGATGAAGGCCGCAAAGTGGTTTTACCCAATAAGCCTGAGCGTATAGTAGCTTTGGCTGGTTCAGATTTAACGCTCTTGGACGCTGTAGATGTAAATTTGGTAGGCCGTGTGACCACAAAAGTGGGGAACATACCTGCTCGCTATAAAGATTTGCCGGAAGTGGGAGTTACTACAGGCTTAAATATAGAAAAAGTTGTAGCTTTAAAGCCTGACTGCGTATTAGCAATAGCAGGACAACATGATAAGTATATTCAATTATTGGAGTCAAATAATATACCGGTATTTATGCTGCGTATTAAAAGTTTTGAAGACGTAAAGGCTAAACTTCACCTTATGTCACAAATCGCCGGGACAGAAGCTAAAGGTGATGCGGTAATAGCCAAGCTGGATAAGGAAGTAAATGGTATCTTAAATAAATTGCCTAAAGAAAAACAGACAGTTGTTATTTTACACGCTACAGCAAAAAATGTGACAGTGGAACTAGATACTTCTATTGCAGGCGGAATAGCTAAAATGCTGCAGCTTGAAAATGTTGCAGATGCCGGTAATAAAAAAATAAGTGGCGATAAAGTACCATATAGCCTGGAAGAATTGGTTAATCGTAATCCCAGTGTAATATTTCTAACTTCTATGGGCGAAGGACCTGATATTGAAAAAAGGATGAAGGCAGATGTTACAAGTAACCCTGCTTGGAGTTCACTCAGTGCTGTAAAAAATGGTAAGTTTTACGTTTTACCGGAAAAATATTTTTTGCTTAGCCCAGGTTTAAATTATCCGGCAGCCATTAGATACATGGCAAAGCAAGTGTACCCGGAGGCTTTTACTAATGAAAAGTAGTTCAGTGGATACAGTTGGTGTAGTTGAAAATTATGGAATTCCACGTAATGTCTGGCGTATAGGAGTTTTAGTTTTCTTTACCCTCCTTGCCTGTTTTGGCATTTTTTTGAGCCTGACACAAGGAAGCATGAATATATCAGTTAGCGACATAATAAAAATTTTGCAGTCTCCTATAGATTCTTCCAGTAGTCAAATTGTTTGGAATATTCGTATGCCACGTACTATTGTTGGAGCTCTAGTGGGGGTTAATTTGGCCTTATCAGGCGCGATTTTGCAGGCAATTATGCGTAATCCCTTAGCTGACCCGCATATTATAGGAATTTCTTCCGGTGCCGGTTTAGCTGGTGTTACTATTATGATATTATTTCCGGCTATGGAATATTTAATTACACCTGTTGCGTTTGTGGGAGCTATGGGTGCTGCGGTATGCATTTATATTATAGCGTGGAAAAACGGCATTAAGCCTGTGCGTGTTATTTTAGCAGGCGTAGCTGTTTCGGCTTTTTTAGGTTCAGGGATTTCCGGTTTAATGATTTTTTATAGTGATAGAGTGCATGGAGCTTTGCTGTGGATGGTGGGTGGTTTGGCTGCTCGTAGTTGGCCACAAGTAACTATTATTTGGCCCTATGCGTTAGTCGGTTTTATTTTGGCTTTGTTAGGAGCACAATATTTAAATATTCTCCAATTAGGAGATGAAATGGCTAGTGGTTTGGGTATTAATGTGGAAGCTGTACGTATTGCACTAACTGCGGTTGCGGCATTATTGGCTGCTAGTGCGGTTAGTGTGGTGGGTTTATTGGGTTTTGTAGGACTTATTGTACCCCATGCAGCTAGACTGTTAATAGGTTCGGACTATAGATTTTTGTTACCTGCTTCAGCGTTATTGGGTATAGGAGTAGTCACTTTGAGTGATACTTTCGCAAGAGTTATTTTTTCACCGATTGAACTACCGGTAGGAATTATTATGGCTTTTATTGGGGCACCTTTTTTCTTATTTTTACTAAGGAGGGAGCTCTAATGAACATTCTTGACATAAAAAACATAACGGTTGAATTGTCTGACAAGGTTATTTTGCGGAATATGAATTTAAGTATTGTAAATGGTGAAGTTCTTTCTATAATAGGTCCTAACGGTTGTGGAAAAAGCACTTTGTTGAAAACTATAGCAAGGGTTATTCGCTGCAAAAGTGGCTCAGTTGAATTTGAGGGAACCAATGTACAGAGTTTTAGTCATAGGCAATTTGCACAACGTTTAGCTATTTTAACCCAAGATCCGGAGGCACCACCAGATCTTACGGTTTATGATTTAGTAAAGCTAGGTCGTTTCCCTTATCGTTCTTGGTATTCCAGTAACGCAAAAGAGGACGAAGAACAAGTTGCCTGGGCTCTAGCGCAGACCGGGATGGAACAAATGAAAGAAAGGCTTCTGGTTACCTTGTCAGGAGGAGAACGGCAAAGGGCTTGGATTGCCATGGCATTGGCACAAAGACCCAAGGTACTATTATTAGATGAGCCTACTACATATTTAGATATTTGTCATCAGCTGGAAGTCATGCAGTTACTAAGAAAATTAAACAGAGAATTGGGCCTTACTGTAGTTATGGTTTTGCATGATTTGAATCATACCTTACAATATTCCCAGCGGATAGCCGTCATAAAAGCAGGACAAATTATTAAGGTTGGTGAACCGCAAGAAGTAATTAACGACACACTATTAAAAGATGTTTTTAGAGTAAAAGCTGATATATTTATGACTAGTAACGGTATGCAGGCTATCTTACCAATTGATTTGATAAAAATATAATATCATAAGCTGGGTAGTGACTATGTGCAGAGCGTTCACTATAGTCGGTACTTAGCTTATGGTATTTTTTCGCGTTGACTTGCGTAATGTTAATGCATATAATTAACAGGTGAATTTTATGCTAATTTGTTAGCTTACTATTAGTATTAGGTAAAAGTATAGTTTAATTCAAAATTAATGGGGGCAAAATCATGAAGAAGGATGTTATGAAAAGCAAGACCTTATCTATTTTATTAACTTGCGCAACTATGGCTGGTTATAGTTCAGCTTTTGGCGCAACAGCTCATGCGGCAGAGATGAAGGAGTTTTCATTAGACACCGTGGTAGTTACAGCGAGCAGAGTTCAGACCAACAAAGTTGATACCCCTGCCAATATTGATGTTATTACCAATGAAAAATTGAACACAAATAATTACGCTGATGCTGCAGATGCCTTGCGCGATGTGCCGGGTGTTAATATTTTATCCGCCGGTACGGGTGGCGTTAGTATGGGACAAGATCAAATTTTACTTAATGGTGATTCTAGAGTACTGGTCATGATCGACGGGCGGCGTGTTAACGTGGCAAGCACTGGAACTTATAGCTCCTCCTGGTTACCGCCTATTAATGCCATAGAAAGAATAGAAGTTTTAAAAGGCAGTGGCTCTGCTTTGTATGGGACTGATGCAGTTGGCGGTGTAATTAATATTATTACTAAGTCAGGTATGGAAACGGAGGTTACTGCGAAAGTAGCCGGTGGTTCGTGGGGAACAGAGCAGTATGGTATTTCAGCAAGTGGTTCTAACGACAATGGTATGGGCTTATTTGTGACGGCAAATAAAAATCGCCGCGGCAACTATTCCTATAAAAACCGTGCTACAGGTGACGTAAGTGAAATTGCTAATTCTTATTATGATTCAACAGGTGCAACTATAAAAATTGACAAAAAAATTGGCAAAGATAATAAGTTGACTTTAGCAGCGGAGCACTTTTTATCAGTTGGGGGTTCGCCTTTTGGTACACCTGGTTATGTTAATACGGCCTCTGATAGTTATGAAAGACTAAATAACAATGTTTCACTGCGCTATGATTGGAATTTAGCTAAAGATAACGCTGGGTTTGTACAGGTCTATAAGAATTACCACCATGCTAATTTTTATAGTACTATTGTCGATAATGTTTCGGATTTTAATGAAGATAAATATGGAATTGAAGCACAACAAAACTGGAAATTGGCAGCTAATAATCATTTAACCGCAGGTTTTGATTACTACGATACCAAAGTTACTAATACTGCTCTTTATGAAAATGGAGAAAAATCAGTAAATAATAAAGCTGTCTATGTGGAAGATCGCTGGGGGTTTGCACCTTCCTGGCAGTTAAATAGCGGATTGCGTTATGATAAGCATAGTACGGCAGGCGGGAAATTTACTCCTCATTTTGCTGTAAACAAGAAATTTAATGAGGATAGCAATGCTTATATTTCGTGGGGCAGAGTTTTTAACGCACCAAATACAGATACTTTATTCTGGTACCAACCGGGATATTCTATGTTTGGCAACCTTGATTTGAAGCCTGAAACAGGCAGTGTTTTAACTATTGGTTTTAATACCAAGACTTCAGCTTCTACGTCAGTTAGTGCCAGCTATTTTAATAGTAAAATTGATGATGCTATAGATTGGGAATCTGATGCTAGTTATCTTTATAAGCCTGTGAACATTGATTCAGAGAAAAGACATGGTATTGAACTTGTTGTTAATCATAAGCTTAGCAACAATTGGAGTCTAAATGCTTCTTATACTTATTTGCATGTAGAAAAAGACAAAGGCAGTGGGTTTGCTAACGATGGTGCAACAAAACCTAATATTTATAGGGCTGGAGTCCGCTACAAAAATGCCAAGTGGATTGCTGACCTTACACTACGTGCAGGTACCGGTCAAGATACAACTCGTTATACCTCTAGCAGCTATGCCACTTTAGATTTAGGCGCACAATACAAAATTAACAAAAACATCAAGCTTTTTGCGCAACTTAATAATTTAAATAATGCTGCATATGAAGAAATGGCAAACTCTTATAATACTTGGACAAATTCTATAAACTGTTATTATCCTATGCCTTCACGAAATTTTGTGGTAGGTATGGAATATAATTTCTAGAATGTAAATATTTAAGAAACCGGTTAACACTAGATAACCGGTTTCTTTTTTTTGAAATATATTGACTTGCTTAATAGGAATGAATATAATTTAAGAGATAAATTTAATATTGGATAAAAGCGCTCTAAGGAGCATAAAAGGTAAGTCGGTGTAAATCCGACGCGGTCACGCCACTGTAATGGTAAGTAGTCTCATAAAATCGCTTAATTTAAGTGATAGAAATTGACGAACCCAAAGCCAGAATAGCTGCTTTTATAAAAATTCTTGAGAATTGGCAAAAAATCCCCCAAATAATAGGGGTGAAGTTCTTGTCAAACTTACAACCTGCGAGAGACGGGGAGAGAATTTTGTGTGAGTCGTGTCTTGGACACCGGCTCTTGGGACACAATATTCAACCATCTTTCTTTAGAGAGATGGTTTTTTTATTGGTTTATTTGGATGGTGAGAAGGAGACAAGTATATGAAAATTGCTTTTTATGGCAAGGGTGGTATTGGTAAATCTACTACGGCGGCAAATGTTTCAGCTGCTTTTAGTCAAAAAGGGCATAAAGTATGCCAAATTGGGTGTGATCCTAAAAATGATTCAACTCGTTTACTTTTAGGCCACATCTGTAAGCAGACTGTGCTGGATACGGTGCGAGATAGCGAAGACGGTGAAGTAACGGCTGAACAAATAGTGCATGAGGGATTTAATGGTATTAAGTGCGTAGAGGCAGGAGGACCGGAACCAGGAGTTGGTTGCGCAGGTAGGGGTATTATTGTTGCTTTGGAAAAACTAAATGCTCTTAACGTTATTCCGGAAGATTCTTTGGTATTGTATGATGTTTTGGGTGATGTTGTCTGTGGAGGATTTGCCGTACCTATTCGTGAAGGTTACGCTACAGATATTTACATTGTATCATCAGGAGAATTAATGTCTCTGTACGCTGCTAATAACATTGCAAAAGGTATCTGTCGTTTTGCCGGCCGCGGGAAAGCAAGATTGGGAGGTATTATTGGCAATAGTCGTAACACAGTTAATGAAGAGAAATTATTAAAAGAATTTGCAGCACGCCTAAATACAAATCTCATTGCCTTTATTCCTAGAGCTACAATAGTGAACCAAGCAGAAAATAAAAGACAGACGGTAATAGAGTTTGCGCCTACGTCTAACCAGGCAGAAGTCTATCGCCGACTTGCAGAGGATATAGAAAATAACCAAAAATTAACAGTACCAACGCCGATGACTTTTGAAGAGCTTGAGGAGCTGATTTCGAAGTATGACGATTAAAACCAAAAGATTTATAATCAAAAAGCGTAGCTGCAGCTGCAGTATGCCCGGAGTCTGGCGAGCGGTAGGGTATAGCAAGGGAGCGGCTGTGGTTTTTCATAGCCCTAAGGCCTGTGCTCATGTTGCTCATACTATGGATATTAATGCCCATTTTCGCGGTATAGCTAGAGATGAAAGAGAGCCATATGAATATTCGGCGCCTCTTATTTCGACTATGCTTACAGAAAAACACTCTATCTTTGGCGGAGCTAAGCAATTGGAAAATTGTTTAGATTTTGTAGTAAAACGCTATAAGCCACAATACATCGTTATTGCCAATTCTTGCGTAGTTGGCGTTATCGGTGATGACGTGGCAGCTGTTGCTGCTGATGCAGAAGAAAAACACAATTTGCCAATTATTACCTTACCCTGTTATGGTTTTTTGGATGGAGAGTATTATGCAGGTTACTATGGAGTAGCGGAGGCTTTGGTAGACAGGTTTTTGGTGGGAGGATTACCCAAAGTCCATGATAGCGTTATTTTATTGGGAGATAACGGGGGGCCTAATGGTGAATATGCCGTAGAAGTAAAACGCTTGCTGGCCTATTTTGATTTACATGTAATTGGACAATTCCCCGGATATGTGGCTTATGATGATATGAATCAAGTCACAACCGCAGCTCTCAGCGTGGTTTTAGGAGGACGTACTCAGGCAAATGATTCACTGCTAAAGATAGCGAAGAAGTTGGAAGAAAAGTTCGCAATTCCTTATTATGGCGGGGTATATCCTTTAGGATGGCAGGGAACGAGGGAATGGCTTGCTGACTTGGGAAGAAAGCTGCATAAAGAAGAGTCTGCCCAAAAGGCAATAGCCGAACAGAAAGAACGTCTTGAGAGAGTTTTAGTAGACGCTAAAGAAAAATTGCGCGGCAAAAAGGTAGCTGTATGTATTGGTAGACAACTAGAATACTTTAGGCCGGAGTGGGTTATGGAGATACTGGAATTAATTGAAATTAATCAGCTTGGCATTGTTCTTTTGGATAGTTATATGCCTAAGGACAGAGCTAGTATGGAACAAGCAATAAAAAGCTGTACAAATATTAAGGTTTTCAATCAATTAGAGGGTGCTAAAGTGGTAGAAGCTGCAGATATTATTTTGACAACTCATGAAATTGAGACCTATAATGCTAGACAATTGTTTTTGCCCATGTTGCCAACAGTTGGTGTTACAGGTATGATAAAGTTAATAAAAAATATTATAAAAATTGCCTATAGACATGGTGATAAAGGGGGCATTGTTTATGGCTAAGGCAGAACAATGGGGTAATATTTGCAACCGTGTCAATACATGCGCTTTAACGGGGGCGGCCGCATTTTTTGCTGGGATTCCGGGAGCAGAGATTATAAATAATGGACCTTTGTGGTGCTATTTTTATGCTTTGCGTTATCTAGAGAGGGCAAAGCCGGATATTGGTAAATTCTATCATGGTACCCAGCCTGATAACAATTCTGTGATTTATGGAACAGAGCAATTTTTATTGGATGAATTGGAATTGCGCAAAAAAAACTCTGCCGCGTCTATTATGCTCATTGAAAATAGTTGTTCGGTAAGTCTTATTGGTGACGATATTGCAGGTATTGCCCGTAAAGCAAAAATGCCCTGCCCTGTAGTTTGTTTTGATAGCGGCGGGTTATTAGGAAAATTTTGTAGGGGTTATAGTTTGGTGGGAGTTAAGTGCTTGCAAGAACTAATACCAAGCAAAAAAGTACCTAAGCGAGCTAGGCGTGTAAATATTTTAGGAATGAGCATAGGGTATCTTAATGATGATAATGATTTGGCAGAAGTTAAAAGAATCCTTGTTCTGGCAGGGTATGAAATAGGGGTTTGCTTAGGTGATGGCGCTACAGTGGAAGAAATAATGAATTTATCTGCTGCCGAGTTCAATCTGGTTATGCACGAAGAATTGGGGCTGGACATAGCAAAATTTCTGGAGGAAGAATATGCCATGCCATATGTCAGCAATGGCGTGCCATATGGCTTAGAAGGAACTTTGAATTGGCTAAAAGCTTTACCTGGGTATATATTGCAACAAGAAATCTCCAATGAAGTAGAAAGATACCGCAATAAGCTTTTTGCGGCTACTAATGAAATGCGCTTAGTTTGGGGCGAGCTGTGGTATGATAATATAATAGTTTCCGGACCATCGACCATGGCCTTTTCGTTAGCTGAAGCTTTGCGCAGAGAATGGGTTGATACAGGTAAGCTTACGGTAATGTTGCAGGATGTGCCGGCTGAAAAGAAAATTTCTACGGAAATAGATGAAATTTTGCTTCCTGCGGAAAATATGAAAGAAGTAGAGGCCGCACTTATGGGCTTTGATAATGGCTTACTAATGGGGAGTAGCAGTGAAACTGTAGTTTTGCAACGGAATAAACATGCTAAGAACGTGCAAATCAGCAATATTTCCTATCCTATTGCTGATGAACTGCTTATAACTTCGGAACCATTTATGGGCTTTCGGGGGGCAGCACATATGTTGCAAAGATTGTGGAATGGCAGTATCGCTATGAAAGTTAACAGATAACGTTATGAGAAAAATTATATTATTTTTAGCAATGCTGTGCTTTTTTATGAGTGGTTGCAGCGGAGAAAAAAATATAGAGAAAAATTTAACTAATACCTATACTGTATTGGACGATAGTGGAGCTAGCGTTACTTTGCAAGGGAAACCGAGGCGTATAGTTTCGTTAACTTATGGTACTGATGAGATACTAGCAGAGTTAGTGGATTTAAAAACCATAACGGCTTTTAGTCATTGGGCCGATGATGCACAATTATCTTTTTTAAACAAGGAGCAATTAAGGGCGGTAAAAAAACGTTCCAGTGAAAATGTTGAAGCAGTTTTACAATTAAATCCAGATTTAGTAGTAGCCTCTACTGCTACGTCACAGGGATTGGTTAAGTCCTTACGAGATATGGGGGTGCCTGTTTATATTGCTCGCAGTCCTAAAACCTATGATGAAATGAAAGAAAAAATTATGGGAATAGCTAACCTTGTCCAAGAAGAAGGCAGAGGGCAGGAAATATTAAAAAAAATGGATAGTGATTTAGCTGAAACGGAAAAGCATTTAACAGGTATAACGGCACCTAAACAAAAGGTGGTCATGCTTTTTTATTTTGGCGGAGTTTCCGGCCGTAGTGGTAATTTGGTGGATGAAATGCTAAAAATGGCGCATATTAGAAATGGCGCAGCTGAATTAGGCATGGGTATCGGCAGCAACACTATTTCTAAAGAACAGGTAGTAGAAAAGAACCCGGATGTATTTTTTATCCCAGCATGGAATTTTGGACATGAGGATAATAATGTAGAAAAATATAGGCAGGAGATACTTACAGATCCGGCTTTTAAGAATGTAAAAGCTATTAAGGATAATAAAGTGATAGCTATTGGCGAGAATTATCGCAATGTAGCTTCACAACATATTGTGGAAAGTATTAGGGCTTTTGCCAAGGCCGTATATCCTGAATGTTTCTAAAAAGGGGAAATGTTAATGAGAAAAAATGCCGGTAAGGTAATTGTATTTCTGGTAGGGTTATTGCTTATTGTTATGTGTATATCATTAGCTTGGGGCCAGATTGATATTCCGCTTCATAGTACGCTTTCAGTAGTTGCTGAGCAATTGGGGTTACCGGGAAATTGGCAGTCTGAATATACCCAAGAACAAAAAGCCGTGCTCTGGTTCATTCGCATGCCCAGAACTTTAGTAGGAGTTCTAGTAGGTGCGGCCTTAGGTGTTGCTGGCGCAGTAATGCAGGGAGTATTTAGCAATCCTTTGGCAGATCCGGGAATAGTAGGGGTTTCCTCAGGGGCCGCTACAGGGGCCGTACTTTCTATTGCTCTAGGTGTGTCAGCACAGAGCATGTTCTACATGCCCCTGTTTGCTTTTGTGGGAGCTATTTGCGCGGTTTCTATTACGGTTTTTTTAGCTATGCGGCATGGAAAAATACCTGTTATGACACTATTACTTTCAGGCGTTGCTGTAAGTATGCTTCTAGGAGCGTTGACTTCAGGAATATTAACTTTCATGAATGAACAGAAATTACAGCAATATTTATTTTGGATGGTTGGTGGGTTAGATTATCGTCGCTGGGAACATGTTTATTTAGCCTTTGGACCTATAGTTTTAGGTATTTTTATCATGTTACTTTTAGCAAGACATTTAAATATTTTGGTGCTAGGTGAAACAGAGGCCAAGGCTGTAGGAATGCCGGTAGTGCCTTTTAGATTGTTTTTGCTTTTCGTAGCGGCAATGACAACAGCTACAGCAGTATGCGTAAGCGGTAATATTGGGTTTGTAGGACTTGTAGTGCCACATATGATGCGGATGTTAATCGGTCCTGATCATAGAGTGTTGTTACCGGCCAGCGCATTAGCCGGAGCAATCTTTCTTGTGTTGTGCGATACCCTGGGCAGATTAGTTGTGCCACCGGCAGAAGTACGAGTTGGTATTATGACGGCTCTTTTAGGCACGCCATATTTCTTGTATCTTTTGCGACGTATTAAAAATCCAGCGTAAATATAAGGTTAAAAAAAATATTGAAAGGAGACAATAATGGGAAAGATACTGTTTTTAACTAATATTGAGCGGAAGTTTTATATGATGAACAAGGCTAGAGAAAAACTGATGGTACAAGGTATTTTATCCGAGGATTGTCAGTGCCGACAAATTAATGAGGGAACGCCTTGGGGAGTAGAGTGGGAAAAAAGGTTAAGTAAATATGACATAGTTGTACTTAAATGGATGGGAACGGGAATGGATACGCCTTTTTTGCGTAAATTAGCAGAATATTTAGTGAAAAGAAAAATTACTAGTCTGCTAATAATGGCTGATGGTGATGGGGAAAATAAAAATTATGGATTTTCTCAAGAAGAAATTTTGTTTTTGAAAAAGTATCTTTTTTATGGTGGATTAGCAAATTATAAAAATTTATGGTTATGGCTAGATAGTCATTTTTGTGGTGTTGACGTTGGGTTTGACGAGCCTAACCCACAATTTTGGGCAGGTATATATCATCCCAGAGCTCCTAAAGTATATGAAGATGTGGAGAGCTATTTCAATGATTTTTGCAAAAAAGACAGACCTACTATAGGCGTGACCTTTTATAGGGAAGACTGGATTTGGGAGGATTTAGAATATCAAGGGCAGCTTATTAATGAAATTGAAAAACAAGGTATGAATGTAATTTGTGTGTTTACTAATGGGATGCCTTCTACAGAATTGGGCATGCTTAGTTTGGTTGATGTTTTTGCTAAATATTTCTCCCGAAACGGCAAACCCTTGGTAGATGTTTACATTAATACAATGAAATTTTCTCTTACGGTGGCACGCTCCATGACTTTAGATTATCTAAGAGAGTGGAATGTACCTGTATTGCAGGCATACACCGTATTGGCGGAGTACGACGAATGGAAGAAAAATCTTGAAGGCATGAATGCCATGGAAATTTCTATTAGTATAACGCTGCCGGAATTTGATGGTGCCATTCATTCCGTACCTATTGCCGCTAAAAGCAGAGATGTTGATGGAAACTTGCATTACACACCAATTTTTGAACGGATTAACCGTTTGGTGAGTAAGGCCAAAAAGTGGGCGGTTCTGCGTAGAAAACCGAACAGCGAGAAAAAAATTGCTATTATTTTCCATAATTTTCCTGCTAAAAATTCTAATATAGGCAGTGCCGTTGGTTTGGATACACCGGAGAGTATTCGACTTGTTCTTGCCAGCATGCAAGAGCATGGTTATGTAGTAGACAGTATCCCGGCAGACGGTAATAAATTTATGGAAGAATTAATTAATAATGCCACAAATGATAGGAAATATATCACGGAGAAACAAATTGCCAATGCACAGAAAATGACGTCGGCTGAATATAAAATGTTTTTTAATGCGATGCCTGAGCAAAATAAAGACCAGTTAGTGAAGGATTGGGGAGAAGCTCCGGGAAACGTTTTTGTTTACGATGATAACCTTTTGGTACCGGGAACCTTGAAGGGCAATGTATTTGTTACTGTACAACCACCGCGTGGTTTTGGTGAGGAACCGGATAAGATTCTACATTCTCCGTTTTGCGCACCTACCCATCACTACTTAGGCTATTATCATTGGGTGCGGGATATTTGGAAGGCTGACGCTGTAGTGCATGTGGGTACTCATGGTTCTTTGGAATGGCTTCCGGGTAAAAATGCCGGATTGGATTGCACTTGCTATCCAGACTTAGCTTTGGGCGATTTGCCAAATATCTATCCTTACTTAATAAGCATCGTAGGTGAAGGTATTCAAGCTAAACGACGCGGAGCTGCCTGCTTAATAGGCCATTTACCGGCACCTATGACCTATTCAGGTATGTATGACGAGTTAGAAGAATTAGAAAAGTTATTGGAAGAGTACGCTCATTTTAAGACGAATAAGCCGGAAAGTTTAGATAAAATACAAGAATTAATTATAGCTAAAGCTACGGAAGCAAACTTGGCGGAAGAAGTTAGCCCTAATCAAGACTTTGATGATTATGCCATGCAGCTGCATACCTATTTGACCGATATTAAGAATATGCAGATTCATAATGGTTTGCATATTTTAGGTGCGCCGCCTGCAGGGGAGATGCAAATAGAGTATTTATTAGCCCTGCTACGCATGGATAACGGTGAAGTGCCCTCTTTAACACAGACCTTGTCTGCAAATTATGGGTTTGATTATTATGAGCTGGCTGAAAACGGTGGAAAACTCCTAGAAGATGGAAGTATGACCTATAGTGCTCTTACGGACAAAATCAGGCAAGATGGCATTGCTGTTTTGACAGAACTAGCTAAAACAGGTTTTACCCTTTGGGGTATAGAATCAGTTATGCAGTTACCGTTATTAGCTAATGCTTCTGAAAATATATGCGAAAAGATACGCAAGATATGTAATTATGTTTGTATCACATTGGTACCTAATTTAGAAAAGACTGTGCAGGAATCTACAAATCTTTTGCGGGCATTGAATGGTGAATATGTAGAACCAGGGCCTGCAGGTGCACCAACTTCCGGTGGTGCGGATATTTTACCAACGGGACGCAATTTTTATGGCGTGGATCCCAGAAATTTGCCAACGCCTACGGCTTGGGAGCTTGGGATGGAATTAAGTAAGCAGGTTATTAACCGTTTTATTGAAGAGGAAGGGCATTATCCTGAGAGCGTAGGTATTGTATTGTGGTCCGGTGCTAATATGCGCAGTCATGGACAGTGTTTGGCAGAATTTATGTACCTATTGGGTGTACGGCCTGTCTGGCAAAAGAGCAGCAGAAGAGTAACCGGTATAGAAATAATTAGCTTAGAGGAATTAAAAAGACCACGTGTAGATGTGACGGCTAGAATAAGCGGGTTATTCAGAGATAGTATGCCGGGGGCTATCGAGTGGTTGGATCGAGCGGTGCGCTTGGCGGCAGCCCAAGATGAGCCAACAGATTTGAACTTTGTGCGCAAGCATTTTTTAGAAGAAGCAAAAGAACTGGAAGAGCAGGGGATTTCTCACGAAGAAGCTTGGCAAGAAGTGGGCTTTAGGGTTTTTGGAGACGAATTGGGTGTTTATGGTGCAGGTGTTGCCGCTCTCTTAGAGGCAAGAAATTGGGAAAATATTGATGATATTGCCGATGTTTATGTGCGTTGGGGCGGGCATGCCTATGGCGGTAAGACCAGAGGCAAGTTCATGCCGGAGCGTTTCCGTAAACGCATGGGCAGTTTGGATATTACGATTAAAAACGAGGATAATGTGGAAACAAACATGCTAAGTTCAGACGACTATAATGCTTATCATGGCGGGATGATTGCAGCTGTACGAAGTATTAAGGGCAGCGCTCCAAAATCTTATTGTGGGGATACCACTGACAGGTCTAAAGTTATATTACGTAGCGTACAGGAAGAAACAAAAAGAATATTTAGAGGAGAAGCCATTAATCCTAAATTTATTGAGGGCATGATGAAACACGGTTATAAAGGCGCAGCGGATTTAGCAAATTATGTGGCTCATAGTTATCAGTGGGATGCTACAAGTAACGTTATGGAAGATTGGATGTATGAGAAATATGCGGAAAAATATGCTTTCGACCCGAAGGTTCAGGAATGGATGAAAGAAATGAATCCCTACGCCTTACAGCGGATAGCAGAAGTTTTGTTAGAAGCTGAACAAAGAGGATTGTGGGCAGCTAAGCCTGAAACCAAGTCGCAGCTGCAAAAAATATATCTTTCTATCGAAGGAGAATTAGAAGAACGTGGCGATGCATAAAAATAAAATTAAAATGTTAATACTAAGTTTAACTGGACAGTGTAATTTTGCCTGTGACTATTGCTATGCCTCTGAACATAATAAGGAAATGATGACTCCGGAAACTGCTAAAAAAGCCATAGAATTAGTCGCTGCCGATGGTGAACCTTTTACCTTGCAGCTAAGTGGTGGTGAGCCTCTATTGAATTTTGCCTGCATCAAGGAAATAACTACATATGTAGAAGAAAAGAAGTTGCCAGCTATTTTGCAGATTCAAACTAATGGATCCTTAATTACGGATGAGATAGCGAAATTTTTATTTGCACACAAAATTGCCATAGGAGTCAGTTTAGACGGACGGCCCGGGGTAAATAATAAATTGCGTAAATTCCCTAATGGAGAAGGTACGACTAATGCAGTTCTAAAGGGTATAGATATTTTAAAACGTAATAATATTGCCATGGGAATTACCTGCGTTGTTACAGATACTAATGTCCAAGATTTAGTTAGTGTTGTGGAAATGGCGTATTATTTAGGGAATGTAAGGAGAATTGGTATTGACTTATTGCGCGAGCAAGGTCGTGGAACAAAGCTAAATCCTCCTGCAGCGGAAGACGTAAAAAAAGGTATTGAAGAAGCATATTGTTTGGCAGAAAAAATGAAAATAGCGCTGCATTTACCTATTTATTTTTCGCAAATTGAGCGTGTTAAGGTTTTGCAAAAAGGCGGAAACTATAATTTTGGGCATTGTTATGCCATGAACGGCGAAGCAGCATTCGTTGATGCTAAAGGTGATATTTACGCCTGCTCATCACTTGTGGGTGATAAAGATTTTTATCTTGGTAATGTAGATACAGGGATAGATTCGCAGTTACGCTATAACGTAAAGACACGCATTTGCGAAGCTATGCATTTTTGCACAGCTTGCAGAGACTTTAAACTTTGTGGTGGCGGCTGTTTTGCTCGTTGGTATGGGACAGGGCAAAGAACACAATATTTGGGTGAGTGTGCATTAAAACGGACATCGATTGCCTGGGCCACAGGGACTAACAATGGAGATAAAAAATGAAACTATTAGCTACGACTAGCATGGGGGATAAAGTATATAAGTATGAAAAAAGCATAGTAGTTTTTTTTAATGCTGAGCGTAAAGTGCTGAGTACTTCTATTTATAATGGGGGTTATCATGAGGACTTTTTAGGGGTGTTTAATAACGACGGAACTCAAGGGGCAGGAATGCCTTGTAAAATGTTAGCGGATAATTATGGGGAACATATGCATGTTTTGGCTAATAAATTGGGACTAAATCCGGAAAAAGTTACAGGGATGGTCACTGCCGCAAGCATGGATAATGTGGCTATACGTTCTTTGACCTATGAAGAGTTAACGGTAACTGCTATTGTAACAGGAGGAATAGAAACCAATGGGGGACGGGTAGGTGATCCCAGCGATTATTATAAACCCTTGGAAAAACCTTATAAATTGGGAACGATTAATATAATTTTATTACTTGATTCTGATATGCCGGCAGGAACACTTACACGGGCATTGGTTACTTGTACAGAGGCTAAGACGGCTGCAATTCAAGAACTTATGGCAGGCAGCAATTATTCTACGGGAATTGCAACCGGATCAGGGACAGATCAAACAATAATTGTAGCCAACACTACCAGTGAACTGTATTTGGAAGGCAGCGGAAAACACTCTAAAATGGGGGAACTTATTGGCAAAGTCGTCATGGCTGCTGTTAAAGAGGCTTTGGAAAAACAGACAGGATTATGCCCGAAGTTTCAACATGATTCGTTGCAAAGGATAAAAAGATTTGGCGTGGATGAAACAAGTATCTGGAATAAGTACTTAACTAATGGTGGGAGGGCTATTAAACCGGAATTTCTTATTAAGCTTACCCAAATAGCAAAAAAAGACAGTATAGTGACCATAACATCTTTATATGTGCATTTATTGGATCAGTTTTTGTGGAAACTGCTGGGAGAAGAAGAAATCGTAGTTGAAGCAAATTATCTGTTAGCGCAAATGGCTGCTGAGTTGCAGGTTGACGCAGTGCAAGTGACGAGGGTAACTGTTTCTGAGTTTAATAATGCTTGGGAAAAATTAGTTATCAGTGCTATTTAAAAAAGGTATTGACTCTCTACTGGGTATATAGTCTATTATGAAGTTAGGTTAAGTTAACCAATAATTTCAAGAGGTGATATTATGACACATCCAAAGTATGAATTACCAAAGACTCCCCATGCAGAGTATCGTTACAAAATGGCTATGAAACATGTAGAAGCGGCAAAAGCTGCCGGCAAATCTTCTGAAGAAATTCATGAAATATTTAATAAAGTAATGAATTATGACCTTGATAATTTGCCAACAGATGAAGCCCACAAGAAGTATGCCAGTGCTGTAAAACATGCTAAACTTGCTCTAGCTGATGGTAAATCTTCTGAAGAAGCTCATGAGATTTTTAGAAAAGTATTGGAATCGACTGGAGACGGGCACTGCCACAAGTAATTTAATACGCGTACATACAAAGCCCCTTAAAGAAAAATAATTCTTTAAGGGGCTTTGTTTTATTTAACTTGAATTTCCAGTCTGGCAATGTATTTTTCCGGATTATCCGTTGTCCAATAGTTTCGTAGCTGACATATATAACAATCGCTCATGGGTGTCAATTTTTTTTCTTTTATAAATAAAAGGAGTTCTTTAATAAATGCGGCGTATTTTTGATGTCCGGCATCATTAGTTAGCAAAATTGCATAATTGCCCTCAGGTTTAATATGACTGAAGGAATATTCCTCAGCATAATTAATCCTAGTGTAAATGTAGTTAGCAAAACTGATAGTTCCTTTTTCGTAATTTTCCTTGGTGAAAATATAACCGTTAATATGCTCAGTGAAAATTTCATTAGTGGTAAAAGGGGCATTATGTGCAGCAACAACGGTAATTTGTTCTTTCATAGTTTTATTGCTGTCTAGGGATGTGGACACATAGTATTCTTTAGGACATTCCTCAATGAAAAAAGTTTTGTTAATAATTTTATCGGTCTGTTTCATGCGGTTAGAACGTTTAATGAGGTTAGCCATATTTTGTTTTAGAAGCTCTATTTGCAAATCATATTCTAAGATTTTATCATCTAACAGTTTTTCCAAATCAAGGGAGTTGCGATGCTCCACATAGTTTTTAATGGTTTTAAGAGGAATACCTAGTTTGCGCAAAGTTATTATTATCTCGAAAATATAATATTGGTCCATGGTATAGTAACGATAGCCGTTATCAGCAATCATATTAGGAACAAAGATATTGTTTCTTTCGTAATAAAAAAGCGTTTGTTTAGAAATACCAAAAAGATTTGCAAACTCTCCAATAGTAAAGGTTTTATCTTTTGACATATAATCACCAACCAACTGATATTATTTTATCTTTTATTATACACGAATTTAATTGAATTTATAATTTTTATGAAAAAGTTGCGAAAAAAGAATTAGATGAAGTAAGTAAAATAATCAAAATAGGTTTACAGATTAAATCGCTTTATGCCTTTAATAATATCCGTTCCTTATTGACGGAACATATTATAGGGTGTTATAATTATCAACAGAATTTAATAGTTAATTAAGTGCTTTTAGGAGCTCAATTTGGGAAGTCGGTGAAATTCCGACACGGTCACGCCACTGTAATAGCATTTCGATGCTTAAGTCAGAACACTACTTAATTACGAGACTGAAATATTCGCGAGAGACGAAGGATTCAGGGCAGTTCCTATGTGGGACTGCGTTGGTCTTTTCGTTTGCATGCGAGAAGGTCTTATTTTTTTTGTATGAAAACAATAATTTGGGAGGCAACAAGATGAGTTTTTTTGATGCAGGGATTTCATATTTCCAAAAGGGTGGGTATGTAATGTATCCACTATTACTATGTTCTATAGCGGCTATAGTAATTGCTATAGAGAGATTTATTTATTACCGCGGGGCTGATTCCGGCGAGGAGTTTGCCGATAAGCTTATGCAGCTTTTAGATGAAAAAAAGTGGGATGATGCTTATAATTTAGCTCTTAATACTAAGGGAGAAGCTGCCAAAGTTGCGGCCGCGGCAATGGATAGAGGTATGGAAAAACCTGAGAGAATAGAAACCTTTGCCGGTAATCAAGCAGAAAGAGCGTTAGATCGCATGGAGCAGTACCTACCATATTTGGGAGTTATTATTATGCTATCGCCTACTTTGGGCCTTTTGGGAACTATTACCGGAATGATGAGCTCTTTTAATGCTTTGGACATGCGTGTTTCTAACCCCATGGCTGTTACTGCAGGTATTGCTGAAGCTTTAATTACCACAGTATTTGGTTTATGTATTTCCGTTGTTGCGATTTGTATTCATACTTATTTTGGCCAAAAACTAAAGCGTATGACAGTAGATATTGAAGAGTCTACTAACGCTATTATTGATGCAACAGGTGAACGCTGGAGATAAGAACTTTTATAATCGGAAGGAATTGAGGGTATGATCAAATTAAAAAAAAGGAATACGACACGAGCACCTGAAATAATGTTGAGTCCCATGATAGATATGAGTTTCTTATTATTGGTATTTTTTATTTTTAGCACTATGTATATGAGCGAAATTAAGACAATACCAATTAACATGCCAGTGGCTCAGAATGCGGCTATGGATACCAAGGGTAATTTTAATGTTACGGTTAAGGCCGATGGTTCCGTTTGGCTTGATGACAAGAAGGCTGACGTTGGTGCTTTAGTTATGCAGGCTGCTATTGAGCAAAAGCGTAATCCAAAGTTTGCGGTAATTATACGTGGAGATAAAGATGTAAATTATAATAATATTATTTCTTTATTAGATAAACTAAAAGGCGCAAATGTTACAAGAGTAGGCTTGGCAACAGATGTTGGTGAGGCGAAATGAAGAAAGGCAAGCGTTTTACAACCGGAGTTTTTGGTTCGGTGATTTTTCATATTTTAATATTGCTATTTTTTGGAATATCCCTATGTCTTTATAATGCGCACGTGCCAAAGGCCGGAGATAAAATCGTTGAAGTAAGCCTGGTTAGCGGTGGCGGGGGGCAGCCGGCCGGTGGACAAATAACTGTTGCACAAAATGCTTTGAAAGAACATATAAAGCCGGTGCAGACAATACGCCCTGATGATATAGTAGAGCATAAAGAAAATGCTGCCGAACAAATAATGCCTACCGTTCAAGAGCGTGATGTGCAACAATCATCAAATACTGTTAATAGTACAGGAGTTGCCAACGCTAATGGCTCAGGTAATGGTAACGGTAGTGGAGGAAGCGGTAGTGGCAGCGGTGGTGGTGATGGTAATGGACAAGGCCTCGGTCAAGGAGATAATACAGGAGCAGGAGAACCGGTACAGCCACCACGTTTAATTTCCAGAGTACAACCGGACTACCCTTCTTCCGCAAGGCAAAATAGTGTGGAAGGTACTACCTATGTAAGATTACTTGTTAGTGCCGGTGGTGATGTAGAGTCAGTTTCTGTTTCAAATTCTTCAGGTTCAGGGATTCTTGATTCTGCTGCTGTTGATGCAGCATATCAGTGGGAGTTTGTTCCTGCGAAAGATGAACGTGGAAGGGCAGTTCGTTGTTATGTGAGTTTGCCTATTACTTTTAGATTGCGGTAGTAAGCCAACTTTGAAAACTAAATAAATAATTAAGTGCTCTAAAAGCTTAATAGAGAAATCGGTTAGAATCCGATACGGTCACGCCACTGTAATAGCATTCATATGCTTAAGTCAGATCACTGCTTAATTATTAGACTGGTGAATCCGCGAGAGACGGGGTATTCAGGGTAATCTATATGGTGATTATTTTGACCTTTTTGCTTTTCCGGCGAAAGGGTCTTTTATTTTGGGTACATATAGCTGGAGTATTATACGGCCTTGGAAGATAGGGTATTGAGAAAAAGCTATGTTACTATATAAATTTTATTTGTAAAGGGGTAGTGAAATGAAGAAAGAACGAAGAATTACTAAAATGCTGGCCATGGCAATTACAGGTACGGTCATGATGGGGGCAACGGCTTTTGCAGCAGAGTCCGGAATTAGCGAATACTCTCTGGATCAAGTAATTGTAACAGCTACAAGGTACGAGAAAAAGGATGTAGACGTTCCTGCATCGACCGTTATTATTACTAGTGAAAAAATTAAGGAAATGGGTGCAAAGACGGCAGAGGCCGCATTGGCAAAAGTAAATGGGATGGCTTATAAATCTTTTGGACCATTGGGAGCTTCCATGGGAACAATGATTAATGAGGCTACCATTCGTGGTGTAGACAATGGTACTTTGGTTATGGTTAACGGTAATCCTGTCTCCTGGCGAGGCAAGTATAATTTAGACTCTATTCCGGCTGAAAGCATTGAACGCATTGAAATCGTTAAAGGTGGCGGTTCCGTGCTATATGGCAGTGAGGCTATGTCAGGCGTTATTAATATTATCACTAAAAAGAAAGCTAGTAATACAGCTACAGTTGGATTCGGTAATTATGGACAACAATATTATAACGTGAATGCAGGGAATGAAAAATTGGGAGTTAACGCTAGTGTGCAAAAATTCCCTAATACCGTTGAAGGAGTAAGTTACAGCACTGTCAGTTCTACAAAATTTAAGGGAGAAACGCGTACAGATATAAATGATGTGGAAAAAAAGAATCTAGGGCTGAACTATAATATTAATAAGAATCTAAGTTTAATGTATAACTACTATGAAACTACAGCTAATTATTTGCGTTATGTTTCTGATGTTACTAGTACTACTTCAGGTGTTGAAGTAGGCAATCAGTTCAATAATCGCTACTATACTACCAAGCAGCATGTTGCACAAATTAATTACGACGACCATAACATTAAAGCCAGCGCTTATTTTAACACAGGAACTGTTGAATCAGACGGGCTAACTTACATAACGTCCACTGGCGCAAAATCAACAAGCTTATATAATACGCGAGAGAAAAATACTACTTTTGGTGCAGACGTGCAAAAAAACTGGCAGATAAATAATAAAGCCAAAGTGATTTTGGGTGCAGCCTATAAAAATGAAAATTACCAGAGCCTTTATGCAGGTTCATCAAGCACTACAAAAGATTATTCTAGGGATAATTGGGGTGTTTATAGTCAGTGGGAACAGGCATTTAATGAAAAAAATACTGCTATAGTAAGTATGCGCGAAACTTGGACCACAAAAGCAGACGGTGATAATAATTATAATAATTTTAGTGCCGCCGGTCAATTTGTCCATAAGTTAGATGATGCAAATAACATTTATGCTAGTGTTGGTCAATCTTTTATTATGCCAACCTTTGCACAAATGTACGGGGCAAGCAGTTCTGCAATACCCAATCCTGGGTTAAAACCCCAAACTGGTATCAACTATGAAATCGGTTGGAAGAAAATCGCCGGCAAACATAGCTGGAAAGCGGCCATCTTCCACACTGATATTAAAGATAATATTACTGCCACTTGGAATTCAACAAATTCAGAATATCAATACAAAAATGAAGATTTTAAAAATACAGGAATTGAACTTTCTTGTGACATTAATACCGATGGACCGATGTCCTATAACTATGGCGTAACCTATCAAAATCCTCAGTCAAAAAGTGATACGAAAGGTTATTGGGATCGTAAATTTGGCAGGGTGCAATTGACCGGCGGAGTAACTTATAAGAAGAATAAATTGACATCTTCATTATCTGGGTCTTATTTGGCGGCAAGAGTTGCCACACCGAGCTCAGCAGAGTCATATGACACGAAGCCGTATTTCTTGACTACTTTTAATACGATATACAGCCCTGACAAGAAATCAGATATTACCTTAACTATTGATAATCTGCTTGATCGCTCAGATAATATTAGTCATTCAAGCAGCAGCTACTATTCTACCCCAATTAATTTCTTGTTGAGTTATACATATAAATTCTAGTTACTGATAGCGGGGAGCTACAAGGCTCCCTGTTATTTGTGTTTATTAGTGATTGTATTTATTACGTCTATTATGGCATTTTAAAAGAGTTGATCATTTTGCCATTAAATTAGGGGAAGGATACTGTTTTGTATGTAAAAATATTAAAATATTACCAATAAAAGGGAGCTTGAATAAAATGAATAGGAAGATTAGTTGTTTGATGGTCATATCAATAATGGGGATGGGGGTACTGGGGGGAACAGTACAGGCGGCGGAAAATAAAGTAGCTGAGTATGTGCTGGATCCTATGATGGTAACGGCTCAAAGAGTAGAAAAAAGTGATTTAGACACACCTGCTGCCGTAGAAGTATTAACAAATGAGCAGTTGGTTGCCACCGGGGCTCATAATATTCAGGAAGCACTTAAATTTGCTGTTGGTATTTCTTATCAAGCACAGGGACCTAAGGGTATTTCCCAAGGAACGATGAATAGCAAGATTGTTATTCGTGGTGTAGAAAAGGGCACATTAGTATTGATCGATGGTGTTCCATTAAACCAAAGTGGTCGTTATAATCTTGATAATATTGCTACAGAAATAGTTGAAAAAGTGGAAATTGTGCGGGGCGGCGGATCTGTACTTTATGGTTCCGAAGCCACTGGCGGCGTTATCAACATTATCACTAAAGGAACACGTAAAAATAGCATTAGTACCAGTTTCGGAAATTATGGACAGCAAAATCATGCTATTAATTTGCAGGCAGGAAAACTCGGTTTTAGCTATGCCTATGATAAACTAGGGCAGGTGGATAATATTTCAGATCCGGCAGGTGGTAAGCCTGTCGGTAATTTTTATAATGTGACTCGCAACGAAAATAACAACTTTAATGTCCGCTATAATTTTAACGAGAAACTGTATTTAACCCATACATACAATCAAAGTAATGCACACTATGTGTACGAATATGAGCCGCAAAATAATGCCGTAAATAAGAATGTTATATATACGGTCAAGGAACACATGACGCAATTACATTTTGACAATAAGGATATTAAGGCAATATTATCTTATACGAATCGAGAACAAAACAATTACTCAAAGGCAAATAAAAAAGTCGGATCTATATATTATCCAAAGTTAGATAGTATTGAAAATGCTGGCTATAATGATAAAACAGTGGCATTAGACGTTCAAAAAAATTGGAAATTCAAGAAAAACTTTGCCATATTAGGTTTTAATGTGCAAAAGGATGATTGTGAATACGACCAAAATAAATTAACTGTGTCAACTAATAAGCTCGTTACTAGTAATAGGGATTTTAGCCGTAATATGTATTCTGTTTATGGTCAATATAACTATGCACTAAATGATGCGTCAAATTTAGCTTTCAGTGCTCGTGAAACATGGACAAGCGGCACGGAAGCCGAAGGATTTTCTGGCCAGAATTACAATAAATTTACTCCGGAAATCGAATATTTATATAAAATAAATGAAACAACGAGTGCATATGCTAAGGCAGGACAGTCGTTTATGATGCCAACGTTTACACAGATTTTTGGCTCGGGTAATATTGTAGGTTCAGGAGATCTAAAACCACAAGAAGGAAATCATTATGAAATAGGGTTAAAGAGGAACGTTAACAATCACGCTTGGCGTTTAGCGTTATACAATTACAAAATTGACAATAGTATTGAATCTAAATGGGGCTCAGATGGAGTTTATTATACTAACGAAGATATTAGAAATACGGGTATAGAACTATCCTGTCAAGTTAAGATGAGCAAATATTTAAATGGCAATTGGAGCGTTTCCTATAGCAATCCGCAAAAATATTCAACAACTACTGAATATGGTGATACCACAATACCAAAGTGGCGTGATTACTATGGTAAAATCCAACTTACAGGCGGATTAAGTTATACAAAGGAAAAGTGGAGCGGTGCTCTTAATGCAACTTTCCTCGGTGATAGAACGAGAGATATTGATGCGGAAGATGACATGAAACCATATTTATTTACAAGTTTAAACATTTCATATAAGCCCAAAAAGAATAGCAAGATATATTTAAATGTAGATAATATACTGAATAGACAAGATATAACAACGACGGCAACATCATCATTTTATAATTTAGGACGCAATTTTATGCTCGGGTATGAATATAGTTTTTAAATAAAACAAAGCAGGAACTCATAGTTTGTTATATGAATTCCTGCTCATTAAGGATTGAGTAAATGCTTTACAAAAAAATGTTAATATTTGCATTACTGATTCTATTGGTTGCTGGCACTGGGTGTCAGCAATCCCATTATACGGAAAAAATCAGCAATAAAATTGCTGATAAAAATAAACCACAACGGATAATATCTTTAAACATAAGCAGTGACGAAATTTTACTAGATTTAGTAGACTCTGAGCGGATTATAGCCTTATCCAACAATTCGGAAGACGAACAAATATCTTCTGTGGTTGCAAAAGCTAAGGCTGTGAAAACTAAACTAAGCTTAAGGACTAATATAGAAAAAATCTATGCATTACGACCGGATTTGGTTTTTGTTCCTGAAGCGGGACCGCCGGAAATAGCAAAGTCTTTAAGTGAATTAGGGATTAAAGTGCATATAGTTAAAAGTGCAAGTAATATTTATGATATAGAAAGTAAAATTAAAGATATAGCTATGGCGGTAGGTGAAACAGAAAAAGGTCAAAAGCTTATCGCTGAGATGGAAAATAATTTAATGAAGGTTACTGCTAAAACGCAGAATGTTATTCATAAAAAAACAGTAATTGCCTTTACGTATGGAGGAGCATATGGCGTTAAGGATGGTTTGTTTGATAATATTTGCAATTATGCGGGCGTAATAAATGGGGCGTCAAAGGTTGGACTAAAAAAAGGTGAAAAATTATCTAAAGAAAATATTATTGAAATTAACCCGGATATATTTTTACTACCAACCTGGAGTCATACTCCTAATAATGATGCACAAGTATTAAAACAAGAAATTTTGCATGATTCAGCCTATAGTAAATTAAAAGCAATTGAAAATAATAGCATATACTTTATGCCTGATAAATACAGAAGTTGCTCGTCACAATATATTGCTATGGGAGTATATGAAATGACGCAAATTGCTTATCCGGATTTATTCACAGATTAGAACTGACCGTTTATTTAGTTGCTGATAATGAAAACTTGCAGCTCGATAACAAAGGAAGACTTATGGTAAACTGGGAGGTAAGATTGCCATGGGCAAGCACTCGCAGATACAATGTAGCAGAGGCTAGATGTGAATTGCTGCAAAATAATACTGTACTTAGCGTAACTAAATTTTATATTGTGAATTCGTATTACAAGTAATATTTACCAATAAGAATATATAATTATAAAATACATATTGACAATAACGATAAATGTAATATAATAACCCTATAAGTTAATATTGCGTATGGGTGCTCCAAGGAGCTTAATAGGGAAATCGGTTAAAGTCCGATGCGGTCCCGCCGCTGTAATGGTGAGTGAACCTCAATTATGTCACTGATTTATTGGGAAGACGAGGTAAACTATGATCCAGAGCCAGAAGAACTGCCTGTATATGACATCACTGCTTGACCCGCGAGAGACGGGGAGGGATGCTGTAGGGCGCTTTGGGCTTTTTTGCCTATTTTTGCGTTATATAGTCATACACCGTCTTTCCATTTATGGAAAGACGGTTTTTATTTGGATTAAGCTATTTGGCTGAGTCTAAGTATTGTAGACGACTATTACAGTTGCAACTTCATATTACTCTCTTATACGGACAAGTAGGCTTAGCTTGGTATTCGCAGTGTTGGACGCGCTGCTGAATATACATTTGCTTTTCTCAAGTTCTTCTTAAAGGCTTTGGCGTGGTGTTTTGAGAGTGCACCTAAAAACCACCACTCTGCTGGTGGTTTTTAAACTCCAAGGCAGGTGATGCAAGGTCACCATGTTTTTGCATAAAAGGAGGTGCAGAAAGGATTTAAGCGCAAGATATTATCGGAAAGAAAGGAAATAATAAATGGAAACAGAAAACGATTTAAAAACTGCTCAAGGAGCAGGAACGGAATCAGAGATTCCTGAAATTAATTTTGATGAATTTACTATTCCCACTTATGATGAGTGGAAGAATGAGGTTATCACCGCTTTAAAAGGTGGTAATTTTGATAGGCAAATGTTTACTGATACCTACGAAGGTATAACTTTAAATCCAATTTATCGTATGGAAGATACAGAGAGTTTAACTCAATGTAAAACTTATCCGGGACAGCAAAGCGAATTGCGTGGTGTGCATTCTGCCGGCTATCTATCTAAATTGTGGACTATTGCTCAAAAAATTGATGGTAAAACTGCTAAAGAAGCAAATGCTATGCAAAAAAGGGAACTTCTAAAAGGTTCTACGGCTATTGCTTTTAACTTAGACACAGCAACTCGCAAAGGATTAGATGCAGATAAGGCCGAGGATGGCACAGTGTCTGATTGCGGAGTTTCACTATCAACACTTAAAGATTTAGAAATTGTTTTGGATGGAATCAAGTTTGATGAAATTGAACTGGCATTATATGCCGGCGCATCAAATACCGCATTACTGGGAAATATTGCGGCCGTGGCAGAGAAGAAGGGGATTAGCCTTTCTGAACTTCACGGTGCAGTGGCAGCAGACCCTATTGGCGAATGGATTACCGATGGTAAGCTGCCACGTCCGCTTGATGAATATTATGATGAAATGGCGCATACTATCAGCTGGGCTGATAAAAATACGCCTGCTTTGCGTACAGTTTTAATTGATGCTGACGTATATCACGATGGCGGAGCAAACGATATACAAGAAGTGGCTTATGCTATGAGCGAAGCAGTGGATTATATTAAAGCTATGAAGTTACGTGGAGTAAGCGTGGATGCTTTTGCTAAACATGTAAGGTTTCATTTTAGCGTAGGGGCAAATTTTTTCATGGAAATTGCTAAACTGCGTGCTGTTAAAATGCTTTGGGCACAAGTTATTGAAGCTTTTGGTGGTAAAGAAGAATCTAAAAAAATTAATCTTTTTGTTAGCACCTCTTCGTTTACACAAACGGTATTTGATCCTTATGTAAATTTATTGCGGGCGGCTACACAATCCTTCTCAGCAGTTATAGGGGGGATGGATGGTATGTATGTAAAACCCTTTGACCATGTAATTAGACCCAGTGACGAATTTTCTCGACGTATTGCTCGTAATATTCAAATTATGATGCAAAGTGAATTTAATTTCACGCAGACTGTTGATCCAGTGGGTGGTTCTTGGTATGTGGAACCATTAACAGAAGAGTTTTCAACTAAAGCTTGGAAAAAATTCCAGGAAGTTGAGAGCGAGGGTGGGTTGGCACTAAATTTAAAAAACGGGAAAGTTCAAGAAGCTGTCAATATTGTGCTCGAAAAACGTTTTAGCAATTTGGCTAAACGCAAAGACAGAGCTGTTGGCAATAATATGTATCCCAATATGACTGAGGAACTTCTTACGGCACCAGAAGTTGATTTTAATAAGATAAAAGCTGATAGGTTGTCCGAACTGAATGAAAATGCTCATGGAAGAGATCAAAAAATAGTAGATGCGGCCTTAAAAGTTGTTGCTGAGTACGATAGCAATGAGAAGGATGATTTGGTTGATAGTGCCAAAGACGCGCTTTTGGCAGGGGCAACCATGGGCGAAATTACCGAGGCTCTTAATGATGGAGCTGCACCAATTACAGTAGCGCCTATAAAACCACATCGTTGGACGGAACGTTTTGAAGAAATGCGCAAACGCACCGAAGACTTTAAGAAAAAAACAGGCGAAAATGTTACTGTTTTCTTGGCTAATATGGGTCCGATTCCCCAGCATAAAGGTAGAGCTGATTTCGTTACATCTTTCATGCAAGTTGCCGAGTTTGACGTAGAGCTTAATAACGGGTTTCCAACTGTTGAAGAGGCTGTAGATGCTGCTATTGCGTCTAAGCGTGATATAGCTATAGTGTGTTCTACTGATGCTACATATCCGGAACTAGCTCCTGCTGTTTGCAAAGGAATAAAAGAGAAAAACCCCAAGATGAAAGTGTTCCTAGCAGGCGCTCCTTCTGCTGAACTTAAAGAACTATGTGATGCAGCAGGTTTCGATGATTATATAAGCGTTAAATCAAATTGCTATGAAACATTGACAAGGATGCAGAAAGAAAGGGGGATGTTTTAATGGCTAATTATCCTGATTTTAGTAAAATTGATTTTCACCAAGCCACAGCTCCTACAGCTGCAGACTTGCAACAATGGAAAGACAGTCTGGTTAAAGAAACGGGCAAACCCTATGAAGAAAATTTCTTTAAAACAATGGAGCAAATTACCTTAGCACCAATCTATGATAAGAGTGTATACGATGATTGCAAACATTTACATTATATGGCAGGAATAGCTCCCTTTTTGCGTGGACCATATTCTACAATGTACGTGACTCGTCCTTGGACAGTTCGTCAATATGCAGGCTTTTCAACTGCAGAGGAAAGTAATGCCTTTTACCGTAGAAACTTAGCCGCAGGCCAGAAAGGTTTATCCATAGCTTTTGACTTGGCAACACATCGTGGCTATGACTCAGATCATCCTCGTGTTGTAGGCGACGTTGGTAAAGCAGGTGTTGCTGTTGATTCGATACTTGATATGGAAATATTGTTCTCAGGTATTCCCCTAGATCAAATGTCTGTTTCCATGACCATGAATGGCGCAGTATTGCCTATCTTGGCATTCTATATTCTTGCCGGTGAAGAACAAGGCGTAGATAAATCTATCATGGCAGGAACAATTCAAAATGATATTTTGAAAGAATTCATGGTGCGTAATACTTACATTTATCCACCAGCTGCTTCCATGCGTATCATAGGTGATATTTTTGAGTATACCTCTAAATATATGCCTAAATTTAACAGTATCTCTATTTCGGGTTATCATATGCAAGAGGCTGGTGCTACTAATGATATAGAACTTGGTTACACCTTGGCTGACGGACTTGAATACTTGCGTACAGGTTGTGCTCATGGTTTAACGATTGACCAATTTGCACCGCGTCTATCATTTTTCTGGGCAATGGGGAAAAATTACTTTATGGAAGTTGCTAAAATGCGTGCCGGACGTATGCTTTGGGCTAAGATTGTTAAATCTTTTGACCCTAAGAAAACCAAATCCATGTGTTTGAGAACCCATTCACAAACTTCAGGCTGGTCTCTTACTGAGCAAGATCCGTTTAATAACATTACTAGAACATGTGTTGAGGCCATGGCTGCAGCATTGGGCCATACTCAATCATTACATACTAATGCTCTTGATGAAGCAATAGCACTACCTACTGATTTCTCCGCTCGTATTGCTCGTAATACTCAGCTTTACATTCAGGATGAGACAAAAGTATGTAAAGTTATTGATCCCTGGGGAGGCTCATACTACGTTGAAGCTTTGACCAATGCATTGATTAGAAGTGCATGGGGCCATATTCAAGAAGTTGAAGCCCTAGGTGGTATGTCTAAAGCTATTGATACCGGGTTACCTAAGATGCGTATTGAGGAAGCGGCAGCTCGTCGTCAGGCGCATATTGATTCCGGTGCGGAAAAAATCGTTGGTGTTAACGACTACCGTTTGGAAAAAGAAGATCCTTTGGATATCTTGGAAGTTGATAATACGGCAGTACGCTTATCGCAAATAGAACGTTTGAAAAAATTGCGTGCTAATCGCGATAATGATGAAGTGCGCAGATGGTTGGATGCTATTACACATTCTATGGAAACCGGCGAAGGAAACTTATTGGAATTGGCTGTTAACGCCGCACGTGCCCGTGCAAGTAAAGGCGAAATTTCTGATGCTGTTGAGAAAGTTTGTGGGCGTCACAAAGCAATCATTCGTTCCATTTCAGGTGTTTATAGCAGTGAATTTGCAGACGAAGATGTAATTAAGGAAGTACGGGCAATGACTGATGATTTTGAAAAACGCGAAGGTCGCCGCCCACGTATTATGATTGCTAAGATGGGCCAAGATGGTCATGACCGTGGTGCAAAAGTAATTTCTACAGCCTTTGCAGATATGGGCTATGATGTTGATATCGGTCCGTTATTCCAAACACCTGATGAGGCTGCTCAAGATGCAGTCGACAATGATGTGCATGTTGTTGGTATGAGTTCCCTGGCCGCAGGTCATAAAACACTTATGCCACAATTAATTGAAGAACTAAAAAAACGTGGTCGTGAAGATATCATGGTTGTTATTGGCGGAGTTATTCCTGCACAAGACTATGATTATTTGTATTCACATGGTGCAGCAGCAATATTTGGCCCCGGCTCCATTATTCCTGTATGTGCAAAAAAAGTATTGGAAGAGCTTAATAAGCGTTTAGCTGATTGATATGACAGAAACATATAAACCGGAGTGGGTGCCTGAAAAAGACGACGATAAATTTGCTTGCCGGGTAATGTACGGCGTCAAGGGTGGTCATGAAGGTATGCCCGGAAGTAATGTTGACCTAAGTAGAAAATCGGCTCCAGTAATCAAACGAAGCAAAATGACTGTAGACGATTACGTGGAAGGAATTATTAAGGGAGACAGAATGACTCTGTCACGAGCAATTACTTTGATAGAAAGTAATGCTGCCGCACATTTTTATATTGCGCAGCAAGTTATCCAGCGTCTTTTGCCCTATACGGGTAAATCCACGCGTGTTGGTATAACGGGTGTGCCGGGTGCAGGTAAGAGTACTTTTATTGAGGCTTTAGGTAATCAGCTTTGCGCTGAAGGCCACAGGGTCGCTGTTCTGGCCGTGGATCCTTCCAGTACTGTTACCAAAGGAAGTATTTTGGGTGATAAGACTCGTATGGAGACCTTGTCACGACAAAAAAATGCTTTTATTAGACCGTCACCCTCTGGTGGAACATTAGGCGGTTTGACTCGCAAAAGCAGAGAAACTCTGCTTTTATGCGAGGCAGCCGGCTATGACACCATTCTAGTGGAAACTGTTGGTGTTGGTCAAAGCGAGACTACAGTTCGTTCTATGGTGGATTTTTTCCTGTATGTAGTAATCACAGGTGCAGGTGATGAGTTGCAGGGAATGAAGAAAGGCGTTATGGAATTAGCTGATGCTGTTTTGATTAACAAAGCTGATGGTGATAATAAACGTAGAGCTATGGTGACTCGGGCCGAATATGCACGTATTTTACAATTTTTGCGCCCAGCTACTGAAAAATGGGAAACGCGAGCTTATACTTGTTCCTCTGTAACAGGAGCAGGAATTCCGGAATTATGGAATGAAGTCATTATGAAATTCTTTTCTCAAGGGAAAGAAAATGGTGTTTTGAGCGAAAGACGCAAACACCAGACATTATCATGGGTTTATTCTATGGTAGAAGAACATCTGCACAATTTATTTTATAGGTCGCCAAGCGTGCTGGCTTGTAAAGATAAAATAGAAACGGATGTTGTTGAAGGAAAGCTTCCACCAACTATTGCTGTACAAAAGCTAATCGCAGAGTATGCGAAGACAGAGATTGGGGACTATATTAAAGATACGTCACCCTTTGCAATTAAATAATTTTAGAAGTAGCTTACCGAGTCTAGGCTCGGTAAGCATTTCCAATTGAAGTGGGATGATTATAGTTGATGGAAGAAAAGATAACGCAGATACACGAGGTTAGAAGTATAGTTGATAAGTTTGCGGATCGGGAAGGTCGCCGGCCAAGAATTATGCTGGCTAATTTTGGCTTTGTAGAAAATGATCATGATATAACAGAGACGGCCACGGCTTTAGCGGATATGGGATTTGATGTAGATATGGAACCATGGGGGAGAAATTATATTGATGTAGCACAAGATGCTCTGGATAATGATGTCCATGTTATTAGTGTTAATTCAATAAAGGGAGAGTACAAATTTCTCATAGTTAAACTTTTAGAAGAGTTAGCAAGTTATGATAGAGAAGACATTATGATTGCCGTTAGTGGTCAGGTTGTTGCTCATAGCGTAATAAAAGAACTGTATGGAAGTGGGGCATCGGCAGTATTGGTAAATAAAGGTTATGTAGATTTTGCTAAAGAAATTTTAAGCGAACTAGAAATTATACTTTTTTAATATAAGTAGTGGAAAGGCGGTATTAAAAATGGAGAACCTTATTAACGCGGGAAAACTAGAAGAAAAATTTGCTTTGCCTGTAAATCCTATGATTACCCTAGAAGAATTTACCCCTCTTGATAGCCGTATTTCCCAGAAAAAACCAGAACTTTTACTTGGACTAAATAAACTGAAAATAAATATTGGTCAAGAAAATTTTGATAAATATATAAATATAGTACAAAACATTAATACTAATGGGAAATCACTTTTGATTATAAGTGGAAGTGAAAGATTACGGAGTATTATTGAGCGAGAATTTATAACGGCACTGCAAGAAGCTTTTGAGGTAGAGCATGTTCAAATAGTTGGTGGAGCAGGATTTGCCGGAACAGATGCGTTTTGAGGGAGGTGTTATAAGGCTATGAATATGGCGAAAATAGGCGATAGGGCATCCAGTAAAGAATCCATCGAAACATTACGAGAACGCTATGATGACAGGTATAAAAAGGCTAAAAGAAAAATGCTGGAGATTGAAGGAACCTGTAAAAGACATTGCTTTACTAAGGTACTTAGAGAAATTTTTGCTATATTACTTTTTCTTATCATTACGTATGGTTTTGTAATACTAAAAAATATTGAATATAGCGTAACTAGTGGAGAAATGACGAGTTTTTCAGAAATAATTTCAAGAATGATAGATTAGAAAAGCGAGGTTTATATGGACGAGCAAAACGCATTAGCTGGTTTTATTGAAATTTTAGAACGACGCTATGACTTAAAAGTAGTGGATTCTCATTATATTAAAATTGATGATAAATATGATACTTATAACATGATGTTAGATTTGAAGTTACCCGAATCTATGATGAATAAGCTGAAAATTAAATATCCGGAAATGGATGCTGCCAATCACGTTGCTTGGAGTTTTTTTAAAGATAGGGTAAGATTTTATGCAGAAGTTGGCAATAATATTTTACTGCTATTAGATACTCTTAAATAAGCTAGATGGCGGAGATATATTTTATCGCCGTTCATTTAACCTCTCTGCCCCTCCGGAGAGGTTGTTTTTTTGTCAAGCAGCATTTGTGGAAAGCTAAGCAGGAAACGAAAGAGGAACTGCAAAAGCTGTTTTTATCATTGGAAGGAGAGCTTGAAGAAAAAGGTGATAAGTAAAAAAATATTGGGGCTATGCTCAGGTATCTAGTTGTAGTATAATATAGAAGGTTATTTCGAAAGTTAACCATATAAATTTCATAAAGAACAACTAGGTGCCCGTTAGGGCTTAATAGGGAAGTCGGTGTGATTCCGACACGATCCCGTCACTGTAATGAGGAGCAATACTTATATATGCCACTGAGAATTTCTTGGGAAGGTGGGTATTGCAAAGAATCTAAGTCAGGAGAACTGCCTATAGTTTTACCGGTTTGCCTACGAGCGATAGGGTGGTAAGTGAATAAAACGTTTTCTTTGTTTTATTACATAATTAAAGACTCTACCTTAATGGGTGGAGTCTATTTTTTTTACAAAAGGAGTTTTAAAATATGAAAAGAAAAGCAGTGTATCCGTTTACAGCTATAGTTGGTCAAGAAAACATGAAATTGTCTCTTATTTTAAATGTTATTAATCCTGCCTTGGGTGGCGTTTTAATTAAAGGAGAAAAAGGAACAGCGAAATCCACGGCAGTACGTGCATTGGCAGAATTGTTACCTGCAATGGAGGCAGTGGAAGGCTGTCCTTTTCATTGTGATCCTTTGGAGCCAAATTTACTTTGCGAAGCCTGCAGTACAAAATATAAAAAGGGTGTGCAACTGGCAAAAACGGCTATTAAAATGAAGGTTGTAGAACTACCTGTCAGTGCTACTGAAGACAGAGTCGTGGGGACACTTGATATTGAACAGGCTATCAAACATGGTGAAAAGAAATTTGAAGCAGGTATATTAGCCCAAGCCAATAGGAATATTTTGTACGTTGATGAAATAAATCTTTTAGACGATCATGTGGTTGACGTTCTTTTAGATGCAGCTGCTATGGGGGTAAATACGGTAGAACGTGAAGGGGTATCATATTCTCACCCTGCTAAATTTGTGTTAGTTGGGACTATGAATCCTGAAGAAGGGGATATTAGGCCTCAATTACTAGATAGATTTGGCTTATCAGTTGTCGTTACAGGGGAACATGATCCTCAAAAACGTGTAGAAGTAATAAAACGTCGCTTGGCTTATGAAGAAGATGCAGATAAATTTATATCTATTTATGCAGAAGAACAAAAAGAATTGGGCAATAAAATCATGAAGGCGCGTGAAGTACTTAAAAATGTAGTCGTTACTGATAAATTATTGGAAGCTGTTGCAACTTTAGCAGTAGAGCTGGGTGTTGATGGCCACCGTGCAGATATAACTACAATTAAGACGGCTATGACTCTTGCTGCTTTTGACGAGCGCAGGGAAGTAGTTATGGATGATATAAAAAATGCGGCCAAATTAGTGCTGCCACATCGTATGCGCCGCCGTCCATTTGAAGATGGCGAATTGGACTGGACAAAAGTAGAAAGTATTTTAAATCAACAATAATAAAGGGAGGAATTATACATGCAGACCGATGCACTATTTCCCTTTGTTGCTTTTGTGGGACAAGAAATGTTGAAACGAGGGCTAGAAATAGCCCTTGTAAATCCTAAGGCCGGCGGGATTTTGCTTGGAGGGCCTAAGGGTACTGCTAAATCAAGTATTGTGAGAGCTTGTGGGGAACTTTGTGGACCAAGAACTATAGTAGAAGTACCATTAAATGCTACTGAGGATATGCTTTTTGGCAGTATAGATATTGAATATGCTGTAAATATGGGCGAGAGAAAATTTTTACCGGGAATTCTAAGCAGGGCAAATGATAATATTCTATATATAGATGAAGTGAATTTATTGCGCACTGAACTTTTGACAGCCATATTGGACGCAAATTCTTCCGGCGTCAATCTAGTCGAACGTGACGGTATAAGTTTTAGCCATGTAGTAAATACAACCGTTATTGGTACTATGAATCCGGAAGAGGGTTCTTTAACTAGTTCTATTTTAGATAGATTTGGTATGTATGCCGAGGCTGTTAATGAACAAGAACTGGAGAAACGCAAACTAATTATGCGTAGACTCCTAGATTTCAGTCATGATATTGCCGGGTTTAAAAAAGCTTATGCACAACAAACAAAAGAGTTGTTAGATAGAATAAATAATGCACAAAAAACATTAGCTACTGTTGAAATATCTGAAGCTATGATGCAGCTGGCCGCGCAAATGTGCGCAAAGGCATTTTGTGCAGGACATAGGGCAGAAATTTACATGCTAGAAGCGGCTAAGGCTATAGCAGCACTTGCAGAACGTAGTTATATGCTGCCAAAAGATATAGAAGAGGCTGCTCAATATGTTTTGCCACACCGTATGAGAAAGCCGCCTGAGCAACAAGAACAAAAACAAGATGATCAAGAAATTGAGCAAGAACAAGATGACCAGGAACAACAAGAACAAGACGAACAGGATAATCCGCCGGACAATAGTGATGAAGCATCGTCTCCGCCTCCGCTACCCAATGATGATAATAGAGAAACAGAGCAGGATGAGGATAACGACGATAGTGATGACGATAATGGTGAAGATGATAAGGAAGACGAAAAAAAGGACCAGCAGGAAAATCCTGAAAATAATGCACCTGAAGAAAAAGTAGATAATATTGATAAATCTTTTCCTTTGCCCAAAATGATTCTTGATATGGGCCAGGATCGTAAAGTGCGTCATGGCAGCGGTAAACGCTGTACAACAAAAACTGACCTTAAACAGGGGCGCTATGTGCGCTCTGCCATGAGCAACAATAAAATTGATGATATTGCTTTTGACGCTACTATACGCGCAGCGGCCCCTTATCAAAAAATGCGAGGGGATAATGGTTGTGCGCTGAATATCAAAAGCGAGGACCTACGCCAAAAAATACGAGAAAAACGTATTGGCAGTACTTTCTTGTTTGTAGTAGATGCCAGTGGTTCCATGGGGGCTAGGGAGCGTATGGGGGCAGTTAAGGGTGCCATATTTTATATGTTGCAGGAAGCCTATCAAAAACGGGATAGAGTAGGAATGATTGCTTTTAGACGACAAAAAGCAGAAGTATTGCTTCCAATCACCCGCAGTATAGATTTGGCACAAAAATGTTTGCAGGAAATGCCTACAGGAGGTAAAACTCCTTTGGCGGATGGACTTGCCACCGCTTTGCTGACGTTATATACTAAGAGCCATAGAGATAGCGATATGGAGCCAATTTTAATCTTAGTAACGGACGGTCGAGCTAATTATATCGATGAAAGCGGAAATAATCCTGTTGAGCAAGCACTGGCTATGGGTGAAAAAATTGGTAAAGCAGGAATAACTTCTGTTGTCATTGACACCGAAACTGATTTTATTAAACTAGGTATTGCTAAAGATTTAGCCAAAGCTATGAATGCTACATATTACAGTTTAAAGCAATTGTCAGAGGAGCAAATTATTCGTGTAGTCAGAAATGTGGGTATGCTATAATTCGTTTTGATAAATAAAGTTTTTTATAATAGGAGGAATTTAAATGAAGAAGTTCATGTTAGTTTTTTTGTGTTTAGGAATGATGTTTTCAGTTGCCTTTGCCTCAGAACAAAAACAGGAGGCAGCAGATAAATGGGAAATCAGCATGATGCCAAAGGAAACTGCTAAGGAAACGGAACGCAACAAATGGTCATTAATTTTGGAGAACAATCTTGGGATTTATGCTTATGATAATACCTCGGTACGGTTTGTACGGGATAAACAGGGAAAAAAGAATTTAAATCAGGTTGAGGCTGATATTAAGACGGTATTTGTAAATAAGGACACTTTAAAACAAATAGACGCTAAATATACTAAACAACTAAAAAAAGGTGATACTGCTTCTTATTGCTTGATTCATATGATTTTCAATACCGCAGACAAAACTTATAAGGCGACGTCAATGCAAGTTTTTAGTAAAAAAGGTAGAGAGTTAGAATCTAAAACAACAAATGCAAAATTTGTTCCTATCCCGGAAAAATCTTTTGCGGAAGCTATGTTAGAAGTAGTTAATCAGTATGTAGCAGACAATAAGGCTGATATGCTTTTAAATATAAACGCAAAATAGTTATAATTTAGGAGATAATTCATGAAACTATGTAAAAATTTTGTGCTTATGTTATTTTGCTGCTTGCTTACGTCATTGCTTATAGGTTGTGGCAAAGAAAATATTAGTAACCAAAATAATGCTATTACAACCGTTGGTTATAGTGTTACGGATGTCACAGGGACTAAGCTTACTTTTGCGGAAAAACCGAAAAGGATAATTTCTATGAGCGTTGGCGTAGATGAAATACTTTTGGACATGCTTTCTCCTAATAGGATTATGGCGGTTACGTATTTGGCGGATGATCCAACGATATCATCTGTTTCTGCTAAGGCAAAAGCAGTACAAGGAAGAGTTAAAGGTAATAGCGCCGAGGAGATTATGGCTATGCAGCCTGATTTAGTCATTATACCTGATTGGGCAGGGCTCAACACGGTAAAAACACTGCGTGATATGGGCATAAAAGTATATGTTTATAAAACACCGGTTTCACTAAAAGAAATACAGGATTCTATTAATAACATAGCATATTTGGTGGGAGAAAAAGAGACAGGCCTGAAAATGGTAGAAAAAATGCAGGCACAGCTTGATAAAACAAAAGCTATTGTGGACAAGGTACCTGCAGATAAAAGACGGTGTATTGTCGCATTATCGCAGATGGGTGCTTTTGGGGCAAAAGGGACTACTTTTGACGATTTGTGTAAGCACGCTAATATAATAAATGGTGTGGCCTTAACTGGTATAAATAAAAATGAAAGTTTAAGTAAAGAGCAGATAGTCGCTATAAACCCTGATGTATTGTTGCTGCCTTCCTGGGAAGCAACAGGTAAGGTGGAACTATCGACATATGTTGATGAAATTAAAAATGATCCTGCATATATAAACATTAGTGCCGTGCGTAATAACAGGCTTATTCACGTGCATGATAATTATCTCTATAGTATCTCTCAATATGCAGCGAATGCAGTGGATGAGCTGGCTCGTGGAGTTTATCCGGAATTATATAAATAATAGTTAGGATGACTCAATTTGATTAAACGTTTTCTCCCATATTACAAACCATATATTAGAACAGTAGTTCTTGTAATAGTAGGCTCTCTTTTGCTGTCTTCTTTGGAATTAATATTTCCTTTAGTGCTGCGCTATGTAATGAATACAATTATTCCCCAAGGGGAAATGCAAGCCTTATATTTATATTCAGCAATGCTTTTGGGGCTATATTGTTTGGGCTATTTGCTAAACTATGTAGTTACCTATTATGGACATTTCATGGGCGCAAAAATTGAAAATGATATGCGACATGATTTGTTTAGACATTTAGAAAGCTTATCTTTTCGTTATTTTGATAATAGTAAAACAGGACAGCTTATGAGTCGTATTACTAGTGATATCGCAGAAATTGGCGAGCTATCTTTTAGGGGGCCAAATGATATTATTGTCTGTTCCTTGACTATGACCGGAACCATAGGAATTTTGTTTTTTATGAATTGGAAGTTAGCTATATTCATAACTATTCTATTATTAGTGAAGACCGCTGAAACTATATTGACTAACAGAAAAATGAAAGCTTCTTTCAAACTTAACCGAGTACGAGCCGGTGAAATAAGTGCACAAGTAGAAGACAGTTTGACTGGCATTAGGGTGGTTAAGGCTTTTACAAATGAAGAATTCGAGCTACAAAAATTTTCTAAGGTGAGCAATGCCTTGCTAGCTGCTAGAGTGGCTTCTTATAAAATATTAGCTAGATTTTCTAGCGGTATTAGTTTCTTTTCAAGTATTATTAATGTAGCTATGTTGGTAATAGGCGGTACAATGATAGCAATGGGACAATTGCCGGTAAGTGATTTTGTGGCATTTTTCTTGTATGTTGGCAGTATTTTTATGAAACCGGTTTTACGTTTAACCGTATTTACCGAAATGTATCAAAGGGGTATGGCTGGGTTTGCGCGTTTTTGTGAAATAATGGATGATAAGCCGGATTTTGCAGATGCCCCAAATGCTATTAATTGTGACAGGTTACGGGGAAATATCCTTTTCAAGAACGTTACTTTTAGCTATGATCACAGCAGCAAAGTCATTAATAATATTAATCTGAATATTAAAGCGGGAGAAATCATTGCCTTTGTAGGTCCTACCGGTGCCGGTAAAACAACGATTTGCAATTTGATTCCTCGTTTTTATGATGTGCAAAAAGGCGCTATATACATTGATGGTATTGATATTAAAAATATAACTCTGGAATCTTTGCGCGGAAATATCGGTATTGTACAACAGGATGTTTTCATTTTTTCTGAAAATGTGCATGATAATATAGCGTATGGTCGTATTGATGCTTCAGAGGAGGAAATTATAGCAGCAGCAAAAGCAGCAGAAGCTCACGAGTTTATAACATCATTGCCTGATGGATACGATACAAATATTGGTGAGCGAGGAGTGAAACTATCCGGTGGTCAGAAACAACGGATATCAATTGCACGGATATTTTTGAAGAACCCTCCTATACTAATTCTTGATGAAGCAACATCATCCTTAGATAATGAAACAGAAAAAAAGATACAAAGGGCATTAAATAGTTTGTCTAAAAATAGGACTACATTAATAATTGCTCATAGGTTAGCTACTGTCCAAAAGGCAGATCGTATTGTAGTTTTAACAGAAAATGGAATAGTAGAACAAGGAAAGCACGAAGACCTCTTGGCAAAAAAAGGTGTATATTACGATTTATATCAAGCTCAGTTTACTGATATAACTGTCGAATAGCTTCAGAAAAAATATTCTAGGAGAAGATACATGGTAGAATTGTTTAATTACTGCACAAAAAATGGTTATGATGAGAGCTTAATTAAAACAAGACAGAGTTTACAGCAATTTGCTAATAGTATGGAATTAGATGGTGTCGAGATGTTCGTGTATCAAGAAATGAGTGCAGATAATGCCCCCGCAACCTTTGGAGTACATTTGCGCTATTGGCCAAGCTGGCTTGGGTTTTGGCAACACGATATAAAACGAGTTAAGAAGGAACTTCCGGAGGAAAAGGATGTAAAAGCTTACTATGGTGCTGTGACACCTGACCAGTGGTTAGATATAATACGTGCTAATATAAAAGAAGCGTTAAAACTTAACCCGCAATATTTGGTGTGGCATATTAGTGAAGCCAGTATGGAAGAGCTATATACTATGAAATTCAAATATAATGATATGCAAGTAATCTCAGGGGCTGCAGAAGTTTTTAATGCCGTAGCTAGTAGTATTCCTGCCAACGTTACGGTGCTTTTTGAAAATTTATGGTGGCCTGGCTTGCGGTTGACCAATCAGCCAATAGTAAAGGCTTTCTTTGACAGAGTTAATCGTGATAATGTGGGAATTATGCTTGACATTGGTCATTTAGCTAACACTAATTTTTCATTAAAATGTGAAGATGATATAGTTGAATACACCCTTGCAACAGTTAGAAATTTAGGAGAATGTGCCAAGTATATTAAGGGGATTCATTTAAATAAATCCTTATCAGGTGAATATATTACTAGTTTCAAAAGAGAATTTCCTAAGTCAGCTAGTTTTGCCGACCATTATAGACATATTACGAATATAGATCAACACAAACCTTTTACTGAAACTAACTTGGAAAAAGTAGTGCGCAAAATTCAACCTGATTATTTGGTTCACGAATTATTTTATAATGATTTACCCACCATGGCTAAATATGTGCAACTTCAGCAAAATGCATTGGGAAGCACTCATGATTTTAGGGGAGAAAAATAATGGAAAAGGCAATAATTGAAGTAAAAAAACTAAGTGCAGGTTATGACAGTAAAATAATACTGGATGAGGTTGGTTTTACAGTAAAGCAGGGGGAAATGATTGGTATTATTGGTGCTAACGGTGCAGGAAAGAGTACTTTGCTAAAGACTATGCGGGGTATGCTGCCAAAAATAAATGGTAATGTGTTGATTTTTGGTAAAGACGTTGCAAATTTTTCTGAACGAGATTTTGCACAACATGTATCTTATTTACAGCAACAGGTTGAAATATCTTTTGGCTATACGGGAAAAGAATTGGTGCTGGCAGGCCGTTATCCTTACTTAAAATGGTGGGAAAGTGAAAGCGTAGAAGACGAAAAAATTGCAGAACTGTGCATGGAATATACAGGAGTATTGGAGTTTGCTGACCGCCCGATTACTCAACTTTCCGGCGGGCAAAAGCAAAGAGTTTTATTAGCCAAGGTTTTGGCACAAAAAACTCCGGTACTATTTTTGGATGAACCAACTACAGGGTTGGACATAGTTTATCAAGAAGAAATTTTTAAATTTTGTCAAGCTTTGTGTAAAGCAGGAAAAACTGTTCTCATGGTAGTGCATGAATTAAATTTAGCGGCTAAATTTTGTTCTAGACTGCTTTTAATTGGGGAAGGAAAAATTTTGGCTGATGGGGCGCCTTTAGAAGTAATGGATCCTGGACATTTGACTAAAGCGTACAAAGTCCCGGTAGAAGTTATTAGAAATCCTATAAGTGGCGGTATTGAAATAACAACAAGGCCGTTAGAAGAAGATAGAGAGCGTAAAGAGTTTTTGATAAATGAAATTTGCCGTGGGACGGTTGTTAGGTGATACTTTGGGGGGCAAAATGCTAAAAATACAAAATTTAGGTAAAAATTTTGGCACAAGAATTGCCGTAGATAATTTAACCTTGAATATTAATGGGGGAGAGATATTCGGCTTATTGGGTCCTAATGGTGCAGGAAAAACAACACTAGTAAGGATGCTGACTTTACTGGCAAAAGTAACTTCCGGTACTGCAACTATTGATGGTCATGATATTTTAGCAGATGCTGACGAAGTAAAGGAATTAATAGGTGTTGTACCACAGAACTTGAATTTAGATTATGACTTAACCGGTTGGGAAAACTTGCAATTACAGGCACGGATGCATCATATTACTAATAAAAAAGAATGCGCTGAACGCATTGCCGATATTCTGGATTTTGTGGAATTATCCGATAGAGCTAATGATATTTGCCGCACTTATTCAGGTGGAATGAAACGCAGATTAATGATAGGAATGGCCTTAGTACACAAGCCAAAAATACTGTTTTTGGATGAGCCTACTGTAGGTTTAGATCCTCAAGTGCGCAGAAAAATGTGGGACTTAATTCGCACTATGAATGCAAATGGCATGACAGTTTTATTGACCACACATTATATTGAAGAAGCCGAACAACTGTGTGATAGGGTTGGTATTATGGAACACGGTAAGCTTATAGCACTAGAAACACCAAAGGGGCTCATTGATAAGGTGGGTAAAGTTGCTGTGGAATGGATGACTGATGAAAATTCTCATAGTAAAGTTTTTGCTACACGTGAAGAAGCTATGGTTTTTGCAGCTACCATGTCAGAAAACGCAACAATTAGAGCAGCAAATCTTGAAGACGTGTTTATTGAGCTTACAGGGAGAAAAGTGAATGAATAAAATGTTCTTTTATGATATTTATACAGTATATTGGCGTGATTGGGTAGTTTTCACTCGTACGTATAGAAAATTTCTGCTTTCACGGATGGTAACGCCATTGCTCTATATATTAGCGTTTGGTATTGGGCTTGGACGCAATATTTCTGTTGATGGCGGTAGTTATTTAAGCTTTATAATACCGGGCATGATAGCGATGAATTCTATGAACATTTCTTTTAATTCAGTGGCTAGTCCACTTAACATGTCAAGGCTTTATTACCATACGCTGGAGACCTATATTATTTCACCAATTTCAACTTGGGCTTTTGTTTTAGGAAAGGTTTTTTCCGGAATTTTACGTGGCGTTATATCTACAGGAATTATTTTGCTTATTGCCTATGTTTTGGGTGTGCAAGTTTATATAGGTGGTTGGTTTTTTCCGTTATTGATACTAAATTGCGGAGTTTTTGCTGCTTTGGGAGTGGCTGCCGCTATGGCTATGCCAACCCATGAAGACATGGGGAATTTCAGCACTTATGTTCTAGTACCTATGTCATTTTTATGTGGGACTTTTTTTAAAGCAGATGGGTTTCCTCCCTTCATTAAATACTTTTTAAGTGTATTGCCTTTGACTCCTGCCTCTAATGCTCTTAGGGCCGTGGCTCATCATCAGGCTTTGCAATGGGGATGGATAGTTGTTATGCTCGTGTATCTGATATTATTCTTATATGCAAGTTATTGGCTAATCGCAAAAAAAAGAGAGGAGTAAGGTATGCGAGCACGTATTAAAGTCTTGCTAATTGATTTAATAGGGCTTGTTATTTTGCCGCTAATTTTTATGCAAACAGCTTTTGCCGGCACATTTCAGGTAGAAGCTGTTTTTCCTTATAATTTAGAGCAGAAAAAGCTTGATACAGTTTATGGCGGCAGCACAAATCCTTTGTATCTGAATATTGAAAGCGCCAATTATGATGATGAACAACCGGCTAAAATAACAATAACGTTACCACAGGGATTGCTGGTTGCTACAAACGCTAATAAATGGCAACAGACTATTTTGCCTAAGGAAACAATAGTAACGTCAAATTGGAAATTAGCTGCTCATTACACCCAAGTATTTGATTTATTACCGTTACTGGCAACTTCGAACTTAGCTGCCGGCAATAATATTATTAAAGTTGTGGTGGAAGTTGGTTCTGCTACGACTGAAAAAATAATTAACTTTAAGAATAATGCAGAAAATGTTAGCGCAAATAGTAAGGAGAAAATAGATACTAATAAAGAATATAATTGGTATATTAATAAACTTACACTACCTGTAGATAATCAAGGAATACGAGATGAAAAAGTTAGTGAAGGAAGTATTTATGTCAGAGATACTGAGTTTGAAAATTTAAGAAATCGTATGGTTGGTGAGGGAGCCACAAATTGGGCGGCTGTTTATAATCATCCGGCCACACATTTACTATTAGAGCTAAGTAATCCACAGCGGGATACTAAGGTCTTAAAATTTAAGGCAGAATTGTTGGATAAAATATCAGGTGATGTTGTTAGCGGACTTTGTACTGCCAATCAAACAGATGATAACCAAGAGCAAGGCTGGACAGCTGGGACTCACCAAAAAGATGCTACCACAGCTCTTTTAGCTTTAAATGGCAGTAAAAACCAGACTTTTATCTTGCCTTTATATGTTGATACAGGGAAAATAACTGCAGGTGAATATAATCTGCGTGTTACTGTATATAGCAATGATGAGGAAAAAATATCAGAAATACCTTTGGAAATAATAAAGAAAAGTAATATAGGACTTTTTTCGATTACTTTTTCTTTTATTTGTTTTATAATTCTTTGTTTTGCTTTTGGTAAAATACATAATACCATTATGACAATAGGTGCAAAAGGAGCCATTACAGTAGCTTTATTTGCGGCGGTGGCTTTTGGCAGCATAGTTATTCCCGCTACTTTAGGCGGAGATTTTTTGCGGGTATTTTTAGGCCCGTTTTCCAGCTTAGTTACTGGCCTTTTGAACGGAACGTTGCTTTATTTACTTATATTTGCGCTTCTCATGCTTTATCGCAAACCTGGTATTGTGGCGTTACTGTTCTTGATTAAATGGCTTTTGGCGGGAGTTATGTTTGGCCGTTTTACACCTCTTGGACTATTATCTTATGCTGTATATATTGTCGTCCTGGAGGGCACATTATATTTCAGCGGATTTTATATTAAACAAGAGTTTTCTAAATCATATATGTTTTTTATAGCATTATTAATGGGAGTAGCAGATGCATTTATCACATTAATTAATATGGAACAAATGATGTTTTTTTATCGATTGTATTATGCAGGCTGGTATATTATTCTCTACATGTTTGTTAATGGACTTATATACACTAGTGTTGGTTGCTGCATGGGCTTTAAAGTCGGAAAACGGTTGCAGCAAGTTATGGGGGAATAAATATGGAGACGAATATGCTCACTATAAAAAATGTTTCCTATTGTTATGCCGGTAGAAACATTCCTACATTAAAAAATATTTCTATAGATATAAATAAAAGAGAAATGATTCTCATAGCAGGACGTACTGGTTGTGGAAAATCAACACTTATTAAAGTTATAAATGGGCTGCTCCTTGGTAAGGGCGGAGGACAGTTTAGCGGAGAAGTTACTAGTAAGGGATTTAATATACTAACTTTAACTCCTGAAGAAATGGGTTTGCTGGTAGGAACAGTTTATCAATCTCCTGATGATCAGCTTTTTGCTATGACCGTAGAAGATGAGGTTGGTTTTGTTCTGGAAAATCATGGAATAGCTAGCGAGATCATTAAAGCAGAGGTTACAAGCACTTTAAAAAGAGTTGGACTAGCGGGTTTTGAAAAGCGCAGTATACATGCTTTGTCAGGTGGTCAGCGCCAAAGATTAGCCTTGGCCTCTGTACTTATTAATAAACCTCAGATATTAATTTTGGATGAACCGGTCAGTCAGATGAATCCGGTAGGGGTAAAAGAGTTCTTGGGATTATTAAAAGAACTAAACGAAGTAGATGGTATTACTATTATTGTTGTTGAGCATAGAGTTCATGAGCTGGCAAAATATTTCCCACGCTTAGTTGTTATGTACGAGGGTGGAATTATTTACGATGGTGATATTAATCAGGCTTGGTACAAGGTGGGGGACGAGATAAAGTATGGATTGCGCGAACCACAAAATGTAAAGCTATGTCGCAAACTAGCATTATCTAAATTAACTAACGAATCTGATGAAGTTATCAGTCTAATTAGAAATGAATGTTGCATTGATATCATAAAAGGTGAATGTGAGGCAAAAGGAGCTGTAAGTAAGGCTGTTTTAGTGGCCAAGAATATTTCCTATTGCTACGCGGGAGCCAAAGAAAATACGCTGCATAACGTTAATTTCACTTTATCTCAAGGTGAAACTGTGGCAGTAATGGGCTATAACGGAGCTGGCAAAAGTACTTTATTTAATCTCATTGCCGGACTTACCAATTTGACTTCAGGCGAATTAACTTTGCTGGGGGGAACAGTTGCCGACAATGCTCATAAGCTAGGATTTTTAAGGCAGGATCCTGATTTAATGTTGTTAGCGGATACTGTAACAAGGGAAATCCATTGGCACAATAAAAACGCAGACGAAAGTCAAATTATGGAGTTAATGAAGCGATTAGATTTATCCGATAAAGCTAAGGATTTTCCCTTGGCGCTTAGCAAAGGACAAAGACTGCGGGTGGTTTTAGCTGCATTATTGGCACGGCAGCCTAAATTGCTTCTACTGGATGAGCCAACTACGGGACAAGATCAGCAAAGTATGCTGGATATAAAAAATATTATAAGTGAATATACAACATCAGGAGGTACCGTGCTTTTTTGTACCCACGATGTAGAATTAGCTGCTGAAATTGCCGACAGAGTATTCTTAATGGTCAAGGGGACTTTACTGAAAATAGGAACACCACAAGAGGTCTTGAGCCAGAAAAATTTATTGTTGGCGGGTGGATTATCTTTGCCGCCAATGTTAAGAATATCAGAGGGGCTAAAGATACAGAAATGTGTCACTTTAGAGGAGGTAACCAGACATGTCAGTAAGACAACTGTGGGAAGGTGCTGAGGGCGACAATGTAATAATGCATTTAGATGGTAGGAGTAAGCTTTTTGTGCTTTTTTCCATAGCAATATTAGCTATAACTATTGATAATCCCCGCACCTTGTTTCTGTTGTTTTCCGGAACATTACTATTACATTTTGCAGCCAGAACCTCAATTTATAAGTGGCAGGTTATGGCGGTATTATTATTACTTGGATTATGGGGATCTATGGTTAGCCAAGCGTTATTTTTTGCCCAAACTCCTCGCACGCCTATATTTATGCTAATTTCTCCTGATTTTCCTATTCTTGGACCTTTAACTAATGGGTTATTTATTTATCAAGAAGGTATTTTATATGGAGCTATTCAAGGTTTGCGGTCATCAATCATGCTTTCAATGGGGCTTTTAATTTGCTGGAATTCTGATCCAAGACAGCTGTTAAAAGCTTTGATGGCGTGGCATTTATCACCACAAGTAGCTTTTATGTTGGTAACGGCCTTGCGCTTCTTGCCTGTATTGGCAGCAGAAGCAAGTGAAGTAATAACGGCTTTGCGCTTGCGCTCCAATAGCAAAGTAGGAAGGCAGAGCATTTGCCGCCATTTGCCTTATGTAGTTAATCCGCTTTTAGCACGTTGTTTAAGGCGTGCACAAACATTGGCATTGTCAGTAGTTAGCAGGGGGTTCTTCTTAGCGGAAAACAGAAAGAAAGTTGTCTGGCCCATGAAAGAGTTTAGCAGCTGTTTAGTTTTAGCTTTAGTAGTTCTGGTTACAGTAGGCAGTAAGTTAGCATATTTGGCCTCCGAACAAGGGCTTTATGTGGGATTTTTAAGATATTTATACGATTGGACGAAACTATACTTATGAAAATTGTTAAGGGCGGAATTGCTTTAGTAGTATTATTTTTTACTTGGTGCTTTTTATTTTGGATTACGGGAGATAGAACACCATGGCAATTTTTTTCACATAAGAATACTGAGGGAGTAGAGGTCTATTTAGGCGATATTCCTATCCAAAACTATGACCGTATGGGTTTTACTAGGGGCGTAGTTCGTTATGTTGCAAAAAATAATTCATGGATTGTGGGCACGGAACGAGGAGAACTTTTTTGTTTTGATGGAAAAGGCAAGCAAGTATGGAAACGTTCTTTAGGTATTGGTAAATTGGTAACCATAGCTCTAAGCAAAAAAGAAGATTTGGTTTATGTTGGTGAGCAAAGCCCAACCGGACAGCTGTTTGCTGTTGATAGCAATACAGGTGACATGGTATGGAAGTATGCTGCAAAAGCTTTGGTAGGGGCAGACCCGGGAAGTCGTTCATATCCCTCAGTTGTACATATTGCCGTGGATAATGAAGATAATGTTTATATTACGGCTTATCGCTACTTATTAAACCAAGATGGTTCCAGAGGCTATAACGGAAAAATTTGTTCCTTTAGTAGGGACGGAGCGGTTAATTGGCAGTTTCCTGAAAAAGAGGTAATGGATACCTGGGTAAATTGGTGTGATGTTTCCAATAGCGCAGGTGAAGTTGTTGTTGCTACGTCAGCCTATGAAACCCGTCCGGGCATGAAGTATCCTAAAACCATGTACTTTCTAAATATGAAAACAGGAAAACTGAGACATTCTTTGTCCCTGCCTGTTGTAGTACCTTTTGAGAATACTGTTATGAGGGGGAGTCCTAATTATTCCTCTGATGGTAAATATTTGGCAGGTAGTTCCAGCGATGGCAGAGCTTTCTTTTTAAATTCCGGTGGTGAGGTGTTATGGACACGCGAGCTGTCTTTGCCACAACAAGTTGAAGGAGCCTGGCTTAATGCTAGTGGACGTGATGGATTTGTTGTACCAGAGGGAGTTGTATTTACCACAATAAATACTTTTAATCGTGAAAATTGGCAATTGCCTACACCGGTTTTGCATCCAGGTAATAACAGTTTATTCCTTTTTGATTTTATGGGTAATTTTAAATATAAGTATAAAGCAGATGGAACTATGGAAGAAATTGCTTTTGCCAAGGGCATAGTTGCTTGTGCCATTGGCAGAAATGTGCGAACACATGATTATAAACTTGCTCATGGAGCAATACTTATTAAGCTTTCAGATGGTTCACTTCTTAAACGTTTTCCCACTGAAGGACCTGTGCAAGCTATTGATATTTCACAAGATGGTAAGCATATAGGGGGAATTGAGGCTCCTGCTGTTACGCCGGAAGGCAAAGTTATTGGTGCCTACCGTTTTCATATTTGGCAATACGAATAAGGAGCAGGTTAGGCAGTAGTGTACCGCGGAACTTCTAGACATCTAGTATAGTAATTTTAATTTCAGTGTGTTATAATAATTCCATAATTTCATATTTTAGGTGCTCGCAAGAGCCTAACCGGTAAGTCGGTGCAAGTCCGATACGATCCCGTCACTGTAATAACCTTAGGGTTTAAGTCAGTTGCCGACCTAGAGAGAATTGCTAGAATCCACGAGTGATGGAGTATGCGTAAAATTAAACAGAGTTTAGTTTTGTTCGTCTATTCAGCCTCCGCGGTTCTAGCGGAGGCTTTGCTTTTTATTGGTAATAATTATCATATGGAAAATATAACAAATAGGGAAGGGGCAGCCGTGGATGAATTTGAAGTTGTAAATGGGAAAAAATTACGATGTGGTTATACTACAGGCAGTTGCGCAACTGCGGCGGCTAAAGCGGCTACAATAATGCTTTTTACTAATAAGGATATGCATACTGTTAGTATTAATACGCCAAAAGGCGTAGTGCTGAATTTAGCGGTTTTAGAAATTAGACGCGAACATAGTGCGGTAACCTGTGCCATTCGCAAGGATGCCGGTGATGATTATGATGATACTAACGGCGTGCTGATTTATGCGTGCGTAAAGAAAAAGGCCCAGGCAGGTATTAAAATTTTGGGCGGGGTAGGTGTCGGACAGGTTACGAAACCCGGATTATCTTGTGCAGTAGGCGGTCCGGCTATAAACCCTACACCTCAAAAAATGATTGTTAATGAAGTGAGCAGCGTGTGTGAAAAATATAACTATAAGGAAGGGCTAGACGTTATAATTTCTATCCCCGCCGGTGTAGAAATTGCCAAGAAGACTTTTAATCCACGTCTTGGAATTGTTGGTGGCTTATCGATTCTGGGCACAAGTGGTGTTGTAGAGCCTATGAGTGAAACCGCGCTAATAAAAACCATGCAAGTGGAAATGGATGTACAAAAGAGCAGGGGCAATAAACAGCTTTTAGTATTTTTTGGTAATTATGGTGAAGATTACGCTAAAGATATTTTAGGTTTAGACATTGGCGAACATGTTACTTGCAGTAATTTTGTAGGAGAACTTTTGGATTATGCAGCTTACCGCGAGTTTGAAAGTTTATTGCTTATAGGTCATTCAGGAAAATTGGTTAAACTGGCACAAGGAGTTATGAATACGCACTCTAAATATGCAGACTGTCGAACTGAGGCATTAGCGTTAAATGCAATGTTTCTAGGGGCAGATCCTTCGGTGGGCCGTGAAATAGCTGATGCACTTACTACTGATGAAGCCATAAAAATATTGCAGAGAGAAAAACTTTTGGATCCTGTTATGACGAAGATTATGGAACGCATTGACTATTATATGCAACATAGAGTTCATGAAAAAGTAAAGACAGGGGCTATAATGTTTTCCAATGTTTATGGTGTTTTAGGATTAACAAAAGACGCTCAGGAATTAATAAACTTACAAAAAGCAAGGAATGGTAGATAAATCATTCTGAAAGGGGTTAAAAATGGAAGGAACTTTATACAGTGTAGGAATAGGACCGGGAGATCCGGAACTTATGACATTAAAGGCGGTAAGACTTATTGTGGAAGCTGACGTTATTGCTATACCACAAGGAGATAATGATATTTTGACGGCAAAAAACATTGTAAATCAAGTTGTAGATTTATCTGCCAAAGAACAACTTTTGATTTATATGCCTATGACCAAAGATATGGTGGCTATGGATAAAGCTCATGATGAGGGAGCAGATGCCGTTATAAAATTGCTTAAAGAAGGTAAAAACGTAGTTTTCATTACTTTAGGTGATCCAACAGTTTATGCTACCTGTATCTATGTGCATAAAAGGGTTTTGGCTAAAGGTTATAAAGCTGAACTTATACCTGGTGTACCGTCTTTTTGCGCCGTAGCTGCTAAATTAAATGTAGCTTTGTGCGAACGCTCTGAGCCATTAATCATTTTGCCTGGCAGTTATAAAGAATCAGCTGCGTTTTTGGATGGACCGGGTAATAAGGTGCTCATGAAATCTGCTAGTCAAATAGCTAAAGTACGCGATGAGCTAAAAGAAAGAGACCTTATTTCTCATGCTGCTATGATTGAACGCTGTGGCTTGCCGGGGGAAAAGATATATAAGGATTTAAACGAAATTGATGAAAAAAGCAGTTATTTTTCTGTAATCTTAGTAAAAGAAGGGAAGTTTACTTCATGATTTATTTTATTGGTGCAGGGCCTGGGGATGTTGATTTAATTACTGTTAAGGGTAAAAGTTTGTTGGAAAAAGCAGATTTAATAATTTATGCAGGGTCTTTGGTCAATCCTGAATTATTAAACTATGCAAAAACTGATTGCATAGTTATGAATAGCGCACATATGACGTTGGAAGAAGTAATTGCAGCGATGGTTCCTGCCGCACAAAGCGGTAAGCTTGTTGTACGTTTGCATACAGGAGATCCCAGCATTTATGGTGCCCATAGGGAGCAAATTGATTTATTGCGCGGATATGGGTTAGAATATGAAGTAGTTCCGGGAGTTAGTTCTTTCTGTGCTGCTGCGGCAGCCTTAAAAGCCGAGTATACTTTACCTAATATAAGCCAATCGGTTATTATAACGCGTATGGAGGGTAGGACCCCTGTTCCTGATAAACAAAAAATTGCAGATTATGCCGCACATAATGCTACTATGGTTATTTTTTTGAGCTCAGGAATGTTAGAGAAACTGTCCAAAGAATTGGTAGCGGGCGGTTATAAAAATAATACTCCGGCTGCCATTGTTTATAAGGCCTCGTGGCCAGACCAAAAAGTTTGTAGGTGTACTGTTGGAACTTTGGCAGAAACTGCTAAGGAAAATGGCATCAGCAACTTGGCTTTAATTTGTGTTGGTGAATTTTTGGGTAATGAGTATGATCGTTCAAAATTATATAATCCAACTTTTTCGCATGGTTTCCGTAATGCAACTATATAGAAAGAAGAGAGCAAATGAATGCTAGCGTTTTTTCCTACACTCGCAAGGGAGCACAACTTAGTCTGAAAGTTAAAAATATATTAGATGCTTTGGGCTATAAAACGGAAGTTTATACTTCTGAGAAGTTTGTGCATGTTGATCCCCTATTAAAAAAAAGCGTTGGGTGTATAAAGTCAGCAGGTGAGGCTTTTGCGACTAATAAAGTTATTATTTATATAGGTTCTTGTGGTATTGCTGTTCGTGCAATTGCACCACATGTTGTAAGCAAAACTACCGATCCTGCAGTCATAAGTATTGACGAGGGCGGTAACTTTGTAATTCCACTTTTGGCGGGTCATATTGGTGGTGCTAATGGTATAGCTAGAAAATTAGCAAGCGCTATTGGGGCACAGGCAGTTGTTACTACAGCAACAGATATTAATGGTCTTTTTGCCGTAGATGAATGGGCGGCTCGCCATGATTATTACATAGGAAGTATGTTTGCAGCAAAAGAATTTAGCTCTGCGTTGGTTGATGGCAAAGAAATTGGGGTAAAGAGCTGTTATCCAATAACAGGTAAATTACCTAAGGGCATGTGTTTGAAGGAAAGCGGTGAAATTGGTTTAATACTGGGAGCAAATGAGGAAGTTAAACCTTTTAAAACGACTTTAACTTTGTTGCCAAAAGTTTTTGTTTTGGGTGTTGGCTGCAGGCGTAATACGCTTTTAACAACGTTGGAAGAGCTTATCTTGCCCCAACTTGATATTATGAAAATCAGCATACATGCCATTAAAGAAATTTGTTCAGTTGATTTAAAAAAGGATGAACAAGGATTATTGGCTTTTGCTGCTAAATACAAATTACCAATACGGTTTTTCACCGCAGCAGAGTTAGCACAGCAAAAAGGAATATTTACAGCATCTGCTTTAGTACAAAAGGTAGTAGGAGTAGATAATGTTTGTGAACGTTCTGCTGTTGCAGCTTCTAAGGGAAAAATTATTTTACCAAAGACTAGTAAAAATGGCGTTACTATGGCAATAGCACAAATTCCTATAACCATAGATTTTAATAAAATGTGAGGATATGTAACTATGAGCAATAAAGTATATGTAGTTGGATTAGGGCCTGGCGGAATTGAACAAATGACTACCAGAGCCATAAATGTTTTAAAGCAATGTGATGTTATTGCAGGCTATCATGTTTATATTGATTTAATAAAAGAAGATTTTCCGGGTAAAGAGTTTTTGACTAATGGCATGCGTAAGGAAGTAGATCGTTGCAAATTAGCAGTAGACGAAGCTATAAAGGGCAAGACAGTGGCGATGGTTTCTAGTGGAGATGCAGGTTTATATGGTATGGCAGGGATTATGTACCAAGTAGCGGCCAAATATCCTGAGCTGGAAGTGGAAGTTGTACCTGGCGTGTCAGCAGCCTTTAGTGGTGCTGCGGTTTTAGGTGCACCTCTTATTGCTGATACCTGCTTAATTAGCTTAAGTGATTTATTAACTCCTTGGGAGAAGATTGAAAAACGTTTAGACTGCGCTTCTAAAGGAGATTTTTGTATTGCTCTTTATAATCCTTCTAGTTTTAAACGTTTTGATTATTTGCAAAAAGCATGCGATATCATGCTAAAAAACCAAGATGCAAAAATTCCGGCAGGTATTGTGCGCAATATTGGACGTGAAGGGCAAAGCTATGAAATAACAACTTTGGGGGAATTGCGCAACAAGGAAGTAGATATGTTTACTACTGTTATTATAGGTAATTCTCAAACTGAAGTTATTAATAATAAATTAGTTACACCACGGGGATACAAATTAAATGAAGATTAAACCTTTGGTCTGGATTATTGCAGGGACCAGTGAAGGACGAAAATTAATAAAATATTTTGCGGATAAAGATGTGGAATTATTGGTTTCGGTAGCAACTGAGTATGGGGCTCAACTTATTGAGCCTCAGGCTAATTTGATTATAAAACCTGCCCGCATGGATTGTGCAGCTATGGAAGCTTTTATTGTGCTTCATAAGCCTTGTATGGTGATTGATGCTACGCATCCTTTTGCCACAATTGTAACTGCTACAATTAAAAAGGCTTGTGCTGCAACAGGAGTGAAATATTTTCGCCTTTTGCGTTCTGCAGGTGATACTAGCGGGTGTATCGAAGTTAATGATTATGAAGAAGCTGCTGAGTTTTTGAGCCATGTTGACGGTAATATCTTTTTAACAACAGGTAGTAAAACTTTAGAAATCTTTACTCAAATACCTAACTATCAAGAGCGAATAACTTTGCGAATATTACCCATGCTTTCCTCATTAGAAAAAGCAACTAATTTGGGCTATGCGCCATCTAAAATAATTTGTATGCAAGGTCCTTTTAGTACAGAACTTAATGCAATAATGTTTAAAGAAAGCAAAAGCAAATATGTGGTGACTAAAGATTCAGGTGCTGTTGGTGGCTTTCCGGAGAAGAAGGCTGCTGCCATTAATTCAGGGGCTCATTTAGTTGTTATAAAGCGCCAATCTGGCGATAACGGTGGAGATTTCACTGCTTTGCTAACAGAAATAGATAGCATTTTATCTAAGGAGGCAGGACAATGCTAGAAGTATATATTATCGGAATAGGACCGGGTAACCCTGATTTATTAACCAAGGAAGCCAGTTGCGCTATAGCTAAGAGTAATGTGCTAATAGGCGATAAACGAATGTTGTCATTTTATGAAACTTCTGGCAAAATAACACATGCGACTATAAAAACCAGCGAAATTGTAGAAATAATAAGCAAATTAGATCCCATACATGATGTCGTAGGCATTTTAGTTTCCGGTGATGTAGGCTTTTTTAGCTTGACAAAAACCATAGCCGCAAAATTAACAAATTGTAAGATTAAAAGGTGTCCCGGCATCAGTTCTTTAGTTTATTTTGCTCAAGCACTTAATATGTCTTGGGATGATGCTAAAATTATCAGCATGCACGGCAGAAACAGTAACCTTATTTCTGCAGTTTTCCAAAATCATAAAGTCTTTTCCCTTACCGGTGGTGACAATAATGTTGCAGTTTTATGTAAAGAACTATGTGAAAATGATTTAAGTAATGTACAAATATATGTAGGGGAAAATTTGTCTTACCCTGAAGAGAAAATTACCATCGGTACGGCCGCAGAACTTGCTGAAAAAGTTTTTCCGTCCTTGGCCGTTATGATGATTATAAATGATGACCCTAAGCCTTTTGTTCCAAGTGTACATGGCTTGCCTGACGATATGTTTATCCGTACCAAGGTGCCTATGACTAAACAGGAAGTAAGAGCTATTTCAATTTCCAAACTTGCACCTAAACCAACAGATGTTATTTATGATATTGGTGCGGGCACGGGTTCTTGTTCAATAGAATTGGCATTACAAGCTGCTGAAGGTGAAGTTTATGCTTTTGAGCGTAATCTTGAAGCAGTAGAATTAATAGAAAAGAATAAGAAACGTTTTAATTTAAGTAACTTAACTATTGTTGCGGGAGAAGCTGATACTGCTATTAAAGGGGCTCGGGTTCCGGATTGTGTGTTTGTGGGTGGCAGTGGCGGTAATTTAACTTCTATTTTAGACACCCTGTATGCTAAGAACATTAACTTGCGGATAGTTATGAATGCTATTACTCTAGAAACTTTGGCAGAAATAACTACTTATTATAAGTCTAAAACAGATTTTTCCTTGGAAATAGTAAATGTTTTTATCGCCCGTTCTAAAAAATTAGGCTCGTATAATTTAATGATGGCACAAAATCCTATTTATATTATTACGGCAGTTAAAAAAGAGGGATGATCATGTTAGGGAATATTCCGCGTATTATGATTACCGGTTCAAATAGTGGCAGCGGTAAGACTACCATTACTTGTGCAATACTCAAAGCATTAATGAATATAAAATCTATTCCTGCCGCCTTTAAGTCAGGTCCGGATTATATTGATCCCATGTTTCATAGTAAGGTTATAGGGGCTCATTCGCGTAATTTAGATTTGTTCATGTTGGGGAAAGAGACAATTAAATACCTTTTGCTAAAGAACAGCCGTAAGGCAGATATTGCTGTTTTAGAAGGTGCTATGGGATTTTATGATGGTATGGGAAAAACCACTGAGTGTAGTGCATATGAACTGGCAATTGTTACCGGGACGCCCGTTATATTAGTTGTAAATGGCAAAGGGGCTTCACTATCGGCAGCCGCTCTAATTAAAGGCTTTAAGGAATTTCGGGCTGATAGTAATATTCAAGGAGTTATTTTAAATAATATAAATCCAATGAGCTATGTGTATTACAAAGAGGTTATTGAAAAAGAAACCGGCATTAAATTATTAGGTTATATGCCGCCCATGAAAGATTGTGGTTTTGAAAGCAGGCATTTGGGCTTAATCACCGCAGAAGAAATAAGTGATTTGCAAGATATAGTAGATAAATTGGCAGAGCAGGCTGCTAAAAGTATAGATTTGGCCGCTATTTCTGCTTTGGCTAAGGAAGCACCGGTTTTGGAGTATACAACGCAAGAAATCAGGAATATTGCAAAAGTTAAAATAGCCATAGCAAGTGACAAAGCATTTTGTTTTTATTATCAAGATGCTTTGGATTTATTGCAAGAATTGGGTGCGGAATTACTGCCTTTTAGTCCTTTACGTGATAATAAAATGCCACAATGTGATGGTCTTATTTTAGGTGGTGGGTATCCTGAAGTTTATGCTCAAGAACTAGCGGATAATAAAGCAATAATGCAGGACATTAAAACTGCATTGGAAGCTAACATGCCTTGTTTTGCTGAATGTGGTGGATTTATGTATCTTCTGGATAGTTACAAAGAAAATGAAAAACACTATAAGTGGGTAGGTGCCATAACGGGAGAAACTTTTATGACTGAAAGTTTAAAACGTTTTGGCTATATTACTTTAGAAGCACAAAGGGATAATGTTTTAACGCCTGCGGGAGGAAAGATAAATGCCCACGAATTTCATTATTCTGATAGTACTTCTAATGGAACCGGGTTTTTAGCCTGTAAAGCATCCGGTCGTGGGCAATGGTTTTCCTCACATGTTACAGATACAATGTATGCCGGTTACCCTCATATGCATTTATGGGGAAATATAGAATTTGCTAAAAATTTCATTAATGCTTGCGCAAAATATAAGAAAGCCGCAGAGCAAGGAGATAAGAAATGCTGACACTGTTAGCTATTATTTGTGGGTTTGCATTGGATTTTATTTTTGGCGATCCCCATAGTTTGCCTCATCCCATAATATTAATAGGCAATTTGATAGGATTTTTAGAAAAAAAAAGCCGACAGTTTTTTGAAGGTGACGATAGCTTAATGTTATTCAGCGGGTTTGTTTTGGTGCTTATTGTTTTGATTTTGACTTTTGGTATACCCTATATTATTTTATACTTTGCTCAGAAGATTAATCCTTGGCTAGCTTTTATTTTGCAAGTGTTGATGTTTTATCAAATTTTTGCAACTAGGTGCCTCAAGGACGAAAGCATGGAAGTTTACAAGCCGCTGATAGCCGGGGATTTGCCCATGGCTAGAAAAAGGCTTTCTTGGATTGTGGGTAGAGATACAGAAAAATTAACTGAGGAAGAGGTAACAAAGGCCACTGTTGAGACTATTGCGGAAAATACGGCTGACGGTACCATAGCTCCTATGTTATATATGTTTATTGGCGGAGCACCATTAGCTTTTCTATATAAAGGAATAAACACCATGGATTCTATGATCGGGTACAAAAACGAAAAATATTTATATATAGGTCGTTGTGCTGCCAAACTTGATGATGCAGCTAATTTTATACCTTCGCGTCTAGCGGCTGGTTTTATGATAGTTGCTACTTACTTGCTGCATTTAGATTATGCTTTGGCGTGGCGCATATTTAAACGTGACCGTTATAACCACTTGAGTCCTAATTCTGCTCAGACTGAATCCGTGGTTGCAGGTGCATTAGGTGTGCAACTAGGGGGAGGTCATTTTTACTTTAACGAGTTTGTTCCTAAGCAGACAATTGGTGATAATCTTCGTGTAATACTACCTAGAGATATTATTATTACTAACAAAATTTTATATTATACTTCTTTTGTTGCTATTATTGTTTTCGCACTTTGTAGGGTTATATATCTTAAGTTCTAAAGGAATGATAAAATGTATAAATATGTACACGGTGGGGATGTGTATTCCCAAGTTGGCAATTTCATAGATTTTTCTGCTAACGTCAATTTTTTGGGTATGCCTAAAGGAGTAAAAAGGGCAATACGGGCAGCTGCTAGTAATTGCAGCAGATATCCTGATCCTTTTTGTCGAGAATTAACTGCAAAATTGGCAAAACATTGGCAGCTTAAAGATGAAAATATTTTGGCAGGTAATGGGGCTGCTGATCTTTTGTTTAAATTAGCACTTGCACTTCGACCCAAAAACACTTTGCTTTTAGCACCGACCTTTGCTGACTATGAAAAAGCTTTTGCTACAGTTGCTTCTAAATTTTCTTATTACAACTTAGAAGCAGAAAAGGATTTTGCAGTTCAGGAAGATATTTTGGACAAAATAGTATGTGGAGTAGATTTGGTCGTAATTTGTAATCCCAATAACCCAACAGGCCAATTAACCAAGAAAGAACTGCTGTTGCGTATTTTAGAAAAGGTTAAAGCGATTGGTGCAATACTTTTAGTGGATGAGTGTTTTATGGAATTTGTTTCTCCTGAGGAAGCTTATTCAATGAAGTCTTACTTAAATGAGTATGAAAATTTAATTATTCTCAGGGCATTTACAAAAACTTTTGCCATGGCCGGTGTACGATTAGGATATTTACTTACAGGAAATATGTTGGTAATTGATGCTTGTAGAAAAAACAGCCAGGATTGGAGTGTTTCAACTCTGGCTCAAGCAGCAGGAATTGCGGCCCTGGAAGAAGAAAACTACCTAAAAGCAACTCCAATACGTGTACAAGAAGAACGTACGAGTCTTCTTGCTGCTTTGCACAAGTTGGGTATAAAAACTTTTGCTTCTAAGGCCAATTACATCTTTATGCTAGTACCCCAGATTGCCAAATTACCTGATAAATTAAAAGCAAAAGGGTTTTTAGTAAGGTCATGTGGGAATTATATAAATCTTGATGAAAGATATGTGCGCATTGCAGTGCGGACAAAAATCCAGAATAGAAAGCTTATTAAAGCTATTAAGGAAATAATTGCTAATGAAGTCACTTCTGATAATTATTGATGGGTTAGGCGATGATAAAATATCTGCTTTGGGTAACAAATCGCCTTTTGATTATGCACACCATGTTAATATAGACAATATAGCCGCGGATGGCGTCCGTGGCAGTCTTAGTGTCTGTGAAAGAGATTTTACCCCTGAAAGTCTAAAATGTATTCTGCGGCTTTTAGGCGTAAAATCAGATGACTTTCCGACTAATCGTGCGTATCTGGAACTTTTAGCTGAGCGTAGGGATATTTCCGACCAGCAAATGGTTTTGCGTTGTAATCTTGTTTCAGTGGATAAAACAGGTGAGTTACTTTCTTTTAATGGTGAGGGTCTTACCTTGAAAGCAATGCAAGAAGCAGCGGGTCAATTAGGTGAATTATCAGGGGATATAGATTTTGTACATCTATCAGGTTATCGCAATTTACTTATTGCAGCTAAAAATACAAAATTACTTGGGCAGGTTATTGTAAAACCACCCCATGAAAGTGTTGGAGAAAACATTAATGATTTATTATCAGATTTGAAAGAAGTTTCTCCAAATCTGCAGAATTTTTTAGCAAAAGCTCAAGCTAACTTGAAAAATTTTGCAAAGAATGGCGAACATTATGAATTGTACCCATGGGGAGTTTCGGAAAGGACAACCATGCAATCTTTTTCTCAAAGGCATGGTGGCCTAAAAAGTGCAGTCATTTGTTCGGCGGAGGTTGTTAGGGGTATTGCCACAAGTTTAAATATGGAATGTCCAAAATTGTTACACGCTACAGGAGAAATAGATACTGATTTACAAGAAAAAGCTGTTGCCACTATAAAAATGTTAAAAACGAATGATTTTGTAATGACACATTTTAACGGTACAGATGAGGCAGCGCATCGCAAAAATTATTGTGAAAAAGCATCCTTTATAACTAAAATAGATAAAGAGTTTTTTCCTGTGTTATTAAAAAACATAGAAGAACCAACCAAGGTGTTTATTTGTGGTGACCATGGAACAAGTTCTTTAACAGGAAAACATTTAGCAAGACCGGTACCCTTTGTTGCCGGTATTATAGCAGGCAGTGGAGTTATAAAGCCTATAGAAAAATATCAAGATATATGGAGCTTTCTTTATGAGAGGGGTAGTAAATAATGGTAAAGGCCTTAATGATTCAGGGAACAATGTCAAATGCAGGTAAAAGTATTGTTACGGCAGGCTTGTGTAGAGTACTTAATCAAGATGGTTATAAAGTAGCACCATTTAAGTCTCAGAACATGGCACTAAATTCATTCATTACTCGTACAGGGGCAGAGATGGGAAGAGCTCAGGTCGTCCAGGCAGAAGCGGCTAATATTGAGCCTAGTGTGCTAATGAATCCGATTTTGCTAAAACCAACCAGCGACGAAGGTTCCCAAGTCATTGTTAATGGGGAAGCTATTGGTACCATGAAAGCAGCAGAATACTATAAGTTTAAAACAAAGCTTATACCTGATATTTTAAAGGCTTATGGCCAGTTATCCGAAAACAAAGATATTATTGTTATTGAAGGAGCAGGGTCTCCTGCCGAAATAAATTTGAAGAGCCAAGATATAGTTAATATGGGAATGGCTAAAATGGCAAAAGCTCCTGTTGTTTTAGTGGCGGATATAGATCGTGGCGGTGTTTTTGCCAGTATATACGGAACGTTAATGCTGCTGGAAGATGACGAACGAGCCATGGTTAAAGGTATCATTATTAATAAATTTCGCGGCGACGTGGAAATTTTAAATCCAGGATTACGTATGATTGAAGATAAAACAGGAATACCGGTTATTGGCGTAATACCTATGATGCAAGTTGATATAGAAGATGAAGACAGCCTGTCAGATCGTCTTAATGCTCCGGCAGAAATAAAGGTCATAGACATAGCGGTAATTCGCATTCCTAAAATGTCCAACTATACGGATTTTAATGTTTTTGAATTGATTCCGGGTGTGTCTGTTCGGTATATTTCTTCTGTAAGCGAGTTAGGGCGGCCTGATATGATTGTAATACCAGGTACAAAAAATACCATCGCTGATTTGTTATGGATGCGGCAAAATGGCATAGAAGCAGAAATAATGAAACAAGCTAGTAATGGTACGGTGGTTTTTGGGGTATGTGGGGGATATCAAATCTTAGGGCGCATTCTTTCCGATCCCTTTGGCGTGGAAGCAGGAGGAGATGTGCCCGGAATGAATCTTTTGCCGGTAGAAACTATATTTGCGGAAAAGAAACGTACCATTCAGATACATGGTCATTTTAATAAAGTTGAAGGAATTTTCAAGAATTTAAGCGGGTTACCTTTCTTTGGCTATGAAATCCATTCAGGTGTGACAAATTTAGAGGGAGGAAAAACTTTAAATTTAATGCAGCCTATTAATGAACCCGGTGAACTTGTTCCTGAAGGGGCACAAAATATAATAGGCAAATATAACATTTATGGCAGCTATTGTCATGGGATTTTTGATGGGGATAAGATAGCTCAAACTATTGTGGAAGCACTTTTAACTAAAAAAGGCATGAAGTTGGAAGACGTTAAAGCTTTTAGTTTCGCTGATTATAAAAAACAACAGTATGATATTCTAGCTGACTATATCCGTAATTCTGTTAATATGAAAGAAATTTATAGGATTATTGAAGAAGGTGTTTAAATGAACTTAGGTTTGCTGCATATTTATTGCGGAGATGGTAAAGGCAAAACTACGGCTTGTATTGGGTTGGCTGTTCGTGCAGCGGGTCGTGGTTTTAAAGTGCTTTTTGTACAATTTCTTAAAAGCAGGACAACAGGAGAGCTTAAAAGCTTTGAGCTCTTTGAAAATATAGAAGTTATGCGTGGCAAAGAAACTACTAAGTTTACCTTTCAAATGAATGCTGAGGAAAAACAAGTGGTTTTGCACGAACATGAAGAGCTTTTTTCGTTGGTTTTAGATAAGCTTAATAATGAGAAAATAGACCTGTTGGTCCTTGATGAAGTTATTGGAGCCTGCAATGCACGAGTTTTTAGCATTGAACGTCTTATTGCTTTTTTGCAAGGAAAACCGGCAGGCCTGGAAGTTGTTTTATCAGGTCGTAATCCTGCAAAAGAATTAATTGAACTAGCAGATTATGTTTCTGAAGTAAAAATGATAAAGCATCCATTAAAAAAAGGAATTCCCGCACGTGATGGGATAGAAAGGTAGATAAAATGAAACTACAAAACGTATTGCCTATGGATATTGAAAAAAGAAGTATGGAGATTATTGGCGAGGAATTGGGACAATTACATCTTGATCCTGAGTTGGAGCCGATTATCAAACGTGTTATACACACATCTGCTGATTTTGACTATGCGCGTAATTTACTTTTCTCTGATGGAGTAGTAGCAAAAGCCCTTGAAGCCTTAGCAAAGGGCGTTACTATCGTTACTGATACAAATATGGCGTGTGTTGGTATTAACAAACCTGGCTTGAACAGCTTAGGTGGTAAAACTGTATGTTTCATGTCTGATCCTGATGTAGCACTTCGTGCCAAAGAAGCAGGCTCCACCAGAGCAGCTGCATGCATGGAAAAGGCGTGTGCTATCCAAGGACCTCTTATTATTGCGATTGGCAACGCTCCAACTGCATTGGTACGTTTGGATGAATTGGTAAAAGAGGGAAAAATAAATCCGGTTTTAGTTATAGGGGTTCCCGTAGGGTTTGTAAATGTGGTAGAATCTAAAGAGATAATTATGAAAACGGGCATTCCTTATATTGTGGCACGTGGCCGCAAAGGTGGCAGCAACGTGGCTGCTGCGATTTGTAATGCGCTAATTTATAAATTAACTCGTAAATAGTACTTAAAATTTTATTTAGACAAGTATTTTACGGTGATTTAGAATATTTTGGGGAGGTCTGTATGAAAATACGTGGATTTGAAAAAATTAGTAAATATGCAAAAGTAGATTTTCCTATGCCGGAACGTAAGACAAAAGGCTCTGCAGGATATGATATTTGCGTTCCTGAAGATGTAACATTGCCAGTAAATAAACTGGTAATGGTTCCTACAGGTATTAAGGCTTACATGCAAATAAATGAGTATCTTGGAATACATATTCGTTCCAGCATGGCTGTAAAAAAATCCATTAGCTTAGTTAACAACCAAGGTATTGTTGATTCTGATTATTACAATAATGCTGATAATGAAGGGCATATTATGCTTGCACTGGTTAATCACGGTGATGATGCTTTAGTGTTAAAAAAAGGCGAGAGAATTGCTCAAGGTATCTTCTATGAATACCTTACTATTGATGAAGACAATATTGATGACAAGGCTATTCGTAGTGGTGGCTTTGGTAGTACAAAATAATGTAAAAAAATGCTAGCCGTTATTAATGGCTAGCATTTTTTACTCTATTATTCCTCCACCTATAACAATATCACCATCGTAGAAAACAGCAGCTTGCCCGGGAGTTATAGCACGCTGAGATTCATCAAATATAATTTGCATAGTATCTTCGCCAATTTGTTCGGCAACTGCCCATTGTTCAATTTGTCTATAACGAGTTTTAACCTTGAGCCTTAAGGGAAAATCCAGTTTTGGCAGTGCTATAAGGTTTAAGTCATGTGCAATAAGCTTTTTTGTTAAAAGGGAATTTTCATTGCCTACTTTGATAGTATTGTTTATGCTATTTTTTTCACAAACATAACAGTGTTCGCCGGTAGCTAAGCCAAGTTTTTTTCTTTGACCAATCGTATAGTTAATAATTCCATTATGTTTACCAATAATATTGCCGTCTGTGTCAATAAAATTGCCTGGTGGACATTTTTTATTAAGATATCTTTCTATAAAGGCAGCATAATTTCCATCAGGTACAAAACAAATATCTTGACTATCGTGTTTTTGAGCATTAGCAAAACCATATTCAGAGGCGATTTCTCTTACTTGAGATTTCCGCAAATCTCCAAGAGGAAAAAGAGTATGGGCTAATTGATCTTGCGTTAAATTATAGAGAACATAACTTTGATCTTTGGTGCTATCTATTCCTTTTTTTAATAAGTAGCGGCTACCTGCATGTTCTATGCGGGCGTAGTGTCCGGTTGCAACATACTCAAAATTTATTTCTTTGGCACGTTTTAGCAAAGCATCAAACTTTATATAGCGATTACAGTCAATACAGGGGTTAGGAGTATTCCCTGTACAATAGCCCTGGACAAAGCGATTAATTACATTTTCATGAAATTTGTTTATAAAATTAAAGACATAGTAGGGGATACCTAATTTATAGGCAGCTTTTCTGGCATCTTCCACATCTTTTAATGAGCAACAAGTATGCGTATTTCTAAGCCCAATGTCTTTATTATCATAGAGTCGAAGTGTAGTGCCTATGATTTCATAGTTTTTTTGTTGCATTATTAAGGCGGCAACGGAACTGTCAACGCCGCCGCTCATGGCAATTATCGCTTTTTTATTCATATATTCTCCCTTGAGTTTTATTATTTTTATCTTTCTGAATAAATACATTATTCCTATATAATTAATATGATTATAACGTAAAAATAGGGGATGTCAAGAAAATTATATAATTTACAAATAAAAAATAGTTTACAAAAATTTTAAAAAATATTGACAAACTGTAATTACATGTTTATACTTAATAACAATATAGATGATAGAGGAGCGGAAAGCATTAGTACTTCGTCGAGAATGGTATCTAGGACGCGAAGGAAAGGGTTACCGCCGAAGTTTAGCAACAGCCATGTTGCCTAAGCTGGTTCGTTAGTGAATAATTAACGAACTGTCGCCAATTATTTGGTGGAGAGCTATCTCAACAAGTTTATTTTTATTTACCAGTGTTGGTATATAAAATACAAGCCATTGAGAACTCTCTTTGGCTTGTATTTTTTTTAGTTTAGAAAGGGTGTTGAAAATGGTAAAGGTATTAGTAAATGGAGCTTTGGGAAGAATGGGCAGCGAAGTGGTTCGCACAGTCTTAAATGAGAAGGATATGGTTTTAGTTGGTTGTGTTGATATACACGGAGCAGGAAAAACTGTAGAGGGTCAATTGGTAGAGGAAGAGCTTAAAACCGCTTTAGATAAATATAAACCTGACGTTGTAGTAGATTTCACTAGACCTGACGTGGTAATGAATAATTTACGAGTCATTTTAAGTAGTGGTGTCAACGCTGTTGTTGGTACCACAGGCTTTACAAAAGAAGATTTGGCTGAACTTGACGCACTGGCAACTACAAATAAAGTGGGAATATTAGTGGCTCCGAACTTCGCAATGGGAGCAATTTTAATGATGAAAATAGCTTGTGAAGTAGCAAAATATTTCCCGCAAGTGGAAATTATTGAGATGCATCATGACAAAAAACTTGATGCTCCATCAGGTACAGCAGTTTTAACCGCACAAAAATTAGCAGAAGCTCGTGGTGGTTATGTCGCTCAGGGACATCCTGAAGAAGTTGAAAAACTTCCGGGCGCACGTGGAAATGACTATGAAGGCATGAGAATTCACAGTGTTCGTTTACCAGGGTTTGTTGCTTCTCAAGAGATTATTTTTGGTAGTGCAGGAGAGACCTTGAAAATTCGCAATGATACTATAAACCGTGAATGTTATATGCCGGGAGTTATGCTTGGCTGTCGTAGTATGGTGCAAAAAACCGGGTTGGTATATGGATTAGATAAATTACTCTAAAATTAATTTTAGGAGGAGATAGAGATGAGACAATACAATTTAGCAATCTTAGGAGCAACAGGTGCTGTAGGACAAGAATTCATCAAGTTATTAAATGAGAGAGATTTTCCTTTTGCGGAGTTAAGACTTTTGGCATCGGCCAAAAGTGTTGGACGAGAGTATGAAGTAAAAGGAAAAATGTATCCTGTACAAGAAGCAACAAAAGATTCTTTTAATGGAATTGATATAGCTCTTTTCGCCGGTGGGGCCATTAGTAAAGAGTTTGCACCTATTGCTGTTAAAGCAGGAGCAGTAGTTATTGATAATTCCAGCACTTTCCGTATGGATCCTGAAGTGCCTCTGGTTGTACCGGAAGTAAATCCGGAGGCTATTTTAAAGCATAAGGGTATTATTGCTAATCCAAATTGTTCCACAATTATCATGGTAATGGCTTTGAAACCAATATATGATTTATCTAAAATTAAAAGAATTATTGTTTCTACTTATCAAGCGGCTTCAGGAGCAGGTAAAGATGGTCTTGATGAATTAACTGATCAAATAAAGGCGGTTGCAGCAGGAAAAGAAATGCAAGCTAATATTTTTCCTAGTGCAAGTCAACCAAAACATTATCCTCTTGCATTAAATCTAATTCCTCAGATTGATGTTTTCTTAGATAATCTTTACACCAAGGAAGAAATGAAAATGGTTAATGAGACTAAGAAAATATTTAATGATTATGATATGAGGATTACTGCAACTACGGTTAGAGTGCCTGTTTATCGTAGTCATAGTGAATCTGTTAACATTGAATTAGAAGATGAATTGGATTTAGGGTTAATGGCTGATGCATTACGTGCTTTCCCCGGAGTTACATTACAGGATAATCCCAGTGAGCAAATTTATCCCATGCCTCTTTATACGTCTAATGAGAACGATGTTTATGTAGGTCGGCTGCGTAAAGATGAATCTGCTCCTAAGAGTTATAATCTATGGTGTGTTGGTGATCAAATCCGTAAGGGTGCGGCACTTAATACCTTGCAAATTGCTGAAACAATGATTAAAAATGGCTGGTTATAAGGTGGAAAAAAAGATGAAAATTATAGTACAAAAATTTGGTGGAACTTCCGTAGCAACGGCTGAAGCAAGAGAAGCAGTTAAAAATAAAGTACAGTGCGCTATGACAAAAGGGTACTCACCTGTAGTAGTAGTATCTGCTATGGGGAGGAAAGGTGATCCATATGCAACTGACACCTTGATTGGTGTGCTCAAAGCAGCTAATATTTCTGTAAATAACCGTGAGATGGACGTTATGATGTGTTGTGGTGAATTGATTTCTTCAGCTGTTATGACGGCTACTTTGCAAGCTGCAGGTATTAATGCTATGGCTTTGACCGGAGGTCAAGCGGGAATAATTACTGATTCACAGTTCGGTGCAGCTAAAATTAAAAATATTGATACCTGCGAGTTAATGAACCTTTTAGAAGCCGGCGTTGTTCCGGTGGTTTGTGGGTTCCAAGGTATGACAGAAAATCACGGAAAATTTACTACATTAGGCCGCGGTGGTAGTGACACTTCTGCTGCTGCGTTGGGAGTTGCATTGAATGCCGATTTAGTGGAAATATATACTGATGTTGAAGGCATTATGACTGCTGATCCTCGTATTGTTAAAGATGCTAATATTTTACAACAAATTTCTTATGATGAAATTTGTCAAATGGCACACCAAGGGGCAAAGGTTATTCATCCCCGTGCTGTGGAGATTGCCATGCAGAAAAACATACCTTTAGTAGTAAAGTCTACTTTTTCTGAGGCTCCAGGAACTTTAATCGGCGCTAATTGTTGTTCTAAGATTTGTGGCGAAATTGCTATTAATGAACGCATAGCAAGCGGTGTTACGTATTTAACAGATTTGGTACAATTCCGTGTTAAATTGGATAATAACGATTTAACCAGCGGACAGAGATTATTCGATGAATTGGCTACAGGCGGAGTTAGCGTAGGATGCTTGAATTTGCAGCCCGAATTAAGTATGTTCGCCGTTTACACACCGGATAAGGATAAAACGGAAAACATTTTAAAAAGGTTATCTTATGAGTACACTCTTACTGCTCACTGCGGTAAAGTTTCAGTGGTTGGGGCAGGTATGAGAGGCGTTACGGGAGTAATGGCAACTTTTGTTACTGCTTTATCCAAGAAAAATATGGCAATTTTACAAACAGTTGATTCAGATACAACAATTTCTGCTATAATTGAGGAGAAACATGTTAATGACGCAGTACAAGCCTTGCACGCTGCGTTTAAACTTTAAGAGGAGTGCGATGATGATGCAAAACCCGTATTTTGGCAGGCTGTTAACAGCCATGGTAACGCCGTTTAAAGAAGATGGTAGTGTCAATTATAGTGAAGCTGCTGACTTTGCAGAATGGCTTTTGGCTAATGGGTCAGATGGGTTAGTTGTTGCCGGTACAACCGGTGAAGCACCTACTATGACTTTTGAAGAAAAAAAAGAACTATTTACTACAATCATAAACCGCATTGCCGGAAAAGCTCCAATTGTTGTTGGAACGGGTTCTAATGACACAAATGCAACTATTCGAGTCACAAAAATGGCAGAAGAAGTAGGGGCAGATGGAGTTCTTGTTGTGGGGCCTTATTATAATAAACCTACTCAGGAAGGTTTCTATCAACATTTTAAAGCTGTTGCAGCTGCGACAAAGCTACCGGTAGTTATTTATAACGTACCAAGCCGTACAGGTACGAACATTTTGCCTTCAACAGTAGCGCGTTTAGCTAGAGAGTGTAAGAATATTGTGGCTATAAAAGAAGCGGCAGGTAATGTTTCTCAAGTGGCAGAGCTGTATTCTGTGGTTCCTAGTGACTTTACTATTTATAGTGGTGATGATTTGTTAATTCTTCCCTTTATGTCTGTGGGCGCTACCGGTCTCATTAGCGTTTTGAGCAACGTGGGCGGTGAGTTGTTACAAGAGTTGATGAAAGCTTATGAAAAAGGTGAAGTAAAAGCAGCCATGGAGCTTAACAGGAAAATGCTGCCACAAGCACAAGCTATGTTTATTGTGAGCAATCCGATTCCAATTAAAGAAGCGGTTACTATGTTAACGCCATTTAATGCCGGACCCTTCCGTTTACCACTTTGCAACCTTACTGAAGAAGAAAGAATAAAAGTAACAAAAGCATTAAAAGATAGTGGTTTAATGGAATAGATTATAGTTAAAAAATACCTTCCATCATATTGATGGAAGGTATTTTTGACGTTATTGTCGAATATCCAATAATAAGAAAAATGGAGGCAGATACAGTGAAAATGGAGATTGCGCAGTTGAAGGATTTGTCAGATTGTAATGTTGTAATATATTTTTTGGGAAAAGATGATATTACAAAGTTGGGAGTTTGGGAACAGAGAGGCTTTTTGGAAAAACTTTATAGACAAAAGGAAAAATTATGTGCGGAACAGGAAATAACCACAGGATTTATAGATTTTCAGGGAAATTTAGTAAAGGTTATTGTGTGTGGTTTAGGGGAAACCGCCAGTTTTTCAGCTAATATTTTACGTAAAGCTGCAGGTAACGCAGTACGTTATATTGATAATACCATAAATAATAGAGTTGCTGTTGTGGCACCAATGGTTAGTAATAATGAAACCTTGGGCGCAATGGTTGAGGGCTTGATATTAGGTGCGTATAAGTTCACAGAATGCAAGAGTGAAAAAACCGCAAAAAACAGATTGGAATATATTTTCACGGTTAAAGTTAATGATGGAGAAAAAATTATTGCAGAAGCAACTTTATTAGCTGAAAATATTTGCTGGGTGCGAGATTTAGTTAATAGGCCGGCTAATATTGTTAATCCTTCTGTTATGGCTGACGCGGCACAAAAAATAGCAAAGGATTTAAATATTGAATGTGAAATTTTAGGCAAAAAAGAGCTGGTAAAAAAGGGTATGGGTGCAATTTTAGCAGTTGGACAGGGGTCAATTCACGAGCCCAAGCTCATAACTTTAAAGTATAGTGGTGCTGGTGCTGGAAGCCCTTACACTGCGTATGTAGGCAAGGGAATTACATTTGACAGCGGTGGCATATCTTTGAAGCCGGCAGCTGATATGGGTGAGATGAAAGATGATATGACAGGTGCTGCGGTTGTTTTGGGCGCGATTAAAACTATTGCTGAATTAAAGCTGCCCGTTAATATTATGGCTGTGGCTTCTTGCGCAGAAAACATGCCCTCAGGTTCGGCAATACGCCCAGGGGATGTAGTAGTATCTGCTAGTGGAAAAACTATTGAGATTGTAAATACTGATGCAGAAGGTCGTATGGTTTTAGCGGATGCTGTTTGGTATGCCTGTCAGCAGGGGGCTGCTAAGGTAATCGACATTGCAACTTTGACGGGCGCTTGCATCATTGCTTTAGGCAATGTAACCGCCAGCATTGTTGGGAATGACGATATGCTTTGTTCCGATATTATTGCTGCAGGGAAAAAAGCAGGAGAAAGTTATTGGCAGCTACCTTCTTTACCTGAACTGAAAGAAAGATTAAAAGGTGATACAGGCGATCTTCTTAATTGTGCCGGTCGTCCGGGGGATGCCATAACAGGAGGTTTGTTTATTGGTGAATTTATAACAAATAATATTCCTTGGGCGCATTTGGATATTGGTGGGACGGCAACTATGCAAAAAACTGATGGCTTCTGGATTAAAGGAGCTACAGGCATGGGTGTGGCAACTTTGGTGGCACTAGCTAGGGAGAATAAATAATGTTAGCAGACTTACATATTCATACAACTGCTTCCGATGGAGTTTATACACCTGAAGATATAGTGAAAATGGCAGAAACAGCACAATTGAAGGCCTTTGCTATTACTGACCATGATAATATTGAAGGATACATTCAAGCAAAAAAATATATCGACGGTAAAAAGTATAAGAGTAAACTTGTTTGTGGTGTAGAAATAGACACTTATTTTGAAAACAAAGATGTTCACATTTTAGGCTATCATGTTAATCCCTATTTCAAGGAACTTGATGAGGCGATGAAATGGATACGTAACGGCAGAGTTGGACGTATAAAAAATATGCTTGCAAAATTAAATGCTTTAGGATATAAAATTGGGCAGGCGGAAGTAGTTGCTGAGGCAAAACTAAGCAAAAGTATTGGTAGACCTCATATTGCTCGCGTAATGGTAGCAAAAGGATATTTTAAAACTGAGCAAGAAGTTTTCGATACGCTTATTGCTCGTGGTAAGCCATGTTTTTGTCAACAAGAAAAATTGCCTCCACAAGATGTTGTTAACCTTATTCATGAATCAGGTGGCATTGCTTGTTTAGCACATCCTTCTGAATTGCATAATTTAGACTTAGTAGAAAGAGTAATTAAAGCATGCAATTTCAATGGCATTGAAGTTTGGCATCCCTCAGCTGTCTGTAATAATGAAGTCACTCAGTGGTTTAATTTATCCGAAAAACTTAATTTACTTACTAGTGGCGGGTCTGATTTTCATGGTAATCCGGACCGCTATCCTGTGGGATTAGGAGAATTTAAAGTACTATATAATAATATAAAAAATGTGGTAGAATGGAAGTAGTAGAGAGGTTATTGATTTGAGTACTCTTCTCAATGAAACTTAAAAAAGGTGGTATATTTTGTTTTTTGATGTAGTGAATTATAATACTTTATTCCGGAGGAGAAAACACCATGCGCGTAGTTGCATTTGTAGGCCCTAGCGGGACAGGAAAAAGTTATAGAGCTTTGACTGTAGCGCATGATTACGGAAGTGAAGCTATTATTGATGATGGTCTTTTAATAAAAGGCACAAAGATCTTGGCTGGGAGTTCTGCGAAAAGCGAACAAAATAAAGTTCAGGCAGTAAAACGTGCCATATTTATGGATAAAGAGCATCAAAATTCCGTAAAAATGGCTTTGCGAAAAAGTGGAGTAAAAAACTTGCTGATTATTGGAACTTCTGATAAAATGGCAGATAAGATTTGTGAACGTTTGGAGTTGCCAGCACCGGCAGAATATGTTAGAATTCAAGACGTTGCAAGTAAACACGAAATGACTAAGGCAAGGGAAATGCGGATAAAAGAGGGAAAGCACATCGTACCGGTACCAACTATAGAGTTGAAGCCGCATTTGACCGGTGTTTTAATTGATTTGCCGCACAGAATTTTTGGCCGTAAACAAAAAAAACGCGCACAAGATGAAAAGTCTATAGTGCGACCTAATTTTAGTTATTATGGAAGGCTTACAGTTTCTGATTATGTTGTAATAGACATAGTTAAGATTATCATGCAAAAGCAGCCTGCCGTGGATAAAATTTCTGATATACGTGTGCGAAGACCATCGGACGCCAATAAAGGTATGACAATATATTTGGAATTGGTCTTGTTTTATGGTTCTAATATTTTTAACGTAGTTAAAGTTATTCAAAATAAAATTAAAGATAAAGTTGAAATTATGACTGCTATGCCAGTACGAGAAGTAAATGTTTCCATAAGAAGCTTATCAGTAAAAACGAGAGGGGAAAAGTCATGACATCCGCCAATAAACATGAATTAGTATTATTTTCAGGTTATGCAAAATTGCCTGAGGGTATAACCGCAACGGAGTTATACAAGGTTATTGGGTTAATAGTTGTTATTGACATAGAGACTGGGATAATTAAGCAAGCAGATTGCACATTAGCCACAGAATTAGCTTGCAAACAGGTTTCGTCGGTATTAATTGGGCACAATATTTCTAACGGTGTTGAAGAATTGCAGAGGGATATGGATCGTAAATATCAAGGAAGTGCTAAAAAAGCCATTTCTACGGCAATTCGTATTATTTACGATAAATATCGTAGTTACAAACTTGAAGAAGAACAAGAATAAAGAAGAGTGGGCTTTGCGTTTTAGCGCAAAGCCCTTTTTATTTTACCTTTTTATGTGCTATACTGTACATGTGTATATGCATAATATATTGGGGTGAAAAAATGAAAACTCTTTTTGTAGAGCCTTTTATGGGTATCAGCGGTAACATGTTTTTAGGCGCACTTATGGATATTGGCGTACCTTTTGAATATTTAAAGACGGAACTGGAAAAACTGGACTTAGGCGAGTATGAATTGATTTTCAAAAGGGTAGATAAATGTGGGATAAGTGCTAACTATTTTGACGTTGTATTGCCGGTACCACATCATCAAGAGCATACAAAACATCATGAACATAGAAATTTACAGGATATAGTATTAATAATTAACTCTTCAGATTTAACAAATATAGTAAAGAGTAAGTCTGTTGCAATATTTACTAAGCTGGCAGAAGCTGAAGCTAAAGTGCATGGTAAGACTATAGAGGAAATTCATTTCCATGAAGTAGGAGCCATTGATACAATAATAGATATAGTTGGATCGGTACTTGCGGTAGAATACCTTAGGATTGAAAAAATTTTAGTGGGACCAATGCAAACAGGAACAGGATTTGTATCTTGTGCCCATGGGTTAATGCCTATTCCTGCTCCTGCTACTGCTGAATTGTTAAAAAAGTTATCACATTATAGTGGTACTATAGATAAGGAATTGGTCACTCCCACAGGGGCAGCCTTAATGAGCACGCTAGCTCAAGAAACTGAAGATATGCCACCAAGTTTTGTTGGTGAGAGTATTGGTTACGGGGCCGGCACATGGGATTTATTGATGCCCAATGTTTTAAGAATTCATTTAGGTGAATTACCGGAACAAAACGCAAATGATGAATTTGTGGTGGCAGAATGTAATATTGATGATATGTCCAGTCAACTTTTCCCCTATGTTATGGAGAAATTGATGAATTTGGGAGCATTGGATGTTTGGACTAGTAACATTATTATGAAGAAGGGCAGGCCTGCACATAAGCTTTCAGTTATGTGCACGAAAGAACTGCTAGCAGAAATTGCGACATTATTATTTAGAGAGACTACAACACTAGGTATACGTTATTATGAAGTAGACCGTAAAATGTTGGAAAGAGATTTTCTTAAAGTTACCATGGAAAATAGTATTATAAGCGTTAAAATTGCTAAATTGGATGGTAAAATAGTTAATATTGCACCTGAATTTGAAGAATGTAAAAAGGTTGCCACAAATACTGGTTTGCCGTTAAAACAAGTAATGGCTCAAGCTGCTGAGCAAGGCAGGGAAATGCTTGATGAATGATTTCGAAAATTATATACAAGAATTACAGGACAAATTCAAGGCTTTAAATTTAGACGAATTAAAACTTAAAACAATAAATTATGGCAAGCAGTTTGTTCTTCTTAGACAGAAGGACAAAACCGTGCTTTCAGTTTATAATGGCAAGAAGGGACGAAAAACCGTCTGGGGTGGCAGCGAATCTTTGCTGCAAACAGAGGCGATGAATTTGCTCAATGGTAATACTAGAACTGGGCAAAAGTATATTGCTGAATATGGTAACGGTGCCGGCAAAATCAGCCTTTTGGAAGACATACCGGGGTTTGATTATTTATGGGTAGGGTCTGATGAATCAGGCAAAGGCGATTTTTTTGGACCTTTAGTTGTTGCTTCGGTCATGGTTAACAAGAAAATAGCTCTAGAATTAATTAATATAGGGGTAAAGGATAGCAAAACTTTAAAAGATATAAAAATTGAAGAATTAGCCGGTATGATAGAAAAAATTGCTCCTAATAATATTGTCTTGGCATTAAAACCCGAAGCGTATAATTTACGCTATCAACAATTGAAAGCAAAAAAGCAAAACCTTAATAATTTATTGTCCAATGGTCATATTGCTGTTTTATCAAAGGCTTTAGAAGCAAATAAACAGTGTCATTTTGCCTTAGTGGATCGTTTTACGGTGAAAAATAATATTGCTGATATGGTGCAAAAAAGCTTCCCTTGGGTTACAGTAGTGCAACAACCAAGAGCTGAGGCTGATGTTGCCGTAGCGGCTGCTTCTATTTTGGCTAGGGCTAAATTTGTTAAGGTAATGGATGAATTGTCTACTTTGGCCGGCGTTGAGTTACCAAAGGGTGGTGGTAAAAATGCTACAGAATGTGCTAAGGGTATTTTGCTGCAATATGGTGAAGAGAAATTAGCAAAACTTGTAAAAATGCATTTTGCTAATTATAAAGTTTTATTTAACCAAGATACTTTGTAATATATAACTAGCAATTTATATGACATAAAACTAACGAGGTTATCGTGAAAAAATTAATTATTAACGCCGATGATTTTGGCTTACATGAAGAAATTAATAATGGTATTATTCGTTGTTTTCAAGAAGGTTGCCTAACAAGTACTTCTCTTATGTGCGGGGCATCGGCTTTTAACAATGCGGTAGCGTTGCTTAAAAACAATGAGGGGTTAGGCGTTGGCGTACATCTTACCTTAGTTGGAGGAGTGGCCCCTGTATTACCGGTAGAGGAAGTCAAATCATTGGTGGATGAAAATGGTTTATTTTTCTCGGATTACACAGTATTCATTAAAAATTTTTATCTTGGAAAAGTGAAAAAAAATGAGATTAAGCGTGAACTGGAAGCGCAGTTGCTTAAAGCTGCCTCTACAGGTCTAAAATTCACACATGTGGATAGTCATCAACATCTGCATGTTTTGCCCGGCATAGTACCTATTGTTATTTCCTTATGCCGTCAGTTTGATATTCATGCTGTTAGGTTACCTGGAGAAAGTTATTTGGAGGATTATGGCTACAAAACTGTTTGGAGCAGAAAAGTTGGTAAATTTGGTTTAACTTTTTGCTCGAAATTAGCAGCAAGACAATTTGCTGCTGCCGGGTTGCTAAGTCCAACGCAATTTTTTGGTATGATAGCAGGTGGCAACATTTCAGTTCCTGTGGTCAAAAAGTTTATAGCTTCTTTGCAAGAAGGTACGGGAGAAATAATGACACATCCCGGTAATTCTCAAAATATCTTAGAAGAGTTATATTCTTGGGGATATCATTGGGAACAAGAACGAGATACTTTTGTTGATGAAAATATAAAAAAAGAAATTGCGGTTCAGCATATTTCTTTAATAAATTTTGGCGGGTTAACATATGAATAAACAGCTATTTCGCACTTTGTGCGTACTCATGGTTCTTGTTTTAGCAATATCGGCAGCCGTAATTTATTTTACTTTTGATATTAGGGCTTTTGAATTTCTTTCAATGTTTAAACCCTGGTCTATTCTATTTGCACTTGGTATGCTAAGTGCAGGATTGTTTTTTGACGGTTGCAGACTCATGACGTTGGCGGATATCGCTGATGAAAAACTTACTTATAGTAATGTTGGCAATGTGGTTCTTAGCAACTATTTTTTAGCGTTGTTGACTCCTGGAGCTAGTGGCGGAGCGATAGCTCAAGTTATGTTCATGAAAAAAGCCGGAGTTTCCGTACCAAAAGCAACAGTGATTATATTCGTAAGGACGATTATGTCCATAATTTTTCTTTTCTTTTTAGTTCCGATCATTTTTTACTATGATCATGCTTTGATTGGTTGGTTGCCAAATAGTGTTCTGGTAATGTTTGCCTTTCTTTTTATTTCATTACCTTTAATTAGTATTTTTCTTATGACTACGCGTTATCCGGAATTTTGGTTGGGAAAAGTTACTAAAAATCTTTCCGACAATACACAAAGAGCAATATTTTTGTGGTATCGTGATTTTCGCCAAGCGGCTTTTTTAATAGGGCATAATCCTTTTAGAATCTTAAAAGCATTTATAGAATCCGGGTTAAGTTTGCTTTGCATATATTCAGTTGTACCTGTGTTTTTTAGTGGATTCGGGTTAAAAATACCAGTCTGCATAACCATGGGGCGTATGTGCTTACTTAATTTAGTTTTATATTTTACACCTACGCCTGGTGGTGCAGGTGTTGCAGAAGGCGGATTTGTTTTTTTATTTAGCAAACTTTTACCTGACGGCACAGTGGGAATTATGGCTGTATTATGGCGTTTATTCTGTGAATATTTGCCTTTTGTTCTAGGAGCTATTATAACAATACGAGCTTTTGGTACTAATGTTTTAACACAAATAAAATTACGGAGGCCTGCTGAATAATGAAAATACTTGTAACAGGTGGAGCTGGTTTTATCGGTTCTCATGTATTGGAGAGATTAGCAAGAGATAAAGGCAATACAATTACCGTTTTAGATAGTTTGGATAGTGGTAGAGCTGAAAATATTCCTTCCGGCGTAGTTTTTATTCATGAAGATATTCGCAGTTCTAAAATTATCAATATTTTTCAAGAGAATGCTTTTGATGCAGTAATTCATTTAGCTGCGCAAACTATGGTTCCATATTCTATTAAACATCCAAATGAAGATGCAGATGTTAATTTAATCGGACTCATTAATGTGTTGGAAGCCGCACGCCTAACCGGTGTGAAGTCTGTAGTGTTTTCTTCCAGCGCTGCTGTTTACGGCAATAGCATAAACTTACCCTTGAAGGAAAATGAAACATTAGTTCCAACTTCTTTTTATGGAATAACTAAAATGACAACAGAACATTATTTGCGTGTTTATCACGAACTTTATGGCATAAATACTACAGTTTTACGTTTTGCTAATGTATATGGTGAACGTCAAGGTATAGGTGGAGAAGGCGGTGTTGTCTGTATCTTTTCCAAAAAAATATCCGAAAATAAAAGCATTGACGTTTTTGGAGATGGTGAGCAGACGAGAGACTTTGTCTATGTTAAAGACATAGCAAAGGTTATTTGTGGGGCCATTGAACATAAGGGCTTTGGCATTTATAATGTTTCGACTAATACAGAAGTATCAGTTAATGAACTTATTGGTGCCTTTGAAAAAGTCTCCGGCAAACAAATAAAGGTAAATTATTTACAGGCAAGAACCGGTGATATTTATCGTTCTGTTCTGAGCAATAAAGCCCTAAAAACAGAATTCAAAATCGATGCCTTTACATCATTGGAAGAAGGATTAAATAATACTTACAAATACTTTGTAACTTCCGAAAGGAAATAATTATGAATAAGAGATTTGCTGCATTTTTTTTGTTACTTGTTATTTCTATTAATATTCTTTGGGGTATTGGCTCAGTTCCATTATTAGATCCTGATGAGCCTGTTTATGCTGAAACAGCTCGGGAAATGATTGAGTTCAATGATTATTTGTCGCCGCGTATTTTTAATGAATATTGGTATGATAAACCCCCTATGTATTATTGGTTGGTAGCAGGTGTTTTTAAAATAACAGGGGCAAGTGATTTCAGTGCGAGGCTTCCCTCTGGGATACTGGGCATTGCAACGATTTTTATGTTGTATTTATTTTTAAAAAGACTTTCTAGTGAAGACACGGCTTTTTGGTCGGCCATGGTTTTGGGTACATGTGTAGAGTTCTTTTATTTGGGTAAAGCAGCCGTTACGGACATGACGCTGTTATTTTTCATGACAGGAGCACTCTTATGTTTTCTTGACAGAAAATATTGGGCTATGTACGTTTTTATGGGTTTTGCTACCTTAACTAAAGGACCTATCGGTATTGTTTTCCCGGGAACTATTATATTCTTGTATTTATTGGCAATGCAACAGCTTGGGGAATTAAAACGAATGCATGTAGGGTGGGGATTGCTTATTTACCTTTTAGTTGCCGGACCCTGGTATGCCCTTATGTATTCTGTTCACGGCCAAGTTTTTATTGACACTTTTTTGGGTTTTAATAATATAACTAGATTTACAACACCGGAACATCCCTCAAGAGTTGTGTGGTATTACTATATTCCTGTGCTTGTTTTGGGACTTTTTCCTTGGACAGGGCTATTCTTATCATCATTAAAGGCCTCTTATACAGAAAGTTCAGGAAATGATTTTGATCTTATGATTTTTATGAATATATGGTGGATTTTTGTTTTCATCTTTTTTACTATTTCTAAAACAAAATTAGTTTCGTATATTTTTCCGCTTTTCCCGCCGATAGCTATAATAATCGGGTGGAATATTTCACGGTTACTTAATGAACGTTACCGCAAAACAGAAACATTTATTGGAGTGTCTTCAATGCTAATGTTTTTACTTTTAGCATGTGGTTGGGTTTATGGTGGCACTTTCTTCCCCGAACTTATCACTACAGGACGAGTTTTGGGCGGAATTACCGCACTTTTTGCAATAGCAATTGGTATGGCTTTACTAAAATATAAAGATGTAAAATTGGCGGTTTTGTGCCATGTACTTGCAGGAACAGTAACGATGTTTGTAGTTTTCAGTTTCATATTACCACCGCTTGCTAATAGGCTGAGTGTGAAACAAGTAGCTGCATATTATACTGAAAATTGTGATTTGACAGCCAATGTCTATGTTGATAAATTCTTACGTCCCGGATTTATGTACTACACTCACATTCCCGGAGAGGAACTAAAACCCGGAGTTGGGGATGCTTATACAATACCGGAAAATTCAATAAATAATTATATAATTGTCAGAGGCTTGGAATATAGGCGTTGGGATGAAACTATGTCTGGTAAGGTGCAAGAAATATATAATACAGGTGATATTTACCTTTTACACCAAATAAAAAACACTCCATAATAAATCATTATTATGGAGTGTCGTTGTGCGAATTAATTAAAAGGTTTTGCGGTTGCGTCTTTTTGCTCAAAAACAAAGGCAGGGGACGGATAGTAAAATTGACAATGTTGTGGAGCGCTGGTTTCTGTGCTAAAACGTTTTAAAAGTGAATAGGATGCACGTTCTTCAAAATCAATAAGATTGTCCTTGTTAATGTCGGCGTCATCTACGATTATTAAAAGAAAAAAGGGCACCTCAGGGGCGTTTTCCGGCACTTGAGAGCGTTCAAGTGGAATGCCTGGGACCACACGTAAATGAGCTAGTACCTCATCATTATCGTTAACTAATTGGCAACGATAAGTATTGGTATAAAGAGTTTTTGTTAATTTAACTTTGTAAGCGTTGTCTTGTTTCATGCAAATCAACTCCTTAAATTTGTTTACCTACAATGTTAGCACAAAATAGGTGGAAATTGCAAAGAAATATAACAAATATGACATAATTAAATCATTTGTACTCCGAAATAAAGAATACAAAATACAATTTTTGCAAAATAAAGGATTGTAAAAGATTTTGGCGAATAGTTATTGTGTATAGATAAAAGTAGATCAAGGATGCTCTACAATGTGACGGGGGTGATGGCAAAATTATTAGTCGATGTAGATTTTTGTCAGAAAAAAACAAATTGGAGGGAAATTCATGAAAAAGATTTTAGCTTTTTTGACAGCGTGCATGGTTATGGGCACATTATTTGCAGGTTGTGGTGGGGACAAAAAGGAGGCTGCTAAACCAGCTGCTTCTACAAAATTCATCAACATAGCCACTGGGGGAACATCCGGAACTTATTTTCCATTGGGCGGAGCGGTTGCAGATATTTTAAATAAAAATGTTAAAGGTGTTAATGCTAGTGCACAAAGCACAGGTGCTTCAGTAGCAAATATTAATTTGTTACAACAAGGTAAAGTTGATATTGCCTTTGTACAAAATGATATTGCTTATTATGCTGCAAATGGTGTTGAAATGTTTAAAGATAAAAAAGTTGCTAATTTAAAAGGATTAGCTACTTTGTACCCTGAAACTGTGCAAATTATCACTTTAGATTCAACAGGAATTAAATCTCTTGCTGATGTAAAGGGCAAACGCATAGCTGTTGGTGCTGCCGGTAGTGGTACAGAAGCTAATGCTCGTCAAATTCTAGAAGCATATGGCATAACTTATGATGATGTTAAAGTTCAATATTTATCTTTTGGTGAAGCTTCCAGTGCTTTGAAAGATGGTAATGTTGATGTTGCTTTTGTAACAGCTGGTTTCCCAACTGCTGCAATTCAGGATATCGCTGCTCAACATAAAGTTGTATTGCTTCCTGTAGAGGCTGCAAAAGCTGATGCTTTAATTAAAAAATATCCGTTCTATACTAAAGTTAGTATTCCTAAAACAACATATCCGGAACAAGCTTCTGCTTGCGAAGCTGTAGCAGTTCGTTGTATGTTGGTAGTAACTGATAAAATGGATGAACAAACAGCTTACGATGTAACAAAGGCTATTTTCTCTAACTTAGATCGTTTGAAAGCAGCTCATGCAGTTGCAGCAGTTGCAAGTAAAGCAACGGCTAAAGATGGTATGTCCATAACTGTTGCTCCTGGTGCAGAGAAATTCTTTAAGGAGAAATAATTTTGTCTGGTGCAATTTGTGGAAAAGACCGGGTGCCGGTAAAATCCGGTTTCCGGTCTTTTTATGGGATGATTTTTACTATATGTCTAGCTATTGCAGGTGGTATTTTTTGGTACGGTAATCAATTGGTTTTAAGAATTACTCCAGATGACAACCAAAAAACCTTTAGCTTTACAACATTTATAGGTGATAAATGGCATTATAAATATATTCATTCAGTGGAGAAAACTCCTTGCGAGGAATATTTTGTTATTAATGGCGCAAATGACATGGTTATGCTCTATACTAGGTATGAAGATTTTGGTGTAGGCTTGCCTTTTTGGGCTAGTGAAGGTAAATTTACGACTACAGATGACGGTCACTTTATAATGGAAATGAACAGACCTTTTAAATCTGTGGCTTTTAGAACGGCAAAGCAGGCAAAAGCCAGCCTTTACTATGCTGGCAAGGAGATCCCTTTGTATAAGCTTTACAAATCAGGCTCTCTTGTAAAAATATCTGTAGATAAAAGATACCGTAATTGGTTTGGTTTTGAAAGGGGGAAAGACAAGTGAGCGAGGCTCAAGTAAAAGAACTGACCGCAGAAGAAGTGTTGCTGAAATTTGACCCAGAGGCAGGTAAACGTACATTAACCGGAGTTTGGGACAAAATTATTTCCGCAATTTGCATTTGTTTTGCACTTTTTCAATTATATACCGCAATTTTTGGCGTGATGGACGCCGCATTACAAAGAGCTATACATTTGGCCTTTGGTTTGTCGCTAATTTTTTTATTATACCCAACTCGTGGAAAGTGGTCAAAAACTTCCATGAACTGGTTTGATGTCATATTGGCAGTTTTAGGTGCAAGTAGTTGTATGTACATTGTGGTCTTTTACCAAGATTTAGTGTTACGTGCCGGCATGAATAACCAAACTGATTTTATAGTTAGTATCATAGGTACTTTGCTGGTTTTTGAGGCTGCTAGGCGTACGGTAGGCTGGCCAATGATTACAGTTGCTTTTCTCTTTATTGTGTATGCTTTTGTTGGACCTTACATCCCCGGGATTTTAGCACACAGGGGCGTAGGCGTGCAAGAAATGTTGGATCATTTGTTTTTTACCACCGAGGGAATTTTTGGCATTCCATTAGGTGTATCATCAACTTTTATCTATTTGTTCATTTTGTTTGGCGCATATCTAGAAGCAACAGGTTTGGGTAAATTCTTCATAGATATTGCAAATGCTGTAGCAGGGTGGGCTTCCGGCGGACCGGCAAAAGTTGCAGTATTATCCAGTGGACTTATGGGTACTGTATCGGGAAGTTCCGTTGCTAATGTTGCAGGCACAGGTTCTTTTACCATTCCCATGATGAAAAAATTGGGATATGATCCTGCTTTTGCAGGTGCGGTAGAAGCAGCTGCTTCTACCGGTGGACAATTAATGCCTCCAGTAATGGGTGCTGCGGCTTTTCTAATGGCAGAATTCGTTGGTGTTCCTTATATTGAGGTAGTGAAAGCTGCCGTAATTCCTGCTATGCTATATTACACAGGAGTATGGCTTGGTGTTCATTATGAAGCTAAAAAATGTGGCTTAAAAGGTACTCCTCGTGATCAGTTGCCTAAGTTCAAAGCCTTGTTCTTGGAAAAAGGTCATTTGGCAATACCGTTAGTTGTTATCGTTTATTTATTAGTAACAGGTTATACACCAACAAGAGCTGCTTTGGCAGCTATAGGCTTGACGCTTGTTTGTGCTTGCTTGCGCAAATCAACGAGAATTGGTTTTAAAGACATAATTAATGGTATGGTAGCAGGTTCTAAAAATGTTCTGGGCGTTCTAATTGCTTGTGCCACAGCAGGTATTATCATTGGTGTTGTTACTAAAACAGGCGTAGGTTTGAAAATGGCTACTGCTTTGTTAGATTTAGCAGGGGGACAACTTCTTCCAGCTATGTTCTTTACCATGGTAACATCCTTAATTTTGGGCATGGGCGTTCCTACAACTGCCAATTACGTTATTACGTCTACAATTGCGGCCCCAGCTCTGGTGCAGATGCATGTGCCAATCTTAGCTGCCCACATGTTTGCTTTTTACTTTGGTATTGTTGCTGACGTCACACCTCCGGTAGCTTTGGCCGCCTATGCAGGTGCCGGTATTGCAGGAGCTAATCCTATGAAAACAGGTGTAAAAGCTGCTAAACTGGCAATTGCAGCCTTTATCGTTCCGTACATTTTCGTATATTCACCTGAATTATTGATGATTAATGGCACACCGGCTACTATTGCTTTTGCGACAATTACAGCATTAATTGGTATGTGGGGTGTAAGCATTGCGATGATTGGTTACTGTATTAGAAAAGTTACGCTTATACAGCGTTTACTATTCTTTTTGGGTGGCTTGATGTTAATAGATCCTGGTTTGCAGACTGATATCGCCGGGACTATTATTTTGGCAGCAACTTATTATTGGCAGGTTATGCAAAATAAAGCAGATGCTAAAAAAGAAATTATTTAAGATAGTGCGAGATTCTAATTAATTACGGGTTATTGCGCGTTATTGCGTAATAACCTGTTTTTTTCGTCAAAAAGTCCAAGTTTTAAGCTTTTTTCACACATAAAGGGCACGAATATTTGCAAAATAGTATTAATAAAGGTATAATAATCGATAGGTGAGTGTTCGGCTATAATAACTCCCAATGTATGAATGTGCGGAAAAAAAATATAGGAGGTGTGTTTTTTGAATAAAACGCAAGAAAAATTAAATATTATTCCACTTGGCGGTCTAGGAGAAATTGGTAAGAATATGACCGCTTTTCGCTATGGTGATGATATCATTTTAGTGGATGCTGGTTTAGCATTCCCTGAAGATGATATGTTAGGTATAGATTTGGTAATCCCTGACACAACTTACCTGATGGAAAACAAGGATAAGCTCAAGGCTATCTTTTTGACTCATGGTCATGAAGATCACATTGGAGCTTTACCTTTCTTATTGAAAGATTTTGATGTACCGGTTTATGGAATGCCTTTAACATTAGGGATTTTAACAGGACGGTTGAAGGAAAATGGAGTTTCAAGCAGCAACTTAAAGACTGTAACGCCTGCCAGCATAGTTCGCGTGGGGCCTTTTAAGTTGGAATTTATCCGTGTTAATCACAGTATTCCCGATGCAGTAGCAATAGCAATACATACTCCGGTGGGTGTTATTGTCCACACAGGAGATTATAAATTTGATCAAACTCCGGTTGATGGTCAAGTCACAGAATTTAGCCGTTTTGCTGAACTAGGCGATAGGGGAGTTCTTTTGCTGTTAGCCGACAGTACTAACGTAGAGCGCCCTGGTTATACTCCCAGTGAAAAGATAGTCGGTAAAACTTTGGATGAGCGTTTTCGCTATGCGAAGAACAGAATTATTGTTGCAACTTTCTCTTCTAATGTTCACCGTATCCAACAAGTTGTTGATAGTGCGGTAAAAAACAAAAGAAAAGTGGCCGTTATCGGCCGCAGCATGGTTAATGTGGTTAATATCGCTTCTGAAATAGGATATTTGAAAATTCCTGAGGGAGTTTTAATAGATATTGATGATATTAAAAATTTTACTCCCAGCCAAGTAGTTATTATTACTACAGGCAGCCAAGGTGAACCCATGTCAGCCTTGACAAGAATATCTATGAATGATCATAAAAAAGTAGGTATTATTCCAGGAGATACGGTTATTATTTCTGCTACGCCAATTCCAGGGAATGAAAAGGGTGTTTTCCGTACCATTGATAACCTGTACAAACAGGGAGCTGAAGTAATTTATGAAAAATCAATGGGCGTACACGTTTCAGGTCATGCTAGTCAAGAAGAAATCAAGATGATGCATAATTTAGTTAGACCTAAGTTCTTTATGCCTGTACATGGTGAATATCGCCATTTAATAAAACATAAACAATTAGCTCTTTCTTTGGGCATGCCCAAAGAAAATATTGTAATTGCAGAAAATGGATCAGTAGTTGAATTAACTCCTAATTCCATTTGTTTAAATGGTAAAGTTACAGCCGGCAAGGTCTTAGTTGATGGATTAGGTGTAGGCGATGTGGGTAATGTTGTTTTGCGCGATCGCAGACAATTATCTCAAGATGGTATATTGATTGTAGTAGTTAGTGTTGATAAGGCGACTCGTTCTGTTGTAGCTGGTCCGGACATTGTGTCTCGCGGCTTTGTCTATGTAAGAGAATCTGAAGATCTTATTGATACTGCCAAAGAACGTGTTATTATAGCATTAAATAGATGCCATGATAACAACATAACCGAGTGGGCAGCATTAAAATCAGCTGTACGTGATGCATTGGGCAGATACTTGTATGAAAAAACAAGACGCCGTCCTATGATTCTGCCACTGATTATGGAAGTTTAATTATCTAGTAACCAGAGGTGGTAAAATTTGGAGAGAAAAAGTGGTAGGAACATACCTAAAAAGGTATCTGAAAACGGATCTTTTTTACAGTATGTAGAAATAGTGGGAATTATTTTAATTGCCATAGCGGTGTTTATGTTTTGCGCTCTTTTGGGTTTAAATGTAGGCAGCGTCGGTGTTTTTGTGGCTAAAATATTAAAATATGCTCTTGGAAGAGCCGCTTTTATTTTGCCTGTATATTTACTAACTATTGGTTTGGGTTATGTTATTAAACATGAGCAACTAACATTGAGCAGAAAATTCTTTTCTGTTCTGCTTATATTAGTATCTCTTATAGGTTTAACACATTATTTTCTAGTTCCGGATGGTCAGGAATTACAACCTGACCTATTACCTACCGGTGGCGGCCTCTTGGGGGGAGCCATACTCTTTCTGCTAAAGAAGGTGGTAGGTAAGGCCGGAGCTTTGATTATTTTATCAGCGGGAACGTTAGCCGGTATAGTACTTACCGGCAAATTTTCGTTAGGAGACTCATTACAAAAAGCAAGCGATGGTATGAAAACAGGTGTAAAAAATGCTAGTTTGAAAATTGAAGATGTACGCCAAAGGCGCAGAGAAAGAAAAAGTTTTTATAATCAAGAAAAAGATAATGAAAATTATACAGAATATATGGAAGAAGATCCCACCGATATAGTACAACCAATATTGAAATTTTCTCGTACTGAACTTGAGGGGGAACTCCCTACTTTGGAAATACCAAAAGAAGTGGAAACTGTTCCATCTAGCTCTGTTGCACCAAATAATAAAAAAACAAGTAGTGGTACCTATAAATTCCCACCATTAAATCTCTTAAACCCTATACATAAGACTAAGACTCAGGGTATAAATGAAGCAATTAGGACACAAAGCAAAATTATTGAGCAAACTCTGGTGGATTTTGGAGTGCGGGCAACATTAACCAATGTAACCAGTGGTCCGTCAGTAACACGCTTTGAGTTGGCTCCCGCACCAGGAGTTAAGGTTAGTAAAATTCAGAACTTATCTGATGATTTAGCTTTGAAATTGGCGGTGCCAAGTATTCGTATTGAACCAATTCCGGGAAAAGCAGCTATTGGTCTAGAGGTTCCCAGTCTTACTAGTGAGGCGGTAAATTTTCGTTCGGTAGTTGATTGTGCTGCTTTAAAAAAAGCAACAGGGAAACTTTGTGTAGGTTTAGGAAAGGATATTTCCGGAAATGTTATTATTGCTGATTTAGGGAAAATGCCACACTTATTAGTAGCTGGTTCAACCGGTTCAGGTAAAAGTGTTTGTATAAACACAATTATTGCCAGTTTGTTGTATAAAGCGACTCCTGACGAAGTAAAATTAATTTTAGTTGATCCCAAAGTGGTAGAGCTAACTAACTACAATGGTATACCTCATTTATTGACACCGGTGGTTACTAATGCAAAACAAGCTGCGTCTGCCTTACATTGGGCGGTTGTAGAAATGGAGAAACGTTATACACTTTTTGCCGAAGCACAAGTACGAGAAATTAATAAATACAATGAGACGACAGAAGAAAAATTACCTTTTATTGTTATAATCATTGATGAGTTGTCTGATCTAATGATGGTTGCAGCTGTTGATGTTGAGGATGCTATTTTGCGGCTAGCACAAAAGGCTAGAGCCGCCGGTATTCATTTAATTTTAGCGACACAAAGACCATCTGTAGACGTTATTACCGGTATTATTAAAGCTAATATTCCCTCTAGGATTGCTTTCGCCGTTTCTTCCCAGATTGATTCTCGAACAATTCTAGATATGAATGGAGCAGAAAAGCTTTTGGGAAAAGGGGATATGCTTTTCTATCCTATTGGTGCAAATAAACCTCAGCGTATACAAGGAGCGTTTATTTCTGATGAAGAATTAGCCAAAGTAGTTAATTTTATAAAAGCACAAGCTATCCCGCCCATATTTGAAGAAGAGGTAACAACCCAAGAATTAACTGGGAATAAGAAACAACCATTTACTGATAACGCGTCTGAGCAAGAAGATGAATTATTTGAAGATGCTGTACGCTTAGTTGTTGCCACACAACAGGCATCGTCTTCTATGCTGCAAAGAAAGTTTCGTATTGGCTATACTCGAGCTGCCAGATTAGTAGATTCAATGGAAGAGCTGGGGATAGTAGGCGCTTCTGATGGCAGCAAACCAAGAGCTTTAAAAATGAGCCCAATGGAAATAGAAGAAAAATTCTTTACTAAAAAGTAAGATTGGGGGTTTTGACATGACTCAAGTTGGCGATTTTTTAAGAGATGTACGTAAGCGTAAAGGTTTATCCATTGATGAAATAGCCGAAGGAACCGGAATCCGCGCCCAATATATAGATGCTTTAGAGAACGGAGATTATGAAAAAATTCCCGGGGATGTTTTTATTAAAGGTTTCATTCGTAACTATGGTAATTTTCTAAATTTAGATGGCAATGCCTTGGTTGAACAATACAAAAATCATACGTTACTTAAAGACGAAACCATAAAGGCCGCTCTGCTTTCTGTTGATGAAGAAAACAGGGAAATTGCAGATGTAGCGTCGAAAAAAACCTTTTTTTCCGGTATAAGCTCTGCTTTTCAAAAACTAAAAAATTTTATTTATGATAATATTTATGAAACAATAGAAGTTGATGATGAGAAAGAGGATAATATTAATATCATTACTTCTCCGAAAGGCGGCAGTGAACGTCAGCGCTTGACTAATCCGGTAGAAGCTGCAGCGGCCAACAAAAGTCCATTTTTTAATTATAGAATTTTTATTCGTGTATTCACGGTTTCTTTACTGCTATTTGTTTGTTTTATGGTTTACTTCTTTTTAACAGGAACCAAGTCGTCACCTAAACCGGCTAATGGTACCACTGCCTTTACAGATACAATAAAATCAGAACATTCGTCTGATAAGGAAGCTGCTTTAAAAAGTTCTGATAAAATAACGACCAAAATTACTAACACTGTCAAAGAACTAGTTGAAACAGTTGATAGTAAGGTTGCCACAACTAAGAAAGATCTCACTGCCATAGTTGCTGATCCTGCTAACAGTGATGATGTAATTGTTCAAATTACTTATAAAGAACCTGTTTGGACAGAAGTAGAGTCCGATGGCAAAACTGTAGAGACAGCTACTATTGCTAAAGGTACAACTAAGACTTATAAAGCAACCAAAGAAATCAAAGTAAAACTGGGCAGTATTCGTAATGTGGAAATTAAAGTTAATGGTAATGTTGTCCCTTATGGTGAAAAAGAGTGGGGTACCGTTGAAAAGATTTTTAAAAAGTAAGTAAATGAAGGAGTAAATATGAGCGAATTTTTGCCCATTTGTAAAGAAGATATAATAAAACGTGGTTGGGAGCAAATAGACTTTCTATTTATTAGTGGTGACGCCTATGTTGACCACCCCTCGTTTGCGACGGCAGTTATTTGCCGCGTTTTAGAGGCCCACGGCTACAAGGTAGCTATTTTACCACAGCCTGATTGGCAGCATAGTGAAAACTTTGCAGCCTTAGGAAAACCGCGTCTCGGAGTTCTTATTTCCGGTGGCAATTTGGATTCGATGTTATGTCACTACACGGCTGCCAGAAAGCCAAGAACGAGAGATAGTTATACAGCAGGCGGCATAATGGGCAAGCGGCCTGATCATGCTACAGTAATTTATAGCAAAATCGTAAAGAAACTTTGGCCTGATATTCCTGTTATTATTGGTGGTATAGAAGCAAGCTTGCGACGGTTTGCACATTATGATTATTGGGAAAATAAAATATTACCTTCTATACTGATAGATAGTAAGGCTGATTTGCTGGTTTATGGAATGGGTGAGCAGCAAATTGTGGAAATTGCTGACTATCTAACCGGAGGCGCTCAGTTAGAAGATATGCACTATATTCGTGGTACAGCTTATTTAACCTCAGAGCTTGTTAATATGGACGAAAAAGCTGTTTTATTGCCATCCTATGGTGAGATACAAACGAACAAAGAGCTTTTCGCTAAGGCATTTCAGCTGCAAAGTCAAGAACAGGATCCCTTTAATGGAGAAACTGTTATACAAAAAAACGGAAATTATTTTGTAGTGCAAAACCCTGCACCATATCCTCTAAGCACAGAAGAGATGGATGCCATTTATGATTTACCATATTGTCGTGAAGTGCATCCGTCTTATCTTCCTTTAGGTGGAGTTCCTGCAATTGAAGAGGTGCAGTTTAGTATTATAAGTCAGCGTGGCTGTTTTGGTAGTTGTGCATTTTGTGCAATTCACTCTCATCAGGGACGTATAATTCAAGCACGCAGTCATAATTCAATCTTAGCAGAAGCACGAGCAATTACAGCTTTACCTAATTTCAAGGGATACATACATGATGTAGGTGGACCGACAGCTAATTTCAGACATCCCTCCTGTGCTAAACAGCTAGAAGTGGGTACCTGCAAAGATAGACAGTGTTTATTTCCTACCCCATGTCCTAATTTGGATGCTGATCATACGGATTATATTAATTTATTGCGAGAACTACGGGCATTACCGGGGATTAAGAAGGTATTTATTCGCTCAGGTATTCGCTATGACTACTTACTTGCAGATAAGCAACAAGTCTTTCTAGATGAACTTTGTCGCTACCATATAAGCGGACAATTAAAAATTGCCCCTGAACATATTTCACCCAAGGTTTTGAAATGTATGGGAAAACCGGGAAAAGATGTTTATTTGAAATTTTCAGAAGTTTTTGATGCAAAAAATAAAGAAATCGGATTAAAACAATATTTAGTTCCGTATTTCATTTCTAGTCACCCGGGATGTTCTCTTCATGAGGCAGTAGAACTGGCTGAATTTTTGCGCGATACCGGCAGACACCCGGAACAGGTACAAGATTTTATTCCTACTCCAGGTAGTGCTTCAACTGCCATGTATTACTCAGGAGTTGTTCCTGCCACCGGTAAAAAAGTTTATGTTACGCAAAACCCTCATATGAAGGCTATGCAGAGAGCGCTAATGCAATATAAGAATCCTAAAAATCGCGCCTTAGTAAAAGAAGCATTAGAAGAGACCGGACATACAGAGTTGATTGGTACAGATGATAAGTGCCTTTTGCCAGCCTATTTAGGTCGTTCCGGTACAAATAAAAGGACTAAATTTGATGTATACAAAGATAGAGTTGGAAAGAAAAAAAGATAGAGAGGGTGTAAATTCTTGAAAATTGGTGTAATTAGTCTTGGCTGTCCTAAAAATTTGGTGGATTCTGAGATTATGCTGGGATTAATTAAAAAAAATGAGTGGGGGATTACTAATAATCCTGCTGAAGCTGATATAATAATAATTAATACTTGTGGTTTTATAGCTAGTGCCAAGGAAGAATCCGTTAATACAATTTTGCAAATGGCCGAATATAAAAAATCCGGACCATGCAAATATTTATTGGTAACAGGTTGCCTGGGGCAGCGTTATGCTGATGAGTTATTTGTCGATTTGCCGGAAGTAGATGCTATAATTGGAACTGAGTGTTATGATGTTATTGGTGACGTTATTAAAAGAGTAACTGCAGGTGAACGTTTTATACTAATTACTCCGCCTAAAGCATATACACAAGAAACTAAGCGAGTTTTGACTACCCCTGCACATTTTGCTTACTTAAAAATTGCTGAGGGTTGTGATAATTGCTGCTCATATTGTGCAATACCACAAATACGTGGACCATATCGCAGCCGTCCTTATGAAGAAATTATTGAAGAGGCTAAAACCCTAGTAACACAGGGTGTAAAAGAACTTATTTTGGTTGCGCAGGATACAACGCGTTATGGTGAAGAATATTATGGAACTTTGCGGCTACCCGAGTTATTGCGCGATTTGAATGAAATTGAGAATTTAAAGTGGATTCGTATACTGTATTGCTATCCACAATATTTTACTGAAGAACTTATTGTAACTATGGCAGAATGTGAGAAAATCTGTAAATATATTGATATTCCTTTGCAACATGCTAGTGATTCGTTACTTTCTTCTATGAATCGTTATGATACTAAGGCTAATGTAGAACAACTATTAGCGCGTATAAGGAATAAAATACCTAATATTTGCTTACGTACCACTTTTATAGTAGGCTTTCCCGGTGAAACCAGAGAACAGTTTAAAGAGTTAAAAGAATTTGTAGCTAAGGAAAAGTTTAATTGTGCAGGTGTTTTCACCTATTCCCAGGAAGAGGGCACTGTTGCCGGTGCAATGGAGAATCAAATACCTGAACCTATAAAAAATGAACGCTATCATGAACTTATGGCTCTACAAGCCGAAATATCTGAAGAAATTCAGCAAAGTCGTGAAGGCAGCATAGTTGAAGTCGTAATAGAAGGCTTTGATGAAGATAATTCTGATTTAGCTATAGGAAGATCAACTTGGGAAGCCCCTGATATTGACGGTAAAGTATTTGTGGAAAATGCTAAAAATCTTCAAATTGGTGATTTTATAAAAGTTAAAATTTTACAAGGATTCACTTATGAAATTGTTGGAGAACCTGTATAATAAGGAGGGTATTTTAAGTGATTGTCGAAGTTATAAATACCGGTACTGAATTATTGCTTGGGGATATTCTTAATACAAATTTTCAATATCTTTCGCAAAAACTCAATGAAAATGGATTTGATGTCCTTTATCAGACTACAGTTGGTGATAACGAACAACGTCTCCTAGACGTTTTAAACATAGCACTAGAGCGTGCTGATATAGTGATCACAACTGGTGGATTAGGTCCGACTAGGGGAGATATTACAGCTGATACTGTAGCAAAATGTTTACATTTGCCTTTAGAATTGCATCAACCAAGTTTAGACAAAATAAAAGACTATTTTGGCAAAAAAGACATTGCAATGCCTGCAAACAATATTAATCAAGCTATGATTCCTAAAGGCGCTCATATTTTAAAAAATGATGTTGGAACCGCTCCAGGGATGGTTGTTAAGACCAAGAATGGCAAATTAGTCATTTTATTACCGGGGCCGCCTAATGAAATGAAGCACGTTACTACCTTACAAATGCTTCCGTATTTGGAAAAACATTGCAAACAACAAGCCATTATTCATTCTAAAGTTTTGCATTTGCGGGGTATGGGTGAATCTACAGTTGCAACTAAATTGGATGATATAATTATCAACCAAACTAATCCTACCATTGCCATATATGCTCGGCAGGGCGAAATTATCATAAGAATAACCGCGAAAAGCCCTACTTTAGACATAGCTCAGAATTTGATTGCTGAGATGGAAAAACAGGTGCGTGAGCGTTTAAATAAATTTATTTTTGGTGTAGACGATGAAACATTAGCAAAAGCATTGGGTAGAGAACTTACCAGAGGTAACAATACTATTTCTTTTGCGGAATCTTGCACTGGTGGGTTAGCCACAAGTATGTTAACAGACATTCCCGGAAGCTCTAACTATTTATTGGGATCTGTGGTATCATATAGTAACATGGCTAAGTCCAAATTAATTAATGTAAAACAAGAAACTTTAGATGAATATGGAGCCGTAAGTCAACAAGTAGCTTGCCAAATGGCTGAAGGTGTTCGCAACCTTTTTGGCACTACTATTGGCGTGGGTATAACCGGCATAGCCGGTCCTGGAGGAGGTAGCGATTCAAAACCCTTAGGCTTAATATATATTTCTGTAGCTAATGAAAAAGGAACTGTATGGGAGAAGAACAATTTCAATGGCTCCCGTAGTGATAATAAATTGCGTAGCGTTATGGCCGCTTTTTCTTTGGCGATAGACAAATTAAATGAATTAAAATAGGAGGTACTATGACAAACAGTACAAAAGAGCTTTTTGGCGATTTGCTTTTAGACAAAAAAATCGTAGCAGCATTAACAGATATGGGATTTGAAGAACCATCACCCATACAAAGAGAAACTATTCCACTATGCCTGGCCGGAGAAGATGTAATAGGCCAAGCACAAACAGGTACAGGTAAAACTGCAGCCTTTGGTATTCCCATTATTCAAAATCTTACGGATCATAAACATATTCAAGCTTTAATTATGACTCCGACGCGTGAGCTGGCGATTCAGGTTTCTGAAGAAGTTGGTAAAATCGGTCGCACTAATCACGTGAAAGCATTACCGGTTTATGGTGGTCAACCAATAGACCGTCAAATCAGGGCGTTGCGCTCCGGTGTAAATATTGTTATTGGAACACCAGGTAGATTGCTTGATCATTTACGCAGAGGAACAATAAAATTAGATCACATTAAATTCTTGGTTGTTGATGAAGCCGATGAAATGTTAGACATGGGTTTTGTTGATGATATGGAAGAGATTATGAAAAATCTTCCTGTAGATCGCCAAACTATGTTATTTTCTGCAACTATGCCAAGACCAATTTTGAGTTTGACTAAAAAATACATGAAAGCTCCAAAGCTGATTGCTATCCACAAAGAGATTGTTACGGCTCCTTTAATTGATCAATTTTATTATGAGACGAAAGATAAAGTTGACGGCTTGAGCCGTATCCTCGATGTAGAAACTAATTGCAAGATGATTGTTTTCTGTCGTACTAAAAAAGGTGTCGATGAATTAGTAATAGCTTTGGGAACCCGTGGCTATTTAGCCGAAGGTTTACATGGGGATTTAAGCCAAAATCAACGTGACCGCGTAATGAAGAAATTCCGTGCAGGTCGTGCAGATATTTTGATAGCAACTGATGTAGCAGCTCGTGGGTTGGATATAGAAAACATTTCACATGTAGTAAATTTTGATATTCCACAAGATCCTGAAAGCTATGTTCATCGTATTGGCAGAACAGGCCGTGCAGGTAATAGTGGTATTGCTATTACTTTTATAACGCCTAGGGAGTTCCGTCAACTAAAATTGATTGAGCGCACCGTAAAAACAAAAATCGTCCGTAGTCAATTGCCTACAGATGCCAATGTTTTAGAGCGTCAAAGGGAGCAAATTGTATCTAAAATGCAAAGTGTTTTAGATCAAGCTAACTACAAAGACTACATGAGTATTGTGGAAACCTTGCAAAAAGATTACAATGCGGAAGAAATTGCTGCCGCTGCGTTAAAACTAATGCAAGAAGGGGTTAAAGCTTTAGAAGCACCGGCTGAAAGTAGATCAGCATCTGCTGATCTAGATAATACAGGCGGCAGACCAGGTATGGTCCGCATGTTTATTAATGTTGGCCGCAGCCAGAAAATCACTGTAAAGGATATTGCACAAGCAATTGCTATTGAGGCAGATATTCCAGGCAAAGATATTGGCTTAATCAATATTTATGATAAATTTAGCTTTGTAGAAATACCTGCAGATTCAGCTGAAAAAGTTTTGGCTGTAATGCATCGTAATACTATTAAAGGCTACAAGGTTAATATCGAACCGGCTAAAGCCAAATAATCAGGAAACATACATTTTAAAGGGCATTGCATTTAGCAATGCCCTTTTTTATGGTATAATTAACGGAATAGAAAACACATAGCATAACCTAAAAGGAGGACATGATGGCTGAGATTTTTGGTAATATAAAAGGAATTAAAGACGTAGTTTTAGAAGAACTAAAACAAATATATGAAATGCCAATTCTATCAGGGCAACTAGTTTCAGCAGATATTGCGAGTAAACTTGCTAATGTCTCTGAGTATATCAATAAAGAAATCTCTCTTTATATAGCCCGTGATGGCACAATAACCAGCATTACAATAGGTAATACTGATAGTGTTGAGCTTCCTAGTTTTGAAGGAAAGCGAGGCCAATCACGTTTAAGTGGTGTTCGTTGTGTACACACTCATTTAGGTGGCAATAGTGCTTTGAGCGGTGTTGATTATTCAGCACTTAAAAATAGTCGTTTTGATGCTATGATAACCATAGGCGTTGTTGGCCCTGATTTTTCTAAATCATTAGTATCTTTTGGCATGATTACAGGAATTGATGAGAATAAACAATTAATTTGCGAAGAATATGGACCACTTTCTTTGGAAGCTGCTGAAGAGTTCTATTTTCAAAATATTATTAATACTTTGGAACGCATTTTAGCTAAAGAAACAGAAGGCACAGCTCTAAAAGAGGAACAAGAACGAGCTATGCTTGTTTCCTTGGAATGGGGGAATACAAAAGGAGCTTGGACACCTGAAAATTCTCTGGAGGAATTAAAACAGCTAACAGATACTGCCGGGGCATTGGTTATAGGTAAGTTTTTTCAAAAAAGGCCCAAGCCTGATCCTGCCTATTTCATTGGCAAAGGTAAAGTGGGGGAGTTGGCTCTTTTTGCCCAACAAGAAAACATTGATTTATGTATTTTTGATGATGAATTATCACCGGCCCAACAACGCAATCTAGAGCGTGCAACCGGCGTTAGAGTACTTGATAGAACAGGTTTAATCCTCGATATTTTTGCACAAAGAGCTTATACTAACGAAGGTAAGATGCAAGTGGAACTGGCCCAATTAAAATACACACTGCCACGCATCACAGGTCAAGGACTCAGTCTTTCCAGACTTGGTGGCGGTATTGGAACCAGAGGACCGGGTGAAACGAAATTAGAGGTAGATCGTAGACGTATTCGTGATCGCATTACCTTTATCAATGATAATATCGACAAAATAAAAACTGTACGTAATTTGCATAGAAACCAAAGGAACAAAAATCAAATAGCAACTATTAGTTTAGTTGGTTATACAAATGCCGGTAAATCTACTCTTCTCAATACCTTAACTGATTCTGATATCTACGCTAAGGATCAATTGTTTGCTACTCTTGACCCTACAACCAGAAAATTAGCCCTTCCGGATAAACAAGAAGCTGTTTTAACAGATACGGTAGGTTTTATTCAACGGTTGCCTCATCAATTAGTAGCCGCTTTTCGTTCAACGTTAGAAGAAGTTACGGAATCAGATCTTTTGTTACATGTTATTGATGTTAGTCATGAACTATATCAAGAACAAAGTGAAGCTGTTTATGAGGTATTAAAAAATATTGGTGCAATTGATAAACCCATTATTACTGTTTACAATAAAGTTGATAAGTTATCTGCTGATAGTGAATTTGTTCAGCGCCTAGCCCAAACAGAAAATAGTGTTTGTATTTCTGCAAAAAAAGGACTTGGGTTAGATAAACTTTTAGCGCTTATTGTAGAAAACTTGCAAATGCAATCCGTAGAACTTAATTTAAGCTTTCCTTATACAGAAACGGCTAAAGCCGCTCAATTACATGAAATTGCGACAGTATTAGAAGAAAACTATACTGAAAATGGAGTTAATATAAAAGTTCGCCTGCCATTTGAACTCGCTAAAAAATACGAACAATACATAAAAACTGGAGACATTTATTAATGCTTAATTATGAACAATTAGAACTTAATGCTTTAAAAACAGTAAATGCTTGTACTTGGCAATATGAGGAAGCCGCACTCTTTAATACCAAAAAAGTAATGTCTGCTTTCCGCAAAAATAAAGTTTCGGATTATTATCTCAAACCAACTACAGGTTATGCTTATTCTGACGTAGGACGCGATAATTTAGATTTAATTTACGCGGATATTTTTAAAGCTGAGGCCGCACTGGTACGTTCGCAATTCGTTTCAGGAACCCATGCTTTGGCTGTAGCCCTTTTGGGTAATCTAAAGCCTGGAGATGAAATGATTGCTGCTACAGGGGCACCCTATGATACTATGCAGACGATTATTGGTGCACCGGTAAAAACGTTAGGTTCTTTAGTAGATATTGGGATTATTTATAAGGAAATACCTATGGTTGGACATACCGTTGACTTGCCTGCTCTTAAGGAAGCTGTTACCGCTAAGACAAAACTGGTTCATATTCAACGTTCGTGTGGTTACAGCAGCGTGCGCAAGACCTTGAATGTAGCAGAAATAGGTGAAATATGTGCGGTAGTGAAAGCTGTTAATCCCAATTGTATTTGTTTTGTTGATAACTGTTATGGCGAATTCATGGAAAAGCAGGAACCAATAGAAGTTGGTGCCGATTTAGTTGCCGGTTCATTAATTAAAAATCTTGGTGGGGGACTGGCACCTACCGGTGGTTATATTGCAGGAAGGGCAGATTTAGTGGAAGCTGCCTCATATCGTCTCACCGCTCCAGGGCTGGGCGCTGAAATGGGTGCAACTTTAGGCGATACAGCCAGGGAATTTTATCAAGGTTTATTTTTAGCCCCTCATGTTGTTTTGCAGGCAGTAAAAACAGCAATATTTGCAGCAGCTGTTTTTTCTAATCTGGGCTATAAAGTAAGCCCGGAGCCTAACGATAGCCGTAGTGATATTATTCAAGCTATAACGCTAGGGAGTAGGGAAAAACTCTGTGATTTTTGTGTAGCAATTCAAGCTAATTCTCCTGTAGACGCCCATGTCTCCCCTGTGCCGGCAATGATTCCTGGCTATCAAGATGAAATTATCATGGCTGCGGGTACATTTGTGCAAGGAGCTTCTATTGAACTTAGTTGTGACGGTCCGCTACGGACTCCTTACAATGTTTACTTTCAAGGTGGACTCACATTTGAACATGGCCGTTTAGCTATAATGGAAGCCGCTAAAATGGTTAGTGCCAAAAAATAATATTGGGCAGGGAGCTTTCAAAGTGCGCAATTTAAAACAGCTAGCAGTACAAAGCATATCTATATTATTGTTACTGGTTTCTTTTTACTTGGGGCCTTCTTTAAATGTCATTGAAGCTTCAACCAGTACTTTGCCCCAAAATATAACTAAAAAATTAGATACAAGCTTTTCTAATATGATTGGAGATACAGGAGAAAAAATCCCGGGATTAGGAGTTTTAGCTGTAAAAAATGGAAAAGTAGTTTATAGTGATTTTTTAGGACGTCGTTATATTGATAAAGATAATAGACAGAAAGATCTCCCCCTTACCAAGGACACTAGATTTCGTATAGCGTCTATTTCTAAAATGTTTACCGGTCTGGCATTCATGCAATTAGTAGAAGAAGGTAAGATTAATCTGGACGAAGATGTTAGTAAATATCTTGGTTTCAAATTAATCAACCCCTCCTTTCCTACTGTTATAATTACACCCAGGATGCTGCTATCACATACGTCTTCTCTACGCGATGGCAAAATGTATTCAATTCCTCCTCAGTATAGTGTGAAGGAATTTTTTATACCTAATGGTGTTTTTTATAATAATGGCGAACACTTTGCAAAGGCAGATCAACCCCCTGTAGAATATTTTCAGTACACAAATCTCAACTATGGACTTTTAGCTACAATTATGGAAAAAATTACAGGAGAACGCTTTGATATCTATATGCGTACCCATTTATTAAAACAACTTGATATTAAAGGCAGCTATAACATTAGTGATTTTACAGGCATAGAACTCAAGCAAGTAGGAACAATCTATCAAAAACAAACTGATGATAAATGGGATGATAAGGGTCCTTGGATTCCCCAAATTGATGATTTACAGGGGAAAAAACCACCGAGTAAAGATAGTGTTTATATTAGCAACCCTGATGTTCGTGAATATGATAAATTCTATAGTTTAAAAGATTATAAAATTGGTACCAATGCTACAGTTTTTTCACCTCAGGGCGGTTTACATGTATCTACAATGGAATTGCAGCACCTATTGCAATTAATGTGTGATAAAGGTGTTTACAGAGGCAAGCGCATTATAAAAGCTGAAACATTAGCTGAAATGTGGCGACCACAATGGATTTATGATCCTGTTAAAAATAACGGTAACACTTATGGCGGTGATATGACTATGTATGGACTTGCCGTGCAGCCAATTGCAGGAATGGGGACTGCTAGATTTCTTGTTAATAGAAATGTAGAAATGGTTGGTCATTTTGCAGACGCATATGGTTTAGTGGCAGGTATATTTGTTGAACCCAACAAACCTAACGGTTTTATATATTTGATGAATGGTATGGCTACCAGTGAAAATGATAATTCAGGTCATTATAGTGGAATGTATCATTGGGAAGAAAAATTCACTACAGCAATTTTAGATAACATTTTCCCTGAAATGGGAATAAAAGCAAATACAAGTAGGTCAATTAGTTGACCTACTTGTATTTTTTTGAAAATTTGCATGTTATTTTTATAATTTTTACTAATAAACCCTGAACCCCGCATTTTTACAGGGGTTCCAGAAAGAGACCTCCAAATTTGCGTTCTGAGCGTTTTTATTTAAGGGGTCCTAGTGTTTGTACCTGTAAAAAAGAGGCTTTGGAAGCATTTGGAAGAAAATTGTATATTTTTGCTGAATTTCGAGGAAATTAAAATATAATAGGTCAAGTTCTTGACCACAAAAATATGTGAGTAAATTAAAATGTAATGGGTCAAGTTCTTGACTGTAAAAAGAGATGCTGTTGAATTAAACTGGTGTTAGTTAAAAATCAGTATATTAGAATATGGGTGAGAAGTCACCCATGAGAAAAAATAACTATATTGGTGGAAAATCATCCATACATTGATGATAAAACGTAGACGATAAATAACCAAATAAAAATAGACATGCTACAGGTGATTTTTCACCCATACCATGTCTATTTTTATTCTAAAATATTATAACATTCTAAATACAGCGATTACTTTTCCCATAACGTGAATATTATCTGTGCCTAAAATTGGCGGATAAGCATCATTTTCCGGTTGTAGACGTATTTGTTTGAGCTCACGGAAATAACGCTTTATGGTCGTCTCTTCGTCGTCTATAAGGGCAACCACAATATCACCATTGTTAGCATAGTTCTGTTTTCTGGCAACAATATAATCATGATCTAAAATGCCTGCACCAACCATACTGTCGCCAATTACTGCTAGCATGAAAACATCTTCTTTGCAACCTAATAAATCAAAAGGAATAGGGTATGTTTCTTCAATATTTTCCACGGCCAAGATAGGTTGTCCTGCGTGAACATTACCTACAAGAGGGACGGGGACTAAGGTCTTTTGGCGCCAGGACGCTTCTTGAGTGAGCTCTAAAGCTCTTGGTTTAGAAGGATCACGTGATAAAAAGCCTGCAACTTCAAGCTTGTGTAAATGGGCATGAACGCTGGCACTAGAAGACAATCCGACCGCTTTACCGATTTCACGCACAGCAGGAGGATAGCCTTTAGAATATATATATTCGCGAACGAAAGTTAAAATTTGTTTTTGTCGATCTGTAAGCATAGCTTCAGAATCTGTAGAAGTATTATTTTTTATATCCATAAATTTTTAAACCTCCGGATTTTTTTCTTTACTCTAAAGATAGTATAGCAGTCTTGTTCGTAACTGTCAAACATCAGTTCGTATTTAACGTCCGATAATATATATTATGTAAAATGAAGAGAGAAAATTAAACAGGATACCAAAACATATGTTCTAGTATCCTGCTTTTGTACAGCAAATAAAACTTAAGAAACAACACAAAGTATTATAGGCTATTGTTTTGGTAATAAAGTTAGTTTATCTATATGCCTTATTAACGCTGAATTTGAGTTGTGAGCGTTTTTTTTCGTTAGTGTGCTTAATGTAGCTTATGTTACCAAGAAATTTGTTGTTTATATAGATTTTGGAATTAAAAATTATAGGAAAATTTTTATCATACATTAATCCGGATTTTAAGTTAATAACCAAATCATTATCTGCGTCGTAATTTGATGCTGCAGCAATATAATTTGTAGAAATATTATGTTTATTTAATTCATTTTCCAGATTGTTTTTGAATTTTTCCACAAAAAAATGCGTGGATGCTGCGTCATTATCTCTTATATTATTTAACAATTGATATGGCACACTATTTTTAGCAAGTGGTTTTCTGCTACTAAAGGCAACGATTCCTTCATTGAATGCGCTCAGCAACTTTTTAACGGTTTCTGCGTCTTCTTCCTGCTCTTTGCCTATGGTTTTACCCATGTCTTCTGCGATTTCTCCCATGGCAAAGATACTGTCTATGGGCATGGCAACAGTAAAGTTGCTTAACTTGCCAAGTTTACCCTGGACATAGAACCAATCATTAGGCAGCGGTAGATAATAGCCTGCTATAGCATCATTATAACCAAAGCCCTTATTTATACTGCTAGGTTTAATAGTTTTAAAGCTTTGAAGAAATCTACTAAAAGCCTTTTTTGTATCTTTACTCGGTAAATTTTGGGTGGAAATAGTTCCTAGAATATAAATAATATTATTTTCTGAAAACAAATAAAATTCATTAACTCCAAAAGGCAGCTTCTTGCCTAATTGTGAGCTATCTAACGCAGCTATTTCAAAATGTATGGCCGGAAGTTTATTTACAGTACTGGTAGTACAAGTTAATTCGACCTGTTTTAACATGGAAAAAAAGTTATATAGGTCAGCATTATTGTAGCTATTGACTAATAAGTCATCTAGCAGTTTGTAGGTTTTAGCATTAATAACTATAGGTCCCCCACCCTGCAATTTTTCCGTATTAGAAAATAATGCGTACAAATCATTGAATTTAACGGTAGCGGAATTTCCCAAGAGTTCATTAGTTCCACCCACAAAATAAGCCGTTTGGGTTTTAGAATCAATTGTCAAGGCAAAGTCATCGCTCATGGCAGAAATATCGCCATCAACTAATTTTATCTCATAGCCATTTTTGGTATTAATATGTTTTTGTCCAGCAAAAACCGGAGCAGCAATCAGCAAAGAACAGCTAATTGCTAAGGCTAACGTCTTTACAATCTTCATAAAATCTCCTACTTTAAATTAGTTTTTTTAAAAGATTTAACAGCATTTTTAAAGGCACTAATTTTCAAATCATAGTTAATTGTGTCATCGGTAGTAAACATTATTTGATATGCAGAATTATCTTTAGCAAAGAAATAAGCATTTACCACAAAAATTTGTTTTAAATTAACATTATCAGTGGATTCAATAATGACTCCATTAATACCATTAATAACAATCGGTTCTTGTTTGACAACAGTAACGTTAGGTGTGAATTTTGTTATTTTTTCTACAAATGATTTTGCTTCAGCAGGCAGATCATCTGTCGTTGCATTAGCAAAATTTAAATATTCTTGGGTCTTAAAAGAACGAATCAATACTTCATCATTGTGCACACTGCTTAATGATTTAGCCATAATAATGTTATCGGCCTGCAACGTAAATGCGTGCCAGCCACTGGGTAATGTTATTTCATAGTTCATTTGTTTTGCTATTATTACATTATCCTCAGAATATTTTGAGGTGGAAATTTTTAGGTTATGAGTCAAATTATCCAGTGTTTGTTGAGCACTAATTTTATCCTTTATTGGTGCACTAACCCGTATTACAACAAGTTTATCATTTTTTAGTTGATATGCCTTACCTGTAATAAAATCACGAGCTATTGTTGCATTAGACGGTGGTTTCAAAGTGAAGGCATAATAATTTTCATTCAAAATTAATTTTGGTGTGAATTGTGCTGTCTCTGTTTTATCACTGCCCAATTTATTTTTGCCTGTTGTTTTGTCTAAGGCACTTTGTTCTAAAGTAAATCCGGGAAAGTCCTCAATGTCAGCAATAAATTTTTCAAAATCCGCTATTTGTTGAGCAGAATAGTTTTTCATGGGAACAGCAAGAAAATTAGGTAAAGAATATACGTCAGCATTAATCAACTGAGTTCCTAATACATAGCGAATTCCTTTAGTAGTTCGGTAAATTTCTGTTCTATCTGCCGGTAGCGCTAAGCTATATCCCCCACTTGCAGGTTGAAATACTGCTGGTTCCGCAGCATTAGCGTTAAAAGCAAAACTTGCAATGGCTAGTAACGCAAGTGCTGTTAGTCTTAATGTTTTTTTCATGGTTTTACGTCCTTTACTTTGTAATGATTTCAACCATCATGTCAGTTGCTACACCGGAAGCCTTGGCTTAATCCAGTATCAATATGACACTTATCAGCATTTTTCTCCTGAATGCACTAATATAATATGTTATGCATGATTATTTTTCGAAAATTGTCATATTTTATTTGTTTTTTAAATATTCATCAATAGCGATGGCTGCTTTTTTACCTGCCCCCATGGCTGAAATAACAGTTGCCGCACCTGTAACGATATCGCCACCGGCAAAAACCCCTGGAATAGAAGTTGCTTCATTTTCTTCTACAGTAATGTTTCCACGTTTATTTGTAACTAAATCAGGTGTCGTTGATTTGATCAATGGATTTGGTCCCTGGCCTATAGCCATGACTACCATATCTATATCAAGTACATATTCAGATCCTTTAATGGGAATTGGTGACCTGCGGCCTGATTCATCAGGATCGCCTAATTCCATTTTAATACATTCAATACCTTTTACCCATCCCTTATCATCACCTAATATCTCAGTAGGGTTGTTTAATAGATGCATCTCTATACCCTCTTCACGAGCATGTTGGATTTCCTCTTTACGAGCCGGGCATTCTTCTTCGCTACGACGATATACTATATAAACATTTTCGGCTCCCAAACGTTTAGCTGTACGAGCAGAGTCCATAGCTACATTACCGGCACCAACTACTGCTACGTTTTTGCCTACATATACCGGAGTTGCAACCTTAGGGAATTTATAGGCACCCATAAGGTTTACTCTTGTTAAAAACTCATTGGCCGAATATACCCCATTTAAGTTTTCACCGGCAATATCCATGAAATGAGGAAGTCCGGCCCCTGTACCAATATAAATTGCACTGAAACCTTCTTCTGTTAATAAGTCATGAATAGTAAAGGTTCGCCCGATAACAACATTAGGTTGTATTTTCACGCCTAAATCTTTTAGTTGATTAATTTCGTGCATGACAATCTCTTTAGGCAGCCTAAATTGTGGGATACCATACATAAGTACACCACCTGGTGCATGCAGAGCCTCAAATAAGGTAACATCATAACCCATTTTTGCCAAATCCCCTGCCGCAGTTAAACCCGAAGGACCGCTGCCTACCACAGCGACTTTTTTGTTCTTGGGTTGAACTTTTTCCGCAGTGACTAAGTCAATTCCTTTTTCACGGGCATAATCAGCTACAAAACGTTCTAAACGCCCAATTGCCACAGGTTCGCCTTTAATGCCTAAGATACATTTTTCTTCGCACTGAGTTTCTTGTGGACAAACACGTCCACAAATTGCCGGCAAACTATTTTTATTTTTTAAAATCTTAATCGCGTCAGGAAAATTATTTTCTGCAACAGCATGAATAAATTGAGGAATATCAACATTTACCGGGCAACCGGCGACACATCTTGGTGACTTACAATTAAGACAACGCTCAGCTTCATCTATTGCCATAGCCGCAGTGTAGCCTAAGGTTACTTCTTCAAAATTTTTATTTCTAATATTTGCTGCCTGTTCCGGCATAGGATTCCTTAGTCCTCCACGCATTTGCAATGCCCCCCACAACTATATTCTGCTGATTCTTGTGTTTTATACATTTGTTGACGTTGAACTAAATTTGCAAAATCTACTAAATGAGCATCAAACTCAGGCCCATCTACACAAGCAAATTTATTTTCATCACCAATTCTTACTCGGCAGCCACCACACATACCTGTTCCATCCACCATTATAGAATTTAGGCTAGCAGTTGTATGGACGTTGTAAGGCCTTGTAGTAGCGGCTACATTTTTCATCATAATTACGGGACCAATAGCCAAGACTAAATCAGGCAATTCACCCTTTTCCAACATGGCTTTTAATGGATCAGTAACGAACCCCTTGTTTCCTTCAGAACCATCATCGGTCGTAATAATTAGCTCATCGCTAATTGCCATCATTTTTTCTTTCCACATAACTAAATCTTTGTTACGTCCGCCTATAATAGAAATTATCTTGTTGCCTAGTGCTTTGTAGGCACGTGCTATAGGATAAATAGGGGCTACGCCAATTCCACCGCCAATGCATACTACTGTCCCAAATTTTCTCATTTCTGACGGATGACCTAAGGGGCCCACAGTATCTAAAATATCATCCCCAGCAGCAAAATCATTGCAAAGATGTTTTGTTGTATTTCCCACTGCTTGCACCACCAAGGTAATGGTGCCCTTTTCTCTATCAAAGTCACCTATAGTTAGTGGTATTCTTTCACTATTTTCATCCACTCTGATAATTATAAATTGTCCAGGTTGGCATTTATGCGCTATTAAAGGCGCTTCTATAAGAAATTCATAAACTTGTGGGGCTAAACATTTTTTATTAAGAATTTTCGCCACTTTTCTCACTCCTAAGTTTTATTTTGTTAAACGCAAAGCACATTTGTTAGCTTCAGCGTATACTTTTTCTATATCTATAGTCAAAAATTCTCCCTTTTCCAGTAGAACTCTTCCATCCACCAAAACAGTAGCAGCATCACTTGCATTTGCTGCATAAATAAATAAAGAAGCCCGGTCATAGCGCGGATACCAATAAGGCTTATTCATATCATAAAGAACTATATCAGCTTTTTGACCAATTTTTATTTCCCCTAAATTTTCAAACCCCAAAGCTTTAGCTCCATTTACAGTTGCCATTTGCAAAGCAGTATTAGCTGGGATAACGGTAGGATCCTTAGATTGATTTTTATGAATAAAGGCAGCAAGCCTAGCTTCTTCTAGCATATCTAAATTATTATTACTAGAAGTACCATCTGTTCCCAAGGCAACTGTAATACCTTTTTGCAACATGGCAGGAATAGGTGCTATCCCACTTGCCAGTTTTAAATTACTTTGGGGATTATGTGCTACGCGAACATGCTTAGCGGCCATAATTTTCATATCATTGTCTGTAACATGTACACAGTGGGCAGCTAATGTTCCTAATTCAAACATGCCTAATTTATCCATGAGTGCGATTGGAGTTAAGCCATTTTCTTTCAGGCAAGTATTTACTTCTTCCTGAGTTTCTGATAAATGCATGTGAATTTCACAACCTAACTCTCCCGCTGCTGTTATAACTTTTTTTAAGTAATCAGGTGGGCAGGTATAAGGGGCGTGTGGTCCCATCATAACTTGGATACGACCATTGTCTTTACCATGCCAATCTTTAAATAGTTGAATGTTTTCTTGTAATTTTTTTGCGGAATCCGGTACTAAACCAATCAGACCACGACTTAATGAAGCGCGCATTCCTGTTTCTTCTACAGCTTCGGCAACTTTATCCATATCTGCATACATATCCGCAAAGGTCGTAGTGCCACTTTTTAGCATTTCTACTGTTGCCAGCATTGTTCCCCAATAAATATCATCTTTAGTCATTAGGGCTTCAACAGGCCATATTTTATTTTCTAACCAATCCATCAGCATCATATCATCGGCATAACTGCGCAGCAAAGTCATAGCCGCATGAGTATGAGCATTAACCATACCAGGTACCGCAATATGTTTTGCACCATTGATAGTTTTTGTGCCTGTAATTTCTTCTTGACCTATGTAAGCAATTTTATTGCCGGTAATACCTATATTGTAAACTTCATTGTTTTTCTCGGTTATTATTTCGACATCTTTTATGACTATGTTATAAATCAAAGTTCTTCACCCGCTTGTCGTTTGCTGTAATGCTCTTTATAAAAGGCACGAAGAATTTTGGCTGTTTTGGCATCAATGTTTATGGCACCACCCATTTGTTCCGTTATACAAAAAATCTGAGCTGATTTTTCTACAATACTAGCAACATTTAATGTTTCGCGCATGTTCTTTCCACAGCAAACTGCACCATGATTGGCTAATAATGCCGCATTATTATTTCCTATGGCAACAACAGCATTTTGGGCTAATTCTTCTGTTCCAGCTATAGCATATTCGGCACACCTTATAGGCCCGCCTATAACTTGTATCATATCCTCAATAAAAGGTGGTATAGTTTTTCGCATAGAAGCTACAGCACAAGCATATGTACTATGTGTATGTACTATAACATTGAATTCAGGATGAGCTTTATATAGAGCCATATGCATTTTCAGTTCAGTAGAAGGGGTCCTAATACCGGCCATTTTAACACCTTCAGCATTAACTATAACTATATCATCAGGTTTTAATTGATCATAGCTACGGCCGGATGGTGTTATGGCAAAACAATCTTTTTCGATTTTCATACTAATATTTCCCCAAGAACCCAGAATTAGTTTTCTTTCTGCAAGCGCCAGACCTGTCTCGATAATTAATTTACGGGCATCACTAATTTGTAAATGTAACATGGCTGTCATCTCCTTAATTATTCATGGTGCAAATATTCAACCTGTTCTTGACTTAAAGTATCAATGCCTACTCCCAACGCTTGCAGTTTAATTCCAGCAACTGTATTGTCTAATTCTTCAGGCAATACATAAAGCTTATTTTCCAGTTTGCCCTTGTTATCTAGTAAATATTTCATAGCTAAGAACTGTATGGCAAAAGACATGTCCATAATTTCTATAGGATGTCCGTCACCGCAAGCTAAATTAACTAATCTTCCTTCCCCTAAGAGATTGATTTTACGACCATCCTTCATTGTATATGTTGTTATATTTTTACGCACATCATAAGGTGGTTTAACAGACAGTGCTGCTAATTCAGGAATATTGATTTCTACGTCAAAGTGTCCTGCATTACAGATTACGGCACCATTTTTCATTGTGTTCATATGAGTGCCTCTAATGACATCCTTACAACCTGTTACCGTGATAAATATATCGCCAATTTTAGCAGCTTCGCTCATAGGCATAACTTCAAATCCATCACATACTGCTTCAATTGCTTTTATAGGGTTGATTTCAGTAACAACAACCTTAGCACCTAAGCCCTTGGCGCGCATACTGACCCCTTTACCGCACCAACCATAACCGGAAACAACTATTGTTTTACCTGCAATAGTCAAATTAGTAGTCCTAATAATACCATCAAAGCTTGATTGACCGGTACCATAGCGATTATCAAAAAGATATTTACAATAAGAATCGTTGGCCGCAATCATAGGGAACAATAACTTTCCATTAGCATCTAAAGCTTTTAATCTATGAACGCCTGTGGTTGTTTCTTCTGAACCACCTATAATTTCTTCTGCTTGTTGCGAACGTTCTCCCTGAAGCATATTAACCAGATCGCCACCATCATCTACAATAAGGGAGGGATGCGTGTCTAGAGCTTTGCTCAAATAAAAGCTGTATTCTTCATTTGTGCAACCATGAGTAGCATAAACTTGAATATCATTTTTCACTAAGGCAGCGGCAATATCGTCTTGAGTTGATAAGGGATTGCTGCCGGTAACGGTTACATTGGCACCTGCATTTTTTAGCACCATAGCTAAATATGCCGTTTTGGCCTCTAAGTGAATTGTTACAACCATATTTATTCCTGCAAACGGTTTGGTTTTACTATATTTGTCGTTAAAATAATTAAGCAAAGGCATATATTCTTTTACCCACGCTATCTTTTCTTCACCTAAATATGCAAGATTAATATCTTTTATTATGCTATCAGTCATTAATATTCCTCCTAAGTTTTCTTGCTAATTGTCTAATCATATCTTCATAGGGCTCAATTAGCACCCCATATTCGGTAATTATACCTGTAATTAAATCATGTGGCGTTATATCAAATCCAGGATTAAATACCTGTATATTTTCCGGTGCTGTTGTTTTCCCACGGAAAATACGTACTTCATCACCATTACGTTCTTCAATAGGTATAGAAATGCCGGTGCTCATTTTAAAATCAAAGGTTGTTGAGGGAGCAGCCACGTAAAAAGGTATGTTTAACGCCTTAGCTGCTAAGGCAACGCCATAGGTACCAATTTTATTGGCTACGTCACCATTTAAAGCAATACGGTCTGCTCCTACTATTACAGCTTTAATTTTTTTTGTTTTCATGGTCCATGCAGCCATATTATCGGTAATTAAAGTAACAGGAATATTATCCTGTTCCAATTCCCAGGCGGTTAAGCGTGCACCTTGTAACAAAGGACGTGTCTCATCAGCATACACCATTTTTATTTTACCGTCAGCATAACCTTGCCGAACAACACCAAGAGCAGTACCCCATCCACAGGTCGCTAGGGCTCCGGCGTTACAGTGTGTAAGTACCGTTGAATTCGCAGATAAAAGCTCGGAACCAAAATGTCCTATTTTAACATTATTACTGATATTATCATCATAAATTTTAACGGCAGCACTTTCCAGTATATCTACGGAATCAATTGTCCTATTTATATTAGCTTTTACAGCCATATCCCATATCCTATTAACTGCCCATGCCAAGTTTACCGCAGTAGGTCTAGTAGCTATAAGCTCTCTCTTAACGACTTCTAATTCTTTTAAAACATCTGTACCGGATAGGCCATGCATGCGGATTTCTTTATAACCTAAAACCATCGCAAATGCAGCTGCAACACCTATTGCAGGCGCACCACGAACCTCCATAGACCTTATTGCCTGTGCTACACGTCTATAATCGTAGCAAGCAATAAAGTCTATTATATCGGGTAATTTTGTTTGGTCTAAAAGCACTAAAACATTTCCACGCCAGTCCATTGTTTTAATCATTGGAAAGCCTCACAAATTAGAGTTTAAATCCACCAAATTCTTTTAACGCTTCGCCACAATTACACTGTGTTTCATCAGAATCATTGGCATTAATAAAGGCTAAAATCAATTTTTCCATGTTTCTGATACTCTTGCCCATTTCCTCTACAACTTCTTTGTGGCTTAGTGGTGTAGGTGAAATGCCAGCTCCCATGTTAGTAACAATAGAACAATTAGTATAACAAATTTCAGCCTCTCTGGCTAAAATAGCCTCTGGCATATTAGTCATACCAACAATATCTCCGCCCAGCATGCGAAACATTTTAATTTCAGCAGCAGTTTCAAAACGCGGTCCCTCTGCCGTAACATAAGTGCCGGATTTATGGAAAGGAATATCAGTTTTATTTAAACATTTAATAACTTTTTCCCTTAATCTAGGGCAATAGGGAAAAGTAAAATCAACATGAGCCACACCTCGTTTAGGAGAATCAAAAAAGGTGTTTATGCGACTTTTAGTAAAATCTAATATTTGATCGCAAACAACAAAATGTCCTGCAGTCATTTCAGGGTTCAATGAACCCACCGCAGTGGTAGCAAATATTTCATTTATTCGCAAAAATTTAAGAGCCCAAATATTGGCTCTATAATTAACTTTATGGGGTGCAGTTGTATGCCCTACTCCATGCCTAGTAATGAAAGTAACGGAATTTCCGGCCATTTCTCCGCGTAAAACTTTTGCTTGACCATACGGAGTTTCAATTATTTCTTCTTTAAAATCCACAAAAGTACCAGGATTATAAATCCCTGTACCTCCAATAATAGCAATATTTCTCATATTTATTGCTCCTTTTCGTTTATTGATTTGATGATTTTTACTAGGTCAGACAATTCATCGATAATATAATCAGGTGTAATCAAGGCAGAAAATTCTTGATTGCTAAAAAGAGACCAGTTTACCGCGATAGTTCTACACCCTGCACTACGACCGCTAAGCAAGTCATAAGGACTATCGCCTACACATAAACATTCGTGTGGTTCTAAAAAAATGGCCTTCGCACCTTTTAGCATTGGTTCAGAATCAGGTTTATGTTTAGTGCACTCCCCACAGCCAATAATATTTGATATATAGCTATCGATTTTCAGTACTTCCAGTCCTCGTCTGGCCATTTCCGAGGTTTTTGATGTAACAACTGCCTTTTTAATGCCCATGTTTTCCAAGGCAATCAAGCCGTCAGTTACTGAAGGAAAGGGTTTAACTAATTTATCATGCATTTTATTATTGTATACCCTATAGTACTGAACCATTTCATCTGCCTGCTCGGCGTCAAAATGAGCTAAACATTCTCGCAAAGGTAAACCAAAATAACGTATAATATCTGCATCTGATACTGTTTTATGGATAAAATTATTCAATGTTACTTTAAAAGTTCTTAAAATAAGGTCTGTACTATCAACCAGGGTACCGTCTAAATCAAAGAGAACGCCTTTTATAGTCAAAATATAAACTCCTTTTCAGTATATAACTATTCCTTTTTATTTTAGCATAATTCATCGGTAAATTAAAGCTAAACAAGGTATATGTAGAAACTAAATAGACGTACACAATTTTTTATCATAAAAAAATACGCCTGAATTATTCAGGCGTACTAATATTATTTCATATGTTTTGAAAACACAATTTGTTTGGGTCCAATTTCAGTTGTTTCCGGAACCAAAATATCGTTAAAGCTTATACTACGAGTATGCTCCGTATGGCTCCAAACATGTTCATGGCGATGTATAAATCCTAAAACGGTAATAGGTACCCAGCTGTATACAAATAACGGGTATAACAGCAAATAGAACCAAGATTTAGGTGACGCATGAATTTTGGCTAGAACAACAACAGGGAAAAAATACTGCCCAATACCAATAAGCGTCCATACTTCTATGGGCAAAATAGCATATAGAACATTGGTATAAAAAGGTACTATAGTGTAAATATAACTGCAAATTACATAGAAAGTTGACAACAATAAAAAGTAAGGTTGAAACAAGTGCACAATGCCATCTAAAAGCACGATATTGCGCTGTTTAATGCCTTCTTTCAAAAGCTTTCCCATGTATCTGCCACATACATCAAAATGACCCTGTGACCATCTTTTGCGTTGATTCCAAGATTGCATAAAAGTTAATGGTTTTTCATCATAGACAATGGCATCATGTGCCCATGTAGTAGGAATGCCTTCCAAAAGAGCTTTCATGGTAAATTCCATATCTTCCGTCAAACAGGTAGCACCCCAACCATATTTACGCAATATATCTGTAGAAATACACATTCCAGTACCACCTAAAACACTGGACAAGCCTATATTATATTTAGCCAAATGCCAAATATGATTAACAATCCAAAAAGAAATGGAAAATACCCCTGATACCCAAGTATCAGTAGGATTTTTAGAATCCAGATAACCTTGAATCAAGCGTTCACCTTTGCAATAACGGCTATTCATTTTCAAAAGAAAATCAGGATGAACTAAATTGTCTGCATCAAAAATGATTGCAGCATCGTATTTTTCTTTCATACTGAATAATTTATTAAACATCCATTCCATAGCAAAGCCCTTACCTACATTTTGGGCGTTAAAACGTTCGAAAGCTTTAGCACCGGCGGCGGTTGCTATTTTAGCTGTATTATCGGTGCAGTTATCGGCAATAACAAAAATATCATACATATCATCAGGATAGTTAAGTAAGTGCAGATTTTCAATTAATTGCCCTATAACCTTCTCTTCGTTGTGTGCAGCTATAATTACGGCGAAAGACGTTTTGAGAGTTAGTATCTTCTCCTCTTTTTTGCGACCAAAAATACCAAAGAAAGAGATTGTAAAATAATAAATAGTAAAAAACACAATCATTAGCTGCAATGGTATCATAACTACGTCAAAATAACTGCTCATCGATTTAAGCTCCTTTGCTTAAGCACTAATAGTTTTATTGAAAATTTTAATATACAAAGCATTTAAAATACCACATATGGTATAAGTAAACATACATATAAACGGCCAAGCACTAGTATTTGTGAAAAGCATATACAGGCCTATGGCTGCAGCAATTGCAACCGGCAATAAAAAGAGCGGATTGCCCTTCCCTTTGAAATCAGGATAGCGAATTTCACTGTACATAATATAGGCTACAACGAGAGTTCCAAAAGCAACCCACATCGAAGAGTAATTATACCCCGAAAGTACATAAGTTGCAAGTATGCAACCTCCGGCCGGTATAGGCATTCCTTGGAAATAACCGTGGACATCAGCAGCATTAACATTAAACCTAGCCAAACGCATAGCTCCGCCAAAGGTATAAAGGGCAGCTATTACCTGACCTACTACACCAAGATCTTGAAGTCCATAAACATAAATCAAAATAGCAGGTGCTACACCAAAAGAACACAGATCACACAAAGAATCCAGCTCCTTGCCAAATTCTCCACTGACACCTAACAATCTCGCAGCCCTGCCATCACAAGAATCAGCCAAAACGGCTAAGATTATAAATACAGCAGCCCAATTGAAATCATGAGCAATAGTTAAAAATATAGAAACAACACCTAATATTAAACTTAGTCCGCTTATACTATTGGGCACCATACGTTTGTAATTCATCAGCTTATCTGCCTCCCAATAATTGTTAAGCCGCCTTTTACTTTATCGCCTTTTTTTACTAAGACTTCAACAGTTTTAGGCATTACAAGTTCCGTGCTTGAACCGAATTTAATCATACCATAGCATTCACCCTGTTTAATATTTTTTCCTAAAGTTACCCAAGAAACAATACGCCTAGCTAAAAGACCGGCAATTTGAATGACTAATATTCTATTCTTGCCATTATCAAGACCAATTGCATGACGCTCATTGACAAAAGAAGCGGAATCTTTGTAGGCAGGTAAATAACCTCCACAAGTATATCTCTGATATTTAATCTCACCGCTCATAGGTGCGCGATTAACATGCACATTAAACACAGACAAAAAAATAGTTACTTTCTTTGCCTCTTCATTTAGGTATTCATCATCAAAAAATTCTTCAATATTCATAACCGTTCCATCAGCAGGAGAGTATAAAATACTGTCATCAGTTGGTAATGGACGATTTGGATTGCGAAAAAAATAAATGAAAAAACACGATAAAAGTGCAGGAACTATGGCTGCATCTATACCCCAAAAATAAAAAACTGCTAAAGTTATAATTAAAAAACCTAAAATAATACGATAACCATCTTTTACTATCTCAATCTTCTCCATGTCCCCCACCTCCAGTTCTGTACTAAATTTTACAGTATTAATTATAATATATGCGAGCTTATTTGTCTAACAATTTACCGCAATATTTCATGTGCAAAACTTTGATAACAAAATGTGGTAATGCTAGCATGCGGGCAAAGCGACTTGGTTGTTTATACAGTCTAAAAAACCACTCCAACGAAGCGTCTTGCATCCATTTAGGTGCCCGCTCCATTTTACCGGCCAAAACATCAAAACTTCCACCTATGCCCATACATAAGTTTGCATTAATTTTAGCATAATTTTGCTCTAACCAAAACTCCTGCTTAGGAGCTCCTAGGGCAGCAAAAAGAATATTTGCGCCGCTATTATTAATTTCATTAATAATGTCATCTACTTCATTTTCTTTGAAATAACCGTTACGAGTACCTACTATTTCTACACCGGGAGCCATTTTTTCACACTCTTTTTTTGCAATATTAGCAACATCTGGAGCGGAGCCGAAGAAAAAAACTTTGTATTTTTTACTTGCCGATATTTTTATAAGTTCTAAAAACAAATCAAAACCGGCTACTCTCTCCGGTACTTCATATCCTAGCGTGCGTCCTGCCCAAACAGTACCTGCGCCATCCGGCAATACTAAAGTTGCTTTTTGCAAAATTTTCATATATTCAGAATCACGCTGTCCCAACATAATTATTTCAGCATTGGCCGTAACCACGCATGTTTTTTCTCTTGCGTCTAAACGAGAAGTCAAATAGCTTAAAGTTTGTTGCATAGAAAATGGAGCAACAGGGACGTTTAATATATTAATTGTTTGTAATTTACTCATATAATCCTCTCACTTTAAATAAGATACCGGCAAATAGTACTATTTGCCGGTACTTTATTATTCTACATAAGCATTAATGATATTAGCATTACGATTAATACACTTATATTTATAAACAGGTCTGCCTACACAACCACGGTTAAGTTCTAAGTGTAATACATTTACCGATTTAAGGAATTCTAAATACTTGCGAATGGAAACTCGGGAAATCCCTACTAATGATGATATTTCTTCAGTAGTAAAAGTGCCTTCAATTTTGATTATCTCTTGCCAAACATTATAAAGTGTAGTTTTTTCCAAACCCTTAGGAATCTTACCTGTAGCATTCTTATTGCGGTTTAACAAAGAGCTATCCAAATCATCTTGTTTGATAATAGAATCTTTATTTATTAAATTAAAACGCTGTCTATAATTATTTAGTGATGTGCTAAATCTTTCAAATTCAAAAGGCTTAATAATATAGTCAAAAGCACCCAAACGTAGAGCTGTGAGAATCCGATCTCTGTCATTAGCTGCAGAAATCATAATTACATCAACATCAATGCGTTTTGCACGAATTTCCTTTAAAAGGTCTAAGCCATCTTTTCCTGGCATATAAACATCAAGAATAACTAAATCTACCTGTTTTTCTTCCAAATAGTTAATTGCCTCATCGCTAGTACGCACTGTATTAGCTAATTTGAATCCTTCAAGTTGGTTAATATAAACCTCATGTAACTTTCCAACCATTGGGTCATCTTCAACAACAAGTATTTTAATCATGTTTTTGCACCTTCCTTAATGGGTATTTCCACAGTAAAAATAGTTCCATCCAATATATCTGACTCCACTGATATTTTACCACCTATTGTTGCAAGCTTTTCCTTAACTAAGAATAAGCCAACACCATGTCCGCTTCCCTTAGTAGTGTACCCTTTTTTAAATATCTTTGCAAGTACATCACTTGAAATAGCTGGGCCATTATTTTCTACTGTGATAATGAGTTCATCTTCGTATGTAAGTATGGCAAGATTAACAATGCGTTCTTTATCTAAAAACCGTAAGGCTTCAAAAGAATTTTCAAGCAAATTGCCTATTATGAGTATTATATCATTAACTGCTATAATTTTGCTTAAATCTGCTGGGAAAAAACTTTCTTCCGACAAAGAAAAATCAAGTTGCAATTCATTTGCACGGCTTTTTTTACCAATCAAAAAGCCTGATAATAAAGGATCCTTAATTCTGCTTGTAATATATTCCATATTCACTTCATCGCTTGAAGAAATTTGCTGCACATATTTTTTTAGCTCTGTTAAGTTATCTGTTGCCAAAAGACCATTTATAACGTGCATTTTATTCATAAATTCATGGGTTTGCGCTCTCAGGGCGTCAGCATAATTGGTAACACCGGTCAATTGTTCTGCCATTTCCTTTATGGCTGTTCTTTCATTAACACTGACTATTGCACCTGTTAATGTTCCACCTATGGTAATAGGTATAATATCTCCAACCGTTTTAAGTCCATGAATATCAAAATCAATATTGTTTAACGCTTTTCCTGATTTCAGAACCTTTTTAACTTCAGAATCATCAGCAACAACAGCAAAAGGTTTTTCATGCCAGTTTGTTAAATCATCAACTCCGGCCTTTTCCAAAATGAGAAGACCACTTATATTTATTAAATAGATATTGCAGTTTTTATCAACAGCAAAAACTCCTTCTTTTACTGTGTCCAACAAAGTGTTTCTTTCTTGTAATAGATTTGCAATTTCAATAGGTTCATAACCATACAATGTGTTTTTAACAGATCTCGCTAATAATAATGCGCCAATTATGCCTAATGCTAATGCGAGAACAGAAGAAATTACAATAATGTCAACAGCATCACGACTTAATTTGCTGACTAAATCTTCAGGAAAACCAACAATCACATAGCCGACAATATTACCATTGCTATCATAGATGTTTTTAACATCATCCTTTTTGAAAATATTATTAGGTAAACCCTGCATTATACCAATCTGCCCTTGACTTGCACTGGTAGTTTCAAGAAGAGACTCATTTGTGGGATTATAAACTGCAGTTAACTTGCCTTTTGCATCAAAGATCACAATGCTGGCATTTGTGGCATTGCTAATTTTACTTACTAATTTTATAATAGCCGATTCATCTACAGGTACTTTTGTTAGTGCTTCTGCTATTTCAGAAGAATTAGCAATGGTAGTTGATATTCTTGTGGCATTCATACCCAATCGCAAATTAACAATACTGCCCATTTGTTTGCGAATTAAGGTAGCATTAGTAATAAGAGCTATGCCCATAACTATTATGATCAATAGCACAATGGCCTGGTACAGTTTCATACCTTTGAATATATGCTTTTGCATATTTTGATACGACATAGCTAAATACTTCCCTTCTAAATGACTGTAGCCTCTGCAGGCACCAAAACAAATTTAATACCAGGGTTTCTTTCTAAAATCCAGTTCAAGCTCCACTCATTATTTACTAAGACCACCGGACGATTTTCTTCATCATAAACCAGCATCCCATTATCTAAGCCTTTAATGTTTTCAATTAATTTCTTGTCCTCTGTATAAATCCAGCGTGCTACTGTATAACCCAACTGATTCATCAAGAGCTTGGCACCATATTCATTAAGCAAGCGATATTCTAAAACCTCTAACTGTAACACTCCAACAACGCCAATAACAAAGCTTTCCATACCCATGCCTTTTTCTTTAAACACTTGAATAGCGCCTTCTTGTGCCAATTGTGTAATGCCTTTTTCAAACTGTTTGCGCTTCATTGAATCTTTTGGCTGTACACGTGCAAAAATTTCCGGTGGGAAAACAGGGAAATCTTCAAATTGTATTTTCATGTTTTCATCGCAGATTGTATCACCAATACTGAAGATTCCAGGATCAAAAACACCAATAATATCACCTGGGTATGCTTTTTCCACTATTGTGCGTTCTTGAGCCAGAAATTGTTGTGGCTGAGAGAGTTTTATTACTTTTTTACTTTGCACATGATAAACAGACATACCTTTATCAAAAATTCCGGAACAAATACGCATAAAAGAAATACGATCACGATGGGCTGGGTTCATATTTGCTTGAATTTTAAAAATAAAAGCGGAAAATTCGGTATTTTCAGGAGCCAAAATATCCCCATTCTTCAAAGTTCGTGCTTGTGGTTTAGGAGAAAGCTCCAAGAATTTCTCTAAGAATCCTCTGACGCCAAAATTTGTCATAGCACTGCCAAAGAACATAGGTGTCAGTTCTCCACTATTAACTTTTGTCATATCGAACTTATCGCCGGCCATGTCTAATAGTTCAATGTCATTGCATAAGTTAGTGTAATTATCTTCCCCCAAAGCAGCAATAATTGCCGGATCTTCCAAACTGCCTGTGGTAGATTTTAATATTTTAGAACCATGTGTATTATCATTTTCAAAAAGTTCTATCTGTTTGTTAATACGATCATACACACCTAAATAATGGCCATCCAAACCAATTGGCCAATTCATTGGATAAGCATGAATTCCAAGTACTTGTTCTAATTCATCCATAAGCTCAATAGGGGTTTTGCCATATCTATCCAATTTATTAACAAAAGTAAAAATTGGTAACTTACGTTTATGACAAACCCAAAATAATTTTTTAGTCTGTGGTTCTACACCTTTTGCTGCATCAATAAGCATTACAGCACTATCTGCTGCCATCAAAGTCCTATATGTGTCCTCACTGAAATCTTGGTGACCGGGAGTATCTAGGATATTTACCCTATAACCATCATAATCAAATTGTAACACACTGGAAGTAACAGAAATACCACGTTGTTTTTCAATTTCCATCCAATCGGAAACTGCGTGTTTATTACTCTTGCGTGATTTTACGGAGCCTGCTAAGTGAATAGCACCACCATAAAGTAATAGTTTTTCTGTTAATGTTGTTTTACCGGCATCAGGATGAGAAATAATAGCGAAAGTCCTGCGCTTATCAATCTTATTAAAAAAATCTTGCATTAAATAAAATCCCCCTATTTTAACCTTTTTGTACTTGATACATTTTAAAAGAAATCATAATTTGTTCAACTATATACTCTGGCAAAGGTTTTTCAGTTTCCAACCGTCCTTGCATATTAAACCGAAAAGCAATATTTTCATACTTCTCTCCGCCATATGTTTCGCAAGAAAAAGTTGTTCGCATAAATTCATCCTGAAATTGACAAGTTTTCAAGGTATTTTTCTTGCGTTCAAGATCCCAAGCATTATAAAGAGAAAAAAGCTTTTTTTGTGCTTCTTTTGGTAAATCTTGCCCTGTGACCAGAACAATATCTTCTAGGGCCGTGCAATCTAAGTCCCTAAGAACTTCACCATTTTTTAAAGTAATTGTTACATACTGAGAATAATCTTTTTCCGTAAAAATTGCTTCTTTAATTTGCCACCGTTTTTGCCAAGTGTCTATGCAATCCTGACATAAAAGCTTAGCATCTTGCAAGCTGTTAGCACCGGAAAAATCTTCCAAGTAATAGAGCTTGCTTAAGGGTTTGAAAGTTTTTTTGCAGTGACTGCATATAAGGTCAATACTTCTAATCACTAAAAATCACCATCTTCTAATTTTTCTGTATACAACTAATTAGTATATAGGATTATAAGAGTTATTACAAGAAAATACAGTAAGCAAAAAAAATGTCGCAAAGAATAATCTCTGCGGCATTCATAACATCTATAATTGGTCGGAGCGACTAGATTTGAACTAGCGACCTCTTCCACCCCAAGGAAGCGCTCTACCAAGCTGAGCCACGCCCCGAACACGAGTATTATTGTAACTTTTTTTGCATGAACTGTCAATGACTTTAACAAAAAAGCTACCAAAAATGGTAGCTTTTGTTATAGTATTTTTGCACCATCAGCGTCAATATTTAAAACATGGTACACAGCTTCCATTCCCTTAGAAGCTAAGGCCTCTACCATGGCCCTGCCGATTTCATCTGTATTGCTAGTAACAGGAGCATAAGCCATAAGCGTTGAACCTGCTCCTGAAATAATAGCATTATAAGCACCTTTTGCTTTTGCCGCAGCAAAAGCTTCGTGCATGCCTGGAATAAGTTCTGCCCTATATGGTTGATGTAATTTATCTTCTAGAGCCGCAGGCAGGTATTTATATTCGCCACTCATAAGTGACCCTATTAAAAGTGCGGCGCGGCTTGCATTAAAAACAGCGTCACCATGAGGTACTTGCGAAGGTATAGCCGCTCTAGCTCTAGCTGTAGATAGTGGCATTGCAGGCACTACTGCTACCAGTTTGAATTTTTTTGCAGGTACAAAGCAAAAAGAATGGGCAATCTTATCTACCATGTAGCTAATAGTAAATCCGCCTAAAAGCGCCGGTGCAACATTATCAGGATGACCTTCGATTTCGGTGGCCATGCCAACTAATTCATCTTTTGTTAATGTATTGCCTGTCATTTCGTTAGCAGCTACTAATCCGGCAACGATTGCAGTTGAGCTGCTGCCCAAACCTCTTGATAAAGGGATATTATTGCGCATATGTATCTTTAGACCAATCTCTTGATCTGTAATTTTATTCCAAACCTTGAAAAAAGAAACAAAGGCAAGATTGTTAGAAGTAGCAGTCAGCACATCATGCCCCTCACCATCTATTAATAGTTCCAGCCCACTTTTAATAACTTCATAAGTAAATGTGTTATACAAAGTGCAAGCTACTCCCAAGCAGTCAAAACCAGGACCGCAGTTAGCAGACGTGGCAGGAACTTTCACTATAACCGGCTCATCAGTTTTTATCATCGTATTTTACTCCAAGGACTCATCTTCAACGCGAATTACGCTGCATATTTTCTCTACTACCGGCAACCCTGCTAATGTTGCCAAGGCCATACGTAGATTATATTCAGAAACATCATAAGTAATAACTACAAGTTCGGAGAAGCCATCTACTTGACTCTTTTGTACAACATTTTTTAAGCTCACATTTTGTGCACCAAAGGCTGAAGCAATGGCGGCTAAAACACCAGGTTTGTCTAGTACAAGTAACCTAACATAGCAAGGAGAAGTAATATTTTCAATAGAACATAAATGCTTCTCTTCATAGCAAGTACAATTAATACGACCTGTACAATTGTGCACAATGTTTCTGGCTACATCTACAACATCACCACAAACAGCGCTGGCAGTTGGCATGCGTCCGGCCCCGCGACCCAAGAACATAGCATCTCCTACAACATCGCCATTAACATAAATTGCATTGTAGACATCATTAACGGTGGATAAAGGATGAATTTTGGGAAGCATAGTTGGGTGTACACGTACACTGATTCCATTCGTTTTGCTATTTTTAGCAATTGCTAATAGTTTAACTACATATCCTAATTCATCTGCATATTCAATATCACGCAAAGTCAATTTTTCGATACCCTCAATATAAACGTCATCCAATGTTATACGAGTGTTAAAAGCAATAGACGCCAAAATTACTAATTTGCGTGCAGCATCTAGTCCACCAATATCGGCAGTAGGATCAGATTCTGCATAGCCTAAGTCTTGTGCTTCTTTTAATACTTCATTAAAATCAACATGACTAGATGCCATTTTAGACAACATATAATTCGTGGTTCCATTTACAATGCCCATAATTGAATTAATTTTATTAGCGGCTAGGCATGACTTTAAAGGACGAATAATTGGAATACCACCTGCAACAGCAGCTTCAAACATGAAATCCACATTATTTTCTTCAGCCAAGGCAAATAATTCCTTACCATACTTAGCTAGAATGTCTTTATTGGCTGTTACTACATTTTTCTTGTTTGCTAAGGCCCTGGCAATGTATTCTTTTGCGGGGTCTTCTCTGCCAATAAGCTCAATAACAATGTCTATTTCAGGATCATCTAAAATATCATCTACATTATTGGTTACTACAAGACCAGCGTCTAACTCTGTAACCTTTTCAGGGCTACGAGTAAAAACTTTGACAATCCGTACGGGAACACCTACGCGTTTTTCTATTTCTTTTGCATTGTTTTTTAACACTAATATAACACCGCCACCCACAGTTCCAGCACCGAGCAGCCCTATTTTCACTTCATTATGCATTGTATTATTGCTCCTTGTATTTAGTCTACTTGTCCTAAAACTTCTAAGCGTTTCACACCTTCAATAAGGCGCAATTTATCTAATAAAGCCTCTAAATCAATAGTTAAGGACTTCGTTTCTATTGATATCGTTGTATTAGCTACACCCTGCAAAGGAATACCTTGATTAATAGTCATAATACTACCGGAATCCCCGGCAATAGTATTAAGAACACGTGATAAGACACCTGGTTTATGTTCTAAAAGCAATGACAAAGTAATAATCTTTTCCTTGCTGGCTTCATAAAACGGAAAGACATAATCTTTATATTTATAGTAGGCACTGCGACTCAAACCCACTTTTTCTACCGCTTCATTAACTGTTTTAAGTTCGCCTCGCTTTAAAATTTCCTTCACAACTATTGTTTTTTTGATAGCTTCCGGTAAGATTTCTTCTCTTACCAAATAAAAATTAGATTGCTTTTCTTCATTCATGTAAACAGCTCCTTATCCATTCAGTAAACATCTTTATCTATGTGTAGTAGACATTATAGCATAATATTACAAAAAAAACTACTATTCTTTCTTACCTTTTCTACTCATGAGATATTCCAGTGCTTCATGCACAGATTTTTCTTTGAATAAAACTAAATATAATTGAGTGACTATAGGCATTTCAACGTTTTGTTTTTCAGCCAATGCGTATACAACTTCTGCCGTATTTATTCCCTCAATGACCATATTGGTAGTACTATAAATTTCTTTTAGGGTTTTTCCATGAGCCAGCGCCTCACCTGCTCGCCTATTTCTACTTTGCGTACTAGTACAAGTTGCAACTAAATCTCCAATACCGGCTAATCCATAAAAAGTATCTTGTTGTGCACCTAATTTCATACCCAATCTTGTTATTTCTGCCAATCCGCGTGTTATTAGCGCTGCCTGGCAGTTTTCTCCAAAATTCATTCCCGACATCATTCCACTTACTAATGCCATAGTATTTTTTAAACAACCACATATTTCCACCCCATCAACATCTTCGGAAATATATGGTCTAAAATAATTGTTAATAAACATACTCTGTAACTTTTTAGCTATTGCTAAGTTCCCACATGCTATAACAGTAGCTCCAGGTTGTCGTTTTGCTAGCTCACCTGCCAAATTAGGCCCTGATAATACCGCGATAGTTTCAGCGTTTGGAAGATATGTACTAATTATTTGGCTCATACGCATACCAAGTTTAGTATCAAAACCTTTAGTGCAAGAGAGTATTATTTTATTAGAGCAACTATCTAAGGCAGCAACTTGTTTGCAAAGGTCTTTCATTACTCCTGATGGAACGACAAAAACGAGCACTTCGGCTCGCTTTATGGCAGTCTCTAAATTATTTGTGATTGTAATAGTGGGAGCTAATATTAAATTTGGTAGATAATCAGTATTACATCGACTAGATGCAATCCTTTCAGCCTTAGCATAGTCACGCACCCACAAAGTAACATCATGTCCATTATCATCAAGGATTTGTGCCAAAACTGTTCCCCAACTGCCGGCACCAATAACGGAAACTTTCAAAGACAACACCGCCCTTTATTTAGCAGAATTCTTTTTTATATCATCCATATTACCTTTTTTTATTTTCACTTCAGTCCCGCTGATTAAGCGCTTTATATTTTCATAGTGCCTAATTATAACGAAAACACATGCAGCAGTAGCAAAACCAACTAGTTCCCCTGGGTATCCCCTATAATAGGAAGCAATAGGTGTTAAAAAAGCTGCAAGTACTGATGCTAATGATACATACTTAGTTACAAAAACAATAGCTAACCACACCGTAAAGGCGAAGATAGAAACATCAGGCATAAAATACAAAATAAGCCCTAGTCCGGTTGCTACGCCTCTTCCACCTTTAAATCCTAAAAATAATGAATAATTATGTCCCAGCAAAACAGCAATAGCAGTAACTAATTCCAAATGTAGCTGAATACCAAATAAATAATTCACTAATATTACAGCCAAAATGCCTTTAAACATGTCTCCTAAAAGTACAAAAGAAGCCATACGGGCACCAACAGTTCTAAAAACATTGGTAGTCCCGATATTTTTGCTTCCATAGTCTCTAATGTCTATACCACAAATAATTTTCACAAAGACAAATCCACAAGGGATTGAGCCCAATACATATCCAATTATAGCCGCTATAATGTAATTCATAATCTACTCCTACTCGTTTTCGTTTTTGCCTCGAATTATTAAATGAATAGGTGTTCCTTCAAAACCAAAGGATTCACGTAATTTATTTTCCAAATATCTCTCGTATGAGAAATGCATAATCTCCGGTTCATTAACAAAAATAACAAAGGTTGGTGGTTTAATTTTAACCTGAGTAGCATACAATATCTTCAAGCGTTTGCCCTTTTCTGCCGGAGGTGCACTTATAGCAACTGCATCCGTTATAACTTGGTTCAAAACAGAAGTTGAAATACGCATTGCATTTTGCTCTGCCACAAACTTTATTACTTCAGGCAACCTGTGAATACGCTGTTGAGTTAGTGCGGAAACATAAACAACCGGAACATACTGCATAAAGATAAGCTCTTTGCGCAACATTTCTGTAAAGCGTAAAGTTGAAGTATTATCTTTTTCATATAAATCCCATTTATTAACAACTAAGACAATGCCCTTGCCTGCTTCATGAGCATAACCGGCAATTTTTTTATCCTGCTCGGTAACCCCTTCGACGGCATTAATGACAATAAGAACTACATCTGAACGATCTACAGCACGTAAAGCACGAATGATACTGTATCTTTCTATTGGTTCATCAATTTTGCCTTTTCGACGCATTCCTGCCGTATCAATAAACAGAAAGTTCTGTCCATCTGTAGTAACAGGCGTATCAATTGCGTCTCTGGTTGTTCCGGCAATGTCACTAACAATGGAGCGTGTTTCTCCTACTAAAGTATTGAAAATAGATGATTTTCCTACGTTTGGACGTCCAATAATAGCTACTTTAATAACATCTTCCTCTACTTCTCCGGATGAAGCGTCAACTGGGAATTTGGCTACAATGGCATCCAATAAATCACCTAAATTAATGTGATTTGCTGCGGAAATTGGAATTGGTTCGCCAATTCCTAAATTGTAAAAATCGTAAATTTCTATTTCTTGCTTTGGTGTATCTGCCTTATTAATGGCTAACACCACTTGTTTTTTAGACTGACGCAGCAATTTTGCTACCTCGGCATCTTCTGTGGTAATGCCACTACGTGCATCGCACACAAAAACAATGACATCTGCTTCAGCAATGGCAATCTGTGCCTGCTCTCTAATAGAAACGGCAATCTTATCATTGTTCATAAGCTCAATACCACCGGTATCAACCATCATGAATTCATTGTCTAACCACTCAGCATCAGCATATAAGCGGTCTCTGGTAACTCCGGGAGTGTCCTCAACGATAGATATTCTACTATTAACAAATATATTAAATAGTGTAGATTTACCAACATTAGGCCTGCCAACAATAGCAACTATTGGTTTACTCATTTAAACTTTCCTCACTCTCAATGATCAATTCCATCACGGGATTTAATCCCCGCAAAGAAGTAATGCTTTTTATTTTCCATATCAGTAATCAAATCGGCTATTTCCATAAGTTCTGCCGGTGCTCCACGTCCCGTGCAAATAACTTCTGTATGACCTAAATGTTCCTTAAGGAATTTCACTGTTTCCTTAACATCTAACAATTCATACGCCAAAGCAACATTTATTTCATCTAAAATTATTAAATCATATTTTTGCGAAGAAATGGCCCCTTTTGCTAGTGCCCAGCCATCTTTAAGCATTTGAACGTCAATAGGATCAGGGTCTTGAAAATTAACAAAGGTATCTCGGCCTACTTGTTTTAATTCAAAGCCAGGCAAAAATTTTGCCGCCATGAATTCTCCATAACCAGGATCATCTTTCATATATTGTATAACAAGAGTTTTAGCACCCCGGCCTGCTGCTCGAAAAGCGACACCTAGGGCAGCTGTGGTTTTCCCCTTGCCTGTTCCTGTATAAACTTGCAGTAACCCATAACCCTTCAAGTACAACACCTACTTGCTCAATATTTTTTTAAGTTCGACAGCATTTTTAGCTAAAATAACTTTATTCCCACATTGTTTCTTAAAATCTGTTAGGGACATGTCATCCAAAAACAATCTATCGCTGTTTAAAACAGTTTCCGGTAAAACTACAACTTCATGTAGAAAGCCTTTATCCTTTAATGTCTGCAAAATATCTCTGCCTGTTAAGAGCCCCGTTACATTGATAGTATCTCCAAAGAACCCATTAATTACAGGTAATAATTGATGTTTTGTACCGTAGGTATTATTAAATTCAGCTATCAAGGGTTCTAATAATTTCCCAGCTGCTTCTCCAACCGGAATAATAGCTCTCTTGCAAGAAGACTCAGCACTCACTTTAACGTTGCTTTTTGTCCATTCATCAATAAAGTTCCTGCTTAACCCTATCCCATTTTCAATTTGCGGGAATCCATCATAATATTCTGCCGGAGGTAATTCCACTTGTGCATTAACATAAAATTCATCGCCTAGATAAATAAATGAGCTGTTAAACTTATTACGACACTCTTTTTGCCACTTGCCCACTTCAGAAATAATTTGTTTTGCTTCCTCGGATGTGAATAATCTGAGCAGTGGCAAATTTTTTCTGTTTTTTGTTAAACCAACAGGTACTACCGCTAAGGTTTTAATTTTAGGATAGAATTCTAGCAAATCATTAAAGGTTTGTTGCAAAATTTTTCCATCGTTAAATCCAGGGCAAAGCACAACCTGTGTATGTATTTCAATACCGGCATCTGTAAGACGTTTAATATTTTTCAGAATTTCACCAGCATATTTGTTCTTCATCATATCTATTCGTACAGCCGGATTAGTAGCATGTACGGAAACATACAGCGGTGACATGTGATTTTTAATAATACGTTCATAATCGCTATCGCTCATATTAGTTAAAGTAACAAATCCACCATACAAAAACGACAACCGATAATCATCGTCACGCACATAAAGACTTTCCCGCAAGTCGGGTATCATTTGATCCACAAAACAAAATGTACATTTGTTATGACAACAGCAAACCTGGTCAAAAACTGCAGAATTAAATTCCAAACCTAAATCCTTATCCAGTTCTTTATTAATAAGCACCTTACGCGTGATGCCCATAACATCCTCAATAAGAAGCTCAACTTTGCTTTCTGCTAGCAAAAAGCTTAATTCAATTATATCTTTTGGTGCAATACCATTTACAGTACAAAGTTTTTCGCCTTTTTGGATACCTGCTAAGTCTCCTAAGCTTTCCGGTTGCACTGCAGAAATAAAACCTTTCATATATATCCCCTATCTGCAAGTTGTAACTAGTATTATAGCACGAATTTATCCGTTTTGACAAAAAAAAAGAGTGCAATAGCGATGCACCCTGGAAAAGCTATTTAATTTTCAAACTTTCAATGGCTTGAAAAGTATCTCCAGTAAAATATACAGACGTTTTGCCAATATCTTGTATACGCTCACTGGCAGTTAGGACCATAAGATCTCGTAAATCAGACTGAAGCCTGATTAAATAAGCACAACCAGCTTCTATGCTGCCTTCATTTAAAATCCTTAATAAATTTCCAGCCATAGCTACAGCGCTGGCACCTAGAGCAAATGCTTTTAAGCAATCTGATGCAGAACGTAAACCTCCGCTGGCTATTATACCGTTATTTTTTCCAAAAACCTGAACTGCTTCAAGCAAAGAAATAACAGTAGGAATACCCCAATCATTTAATTCATGATTAGTTTCTTTATATCTAGCGGCCTCAATCGCCGGAAAGTTCGTACCACCGGCTCCACCTATATCAATAATTCTAACACCGGCATTTACTAACGCCTTAACCTGTGTTCTCGCCATACCACAACCAGTTTCTTTGGCAATAACAGGGACAGTCAACTTGTTGCATATAGACTCAATAGCAGAAAGAAACCCGGAAAAATCACGATCACCTTCGGCCATAACCAATTCCTGCGCTACATTAAGATGTATTTGCAAAGCCTGTGCCTCTAACATATCTACGGCAGTTTTTGCTTCGTCAACAGTAGCCAAAGCACTTACATTGGCAAAAATTATACCATGTGGATTTTCTTTGCGGGCAATTCTGTAACTTTCCCAATTAGTGTTATCTATTATGGCACCATACTGAGAACCAACTGCCATGGCACAATGGGTTTCTCTGGCTATGATGGCAATTTTACGATTTATATCACTAAGTGCTTTTCCACCGCCGGTCATTGCATTAATAATAATCGGACGTTCTAACTGTATACCAGCTAAATTGGTAGCTAGATTAACAGCTTCCCTATTTAGCTCAGGTAAACAATTGTGCATTATATGAACATCTGAAAACCCGGTAGCAAGTGGACCGTCAGGCAGAGCCAAAGCATATTTTATATGATCAATTTTACGTGCTTCCCTGCTGTCCATCGCTACCTCCTGAAATTATTCTTCAGTGACGTTCAATTTTTTGCCAAGATCTTGTGTCAATTCCGGTGTTTCGTTAATGTATTGACTAACTTCTGCTTTTTCAGCATCTTCTTTAGCTTTTATTATGCTTAAGCCAACTTTTTTGTGTTTAGTATCAATATTAAGAACTTTTACTTTTACTTCTTCATCCAAATGCAAGACATCCTCAGGTTTTTCAATACGCTCAGCGGCAATTTCAGAAATATGCACCATGCCTTCAACTTTGTCGTTTATGTGCACAATGGCCCCAAAAGGTAAAAAGCGAACTACTTTGCCCGTTATTATATCACCTTCAGTAATAGAAGAGATAGCTGCTTGCCATGGATCTTTTTGTAAGTGTTTTATAGAAAGACTTACTCTAGCATTTTCTTTGTCAATGCTCTTTATATATACATCAACTTCTTGGCCCGGTTTGTATAAATCAGCAGGTTTAACACCTTTTTCCCAAGATAATTCAGAAACATGTACCAATCCTTGAAGATAAGGTGCTATTTCCACAAATAAGCCAAAATCTACTACGCTTTTAACAACACCTTTAACGGTAGAGCCTTCTTCTAAAGCAACTAAAGATGCTGCTTCGGCTTCCTTACGTTCAGCCATTTTAGCTGCTTTTTCTTCGCGATAAGCCTGGCTGCTAGCAAGTTTTTCTCTTTTTAAAACTTCCCTGCGGGAAAGAACCAAACGTTTCTTCTCAGGATTGAATTCCAAAACTTCAGCTTGCATATCCTTGCCTTCATAATCACGAATATTATCAACACGCTTTAAATCCAAATGTGAAGCAGGAATAAATCCTGTAACGCCGGCAACTGAAACAGTTAAGCCACCTTTAACAGCCTTTAGCCCCTTTACATCCAATACCTTGTTAGCTTCTAACATCTCAGGCAGTTTAGTCCAAACTTGGTCAGCAACTGCTTTGATTTTGGACATTACAACCAAACCATCTTGGTTTTCGCTGCCAATAACTTTAAGAACAACCTTGTCTCCCACATTAACTTCAGAAGCTAGTGTCTCTCTGGTTCCACCTAAAGCCCATTGGTCGAAAGCGACAGCTCCTTCACTTTGATAACCGAAGTCCACAACTACTTCTTCTCCCGTAATTGCTACCACGGTTGCCTCTACCACCATGCCGATGTGTAGATGCACACTTTCTTTTTCTTCCAACAAACTCTCCATTGTTTCCATATTAACCATAGCCTCCTTGATTATTTCCTGCGGCGTTGATGCGCCGGCAGTAATACCTAGTATATTTACATTTTCAAGCATTGCAGGACTTATTTCTTCCGCACTTTCAACATGGTAAGCTCTAGGGTTTATTTTTTTTACCACGTCAAGAAGATGCCTGGTATTCGCACTCTTATAGCCACCAAGAACAATAACAGCATCGGCTTCATTGGCCAATTTTTTTGCTGCGTCTTGCCGATCAGCTGTAGCAGTACAAATTGTTTTTTCAATTCGATAGTCACCCTGATGAGTAGTTAGCAACGCTGTCAAAACAGCATCCAGCTTATCTGCTTCAAAAGTCGTTTGGCTCACAACTCCATATGGTCCATTAGCCGGCAAGTTTTGAACTTCATTTGGTGTTTCCACCACGATAGATTTTTCCCCTGCCCACGCCTTGATGCTTTGAACTTCAGGATGATTTTTTTCGCCTACAATAATGACAAAGCGTCCTTCAGCAGCCAGTTGTTTAGCTGTTCTTTGAGCTTTGAGTACATGAGGGCAAGTTGCATCGATTATATGCAGCCCTTTTGTTTTAGCGCTTGCATAAACTTCGGGACCTACACCATGAGAACTTATAATAATTATATCTCCCTTAGCAAATTGGTCTATAGAAGCCTTGCAATCTACACCATTTTTTTTAAGGTCAGCTATAGCCCTAGGGTTATGTATCAGTTCACCTAGAGTTGCAACAACATTATTATACTCTTTTGCGGCGTCACGTGCAATCTTAACTGCACGTTTTACCCCGTAACAAAATCCACAATGTTCTGAGACTATAATTTTCATGCATTTCACCTATTATCTTCTAACATCTTTCCTATTTCCTTCATCATTATTTCAGTCATTTCTTGCAAAAGTTCCTTGTCAACCTCTCTGTCTTGAGGGAAATATATAGGTTTTCCAAAAATCACCTTTATTTTAGGCCAAAAAGATTTTTGCAACTTTAAATTGCTGCCAATAACAGCCGTTGGAACTATGGGGACTCTGAATTTACCTGCTAATCCCAAAGTACCTGAACCAGCATGACCAAGCTGACCGTTCTTGCTACGAGTCCCTTCAGGAAAAATCCCTAAAACTTTATTTGTTTTCAACAAATTCAACGCACATTTTATAGCATTTCGGTCAGAGGCACCTCTTTTTACAGGAAAGGCACCAAGTGATTTATAAATAGTTCCTAATATAGGCACAAAAAGCTCTTCTTTAGCCATAAAGCAGACTTTACGCGTAGACGCAGTTCCTACAAGAGGAGGATCTAACAAGCTGGCATGATTGCTAGCAATAATCAGTGGACCGGTCTTGGGAATATTTTCTCTGCCAATTATTTCCATGCGAAACAGTATTTTGAAAATAACATGAAAAAAAGCTTGTACAAAATGATACCACATTTTAGCTCACCTTACATAAGTGCAAAATATTATCAACAACAGTAGGAATATCTAAATTAGATGTATCTAAATAATGTGCATTTTCTGCGCAACGTAATGGAGAAATTTTACGCTCACTATCTAGCTTGTCTCTTATAGCGATCTCCTGTGCTAAAACCTCTAATTTAACATTTTGCCCTTTATTTTTTAATTCTAAATAACGTCTTTTTGCTCTTTCTTCCACACTTGCAGTCAAAAAAATTTTTACTTCCGCCTGGGGAAAAACAACCGTACCAATATCACGGCCATCCATAACTACCCCACCGCTAGCCCCCATTTTTCTTTGTGCACTAACCATAGCATCTCTAACGCCACCAACAGCAGAAATTTTAGATACATTATTTGTTACTGTGGTACTGCGAATTTCTTCGGTTACCTCTTTACTATCAATGTAAACACGATTAGAACCTTTTTCTGCCCGAAAAGTAATATCAATCTCTTGGGCAATTCGAGTAACTAATTCCTCATCAAACGGTTTATTAGCTGCCAAAAATTTCAATGTTACTGCACGATACATAGCTCCGGTATCAATATAAATATAGTTTAGTTTTTCGGCAACCATCTTTGCTATAGTACTTTTACCGGCACCTGCGGGACCATCGATGGCAATTACAGGTCTTATCATTGAATCACACCTCGTTTTTAGATATTGTAGCAGCGGCTGTACCAGCCGCAAACCCAGATGAAAAAGCTGCTTGTAAATTATACCCACCGGTAAAACCGTCTACATCAATTACTTCTCCAGCTAAAAACAAAGCTTTAACTAATTTGGATTCAAGTGTCTTAGGATTAATCTCTTTAGTAGAAACACCACCAGCTGTTACAATAGCTTCAGACAATGGTCTCGTGCCAACAATCGGCACAGAAAAATTTTTTATGGTTTCTACGAACTTCTTCCTTTGTTCTTTAGTTATTTGATTTATATCCTGATCTTGTTGCAAACAAGCAGCATCAATAATGACAGGAATCAGGCTCGAAGGCAATAAATCCTTTAAACCATTAGCTAACTTTTTGCGACTGTACAAAGCAAAATCTCGCTGCACCCTAGCATCAAGTTTTTCCAATGACAAAGCAGGTTTTAAATCTATAAATAAATCCAAAGGATATTTGCCATCTTTTTTGGCCTGAGCCACTACCTTGCTTAAAGAAAGTATAATAGGACCTGAAACGCCAAAATGAGTAAACAGCATTTCGCCAAATTCATGTCCCAAAACTTCATTTTTGTAAACGATAGAAGCCGTTACATTTCGTAAGGACAAACCTTGCAAAGTGCTAATATAATCCATCTCACATTCTAAGGGCACAAGTGAAGGTTTAAGAGGAACAATTGTGTGTCCTAACGCTTCCGCCATTTGATATCCGTCACCTGTTGAACCTGTACCAGGATAAGAAGCTCCACCGGTTGCTAGGACCACAGCATCTGCTAATTCAGAACTTTTATCTGTACACCTAACGCCTATTGCCTTACCATCGAGTACTAAAATCTCCTGCACAGTTTTTTTGGTTAATATCTTGCCACCGGCAAGATTAAAAATTTCTCTAAGTTTATCTACTACATCCATTGCACGATCAGAAACAGGAAACACACGTCCGCCACGTTCTACTTTTGTTTTAAGTCCGTGGGACTCCAAAAGCTCCACCATATCAATATTAGAAAATTGACTAAAGGCTCCATACAAAAAGCGCCCATTACCCGGTAGCTGCTTTATTAATTCTTGCGTAGTACAATCATTGGTAATATTGCAACGCCCCTTACCTGTTATTAGCAGCTTGCGTCCAATATTGGGCATTTTTTCGAAAATTATTACTTTTGCTCCTTGTTGCGCAGCCGCAATCCCTGCTAGCATTCCAGCAGCACCGCCACCTACAATTATTACTTTACACATTCATCCCCACAGCCTTTAACAATTCTTTTAACTCGCCATCAGTGAGTTCTCGATAATCTCCACGTCTTAAATCTTCTAAATTCAAATTAGCCATATGTGTTCTTTTAAGCTGACGTACAGGATACCCAATAAAATCACACATTCTCCGAATTTGACGATTACGTCCCTCATGAATTCTTATGGTAAAATTAGTAAGATTTTTTTCTGTATCGTAACCTAACAAAGTAACAACTGCCGGTGCCGTTAACCCATCATCAAGACGGACTCCCAAACGCAAAATATCCAACTTTTCTTGTGGTACAATTCCCGGAACAACAACATTATAGGTTTTATTTATTTCATTATGTGGGTGAGTTAGCTTTTGCGTTAATTCACCATCGTTAGTCAGCAAGAGCAATCCCTCAGTATTATAATCAAGTCGTCCTACCGGAAATAAGCGCTCAGGAATGTCACTTAATAAATCAGCTACCGTTTGACGACCCTGTGGATCAACCATAGTAGTTACAACTCCTCGTGGCTTATACATAAGAATGTACATCTTGTGTTCTTGTTTTAATCCTTTTCCATCCACGGTTATAAACGCTTTCGATCCAACTTTAGTTCCCAATTCTGTGACTGTCTTACCATTTACTTTAACTCTGCCTGCCAAAATAATTTTCTCACATTCGCGCCTTGAGGCTATTCCAGCAGCAGCCATAACCTTTTGTAATCTTTCCTCTTTAACTTCTATATTCTTAACTTCCATTATTTCCTCCTCTATACTTCCCTCTTAAGGGAAGGTGTCAATAACTTTTATATGTAATTGACGTAGGGTTATTATTTTTCCCAGTGTTTATTTATACATTATCATTTTAACATACCAAAGCCACTAAAACATACTTTTCAGCAAAAAAAATATCCAGACATCTGCGCACTATATAAATAATAATCGAAACCACAAAATAAAAACCGGAATCTTAGGACCCCGGTTTTATTTCTATTTTTTCTTGCTCCACATCTACATTTATTATATCTGTATCTGCAACTTTTGCTGAAGTATTATCTATTTCTAACTTTTCATCTTTTAATGGTAACAATTCCCCATCTGCGGAAAAAAGAGCCCCTTCTTGCAGTTCTTCAGCTTTGGCCTCCAATATTTCTTCTGGAATTTCAGGAAGATCATTTAATGTATTTAACCCAAAGGTAGTTAAAAACACATCTGTAGTTACATACAAAATAGGATGACCTAGTGCATCCTTACGGCCAGCTTCCGCAATAAGATTAGCGTCCAAAAGCGTATTAACTACGCCATCAACCTTAACCCCACGTATGGCTTCCATTTCAGAACGGGTCACAGGTTGTTTAAACGCGACAATGGCTAAGGTTTCCATAGCGGCATTAGAAAGTTTTACTTCTTGTTTATTAATAAGTTTGTGAATTGTGCCAATTAGCTCAGGTTTTGTTGTAAGCTGATATCCACCCGCCACCTTGCGCACAGTCAAACCTCTAGCTTCATTTTCATATTCTTGATTTAATTTTGTAAGTATATTTCTCACTTCTTCAAGCGTCAATCCCATTACAGAAGATATCTTATCGTCAGACAAAGGTTCTCCTGCCGCAAACAGCAGAGCTTCCAGCTGTCCAAGCATCTGTACTTCAAACATTTTTTACTCCTCCCGTAGAAATAAATATATGGGTGCGAAGGCTTCTTTTTGACGGATGCTAATTTTTTTCAAACGTAACAACTCTAATACAGCGAGAAAGGTTGCAATTTTTTCGCTGCGGTTTCCTACTTTATCAAGTGCTTTGCTAAAAGCAATGGCCTTACTGTTAAGATGCAGCAACGATATAATATCACTCATTTTATCTTGAACATGGAATTCCTGCCGCGCAATAATTTGAGTTGTAATATCCTCCTCAGCAATAAGTCCTGCTAAAGCCACCAATAAATCATTTAGAGTCATAGGTTTTATTTTACGACGAAAATTAGGCATATGCATTGGCGCTCTAGTGATGCACAAAGATGCTTGCGCCAAATTTTCTCGCAGCCTTGCAGCCAAATTTTTTACTCTGCGATATTCAACTAACATTTCTACCAACATTTGCCGAGGGTCAGTTTCGTCCTCTTCATCAGAAACTAGTTGCTTTGGTAAAAGCATCTTAGACTTTATTTGTAGTAAAGATGCGGCCATTAGCAAAAATTCGCTGGCCACTTCAATACTATATTCTTTCATTTCGTTAATATAGGCAATATATTGCCCTGTAATCGAAACGATAGGAATATCATATATATCTATTTTGTCTTTTTCTATAAGATGAATTAATAAATCTAAAGGTCCTTCAAAATCTTGGATATGGATCTTATAAATGCTCATAAATGCCCCGCTCTTAGTAAATATTCATTGCTTTCTTAATTTCAGTCATATTAGCCGTAGCAATAGCTTGAGCTCGTTTAGCACCGTAATCAAGTACTTCTTTAATGTATCCCGGTTTGTTTTTCAAATCTTCTCTGCGAGTGTGAATGTCAGCCAACAAAGAGTTCATCTTTTCTCCTAAACACTTTTTACATTGAACGCAACCTATTTCACCTGCACGGCATAAGCGTTCAATATTTGCAACTTCAGACTCGTTAAATGCCTTGTGGAAGGCAAAAACAATACAGACATCAGGATTGCCCTTATCAGTCTTCTTAATTCGCTTTGGATCGGTTATCATCATATTGATACGGTCCTGCATTTCTTTTGGACCTGCGCCAAAAGGAATAGTATTGCCGTAAGATTTACTCATTTTACGACCATCAATACCCGGCAGAACTTTTGATTTTGAAAAAACAGCATGCGGTTCCGGGAATAAATCAGTTTTGTAAAGATTATTAAATCTGCGCACCATTTCTCTAGTTAATTCCAAATGTGCGGATTGATCTTCACCTACAGGTACGGCTGTGGCTTTATAGAGCATAATATCAGCTGCCATAAGCACCGGATAGCCCAAGAAACCATAGGTGTTAATATCTTTACCCTGACTGCCAAGTTGTTGCAATTTATCTTTATAGGTCGGTACTCTTTCTAACCAAGACAAGGGTGTAGACATACCCAAAAGCAAAGAAAGTTCAGCATGTTCTTTTACATGTGATTGAATAAATATAATATTCTTTTCCGGGTCAAGACCTGCGCTCAACCAGTCAAGAGCCATTTCTTGAATATTTTCTTGTAATTTTGAAGTATCATCGTAGGAAGATGTTAAAGAATGCAAATCCACAATAGAGAAAATACATTCATAATCGTGTTGTAATTTTACCCAATTTTCTAATGCTCCCATATAATTTCCTAGATGAAAACGCCCTGAAGGCTGCATACCACTAAAAATACGATCTTTTACCATGTCACTTACCTCTTTTTTATTAGAATAATACACCTAAAACTAAATTTACTAGCCCCATATACAAAGTCACAAAAGGCGTGATAATAGTGCTAACTATACCTGTGAAACATATTGCTATTAAAATATACATGCTATAGGGAGCAATTGTTTGCTCATATGCATAGGCCCGTTGACTAGGCAGCAACGCCATCAGAATCTTTGACCCATCCAAAGGCGGGATTGGAATTAAATTAAAGAAAGCAAACCATACATTGTATAGTTGCAACCACCGCAAAAATTGATAAACTCCTTGTGATAAAAATCCTAGCTTACCAAGGAATAAAATCAAAAAAGTTGCCAGAAAACATAAAAGCAAATTTGCACCCGGACCTGCAAAAGCGACTTTCATAATATCTTGTTTGTAGTTTTTGTAATACGAAGGATTAATACCTACAGGTTTAGCCCAGCCAAACCCAACCAAAATAAGCATTATAGCTCCCAGAAAATCTAAATGAGCCAAGGGATTCATTGTCAAACGGCCTTCTAATTTAGGCGTAGGATCTCCTAAGGAATATGATACTTGTCCATGAGCATATTCATGGACAGTTATGGCAATAAGTAATGCCGGGATGCGAAAAATAATTCCAGAATCTAAACTTAACATACTTACCTCCATCTAATAACTAAACTATTTAAGTTGTTACAAAAGGCCCATATACCTCATATAAAAACAAACGTGAAATAGTTAATTTTTTAATTTTCTAAAATGTATACACACCATTATACAGGATTTAGTGGTAAAAGTAAAAGAAAAGGCTGATATTCCGTAGAACATCAACCCTTTAGACAGTTTTTATTTTCCTGTGAACTTTGGTGCCCGCTTTTCTTTAAAAGCCGCTATCCCTTCAGCACAATCTGCTGAACTTAAGCACAATGGCTGAACTGTCGCTTCGGTAAATAGTACATCACTTAGCTCCATATTAGTCTTGTTCAAAATTTCCTTAATAAGGCCTAACGCAATAGGGGCAGATGCCACCAGCCTCTGAGCCATAAGCTCAGTCGTTTCTTGCAAGGTTTCCGCTGAACATAAATGGTTAATCATACCAAGTTTCTCTGCTTCCTCTGCACTTATAATATCGGCCGTAAACATAAGCTCTTTGGCTTTATGAATACCAACTGTTTTAGGAAGAAAATAAAATCCCCCACAATCAGGAACCAATCCAACTTTAGAAAAACTTTGGGCAAAGCGTGCTGATTTAGAAGCGTATACCAAATCACATGCTAACATAAGATTGGCTCCTGCCCCGGCTGCTACGCCGTTAACCATAGCAATAATTGGTTTGGGAATAGTTGTTATTTTTTGTACCAGCCGCCCTACTTTTTCAATAAATGCTTTTTGAGCTGTAGGACACGCTAATGTTTCCAAGTACGTTAAATCTCCTCCTGCACAAAAAGCCTTACCCTCCCCTGTAATAATTGCAACCCTAACTTCGCTGTCAGAAGTTACTTTGTCGAGAGCTTGGTGTAATTGTTCCACTAAGGTATCGTTGAAAGAATTTAAACTTTTAGGTCTATTTAACCTAATCCATGCCAGCCCGTCTTTTTTCTCATAAATTACATCCATATACATATACGCCTCCTTAAGAATATATATTTACTGCATTTAATACGGAGCATTACACTGCTTATTTTGCTTTCAATTCCAGCACCACTAATTCCGGGTTAGAACCCAATCGCATCGGAACCCCCCAAAGTCCATAACCGCTAGTTACATACGCAACCATATTACCAAATTGCCCACGCCCATAGCTCAAAGCATACATAAATTTTACGACAAGATTATTGGGAAATACCTGACCCTCATGAGTATGCCCTGATAGATATAAATCATATCCCAAAGCTGCAGCTTTTTCCATTCTGCGCGGCTGATGATCTACAACTATGGCAAATTCATGAGCATTTCCTTTGCTTAAAAGTTTTAGACTACTATCACTCTTGTTATTAGAGTAATCGTCTAACCCTGCTAATTTAATTTTACCAATATGCACCGCTTGATTACGCAAAATATTTACATTTAAGGCTTCCAAGGCCGTTATTTCCAATTTTGTATTTGCCGTAAAATAATCGTGATTTCCCAAAACTGCGTAGGTTCCATATTTGCTGTGCAAGTTACCTAGTGGTTTATAACTGCCTGTTGCCTCTACATAATCCCACTGGTCATCAATAATGTCTCCGCCAATAATAACAACATCAGGATGCTCTTTATTAATACGTTCAACTAAGTCTTCACAATAGTCTTTACCCAATAATCTGCCCAAATGCAAATCGCTAACATATAGTATGGTCATTGGCGAAGATAATTTATTGGAAATAATCGTTTCATGAATAACTCGCGGGTTATTTGCATTACTCGTACCGTAAATACAAGCGATTAATACTACCATTAACATAACTAAAATAAATTTTTTACAATAACGACTAATGTCACAGTTAGCAAAGAACCGCACGAGCATTAACAATAAAAACCATAAAATTATAATTAAAAAAGAGTAAAAAGTAAAAATCAGCCAATAACCGGAAACCAATGTCCACGCTCTAACAAGAGACAAAGGCCAAGTAGGAGGAAAAGAACGAGTTACCAGAAACGAACAAGAAAGTATTATCCATAATATCAAACAAGGATAACTACGTAAACTAGGAAATACTCGCCGATAAAAGAAGTATGGCAGTATCGTACAAAATGTAAGAATTAACGCAAAAACTAAAAATAACGTCATGCCTTCTCTCCTTCCAGCCATAGCTCTATTAATGGGCTAGCGTATCTGCCTATCTTATCATATGTACCAATCGTTGGATGAACACCATCTAAATACGCAGAAGATAACTCCATACGGTTAAAACCAATAGCCGGCTGCCAATCAAATATCTGGCAGGCAGTGCTAAATTGAGCACAAAATTTTTCACGCAATTCTTCTATTTTTCTATTCAAAGAAGCTTCTGCCGTAAGCCATGGCAAAACAAGGGCAAAAATATAACCTTGACCATTGGCCCACATAATAGCTTGTTCAACATCACCTATTACAAACTTAATGGGACGGTTTTGTAGAACGTCATTTGCACCACCAAGAAACATAATGTGTTTCACTTCAGGTTTCAGTGCGCTACGCTTCATATTAGCAAAAATATCATCACAAGTGGCACCGCATTCCCCGTAATTGAGCAATATAATATCAGTGTTCAACTTATGAACTCTTGTCAGCCAAGATTGTTCTTTCCCAAAAGGAAAACCATATATAAGAGAATCACCAAAACAAGCGATAGTATTTTTCATTATAACACCCATAAAAAGGGCCAAAATGCCGCAGCAAATTGACCCCATCAAATTTATTTCTTATTGTTAAGTAACCCTTCACGCAAGTATTCATTAAGAATACGCACATGAGTTCCCTTCATTCCCAAGGATTCGGTTTCCAATACCCCTGCACTTTCAAACTTACGCAAAGCATTAACTATGACAGACCTGGTGATTCCAGCACGGTCAGCTATTTTACTGGCAACCAAAAGGCCTTCATTTCCCTGAAGTGCATTTAATATCTCTGTAATGGCTTCAAGTTCTGAGTATGATAAATTTGAAAATGCAATTTGCACCATAGCTTTTTTACGGGCAGCGTCCTCAATATTCAAAGCTTTGTAATGTAATAGTTGTACTCCTATTACTGTGGACGCATACTCTGAAAGCAGTAAATCCCCATCATCAAATTCTTTTTCAAATTTAGCTAGAATTAATGTTCCCAAACGTACACCATTACCAAAAATAGGTACAATGGTAGTATATTTACTTTCAAAAATACAGGGAGTTCCTTCACTAAAAGCACACAATTGCTTATGCAACGTATGATTAGGAGAAGTTTCTTTTATATTGCTAATCCACTTCATGTAAGAGGGCGGGAAAAGGCCCTTTTCTAAAACACTTTTAAGCATTATTTCACATTCAAAGTCACCAAGCAGTGCATATCCTAGCACTTTACCGTCATTGGAAACAATATAAATATTTGACTTAATAACATCTCTTAGTACATCGGCCATTTCTTCATAGCTTAGCACTTCTGAGTTTTGCAGCAATCTGTTAATAAAACGAGTTTTTTCCAATAAATCAAGCATCTCTCCACTCCCTTTGTTTTATGCCCTGGGATGATTCTTCTCATACACCGTAGCTATTCTTTCTGTTGTTAAATGCGTATAAATCTGAGTAGTTGATAAACTAGCATGTCCTAAAAGCTCTTGTACCGCACGCAAGTCAGCACCATGCTCCAATAAATGTGTAGCAAAAGTATGCCGTATTGTATGTGGACTAATATGTTTTTGCAATGATAAGCTTAAAACATTTTTATCTAAAATGCGTCTTACACTACGGTCTGTTAGAGGTGTACCTCGGTTGTTTACAAAGACCATATCGTGTTCTTTGGTAGAAAATTTACACATTAATTTTTTTCGACTATTCATAAAATAATTCTCTAGGGCATTAACCGCTGTATGTCCTAAAGGAACCAACCGTTCTTTATTTCCTTTTCCTAAAAGCAAAACATATTGGTTAGCTAAATCAATACGCGATCGTGTTAACCCAACTAGTTCAGAAACACGGCAGCCGGTGGCATACAACACTTCTAAAATTGCTTGGTCACGCAACCCAAGAATACTGCCATCAGGCTGTTTTAGCAGCTCATTAATTTCAAATTCTTCTAAAAAGATTGGCAACTTTTTATCTAGTTTTGGTGTTCTAATTTTTACAAAGGGATTGGTCTTAACTACATTTTCTCGCAATAAAAATTTATAAAATGACCGTAGACTCGATATACGTCTTGCAATGGTGCGACGGGCAAATTTACACTCATTTAGATGAGACAAATATGCTCTAATATCGAGGATTACTACTTCTTTCCAACATAAACTCTTCTTGCGTTTTAATAAAAAATCTTGGAAAAGTGCCATGTCCGCAGCGTAATTGCTTATAGTTAAAGCCGAACAATTCTTCTCAACATTAAGATAATTCAAAAATCCTGCTACCCATTTATCCATTACTTTTTTTTTAGTCATGGCATACCCCTTGCACTAATTTCCGACAATTTATCCTAACACAAGAGAAAAATTTTTACAAGCCATTAACAATTTCATTTAATGCATCTAATGCTCGTTGTGCTAAAACAGCATTTTTTTCTCTTTTTTTCATCCGTTTATGTTTTTCTAAAGGAGGAATTATTCCAAAATTAATGTTCATGGGTTGAAAATCTTTTACATTGGGATTACTAATATACTTTGCCAAGGCTCCATGAGCACTAACTTCCGGAAAATCTACGGGCTCTTTTCCTTGAACTATTCTGGCAACATTTATCCCTGCCATTAAACCTGAAGCTGCTGACTCTACATAACCCTCAACTCCGGTAACTTGACCTGCGAAATAAATATGTTCATTCTGCATTAGAGCAAAATGCTTGTTTAAAAGCACGGGTGAATTAATATAAGAGTTTTTGTGCATAACACCATAACGCACAAATTCAGCTTTTTCTAAACCTGGAATAAGTCCAAATACTCTCTTTTGCTCAGGCCATTTTAAATGGGTCTGAAATCCCACTATATTATAGAGAGTACCAGCTCCATTATCTTGACGCAATTGAACCACAGCATAAGCTTCTTGACCGGTTTTAGGATCAACCAAACCAACTGGTTTTAACGGGCCAAATCTCATAGTGTCCTCGCCACGCGCAGCCATTTCTTCAATAGGCATGCATCCTTCAAATACCATGCCTTTTTCAAAATCCTTTACCTGGGCAACTTCGGCATTGCACAATTCTTGCCAGAAAAATTTGTATTCCTCTTCTGTAAAAGGACAATTTAGGTAAGCTGCTTCCCCTTTATCATACCGTGATGCCTTATATACTTTACTGTAGTCCAAAGTATTAGCTTGTACAATTGGTGCCGCAGCATCAAAAAAGTGAAAATAATCCGCATGAACTAATTCTTTAATTGCTAAGGATAGCGCTTCAGAGGTTAATGGTCCCGTGGCAACAATAACATAATCTTCAGCAGGAAAGGTTAGTTCCTTTACTTCCTCGGTGACAACCGTCACTAGAGGATGATTTTTTATGATATTTGTGATTGCGAGTGCAAAACCTTCTCTGTCCACTGCCAAGGCACCGCCGGCAGGTACTTGGTATTCGTCAGCCATAGAAATGATTAAAGAATCTAATCTGCGCATTTCTTCTTTTAGTAAACCAACAGCATTTTCAACATTATTGGCCCGCAACGAGTTACTGCACACAAGTTCGCCGAAAAAATCGGTTTTGTGTGCAGCACTGCGGGTTACGGGACGCATTTCGTGCAAGGTTACAGGGACTTGACGACTAATTAACTGCCAAACTGCCTCGCATCCAGCAAGTCCTCCACCGATTACATGAATAGTCATCTTATACCTCTTTATCTTTTTTCTTCTTAGTTGAGTTAAGTTCGCACTCTTCGTTGCTACAATGTACAAGTTTTTTCCCTAAACGATCAGTACGTTCTACTTGAATGCTTCCACATTTGGGGCAAGTACTGTCTAAAGGCTTATCCCAAGAGGTGAAATGACATTTAGGATAATTGGAGCAACCATAAAATATGCGTCTGGTTTTGCTCTTGCGTTCAATTATATCCCCGCCACATTCCGGACATTTAACACCTATTTTATTTAAAATAGGCTTAGTGTTGCGACAATCAGGGAAACCTGGACAAGCCAAGAATTTTCCATGCCGCCCGTCTTTAACCACCAACATACGTCCGCATTTTTCGCAGGGTATATCTGTAACAATAACAGGAAGCTCAACAATAGGAATTTCTTTATCAGCAATATCCAAGGCTTTAGCAAAAGGACCATAAAACTCTGCTAAAACTTCATTCTTATCTGCTTTGTGCTCACCAACCGCATCCAGTTCATTCTCTAAATGCGCACTAAAAGGTACATCAATAAAATCTTTGAAATACTGTATTAGTAAATCGTGTGTTACAACGCCCAAATCAGTGGGCATTAGTTTTTTACCATCTTTAGCAATATAGCCACGAGCTAAAATCGTTTGAATTATCGGAGAATAGGTACTTGGTCTACCAATGCCTTTGTCTTCTAATTCTTTAACTAATGTTGCTTCTGTAAAATATGCAGGTGGTTCTGTGAAATGTTGCACAGCGTCATTAACTTTTGCAACCTCCAAATTTACCCCTATCTTTAAATGAGGAACTTTTTTTGTTTTCTCTTCCGCAACTTCTTTTTTATCACTAAGTTTCAAGAAACCGTCAAATTTTATAGTAGAGCCACTGGCACGCAATTCGTATTTTCCTCCGGAAATAACTAATGCAGTTACTTCTGAAACTGAGTTGGACATTTGGCTAGCTACACCGCGATTCCAGATCAAAGAATAAAGTTTTAGTTGATCTTTAGTCAAAAAAGCGGCAATAGAATATGGCGTGCGCAATACCGATGTAGGGCGAATAGCTTCATGAGCTTCTTGGGCATTTTTTTTGCTGCTAAAAACATTGATTTTAGCAGGAACATAGCTTTTTCCATATTCTGCTTCAACATAATTTCTAATTTCAGCAATCGCGGAATCCGCCAAGTGCACAGAATCTGTTCTCATATAGGTAATAAGACCAACAGAGCCTTCTTTGCCTACATTAACACCTTCGTAAAGTTGCTGGGCAACCATCATAGTCTTTTTTGTGGTGAAATTAAGCTTGCGTACAGCTTCCTGCTGTAAACTGCTAGTAGTAAATGGAGCTGCTGCTTTGCGCTCACGATCTTTTACCGAACTATCTTTAACTTGATACGTAGCTGCTTTTAAATCTTTAACAACTTTAGCGGCCTCGGACTTATTTTTAATAACTAATTTCTTGCCACTAATTTTAGTAACTTCAGCCTCAAATTTTGTAGCCTTACCTTTTTCATGTAAAGTTACTGATGTTGTCCAATACTCTTCAGAAATAAAACTATCTATTTCTTTTTGGCGATCACAAATTATTTTTACAGCAACAGATTGAACTCTGCCGGCGCTTAAGCCCTTGCGAACTTTTCTCCATAATAAGGGGCTAAGTTTATAACCAACAATACGATCTAAAATGCGACGGGCTTGTTGTGCATCAACTTTATCCATGTCAATTGCCTGAGGATGTTTAAGAGCCTCTTTTATGGCTTTCGAAGTTATTTCGTGAAATTCAATGCGACATTTGTCTTTGGGATCAACACCCAAAATATGACCTAAATGCCACGCTATTGCTTCCCCTTCGCGATCAGGGTCAGTCGCTAAATATATTTTGTCAGCTTTTTTAGCTAAGGAACGCAATTCTTTAATTAAGTCACCTTTGCCTCTAATATTTATGTATTTAGGTTCGAAATTCTCCTCAATGTTGACACCAAACTGACTCTTTGGCAAATCGCGTAAATGTCCCATGGAAGCACGCACAGTATAATTTTTACCTAAAAATTTCTCAATGGTCTTGGATTTAGTCGGGGACTCCACTATCACCAAATTTTTCGTCATGAAATATCCTCCTTAAATACGCATATATCTTTGACCTGGTTGTTGCTGAACCAATCCACCTATTTGGAGATTGAGTAAAACATTACTAACATTTGCCAACGTCATTTCGGAATTTATCACTATCTCCTCTAGCGTCAAAGATTCACCAGGGGCCATAGTTGACAATACTGCGTTAGCTTCTTCTGCGTCTTGTGTCGTAAGAACATTAAATAAATTAGCATTTTCTATTTTAAGCGGTTTATTAGTTTTCCGGACAAGACCATAATCTTCTAAAATCTCTGTAGGGCTATCGACTAGCATAGCACCTTCTTTAATAAGATTATTGGTTCCCTTACTTGTAGAAGAGTATATGTTGCCAGGGACGCAATAAACCTCTCTGTTTTCCTCTAAAGCCATATCAGCAGTAATCATAGCTCCACTTCTTTGTGCAGCCTCAACAACCAAAACCCCTCTGCACATTCCTACAATGATACGATTACGCATAGGGAAATGCCTTGGCAACGGTTCCACGCCTGGGGCAAATTCAGAAATAATAGCACCTGTTTCCAGTATGGATGCAAATATCTTACTATTATTGGCGGGATATAGCAAATCAATACCTGAACCTAAGACCGCAACAGTTGCCCCTTGCACCTTTAATGCACCTCTATGAGCGCAAGCATCAATACCTATAGCACCACCACTTACTATCACAATACCCTTCATTGCTAAGGTTGCAGCAAATTCCTCCGCAACCTTAATACCATAAGAAGTAGCTTTTCGTGAACCAACTATTGCTAGTAATTTTTTCCCCCGCGGTAATTTACCTCTTACATACAGAACCGCCGGTGGTGAAGTAATAGTCTTCAAAGCGTTAGGATAAATGGTCTCTTTGACAGAAATAATTTCTGTACCACTGCTTGCACAATACTCGGCTAGAAAATCAGGTAATGATTTTTTCCAATGAGAACTGTAATAATGTTTTAACTTTCCCTTAACGATTCCACTAGCAAAAACCTCGGCTAAAGATGCCTCATAGGCTTCTTTAGCCGAACCAAAATAATCAGCCAACTGAAACACTCTTTTTGGTGCCCCATAGCCTAAGGCCGAGGCCAAAGCGGCAAGATAATACTTTTCCATTGTGTCACCTCATACATTGCTAAATCTAAGCTGCGAATTTTTCTGCGTAAACAACCCATATTATAGAAGGAAGTTGCTCATAGGTCAAGTCCTTTAATCATTTTCTCTTAAAATAGCTTCTGCAATATAGTCTGCTGCCAGAGGTTTTCCCATTGCGCCTAAGAATATATTGTCAGCTCTGTCATATTCTCGTACAGCTCGTGCCACCTCAAAAGGTGTGCGTCCTATTTTAACTGCACCTATACTCTCCAAATAGCTGGCATTAGCCTCTTCTTGCCCCGGCAGTGGGTTATAAATAATGTATTTTACCCTAGTAGTCAAAGCTTCTGCTGCCGTTAGTCCACCTGCTTTTGTAACAAGATAATCTGCGCTATTCATTAATTCTGCCACAGAATCAATAAAACCAAACACTTTAACGTCAAAAGGTAAATGTCTTAGTTGCCTAGCTAAACCTACGTTTCTACCTGTTATAGCTACAAACTTTATAGTTGCATCATAATTATTAACTACAGCTGTAATGAGATCTTCCATAGGTAATATGCCATCACCACCACCCATAAGTAAACACACTCGTTCGTTCTTTTTCCAGCCAAATTTCATGCGTACATAATCACGATTATATTCTTCACGAAATTCTTTACGCACAGGTATGCCATAATAAAATACTTTCTGCCATTTTTTTATCTCTACATTTGGTTTGATATCCGCTGCAGCTAAAAAATAAGCATTCGTTCTATCACAAAGCCACCATTTATGTACAGTAAAATCAGTAACCACTGACGCTAAGAAAATTTTTGGATGTTCTTTCTTATATAAGTCAATAATACCTGCCGGTGTGGCATGTGTTGCTATGACTATGTCAGGGCGCACTTTCTTCAAAAACCCTGCAGCAAGTTGTGCTAAAAGTCTGTTAATTATGTTCCGCAGCCACAAAGATCCTGAAGGATTATTCCCCCATTTATATACAAAAGCATATGATTCAGGAAAAAATTTTAGTATTAAAAGATAAGATTTTAAAAACACCGTCCCTAGGATTTTAGGGAAAAAATCAAAAGCACTAGCTTGTGTAATTTTGCATTCCGGATATTTTAAAAAAGCTTCTTCCAAAGCTCTTGCCGCTAATTGATGTCCTGAACCAATAGGAGCAGATAAAATTAAAATGCTATGTTTAACAAGCGACATTTAAAACATCTCCCATTCATTTTTTACAAATAGCTTGCATATTAAGACGTATTTATTGTATCATAATTGTTAATCATTACAAGTTTTTATTTACGTATTAGCAATATGCAAATTACTGGAGGCACTACCATGACAAACAGATTACCCGTTTCACATTTCAATTTTCCTGTAGAAAAAATCAAAACCGGTTATTACAGTGATGCCTATTTTTTGCGTACAGAAGAGATTTTAAATTCTGATAATCACCACCCAAGAGTATTAATGCAAGTTTTCCAAAGAGAGACTCAAATTCTTTGTGGTATTGATGAAGTTATTGCCCTTATTAAGACTTGTGCTCACAATCCCGAAAATATTATTATTCATGCTCTGCATGATGGCGATACCATTGCTCCTTGGGAAACCTTGTTGACAATAGAAGGAGATTTAGCTGACTTTGCTCATTTAGAAACTATCTACTTGGGTATTTTAGCAAGACAAAGTCGTATTGCTACTAATGTCCGCAGAGTGGTAGAAGCTGCAAATGGTAAATCCGTTCTTTTCTTCCCTGCCCGTTATGATTCTTATGTTACCCAGGAAGAAGACGGCTATGCTGCCATGATTGGCGGAATTAAAGGCTTTTCCACAGATGCCAACGCAAAAGCGTCGGGCGGTGTCGGTTTAGGAACTATTCCTCATGCACTTATTGCAACATATAATGGTGACACAGTAGCAGCAACAGTTGCGTTTGATAAACATGTTGATCCTTCAATTGCACGTATAGCCTTAGTTGATTTTGACAATGATTGTGTAAATACTTCCCTTGCTGTAGCACGTAAATTAGGTAAAAAACTTGCAGGCGTAAGATTGGATACTTCAGGAAGTATGGTAGATAAAAGTATTGTGCCCATGATGGGTAATTTTGCCCCTACCGGTGTTTGTAAGGAATTAGTACAAAATGTACGTAGAGCGTTAGATGCAGAAGGTTTTGATTATGTAAAAATTATTGTTTCCGGTGGCTTTGATGCTAAAAAAGTTGCTGCTTTTGAAAAAGCTCAAATACCTGTTGACACTTATGCCGTAGGTAGTAGCTTTTTTGATGGCAACATAAATTTTACTGCTGACATTGTCTTATTAGATGGTAAACCTTGTGCTAAAGCTGGTCGTCAATACTTCCCCAACCCTAAACTAGAGTTAGTAAAATAATCAGCAAAGGCGCTATCGTAAATACGATGGCGCCATTTTCATAAAAACAGACAATTATTAACCAACTATAATTATGAAAGGTCTTGATATTGTGTCTCTTAATTCTACACCATCCGGTGAACGTATCCACATAGGTATTTTTGGTAAACGTAATGCCGGTAAATCCAGCGTCATTAACGCCTTAACAGGACAAGATTTAGCTATTGTCTCAGACATAAAAGGGACTACCACAGACCCCGTTTACAAAGCCATGGAACTCCTCCCCTTAGGCCCGGTTATGATAATAGACACACCAGGGCTTGATGACGAAGGTGACCTTGGTTTAAAACGTATTGAAAAAGCCTATCAAGTCCTTAACAAAACAGATATAGCACTCTTAGTCGTAGATGCCACAGTTGGTATAGGTCCTGAAGACCTGGCTATTCTGGCCCAGTTTCAAGCTAAAAAACTAAACTTTTTAGTTATTTTCAATAAATGTGACCTTATTACCCAAAGCCCAAACTGCCCAGCAGAATATATTCCTTATAGTGTGGAAATAAGCTCGTCTACTAGAAAAAATATTAATTATTTAAAAGAGAGGATTGCCCATATAGTCCCCTCTGACAATATGACCCTTAAAATTGTTGGAGACCTTTTAGAACCTGATGACTTTGTAGTTTTAGTAGTGCCTGTAGATTCAGCTGCTCCCAAGGGGCGCTTAATTTTACCGCAGCAACAAACTGTTCGTGACATATTGGAAGCTCATGCGGTTTCAATTGTTGTGCAAACGCCACAACTAAAACAAACACTAGCTTCCCTAGGGAAAAAAGCTAAAATGGTTATTACTGATAGCCAAGCCTTTGCGCAGGTTTCACAAGATACACCTGAAGATATAATCCTTACCTCTTTTTCCATTCTTTTTGCTCGTTATAAAGGCGACTTAGCTACAGCTGTAGCTGGTGCCAAATTGTTAGATAGTATTGAAGATGAGGATATAATTCTTATTTCTGAGGGCTGTACACATCATAGACAATGTGACGACATTGGCACTGTTAAACTGCCAAGTTGGATAAAAAACTATACAGGCAAAAGTCCTCACTTTGAATTCTCCAGTGGAACTGAATTTCCCAGAGATTTAAGTAAGTATAAGTTAGTTATTCATTGTGGTGCTTGCATGGTAAATGAAAAAGAGATGAAACACCGCATTGCACATGCACTGGAAGAAAAGGTCGCTATTACTAACTATGGTATAGCTATAGCATATATGCATGGTATTCTTCACCGTAGCTTGCAAGCTTTTCCTGAAATAGCGGCGTTAATTAAATAACTTTTTTGTATATATTAATGCAAAAACGTATATCTCATTTAGTGAGATATACGTTTTTTACTATATATGCTGTTTTTATACTTTGATAATACCGGAAAATAAGGCTTTATTTTTTTCTATCTGTCCTTGACTCCCCACTATACAAATGTAATTATCTTTTAAAACATCTTCAATTAACGGTGCCAATGCCCTAATATCATCAACTACGGTATTTATAATCTGCTCTCTGCTTTTTTGTCTGGACTCGTCAGAGATTCCTTTTAATTCTTGTTGCGCAGCTCTTACTAAATGCATGGAATTCGTAAGCGGCGTATCCAAAGAGCTAATGGTTCCAATAATATATTTGTCCATTTCCCTATCAGAAGCTGTAAAATTTTTTAAGAAAGCAGGCACATTTTTGTAGGTAGTCAGTGTTTCCGCCAATTTAGGATCACGATAAGAAGACAGATACATCCCACCATTACGATCAAATAACACGTTAGCGCCATAAGCACCGCCTTGAACCCTTATCTTAGTCCAAAGGTATTCATAGCGCAAAATAGTTTCCAGTACCTTCATTACGCCTGTATATTCGTACCCATGTGCCCGGTAATCTCCCCCTGCCACAACATACTGAACCTTACCTGCCGTAATAATCCCTTCATTGGTACCTGGTGCCGACAACTTATGCGCAACCTGTCCTGCATATGGAGAATGAGGTAATTTAGCTACAAAATCTTCGGCAGCTTTATCAACTGTCTCCCTTAGATATTCATCGCATGAATAGGCAAAAAGTTGTTTGTCTTTATGGAAAAATACAGGCAATAAGCTACGAAGTTTCTCTTGAATAATTATATATTCCGTGTCATAATTTTCTACCAATTTTTTCAAGAACATATAATAGCTTAATTGGTCGTACTCAGCAACTCTTGCCGCTTCGCCAAAATAAGAACCCAATCTAGTCACAGCAACATTTAGACCACGATTAAAAAAATTGCTGTCCCAGTCTGTTTTAACTTCATCTATTATTTCATGCAAGCGGTTTTTATCACTGAAATCTGTAGTTAATGTGATGTTTTCTAAAATTTTGAATAAATTACTCAAATTTTGTTCTAGTACTTTCGCCGTCAACGAAAAATTGAAAGTGTACTTTGACATATCATCACAATTAGAACTAGCAGCGGCTTGAAAGCCGATACCACCCGTATATTTATTGGTATAAGTAGATAATTCTTGGTAAGAAAAATCTCTAGTGTTCATTTTCCCCAAAACATCACTAAGCAAATATACATAGGGCAATAACTCTTTATCAATACCCGTCATATCAAAATACCAATTTACATATACTATTTTATTTGTAAAAGCCGGCAAATATAAAATTTTACGACTCCCACGTTCCTGTTTTTGCACTAATTCCTTTTCTATTTCCGTACGAATATCACTACGTTCTAAAATTGGAATAGAATTTAAATCCTCAGGAGAATTAACCGCAGCCTGAATTTCATGTAATTTTTTTGCTTGGTTTATGTGCAAAGCTACTTCTTCCGTGCTCATAGTATTTTTTAATGCAGCCATCTTTGCTAATTCTTCACTATGCTGCCGTTCTTCTTTACCCGGTTCTGGGCGTAGGGTCAGCAGCAGTTTATGAGTATTATCTAAAAGATAATTTTCTATGAGACTTTCGAAATAATTAGTTTTAAGTTTTTCTCGTAAAAATTTCAGTAGAGCATTTACTTGTAAAGCATCTACGGGGTCACCGCCATATAACCAATTTTCTAAGCAACTAAGACCATAAATCAAGCCTTTGGGATAAATTCCAAAATCTGCTTCGCGTAATTTAAACTCCATGGCATTTAAATGTGACTCTACTAGTTCTTTATCCAAACCATTTATAGTAATACTCTGTAAAGTTTTATATATTACTGAAATAAATTTATCTTTATTTTGTGGCTCTGCGCCACCGGCTTTAATAGAAAAAACCGGTTGCAATTGAGCCGTTGCAAAATCCCCTGAAATATCGCTGCCGATACCTGCAGCTAATAATGCCAGCCGCAAAGGAGCAGAATTTCCATCCAAAAGTACTGTGCATAATAAACGCAAAGCAGTTGTTGTTTGTTGATCAGTAGCTTTGCCTGTAACTATATTTAAGGACAAATAACTTTTATTTTCAACATTTTCATCCGGACCTATAGGGTACGTTGCTTCTACTTCGGTAGTACGTGCAAAAGTTTTTTGTAAAGGAATAGAAATTTTTAATTTACCTGTTTTAGGAAAAGCTTGTAAATATTCTTTATCTATATAGGCTAAAGTTTTTTCAATATTCATATCACCATACAAATAAATATAAGCGTTTTCCGGTCTATAATACGTTTCATGGAATTTTTTAAAAGCATCAAAAGTTAATTCCGGAATCGCAGAGGGCAAACCGCCTGATTCATAACCATAAGGAGAATCGGGAAATAGTCCCTTGTAACATTCATTTTCCTCTATAGCATCCGCAGAAGAGTACACACCCTTCATTTCGTTGTAAACTACTCCATTATAAGTTAAAGGTCCATCCTGTTTTTCAATTTCATAATGCCAACCTTCTTGAAATAAGGTATAGGGATTTTCATAAATTAGTGGATAAAATACCGCATCTAAATAAACGTCCATTAAATTTTGGAAATCCTTGTCATTTCTGCTTGCCACCGGGTAAACTGTTTTATCAGAATAAGTCATGGCATTTAAAAAAGTGTTCATAGAGCCTTTTACCAATTCTACAAAAGGTTCCTTTAAATGGTATTTGCGCGAACCGCATAGTACAGAATGTTCCATAATATGTGCTACACCTGTATTATCTTTGGAAGGCGTTCTAAAACCAATAGTAAATACTTTATTATCGTCTTCTGTCTGCAAGTATAAAAGTTGGGCACCGCTAAAAGCATGTTCCAACAAATATGCCTTAGCTTTAACATCAGGAACATCTGTGATTGCTTTAACTAAAAAACCTGAATAAACTTTATTCAATTCCAATGTCATATCTCTCACTCCCATGATAAAAAGAAGCTTGCGAATAAACACAAGCTTCTTTCAAAATTATTTGAAATATTTTACGCCTGCTTTTAAAATAGGCTGATCTTTGTTGCCCTTGATATTTTTCATAAGCCCAGTACTATAACGTTCTGTATGAGCCATCTTGCCAAAAACTCTGCCATCCGGGCTAGTAATACCCTCAATAGCATACATGGAACCGTTTGGATTATAGGGACTTTCCATAGTGGCCTTTCCAGTCAAATCAACATACTGCGTAGCAACCTGTCCATTGGCAAAAAGTTTTTTAATTTCTTCATCCGATGCAACAAATCTACCTTCCCCGTGTGATACAGCAATAGTATGGATGTCTCCAGGCTCCACCAAAGTCAACCATGGTGATTTATTAGAAATAATTTTTGTATCAACCATTTGCGAAACATGGCGGCCAATACTATTAAAAGTTAAAGTGGGTGCGGATTCCTTCATTGGCATAATCTTACCATATGGGACAAGTCCCAATTTTATCAAAGCCTGGAAACCGTTACAGATACCCAACATGAGGCCATCTCTATTTTCTAATAAATCTTTTATGGCTTCTTTTATCTTAGGATTTCTAAACATAGTAGCTATGAATTTACCTGACCCATCAGGTTCGTCACCAGCACTAAAACCACCCGGCAACATAACTATTTGTGCGTTATTAATCATTTTTACCATAGCCTCCACAGAATCACTAATGGCCTGTGCCGTTAAATTGCGCACAACAAAAGTTTCTGCCTTCGCTCCTGCATTCGTAAATGCCATGGCTGAATCATACTCACAATTAATACCTGGGAAAACAGGGATGAAAACACGAGGTTTGGCTATATTATAGGGAGCAGTCAGTGGTAACTTTGCATAATAAGGTTTTTGTTCAATACTCACATCACTTGCACTAACTGACATTTTCGCCGGGAAAATCTCAGCTAAAGTTTTTGTGTATGCCTCTTGAATATCAGCAAGAGCTATGTCAACTCCATTAATATCAATTGCAGATTTGTCATTTAATGTGCCTAAATTCAAGTAGTCTATATCTGCAAAAAATTCATCCGGATCCACATCTTTAGCCAATTCCAATAAAAACCCGCCTGGCTGCAAAATAAATAATCCTTCAATATGATTAAAAGGCTTTACAAAACTAAACCCTAAACCGTTTCCTAAACACATTACGGAAATTGCAGCCGCAATACCGCCTTCTTTAACAGTCCCGGCAGTTACTATTTTTTTCGCTAAAACAGCCTTATGCACAGCCTTTAAGTTTTTGCGTAATACGTCAAAATCTATAACTTCTTCTTCATTGCAAGGGCAATCTATAAAAATGACTCTATTCCCACTATTTTTAAATTCAGAGGAGATTGCGTTCTTATCGTCAACAATACCAACGGCAAAAGAAACAAGAGAGGGCGGAACATCTTTGTCCATAAAAGTACCGGACATACTGTCTTTACCACCAATAGCAGGCAGTTCCAAAGCATCCAGAGCAGTATAGGCACCTAACAAGGCACTAAAGGGTTGTCCCCAAGTATGTTCATTGTGCAGTTTAGGAAAATATTCCTGCAATGTTAGTCTCAGGCTAGAAGGATCTGCTCCCAAGGCCGTAGCACGACATACCGACTCTACAACCGCATACATACCACCATGATAAGGGCTCCAACACGCAACTTCCGGATGATAACCACAAGCCATAACTGAAGCAGCTGTAGTCTTGCCACTAGGCACGGGTATTCTTGCTACCATTCCTTCAGCAGGTGTTAGTTGGTGTACACCACCAAAAGGCATAATAACAGTGCCTTTACCAATCGTACTATCAAAACGTTCACTTAGGCCCTTTTCACTGCATACATTCAATCTATCTAAGTTAGCAAGCCAAGCTTTGGACAAAGATTTCTCCCCAACTACGCTGTCAGGTATTTTGCTGAAAGCACTTTTAGTAGTAATCTCATCAACTTCCACAGCAGTCTTTTGGGCAACACCATTAGTGTCCAAAAATGTTCTGGCTAAATCAACAATTTTTTCACCATGCCAATACATAACCAAACGCGGATTGTTAGACACTTCGGCAACAACAGTTGCTTCCATATTTTCTGCATCTGCGGCAGCAAGAAAAGCTTTTAGATCGCTGGCAGCAATAACTACTGCCATGCGTTCTTGTGATTCAGAAATGGCTAATTCAGTGCCATCTAATCCCTCATATTTTTTAGGAATTTTATCTAAATTAACAACTAGACCGGCAGTCAGTTCTCCAATAGCAACAGACACTCCGCCTGCTCCAAAATCATTGCACCTTTTAATCATTTTTGTTACTTTTGGATTGCGAAACAGTCTTTGAATTTTGCGCTCAGTGGGAGCATTACCTTTTTGTACTTCCGCACCACAACAAGCCAAAGATTCCACCGTATGTTCTTTGGAAGAACCTGTTGCTCCCCCACAGCCATCACGCCCGGTTTTGCCTCCTAAAAGCAAAATCAAATCCCCTGCTTCAGGCGTTTTACGAATAACTGCATCCTTGGGTGCCGCTCCAATAACAGCTCCTATTTCCATACGTTTCGCTACAAATTTATCGTGATAAAATTCTTGTACTGATCCTGTGGCCAAGCCAATTTGATTACCATAAGAGCTATAACCTGCCGCAGCACCTAATGTGATTTTTCTCTGAGGTAATTTCCCCGGTAAAGTTTTTTTGAAAGGTGTACGTGGATCGGCAGAGCCTGTTACGCGCATAGCCTGATATACGTAAGAGCGGCCTGACAATGGATCGCGTATAGCACCACCTAAACAGGTTGCCGCACCTCCAAAAGGTTCTATCTCTGTAGGATGGTTATGTGTTTCGTTTTTAAACATTACCAACCATTCTTCGACTTTTTTATCAACTGTAATAGGGACAACAATGCTGCAAGCATTAATTTCCTCAGAAACATCCAAATTCTCAAGTTTGCCTTGTTTCTTTAATTTTTTCATGCCTAAAACAGCTATATCCATTAAAGTAATTGGTCTGTCATTTTTTTTGCCATAAACAAATAGTCGATCTTTTTGATAGGCTTCGTAAGCTTTTTGTACTGGATTTGTAAAAAGGCTGTCAGCAACTTTAACATCTTGTATTTGTGTCATAAAAGTTGTGTGACGACAATGATCGGACCAATAAGTATCCAAAACTTTTATTTCCGTAATAGATGGTGAACGGTTTTCTGCTTTAAAATAGCTTTGGCAGAAGCATAAATCATCCAGGCTCATTGCCAAGCCACATTTTATACGAAAATCATCTATCTCTGTTTTTGTCATTTCATTAAATTTCGTAAGAATTTCTACAGGTTTTGGGTTTTCCCAAACCCCTTCCAATGTTTCGGGAATTCTAGCAGCCGCTTCTCTAGCTTCTACAGGATTAATACAATATTTCTTGATTTTAACAATATCGGCAGTTGTTAAATTTCCTTCTAAAACATAAACTTTCGCCGCAGCTACTACAGGACGCTCTTTTTGTGTAATCAATTGAATACACTGCTCCGCAAAGTCTTCTCTTTGGTCATATTGGCCAGGCAACAATTCTACTGCAAAAGAAACACTCTCTTTTTCCAAAGGCAGCGTATTTTCATGCACAATATCTACCGGAGGCTCAGAAAGGACCAATTGTTTTGCACCTTCAAATTCTTTTGCGTTTAAACCCGTTAAATCATAACGATTAATAATACGCAAGTTATGCAAATTTTTCATTCCTAAGCTATTTTGTAAATCTTGCAGTAACCCTCTTGCTTCAACAGCGTATTCTGGTTTCTTCTCTACAAAAATCCTTTTAATTTCTCCGCTCATAGCATCCTCCAGTTAAAAGTACTCATTAATAAAATTGTTTTTTACAGGAAATAATTTTTCTAATAAAACTATTATTGATTCTTTCTCTGCTAGGACTCTACTATTATTTAATAATTGCCTAACGTTAAAAGTACCAAAGTACAACTGTGTTAAAGTGCCAATATCCATAGTAACATCCGGTATTTCGGCACTATTGTCAAGCTGCAAGCCCTCAGGTGTAACCGTTATTTTTACTAAAACATTGTTTAATTGCATAAAGCTGTCGCGCACATACATAACAAAGGTTGTATTAGAACAATCCTTTGGTACTGGTAATAGCCTTAACGCTTCCCCTACGTTAATAATCCTAGCCATCATAAAGGGAGTGACTTCACCTGTATGGGCTTGATCTCTAAAATTAACATAAGACAAATCATCCGGAGCTGCCAGCCAATCTAATTCAGTATAAGCGCCCGCAAAACCTCTTGTATATTCCAGCAGACAATTTTTAGCCTGTCCTGTTGTAGTCATTAGTTCCCAAATTTTAATGGTCTTATTTTCTTTGCTATATATCATATAGCCTATTGCAGCTTTACCATCATAAACTACAACGACTTCTAAGTTATCTGCTGCCGAAGCCGCAAAATAATTATCCCAAACTCGTTCGTCACGTTCTACATAAGCATGATAATTAGACATAACGTCCCTGTAAATCTTCTTTAATTCATTTCTTGCCCCTAACAGTTCCAGTCGTTGCAGGTTCAGTGTAACATCTGTACAAACAACGCTTAGTGCATTTAATGGCATTTTATAACCATGCCTGTAATGAGTATAAGCGAACCCATAAGGTAGATAAACTCCAGCGTTAATTGGCATCAAAAGAGCAATTGACGTCCCAGCGGCTCGGAGCAAAGTAAAAGCTGTAGAAAGCAGTTCCCCGATGAGATGTTGTCCACGAAATACTGGATCAGTAGCAACTCCTACTATATAGGGCACTTCCATAGTTTTATTACGTAAAGAAATTGTATAAGGATTTAAATGCAGCATAGTAGCTAAATTCCCTTCTACATCAAAACCGCCAATTATTTTATTTTGTCTTAAACAATATTCAGAAAAATACCAAGAAAAAAAAGCGCTCTCTTTTTTTTCAAAGCAATAATCCCATAACTTTTCGATCTGCGGTAATGTATCTTTATTAATAAAACGAAAGTCCATAGTCTACCCCTTTTACTTAATTATAGTATTATATTTTTTTACCATAAACTCAGGATTATAAGATTCTTTAGCTTTGCGTAATCCTTCTTTTCCCATATCTTCTTCTCTATTGACATATTTAACATCAATCCAATTTTTTTGAATAAATTCTTGGTTGATTACCGTATATAAACCCCGTATATTAGGGTTAGCCTTTTCTACATGGACAATTACAAGCTCATCATTTTGTTTTTCGCCAAAAGTAAAAGCTTCCACTTCGCCATTAATACGAATTAAACCACCCTCAATATTTAAAACTTCGAAATTATTTAACGCCTCTTTTATAGCACAGAACTCACATTTAAGACTTTCATCCTCAGCCAATCTACTCTCGCACCACTTATCGCTAAAAGTAATACATTCATCTTTATTCGCAAGGGTAATTGGTTCATAAACGTAATCAGGATGTTCCTTCCTAAAAGAATTAACATGATTTTTTTTACCATGATATTTACGACCTGACAAAGTTGCCAATTTTTCTCGCAAATAAACGTAATCCCAATTATCTCGATCTTCTTGATATTCAGTTATATTTGGCAAGAAAGTCTTGAATCTCTCAATAGTCTCTTCATAAATACCATGAATTTCAAAAGGTTGACCTTGAAAGTATTCTTTTAGTGCGTCAATAACCAAAGGAAGATCTTCATCAATTCCACCAAATGCAGGCAAAACAAAGGTTACGTCATTTACCGTAACCTTAATAATCAGACACCCATGACTAATAGCCCAGAAAACATCATAACATTTACGCCAAATAAATAGCGTAGTAAAATTACATTCCGAACCATAATATTTCTTCTCGGAAAAATAGTCATCAAAAATAGGCTTGTCGTCTAAAGTAATATGTTTAAATTCTAAAATAAGATTTCTCTCCCTTGTTTTTTTCATTATAATGTTAGGTTTTAATTACTATGTTATTATACCAAAAAAGTAAGCGGTTGAACAGAAAAAGAATAATCATCCACCCGCATAGCGGGTGGTTTTTCCTTTTCGGGCATAGCCCTAAT
>VSSQ01000034.1_pt1 | contig 251116 bp, 216 predicted proteins | sample 4763081 | NCBI WGS metagenome assembly VSSQ01 (sample SAMN12137344, study PRJNA551015) | bioreactor metagenome | isolation source: SDC9 anaerobic chlorinated ethene degrading culture | place: USA: Knoxville, Tennesee | collected 2015-01-01 | reverse complement strand
AGCCTTACAGGCGCACATGAAAAACCCCCGGCTATGCCGGGGGATATTTATTGCACATGGCGGTCAGGGTGCTCCTTGGTGCTGCGCAAATGCGCAAACCTCCGGAATCATACGGTTCCGGAGGTTTGCTTTACGGAGGCTCGTTGCCCTTGACTGGGCTGTGCGGTGCGCTTGTAGCAGGTTACTTGTTGCCGGTAGCGCCGGACTGCACGGCATTGCCAGTGGCATTGGTTGCGCCAGGCATGCCAGCCATGCCGGGGCAGTTACCGGGGCCCATCATGCCGTTACCCATCATGCCATGTCCCATGCCGTGTCCGCCCATGCGGTGCCCCATGCCCCGGCCCATGCCGTGGCCAGCCATGAAGGGAATGCCCTTGTCAGACATCTGCTTGAGCATTTCGGCCTTGGCGCTGTACAGCTTGGCGTCGATTTCGCGCAGATCCTTCTGGGCGGCCTTGACGCGGGCGTCGTCGGGCTTGGCGCCAGCGGCGGCAAGGTTGTTCAGTTCAGCCATCTTGGAAAAGTGCTGCTGCATAGTGGGCTGTGTTTTTTCAACAAAACTCTGGTGGATCTGCTGCATGGTTTCAATCTGTTCGCTGGACAATCCCATGCCAGGGCCCATGCCATAACCCATGCCGGGGCCCATACCCATGCCCATGCCTGTGCCGGGACCCATGCCTGCGGGACCCCGGCCGTCGCCGTTCTGGGCGGAAGCAATGCCCGAAAGGCCGAGGAAGATGGCAAGGGTAAGGGCCGCGCCGCTGGTAACGATCTTGGAGGTCTTCATTGTAGTATTTCCTTTTAGTTTGATGGTAGTTGCGTGTTGGTTAGGTGATTATTTGATCTGGCTGACGGAAAGCTTATCGCCCGTAGCCATGACCGTGACCGTGGGGGCCGTGCGAGCCGGATTGACCGTTGCCGCACCATGAGGAACTGATCTGGGTATCTGCCGCGTTGGCGGCAGAGGCGTTTACCGCAAAAGCCAGCACCAGCGCCAGGGAAGCGAAAACAAGGGTAAGTTTGATAGAGTTCATGAATATTCTCCTTTTTATCTCGGCCTGCGCAGGGCAAGGCCGCTCAGATGGATTTTTTCAGTTTTTCGTATTCTTCAAGAGTGATTTCTCCAGAGGCCAGCCGTCTTTTGAGAATCGCCATGGAATCTGTATAATCCATGTTCTTTCTCTGCGACGGAAATATTCTGCTGATGAAAGCGACCGCAAGGGAAATAATCAGTATCATGAATATGAGATGCGTCATGCCATTTCCCCATCCCATTACGCTTCCTATATCGCAGCCATACATATCAGTATCCTCAATGTGACGTTGCGCCGTCAGTTTGTTATTTGTCTTCTGATTGGTGCTGCGTATTTCAGCGCCGTTTGATGCTGTATAGGCAAAGGCCGTGCCAAGATGAGTAAAATCTTGTAACAATATAAATTTATTATGTTAAATTAAATTGATAAATCCCCAGGCTTCTCTGGTTGGATTGATGTTGTCCATTTTTTACTCAGTTGGCTGGCCAGCTATCCAATTTTTACCAGGGGGCTTGCGCGGTGAGTAAAAAATACATACTTATGATACTGCGCCGTTGAGGAAACACTCATGATCCGTTTTCGCCCATCTCTCTCCCAGCGCTTGTCGCGTATGGGCCTTTCACCCTGGATGCTGCTTGGGGCAGCCCTTATTCTCGGCCTGACACTGGTGGGGCTTTCCGTGCGCAGCAACCAGCGCGAACGGGCCTTTATGGTGCACAACCTTACGGACAGGGCCGAGGCGCTCATCTGGGCGCTGGAAGCCGGAACTCGCACGGGCCTGCGCCTCAGCCCCGGCACGGTGCTGGGCCTGCGGCCGCTGCTCAGCGAAACGGCCCGCCAACCCGGCATTCTCTATATGGCTGTTACCGATATGAGCGGGGCCATACTTGCCCAGAGCGGCGACGGCTCGCCGATTCCCGGCGTCCCGGATGACGTCGCACCGGAATTTTCCCCCACTCCCATGCTGGTGCAGCCTCAGGATATCCCACCCCTTGCAGATGTTTCAGACCGGCCCATGTGGCGGGTGCGCAATGTGGATGGAAAAGAAGTTTTTGAGGTTTTTCGTGTGTTTGCGCCCCTGAGTCGTTCACATGGGCAACAGCACATGGGCGGGCAGCAGCATATGGGCGGCGGGCACGGCTCCCACGGCATGGGCATGATGGGCCGCATGCTGGGGCGTTCCCCTGATATTGACGGGCCTGACCCCAATGATGTGTTTGACAATCCGCCGCCGCCCCCTCCCGCACGAGGAGGGTTTGGTGCCCGTCCCGGTCCTGAGGCCCCCCGGCAGGTGGTGGGCGTGGCTCTGGTGGGCTTTGACGCGCGCCCCTTTGAGGATGCTCTGGCGCAGGACGCGCGCAATAACCTGCTTTCTGCCGCACTGGCTGCCGCCTTGGGGCTGGCTGGTTTTGTGTCCCTGTTCTGGATGCACAACAACCGTCGCTGGCGGCGTATTGTGCGCGATCAGCAGGTCATGGCCGCAGAAGTCGTGGCAAACCTTCCCCTTGGTCTTGTGATCAGCGACCCGGACGGGCGCATTGCCATGATCAACGATACGGCTTTGACCATGTTCGGCAAACAGCGTTCAGAGATATTTCCTTCTGGCACGGAGGCCTCGCAGGGTGATGCTGGCAAGCCCGGCAGACCTGCGCGGGCACGGCGGCTGCGCAGTCTGCCCGGTCTGGAGTGGGAAGCCTTGGTGGCCAGGTTGGCTGGAGGGGCGCGCATTCTGGAGCAGGAAACAACGCTCGCCGTGCCGGGGATCAAACCTCTCTCCGTCAGCCTTGGCGGCGCGGCCATGCGCAATGAGGACGGCGCTTTTTTGGGCAACGTATTTGTGTTGCGCGATATTACGGAAATGAAGCGCCTTCAGGCTGACGCCCAGCGCAATGACCGGCTGGCGGCCCTTGGGCATCTGGCGGCGGGTGTGGCGCACGAAATCCGCAACCCCCTGAGCACCATCAAGGGCGTTGCCCTGTACATCGCCAAGCGCATGCCCCTGGGGGGTCGCGAGGAAGAAGCCGCCCAGCGCATGATTGACGAGGTGGAACGCCTGGACCGCGTGGTTTCCGAACTGCTGGAGTTTGCGCGCCCCGGTTCGTTTGAAACAGTTCAGGCTGATCTTGGCGAGGTCATCGGGCGGGCGCTGCGGCTTGCCGAGGCCGACCTCAAGGCCAAGAACATTGCCGTGGTTTTTGAAATGGAGCCGGGTTTTCCGCTGGTGCGCATCAGTACGGAACGGCTCACTCAGGCCTTGCTGAATCTTTTTCTCAACGCGGTTCAGGCCATGGATCACGGTGGCACCCTGCGTGTGAGTACGCGCGCGCTACCCGAAGGCATGTTCAGCATCACCGTGGCCGACACGGGGCCGGGCATCCCGGCAGAAATTCAGGCCTCCATATTTACCCCCTATTTTACCACCAAATCATCGGGAACCGGTCTTGGGCTTGCCATTGTCTACCAGATTGCCGAGGGGCACGGCGGGCGCGTCAGCGTTGGCAACGCGCCGGGGCATGGGGCGGAATTTACGCTCACCCTGCCTGTAAACGGCAAAAACTAGGGCCATTCCGCACCGTTGCGACCTGCCCGTAGCGCAGGCGAAACCGCATACCGACCAGTTCAAGGATAGTGTTATGACTGCAAATCCCGCCATGCAACTGCTGGTGGTGGATGACGACCACAATCACCGCGAAATGCTGCGCGCCCTGCTTGAAGAGTGGGGCTACGCGCCCACCGGGGCCTCCAGCGGCGAGGAAGCCCTGGATCTGTGCCGTGAACGTCCTTTTGACCTCATTCTCATGGATGTACGCATGGGGGGCATGAGCGGCATAGAAGCCACGCGGGCAGTCAAGGCCTACAATCCCGCCATTCCCATTCTGATCATGACGGCCTACTCGGATGTTTCCAGCGCCGTGGAGGCGCTCAAGGCCGGGGCATACGACTACCTCACCAAACCCCTGGCCTTTGACGCGCTCAAGCTTGCCCTTGAGCGCGCCCTGGATCATGCCAGCCTGCGGCATGAGGTGCGGACTCTGCGCCACGAGCTGGCGGCAGGTCTGGATGCCCGCAACGTCATAGGGCAGAGCCAGGCCATGCGGCAGGTGCTGGATCTTGTTTCGGCCATTGCGCCCTCTGAGGCCACAGTGCTTGTGACGGGCGAATCCGGCACCGGCAAGGAAGTGGTGGCCAAGCTCATCCACGCCAACAGCAACCGCCGCTCTGGCCCCTATGTGGCCGTGAACTGCGCTGCCCTGACGGAAACCCTGCTTGAATCGGAGCTTTTCGGCCACGAAAAAGGCGCGTTCACAGGGGCGGAAAAGCGCCGCGAGGGGCGGTTTCTGGCAGCGGATAAGGGCACGATCTTTCTGGACGAGATTGGCGAAATCCCGCTTTCCATGCAGGTAAAGCTGCTGCGCGTCATTCAGGAGCGCGAGTTGCAGCGCGTGGGCGGCGATCAGACCGTGCGCGTGGATGTGCGCATTCTGGCGGCCACCAACAAGGATCTGGCTCGCGAGGTGGAAGAAGGGCGCTTCCGGCAGGATCTGTATTACCGGCTTAACGTGGTGGCCTTGCAGTTGCCGCCGTTGCGCGAGCGCGGTGAGGACATCCCCCTGCTTGCCATGCATTTTATGAAGCTTTTTGCCGAGCGCAATGGCAAGACCGTCAAAGGATTTACGCCTGGCGCAATGGATCGCCTGCTGAAGCACAACTGGCCCGGCAACGTGCGTGAGCTGGAAAATGCCGTGGAGCGGGCTGTGGTGCTGCTGGTTGGCGAGTATATCAGTGAGCGCGAGTTGCCCCCTACCATTGGCGGGCAGGAGGCGGAGGCCCCGGCTGCGTCGCGGCTGGATTTTGCCAATATGACGCTTGAGGAGATTGAGCGTCTGGCGGTTATGGATACTTTGGCGCAGGTGGGTGGCAACAAGAGCGAGGCTGCGCGGCGTTTGGGGATTAATCGCAAGACGTTGCTGTCAAAGCTGGGGGACGGGAAATAGCGCCGCAACGGTGACGAGGCAGAGGAAGAAAAGGCAGAAGCTGGGGGAGAGGTTTTTGTGGTGTGGGTGAGCCTGTCAGGCTGATTTACGCAAACCCGACTTTTGCGCCCTGAATGCGTCAGCGCCGGGATTTTGATGCTCACGTACTTGAGTACGCTGCGCTCAAAATTCCGGCGCTTTCTTTTCAGGCCGCAAAAAGCGTATTTTGCAAATTCGCCCAACACCAGCCATCGCCTTCGCATTCGCTCCGGCGAGTTTAATGAAGGCGACTCCACGACCATCTCCTGGTGGTGAACAGATTTTTCTGACTCGTAATTTATCCGCAGGGTCATGGTTGAAAAGCAATTGGCATCACCACCGGCGGAGTGAAGCTGGCGGTCATGTTCGTGTTGCAGTTTAATTTTTTCCAGGTTCGTGATGCCAACATGTCCTGAAGCAATGAAAAAAGGTACAAAGCCATTTCCTGAAACAGTTTCCGCAACAATGGTATTGGGCTGAAGCGTATTATTGATCGAAGCGAAAGCGGACTCTGGCATTAACGCGGCGCGGAGGGAGATCACCTGAGCGAGCGTAGCGAGTGAGGGAAGCTCCCGCAGCTATGGCCGCGTTGCCCTCGCACGCTAAGGAAGTTGAAAGCCCTTCTTTGGGGGTGCTTCGGGGGGGATGCAAGGGGGGCCGAGAAGGGGGCGTAGCTCCATAACCGGCCCCGCCTTGCCGCACGCCGCGCAGGCGTCCCAAGCACCGCCGGAGGGTGGAATCCAGTGCCCGAAGGGCAGCAAGAAGAATTCACTTCGCGAAGCTTGGGCGAAATCGCACGCCGCGCAGGCGTCCCAAACTCCGCCGGAGGGCGGAATAACAAGCCCAAAGGGCGGCATAAAACACGCAAGAGAGGCGAGACCACGCTCCGCGCAGGCATGAAACGCAAAAGTCCCCGGTCACGCTTCACCGTAACCGGGGACTCCCAATTTTCAACAAGCTAGCGCTTCCGCGCCTCGCTGGAAATACTGTCTACATACAACCAGAACAGCGTCCCCAGTTGCAGGGGCTTGGGCTGTCCGTCAGGCCCCTTGAGCGGATCGCCGGGAATGCTGGCCATACAACACCACCAGCCGGGCTGGTTCAACACAAAGGAGAATTCCCCCTTGTTGTTGGTGCGCGCGGCGATATCCTCATGCCATGAGGTCGGCACGGGGCGCTTTTCGGTATTTATGCGCGCCATGCGTACAGAAGCGGCGGCAAGAGGTTTGCCATCCATAAGCACCACGCCGGAAAACATGGCAGGCGCAGTAAGGCCAAATGGGCGGGAGAGCGGTACGATTTCAAAACGCTGGCCCACAGGCAGGCTCCAGCCGCGTTCAACGCCGTACACAGGCAGGGTTGTTTTGACGTAATGCTGCAAAAAGCGTCCGTGTGCGGCATCCCACCAGGGGCGGCCTTCAATGATGAACTGGTATAGGCCGGGTTTGGTCAGGGCAACGTTGGCCCCCCATGCCTTCTGGTTCAGGTAGCGGATTTCTTCCATGTCGCCTAGCAGGTCGCGCCGTTCGGGCTGCGCCACGCCGTCTTTTACCGGTGTGGTGCTGTCGTAGCGCAGCACCGCAAACATCTGCGGCATGTCCATGACCAACCCTTCGTACTGGAAGGGGCGCATCATGGTGATAAGCACGTCTACTTCTTCATCTATCTGCGTGTCAGCGGGTGCTGGTGCGGCGGCAGCCTGTTCCGGTTTGGCCGGGGCGTCTGCCGGGGCGGCCTCGCCGTTGGGCGCGGGTTTGCCTTCAGAAGCGGGTTTGCCTTCGGCCGTGGGCGCAGCGGGGGCTTGTTCCTGCTGTTTGCCTGAGGCATCAGCGGGTTGTTCTGCCTTGCCGGATGCTGTTTTGGCGTCCTGCTGGCGTTTTTCGTCTTTTTTATCCTCGCGTTTGGCGGGGGCGTCCTGCTTGGGGCGGGGGGTGGGTGCTTCAATGCTGGGCTGGCTGGGCACCAGCAGGGTCACCTGCGCCTGCGCGGATGGCGCAAAAAAAAGGAAGGACAAAACAGCCCAACACGCGGCGACAACTGCACTTTTATGTTCAAATAACCCCAGATGACAGGAACGGTGTGCGCTGGGCATGAAATCTCCTGTGCGCCCAAGCCTGCGATATGCAGAGGGATTGGCTCTGTTTCCGCACGTAGAGGGCGGGGCGCTAGTGTATGTGACCTGTGTATAGCCCAAGAGCATGAGCTTGTCATGTGCTGCGTGCACACTCACCCCGCATAGCTTGCATATCCGAGGCTTCGGTGGCTGTGTTGAGCGGCGTTCTGGCCGCAAAGACCGCATCCACCCGCGTGGCTCCACTTGCGAGCAGGGCGCTGGCTGCGGCGTTCATGGTGCTGCCCGTGGTCATAACGTCATCCACAATCCATACGCGCAGCCCCCTGGCCTCGGGCGAGGCGGCAAAACTGTGACGCACGTTGCTGCGCCGGTCTTTTGCCCCCAGGTGCGCCTGCTCCTGACCGGGCACAGGGCGGGAAAGCAGCCTTGAAGACAAAGGCAGGCCTGACAGGCCATGCAGGGCACGCGCCAGTTCGTGGGCCTGATTGTAGCCTCGGCGGCGCAAATGGGCGGCATGCTGCGGCACTGCCACTATGACATCCGGACGGGGCAGGCAGGCTACGGATTCAAGCAGAAAATTTCCCAGCAGGGGGGCAAGGTACAGATGCCCATCAAACTTGAACCGAAGCAGGGTGTGCCGCAGGGCTCCCTGATAGAGGCCGTAGAAAGCAGCTCCGCTCCACGGCGGGGGATTTTGAAGGCATGCGCCGCAGATGCTGTTGCCAGCCTGTGGATCAGAAGGCGGAATTCCGCAGCGCGGGCATCTGGGCCCGGCGTATGGGACAAGCTGAGTCCTGCATTGGGGGCAAAGGAGGGATTCCGGCGCTGTCGTGGCATGGGCGTGCGCCGCAAACGCAGGGGAAAAGGGACGCAGACAGTGCAAACAGCGGTCTTGGTTCAGCCCCAAAGCGTTTTGCATGTGGGCCAGCGCAGAACCCAGCCAGCCGCAACGAGCCGGTGGGTGCGGCTGGGGTTTGTCATCTGGCATGGGGTGAGCAATAGGGTACAAAATGGCGTGGTCTATGGTTTGTCCGCATCATCGGGCAGGGGCTGGGTCAGTTCATAGCTGGCATTTTTTGTGGCGAGCCTGTGGCCCCAGTCGTGCCCCCAGGCGTGCAGGGCGGCCATTACAGCAGGGCGTTCGTGCAGATCCTTGATTGATTCAAGCCCGCGTAGCAGTCGGGTTTCCCGAACGGCAGCCCCAAGGGGGGCCAGAAAGTATTTGAGCGAAAGCAGAGAGCCTGAAAACAGCAGATTGCCACGCCGCCGCCCTGCGGTCATGGCTACAAGCACGGGCTTTGCGCGGGAAAGCGGCAGGGGGACGCGGTCTTCACCTCCCTGCAGCATCCAGAAACGCTGGGTTCTGTCGATGAGCGCCTTGAAGTGCGCGGGCAGAAAATAGAAATAAATGGGGGAAGAAATCATGACCAGCTGTGCTTCGTTGATCATCTGAAAAATTTCTTCGGCCTGGTCCACCTGGGCGCAGGCATCATTCTGGCCGGGGAGGGGCCGGCTGGCCAGAATGCATTTGTGCGGCGGCCTGGCGCAGCCGCCGCACCCCGTACAGGGCGAATATGCATAGTCGCGCAAGGCTACAGTGCGCGCTTCAATTCCGGCTTCGGCCATGCCCTTTGTAAAAAGGTTTGCCACCGAATCAGAAACGCCTCCCACATGAGGACTGCACTGGAGCACAAGCACGTTGTTCATAGCTGAAATTCACCGCAAAAAGGATTGCTCTTTTTTTCATCGCCAATGGTGGTGGAGGGGCCGTGCCCAGGGTACACCACTGTGTCTTCCGGCAGTTTGAAAAGTACTTCCGTCACCGAGCGCAGCAGGCCGTTGTGGTCGCCGCCGGGAAAGTCCGTGCGGCCAATGGAGCGATAAAAAAGTGCATCACCTGTAAAAACAAGTTTTTCAGTAGGAAAAAACAGCGAAACTCCGCCCGGGGTGTGCCCAGGGGTGGCAAGCACCTCGCATTCCATGCCGCCGAACGAAGTCTTGCCCAGAGCTATGGGTTGCGACTGATACGGAGTCACAGTGGGAAAGCCCCACAGGCCGCCTTGGGCGGATTCCGTTCCTTCAAGGCAGTCATCATCGGCACTGATGTAAACAGGCGCTCCTGTGGCCTTCTGCAGGGCCGCCACGCCGTAAACGTGGTCGAAGTGCCGATGGGTAATGCAGATGGCAGCCAGTTTCAGACCGTGCGTAGCCAGATACTCCAGCATGGGATCCGGGTCGCCGCCCACGTCCACCGCAACGGCCTGAGTGCCGCTGTGGATAAGGTAGCTGTTGGTCTGCAAAGGGCCGAGGGGAAACGTGGCAACTGGCATAAAGGTTCCTTTGGCTTGTCGATATCAGGCGCGCAATGGTTTGCTGCGCGCAAAATTACCGACTTTGGATATACTATCTTGGATTGTGTTCACAGGCAAGCGCCTGGCGCGTTAACAACGCGGCAGCGGCAAAGTTTTACCCGCCACGGTAGTCAATACGCTTAAAATTTAGCCGCACAATGGGGCAAAATCAAGTTGCGGGCATAGGTTAGCCTCGGCGGGCAGCTCCGAACATGGAACTGGAATGGCAAGGCCTTTCCGTGATGGTCTGACAGATGGGGACTCTCTGTCTTGAAATTTTCTAGACAAGCAGCCTTTGCCACACTACAATTTGAAGATGCAAAAAAACTGCCCGCAGCTCGAACTCGCGCGTGAAGACCTCATGGAAATGGAAGGCCTGTTGTGTGAACAATTGTCTTCATTCCTGTCCTTTTCAGGGCACGCCCTGTATTTTCCCACCAGCCGCGCGCCCGAAGAGCCGCAGTTGCTGTCGCGGGAGCGCAGGCTGCTGCTGCCCTTGCGGCGCGACGACCATCTGCTTGGCGTTGCCATGCTGCACGGCGTCAAGGCGCGCGAGGCCCGGCCCCTTTTGCCTTTTCTGCCTGCCATAGTGGGCCTTTGCCTGGAGAATCTTGCCAGAGCCAAGGCCATGCGCACGGATTCCGTTACCGGGCTTGCTACAGAAGAGGCCCTGTTTGCGCATATGGAAAATGCCGCAGAGCGCTTGCGGGCCTACCTGGAAGAGCCGGGCGCGGAAGAAAGCGGCCCCGCGCCCCTGCACTGGCTGTGCATGGGGATTGTGCTGTTGCGTCTTGGTAACGGGGATTCTGTGGTACGGCGCGGCGGGCATGCTTTTGCAGAAAAATATCTCAAGGCTCTGGCAGATGCCTGCCGCGAAGCCCTGCCATCGGATGTTCTGGCAGCGCGTGTGGGCCGCTGGGAGATTGCCCTGCTCTTTCCCGCCAGCGGACGCGGCGCCTGTCACAAGCTGGCCCGCGCAGCACTGACGCGTATGGAAGCGGTGCGCATGCCCTATCCGTTGTTGAAAAAGCCCGTGCACCCGCGCCTCTGCGCCGGGCATGCGCTGTATCCGCAGGATATGCGCGGTACAGAAATGCACCTGGAGATGCACGATCAGGCCCGCCTGTGCATGGATCGCGCCCGCCTTGCCGCAGATGTGGCCGGGCAGGAGGCTGACGGCGCTCAGGCTGTGGAAAGCCGCATTATGCCCTTTGCGCGCATACTGCAAGAAGGGGGCATGGTGCTGGAATCCCTGCCGCTGGGCCGCGTGCGGCTTAGCCTCGGGCGTCAGGCCAAGGCCCGCGAGGGCATGCGTTTTGCCCTGTGGGGACAGGCGGAAAGCGGTTCGCCCCATTACAAGGGCGAGCTGGTCGTGCTGCATACGCGGGATACGGATTCCGTTGCCGAGGCCCTGCATCTGGTTGACGTTACCTGCCGCCCCGAGGTGGGGGACAGGCTCACTTTGCTGGGTGAAACGCCCGTTCTGAGCCCGGATCTGGACGAACAGGATTTTTCCGCCGCGCGCCCTGCCATCCCAGATGCGGCGGTGGCCGTGCAGGAACAAAACCAGAGGGCAGAATCTGCCGAAGGTGGCAAACACGCCGCTGCTGCGTGCGGTGCTTCCGCATCTGCCGTGCCCCAGCCAGCAGAATGTGCTGGCGGTTTGTGCGGTCACGGTGATTTTTTGAACCGTTTTGCCGTGGAGGCGGAACGGCGCAACCGGTTTACGCTTTGCCTGCTGCGGCTGGAACCGGGCAATTCTGATGCGGGCGATGCCGCGCATCCGGATGCCGTGCCGCTGGACGGCATGCACGATGCTGTGAACCGGCAGGGGATTATTGAAACTGCCCTCAGCGTATGGCGCGATGCCCTTGGCAATGCGCAGAACCTGCCGCAGCCGATGGCTGGACGCTACGGCAGCAACAGTCTGATATTTTTCCATCCGGATGTGGAAGCGCAAGCCCTTGTGTCTCTGTACGAGGGAGTGTGCGGTGAACTGAGCAGCCGTGGCATTTCGGCTTCTGTGGGCCTTGCGGGTTATCCCTTCCTTCAGTTCCGAAGGGGTGAAATGCCCGACTGCGCCCTGAAGGCTCTGGAATACGCCCTGCTGTTGCCAGCCCCCAAGGTGGGGGTGTGCAATTCGCTTGCGCTCAACATTAGCGCCGACAGGCGGTACAGCCTCGGCGATGTTTTTGGCGCGGTGGAAGAATACAAACTTGCGCTGCTGGCTGACGAGGCCAATGCCATGGCCTGGAATTCCCTTGGCGTATGCATGGCGGCCCTTGGGCGGCAGCACGAAGCCCGGCGGCATTTTACGGAGGCCCTGCGGCACGGGCCGGATAAAGCCCTTGCCGAACAGATTTACTACAATCTGGGCACGGTCTGCCAGGGGCTTGGCGAAAAGCGCGCAGCAGCCCGGTATTACCGGCAGTGCGTCAAGGTTTCGCCCGAGCACCAGTTTGCCCACATCCGTCTTGGGCAACTGTGCGAACAGGGCGGCAGAAGGGCCGAGGCCCGGCGTTTTTATGAGATAGCCGCAGCCCTTGAGGATGCGCGCCCCGGCGCGCCCAGCCTTGCCCGCAGGCACCTTGCGCGTGTGGCTGTGCGCCAGCGCAAGGGCGGCGAGGCGCGTGAGCTGCTGCACGAGGCTCTGGTACGCAATCCGCAGGATGCCGCCTCCATGTTGCTGCTGGCAAATATCTATCTGGACAGCAATGAAGATCCGGCCATGGCGGAACTGCTGGCCCGCAAAAGCGCTGGCCTGCACGACAAGCCCGAAGCCTGGGAAACTCTTGCCCGCGCCCTGCGCAAGCTTGGGCGGGAAGAAGAAGCCCGTGTGGCTGAAGCCAAGGCCGTGCTTTCCTAGCTTTTCAGAAGCAGGTTACCGCAGGATGTGTTGCGAACAGCCCGCTGTTTGCAGAGAGCATTTTGCGGAAAGGGCAACGCAACTTGCCGCTGAAACTGTCTCCCGGTTCCTGCTCTGCATAGCTTTTTTCTGGCTCTTAAACCGCCCTTTGGGGCGGTTTTTTCATGCCCGAAGCAGAGTCCGAAACGCAAGCAAGGCCCCCTGTCGCCAGAGGGCCTTGCTGTTATGTCATTTGGGCAAAGCTTGAAGCTACACGTCAAAGAGCATTTCCAGATCTTCACGCGTGAGCGACTTCCAGGTGTCCTGACCGGGAATGATGGCTTCCGCCACGCCGCGCTTGGCTTCCTGCAATTTGAGAATCTTCTCTTCTACCGTGTTCTGGCAGATGAGTTTGTAGGAAAAGACCTGACGGGTCTGACCGATACGGTGGGTACGGTCTGTGGCCTGACTTTCCACGGCGGGGTTCCACCACGGGTCGTAGTGGATAACGTAGTCGGCCGAGGTCAGGTTGAGGCCCGTGCCGCCAGCCTTGAGCGAGATCAGGAAGATCGGGATTTCAGGCGTATTGTTGAACTTGTCTACCTGATCGAAACGGTCTTTGCTCGCGCCATCGAGGTAGCAGAAGGGAATCTGTGAAAATTCCAGCCACTGCTTGATGATCTGGAGCATCTGCACAAACTGCGAGAAGACGAGCACCTTGTGGCCGCCTTCCACAATTTCCATGACCATGTCCTTGAAGGCATCGAACTTGCCAGAAGGCAGGTTGTTGGAGAAGCCGGGCATGTCGAGCTTGAGCAGGCGCGGGTGGCAGCAGATCTGGCGCAGTTTGAGCAGGGCGTCGAGAATGGACATCTGGCTTTTGGCAAGGCCTTTTTCGTCCACATCGGCCAGCACCTGGGCGCGCAGCTTGCGGGCCAGGGCTGCGTACAGTTCGGCCTGCGCTTCTTCCAGCGCGCAGCAGGTGACGCTTTCCACCTTGGGCGGCAGATCCTTGGCCACTTCGGCCTTGGTACGGCGCAGAATGAAGGGACGTACACGGGTGCGCAGATAGTCCAGCGTTTCAGCGTCGCCGTCCTTGATGGGCTTGACGATGCCCCGCTGGAAGGCGTGCTGCGAACCCAGAAAGCCCGGCATGAGGAACTCGAACAACGACCACAGCTCGAAAAGGTTGTTTTCGATGGGAGTGCCCGAGAGGCACAGGCGCATGCGGGCATTGATGCGGCGCACGGCGCGGGCTGTGATGGTGTTGGGGTTCTTGATGTTCTGGGCTTCGTCAAGAATAACGGTGTTGAACTCGTATTTTTCCATCTCCTCCAGATCGCGCCGCAACAGCGCGTAGGTGGTGATGATGAGATCCGAGCTGGAAATATGCTTGAACATACCTTCGCGGCGGGTGCCATAGATGGTCAGCCGCTTAAGGCCGGGAACGAACTTTTCCGCTTCGCGCTCCCAGTTGGGCAGCACCGAGGTGGGCACCACAATAAGGTTTGGCCCGTCATGGTGCACATCAATCATGTGCTGGATAAAGGCCAGGGTCTGCACGGTTTTGCCAAGGCCCATTTCGTCGGCAAGAATACCGCCGAACCCGTATTCCGAAAGGAAGTTGAGATACGAAAGCCCCTGCACCTGATAGCTGCGCAGGTTGGCGTTGAGCGCCTTGGGCGGCGTGATGGGCCGCACCTCGCGGAACGAGCGGATTTTTTCGCGCAGGTTGTTCCAGAAGGAGTCCGTGGCTGCACCGGGCAGGTCTTCCAGCAGGCTGTCGAGCACAGGGGCTTCAAACTGCTTGAATTTCTGCTGCGGGGGCTTTGAAGGGTCGAGCCCCAGGGCCGTGAGCTTGTGGGAGAGCTTTTCAAGCCACGCTTCGGGCAGGCTGGTATAGGAGCCGTCTTTCAACTGCACATAGCGCTTGCCTCGGGTCCAGGCCTTCCAGATTTTTTCCAGGGGCAGGCTCTGGCCTTCGTATTCCACGTTGATGTCCAGCGAGAACCATTTTTCCTTTTCGTTGCTGACCACCTGCGCCGTGATGTTGGAAGAAGCCGTGCGCACCTTGTAGCGCGAGAGGGCCTTTTCGCCGTAGACGCGGTAGTTTTCGATCAGTTTGGGGTAGGAGTCGAGCAGAAAGGCAATGGCTTCTTCCGGCTCAAGGAACCACAGTTTGCTTGAGCGGGCCTGAAAGTCCATGCCGCTCAGTTCGTTCATCAACTGGGCTTCTTCGTCCTGATGGCGGCGCACCAGATAGGTCTGCCCTTCGTAGGTGTAGCTGCCGGTCTGGAAGTCGGGGTTGGGCCCGTTGAGTGTAAATTCGCCGTGGCGCGTTTCATACACGTTGTCGATTTCCAGCGTCAGCAGGCTGCCTTCTTCATCAAGGAAGAGCTTGGGATTATAGGTGGCAGGCTGGAACACCGGCTCCATGAGCTTGAGGAACTGCTGTGGTTCGTAGAGTTCCGAGGCTGGCAGGCGCGTCCACACTCGGTCGAGAAATTCGGAAATTTCTTCGTGCGGCACAACCGGGCGTTCGTAAATAAGGTTGCGCACCAACGAGGGATAGAGGCCCGTCTGCACCGGGTAGAAATTATGCTGGTAGCAGACCCACAGGGGCATTTGCCCATGAAAGGTGATGGGCGCGTCTTCCGGCGCGGTGCTCTCGGTCGGGTTGCGGTCGCTGGGATTGCTGCGCCCCGCGCGGATGGGCAGCGGGGGGCGGCCCTCGCGCTTGAGCAGCACTTCAAAGCGAAAGCCCGAATCGTCCAGGATAGGCTTGAGCTTGAGCGCAAAAGGCGTGCTCTCGATGCGGCAGGGTTTGTCAGTGTCCTTCCACAGCAGATAATATTCCTTGCGCACAGACCAGAAAAACCATGAGGTAAGGCCCTGCGGGATTTCAACCCGGTGGCCGTAATAGTCGAGGTGCTGGCCTATCTGGCGGGCCACATGCGGCAACTGGGGTGAAAATTCGCACCAATCGGGGTTCTGGATGATCTGATCCAGCGTTACCTCGTTGTGCACGCTGGAAAGCCCGGATTTGTTCTGCCGCCCACGGAAAAAGGAAACCAGCAGACGCCCCTGTTCCGGTTCAAAGCGGAATATGAGATAGTGGCGGCCTGGTTCCGGTTCCATGTCGGTAGAAAAAAAGTTGCGGAAGCTCTGCTTCCAGTCGGTGCTGGGAGGCGGGGTTTCTTCCGGGTCGCCCTGTTCCTTGCGCAGTTCTTCCACAAGGCGCAAGGCAAGTGCTGCCACATGGCGGCAGATGCCTGAGAACGCATCAGAGCAGTTGCACTGGTGGCGGGTGCTGCGATCCGTAATGGTGAGGCTCAGGCTCGGCGTGAAGACCTGCAGGTCTTCGCCCTGGATGACGCCTTGGACGTCCCAGGTTTCGCCCTCCTGGATATTTATTTTTTGCACCTCACCTTCGGACAGGATATAGTAGGCGGCGTCGCGGATGTATTCCGGCACACTATCGTGCAGGAAAGTCTGGCACATTTCGCGAACGACGCTCTGTTCAGATCGACTCATGGGTTCCCCAAAAATACTCCGTTGAAATTTCTGGAAAATTCCAGAAACGGAGCGATGTTATGACGTTTGCGATAAATAGCACAGGTTGGGGGGCGAAAGCAATATGAAGTGTGACTTTTATGAAAAAAATAAATTTTGAGCGCGCAATCAATATGTTGGAATCAATATCAGCCCAACGGGCCACCCGATTTTACGGGAAAAAGTGGATTCGTTGGGTCACAATTTCATGTGCTTTACTGTGCATTTGTGCATCATCAGCTTTTTGCGCCAATTCTGCGGGTGATCTGCCGGAAGAAACCGGCCTTGCCCCCTCGGGTGCGGCAGTCAGCCCGGCTGGCCCCCCGGCTTCGGGCGGCAGCATATTTTTTGGCACCATTGGCGAGGCTTCAAATCTTATTCCCTACCTCACGTCAGACTCCGCCTCGCATGAGGTTGCAGACCTCATCTACACGGCGCCGCTGCGTTATAACAAGGATTTACAGCCCGAGCCGTGGGCTGCGGAATCGTGGAGCATGGAAGACGGCGGCAAACGCATGCGTTTTACCCTGCGCAAGGGCATATTGTGGGAGGACGGGCAGGAGCTGACCGCCGAAGACGTGGCTTTTACCTGCAAGCTGGCGGCAGACCCTGCCACCGGCAGCCCTTATGCCGAGGATTTTTTGCGTATCAAGGATCTGCGGGTCATTGACCGCTATACGTTTGAAGTGCGCTATGACCAGTTTTTTGCGCGGGCGGTATCCACCTGGATGAACCCCATTTTGCCCAAACATATTCTGGAAGGGCAGAACATCCGTTCCACGCCTTTTGCGCGCAAGCCCATGGGGGCCGGGCCGTATCGGCTCAAGTCGTGGGAGCCGGGGAGCCGCATAGTGCTGGAGGCATCGCCCACCTATTTTGCGGGCAAGCCGCGCATTGACGAAGTGGTGTACAGGATCATTCCCGACAACGCTACCATGTTTATGGAAACCCGGGCGGGCAGACTGGACGTGATGGATCTTTCGCCCCTGCAATACCTGAGGCAGACCTCTGGCCCGGAATGGCAGAGCAGATTCCATAAATTCCGCTACATCGCCTCGGTGTATATTTTCCTCGGCTTTAACCTGGAGCATCCGTTTTTCAAGGATGTGCGGGTGCGGCGGGCCATTTCCATGGCTATCGACCGCGAGGGCCTCATCAAAGGCGTTTTGCTGGGGCAGGGCGTTCCGGCTTTTGGGCCGTTCAAGCCCGGCTCGTGGCCGTACCATCCTGGCCTTAAACCCATGCCCAGAAACATTGCCGCCGCGCGCGCCCTGCTGGCCGAGGCGGGCTTTGCCGATCATGACGGCGATGGCCTGCTTGATCGCGACGGCCAGCCGCTGGCCTTTACCATCCTGACCAATCAGGGCAACGAGCAGCGCATTCTTGCGGCTACCGTCATGCAGTCGCAACTGCGCGAGGTGGGCATTGACGTGCGTATCCGCACCGTGGAGTGGGCGGCCTTTATCCGCGAGTTTGTCAACAAGGGGCGGTTTGACGCCGTGCTGCTGGGCTGGACAATACCGCAGGATCCTGACCTGTTTTCTGTATGGCATTCATCCCAGACCTTTGAGGGCGGGCTGAATTTTACCCACTACCGCAATCCCGAGGTGGACAAGCTGCTTGAAGAAGCGCAGTCCACGCTCGATCAGAAAAAGCGTGCAGAACTGTACTATCGCATCCAGGAAATATTTGATGCGGAGCAGCCCTACTGCTTTTTGTTTGTGCCCTATGCCCTGCCTGTGGTGCAGCGGCGGTTTCAGGGCATAGAACCCGCGCTGGCGGGCATAATGTATAATTTTGAAAAATGGTGGATTCCCAAAGCCTTGCAGCATACGCAGATGCAGCCCTAAGCGTTCGCACCGGGAACGGGGCAGCTTTTTTGCTCTTGCCTGCTGGCTTGCAGGCGCATATTCAGACCACGCGGATTTGAACAGGCCCTGGCTGGTTGTCCGGCCGGGGCCGCTGTGTTTGTGGGCTCTGGCCTGCAATTCGGCTGCCCTCGACGTTGACAAGGCCGCTTTAGTCGGAACATAGTTCCAGAACTGGTTGAAGATATTTTTTTACGCTGTGGGTGGACGTTACGCATGATTCGTATTCAGGAAATTCTCGATAAGGTTTCGGCTGGCAACCCGAACGCGGATCTGGAGCTGATCCAGAAGGCGTATGTGTTTGCCGCCACCGCCCATGCGGGGCAGACCCGCCTTTCGGGCGAGCCGTACCTTTCCCACCCTCTGGCGGTTGCCAGCATTCTGGCGGGCATGGGTTTTGACGAACCCACCATTGCCGCTGGCCTGCTGCACGACACAGTAGAAGACACCAAGGCCACCATCGAAGAGCTGGACGAAAATTTTGGCGAAGAAGTGGCCGATATCGTCGATGGCGTTACCAAGATCAGCCAGATCACCTTTGAGAACAAGGAAGAAGCCCAGGCGGAGAATATCCGCAAGATGATCCTGGCCATGAGCCACGACATGCGGGTTCTCATGGTCAAACTGGCTGACCGCCTGCACAATATGCGCACGCTGGACTTTCAGAAAAGTCATAAACAGAAGCGCATTGCCCAGGAAACCATGGATATCTACGCGCCCCTGGCCAACCGCCTGGGTTTGTACGTGATGAAGCGCGACCTGGAAGACCTGAGCTTCAAATACATGCGGCCCGACATTTACAACCAGATAGATCACTGGCTGGACAACCATCAGGTTGTGGAAAAGCAGATCATCGGCAAGGTTGTGGGCCTGATTCAGGATCTGCTGGAATCAAACGGCATCACCGGGCAGGTTTACGGGCGCATCAAGCACAAGCACAGCATCTATAAAAAGATGCAGGCCCAGTCCATGACACTGGACGAAATGCACGACATCATGGCCTTTCGCGTGCTGGTGCAGGATATCAAGGACTGTTACGCCGTGCTGGGGCTTGTGCACTCGCAGTGGCGGCCCGTGCACGGGCGTTTTAAAGACTACATTTCGATGCCCAAGACCAACGGCTACCAGAGCCTGCACACCACGGTCATCGGGCCGGAAGGCGAGCGTATTGAAATCCAGATACGCACCGAGGAGATGCACAGGCAGGCCGAACACGGCGTTGCCGCCCACTGGCTGTACAAGGAAAAAGGCCGCGTCAACAGTAAAGACCTTGAGCAGTTTGCATGGCTGCGTGAAATTTTTGAGCGCCAGAGTGAAGAAACAGATTCCCGCGAGTTCATGCACTCGCTGAAAATGGATCTGTTCAAGGACGAGGTCTACATCTACACCCCGGCTGGCGATGTTAAGGAACTGCCCGAAGGCGCTACACCGCTGGACTTTGCCTTTGTGATCCACACCAAGGTGGGCCAGCATTGCAGCGGCGCAAAAATCAATGGCCGCCTCATGCCCCTTGGCACGGAGCTGAAAAACGGCGACGTGGTGGAAATCCTCACCGACCCGGCGCGCAATCCCAACCGCGACTGGCTCAAGATTGTCAAAACAGCCAAGGCGCGCAGCCGTATTCAGCACTATCTGCGCACGGAAGAACGCACCCACGCCGTGACCCTTGGTCGCGAACTGCTGGAAAAAGAAGGCCGCAAGGTCAGCCTGAACGTGGGCAAGGCCACCAAGGACGGGCATCTGGCCATTGTGGCCCAGGAAATGAATTTTGACAGCGTGGATGATCTGGTTGCCGCCGTGGGCTATGCCCACACCACACCGCGCAAGGTGCTCAACAAACTGTATGCGGTGCTGCACCCCGAGGCCGCCACTGCTGCGGAACCCGCCACTCCCACCGTAAAGGAAAGCAAGGAAGCTGCCTCCCGCAAGGGCGAGGGCGTGGGCATTTCCGGCGTGGACGGCGTGCTCATGCGCTTTGCCAAGTGCTGCAACCCGGTGCCGGGCGATCCCATTATCGGCTACATCAGCCGTGGGCTTGGTATCAGCGTACACCGTGCCGACTGCCCCAATGTTGCCAATATGGAGCCGGAGCGTCTTATTTCCGTGCATTGGGACGGCATGGAAGAAAAGCCCTACGCAGCAGGCATATTCATTATTGCTAAGAACGAACAGGGCGTTCTGGCCAAGGTTGCCGAGGTCATGGCGCGCAACGGCGTCAACATTATTGGCCTGAACATGGACAATCAGGTGGATGGACGTGCCAAGCTGCGCATTACCGTTGAAGTGCGCGATGCCACCCAGCTCTACCAGCTTATTGAGGCCATTCGCGTATTGCCGCCCATTTTTGAAGTGGTGCGCGATACTGAGGCTGACGCCACGTAATCCGCAATTAAACGCGCTGTAAAAAGCCGACTGCTTGTTGAGCAGTCGGCTTTTCTTTGCCTCTGGTGGGGCTGATTGGCGGCTCTATTACAGATAATGGCTGTATATGCGGACAACGTGCCCAGTTCCAGCTGCCGCATGTGGGTTACAGAGGTTTGATATAGAAGTTTAAGTTTGTGATAATTTGCACAAATACGAAATAGTTGTATAATAATGTTGCATCTTGCAAAAAATATTGTTTATTCACATGTGTTGTAGATGATTTATTAATTTTATTTGAACTTAATATTGTTGTTTAATAAAAAAATATAATAGTTTTATTGAGAAACACTGACAAATATTGTTATAATTATTATTTTTATAATAAAAATTAGATACATTGCTAGTATACTATGGAATAAGTAGATCATTAAGATTCAAAAAATGCCCTAAATAAATTTGAGTATTGTACGTTTTATGAAATATAGTCTATGCGCATCCATTGTGTATAACCTCTTCATATAAGTATGGGTAGGATGTAACTATGCAAAAAATTACGACAATGCAGAAGATGGCGGGCTTGAGTCTGCTCCTGTGCCTGTTCACGGTAATTATTGGCATGTTTGGCGTCAGCCGCCTGAGCAATCTGGCGACTGATGTTGAAGAGTTGAGCTCCATGCATATGAAGGGGCTCGATTTGCTCCGAATGACAAATATTGAAGTATTGCGGATCATCCGGGAAGAAAAAAACCTTATCATCAGCACTTCGGAAGAGGGCAACCGCTTTGCCCTGAATAATCTGCAAAAAGAATATGTGGTGCTGGATAAATACCACAATGAACTGCCGCGCTATTTTATGACCGAGAGCGCCCGCAAGCTGCTTGCCGAACTGAACGGCCTGCTCAGCGAATGGCGTACAGTGCATAACAAGGTTGTTGAACTGGGTAGCACTACCGATCCTGCCATGAATGAAAAGGCGCAGGAAATTTCGTCCACCACCGGGCGTGCGCTGGCGAAAAAGCTGGCTGATCTTTTGCAGGACATAGGTCAAAAAAAGCTGGAGTTTGCTCAGGAACTGAGCCGCAAAAGCATGCAGGAGTACGAACGCGCGCGGATGATAACCATTGTGGGTGTGCTGCTGTCAGTTTTGGTGGGTCTTGGCGTGGGGTATTTTCTTTCGCGTAACATGCTGCGCCAGCTTGGCGACGAACCTGCCTCGCTCTCAGAACTTGCCTTGCAGATTGCGGGCGGGGATCTGGAGGCAAAGTTTAATCCTGCACGGCCTGAGATCGGCGTTTTTGGCGCCATGAAGCAGATGGTGGCTACCCTGAAGGGCAAAATTGCGGAGGCTGATCAAAAGAGCCAGCAGGCCAAAGAAGAATCCGAGCGCGCCCAAAAGGCCACTGCCGATGCGGAAGAAGCCCGCCGTCAGGCCGAGCGCGCCAAGGCCGAGGGCATGCTTCAGGCTGCCCACCAGCTTGAAGGAGTGGTAGAAATCGTAACTTCCGCTTCCGAGGAACTTTCCGCCCAGGTTGAGCAGTCGAGCCGTGGCGCGGACGAACAGTCCGCGCGTGTGCGCGAAACCGCAACTGCCATGGAAGAAATGAACGCCACTGTGCTGGAAGTTGCCAGAAACGCCCAGCAGGCTGCGGATGTTTCAAACAATGCCAGAAAGCAGGCCATTGAAGGCTCGCAGATAGTCAATGAAGCCGTAAAGGGCATAAGCACCGTGCACACGCAGTCGCTGGCCCTCAAGCAGGATATGGATGCCCTTGGCAAACAGGCTGAGAGCATCGGGCAGGTAATGGGCGTTATTGCCGACATTGCCGACCAGACCAACCTGCTTGCGCTTAACGCCGCCATTGAGGCTGCGCGCGCGGGCGATGCTGGCCGTGGTTTTGCCGTGGTGGCGGACGAAGTGCGCAAACTGGCAGAAAAAACCATGACCGCAACGCAGGAAGTGGGCCGGGCCATCAAGGAAATTCAGGAAGGCACAAAGAAAAACATTCAGAGCGTGGAGTTCACTGGCGAATCCATTGAAGCTGCCACAAAGCTCTCTGTGCAGTCGGGCGAATCGTTGAAAAATATTCTCGAGTGTGTGCAGCTTGTGAACGATCAGGTGCAATCCATTGCCACTGCCAGCGAGCAGCAGTCTGCCGCCAGTGAAGAAATCAACCGCTCTGTGGAACAGGTGGCCACAATTTCTTCTGAAACAGCTCAGGCCATGGAGCAGGCTTCCAGTGCAGTAGCCGATCTGGCGCAGCAGTCGCAAACGCTTCAGCATCTGATTGGCGAGATGAAACGTCAGGGCTAGGCGCAATCCCATAAATCCAGACCAGTAAAAGGCCGCCCGGTTGGACGGCCTTTTGTCGTATTTGCATCAACTTCTGCTGGTTATCAGACGAAACGTTTTTCAAGGTTTCCTTTGGTGGCTATTATTATTTTTCTGCCTGTTCCGGTATTTTTGTACACGGTGTCCGCACGTGATTGATCTGCAACAGTGCGAATAGTACTGTATTAAAAAACCTGACATGCATTTGCCCGATGGCGGTTAGCCCGCAAAATTTACTTGCAACAAACTGATAATAAAAGGAAAGCCATGAGCGAAAAGGAAACAACGCCTCAGGTTACTTTGCGGGAAGCATTCCTTTACTGGTTCAAGCTCGGCTTCATCAATTTTGGCGGGCCTGCCGGGCAGATCGCCATGATGCATAAAAATCTGGTGGATGGCAGGGCCTGGATCAGCGAAAAAGTGTTTTTGCGGGCGCTCAATTTCTGCATGCTCTTGCCGGGGCCTGAAGCGCATCAACTGGCTGTATACATAGGCTGGCGGCTCAACGGCTACTGGGGCGGAACCATTGCCGGGCTGTGCTTTTTGTTCCCTTCGGTGATTCTGATGCTCTTTCTTTCATGGCTGGCAGCCGCCAAGGGGCAGGTTCCCTTTGTGGCCGGGATTTTTCACGGAATCGCCGCCGCCGTTGTGGCCATTGTGATTGAAGCGCTTATCCGGCTTTCAAAAAAATCACTCAAGCACCCAGCACTGTACGCATTTGCTGGCGGCTCGTTTGTACTTGGGCAGTTTCTGGGTGTATCCTTTCCGGTGATTGTTTTGCTGGCAGGTGTGGCAGGGGTCATCCTTGGCAAACTGCGCCCAGACATTTTTTGCCAGAAAAAGCCGGGAACAAATGAATGCCTGACTGACGCGCCGGAATCTTTCACCAATCTGCCGCCTTTGTCCCATCTTTTCAAGGTGGTGGGGATATTCACCGTAATCTGGATGGCTGTGATTCTGCCCGTTTTTGCATGGCGGAGCATGGGCGACATACTTTCCCAGATACCCATATTCTTTACCAAGGCCACCTTTGTGACCTTTGGCGGCGCGTATGCCGTGATTGCCTACATTGTTGAGCACGCGGTCAATCTGGGCTGGCTTACGGAAACGGAGATGCTGCTGGGTCTTGGCCTTGCGGAAACAACCCCCGGCCCGTTGATCATGGTAACGCAGTTTGTGGGCTTTATCGCCGCATGGAATCAGCCCGGAGGCCTGACGCCCATGACCGCAGGCATTCTGGGCGGGCTGCTCACCACCTTTACCACGTTTTTGCCGAGTTTCATGTTTATATTTGCCGGTGCGCCCTACATCGAGGCCATTACAGCCAACAAAAAACTCAATGCCGCGCTGACGGGAATATCCGCTGCTGTTGTGGGCGTTATCCTCAAAATCGGGGTATTTTTTGCGTGGAACACCTTTTTCCCGGCAACGGGATTTGATGCGTTTGCCGTTGGCGTTGCGCTGGTGTCGCTTGTGGCCTTGGTGCGTTTCAAGCTCTCCATGCACGCGCTGGTAGGGTTGAGCGGGCTTGTCGGGCTGATCTGGCAGATGCTCTGATATACGATACTTTGGCTGTGCGTTGCTCGTTTCATTACTGGCATGGGGAGCAGTCATGGCGATGCAGTCTTGCCCGCACAGGATTTTTATCCTTAACGTCAGACACGTGGGGGAAGGTATGAACGCAACCATTACGCCGCAGGAACTTCAGGATATGCTGGCCGCCAATACCGCGACTGTTTGCGATGTGCGCAGGCTGGCTGATTATGAGGCTGACCCGCGCACTATCCCCGGCGCTGCATGGCATGATCCGGATCAGGTGGACGAGTGGGCGGCGCAGTTGCCCAAGGACAAGCCCGTAGCCATCTATTGCGTGCGGGGCGGCTCTGTAAGCAAGTCTGTTCAGGCCGCTTTGGGGCAGAAAGGTTTTGACGTGCAGTATGTGGAGGGTGGGCTGGCCGCATGGGATGAAGCCCATAAGTAGCTGAACGCCGCGTAGGAGGCGCCCATGTGCGGCTTTGCATTGCACTGTATCGTGCTGCCGCAATGGAAACGCCGCTTCCCTGCGAAGGGAAGCGGCGAAGCCAGCGCGCCGGGAAGGGAGCGGCGCTTGCAAATGGCTGAGAGGTTTAGAAGCTGTACTGGAAGACAACCTGGGCTTTCCAGGCGTCCTGCTTGTCAAAGCTGCCGTTGCCAGCGCCGTTGTTGTAACTGGCCTTTTTCCATGTGTCCTTGTCGATCATGTTGGCAACGTAGCCGAGTTCCAGATTCACACTCAGGTTTTCGTAGGCCTGCCATGTGTTGACGAGGTTGAATTCCAGCAGCCCGTCGTTGGTGGTCAGGTAGGGGCCGTCGCCGCCGTAGCCAGCCTGCCAGGAGGAGGCATCCTTCATGTACTTGACCATGGAGGTAGCGTTGGTGCCGCCCCAGTATGCCAGACGGAAGGTGTGGGAGACGTTTTCAATAAAGCTCATGTCTTTCAGCTGTGCGCCGATGCCCCAGGTGCCGGCATAGCTCATGCTCCAGTCGCAACCATTGGCAACCGGGCTCCACGAAAGGTTGCCGTCGCCGATAAAGGAGGTGAAGTTGCCCGCGCCAGCAATGGAGGGCATGCGCTCGGAGCCGTTTTTCACGTTGCCATCGTCACCGCTGGCGTACCAGCCGAAGATGCCGGGAACACCCCAGTCCAGCTTGTATTCAACAAGGGCTTTTGCCAGCCAGCCCTGACGCTCGGTGCTGGCGCGCACGCTGTCCACGCCGCGCTTGAGCACATCGTAGCGGCCCATGGCTTCAGAATAGCCATAGTTGATGTCGAATTCGATGTTCAGAGGGTCGAACATGGTGATGGCCACCGGCAGACCCGCCCAGAACACCGAGCCGTATTGCTTGTTGGTGCTGGAGGAATTGAGGGGATTCAGGCCGTTGGCGTAGTTGAAGCCGGGGTTGGTGCCGGGAATGGTGAGGCCAAGTTTGCCGTCGCTGGTTTCCCAGGGCGAACCGTAGGTTTCGTCATCCAGGCCGCGCAGGGAGTTTTTACCGCGCATGCCGTACATGGCCCAGGGGGTGACTTCAACACCGTCAAAACTCAGGGGCATGGAGAGCATGAACAGATCAAGGTTGTCGAGGTAGTTGGTCTTTTCCGTGCTGGAATTGCCATTGCCGTCGACAAACGCGCCGTTAAAGTTGTCGTTGACAGGGCGCGCCCACATAAAGGTGAGGCCCACATTTTCGTTGAACTTGTAGTTGGCGGTCAGGGCTGCAACATCGCAGTCCATAATGGCGGAGCCGCCAGCCACGTTGGGCAGGGCGGCGGCCTGGAGGCCCATGCGCACGCGGGCGTCAGTCTGCGGGATCAGCCAGTCGATGTAGGCGTTTTTAACCTTGACCTGGTTGTTCCCGTCAGCGCCGAGAGCTGCGCCATCGCCCGATTTGCCCCAATGCTGGTCGCCAATTTCAAAATACACCGTGCCGGACAGAGCTTCGGAGGCCACGGCGTCCAACTGGAGGCGGATGCGCTGGGAAGCGCCAAACTGGTCTTCGGTATTGGTTTTGGACTTGGCTCCGTCAGTATCTCTGGTGTTCTTGGTGAGGACGCCTTCGCCCACGCCAAAACCAACCAGCCATTCGCCCTTGGCCTTGAAGTCAATGGCCTTGGCCCCCCCGGCCACGCCCATCAGCATGCCTGCTGCAAGCAGTGTGACCATGCACACCTTTTTAAAGCGGTTCAGACCATTCCTTTCTCGTGAACTCATTCCTTTCTCCTCGTAAAGGGTTTGCGCAACGGCCGCAGACGCCACAGGCTTTTGCAACGCGCGCGTTATTTTTTCAGAAGACATCCCTGACGGGCTGACGCTTGGCGCGCAGCCTCCGGGCGATGTCCTTGCCCTAATACGCCTCCCTCTGCCGCAAGCGAGGTGGCGATCAGTTTTCCGCGTGGTGATTCTTGTGGTGGCCGCACTTGCAGTTGGCGCAGTTGCCCTTGCAGACGTGCTTTTTCTTTTGCTCGATGAGAACGCGATTGCCGGTAACGGCCATGTCAAAGCCGCTCTTGCCCTTGAATACGATACGTTCTGTGCTGAGACCGCCCAGCAGGAGCGAGGTTTTGAGGGCGTCAACAGCGGAAGGATGTGGGTTGGCTACGTGCCGTACGTCAATGAAAATGCGTTTGCAGTTTGCCTGGTTGCACTGGAGAAGCTCAATAAGTGCAGAGGCCTGGGGAGGATCGAAGCGGGAAGAAACAGAAATGTGGAGGTTGCCGTGGCTGAAACGGTGGCTTAAACCCGTATGGTCGGTAAACACCGGCTGCTGATCCATATTTTTATCTCCGCTTTGCTGAATGTGCATGGCGGTACACTGTCACAGGCAGAGCTTTGTGTCAATAAAAATGAAATTACTTTTCAAATTCAAATTATATCACACTGATTTTATTATTAAAAATTGTACAAAAAATTGTATTTTATGCTAACATGCTAAATTGGAAAAGAAAGATTGCTAATCGATTTTAGGGCTGCAAACAAGGATGGCGTGGAGAGTACTGAAGGTTTTGCCAATAAATAGGGGCGGATGTTCCCAAGGAACACCCGCCCGCTGTGCAGAAGGAGGATTTGTTAGCGCTTATGCGGCCTTGATGCTGCCGTCTTGCACATGGAACAGAGCGGCCTGGGGTTCTGCCTTGCGCAGCAGTTCCGCCATGTGCGGCTGGCAGGTAAAGTAGAGCAGCTGATGGGCCTTGCCCTGGCTGCCGCCGGTCAGCTCCACAAAGGCGCGCGCCGTGCGCTCAGCCCTTTGCGGGTCAAAGTTGACCAGCACTTCGTCCATGATAACCGGCAGGGGCGCGGCATGCAGGGCATGATTTTTTATGTAGGCAAGCCGCAGGGCCAGATAGGCCTGCTCGCGCGCGCCACGGCTCAGATTTTCCGGCGCTATGGGTTCGCCCTGCGCGGGCAGGATGGCGAGGCTGGCGTCTTCCAGCGAGGCGTTGATGCCGCGCCAGCGCTGGCCTGTGATGCGGGTGAAGATGCTTGAGGCAAGGCGGATGACTTCTGGCTGGCGCTCCAGCTCAAAGGTGCGCTTGGCTGTTTCAAGGATGCTGCGGGCAAGCGCCACGCGGCTCCAGGCAAAGGCCATGCGCTCCATGTCTTCCACAAGGGCCGCCTCCTGTTGCAATAGCTGCGAAAGCTCGTCGGTGCGCGAAAGGGCGTCCACCTTGCTGCGCAGTTCCGCCACGCGCTTGACCAGATTTTCTTCCTGCTCCTGAATGCCTGTCAGTTCTTCGCTGATGGTCGCGCTGCGGCGCTCCTGACTTTCCTGATCCTCATGCTCGAAGGAATCGAGAAAGTCCTTCATGGGTGTTTTGTCCGCAGCCAGCCGCAGGGCATCTTCCAGATCCTGACGGCGCAGGGTGAGTGCGCGCAGCTCTTCGTGAAGCGCGGCCTGACGCAAAAATTCTTCCGCATCGTGCGCGCCCGCCATGGCAAGCAGGGAGCGTTCCGCGTTCCGGGCGCTTTCAAGGGCGGCTTCCGCAGCGCGGGCCTCATCCTCCATTTCCGTCACTTCATTATCAAGGTTGCGGCGGCGGCTCTGCGCCTGCGACATGGCTTCCGCCGCTTCCAGTGCGGCATCAAGGCTAAGCAGCCAGTCTGGGCGGTTGTCCGCGTCCTGCTGCGGCGGCAGGCCAAGTTCCGCCAGCAGGGCTTGCAGCGGGTCGCGCAGGGCAGCCAGTTCTGTGCGCCCCTGGTTGAGCTGCGACTGGGCGCGCTGCACAGAAGCCTCGGCAGCGAGGCAGTTTTCCATGTATTTCAGGGCTTCCCGCACTGTTTCCGGGTCAAGGTCGGTGCCGAGGCCAAGATCATGCAGGCAGGCTGTCCATTGCGAGCGCGCTTCGTTGAGCCGCTCCTGCGCCTGACGCAGTTCTGCGCTGGCTTCCGCCTGACGGGTGCGGGCACGGTTGAGTTCGCTCTGCGAATTTTGCAGCGCGGCTTCGGCCTTGATGCGCAGTTCGCGGGCGGCATCGGCTTCGCGGCAGGATTCCAGCACCTGCCGCACAGCCTCCGCCAGTGAATCTGAATCCGCGTTGGCTGGCAGGCGTTCAGCCACGGCAGGCACCAGACGCATGCGGGCCTCTGTCTGACGCAGGTCGTCATCCAGGGTTTGCAGTTCCGCATCGGCGGCGGCAACGCCGCCAAAGGCGAGCCGGGCTGATTCGGCCCGGGCAAAAAAGGCAGCCGCACCCTCGGGCGAGGGCACATTGGTCACATGCAGAGCCAGCATGAATTCGTGCCAGCGGCGGCGGGTTTGCTGCACAATACCTTCAACCTCGGAGCGCACGGCCTGCCGCTTGCTCACTTCCGTGCGGGCAAGGTCCATGGCGTGTTTCAGTTCGTCCATGTCCTTGCGGGCGCGTTCTTCTTCAAAACATTGCTCGCGTTCGTGCTCAAGCAGCACTTCCCTTGCTTCAAGCGTCACCAGATCCATGCTCTGCACGCCAGCGGCGGCGCAAAGCTGGCTGGCCTGTTCGTCCAGTTCCGCCACATGGGCCGCGCACGAATCGCGTCTGCCTTGAAGTTGCAGATGTTCCATCTGGCGGCGTTTTGCCTCCGCCCCGGTGTGCGGTACGCCGCCAGCCATAAAGCCAACGCCGCAGAGAAGCAGAAGATAGCCGGACCACAGGCTCACAGGCAGTTCAATGCCCGGCGAAAGTTCAATGCTCGTAATGCCCATGCGCCAGTAGGCCAGCAGCATGCCCGCGCCGCCAAGAAAGAAAGCAAGGCCCAGAATCAGCAGCGGCAGGTTTTTTACCCGTGTGACGGGCGGCTCGTTGCCGATGCGGGCGCTGAGTTCTTCCAGCCGTTCGCGCTCCGTGCCCAAGGTGGCGGAAAGGGCGCGCAGCTTGCGCAGGGCAAGGGTTTGCCCGTCCAGATCCTCGCGGGTGGGGCCGTTTATGTGGCGCTGTTCTTCGCGCAGGGCTTCCACGCGGCCCTTGACTGCGGCAACCTGTTCCTCCGCCTGGCGCACGTCCTGCGCGGCATCGTCCGCCTGACGCATTTTTTCCTGCACATCAGCGGCGAGGGCGAGGGCTTCTTCCTGCCGCGAAAGGAGAGAATCAAGCAGGGTTTCTGCCTGAGCGCCGTCACTTGCGCCGTTGACCACCAGCCGCAGCGGATTGAAAGCTCTGGAAAATGTTGTTTTTGCTTCGTTCACCGCACGTTGGCGCAGGGGGCGCTGGCGGCGGGCTTCTTCCTGCCGGGCAAGGGCCTGACGCAGGTTGTCGCGGGCATCGTCATCCAGCGCGGCGGGGGGGGCGGGCAGCAGATCAAGGGCGGCAGTGTTGGAGGCCACCTCGCGTTCTGCGTTTTCCACTTCGCGGTTGCTCTGGGTGAGGCTGTCCACGGCGGCCTGATGGGCCGAGGCTGCGGCGCGCATTTCCCGCCCCTGGCGTTCAATGTCCTCGCGGGCAAAGAGGGAGCGGTCAGTGGCCCGGATGCGGTCGCACGACCAGTCCGGCCCGAGGCGCGAGAGTTCGCGGGTGAGGTCTTCCTGCGCGCGCAGCAGGGCTTCTTCCTGCGCTGGCAGGGCGCTCAATGCCTGCCGGAAGCCACTTTTGCGTTCGGCCATGCGGCGCAGGGCGGGCAGAGCCTCCAGCAGGGGATAATTGATCTCAAGTTCGTCACGCCGCTGGCGCAGCCGGGTGAGTTTTTCCATCTGCGCGGCCCATTGCCGCTCGCAGCCCTCGCGGGCCTCCTGCGCGCGGGCAAGGCGTTCCCTGCCGTTTTCGGGAAAGGTGGCGCTTATGGGGTCAAGACGCTCAAGGCGAGCGCCCGCCATGCGCCATTCGTTCCACTGTAACCACACGCCAAGGCGGCGTTCAAGGATGCGGCGTTCTTCTTCGAGCTGGAGTTTGCGGTGGCGCAGGTTTGCCAGATCATCGCGCTTTGCGGCGAGGTCCATTGCCATGCTGTCGTACCCGGCGCATTCCTGCTCCAGTTCAACCTTGCGTTGCCGCAGCTCGGCAAGCTGGCGCAGGGCGGCGTTGAGGGCGGGCTTGCTGCCGCCGCTCTTGAAAATTTCATCGGCCTGCTTGTCCAGCAGCTTGAGCGCCTCGCCGGGCGAACGCAGCCCCGGCCCGAAGCTTGCGCCGTACAGGGCGTTGCGTACGCCTTCGTCAGTGAGGCTGTTGAGGTCTTCAAGCTCTGTGAGGCTGAAGCCGAACACGTTGCGGTACACATCGCGGCTTACGCCGGAGAGCATCTGGCGCAGCATGTCCGGTTCCAGCGGTTTGCCCTCCGGGTCGGTGAGGGTGAGCACGCCGCCGTTGCTGCCGGGCCGCCGGGTAAGGCGCAGAATGCCGCGGTCGTCCGAGCGCAGTTCCATGCTGCCGCCGGGTTGCCCGCCGCGCAGGGGGCCGGGAATACGCTTGTATTCCTTGTTGCGCGGGTCGGGATAGCCGATGAGCATGGTACGCAGAAATTCCAGGCAGGTGGATTTGCCCGCTTCGTTTTCACCCAGAAAAATGGAAAGCCCCGGCGAGAGATTTTCAACGCTCACATCAGAAAAAATACCGAAGCCGTCCATGTGGAAGGACTGGATATACATCAGCGTGCCTCCAGAAGATCCGTGCACAGGCGTTCGGCCTCTTCCAGAAGGGCTCGCATACGCGCATCATCGGGTTGGGTGAGAATATGGCGGAGCTGCCCGTGGTCATAGACCTGCTTCAGCGCCGGGGTTGCCACATCGTGCAGGGCGTCGCTGCTTTGCGCCATGCGCTCGGCCAGCCGCAGGGTTTCGCCAAGCAGGTCTTCACGTTGCAGATACTGGGCACGGTCTATGGCGGGGCTTGTTTCCGCCACCATGTCCTTGATCCACACGCTGGGGGTGCCTGTTTGCAGGTGCGCCAGCCGTTCGGCAAGGTCTTCCTGATTGGGGGCATCGCGCAGGGCGGCGTCAAGCGGGGTGCGCCCGCGCAAAACCACACGGGCCATCAGGGCCTCGCAGCCGGGGTCAGTAGCTTCTGCGGCCTCTTCCAGCGCGCGGGTCATTCTGTTTTCCACCTCGTTGAGGTGGGCCACATCATCAAGCTCAACCTGCACCCTGGCCCACTGCACGGGGCCCAGGCGAACAAAATCCTCGTTGCAGGCAAAGCCGCCGCCCGGTTGCGGGCTTGCCGTCACCCGCAGGCAGCCGCGCGGCCCCGGCTCGTTGACGTGCAGGCCCTGAGCGTTGCCGCTGTATGCGATAAAAGGGGTGGCGCAAAGTGTGGCCCGCTCGTGCACATGGCCCAGCGCCCATGCGTCAAGCCCTGTATTTTTGAGGTCGTCCAGCGAGCAGGGGGCGTAGCGGTCGCCCTTGCTCTGGCCTTCGACCGTGCAGTGCAGAACGCCAAGCTGAAAGCAGTCATGGTTCTGGTCGCGCCGGAACAGGCGGGCCAGGTTGCGGCCTTCCTTGATCCTGGCGTGGCTGATGCCGTGCACCACAGCCACGACCTTGCCGTCTTTTTCAACCGTGTGGCTTTCGGCATCCGGCCCGAAAACAGTGACGTTGTCAGGCCACTGCACAGCCGCCAGTCGTGAGGAAAGGGGATCGTGATTGCCGTGCGCCAGAAAAACGCGCACTCCGGCATCACGCAGGCGGCGGCAGCCGTCGCACAGCTTGAGCTGTGCTTTGACGCTGTGGTTTTCCTCATTATACACGTCGCCAGCCAGTATGAGAAAATCCGGCTTGTCTGATTCACAAAGCCGGAAGAGGCGGTCCATGGCCTTGAAGGTGGCCTCTTGCAGCAGGCGTGCCAGATGCCCCCCCTGCGCCGCCGTGCGGGAAAGCCCCTGAAATGGCGTGTCCAGATGCAGATCGGCGGCGTGAATATAGCGAATGCCGTCCATGTAAAAGCCTCGTTTATGGATTTGTAGGGAAATATTGCTGAAATCTAGACTTTTTCAAAATAAATGACAAGCGCAACGGCCAATTACGCCATTGCTTCAGACATGACAGCGCAGTTACAACAGTGCGTCAGAAATTTTATGCTGCAAGTACAAGTGGATGGAAAAACAGATGGAGCAGGGGGAGGAGGGGCAGAAAAAAGCCAGACCGCCGCTGTGCCGGAGGTCTGGCCCTGGAGTTGCGCTGAAAAAGCGGCTTGCCGTTTTTATTCCTGCACTGCGGGGTTGCCGTGCACAGGCAGGGAACCGTTGCGGATAAAGTGATCCACAAGGCCGAAAACCGTTTCATTGCCGCAAAAGCATCCTGCGGCTATGGCCGCCTTGTAGGCAGGCAGGTTTGCCTCAAAGCGCTGGAGCAGTTCCGGTTCCAGCGTGTGCATGTCGGCCTGCATGCCGTAGTTCAGGCGCTCGATGTAGAGCGCGTTGAAGCGTTGTTCCACCATGGCCTTGAGGGGCAGGGTGAGTATGGGTTTGCCCAGGTGCAGGGCCTCCCCCATGAGGGTATGCCCGCCGCCCTGAATAACGTAGGAGCAGCCCTCCAGCAGCCGCAGAAAGCCCTCTTCGCTCTTACGCATGAAGATAACGTTGTCCTCCTGCCCTTCGGTACGGTCGTATCCGAAGACGTAGCAGGTCTTGCGCGTGGCGGCGCGCAAAAAGTCCACCAGTTTGCGGTGGGTGGAATTGCTCTGGTACACGAGCACATGGCCGTCATCGCGCGGGTTGAGCGCAAGCACGCTGTCGCGCAGAATGGGCGGGGCCACGCGCGCCTTGTACTGCGGCAGCACAGGCGGCGAGTAGAATGATATGATGAGGTTTTCCGCCGTGGGGCGGAAGAGATAGCGTGGGGTGAGGCCCTGCACAAAGGTATCCCACCACATGTTGGGCGGCAGGTTGTGCTGGCAGCAGGTGATGATGTGCTGATGGTCGAGGGTCAGGCAGGGCAGCCCGGCCTTTTCGGCGGCGCGCGGCACAAAATATTCCAGATCGGTCATGCAGACATCGGGCTGGAATTCATCAATGAGGCGCGACACCTGATCAATATAACGCTGCCTGTGCCACAGCAGGGGCAGGGCCCGGCTGATGGTGGCGGCCATGTCCACCTTGTAGTCCTTGAACACCGTGCCCAGGTTGGGCAGTCGGCGCACGGGAAATTCCGGCTCAAGAATTTTTGGGGCGTCGTCGTCCGCCACAAAAAGAAATTCGTGCCGTGAAAGGCGGCGGGCTATGGTCAGGCCGCGCATGGCGTGCCCGTGGCCTGTGCCGTGAATGCCGTAAAGTACGCGCGCCATGGTTCTCCTTTATGCCTGCCACAGAATAGGCGGCGGGTTTGCGGCGGCAAGCCTACCAATGCACGGCAGTAGCGTCAATTACTCGTCTTGACGCACAGGGGCCTGTTATCTACCATCACGCATTCATTGCTGTCTGTCACATCTGATTGCGGGGCGCAGCAGCGCCAGCGGAGCATACATGCACGAGCCCAGCACCGGGGCGAGCCCGCAGGGGCCGCTCTGCAACGTGACCATCCCGGTTTTTAACAGGCCTGCGGCCACGGAGCGCGCCATCCGCGCCCTGGCAGCCACCTCGCGCGAGGTGCCGTTCCATATCACGGTTGTGGACAATGGCAGCGAGCCGGAGCTTGTAAAAAAACTGCTGGCCTTGCGGGCAGAGGGCTTGATCGACCATCTTTTTTTGCTGCCGCGCAATATGGGCGTGGCCTGCGCAGCCAATGTGGGCTGGCAGCTTGTGCCCGCGCCGCTGTACATGAAGCTGGATAACGATACCGCCATTGTGCGCAAGCACTGGCTGCGCGACCTGCTGGCCCTGTGGAGCCACGGGCAGCCGCTCTCCAATCTTGGCGGCGCGTTTAACCGCGAAATGCTGCGAAAAACTCCCGGCAGCCTGCAAACCCCGCACGGCGAGCTTGGGTTGTGCGTGGGCAACCTGCCCGGTCAGGCCGTGCTTGTGCCGCAGACTGTTTCTGAAAAACTGGGTTTCTGGAATGAGGAATACGGCCTCTACGGCGGCGAGGATGGCGATTACGGCCTGCGCATGCAGGCGGCGGGCCTGCCGCAGTACTATTACCTTGGGCCCGAGTATTTTGAAAATATCAGGGAAGACGATGATGCGCGCGAAACCTATGCCGCACGCGGTATAGACAAGCGCAGACTGCACCGCGAGCTGGTGGTCAGGGATAACCTGTGCATGGGCAAGCTGTTCATGAATAAAATTCTCTACCTTTCCGGCCTGCGCTCTCTTGCGCCGCTACAGCGCTATGCTGTAGACGATGTGGACGGGCAGGGCCGGGTACGGCTGACCGAGCGTAAGGAATACAAGGAATTTCAGCGCGATCTTGCGCAGGTGGCCGCAGGGCTGAACGCCCGTTTTCGGGATTATGTCATGTCCTACAAGCTGGATGCGCCTACGGCGGACGCCATGCGGCAGGTGCTTGAAAAACACGCGCAGGCAACAAAAATTGACAAGGGGCTGTGATGAACGCACGTAAAGTCAGAGAAGACCTGGGCCGCGCCAAGGCCTGTTGCGCGCGCCGCGATACGGAACGGGCGCTCTTTCTAACCATTTCGGCCCTCAAGGAGCTGGGCGGCCAGAGCGCTCCGCTCGATCTGCGCGGCGATTTTCGAGCCGCAGTGGCGGATCTGGCTGTTGATCCGGAGCTGAAAGCCGCCGGAGCGCCAGCCTTTGTCTATACTCCCGGTGCGGAAAAAGATCTGCTCCAGCTTCTCTCGCAGCTTTACCGCTCCCTGAAAGGGCAGGAAAAAGAAGAGGAATATCAGGCGGCCTTGCAGCGCAAGCTGAACCTTGACCACGGCTTCAGCGACGGCAAAAAGTTTCTGGCAGAGGGTAAGCCTTCAGAGGCTGATGCATGTTTTGCCGAGGCCCTCAAACACTACAAGGACGAAAAGGCCATCTTTGGCATGATGGCCCGGGCCATGATGGATGCGGGCGAATATGTGCGCGCCATCGGGCATGCGCGGGCCGGCCTCAAGGAACTGCCGGACGATGCGGAACTGACGCGCATTGTGGAGGAGTGCACCCGCCTGCGTCAGTAAATCTTTCGGCGTATTTTTTGCATCGTTCTGACGAAAACTTGGCGGCGGCAAAAGCTGCCGCAGGGAGTCGTCATGAACGGTCACAATCACGTAAGGTCAGTTCCCTATATGGCATTGAGCGCGGCGCTCTTTGGCTGCGCACTGTTCTTTGCCGTTACCCTCTGGCGCGGCGAAAGCATGGGTGAAAGCGGACAGTTTGCCTATACCCCAGGTTTTGATGTGCGGGCAGATGTGGTCAATTCCGTGCGGGTTGTGCCGCTTGCGGGAACCGCCCTGCGCAGCCCCAGCGTGAACGCGGATAAATCCGCGGCTGTTTCCCTGGCCTACTAGGCTGTTTTTATTTTGAAAAGTTGGATTGCCTCTCAGTAGTAGCGGGCGGCCATTTTTTTGTGTATACTTTACCACCTTTTTTGATCTTGTTCTTTCAGCGGTCATTCTGCTGGAGGGCTGACGTGTCGCGCGTAGTTCTGAAAAGGAGATACAGAAGTGTATTTCTGGTCCGTTTTTTCTATCCATATCTGAAGATCACTAATCGGGAACGGTTCTTCCCTTTGTTTCAGATTGCAATTACCTGTAATTTTTACCGTATTGCTTGTAAAACATAGTAATTTGCCATGTTATATTGACTTTGTTTCAGAATGTGCCTACATTGTACAAGATGCCCGATTAGAATGGATGAAAAGCCCTATTGTTCTCGTCACTGTAGTGCCATGTTTAACTTCCTTATTTCTCCATAATATTAGTGAGTTACTGACCGATACTTTTTGTTCGGCAATAACATCACGCATTCTTTAAAGGACATGTTTGCGTTATGAATTGGGACTGGGACAAACTTCAGGAAAAAAGACAGAAGCAGGGTTCTAACCCTCCGCCCCGACCTCCTCAGGATGTGGATTCTGACGATATGGGGCAGGAAGAAGAAACCCCTCGTGCCAGGCGCACCCCTTTTAACAACGGCCGGGGCCCCGGTGGCGAAAACCCTTTTTCCAAGATAGCCCGCATGCGCTTTCCCAACGGAAGGGCGGCTGGCCTTGTGGGTTTTGCCATTGTGGTTCTGTGGCTTCTCTCGGGTATTTATATTGTTAATCCCGATGAACAGGGCGTTGTGCTGCGTTTTGGCAAGTATGACCGCACCGAAGGGCCCGGCCCGCACTACGCGTGGCCTGTTCCCATTGAATCAGTATACAAGCCGCAGGTCACGCAGGTTTTGCGCAGCGAGGTGGGCTTCCGCTCCGTTGGGCAGGCGGCCACCTTCCAGCAGGGGCAGTTGCGCACTATTCCGGAGGAAGCCTCCATGCTCACGGGCGATGAAAACATCGTCAACGTGCAGTTCAGTGTGCAATACAAGATCAGCGACCCTGTGGACTACCTTTTTAACGTTACCGCGCCCGCAGCGTTGGTGCGCAATGCCGCAGAGGCGGCCATGCGCGAGGTCATCGGCAACAGCCAGATCGACTCTGCCATTACCGATGGCAAGCTGAAAATTCAGAGCGAGGCCACCCAGTTGCTGCAAACCGTGCTTGACCGCTACGGTGCGGGCATACAGGTGCTGGCCGTGCAGTTGCAGGATGTGCACCCCCCGCACGAAGTTATTGACGCGTTCAAAGATGTGGCCAGCGCCCGTGAGGACAAAAGCCGCATCATTAACGAGGCCGAGGCCTACCGCAACGAGCTGCTGCCCAAGGCCAGGGGCCAGGCTGCCGCCATGGGCAACGAGGCCGCTGCCTATAGCGCAACGCGCGTGCGTAACGCCGAGGGTGATGCCTCCCGTTTTGAAGCCCTGCGCATAGAGCACGACAAGGCCCCCAAGGTCACGGAACAGCGCCTCTATTTTGAAGCAGTAGAAGACATTCTTTCCAACGCGAACGAAAAGGTGCTTATGGACAATCCGGCTGCTGGCCGTGCGCTGCCCTATCTCACCTTGCCTGGTCTCGGCGCTCCTGCTTCGCCCAAGACGCTGGAGAAGAAATAATGAGTAAAAATCCTCTGGTGCTGATTCTTGTTGCTCTGGTACTGCTTATCGTTGTTACCCAGGGATTCTTTACCGTTCACCAGACCCAGAAGGCTCTGGTATTGCAGCTGGGCGAACCGCTTTCGCGCGTGTACGGGCCTGGCCTGCATTTTAAAATTCCTTTTATCCAGAACGTGGTCTATTTCGATGCCCGTGTTCTGGACTATGAAGCGCGCTCCCGAGAGGCCTTTACCGTAGATAAAAAGGCCATTGTTCTTGATAACTATGCGCGCTGGAAGATCATTGATCCCCTGCAGTTTTACCGCACCATGCGTTCCATTCCCGGAGCGCAGGCGCGGCTGGACGACGTTGTCTATTCACAACTGCGGGCACTTGTGGGTGCGTATACCCTTACAGAGGTCGTGTCCTCCCACAGGGCGGCCATCATGAAGGAAGTGACCAACAAGGTTTCCGACCTCATGCATGGCTACGGAGTCGAGGTGCTGGATGTGCGCATCAAGCGTACAGACCTGCCACCTGAAAACCAGCGTGCGATTTTTGGACGCATGCGGGCCGAACGTGAACGGCAGGCAAAGCAGTACCGTTCGGAAGGTGAAGAGGAGTCGACGCGTATCCGTTCCGATGCCGACCGCCAGCGTGCGGTTATTCTGGCAGAGGCGGCGCGCGCCGCGCAGATTGAACGAGGACAGGGCGATGCCAAAGCGGCGTCAGTTTACGCCCAGGCCTATAACAAGGCCCCTCAGTTCTATGCGTATCAACGCTGGCTTGACGCCATGCGTAAATCGCTAAAAGAGAACAGCAAGCTGGTGCTTTCCAACGAAACGCCGCTGCTTAATCAGCAACATTGATGCGTGGTTTTCCACGCCAGGAGTCAAAGAGTTATGCCCGGTTTTGCAGAGATATATGAACGCATCAAGTTGGCCACCAACAGCCGCACGCAGGTTGAGCTGGCCGAGGTTCTGGACATCCGTCAGTCCAGTATTTCCGATGCGAAACGGCGCAATTCCGTGCCCGGTGACTGGTTCATGAAGCTTTTCGAGAAGTTTGGGCTGAACCCTGACTGGCTCAAGCAGGGTGTAGGCCCCATGTACTTGCGCACCGAGCAGGGTTATGTGCCTGAAGACGCACCGGCCTCCCTTGCCGAGACTGCTGCCCACTATGGCGACGCCATGGCCCGTGGCGGCATCCACTCCGTGTATGACGCCAAGTGCGTCTACAATGATGATGCCCCCCGTCCTGCCCTGGCTCTGGCGGGCAAGATATCGCTGCCGCTTTCACTCACCCGTGACGGCCTGCAGGTGCTGCGGGTGCGCGGCGCCAACATGGCCCCCCTTATCTCGGAAGGGGCGCATGTGGGTGTGGATACAATGGATACGGATGTGGTGTCTGGCCGCATCTATGCCATTTTTGCTCCCAATGAGGGCGTCGTGCTGCGCAGGGTGTTTTTGAACAGCACCCAGGATGGCTACGTGCTGCGCTCCGAGGCTGCAAGCTTCCCCGAAACCCAGTTGGCTGCGGGCCTGCTTGCCAAGCGCATGCTTGGCCGCGTGGCGTGGGTGTTGCAGGAAGTGTAGAAAAATGATGCTGCAACCGGCTTTTGCCGTTCATTCGTTTTGCCGAAGAGCCTGGTCGGTATGTGGTCTTGCGGGCTGTCTGCTGCTGTGCGCCTGTAGCGGCGCACAGACAGCGGCCTCACGCGGTGGGGACGGTATTACATCATATGATTTGCCGTCCTCTCCTGCTGCAACACCCCCTGCCGCTCCGTCAAACACGGCGCAGGGCTACGCGACCCCTAATTATTCCGGCGGGTATGCGGGCGGCAGCAACGGTGCGGGCACTACTGCGGCCCCAAGCTATGGCGAGCCGCAAAGTCAGGCTCCAGGCTATGCCGCGCCAGCTCCAACATATGCGCCCTCGCCAGCGCCAACATATGCCCCGTCATATCAGCAAAGCCAGCCGCAACCAGCGGCAGGCTCCGCTGCCATTGCTCCCGCATGGCGGCCCCTGGCAGATCGGCTTGCAGCTGACGGGCTTTCCGGCCCGAGGGTGGACGCCCTGCTGGCTACACTCAGCGCCACGCCCACGCAGTCGCCCATGGGCAGAAAAATGCGTGAGCTGTATAACCGCAAATTTTTCCCCAAGCCGCCTTCCACCGCACCTGCGGCCCTGTATTACAAAGGCGTGCTGACCGATGCCAATGTGCAGTTGTGCCGCCAGTTTGTGGCGCAGAACAAGCGCGCCTTTGATCAGGCCGAGGCCCGTTTTGGCGTGCCTTCATCCATAGCTGTATCCCTGCTGTTTGTGGAAACCCGCCTTGGCAAGGTGCTGGCCGACGTGCCGGAAAACGCCTTTTACACGCTTGCCAGTATGTCGGTAACGCGTCAGCCCTCTGATATCCCTGACTGGCTGCCGCGCATGCCCGGCTATCAGGAGCACCTCGACTGGTTTGCCGAAATCATGCCCAAACGGGCGGATTGGGCCTACAAGGAAGTAAAGGCCCTGGTGGAGCACATGTTGCGCGACAATATTGATCCGCACCATCTGCCGAGCTCCATTTACGGAGCTGTGGGTCTGTGCCAGTTCATGCCCTCCAATATTGCCACGTACGGCGCGGACGGCGACGGCGATGGCAAGGTTGATCTGTTCACCATCCCCGATGCAGTGGCAAGCCTTTCCAACTATCTCGCCAAACATGGCTGGAAGCCCGGTCTGCCGCGCACAAGGCAGCATCAGATACTTATGGCCTACAACCATGCCGCCATCTACGCCAACACCATTTTGGCCCTGTCAGACATGATCAACGGCGCGCCTTCGCCAGAGGCGTCGGCCAAGCCCGCCCCTGCCACTGCGGGCAAACCTGCTCCGGCAAAAACTGGCAAGGCCGCTCCGGCCAAGGCTGCCAAACCTGCTGCGGCCAAACCGGCGAGCAAAGCTCCCAAGCCGGTTAAGCCCACAAACTGACGGTTTTAATTTATCGATACATCATCCCGCTGTCCTTTGGTCAGCGGGATGTTTTTTTGCCTGTGGCAAAACACGCACGGTCAGACATTAATACCGGGCTGTTGCCCGATCCGGACAGGTATGGCTGGAATCCGGGCTGCTTCTGCTGCCGATTGAATGCGACGCAGGGCAATCTTGCCATCCCTTTATTGCGGTGGCATACTTTGAGGATGAACACCAATTCCGGCGCGCAGCCCCCTCTGAAAGAAAGCAACCGGCCTCTGGCCGACCTGCCTCCCTTGCCATCGCTTTGCAGCGCGGGCGCTCTGCGGCCCGTACCCAGTGAAGCCGCATGCCTGGCCCTGTGGGACAAATACGGCATGCTGCCGAACATCCGGCGGCACTCGCTGCTGGTGGCGCACGTGGCAGCCATGCTGGCCCAGCGGGCGGCAGACAGGGGCTTTGCCGTGCGCGTTCCCGAGGTTCGCGCTGGCGGCCTTTTGCACGACATTGCCAAGACCTACTGCGTCAAGCACGGCGGCAGCCACGCGCAGGTAGGCGCGGCCTGGACTGTGGCTGAAACGGGTAATTATGCCATTGCACAGGGCGTGATGATGCATGTGTGGTGGCCGTGGGCCTTGCCGCAGGGGCCGGGAATCTGTTCACTGCCTTTTTTTGTGATCTATGCCGACAAGCGCATCAGGCATGATGCCTGCGTGACGCTTGAAGAACGCTACGAAGACCTGCTTGAGCGCTATGGCCGTACCGAGGCTGCGCGCGAGGGCATTGGCGTTGCCTACAGACAGGGAAAAAATATTGAAAGCGCCCTTGAGGCGCAGCTGGGATGGGCCTTACATGAAAATTCTTTTGATTGCGGGCGGGTGGTCCACTGAGCGCGAAGTTTCGCTCAACGGGGCGCGCGCCATGCAGGAGGCGCTTGCGCAACGCGGCCATTCGGTAACGTTTTTTGACCTGCTTTCGGGCTTCGACTGCCTGCTTGAGACAGCAGCAGCGCACGATTTTGCCCTCATCAACCTGCACGGCGCACCCGGCGAGGACGGCCTTGTGCAGGCCATGCTTGAGCGGGTGGGCTGCCCATACCAGGGTTCCGGCCCTGCGGGGTCTTTTCTGGCGCTCAACAAGAGTGCTGCCAAGCAGATATTCCGGCAGGCGGGCCTGCCCACGGCAGACTGGGAATTTTTGCCTTGCGCCCCCGAGGCTGGCTGGCAGCCTCGCTTGCCCTATCCGCTCTTTGTCAAAAGCAATACGGGCGGGTCTTCGCTGCGCATGGGCCGCGCCAGCAACCGGGCCGAGCTTGACGCTGTGCTGGCATCCATTTTTGCCGCTGGCGACGAGGTCATCATGGAACCCGTGCTCGCAGGGCGCGAAGTAACTTGCGGCATTCTGGGCGAGGAAGCCCTGCCGCCCATTCTTATTGAGCCTGTGGCTGGCGATTTTTTTGACTATGAAAGCAAGTACGCCAAGGACGGGGCGCGCGAGATATGCCCCGCGCCCATCAGCGAAGCGCTGACCTCCCGCGTGCAGGAGCTTGCACTTGCAGCGCACAAGGCTCTTGGCCTGAGCGGCTACAGCCGGGCCGATTTTATTCTTGGCCCGGACGACAGCCTGACCATTCTTGAGGTAAACACCCTGCCGGGCATGACGGCCACCAGCCTTGTGCCGCGCGAGGCCCGTACTGTGGGCATGGATTTTGGCCAGCTGCTTGAGCGCCTTATAGAGCTTGGCATGGCCGGGCAGGCTCGCGGCTGACAGCCTGGATTGCCGATGTTGAAGGGCAAGGGAGTTTCAATGTCTGAAGCGTTGTCCCATCCAGCCGGTTTGGTTGACCAGCGGCATACACGGCATGCGCGTTTTGTGCCCATTGATTTGGGCACATGGCCAAGACGCCAGTACTTTGACTACTATTTCAATAAAATAAAGTGCCGCTATTCCATTACGGCGCAGGTGGACATAACCGGCTTGATGCAGGCGCGCGAGGGGCGCAGGTTTTTTCCCTGCCTGCTTTATCTGCTCATGGCCGCTGTCAACGGAGAGCCGACCCCAGCAGAGAGCTGCTCCGACACACCGGCGGCTAAGGACGAACACAGCCGGAGCAGCGTGCAGATGCCCTTGCCATTGCCGGAAGGCGGCTGGCCGGGCAAGGACGTGAGCCGTACCTTTCGCCTGTCGATGGACGCGGAGGGCAATCTTGGCTGGTGGACGTTCTGTAACCCGGTTTATACGCTGTTTCATCAGAGCGATTGCAGCTTTTCTGATGTATGGAGCGAATGGACTGCGGATTTTTCCACATTTTATTCCCGCGTGCTGGAAGACATGGCACGTTATGGCGGCGCAACCGGGGTAACGGCACGCCCGGACAAGCCCGGCAACTTTTGTTCCATATCCTCGTTGCCCTGGCTTTCATTTACTTCTTTTGCACAGGATACGTACGCAGAATCCCGCATGTTTTTTCCTCTGCTGCGCGCAGGCAAACACTATGAGCAGAGCGGCAGAACGCTGCTGCCGCTGTCTGTCTGCGTACACCATGCAGTGGCTGACGGGTTTCACACCTCGTGGCTGTTCTGCCGCGTGCAACACCTCGCAAACGTGGCCAAGCTCTGGCTGCGCTGAGCGGCTGGCACTGCCACTACTCCTTTGGGCCAGCCCCTTTGCGGAATTTTTGTCACTAGCCGCCCCTGGCCCAGTGATAAACCACTTTTTTTATCCGGTTGGGTTCATGACGCACAGCAAAACTCTGACAGGTCACATGGCGGCGCTGTTCTGCATTATCGTGTGGGGCACTACATTTATTTCTACAAAGGTTCTGCTGCGCGCTTTTACGCCTGTGGAAATTCTTTTTTTCCGCTTTTTGCTGGGCTATGCGGCCTTGTGGCTTGCCTGCCCGCGCTTGCTGCGCATTACGGACAAACGGCAGGAGGTGTTGTTCGCCTTAGCTGGGCTGTGTGGCGTGACACTGTATTTTCTGCTTGAAAATATTGCCCTTACCTACACGTTTGCCTCAAATGTGGGCGTGATTGTGGCCATATCGCCATTTTTTGCGGGTTTGCTGGCCTTCTGGCTGCTGCGGGCCGAGCGCCCGGGGCTGAACTTCTTTTTGGGCTTTGTGGCCGCCATGCTGGGCATTGGCCTCATCAGCTTTAGCGGCAGCACGCAACTGCGTCTCAATCCTCTTGGGGATGTACTTGCCGTGCTGGCCGGGCTTTCGTGGGCCGGGTATTCCATTTTGACGCGCAAGCTCATGGCCTTTGGCTATAACAGCCTGATGGTCACAAGACGCTGTTTTTTCTACGGCCTGCTGTTCATGCTGCCTTGCCTGCCGTTTATGGAATTCAATCTGGGGTTGGAGCGTCTGGAAAATCCGGTTAACAGCCTCAACCTGCTGTTTCTGGGGCTGGGGGCGTCCGCCCTGTGTTTTGTGGCCTGGACGTTTGCCATACAGCGGCTTGGTGCTGTCAAAAGCTGCGTGTACATATATCTTGTTCCCGTTGTCACGGTGATTACTGCTGTTCTGGTGCTGCATGAGCGGATTACCTGGATGGCTGCGCTCGGAACAGGCCTGACACTGCTTGGATTGGGTATTTCTGAAATGCGCAATTTGAGCCTGATGAAAAAGGCGGAGCCATTACGCAATGAGCCATAGCGGCATCACTGGGCAAGCCAGCCATCGGTGGTGATGAAAACTCGGCGAGCCTTTGCGCAGAAATATGCAGGGGGCGGGGCCTGTATTGTGGATCATAGAGATCGTATCCTTTTGTGAAAGAAATACGGTCAGGCGATTTTTTTTGCCATAAGGCCAGAATGGGGCACTGCCTGCCAAGAGCTGGAGGAGATTTGCTGAATTTCTCTCCAAAAGACTAGCGCGAGGCTCCAATTGGAGCGATGAAGAAATACACTGGCAGCTCCGTTGGATAGCAAAAAGTGTACCTGCGATACCTTGCTGACAGGAATTACTGAAGCGCCAGAGCAATCAGAATTTCAGAAACAGTCAGTGAATTTTAGTATATTTGCAGCAAATCAAGATAATTGTCTAACATCTTGAGCCTGTTTGTACTGGCTTTGCCAAGCTTGCGGCTGAGCCCGGCGCAAAGTGTTTCGAGAACCAGCTGAGCACCCACAAATGAATTGAAAAATATGGGGCTGGAAACATCTACTGTAAAAATAACAGAAGCCATGGCTGCAATAGGAGCGCTTGGCCGGTCGGTGATTGCTATTATGCTGGCACCAGAATCTTGAGCCATTTTTGCCGTAACTTCATCAAGTTTTGAATAGCGTGGAAAGCTGAACACCAACAGTACGTCATCTTCTGATACATTCAGCATGTTATCAATTTGGCTGGCAGCTGGAGTGCTTACAAACTGTACGTATGGCAACATGCAGTTTAATAAAAAGTATGTATAGGATGCCAGCCCAATATTGGCGCGCGAGCCCATCACATATTTTGTTTTGCTGGAAAGTATGAGGCTGATGGCTTTGTCGTACGATTGCTGTTTGTTGTTTGAAATGGTGTTGTAGATATTTTTTTGCGAACTGATGGCAAATTCTTCAACAAAGTTAGCATCTTCTTTTTCAAGGTTTTTCAGTAGTCTTTCATAAGGAACTGTGATGTTATGTGAAATCTGGCTGTATTCTTTTTGAAAGTTGTCCCGAAGGTGTTTCTGAAAATCCGTAAAACCTGAGAACCCAAGTTTACGGGCGAATCTGATTACTGTCGCTTCACTTACCCCAGCCGAAAGCGCGATATCGGTAGACGTCATAAAACAGGCCGTTTTTTCCTGATCAAGAAAAAAGTCCTTCAATAAATTTTCGGTTTTGGTGAGCTTTTTTCCCCTTATCAAGTTCGCGATACAGCGCATGACTAACCTCAAGGATAATGGTGGCGCGCAGAACCATGCGCAGAGTGGCTGCCTTTGCCGCATTGTCAGCAAACAGTGGTGCACGCGTCTTCAGATGCTATGGGGGATTATAGGGTTCTACAAAACTATTTCTTCGGCGACGATGTGCATGGGTTGCCCGGCAAACGGGAAAGTTTTTTGTTCTGGGCCGTACCTTGGGTGCGCAATATGCACGTTGCGCTTTTGTCCGCGACGCCGTGGAGATTTTTGAGTGTGCGCCGCAGCAAATGATGTGTTGAATACCCTGATGGACAGATTTTTTTAGCATTGGTGCAAAGCCATCAGCATGATTGCACTCCCCCGTGCAATCCGCCTGAGAGTCATGATTTCTTGCCCGACTGTCTTTTCTTGCCCAACCCTTATGTCACTGCCTACCGCGCAGGAGTACCCTAATTGGGGGAGTATTGTGTATTTTATATAATAAAAACAAAGTATTATTATTGGAAATAAGCATGGGGTTGCGGTCCAATAAATCAGTCTTTCATCCTCCAAAATATTTTTTGGAGGATTTTTTATTTTGGCTTTTGAGATTCAAGAATCCTAAATTTTCAACAGGATGCTTTCTCACAGGAATTTGAAGAGTATTAGACCACATTGTGTAACTAGAAGCAATTCCAAGTAAATAAATACCTCTGTAAATATTGATACCACGTTGACACAAAGCAGCAGAATATGTATTTGCTTTCTTAATTTGAAGAATTTTATTTTTTTTATCATATTAATGAAGGAGGATATACATCTTTTAAATGACGCAAAGGCATGAATCTGGCCACAGAACACTTTTATTACAATTGGTTAACTGGAGGTCTTATGAAAGTTGGCAGCGTTAAGGAAATCAAGAACAACGAATATCGCGTGGGGATGACTCCGGACAACGTCAGATCCTATACCCAGGCCGGTCATCAGGTGTTGATTGAGGACGGCGCCGGCATCGGGTCTGGTTTTACAACTGCCGAGTATGAAGCTGCTGGCGCAAAAATCCTGCCTTCGGCAAAAGAAGTCTGGCAGGGAGCGGACATGATCATCAAGGTCAAAGAGCCGCTGAAAGAAGAATATCAATATTTCCGCGAAGATCTGATCCTTTATACCTACCTTCACCTTGCTGCTGATCGCCCCCTGACTGACGCAATGCTCGCTTCCGGCATACATGGCGTTGCATATGAAACCCTTATGGAAACCAATGGCTCCCTGCCCTTGCTGGCCCCCATGAGCCAGATTGCTGGACGCCTCAGCATTCAGGAAGGTGCAAAGTATCTGGAAAAACCCTTTGGCGGGTCGGGAGTGCTGCTCTCTGGCGTCCCTGGAACGCCGCAAGCCAAGGTTCTGATTCTGGGCGCTGGCGTGGTCGGCACAAATGCCTGCAAGGTCGCCGTGGGAATGGGCGCGGACGTGACCATGATGGATTTGAACCTTGAACGCCTTGCTTACCTTGATGATATCTTCGGTGCGCGCATCAGAACGCTGTACAGCACACCAGGCAATCTGGAACAGGCCATTGCGGACGCCGACCTGGTTGTTGGTGCTGTGCTTATTCCCGGCAAAGCCGCTCCCAAGCTGATCAAGCGCGAATACCTCAAGCTGATGAGGCCCAACAGCCTGATTGTGGACGTGGCTGTGGATCAGGGCGGCTGCTGCGAAACGACCAAGGTGACCTACCACGATAATCCCACATATGTTGTTGACAACGCGGTGCATTATTGCGTCGGCAATATGCCCGGCGCAGTGCCGAGAACATCCACAATCGCCCTGACAAATGCAACGCAGAAATACGGTCTGCAAATTGCCGCAAAAGGCCTTGAAAAGGCCTGTCAGGGTAATCCCGTGATCTATTCTGGCGTAAACACCTATGCCGGAAAATGCACCTGCGAAAATGTGTGCATTGGGTTCAACCTGCCCTTCACAGACCCGTCACATGTCGTTAACTAGCTGAAAAATTTTATTTGAATAAGGACTAGCCGCATGCTGTGACAAATAGGTGCACTGAGAATCCCCTCAATCTTGGTGCACCTATTTTGGACACTACCGCCAGGTTTGCGTGGGTTGTGCTGTGTGAGTTGCAGCGAGAATTGTTTTCTGGCGCGGAAAAGGATATCACCACTTATTCTAAGAAAGGCCAGGTATATATGGGAAATTTTCTAGGCGTATTGCAACAGATCCAGGAAATCGTTTGGGGCCCCCCCACCATGATCCTTCTCCTGATTACCGGGTTCTATTATACGCTCCGGTTAGGGTTTCTTCAGTTTATCCATCTCCCCAAAGCCATCCGCTATATTTTTGAAAAGGAAGAAGGGGGCGGCGTAGGTGATGTTTCCGCGTTTGCTTCACTTTGCACGGCTCTGGCAGCAACCATCGGAACCGGCAGTATCGTTGGTGTGGCCACCGCCCTGCGAGTGGGTGGACCCGGTGCATTGTTCTGGATGTGGGTTTCAGCCATTCTTGGTATGGCCACAAAATATGCAGAAGGCGTGCTGGCCATTAAATACCGCTCCATAGACGAAAATGGCGAAGTGGCTGGCGGCCCGATGTACTATATTGAACAGGGAATGGGCATTAAGTGGAGGTGGCTTGCCAAGTTGTTTGCATTTTTCGGCGCCGTGACTGCACTGATGGGATGCGGTACCTTTCCGCAGGTCAACGCGATTACGGAATCAGTCAGCCATGCCTTCAATGTGCCCATTCCGCTGGTCGGCGCAGTTGTCACCATCGCCACCGCCGCTGTTATTATTGGCGGCATCAAATCAATTTCCAGCGTGGCAGAATTTATTGTGCCCTTGATGGCAGCCTTTTATGTTGCCGCTTCAGCCTATGTCTTGCTCAATCACGCCTCGGCGCTTCCAGACGCGTTTGCCCTGATTGTGAAGTCCGCATTTGAACCCTCTGCCGTCACTGGCGGGGCTACGGGCACTGTGATCGTCTCTGTGATGACCGCAATGCGTACCGGTATCGCTCGCGGCGTGTACACCAACGAAGCCGGACTCGGCAGCGCTCCGATTGTGGTAGCAGCAGCCAAGTCCAACTCAGGGGTGCGGCAAGGCCTGATCGCCATGACAGGCGTTTTTTTCACCACCATCATTATCTGCACGATGACAGGGCTGGTCATTATTACATCCGGACTGCTGGATACCTCTACCCTTGACGGCGGGATACTTTCAAACGCTGCTTTTAACACTGGCATGTCTGGCGATATGGGGATGTATGTTGTCTCCATCGGGCTGATGTTTTTTTCTTTCACAACCATCATTGGATGGAACTATTACGGAGAAAGGTGTGTGGTATATCTGACAAATGGGGTAAAGTATGTAATGGCCTACAAAATATTGTATATTTTGTGCGTGGCTGTTGCCCCCTATCTGTCCATCAGGCCTATCTGGTATATGGCTGATATCACCAACGCCTGTATGGCATTCCCAAATCTTGTGGCCTTACTTGTGCTAAGCCCCATAGTCATAGCGGAAACAAAGAAATACTTTCAGTGACTTCGGGCGTTAGCTGCATGATGCCCAGCAAAAGATCCGGATATTTCCGCCTTTGAGCGACTGCATTCATAAAAAGGCATTCCTGACCGTGGCATGGGCCGCGAACAGGAATGCCTTTTTATGGGCAGATGTAAAAGTGTAGACTAGAGCAGTACACCCAGTATCAGTGCCGCACCGCTGATGAGGTAGCATTTGCGAACCAGATGCCCGTGAGCGTCCAGCGGTAGCCAGTCGCCATCCCCGGCAAGGTGGATGCGGCGGCAGGCGGCCAGATAAAAGGGCAGGCCCGTCAGGCACAGTACAACCGGCCAGCCCGCAAGGTCCGCTGCCCACAGATTGCACAGCAGTAGCCACACCAGCGGCCACCACAGACGGAACAGCAAAAAGGCCCCGGCCTTGCCCAGAGTATTGGCAAGGGTATGCTTGCCCGCCGCCAGATCGGTTTCGATTTCCGGCAGGCTCTGGTAGTACAGCACCCCCGCCACCATCAGGCCCACGGGCAATGCCAGCGCGAGGCTGCAAGGCTCAAAACGGCCCAGTAGCAGGGTGGCGCTGGCGCTCACCATGATAAAGCCCATGTTCAGGCACACAAAAACTTCGCCAAGGGCGCGGTGCCCGTAGCGGATGGGCGGCGCCACGTAAAAAACGGCGGAACCCACCGCGAATACGCTCAATGCCCAAAGCGCGGGCCGCAGGGCCGGGGCCAGCCCCAGAATGAGCAATCCACCCACGGCAAGCGTTGCCGGGGTGAGCAGGAGCAGAACAATGGACAGCTGGCGCGGGCTGATAAGGCCGGACTGGATAACGCGCGAGCCGCCGATGTTGTCGCCGCCGTCCACGCCGAGAATATGGTCAAAGAGGTCGTTGGCCAGATTGGCAATGGTCAGGCCCATAAAGCAGCCAGCCAGCAGCAGGGCGTAGGTTGCCCACTGCCCGGGCCGGATGCTTCCTTGCAGGCGAAAGGTCAGTGCCAGAGCCAGCGTAACCGGAATGGCCGCCGTAATGAAAAAAGGCGGGCGACAGGCCTGCCACCACGCCCTTGCCTGTTGGCGGAAAGTAAGCTTTGGCGCGAGGGCAGGGCGGGGAACCCATGCCTCGCGCAAAAGATCGCCGCAGCGCATGTTATACGCCTCCTTCACTCCATGTGTAGGGGATGGAAGGGTCATCGGCGGGCAGTCGCTGCCCTTCGGTGGGATCGTGGGGGATGTCGGCGCAGTTGCAGATGAGCGCCGGGGCATCACCCATAGCCGTAAAGCCGTACCACACGTTCACGGGGATGCGCAGCAGCCCGTAGTGTTCCGGTCTGCCCAGAGCCAGTTCGCACAAAACGCCGCGCGTTTCGGAGTCTGGCCTGTCGTCATACATCACGATTTTCAGCAGGCCTGAAGGCACGGCAAAGTGCTGGGTCTGGCGGGTGTGGCGCTTCCATGCCTTGACGTGACCGGGCAGCACCTCTGAAAAATAGATTTCGCCAAAGCCCTTGCTGAAGTCTGGCAACAGGGGCGAACCGGGACGCAGCATGTGCAGCACCGGCCCACCCTCAGTGGGAATGACCTTCAGGGGTTGCAGCAGCGCACCTGCAATGCCCACATCCTGCGCAGTCATTTCTTCCGTATTCATTTACTTTACCCACACCTGATTGCGCTGCTCGGCGGCGTTGACGTAGGCCGCGATCTGCCCAAGGGTGAAGTCGAGCATGTTCTGGGGCTGTTTGCCGTTCTGCCCCTGATAGAAGCAGTGGTACCATTCGGCGGTGTAGCGGATGGTTTCTTCAAAGGTGAGGGTGGCCTTCCAGCCCAGATGCGCCAGTGCTTTGTCGCAGCAGAGCTTGAGCAGGGTGCATTCTTTCATGCCAGCCTGACCGTTTTTGTCCATCTCGCTGGCAAAGCCGGGCCAGTGCAGGGCAAGGGCGTCCACCACTTCGGCCACTGTATTGTTGACGTCTGCCGCAGGGCCGAAGTTGTAGGCCTGACCGCGCAGATTGAAAGGCTCGTTGAGGCCCAGCAACAGGCGCGCGCCAAGCCACAGATAGCCGGAAAGAGGCTCCAGCACAAGCTGCCAGGGGCGCGTGGCCCACGGGCTGCGGATCTGCACAGGCTGCCCGGCGGCCCATGCGCGGGCGCAGTCGGGCACAATGCGATCCTGCGCCCAGTCGCCACCGCCAATCACGTTGCCGGCGCGCACTGTGGCGCAGGCGGGGCCATCCTTGAAAAAGCTTTCAAAATAGGAGTGGGCGATGATCTCCGCGCAGCCCTTGGAGGCGGAGTAGGGGTCGTGCCCGCCGAGGTGGTCGGTTTCGCGATAACCCCAGACCCATTCATCGTTGCGGTAGCATTTATCGGAAGTAATCATGATGACGGCCTGCACATCGGGGCAGGCGCGCACAGCCTCAAGCACGTTGAGGGTGCCCATCATGTTGGCTTCAAAGGTCAGGGCCGGGTCGTCGTACGACTTGCGCACCAGCGCCTGCGCCGCAAGGTGGAAGACCACATCGGGGCGGAACTGGCGCATGGCCTTGATCATGCTTTCGCGGTCGCGGATGTCGCCACGCACGTCAGCCTCGAGGTGCGCGCAAAGATCCATGGCGGCGTAGTGCGAGGGCGTGGTGGGCACGCAGTCGGAAAAACCGCCGACCACTGCGCCCATCTGGGTCAGCCATGCCGCAAGCCATGAGCCTTTGAATCCCGTGTGTCCGGTTACAAAGACCCGGCGTCCTTTATATGCGTTGGCAAACATGTTGGTTCCTCGTTGAGTTTTCGCGCGTTGGCTGACGCGGAAAGGGGATGTGCAGCCTGTGAAGCAGGCTTCGGCTACGGGCAGGCCGCAGCCGAAGCTGTAAGTATGTGTTGCGAAGCGACGTTTAGACCCAGAAGGCCTTGCCCGCGTCCCACATCTCGTTGAGCTTGATGGAGTCGCGCAGCGTGTCCATGCACTGCCACTGACCGGGGTGCGGATACATGGAAAGCTGCCCCTCCGCCGCCAGCCGCTGCAAGGGGTCTTTTTCCAGATCGCAGGCTTCGTCCTCGGTGAGGTAGTCAAGAAATTCGCGTTTGAAGACGAAAAATCCGCAGTTGATGAATTCGTCCAGCACGGGCTTTTCTTCCCACGAAAGGATCTTGCCGTTGGCATCGGTGCGCACCGTGCCAAAGCGCGAGGGCATGCGCACACCCGTAAAGGTGCCGATGCTGCCCGACTGCTTGTGGAATTCGATGAGCTTGTTCAGGTCGATATCGGCAACGCCGTCGCCGTAGGTAACCATAAAGCGGTCGGTGTCAATGTGCTTGGCAACGCGCTTGAGGCGGCCACCCTTTTGCGTCTCCTGCCCGGTGTCGCACAGGGTCACGCGCCAGTCCTCAATGGGATTGGGATAGGTGGTGATGTTGCCGCTCTTGAGGTCAACCGTAAAATCCGTATTGCGGATGTTGTAGTCGTGGAAATACTGCTTGATGACCTCGCCCTTGTAACCAAGGGGCAGGATAAAATCCTTGAAGCCAAAGCGCGCATAGATGGACATGATGTGCCAGAGCACGGGCCGTCCGCCGATCTCGACCATGGGCTTGGGTTTGACCGAGGTTTCTTCGCGCAGACGAGTACCCTTGCCGCCGCACATGATGATGACTTTCATTCTAAGCCTCCTGCCGCCGCGTTTCATGGCTTGTTCCGTTCGCGGCGTGTGGCCCATGTGTAGCAGAAGGGCGAGAGGAAAAAAAGCCCCGCAAGCGGGCTTGGGCCGCCGGGATGCACTTTGCATTTGCGCCTGCACGGCGTAGAATAAGCAAAGCGCATTCAAACCCAAACTTTTTTGTGCGCAAGAGAGGTAGTTATGAAGTTGTTTCGCCGTGGTTTGCTGTTGCCGCTGGTATTGCTATTGGGCGCGCTGGTTGCGGCCTGCGTTACTTCCGGCCCTCAGAAGGCGCTGAACGACGTGGCCGACGCCCTGAACAAAAATGACGGCGCGGCCTTTCTGGCGCAAATTGACATGAAGCCTTTTGCAACCAACCAGATAAAAAATATGACGCGCGAAGATCAGGCGCTCAACGCCCTGGATTCCATGGGGCGCTTGCTCGGGCTGGGCGGTATGGAAGACCTTTTGGGCAGCGTTGTGGATATGCAGGCGCGCCTGCAGAAGCAGTATATGCGCGGTGTGAGCACGGGCGAGCTGGTGGCACAGTGCGGCAAGGCTGACACCCCTGACTGCCCGTGGGTGCCTGAGAGCCTGAAGGCCGCCAAGATTACCGAGCTTGGGGCCGACGCGGCGGTGGCGCAGGTGACTACGCCTGCCCGCATGACCAGTTGGCTTGCCCTGCGCAAGGTGGGCGAGAAGTGGCTGGTGGTTGGGCAGGCCGTGATGGAAAGCACTGCCAGAGAGTATGCGCTTCAGAAGGCTCCGGCGGCACCGGAAAAGCCTGCGCCGATTGCACCCACGCCCAAGGAAGCGCCGGAGAAGGCCCCTGTGCCGGGAAATCGCGCTGACAAGGATGGCGTAACGAAGATTTAGGGTGATTTTGCGAGCGCATTGGGTGAAGCAAGAGGGTTTTGGCGGCGGGGTGAGCCTGTCGGGCTGATTTACGCAAACCCGACTTTTGCACCCTGAATGCGTCAGCGCCGGGATTTTGATGCTCACGTACTTGAGTACGTTGCGCTCAAAATCCCGGCGCTTCCTTTTCAGACCGCAAAAAGCGTATTTTGCAAATTCGCCCAACACCAGCCATCGCCTTCGCATTCGCTCTGGCGAGTTTAAGGAAGGCGACTTCACGACCAGCTTCTGATGGCGGGCTTTTTTTCTGACTAGTGAATTTTCCGTCTGATCATGGTTGGATGGTAACGAGCATCACCGCAAGTAAGGCGAAGATTTTGCAGGTCTCTTTGTTTGCTATTTGGATTTGTCGAAGCTTTATGCTGACAGAGTACCACGGCGCAAAGATCGAAGTATTTTGTAGTTAGTCCAAGAACTGAGGGATGTTGGTTGAAGCGGAATACCATTCAAAGCGAAAGTGGTCGCTGGCATTAACGCGGCGCGGAGGGAGATCACCTGAGCGAGCTTAGCGGGCGAGGGAAGCTCCCGCAGCTATGGCCGCGTTGCCCTCGCCGTTCTGAGGAAATTGATAACCCAAGGGGTGTTCCGGGGGGAGTGCAGAGGGGGCCGAGGAGGGGCGTAGCCCCATAACCGGCCCCGCCTTGCTGCGCGCCGTACAGGCGTCCCAAACTCCGCCGGAGGGCGGAACCCAGTGCCCGTAGGGCAGTAAAGATTAAAGGCCCATCCCACGCCGGGGAAGCGAAACCGCGCGCCGTACAGGCGTCCCAAGCTCCGCCTGAGGGCGGAATCCAGTGCCCGAAGGGCAGTAAAGATTAAAGGCTCATCCCACGCCGGGGAGGCGAAATCGCACGCTGCGCAGGCAGCTCCCCCCTAATTCAATACTGTCGGCGCATCAGTCGCCACCATACTCGCAGGATGCCGCAGCAATAAAAGCTCCAGCTCTTCCAGCAAGGCCTTGCAGCCTTCGCCGTTCTTGGCGGAAATCGTCAAAGCATGGGGAAAGGCATCCGCCAGCTCTGCGCGGGCCGGGGCTTCCAGCTGATCCCACTTGTTCAGAATCATCAGCCTCGGCATGCGATCCAGTTCCATTTCGGCAAGGATAGTTTCCACAGCGCTTATCTGCTGCAAAAGGTCAGGATGCGAGGCATCGGCAACGTGCAGCAAAAGATCTGCCGCTTCCAGCTCCTCAAGGGTGGCACGGAAGGCGTCCATCAGCTCCTTTGGCAGATTGCGGATAAAGCCCACGGTGTCGGCCATGATGATTTCTTTTTCCGCAGGAAAGCGCAGCCGCCGGGTAGTGGGGTCAAGCGTGGCGAAAAGCTTGTTCTCTGCCAGCACTTCCGAGCGGGTAAGCGTGTTGAGCAGGGTGGACTTGCCCGCATTGGTGTAGCCCACAAGCGCCGCCAGCGGGATGCCCTGCCGCGAACGCCGGGCGCGTGTGAACGAGCGCTGCCGCCGCAACTGGTCAAGCTCTTTGCGTATGCGGGCCATGCGCTCACGGATTTTGCGGCGGTCGGTCTCCAGCTTGGTTTCGCCGGGGCCGCGCCCGCCAATGCCGCCCATGAGGCGGTCCATGGCGCGGTTCTTACCCACAAGGCGCGGCTGGGTATAGCGCAACTGGGCCAGTTCCACCTGGAGCTTGCCTGCGCGGCTTACCGCATGCTGGGCAAAAATATCCAGAATAAGCTGGGTACGGTCAATGACCTTGCGCTCGGTGATGTCTGCCAGATTGTGCAACTGAGCGGGCGAAAGCTCGCCGTCAAAAACCATCATGCCCGCGCGGCCTTGCAGGGCCAGCACTTCAAGCTCTGCCACCTTGCCCTTGCCCATGATGAGGCGCGGGTTGATCTGCGCCACGCGCTGCACCATGCGCCCGGCAACGGTCAGGCCTGCGGTGCGGGCCAGTTCCGCCAGTTCGTCCAGATTGCGTTCCTGAATGATGCGCGGCTGCGTACCTACAGAAACCAGCATGGCGCGGGGGGTGTCGTCGGCTTCGCGGGCGTCCTCTGCCTTGCGGGCAAGCTCTTCTTCCAGAGCTTCGGCGGTGGCAACAAACTGCGATTCCGTGCGATCCCACGGCTGGGGCGTATCAAGGTGATAGGGCTGGCTGCCCGAAGGATTGGGCAAAAGATGGGCCGCCTGCCACTGCACGGGTTCGCCAACCGGGTTCACGGTGAGCGCCACCACGGCATCGAGCCGCAGAAAGAGCATGTCCATCAGGTCTTCCTGACTGATGCCGCCGGGGGAAAGGTGGGTGTGCAGCAGGCGCAGGCCGCGCAGGCGTTCCTGCCCGCTGCGCCCGCGCGGCAGTTCGGGAATCATGATGCTGCTCGCCTCGCCCACAATAACCATCTGCACCCGGCCCTTGCGGTCAATAAGCAGGCCCAGTTGCCGCCCCACGGCGCGTGAAAGCAGGGAGAGTTCCCGGGCCTGGTCAACGGTGTAGACTTCTTCCGCCGGGAAACGGCGGTTGAACAGGCGGGTGAGTGCTGCAAGCTGGCTCGGCTTGAGCCCTTGCACGTTACCTTCTGGCTTTGGGATGGGAAGCTCCTGAACGAAAAAATGTTAAACCGCACCCGCAACCACTGTACCTCAAAAGGGGCAGGGCTGCGGGTGCGTGAACAAATGCGGTGAGTGGGCTTGTGTACAAGCCTAGGGACGCAGATACGAGGTGATCAGGGCATCATAGCGCGAGGTTGCCTCAAAAGCGCGCGATGCCATAACCTGCCGGAACTCAAGGCCCACTGTGGTATCTTTTTCCATTTCTTCCATAGCGGCGGTGTACCACTGCGGCGAGGGCAGCACTAGGATGCTGTGGAAGTTCTTGGCCGCAGCGCGCAGCATGCAGGGGCCGCCGATGTCAATTTCCTCCACGGCCTGCTCAAGGGAGAGGTGGCGTTCCACCGCGCCCGCAAAGTCGTAAAGGTTGACGCAGACAAGGTCAAAGGGGCGGATGCCCTTTTCTGACAGGGTCTGCATGTGCTGCGGCTCGTCCTTGTTGGCCAGAATGCCCGCATGAATCTTGGGGTGCAGGGTTTTGACCCGGCCACCCAGAATCTCGGGGAATCCTGTGACGGTGCTTACTGCGGTGACGGACAGCCCGGCCGCCTCAAGGGCCTTCTGGGTGCCGCCGGTAGAGATAAGCTCCACCCCCCGCGAGGTAAGAAACGTGGCAAACTCCACAAGGCCGCTTTTGTCCGTAACGCTCAGAATAGCGCGACGAATTGGCAAAATATCCATAAGCGACTCCTTGAAAAATGTCCCGAAAAGGGTTTGGCGGCGTATATACGCCCACATTCTTGATACTGCAAAAAGCCCGTTCTGGCAATGCGTTGCAGACAAAGCCCTCCCTGAGGCCCCTTGCCCGCAAAACAAGGCAAGGCTATGCTGCGGCAGGAGGACGTATGCAGCTCAAGCTTGTTTCATGGAATGTCAATGGTCTGCGCGCCATGGCGGGTAAGCCCGAATGGGAATGGTTTTCGCGCACCGAAGCGCAGGTTGTGGCCTTGCAGGAAACCAAGGCCCATCCCGACCAGTTGAGTGAAGACGTGCGCGATCCTGACGGCTGGGAATCGCACTGGTCGTGGAGCACGGTTAAAAAGGGATACTCGGGCGTGGCGGTGTTCAGCAAGATACCTTCGCTGAATGTAAGCATGGAGCTGCCCCAGCCGGAATTTCAGGGCGAGGGACGTCTGCTGCATCTGGAGTATCCACAGTTCCATTTTTTCAATGGCTATTTCCCCAACGGCGGCGCGGAAGAACTGGACGACAATGGCAAGCCCACGGGCCGTTTCAAGCGTGTGCCTTATAAAATGGGCTTTTTCGACGCCTTTCTCGCCTATGCGGAAGAATGCCGCAAGAGCAAGCCCATTGTGGTTTGCGGGGATTTTAATATAGCGCACAGGCCCATTGACCTTGCGCGTCCCAAACAGAACGAAAAATACACGGGCTTTTTGCCTGAAGAGCGCGCCTTTCTGGATCGCTTTACGGCTATGGGCTATGTGGACACCTTCCGTCATGTGCATGGCGACAAGGCAGACAGCTATTCCTGGTGGTCGTACAAGAGCCGCGCGCGGGAAAAGAACGTGGGCTGGCGTATAGACTATTTCTTTGTATCGCAGGAGCTTGTGCCTGCTGTGCGCGACGCATGGATTGAAACGGACGTGTTTGGTTCAGACCACTGCCCCGTGGGGCTGTGCCTGGAATTCTAAGGCCGCAAGTCATCTCTGTCGCCGGGCTGGAATCAAGCGGTTCCAGCCCGGCTTTTTTCCCCCTGATGCCAGTACATTGATGCGCGGCAATCCTGTGCTGGGTAAATCATGCGCCAACCACAAGCATCAATCATAAACTGCTTATGTATGGCTGGGCGTGCTGGTCCAGCAGCTTTCCGTGATACGCAAAGTCATCCAACGCGCTGACATTAAGGCCGATTTCGGCGGTATTGCCTTCCTGCAAAAGGGAGCGTAACAGTACCGCTTGTGGCAATGAGCGTGAATATTGCGGCTTTCAACCGCGCAATAGCCTGAATAACGTTCAAAGAACAGCAGATCCCCACTTTTGAGGCGCTCCGTCAGCCGGAGCGCGCCCGCCAGGAACCATCGCCCACCTCGTGGATTTTGTCCGATACTCCTGAGTGCCAATACGTGGCCTATGTCCTTTTGATTCAGCCCTGCCTTCACCTGCTCTTGGGTTTGCCCCTACTCTGATTTCCCCCTCCTGTCCCGGAGGGGAAAGGTTACCTTGCCGCGTCTGCGGCGCAGAATGAGGATTGTGATGAAAAAATATTCCGACTCCACCCCGCCTTTGCTCGCGCACAGGGAAGTGACCCGGCGCGAGGTTCTCAAGTGGTGTACCGCGCTTGGCGGCGCATCCCTTTTGCCATTGGGCGGTGGTTTGCCCCTTGGCCTGGCCCGTGCAGCCACCCAGCCGCCGTATGGCGCGGGCGAGCAGTGCTTTTACTCCGGCTGCGTGGTGAACTGCGGTTCGCAGTGTACGCTGCGCGCCTTTGTCAAAGATGGACGCGTTACGCGCGTTGAAACCGACAATTCCGATGACGGCCCCAACAACAGGGCCATCCGCGCCTGCCTGCGCGGGCGCTCCATGCGCAAATACACCTATTCCCCTGACCGCATTAAGTACCCCATGCGGCGCGTACCCGGCGCCAAGCGCGGCGAGGGGAAATTTGAGCGCATTTCATGGGATGAAGCGCTGGACACGGTAGCCAAGGAATGGGTACGCGTACTGAACACCTACGGGCCGGAGTCCATCCACCGCATGTATGGCTCGGGCACAACGTCCAGCGGCATGACGCGCCGCAACGAATTTTTCAGGCTTGCCAATATGCTTGGCGGGCATCTGGACGAATACGGCACATACAGCACGGCCCAGATTTCAGCCGCCATTCCATATCTCTACGGAATCAATGCGGGCAATACCATCAATGACATGGCTAACTCAAAGCTCATTGTCATGTTTGGCTGCAACATTCTTGAAACCCGCCAGAGCGGCGGCGGCCTTTCTTATGAGCTGTTTGAAGCCAGAAAAAAAGGCAATGCCCGCATCATCATGGTTGATCCCCGGTATTCGGATTCCATGGCCAAGCTGGGGGACGAATGGGTGCCCATCCGCCCCGGTTCTGACGGCGCGCTTATCGCGGCCATTGCCTATGTGCTCATGAACGAAGGGCTGGTTGACCAGCAGTTTGTGGACACCCACTGCCTTGGTTTTGACGAGGAGCACATGCCCGAGGGCGTGCCCGCAGGCAACAGCTACCGCGCGTACATCATGGGCGAAGGCCCGGATAAAACGGTGAAAACGCCGCAATGGGCGGAAACCATCACCGGGTATCCGGCGGAAAAAATCATCCGCCTTGCCCGCGAGATCGGCTCCACCAAACCCTGCTGCGTCATTCAGGGTTGGGGGCCGCAGCGCCACGCCAACGGCGACACCATGTCCCGTTCCATTGCCATGCTTGCCATCCTTACCGGCAACGTGGGCATTGCCGGGGGCGGTTCCGGCAGTGCGGAAAGCGTGAGCCAGATTGGTTTTCCGCGCATGCCCGAAGGCACTAATCCGGTCAAGACGCGCATTTCTTTCTACACCTGGGTCAACGCCATTGACGACTACACCCAGGTGACGGCCAAAAAGATGGGCCTGCGCAACAAGGAAAAGCTGGATCACGGCATCAAGTTTTTGTGGAACAGCTCTGGCAATGCCCTCATCAACTAGCATTCGGACATCAACGGCACCCGCAAGATTCTTGAAGATGAAAGCAAGTGCGAGTGCATTGTGGTGGTGGAAAACCGCATGACGGCTTCGGCAAAATTTGCGGATATCCTCCTGCCTTCCGTGACGCCGCTGGAACAGGACGACATCATCCAGCAGGGCTATCAGGTGGATCAGAGCTCTCTGCTCATTGCCCGCAAGGCCATTGAACCTCTGTTCGAGACCCGCTCGCAGTATGATATCTGCGCGGCCCTGAGCGAAAAAATCGGCAAGCTTCTGGGCCAGCCCGATCTGGCGGCAAAATATACCGAGGGCCGCAGCCAGCTTGACTGGGTGAAGCACCTGTACGCCCAGGCACGCGCCAAAAAGCCGGAACTGCCGGAATCCTTTGATGAAGCTTCAAAGATCGGCCTGTTCAAGTGGTTCCCCATGCCGCAAAAGGTTGCCTTCAAGGCTTTTCGCGACGATCCGGCGGCCAATCCGCTCAAGACTCCTTCGGGCAAGATCGAAATATTTTCCAAGCGTCTGTGGGATTTGAACCAGACTTGGGAACTGCCCGAGGGCGATGCTATTTACGCCATACCCGTGCATGAAAAAACATGGGAAGGCCCGTGCGATTACGAGGGAATGAAAAAACATCCCTTCCAGCTTATCGGCCATCACTACAAGGGGCGCGCGCATTCAAGCTACGCCAACATCCCATGGCTAGAGCAGGTTGCCCCGCAGCAACTCTGGATGAACGAGGCCGATGCGGCGCAGCGCGGCATCAGGCACGACGACGTGGTCAAGGTGTTCAACGATCGCGGAGCAGTGGTCGTGCGGGTCAAGGTGACGCCGCGCATCATGCCCGGTGTGCTCAGCCTGCCGCAGGGCGCATGGTACACCCCGGACAAAAACGGTGTGGATCAGGGCGGGTGCATCAACACCCTGACAAAAACGCACATGACCCCCTTGGCCAAGGGCAATCCGCAGCACACCAATCTTGTGGATGTGGTTAAAATCTAGCCTGTTGCGCGGAACTGTCTGCATTGAGGAGATTTATTGTGAAACAGCCGGCTTTTTATATAGATATGACAGCCTGTACGGGCTGCAAAACATGCATGGTGGCCTGCATAGACGGCCATGACCTGCCCCAGGGCGTCATGTGGCGGCGCGTGGCGGAGTACACGGGCGGCAAGTGGGTGCGCCGTGCCAACGGCACGTATGACCAGAATGTGTTTTCCTACTATACATCCGTCAGTTGCAACCACTGCCAGAACCCCGTGTGCGTGAAGGTTTGCCCCACCACGGCCATGCACAAGGACGAGCAGGGCATTGTGAGCGTGGACCCCGACAAGTGCGTGGGGTGCCGCTATTGCGAGTGGAACTGCCCTTATTCCGCCCCCCAGTATAACAAGCAGTCGGGCAGAATGACCAAGTGCGATTTCTGCAAGGACAGGCTGGCAGCCGGTCTCAAACCCCTGTGCGTGGAAGCCTGCCCCATGCGGGCCATCCACTTTGGCGAATATGAAGACCTGAAAAAGCAGTTCGGCGATGCCGTGCATGTGGCTCCGCTGCCGGAACAGAGCGTGACCTCCCCCTGTCTTGTGATTACGCCGCCCCACAATGCGCAGCCAGTGGGCAGCAACATGGGCAGCATCCGTAATCCGGAGGAGATGTAGCATGGAGTATCTTCAGGAATTTCCGCTGGTATTCTTTACCTTGCTGGTGCAGATGGCCGTAGGCATGGTGCTGGTGGGCAAGTGCGTGCTTGGCAACGAAGCCGACCGCGCACTGCGCGAAGGTGTGCGGCGGCAGAATGTGGCGGCGCTGCTTCTGTTTGCCGTGGCCGTGATCATCAGTTTTGTGCATCTGGGTACGCCCCTGCATGCGCCCTTTACCCTGCTGCACGTGACGCAGTCGTGGCTCAGCCGCGAAATCCTCATGATCGGCCTTATGGGGCTTGCCCTGTTGTGGCTGGTGCTGGTTGGGCGCAAAAAGCATGCGGTGGATGGCGAGAAAAAAGCCATGATCGTGGCGGGCCTGTGCGGTATTGCGCTGCTGTTCGTCATGAGCTGCGTTTACAATCAGTCCACAATGCCCGGCTGGAGCAACTGGAGCGTTTTTACGGCCTTTCTTGCTTCCATGTGCCTGCTTGGGGGATCCTGGCATGGTGTGGTGCTGAGCCTGCGCAAGGAAGGCGCGCCCGTGCGCGCACTGGGCCCCTGCCTTGTGTGGGCGGTACTGGGCCTTGTGCTTATGGCCGTGAGCCTGCCGCTGGCCATGCCCGAGCAGTCTGCCTTCGTCAATCCGGTTTCCCGTCTGCTGCCTCCGGCGTGCATTGCATGGTCGCACGGCTTGCACGCCCTTGTATCTGGTCTTGGCGTTGTGCTGCTGGCACTGGCTGCGGCCCGTGGCATGCAGGGCAAAGGATTTCGCCCGGCTCTGACGGTTCCCGCATTTCTCCTGATTGTTCTGGGCGAAGTGTTCGGGCGGCTTGTGTTCTATCTTTCCTATTCACGCCTGGGCATGTAGGCACGGCAAACTCTACGGGGGCCGTCTGGCCCCCGCATCATTACATATGGAACAGGAAAAGTTGACGCAATATGTTGTGGCCTTGCAGTTCTGCAGCCGCATTTTCCAGAATTCGCCGGATGAAGACCTGCTGCGCGGCGTCATTGGCGGCGGGCTTTTGCAAGGATTTGGCGCTTGGGCCTGTTTCAGGCCTTCAGAACTGGCTGAAAAGCTGTGGAATGGGGTTCTTGATCCAAAGGGCCACGCTGCCGCCCTTGCGGCAGCCTATCCGGCAGAGGCGGCGCAGGATTCCTGCCGCGCATTGTATCTGGATCTGCACATGGATCATCTGGCCCTGTTTTCCGGGCCGCAGCCTGCCGCTGCGCCGTGGGAATCCGTGTGGCGGGAGAAGGATCGCCTGCTTTTTGGCCGCAGAACGCAGGAAGTGCGCGACTGCTACAGGGAGTGGGGCCTAGCCGCAGAACGGGACGGGCACGAGCCCGAGGACCATCTGGGGCTGGAACTGGCCTTCATTCTTTTTCTTGTGCAGAACATGGGCGGGGCCGTTGCCTCAAGCCAGGGGCAATCCCCGAAGGCGGCATTGGCGGCTTTTATGGACGGGCACATTCTGGCCTGGGCCGGAGACTGCCTGAAGAAAACTTCGGAATGCGCCAGTACTGTGTTTTGCCGCGAAATGTCGGCTCTTTGTTGCCTGCTGCTCGGAAACGTGCGGGCACTCGTTCAGGAATAGCCTGTACAGCGCACGCCAAAAGGTTTTTGACCAACAAAAGCCGTTCCTTGCCGAAAAAGGCGGGAACGGCTTTTGTTTGAGCAATCTGCCATCAGGCGAAATACAGGGTTGAGCAATTCTCGTTAGAAATTGCTCCGCCGAGGGCGAGGGCAGCTCCGGTCTAGTCCAGCAGGCCCAGCAAACGCGCCACGCGCTGTTCGTTCAGGCCGCTATGCACCTGCACAAGATCCTGACTGTGCTGCATGGCTTCCTGCTCCACCTGGGCAAGCGCCTGACGCATTTCATCAGAATTGAGCATGTGCGGGGTACCGGGAACAGTCTGTTCCAGAACCGGCGCGGCGGAGGTGCTGACGTCATCGTCAGCGGGCGCTGCCGGGGCCGCTGGGGTACTTTCTGCCCTGTTCACGGGCAGCATGGAGTTGACCCTTTCCTGAAAGGTAGGAAAAACAGGCCCCAGATCATTATTGCGAAAACGGAATTCCAGTTCCATCGGGCTTCTCCTCAGGCTTGACGCAGTGCTGCGTCATTGCACTCGCGCTTGAGCGCGCGGCGGCCATGTGGAAAAATTGACCGCCTGTTGGTATTGCCCGAAAATATGCAAATATCAGGCCGTTGTGCGCGGCTCTGGTTTGCTGCTGCAAAATTTCAGTCCATGGTCTTGACCATCAGGCCCGGAGCCAGCCGCACCTGACCATCCACCACAATTTTGTCGCCCTCGGCCACCTCGCCGTCCACAACCGTGCGGTCAGCGTATTCAAACAGCGGCCTCACCTTGCGATAGCTGGCCCGGCTGTCCTTATCCACCACATACACGTAGGATTCTTCCCGGCCAGACTGCACGGCACGTGTGGGCACGGTCAGCGCCCCGGCGGCCATGCCCAGCGGCAGCTCCACCTGCACAAACTGCCCCGGCCACAGGCGGCGCTGGCTGTTTTCAAAGGTGGCGCGCAGCCGGATGGTTCCGGTGCGCGTGTCTACCGTATTGTCCACAAGGGTGAGAAGGCCTTTTTCCGGCGCGCCCCCGGCAGGAGTTGCGGAAACCGGCACCGTTGTTTGCGCCATCTGTTCTATAATGACAGGCAGATGCACCTCTGGCACAGAAAAGCCCACATAAATGGGCGAAAGCGTGTCTATGCTGACAATAACCGTGGCGTCAGCCGATTTGACCATGTTGCCCTTGTCCACATTGAGTGCGCCAACGCGTCCGCTGATGGGAGCCGCCACCGTGCAGTAGCTGAGATCAAGGGCGGCGCTTTCCACGGCTGCCTTGTCAGACTGCACCGTGGCGCGCAGGGCCGCCGCATCGGTCACGGTTTTTTCATAGGCATCGCGGCTTACGTAGCCGCTGCCCACCAGTTTGCCGTAACGGCCCATGTCGTCCTGGGCTTTGGCAAGCTGCGCCTGGGATTTGGCAAGTTGCCCCTTCTTTTCGCGCAGCGCCGCCTCAAAAGGGCGGGGGTCAATGGTGATAAGCGGGTCGCCTTCGCGCACATCCTGACCTTCGGTAAAGTGAACCTGCTGAATCTCGCCCGTTACGCGGGGCTTTACGCCCACAGAGGCAGAAGCCCGCACATTGCCCACAGCATGCAGCAGGCGCGGCACATCAGCCCGTGTAACGGCTTCAACCCGCACCGGGGCAGACGGTACAGCGTTTTTTTTGCTGTCGTCCTGCGAACATGCCCCAAGGGCAAGCAGAAAAAAAAGCAGGAGAGGAGGCAGGGGATTCAGGGCTGGTTTCATTGTATTCCCCGGAAGATTGAAATAGCCGACATCAGGCCGTTGCGCGCAAGAGAAAAAATGAAGCAAGGAGTACCCGCCGTCAAGAAGATAGTTAGCCATGCACCTAACAATCTGCGCTTGCCGCCCTTTTTTGCGATGATTGACATTCGGCACGGTCACGGCATAATTATGCCGCATTTTTCGTGCAACCATCTGCGGTCGTTTTTTGAACGGCGGCAACCTACAGCCCCATTTTCGGAGCTGAATCAACATTATATATGCGCCTTGCGGCGCTCCAGGAGCAGGAATTGGCAAAAAACCGCGCATTGCAGCAGTGGCGGGTGGAGGATTCCATCGAACTGTACGGCATCCGTAATTGGGGTGCCGGGTATTTTGACGTGTCGGATGCGGGCGAAGTTGTGATTTGTCCGCAGGGGCCCAAGGGGCCGCAGGTTTCGATACCGGAAGTTATCGCCGGGCTGAAAGAGCGCGGGTATGATATGCCCGTGCTGTTGCGCGTGGAGAACATTCTGGATTCGCGCATTGCCAATATCCACGAATCATTCCGCAAGGCTATCAAAAGTCTGAATTATACCGGTTCGTACCGTGGCGTTTTTCCCATCAAGGTCAACCAGCAGCAGCAGGTTGTGGAAAAAATAGCCCAGTTCGGCTCCACCTACCATCACGGCCTGGAGGTCGGCTCCAAGGCGGAACTCATTGCCGCCGTGTCGCTCATGCGCGACCGCGAGGCCTGCATTGTTTGCAACGGCTACAAGGACGAAGAATTTATCGACCTTGGCCTTCAGGCTCTGCGCCTTGGCTTTAACGTGCTCTTTGTTCTCGAAATGCCCAGCGAGCTGGAAGTTGTGCTTGAGCGCAGCAAGGCTCTTGGCGTGCGGCCAAACATCGGCGTACGCGCCAAGCTGGCCGTCAAGGCCAGCGGCCACTGGACGGATTCCGGCGGCGAACGCTCCACCTTTGGCCTTTCGCCCGCGCAGATCGTGGACGTTGTGGACACGCTCAAGGCCAACGACATGCTCGACTGCTTCAAGCTGCTGCACTACCACCTCGGGTCGCAGGTTTCCAATATCCGCGACATCCGTACCGGTGTCATGGAAGGCGCGCGTCTTTACGTGGGCCTCGTGCAGGAAGGCGCGCCCATGGGCTACCTTGACCTTGGCGGCGGTCTGGCCGTGGACTACGACGGTTCGCACACCAACTATGTTTCGTCGCGCAACTACACGCTCGATGAGTACAGCGCCGACATTGTCGAAGCCATCATGAGCATTCTTGATGAGCAGAAGATCCCGCACCCGCACATCATTACGGAATCTGGCCGCGCCACAGTGGCCTACTATTCCGTGCTGCTCTTTAACGTGCTTGATGTGAGCATGGTGGAAGAAGTGCAGTTGCCCGACACCCTGCCCGAGGGCACGCCGGAGCCGGTGCTGAACCTGCGCGAAACGCTTGCCAACATCACCCTGCGCAATTTGCAGGAGTGCTATAACGACGCCATTTACTACCGCGACGAGATGCGTCAGCTTTTCTCCACCGGGCGGGTGAATCTGCGTCAGCGCACCTTGGCCGAGCGGTTTTTCTGGGCCATCATCATGCGCATTGCCCAGGAAAAAACCCGGCTCAAGACGATACCTCGCGATCTTGCGGACATCGACGTGAGCCTTGCCGATATTTATTATGGCAACTTTAGCGTGTTCCAGTCCTTGCCAGACTCCTGGGCCATCGACCAGTTGTTCCCGGTGATGCCCGTGCACCGGCTCAAGGAATTTCCTGCACGGCAGGGCATTATTTCTGATATTACCTGCGATTCTGATGGCCGGATTGACCATTTTATCGACCCGCAGGGCATGAAGCCCACCCTTGATCTGCATCCGCTGCGTGACGGCGAGGAATACTACCTTGGCGTGTTCCTGGTGGGTGCGTATCAGGAAACCCTGGGCGATCTGCATAACCTTATGGGCGACACCAACGTTGTTTCCATCAGGGTGCGGGATGACGGCAATTATGAGTATGTGCGCGAAATCAGGGGTGACTCTGTGGCGGATATTCTGAGCTATGTGGAATATGAGCCGCGCCGTATTCTGGAAGATCTGCGCAGTACGGCGGAGCAGGCTGTGCGGCAGGGGCGGATTTCGCCCAGCGACCGGTTTGCCATTATGCAGGTTTATGAGGACGGTTTGCGCGGGTACACCTATTTTGAACGGTAAGAAAGGCAAGGGCAGGGAGAGTTTGGCGGCGGGGTGAGCCTGTCGAGCGCATTTACGCAAACCCGACTTTTTTGACCTGACTGCGTTAGAATCCTGTTTTTGATGCTCACGTACATGAGTACGCTGCGCTCAAAAACAGGATTTTTCCTTGTCAGGCCAGAAAAATGCGTATTTTGCAAATTCACTCAACACCAGCCATCGCCTTCGCATTCGCTCCGGCGAGTATAAGGAAGGCGACGCAACGACCATCTCCTGATGGCGGGCGGGGAAAGGCATAAAGGCAGCTAGAGAAAAGATAAAAGCCCGTGGATCGGGTTAGATTTTTGTTGTTCAGAGGGTCAGCGAGAGTCAGGGATAGGGAAAATATTGCTTCTGGTGCTAATGACTTATCTTGTGATTCGACACGGAACTAGTTTCCTGCCGCAAGTGTGAGGTTGTAGCGATTTCGGCTGGGTAGGGGTGAAGTGTGGTTGACAACAGGGCGAGCGGGAGCGTGGTGAGAATCGCAGCCAGGTTTCAGTTACGGGTAGTTTTTCAATGACTAATTCTGACCGTGGCTATTGGCTGAAACGGAGTTTGACCCAAGGCGAAAGCAGGCTTTGGCATTAACGCGGCGCGGAGGGAGATCGCCTGAGCGAGCGTAGCGAGTGAGGGAAGCTCCCGCAGCATAAGACGCGTTGCCCTCGCCAATTTATGGAAGTTGAAAACCTTTCTTAGGGGGTGCTTCGGGGGGGATGCAAGGGGGGCCGCGAAGGGGGCGAAGCCCCATAACCGGCCCCGCCTTGCCGCGCGCCGCGCAGGCGTCCCAAACATCGCCGATAGGCAAATTTGCTAGCCCGAAGGGCAGAAAAATCTATTCAACCGCGCCTGTCAAAAAATAGCCCGCCGCACAGGCGAAATTACGCCTCCCAACACCTCACGCGCCACCCATCACCCATATCCTTCCATTGTGGCGCTTCCTGACGGCAAATGTCTTTTGCCTTGGGGCAACGCGGGTGAAAGCGGCATCCTGCTGGCGGAGCCAAGGGGCTTGGCAGTTCGCCTTCCAGAGCGGCAATGGGTTCGCCCCGGCGGCTCCCGGTAGGCATGGCCGCCATGAGGGCCTGCGTATAGGGGTGCGCCGCGCCGTCAAAAATGGCATCGGTGGGGCCTTCTTCCACAATCTGGCCCAGATACATGACCAATATGCGGCGGCACAAAAAGCCCACAACCGCCAGATCGTGCGAAATGAAAAGATAGGCTGGCCCGAACTGTTCCTGCACCTCGCGCAGCAGGTTGAGCGCCTGCGCCTGCACCGAGGCGTCGAGCGCGGAAACAGGTTCGTCGCACACAACCACATCTGGCCGGGTGATGAGCGCCCGCGCCACGGCAATGCGCTGCCGCTGCCCGCCGGAAAATTCGTGCGGATACCGGCGGCCCATGCCTTCAAGCCCCACGGTAGCCAGCATGGCTTCGGCCTGAGCGTGACGTTCCTCGCGGGAGACGCCGCGCGCCGCCAGTGGCTCCGCTACAGAACTACCAACCGTGAGCCGGGGATTGAGGGACGAAAAAGGATCCTGAAAGATCATCTGGATGCGTCCGGCTGCCCAGCTGTCCGCCCCGGCAGAGGGCAGGGGGCGACCATCAAGCAGCACCTGCCCCTGAGAAGGGGCCAGCAACCCGCAGGCCAGACGCCCAAGTGTGGATTTGCCGCAGCCGGATTCGCCCACCAGACCAAGGCTCGCGCCCTTGGCGAGGCTCAGGCTCACGCCGTCTACGGCAACAAGAGAGCGCTTTTCGCCGAACAGTCCCCGCCGGATGTCAAACACCCGTGAGACATCCTCCAGCCGCAGCAGGGCGGATGCGGAAGACTGTTCCGGCGCAAGCTGGTTCAGCATGTTTTGCCCGCCACGCCTGCGGAGCTGAAAGTCGCCATGTCGTTGTACACGGAGGCAGCGCAACGCAGCAGGTGATAGGCCACAGCGCCGCCGGTGCCTTCGCCAAGGCGCATGCTCAGGTGCAGCAGGGGATTGTTGCGGGCTTCGCCGCCGGTCAGCTTGGAGAGCGCACGCACGTGGCCCGGCTCTGCCGAGGCGTGGGAAAGCACTGCGTAGTCGGCAAGCTGGGGGCAGATGTGCAGGGCCGCCACATAGGCCGCGCTGCATATAAAGCCGTCAACCAGCACGGGCAGGCGGCGCGAGGCAGCGCCAAGCATCAGCCCGGCCATGAGAACAATTTCAAATCCGCCCAAGGCGGCCAGAATATTGATGGGGTCGTCGCCTTCCAGCATGGAGGCATTGGCTGCCAGCGCGCGGCGCACGATTTCAGTCTTGTGGCGCACCATGTCGGGATCTGCGCCAGCGCCGGGGCCGGTCATCTGCTCGGGGTCAAGGTGCAGCAAGGCGCAGTACAGGGCAGTGCCTGCCGTGCTGTTGGCAATGCCCATTTCGCCCACGCCGAGGCAGCGATAGCCATTATCCGCAAGCTGGTGCGCCAGCTCCACGCCCATGCGCAGCCCCTTGAGGCAGGTTTCGCGGCTCATGGCCGGGCCCTGGCTCATATCTGCGGTGCCGTCGCCCAGACGGCGCTCAATGAGGATGGCGTGCGGTTCATAGGGGCCGCCGTCGCAGCCTGCGTCCACCACGCGCAGATCCATGCCCGAAGTCTTGCACAGAACATTGACCGCCGCACCGTTGTTGAAAAAGTTTTGCACCATCTGGCGCGTCACGGCCTTGGGAAAAGGCGAAACGCCCTGATCGGCAACGCCGTGGTCGCCCGCAACCGTAAGCATGATGGCCGGGCTGACGCTGATGGGCGCTTGCCCGCCGCTCATGGCATAGAGCCGCTGGGCGAGGTCTTCAAGGCGGCCAAGGCTGCCCTGCGGTTTGGTGAGGTCGTCCAGATGGGCCTGGGCATCGTCCAGGTCTTTCTGAAGCAGGGGCGCAATGCGCAGGCCGGGCAAAATCAGTTCCAACAGGTCGGATTGAGTGGTTTTCATGCCGTTTGTTTATCCTTAACAAGGGGCGTGCGCAAGACGGGACGCCTCGCCGCCGCGCGGGGTAAATCAATTTGGGGGACTTTACGATTGCGGCAACGTGCTTATGTTAGCGACGAGGTAAGGAATTTATATGAAAGCCAGACCCATCTACATACAAAGAAATCTGCCTTGCCGTGGGCGCTCGCGCCCTGGGCGGGTAGAAGCGGCGGCAGTTGAGGGAAGTTTTGCCCTGCGGCTGTTTTTTTTGATGTTGGCGGCGGCTCTGCTGCTGTGTACGCCTTCGCGGGCTGGAGCCGTAGCGGCCGACAGCCCCCGCATGACCCCTGTGGTGCGCGCCGTGCAGGCTGTTGCCCCCGCGGTTGTGAACATAACGAGCACCCATATAGTCGAAGGGCAGCGGCTTTCGCCCCTTGAGCAGTTTTTCGGACCGGGCTTTCCCGGCTTGCCGGGTTTTGATATGCCCGGCGGGCGCAAGGTGCGGCAAAAGCGCGTCAGCCTTGGTTCTGGCATCATTGTAGATGGAGAAAAAGGCCTTGTGCTCACCAACGCGCATGTTATCGCGGGTGGGGACGAAGTCATGGTGCACCTGCTGGACGGCAGGGAATTTCCCGCCGCCGTCAAAGGGGCCGACCCGGATTTTGACATTGCCGTGCTCCAGATCAAGGGAGCGTCAAAGCTGCCTGCCGTAAAGCTTGGCGATTCAGGCGACATCATGCCGGGCGAAACCGTCATCGCCATCGGCAATCCCTTTGGTTTCAACCATACCGTCACCACGGGCGTTGTTTCTGCGCTTGGGCGCACTATCCGCAACAAGGACGGCGCGTTCACCGATCTTGTGCAGACTGACGCGGCCATCAACCCCGGCAACAGCGGCGGTCCGCTGCTGAACATCGAGGGGGTGCTCATAGGCATCAATACTGCCGTGGATGCACGCGCCGAGGGCATAGGCTTTGCCATCCCCATCAACAAGGCCCGTCGCGTCATGCACGACCTCATGAGCGCAGGGCGCGTGGCCCCGCTCTGGCTGGGGCTTGATTTGCAGGATGTGGACGGGCGCACTGCCATGGCCCTGGGCCTCAAGGATGCTGGCGGCATTCTGGTTACGGCGGTGTTTCCCGGTTCTCCCGCTGCCAAGGTGGGCATAGCGCCCGGCGACATCCTTGAAACCATAAATTCTTCGCCTGTGCGCGACAGGCGCGATTATCTGGATATTTTGCGCAACCAGACAGCCGGAACCCCTTTGCGGCTGCAACTGCTGCGCGAGGGCGGGGCGTTGAAGATCGAGGCTACCCCCGAACCCTTTGGCGATGCGGAGGCCCGTGCCCTGCTGGAGCGCCGCTGGGGATTCAGCGCAGCGCAAACCGCGCAGGGCGTGGTGGTGCGTCAGGCCAGGGCAGACGGCCCGGCATCTTTTTTGCGCCAGGGCGACCACATAACGGCGGTGGGCGCTGCCGAGACCAGAACTATGGAAGATTTTTTACAGGCTTTCAGAAGAGAGCGCATGTCCGGGCAGATTTTGTTGCAGGTTGTGCGCAACGGCAAGGGCTATTACGCGCGTCTTGTGCCATAAGGCCATAGACGTTTTGTAACCAGTTGTTGAGGCAAAATATTTTTAAAAAAACTTTTCCGCCTGTGCTGGGGCGGGGCTTGATATTCCTGTGGTTGTTGCCCGGTTGGCTATTTTCCAGCCGACACTTGACAGGGTGGATGCCTAAAGCTATCCATTGCACAAGCGGAATTTAGCCGCTTGAAAAATCAAGCAAGTCAATGCAAATTTGGAGGACACCATGGGTTATAATGTTAATGTTGACGTTGACAAGTGCGTGGGCTGTGGCGAATGCGTGGACGTGTGCCCCGTTGAAGTTTACGAAATCAAGGACGGCAAGTCCGAAGCCGTGAACGCCGAAGAATGCCTTGGCTGCGAATCCTGTGTGGAAGTTTGCGAAGTCAGCGCTATCACCGTTGAAGAAAACTAGGAATTGCAGGGGTGCCCAAGCGGCATTCCCTTGCTGATTCTGCCGAGTTTTCATTGTGCCGCCCGGCGCGCACGCGCCAGGCGGCATTTTCATAAGGTACAGGCCGCTTTGCCGCCAGAGCATCCTGACTTTGAGAATGTGCATTCTCAAAGTTTCAAGACGCCCGCTAAGGCGCTTATCAGCGCATACAAACCGCGCGCACGCCTCTTGTGGCGGACGTCTGCTCAAGCAGCCGCCAGGGCGATTTCTGTGTGAAATTGCCTGTTCTCCCTCATGTCTTCCGCACTACCGCAGGATAACCATGATCCCTGATCTGAGCTCTATTTTTACCCGCTATGAAACATTGCGGGCCGAAGTTGACGACCTTTTCGGCAGGGTGCGCGGGGCCTTTCCCCAGTGCGTAGTCTGCAAGGAAGGCTGTAGCGATTGTTGCCACGCGCTTTTTGATCTTTCCCTTGTTGAAGCCATGTATATCAACAAGGCATTTGAGGCCGCCTTTGGTTACGGGCCGCAGCGCTCCGCCATTCTTGAGCGCGCTTCTGATCTGGACCGCCAGGCCACGCGCATCAAGCGCGAGCTGTACCGGGCGGAAAAAGACGGCGAAAGCCCCGAGGCCATCATGGAGCGCGCGGCCCAGATCAAGCTACGCTGCCCCCTGCTGGACGATAATAACGAATGCCTGCTGTACCACGCCCGGCCCATTACCTGCCGCGTGTACGGCGTGCCCACGGCCATTGCCGGGCAAGGGCATGTGTGCGGCTTTTCCGCCTTTGAAAAGGGCAAGCCATACCCCACCATCCATATGGACAAGATCCAGAACAGGCTTGAAGACCTGAGCAGGGATGTGGCCACAACAGTGCAGAGCCGCTTTAAAGAACTGCATGACGTGTATGTGCCTTTGTCCATGGCTCTGCTAACCCGCTACGATGAGGCCTATCTGGGTATCGGCCCGGCCAAGAAAGAAGAGGCCTGATCGGGCGTGAAAGGAGTTTGAGATGTACGGCAGCATCCCCGCCACCGTCTTTCGCGATGGAACGCCGCAGCAGCTTTCGGATGAGCAGGAAGGTCTCAAGCGCGAAATTTATGAGCGCATGAATCCGCGCCGCCGCAAATTTGTGGATCGCATCGGCTATGAAAACTGGGATCCTTTCCAGAAGCCCAACGAGCCGCTTGATATGCGGACAGATGTGTCCAAGCGCACCACACAGCAGCTGGTCAACGAATTTCTGAAAGACGCGGCCAAAAAAGGCCCGTATGGCAAGGCCTACAGCAAGGGCGCTACCGAATGCGCCCTTGGCGTGGTCAATAAGGACGAAAAGTACATGGGCATTTTTGATTTTTGCCGATGGTACTATGATCTTTTGAAAAAAGAGGGGCACATAGCATGAAAGCTCGCTACGATGACCTGGATGAATACATTGCCGATCTGAAGGCGGAAATCGCCCAGAATGAGCAGTGCGCTACCCATTACTACAATCTTGGTCTGGCCCTGCTGACCAAGCGCGACTTTGTGGCTGCTGAAGAAGCCCTGCTGAACGCTGTGCGCAATTCGCCGCATCTGGCGGAAGCCTATGTGCAGCTTGGCGGCATCTGCCTTGAACGCGGCGACCTTGACGGCTGCCTGCGCTACAACGAGGAGGCCGCCAACTGCCGCGCCAAGTTCCCCGTGCCGTGGGGCAACATTGCCTTTGTGCACCTGCAACGCGGCGAGCCCGATAAGGCCATCACGGCCCTGAACAAGGCCCTCAAGTGGGATCCCAACTTTGTGCAGGCCAGAAATGCGCTTTCCACCGCCTATTATATGAAGGGCGACTTTGCGGCTTGCGAAACAGCCTGCAAGGAAGTGATCAAGCAGCAGCCCGGTTTTGCCCCGGCCTGGAACAATCTGGCGCTGGCGCAGTTTGAAATGGAACAGTACGCCGACGCTGCAGAATCCGCCAAAAAGGCGCAGGCTCTGGGATTTGAAGTGCCGGAAGGCTTCCTCGAAGAGCTTAAGGCCAAGGGCGTCTAACTCGTACCTCATACAATGAATGTCCGTCAGGGCCGCTGGAGAAATCCGGCGGCCCTGACTGTTATTGGGGGCTGATGGGGGTAAGGTTCAAAATGAGTAATTCAAAACAAAAAAGCCCACCGGCATATACCGATAGGCTGTAAACGCACAAAAAAATATTGTCTCAGGCGGTGTCGCTGTCCGCAAGTTCACTGCACAGGGCCGCGCCATTGCTTACGCCTGCCAGCGCAACCTGAAAGGCCTCAACGTGTTCGGCGGGCAAACGCAGTTGCAATCTGGCCTCAGCCTGATAGTCTTCACTTTCAAGGCGGGCTTCGTACGTTGGCAGCATGCGGCGCAGGGCATCAAGGTGCGCGTAGGCAACGGTAAGCTGCAAACTGGTTTCCGGCACACGCTGCCTCACGGGCAGGTCGGCCAGATTTTCGCGCACACTGTCCTGATAGGCCCGCACAAGGCCGCCTGTGCCAAGCTTGACGCCGCCAAACCAGCGGCTCACCACCACGCACAATTCGCCAATGCCGCTGTGCAGCACAATTTGCAGCATGGGCCTGCCAGCAGTGCCGTGGGGTTCTCCATCGTCAGACGAGCCGATCTGCGCCGTATTCCCCGGCGCGCCAGCGGCATATGCCCAGCAGTTGTGCGTTGCATCGGCGTGCTGGCGTCGCACCTGTTCCACAAAGGCCCGCGCTGTTGCCGCATCCGGCGTATGGGCGCACTGGGTCAGAAAGCGGCTGCGGCGGATAACGATTTCTGTGCAGTGCGGGTGTTGCGGCGCAACATCAGGCACGGCATAGCGCGTCATTCGTCGTCACCGCATCTTCTACAGGCGGCGCGCTGGGCGTCGTTCAGAGGTGGGCAGAATTCGCGTATGCAGTCTTTTGCATTGGGGTAGCGCAGGGTCAGCTCTTCCGGCTGGCCCAGGCGCAGGTCTTCCATATCAAAGCCCGGTGAAACCGTGCAGCCCACAAGCGCAAACTCGCTGCCTGGCGCAGGCGTTGCGCCAAACCAGCAGCCACCGGGAATGGTAAACTGCACGTGTTGCCCCGCCATAATATTCGGGCCAAGGATCACTTCGCGCGGTTGCCCGTGTGTATCAATACAGGCCAGGCGCAAGGGGCCGCCAACGTGGAAATGCCACAGTTCATCCTGCCTGATGCGGTGCAAACGTGAATATTGACCCTGCTCAAGCAGAAAAAGGATGGCTGTAGATACGGGTCTTGGCCCTATAAAACCACAGGGCATTTCATCCGCCGTAAGAATTTGCGGAGCTTCGTATGTGCGGTGATAGAACCCCCCTTCGGGGTGGGGCCGCATGCCGAAATGGGATATGATTTCTTGGGCGTTCATAGGTTCCTTTTAGCTTGTCATAGCGTTCTGCGCAACGGTATCAAGGGCTAAAGGGCGGGCCTGCAAAAATAATTTTTTGTAAAAAAATGCTTTACAAGGCAGTGAGAATTCTTTAATCAGGAATTGTTCCTGATAAAAACAATAACTTCATCGAGGAGAATACCAATGAGCACCACACAAGAAAATCTGATGGCGGCCTTTGCCGGTGAATCCCAGGCCAACCGCAAGTACCTTGCCTTTGCTGCCGCTGCCGACAAGGAAGGCATGCATCAAGTTGCCAAGCTGTTCCGCGCTGCTGCGGCTGCTGAAACCGTTCACGCTCATGCCCACCTCAAGAATGCTGGCAAAATCGGCAACACCATGGCCAACCTCAAGTCGGCCATCGAAGGTGAAACCTACGAATTCACCACCATGTACCCCGACATGATCAAACAGGCCCAGGCCGAAGGCCAGAGCGCCGTTGCCAAGTATTTTGACTTTGCCAATCAGGTGGAAGAAATCCACGCCAAGCTTTACCAAAAGGCTCTGGAAAATCCCGCAGCTCTGCCCGCCACCGATTATTACGTGTGCAAGGTTTGCGGCTATACCCACGAAGGCCCCTGTGACGCGTGTCCTGTGTGCGGCGGCGGCGCGGCTGCTTTCTTCAAGGTTGAAGACTAGCTCGGCCTGTGCGGCGCATGCGGCATATTGCGGATAAAACCTGCATGACCGGGCTTGCCCCAGACAGGCAATAGCTGTTCTGTCTGAAAGCCTGGAACGTCTTGATGCGCTCGATATGCGCCGGAGGAAACTGATTTGTTGATGCAGCAGTTTCCCCGGCGCATGTTGCATGGAGAGTGGGGCAATACTTCGGCGCATACGGAAAGGTGCGCGTCCGCACCTTGGCGGAATGGCCTGCAAGGCGCAACACGCGCCTTTTTGATTTGCAATTTAGCATGAAAAGGGGCACTATCCGGCTGGTGCGCGGCCCCTCCATTGGCTGGCGTTGCAGCACCCCCTGCGTTGCGGCTTTTTGCTTGTGGCGCTGTGTTCGTTCATTACGTCCGCGTGGAGATCGTTGTTATGCGTCTTCTTGTCCGTCTTAGCCTTCTTGTGCTTCTGCTTGCCGTGGGCGGCGTGGTCGCCCTGCCGGGCGCTCCCCAGTGCGCCGAAAAAAAGGAAACGTCCAAGGAAGCCCCCAGTAAGTTTGATGCGCTCAAGCGCTTCAGCCAGGTTCTTGATCTGGTGGAGCGTTATTACGTGCGTGATGTGACGCAGGGCGACCTTATCAATGGCGCGGTCAAAGGCATGCTTCAGGGCCTTGACCCGCACTCCACCTTTATGAACGCCGAAGAATACAAAGAAATGCAGGAGACCACCTCCGGCGAGTTCTTTGGTATTGGCATAGAAATTTCCATGGAGAACGGTCAGGTTACGGTGGTGACTCCCATTGAGGACACCCCCGCCTATCGGGCCGGGCTCAAATCTGGCGATATTATTCTGTCCATCAACGGGCAGCCCGCGCAGGAACTCTCGTTGCAGGAAGTTGTTTCCCGCATCCGTGGCCCCAAGGGCTCGGAGGTGGAGCTTGCCATCCTGCACAGCGATGCCAAGGCCCCGCAGACTGTCCGCCTTGTGCGCGACGCCATTCCGCTTATCAGCGTGAAGTCCAAGAAGCTCGAGGACGGGTATTACTGGATTCGCCTCACGCGTTTTTCTGAGCGCACCACCGAAGAACTGCGCGACGCTCTTAAGGCGGCAGAAAAGGAAACCAAGAATTCCGGCGGCATCAAGGGTATCGTGCTTGACCTGCGCAATAACCCCGGCGGGCTGCTTGATCAGGCTGTGAGCGTTTCTGACACGTTCCTCGACAAGGGCGTCATCGTTTCCATCAAGGGACGGCGCGACAATACTGACCGCGTGTACGAAGCCAAAAAGCAGGGCGATGATATCCACGCCCCCATGGTTGTGCTGATCAACGCCGGCTCCGCCTCCGCTTCTGAAATCGTGGCTGGCGCCCTGCGCGACCAGAAGCGCGCCCTCACAGTGGGTGAGCGTTCATTCGGCAAGGGATCCGTGCAGAACATTATCCCGCTTTCTGACGGCTCCGGCCTCAAGCTTACGGTTGCCCTGTACTACACGCCCAACGGCAGCTCCATTCAGGCCGAAGGCGTTGTGCCTGATGTGGAAGTGCCGTTTGAAGCCCCCCGCACGGACGACAAGGATAACTCCCGCCTTATGGTGCGCGAGCAGGATCTGAACCGTCACATCGAAAACGGCAAGGACAAAAAATCTTCCAAGGCCAAAAACAGCAAGGAAGATGCCGCCGAGCAGCTCGCGCGCGACAACCAGTTGCGCATGGCCCTGCAAATGGTCAAGAGCCTCCCCAAGATGCGGGAAATCAGGAATTAACCCCGTAACCGCGTAAGGCGGGCGGGCAGGAATAAACAGGGTGTTGCCTTTGCGCGACACAAAGTTATCAGACAGCCTTCTGGCCGGGCCCTTGCGGTTCGCCGGGGGGCTGTCTGCGTCTGCGCAGCTTGCCGTGGGCGGCTTGCTGTGGCTTTTATGTAGCCTTGCCATATCCTGCTGGGTTTATTGGCAACTGGAAGCCCCGACCCAGAAGCCGACAGCTGCCTCGGGCGCGGCTTTGCCCTTTGCGGTTGCCCACAAACCATCAGGCGCACATGACGGCGGGTTGGGCTTTGACAGGGCGCTGGCTCTGGAAAGTGTGGACGCGTTGCTTGCGCGTACACTCCCGCTGGCCTTACCTCAGGCGCAGTGGCAGCAGCTTCCCTTGCAAGAAAATTTGCCTGTCGAAACTTCGCAATTGCCCTCCGGGGCAACCATTCCTCACATTCCCGCTGCTTCCGCAGAGCAGGCGGCATATGCCGCTACATATGCCAGCACGGCAGATCTGCGGCAGGTCATCGTCAGCGGCCCCTGCGCGCCCCTGCGCCTTGGGCTGGCTCTGCTTCAGGGGCTGCGCGATCAAAATCCGGTTCTGGAAAGGGCAGGAGTGCGCACCGAGGTGCGCTGGACGCCGCAAGGAACGCTTGAAGTCCTACTCAATCATCTGGTATACTATGTTGTTAGCTTTCCTGGTCGGGAGGGGCAGCTTTCAGATTTGGCCCAACCTCTGCCGCCAGAGGCCCTGGCTATTGTCATTGATGACATGGGCCAGAGGCTCGAATCCGCAGAAGCTCTTGCCTCGTTGCCGTTTCCAGTGACTCTGGCCATCTGGCCGAGGTCGCCCCATGCGCAGGAAACAGCCGGGATAGCGTTAACCCGTCGGCTTGATTGCCTGTTGCACCAGCCCATGGAGGCCCTGCCTCGGGCCTTGCATGGCAGGCCGGACCCTGGCCCCGGAGCGCTGCTCACCAGTATGAGCGCGCAGGAGGTGCAGACCGTACTTGAGGAAAATCTGCGGATTTTGCCCTCGGTTATTGGCCTCAACAACCACATGGGGTCAGCTTTTACTGGTGATATTTCGCTGTGCAGAACACTGTGCAGCATGCTTGGCGGGCGAGGGCTCGCCGTGCTCGACAGTGTGACGCGCCCAGACCCCCAGCTGGCACTTGCAGCCAGAGAGGCGGGGCTGGTCGGCCTTGCACGCGATGTTTTTCTGGATACGCGCCGCGACACTGCGGCCATTCTGTCTGCGCTGGACGCGGCGGCAGCCCGCGCCCGCGCTCAAGGCATGGCTGTGGCCATTGGCCATCCTTATCCTGAAACCCTGCGCGCTCTGCGCGACTGGCAGGACAAGGACGGCGTGGCGGTGGTGCCCTTGCGGCGCGTACTCTGGAAACTGGCCCAGGACGGAGCCGCCGTTGCGGCGCGTTCTTATCCTGCTAACAACAACATGGAAAAGGAGTAAGCATGCAATCCACTTTCGCCATTATCAAGCCTGACGCAGTTTCGCGCAATCTGACCGGGGAAATTCTGGCTGCCATGGAAGCTTCCGGCCTCAAAATAGTGGCTCTCAAGCGCTTGCGCCTTTCCAAGGCTCAGGCTGCGGGCTTTTATGCCGTCCACAGCGAGCGCCCCTTTTTTGGCAGCCTGACCGACTATATGTCTTCCGGCCCGGTGGTTTGCGTTGTATTGCGCGGCGAAGACGCGGTGCCCCGCTGGCGCGCCCTCATGGGGGCCACCAATCCGGCTCAGGCAGAGCCCGGCACCTTGCGTCACAAGTATGGCCAAAGCCTGGAAGCCAATGCTGTTCACGGCTCGGACGCCGCTGAAACCGCGGCTTTTGAAATAGGCTACTTCTTCAGCGGCCTGGAAATAACGGAGTAATATTATGGCGCTCAAAATCGGCTGTGTCGGATGCGGCAACATGGGCGGGGCCATCATGGCCGGGCTTGCCCGCAAGGGCGGCTACGAACTGTGCGGTTTCAACAGAACCGCTTCACGCATGCGCCCGCTTGAAGAGCTTGGCGTGCGCGTGATGGAAAGCCCCCAGGCCGTGGCGCAGGCCGCCGACGTGCTGGTGCTGGGCGTTAAACCCTATCAGGCGGCAGAGGTGCTTGCGCAGATGCGCCCAGAGCTGACAGCCGGGAAAACCCTGGTTTCCGTAGCTGCTGGCGTGAGCCTTCAGCGCCTCACCGAGGCAGTTGAAGGGCGTTGCCCCGTGGTGCGCTGCATGCCCAACACCCCGGCCCTTGTGGGCATGGGCGTGTTCGCCCTCTGCTTTGATGATCCTGACCTGCCCGAAACCAGCAAGGCCGACATTCAGGCTTTGTTCGGCGCGTTGGGCGTGTGCGTGGAACTGCCGGAAAGCAAGTTCACGGCGTTCACAGCTCTTATCGGGGCAGGGCCTGCCTATGTGTTTGCCATGATGCAGGGGCTGGTTCAGGCTGGCGTTACCCTCGGCTTTCAGCATAAAGAATCGCGCGAGATGGTTACTGCCCTTTTTGGTGGATGCGCCAAAATGGCCGAGCAGAGCACATCGCCGATCATGCAGTTGCGTGATGATGTCTGCTCCCCCGGCGGGGTGACCATCGCGGGCGTGAACGTGCTTGACCGCGCAGGCCTTGCAGGCTTGCTGGTGGAATCCGTGCTGGCCGCCAACGCGCGCGGCAAGGAAATGGAAAGCTGAGGCCTGCACCCGCTGCTGTTGGCCCGATGCTTACTATTGCGCCTGACAGGGCATGAAAATAGAAACCGGCTGTTGTTCAACAACAGCCGGTTTTTTGTCTGACGATGATGGTTACCGGGGCGGCGTGAGCCGCCCTGTCATGCCCTAGTGATCAAGGCGGATGTCCAGAGTGTGACCATCTTTTGAAAGCGTGAACTTGGGCTGAATCTTGCCCGTCAGGTCAATAACAATGCGCGTTTTGTCATCGCCCTTGCCAATGCGCACGTTGGTCACCGCAGGGTTCTTGGGCACGCCGGGCGCCTTGACCTGCCACTTGCCGTCCAGATCAATAACCAGACGTTCAGGGCCGCTGAGTTGCATATTTTTGTAGACAATGGGCGCAGCACCCACGAGGCGTACTGTTGCGCCCTTATCGCGTGCAAGAACCACAAACTTGGTGATGTTCTTGTGCTGCGGCGCGGCCTTGGCGGCTTTCTCCTTGGCGGGTTCTGCCGCTGGCGCTGTTTTTTCTGTGACCGGGGTCGCAGGTTTGGGCTGCACTACGGGCTTGGCAACGGCTGGCTGAGGTTCGGCCGCGGCTACATTGCTTGTCGGGGCGCTCTTTTCCTCCGGCTTAAGGCTGGGGATGGGCGCACGGGCCGGGGCTTCGCCGCTGGCGTTGAGATCAGGAATGCCGCTCTGGGTCTGCGGGGGCAGATGCAGGGAAGGAGATGTGGCGGACTGGTTGCCAGCATCGGCGGGCGGGGCCGCATCCGGGGAGGTGACAGGCGCGATAATGCCTGCGGGGTTTGCTGGTTCAGGCTTGCGCATACGTTCATTGAGCATGATAAGCGCCATGCCCAGAACGCACACTGCCACTAGAAGACCGAGAATTACTTTGTTCATGCCAAAAGGCTCCTGCCAATGACTTGGGTTGGAACAGCGGCTCAGCGCTGGGGCGTGGGCTTGCCTGCGCCGCGCGTCCGTTTGAGTTCGCGGATGTGTTCCAACAGCTTGAAGTAGAGAGGCTCTCCGCTGGACATGCTCAAAGCCGTGCCGATGTGGGTGGCGGCTTCGTCATACAGGCCAAGCGAACAGAGAATGCGCGCCAGGTTGAAGTGGGCGTGATCGTCCTCGGGGGCCAGTTCCACTGCCTTGCGTGAAAAAAGCAGGGCGAGGTCGGGCTGGGAATTCTGGCGCAGACGTACGCCAAAATCACGGAACATATGCTTGTGGGCGGGTATGATGCCGTCCTTGGTCTGCGCCAGTTGCTCAAGGGCAAGCAGTGCTGCCTTGCGCTCGCGCGGGCGTTTGAGGCGCAGCAATGTCTGGCGAAAAGTCTCCCGCAGCTTTGACTCCACAACCTTGGCCTTGCGGGCGGCTTCAAGGTCGTAGGCCCTCTTGGGCGCGGCAGCGGCTGTGGTAGCGGCAGCAGGCGTGGGGCCTTCATCATAGCGAACAGCGGTGACGCCGGTGGCGGTGCGGGAAGGAAAGGGAATAAGCCCCATATCGGGCTGCTCGGGGACCACTTCCACGGAATCTGGCAGCTTGGCCTTTGAAAGCGTCTGGAGCGGCGCGCTCCCTGTTTTGGCCTTGGGTGCGCTCGCTTTGCGGGCAGGCTGTTCTGCCGCAGCATCCGGGTGTTGGGGCGCTGGTGCGGGCGGGGCGGATTCAAAATGGCTGAGATCCGGCGTGATCACAGGCATAGCCAAAATATTGTGCTCTGCCTTGAATGACTGGGAAAAGGTTTTTGCGTTTATGCGCTCCACCTCTGCCACAGGCTGGAACGCGGCGTTGAGTTCCTGCACCGCAAAGGCTCCGTCTGGAAGCTCCCAGACGAAGTAGTGCGTTTTGCTGCGGCTCTCTGTCCAGTCGGCAGAGAATGAGAAGACGCCAGAAAATTTTGAGCGACGCATGAACAAAATGTACATTATTTGCGCCGAATAGCAAGATTCGCTTCTGGCCTTTACGGGGCCGGGTGTTTGGGCTAGCATGACCCCATGCACGAAATGTCCATAGCACAAAGCCTGTTGCAGATGGCTGAGGATGAAATAGCCCGTCAGGGCTGCACTCGTCTGGAAGTTGTGAACGTCACGTACGGCTCGCTTTCAGGTGTTGTGCCCGAGTCGCTGCAATTCTGTTTTGAGGTCATGGTGCAGGGTACCCCGCACGAAGGCGCGCGCCTGGAGCTTACCGAGCTTCCGCTACGGCTGCGCTGCTCCGCCTGCGGTAAAGTTTTTGGCGGGGAGGGGCAGGATGCACTCTGGCTGCCGTGCCCCGATTGCGGCGAGCAGTTCGGGCATGTGGTTGAGCAGGGCAGGGAACTGTATCTCAACCGTCTGGAAGCCAGCTAACCCCTTTGCCCCTCTGATTCTTCAGGGGGGCTGGTTTGCTCCTTTCACTGCCGTCTTCGCCTTTGTCTTATCTTTCTGGCTCATGACCACGCCGCACCGGCGGCAAGCAAGGAGAATTGAATGCAAATTCCTGTGGTTCGCAATGTATTGGAAGCCAACGAAAAAATGGCCGATAACGTGCGTCGGCTGCTTACAGAAAAGGGAATATTGTCGCTGAATCTCATCAGCTCGCCCGGCGCGGGCAAAACCACCCTGCTGGAACGCACCCTGAGTGATCTGGCCGGAGAATTCCGCATGGCGGTGGTGGAAGGCGACCTACAGACAGATAACGATGCCCGCCGCGTTGCCGCCACAGGCGCGCAGGCCGTGCAGATCAATACAGACGGCGGCTGCCACCTCGACAGCAACATGATCCTTACCTCGCTGGAAAGCCTTGACCTCACCGGCGTGGATATTCTTTTTATTGAAAACGTGGGCAACCTGGTGTGCCCAGTGGAATTTGACTGCGGCGAAGACGCCAAGGTCGCCCTGTTGAGCGTTGCCGAAGGTGACGACAAGCCGGAAAAGTACCCCCTGCTGTTCAACCTTGCCAAGGCAATGGTGCTCAACAAGGTCGACCTGCTGCCCTACGTGGATTTTGACCTTGCGCGCGCCCGCAATTTTGCCACAAAGCTCAATAAGGATCTGGATATCTTTGAGGTTTCCTGCCGCAAAGGTGACGGCCTTGAAGGCTGGTACAACTGGCTGCGGAGCATGCGCGCCGCCAAGAAGGAAGGCAGGCTTTAAACAGCCCCGGCCTGATCGAAAATTCAAGAAGGCATCCCCGGCTTTTGGCTGAGGATGCCTTCTTACGTTCAGGCCGTCCAGCGGACAGGCTCTGGAATATTATACCGATAACTTATCTTGATTCTTCGTTTTCCTGATAGGCGGCAACATCCACCACAAGATTTTTTGAAGCCGGGCGCAGGGTGATGGTGAATAGCTGCACATCGCTGCTCGGGGCATCGGCATCCGCAAGCTTGGGCAGCATTTCTGTAGGCGCGAGCATGATGGTTGCTTCGCCCTTGCTGGCAGACATGAAGTACTCAAGCACCTGCCGCAGCATGTCCTTCTGCTTGTTCAGATCCATGGACGGCATTTGGGTAAAGTTGATATCCAGCCCCGGCAATTCGGCCTGCCACGGGCTGTATTTTTGCTCGTAAAGGGCGTTCAGCAGTTTGTCCAGGGTTTCCTGGTCCAGCTTGCGGCGCAGTTCCATGTGGTCAAGCACAAGGGGCGTCTTGCTTGAAGGCTTTTCCCCGCGCTGGGCAGGCTCAAGCCGCGCGGCCCAGACCATGCCCGCAAAGCCAAGGCTGGCAAGCACTGCATCGTTATCGTCACGTTGCGGCGTGGCGCTCAACAGGGTGCAAACGTCCTTCATGGGCATGCCGGGGCGAAAACGGTCAAGCGCGCAGACCGGCCCGGCATCCGGCCCCGGCAGCAGGCTTTGCACTTCGCCAGTCAGGCGTTGCTGCTCGCCCTTGGAAAAAGCGAGTTCCAGCAATGGCTTTTCGCCCATGCGCAGGGTCACGCTTTGCGCTTTGGCCAGCGGCACATCCTTGAAAATCCACAGGGCAAGGCCTGTGTCCACACGCAGGTTGGCGACCGAGCCGGGGTTTTCAATGTCGTCCCGACCAGCGGGGGGCATGTCGAACCGCACAAAATGCATACTGCGGCCGGTCTGAAAGCCCATGCTCAGAATATCCTCGCCTGTGGCGTTAACGATGGTGAGGATTTGCGGTTCAGGGCCGGGTTTTGCTATATGGGCGGCAGAGGCCGCGCCAGCAACGATCGCTCCGGCCAGCACAAGACAGATGGCCGCGTATATGCGAAGAAACCATACATCCTTGATCATGGCGTACTCCATGTTTGCAACTTGTGTCAGCATGATAGCAGAGCGCAGGGCAGGCCCGCAAGCGGCCACGGCAGCTCTGGTTGCAAAAGGCTATATAGATCAATGTTTGCGGTGATCTGTCGTGCGGATTACCGGCGTACTTTACGCCAGCGCCATGCATTGATATGGTTGTCCGCGCCAACGTTCTTTCTGTCCCTCTCTGCGCATGATTATCGCAGCAAACCCCAACATCCGGAGATTCCATGCCTCCTGCTACCCGTCAGCCTTCATCGGACCAGGCAAATGATAAAAAATGCCTGTGCCTGCGCCCTTCATCCTTGCTGGCGGTGGGCTTTCTGGTGGTGGCGGCAGTGGTGCTGGCATACCTTGGCGGGGTTATGAGCGGCAGGGCCTACTGGAAGGCGCACCCGCAACCCATTGCGGTCAGGTCGGGCACGTCTGGGGCAAGCGCCCCTTCATCCGCAACCACGCCGGACGATGATTCGCATGCCGTGGGCGGCGATCAAGGCTCCGGCGCAGATGATGGAGCAAGCGAACCCAAGCAAAAAGTGCTGGCCGCCGAGGAATTGCGTTTTGCCAGAGTGCTGCGCAACGATGCCGCCACGGGCGATGCCCCGCTCAAACCCTTGCCGCCCATGACGCCGGTGCAGCCCAAACCTGCCGGCGTGGCTCAGGCCGGGGTTGCGCCAGCACCGCAAGGGGGCGCGCAGGGCGGCGCGGCAGGGCAGCAGGCGGCCCCGGGCGGCATTGCAAGGCCGCAGACATCTGGAATGTACGATTATGTGTTTCAGGTGGGGGCATTCAAGGATGCGGACGCTGTGGACTCTTTGCGTCAGCGTCTGGAGGGCAGGGGAATGCGTACAAAGATGGAGCGCTCGGGCAAACTCTATGTGGTGCTGGTGCTGTTGCGCGGCGATGAGGCCAGGGCCGCAGAGGTGCTGCGTTCCACAGAAGGCATGGGACTGGGCAAGCCCATTCAGCGCAGCCGCAAGCCAGTGCTGCAACAGTAATCTTTTGTCTTTTCCCCCGCCTGTCCGTTGCCGTTTATTGTGCAGCGGGCAGAAAACGGGGTTCAATACTGCCGCGTACGGCATGCCGCAGGGGCAGCATGGCGGGGTTTGATCCTCCGCGCAGCGCGGCCAGCAGGTCTTCTGCGCGGTCAACTTCTCCACTGCACAGCACGGCCATGTATATGCCCGCCTGCGGATCCGCGCCCACAATGCAGGCCGTGTCCACTCCCATTGCGTCTTTTCCTCTGAAAACATACTGGGCATCAGCCCTGCGCACAGGCTCCCGCACTCCGGCGGCGGCGCGCAGCAATCCTGCCACATCCGCCGCATCCGGCGGCCCTGCGGTTTTGCCCACCATGATGCGCACGTGGACGGCTTCTTCCGGCCCGGTGAGCGCAAGCACCCAGGCTCCCGCCAGGGTTGACGGGGCTTCGGCCTGCCAGCCCTGGGGCGCTTCCAGTGAAAACCAGCCGTAGTTCTCGGCCCTTGCGGTCTGCGCTGCTGCCATCAGGGCCAGCCAGATGGCAGCATGCATGACCGCCCAGATTGCAGGGCGCGCTGTGAAATGAAACGTCATATGATCCTTTTGCGCTTCGTGCTCAGTCGTTTAATTCCACCTTGGGGGGCTGCCAGGTTCCTTTGCCCAGCGGCAGCACGGAGAGCCCTTCGGTTTCAGGCCAGTACAGGCGCATTACAAGAAAAATCGGGCCGTCCGGCGCGGGCAGCCAGTTACTCTCGTGCTCTTTGCCAGGGGTATCGCGCTGGATCAGGATGGTAAGCGAGCCATCGGGATTCTTTTTTATGTCCGGCAGCATGGGCGAATTGATCAGGTAGCGGTCAATGGGATTTTTTATGAGCAACTGGGTATTGCCGTCATACATGGTCACAGACCAGAAAGCCTTGGCCGGAGGGTACTGCCCGGCGGGAATGGTCATGCGGTACTTGTGCTTGCTGCCATCCAGCGGGCTGCCGTCTGCCAGGGTTTTGGTCATGGGATATACTGCTTCTTCGGCATCATTGCCGTAAATGCCCGCCTTGGCCCCGGCTGCCCGCAACAGCCAGTCCCCGTTAAAGAACTCCCTGTTGCCAAAGGGAGAACTCATCTTCCAGCCGTTCACGCGAAGCCCCGGCCTTGTGACGGAGGCATCGACCATGCCAGCGCCTTTTTGCAGACCGCGCAGCACTGCTGCCTGTGTATCCTTGGGCAGGGCATCAAATGCAAAGGGTTTGCCTGCAACCACGCCAATACTGGCAAGCTGGGCGCGGATGGAGACTTCTTCCGGCCCGGCTGGCGCAAATTGCAGCGCAAAGGCCAGATAATCAAAAAATTCCGGCTTTACAAAATCCTGCCCGATGTTGGGGAAGGGCGGCATGGGAAGCGCCGGGGGCGGCGTCTGCCCCAAAAAGGCCGAGAGGGGTTTTACGGCGTAGCCTGTCTGGAATTTCAGCACATTTTCAATATCTGCGGGGCTGAACAACTGGGTGCGGAACAGTGCCATGGCAAACTGCGCGTTGGAGCGGAACACGCGCATGCCCGCAGGCGCTGTGCCCTTCCATTCCGGCCCTGCGACAAGATAGCTGCCCCCGCCGTTGCCCGTTGTTCTGCTGCCGATGTAGCCAAAGTTGAAAGTATTGGCGTCTACAAGCTGCACGCTGAAATACCGCCCGTCCGTATCCTTCGGCACGGTAATGACCACCGGTTCGGCCCGCAGATCAAGGCAGGCAAAGGAGTAGGGCGTGTCGCTGTTGGGCGTGATGACCACGGTATCCTTGTAGGTGAACACCCGCGCCCCATTGCGCAGGGCGTTGAAGGGCGCTTTGTACTGCGGGGATTTGGTGTCAACGGAGTATTCATAGGTAACGGCGTAGTGCATCACTATGGGCAGGCCGTAAACAAAACCTTGCGCAGCGATGCTTTCTACCGTAGCGGCATCGGGAAATTTTTTCGGCTGTTGCGCGGCGGGGCTGACCGGGGCGTACAGGATCAAGGTGAGTGCAAGCATCGCTGTAACCCTCATAACCCTGGCGATGCTGAAAACAGGCGAATGGTTTGTCATGATGTCCCCGGTATAGTTAAAGGTCTGAGCGCTGCATTGCAGTGTCGCTCTTTTTGCTTGCACCACAAACCCGCTGAAATCAACTATTCTATTGTATGTGCTGCGCAGCATGGACAAGGCCCCCTCCACTGGCTATTCTGGGTGACAGCGGGGCGCATGGCCCCGGCATAAAACTGTCTGGCGCGGCAACCGCTTGCGGCGATTGCGAGCAGGGAGGAATATGGCTGTCCCCCGTAAGGTTTTGGGCCTTGGCGCGGCTTTGGTTGTGCTGCTGGCTGTTTTTCTGTTGTGGCAGTGGCTGCGGCACGATGGCGATCAGCTTGTGCTGTACGGCAATGTGGACATACGGCAGGTTGACCTGAGCTTTCGCGTTAACGGGCGCATTGCAAGTGTGCTTGTTGACGAAGGCGATGCCGTTGCCCCCGGTCAGGCTCTGGCCCGGATTGACGATGATCTGCTGACTCAGCAGCGCGATCAGGCCGCCGCAGAACTTGAAAGGCAGCAGGCCTCCCTGTTGCGTCTTGAGCGCGGCTACCGCGTGGAAGAAATTGCTCAGGCCCGCGCTGCGGTGAGCGGCTCTGCCGCCCTGGCTGAAAACGCGCAGATCAACCTGAACCGCGTGGCGGCCATGCGCGTTTCCAACGCCATTTCGCAAAAAGACCTGGACAACGCCCGCGCCCAGTACAGCGAGGCCAGCGCCAAGCTGCGTTCCAATCAGGACCAGCTGGACATGCTGCTTTCCGGCTACCGGGAAGAGGAAGTGCTGGCGCAAAAAGCGGCTGTGGCCGCTGCCGCCGCAGCCCTCAATCATGCGGAAATCCAGTTGCGCGATGCCGTGCTTGCCGCTCCGCAAAAGGGCATTGTACTCACCCGCGCCCGCGAGGCCGGGGCCATAGTGCAGGCCGGGCAGACAGTGTACACCCTCACCCTTACCGACCCCCTGTGGCTGCGGGCCTATGTGGACGAACCCAATCTGGGACGCGTCAAGCCCGGCATGCCTGTGAAGATTCTGGTGGACGCGGCGCCTGGCAAAAGCTTTTCCGGCACGGTGGGCTTTATTTCGCCCACGGCGGAATTTACCCCCAAGACCGTTGAAACGCGCGAGGTGCGCACGGCTCTGGTCTATCGGCTGCGCGTGCAGGCGCAGGATCCGGAAAACGTCATGCGGCAGGGCATGCCCGTGACCATCATTTTGCAGGATACGCCCGCGCCATGAGCGGCCGCGCCCCCGATGCCCAAGCTGTCTGTCTGGAGGGGCTGGTCATGCGCTTCGGCAAGGGGCGCGAGGCCGTCACCGCTCTGGACGGCGTGAACGCGGTCATCCCCGCCGGGCGCATCACCGGGCTGGTGGGGCCTGACGCGGCGGGCAAAACCACGCTCATGCGCATCATGGCGGGTCTTATGCCGCCAAGCGAGGGGCGCGCAAACCTCTTTGGGCAAAGCCCGGCAGAGCTTATGCGCAGCCAGCCCAACAGCATTGGCTACATGCCGCAGCGCTTTGGCCTGTATGAGGATATTTCCGTCATGGCCAACATGCGGCTGCATGCCAGTCTGCGCGGGCTTGAAGGGGCGGAGCGCGACCGCGTGTTTGAAAAACTGCTGGGATTCACCAGCCTGGCCCCTTTTACCGAGCGCCTTGCGGGCAGATTGTCTGGCGGCATGAAGCAGAAACTGGGCATTGCCTGCGCCTTGCTGGGTTCGCCACGCCTGCTGCTGCTTGACGAACCCGGCGTGGGCGTTGACCCGCAATCGCGCCGCGAACTCTGGCGCATGGTGCAGGATCTGAGTCAGGACGGCATGACGGTTGTGTGGTCCACCGCCTATCTGGACGAGGCCGAGCGCTGCCCCGGCGTGATTATGCTGGACAGCGGACGCGTACTGTTTGCCGGGCCGCCGGAGGAACTCACCGCTCGGGCTGAAGGGCGGGTTTTTCTGCTGCGGGCCGATGTGGGGATGCATAAAAAGGAGCTGGCCCTCTGGACTATGCGCCCCGGCATTGAAGACGCCCTTATCCAGGGCAGCCGCATCCGGCTGGTGCTGGCGGCAAATGCCCCTGACGATCTGCGGCGCGAGGTGTTGGCCCGTGGCGGCGAGGCCGTGTCCCCACGGCTGGAAGACGCCTACATGAGCGCCGTGGGCGGCATCAACCAGAGCCCTTCGCCCTACGGCAAACTGCATGTGGGCCACAACGGCGGCAACCACTCCGGCATTCAGGGCAGCGATGATGGTCGTATTGGTCTTGCGTCCTCGGCTGCTGCTTCGCCAGATGTAGTTTTGCCCGCTGCTCCCGCTGATTCAGGCCCGACTTTTTCCATCTCGGCCCGCAACCTCACCAAACGGTTTGGCGCATTTGTGGCCGCACGCGATATTTCCTTTGATGTGCGGCCCGGCGAGATTTTTGGTCTGCTCGGGCCCAATGGGGCGGGCAAGTCCACCACCTTCCGCATGCTCTGCGGGCTTTCGCGTCCCACATCCGGCAGTTGCGCCGTGGATGGGGTAGACCTGCTGAGCGCGGGCAGCGAGGCCCGCTCGCGTCTGGGCTACATGGCGCAGAAGTTCTCTCTGTACCCGGATATTCCCGTGCGTGAAAACATCACCATTTTTGCCGAGCTGTACGGCCTGTCCAGGGAGCGGCGCAACGCCCTTTTGCCCGAACTGGCCGAGGCGCTGGAATTGCAGCCCTATCTGCGCAGCCGCACAGGCTCATTGCCGCTGGGGCAAAAGCAGCGGTTGGCTCTGCTGTGCGCCACCCTGCATGAGCCGCCCGTGCTGTTTCTTGACGAGCCGACCTCTGGCGTGGACGCGCGTACCCGTCGGGATTTCTGGAAGCACATTTCCGCCATGACCACAGCCGGGGCAGCCGTGCTGGTGACGACCCACTTCATGGAAGAAGCCGAATACTGCGACCGCATCGCGCTGATCTATCGCGGAGCAATGATCAGCATGGGAACGCCGGACGAACTCAAGGCCTCCTGTACCGAGGTGGAAGACCCCACGCTGGAAGAAGCCTTTATCGCCAGCATTGAAAAATACGACAGGGAGCATCCGCAGTAGCCGCCTTGCGCGATTTTTTTGCAAACCGCTGCTGCCGGGAGATACAACCAAGAATCAGGCCCTATGCTACGCAACATCTGGTTACGACAGTTATTTGCCCTTGTGGGCAAGGAATTTCAGCAGATCGTGCGCGATCCTTCGTCCTATCTTGTGGCCGGGGTTTTGCCGTTCATTTTTCTGCTGCTCTTTGGCTACGGCATCACGCTGGATGCGGGCGTGTTGCGGCTGGGCGTACTGAATCAGAGCGGGGGGCGGCATTCGCTGAGCCTTGCGGCGGATTTTGCCCATTCCCCGTGGTTTGCCACGCGGCCAGTGGGCAATATGGCCGATGCCGGGCGCATGATGCGCGATTCTGTGGTGCAGGGCATACTGGTAATCCAGCAGGATTTTGACGAGCAGCTTGAGCGGGGCAGCGCCGGGGCCGTACAGGTGCTTGTGGACGGGTCAGAGCCCAATACTGCCCAATACATCCAGAATTACAGCCAGGGGCTGATTATGTCCTGGCAGCGCACGGCCTTACCTGATGGCGTTGCAGCAGCGCTGCCCATCAATATTCAGCCGCGCTTCTGGTACAATCCTGCCGCCAAGAGCGTGCAGTTTCTTGTGCCGGGGGCCATCACGGTCATCATGACCCTTATCGGCACACTGCTGACCTCCCTGGTATTTGCGCGCGAGTGGGAGCGCGGCACCATGGAGGCCATGTTCGCCACGCCTGTGAGCCGCATGCAACTGCTGCTGGGCAAGCTGATTCCGTATTTCTGCATGGGCATGTTCAGCATGGCCCTGTGCGCGGTGGCGGCGGTGACGCTTTTTGCCGTGCCCTTTCGCGGCTCCCTGTGGGTGCTTGTGTTATTGTCGTCCGTATTCATGCTGAGCGCGCTGGGGCAGGGGCTGCTGATTTCCGTAACCCTGCGCGGGCAACTGGTGGCTGCTGAAGCGGGATTGTTCTCCGGCTTTTTGCCCGCATTGCTTCTCTCGGGCTTCGTATTTGACATCAACAGCATGCCGCCCGTGCTTCAGGCCCTGACGCGGCTTTTGCCCGCCAGCTACTTCAATACCTGTTTGCGTACCATCTTTCTGACCGGGGACGTGTGGGGCGTGTTTGGCCCCAGTCTGCTGTTCATGGGGCTGCTGGCCTCGGTATTGCTGGGGCTGGTGTACCGCAATCTTGTCAAAAGGCTGGATGCGTGATGGCAAGAATAACGCTGCCCCGTCTGAACCTGCGGCGCATGGCGATCATTGTGCGCAAGGAACTGCTGGTGCTGCTGTGCAACAAGGTTTCGCGCATGCTCATTATCGTGCCGCCGCTCATGCAGATTGTGGTGTTTGGCTGGGCGGCCACCATGGAAGTGCGTAACGTGGACGTGGCCGTGCTCAATCAGGACAGCGGCAACTGGAGCCGTGAGATCGTGCGCAGGCTACAGGGGTCGCACACCTTCCGCAGCGTGACATTTCTGGATGGCGAGGCGGATATCCGCCCGACTATCGAGCGGCAAAAGGCCCTGTTTGTCATGGTGTTTGATGATGAATTTTCCCGCAGGGTCGATGCGGGGACGCCAGCGCAGATGCAGGTGATACTTGACGGCAGGCGCTCCAATGCGGCGCAGATTGCCTCCTACTATCTTGAAACCATTGTGCGCGGCATTGGGGAATCCACTCCACGGGGGAAAATGGCGCTCGGCGCTGCAACTGACGCAGGCGGCGCACCCAAGCTGGACGTGCGCGTACGCTGCTGGTTCAACCCCAATCTGGAATTTCAGTGGTTCTTTTTACCCAACCTTATAGGCATGCTGGGCTTTATGCTGGGGCTGGTGGTGACGGGCCTTTCCGTGGCGCGGGAGCGAGAGGTGGGCACCTTTGACCAGTTGCTGGTTTCCCCGGCCACGCCTACGGAGATCGCCCTTGCCAAGCTGGTGCCGGGCTGTCTGGTGGGGCTGGTGCACGGTACAATTTTTCTGCTTATATCCGTATTTGGTTTCGGGGTGCCGTTTACCGGTTCGCTGGTGCTGCTCTATGTGGCCATGCTGGTTTTTGCCATGGCTTCGGGCGGTGTGGGGCTGATGGTCTCGTCGCTTTCGGCCACGCAGCAGCAGGCGTTTCTGGGGGCCTTTACCGTTGGGGTGCCGTGCATTCTTATTTCTGGCGCGGTCACGCCCGTCATCAACATGCCGCCATTTTTGCAATACGCCAGCCAGTTGAACCCCATGCGGCATTTTACCACCATTGTGCAGGGTGTTTTTCTCAAAGATATTACTGTGGCTGCGGCAGCAGTGAGCCTTGGCAAGATTGCCTGCATCAGCGCGGTGGCGGTGGGCGTTGCCGTGTGGATGTTCAAGCGCAAGGCCTGAGCTGGCGGCCTGATGCCCCTCATAGGGGTACGAATCAGGCTGGCCCTGTGCTGATGGCCTCTGGCGTGAAGCTGTTGCGGAATCAGGCGAAGGGTCAGGCTTCCGGCGGTTTCTTGGCGGAAGATGATTGCGGAGAGCGCGCAGGCAGCGGGGCAGGCTTTTTTGTGGGGGCAACGGCGTTACGGGGCGTGCGGTGGGCCCTGCCCACGATAAGGGCAATAACCACAATGGAATAGAGGTAGCCTGTAAATCCCACAAGCACTGTGGCATTTTTGGCAATCCAGGTTTTTGGCGTTATGTCGCCGTAGCCGATGGTGAGGATGGTCACGTAGCTGAAATAAAACAGATCGTTAATGGCCTGATCGCCCGGCCCCAGCCCGGAAAAAGAACCCGGCTGGTGGAATTCAATGGTCAGGAACACGAAATAGCCGCAATAGCCAATGAGCAGCAAACCGCACACCGCAGCATACACAATCTTGGTAGTAACCATCTGCGCATGGGATATTTGCCGGAAGACTTCAAACATTATGCTGCCGAAAAAACACAGATAGAGCAGCAGGGTTTCTTCTTTCAGGCTATCGATAAAGAACAGATCCAGGGCGCGGCCCACAATGAGCAGCGCGCCGAAAAACAGAGCAAGGCGCATAATGCGCGGCCTGAATTCAAAAAGCACAAGGGCCGCAAGCAGCTGGATTGGCAGATAGATTGCCTGCGCAATGCCACGGTAGATGTTGTCCGGAAACAGGATGTTCAGGATAAACACGCACCACAGCGAGAGCATGAGCAACTCAAAGCGGATTCCATAAAGTCGGGCGCGCATGGCTCGTAGTTTCAGCATACTATCCTCATCGCGCGCATACTACAGGTATGAATCTTCCCCGGCAAGAGGGCGCGCGCTCCTATCGCGCAGATATCCGCCAGGTATCCGCAGCATGGCGTGTGGACAGGCGGGAAGGAGAGCCGTACACTCCGGCATCCTGGAATGTAACGGAGATTGCCATGCCCCAGAATTTTATCCGGCTTGTTATGCGGGGCTTGCCCCTGATTGTGCTGACGGTTCTGCTTGCAGCGCAGGCGCAGGCCGCGCCCCTGACAACAAAATATTACAGCCTTGATCTGCCTGCGGACTGGGTCGTGGTGAACGGCCCCACCAAGGTGCAGGAAGCCGTGCAGGTCGTGATGGGGCAGAAGGAGCACAAAAGTTCTGCGCTCATCATTGTGGGGCCTGCCAACTCTGGCGAGGCCGAGCAGGCCGCCAGGGGCAATGCCAAACGCTTGCAGGGCTCGACGCCTGTTCTTCGCAGCAATGGCCAGTGGGAATTTACCTTTGAGCAAAAGGGCGTGAAGGGCTACGGCATTGTGCGTGAGGATGCGCAGTCCAAACTTTTGCTCATGCTTGTGATCAGCGGCGATGCGCGCATGGCAAACTTTGTGTACAGCATGCGCGGCCCATACCGGGCCTTGATGCCGCAACCGCCGCAGCTTCCCTGATGTGCAATTTTTATGATTTCGGGCCGTCCGCAGGGGCGGCTTTTTTTATCTTAAATCCCAGTCAGGCGGGGATACAAAAAAAGGACTTGCGGATTACTCCGTAAGTCCTTTGATGTTTTGTGGAGCCCTTGAGCAGGATTGAACTGCTGACCTCATCCTTACCAAGGATGCACTCTACCGACTGAGCTACAAGGGCGTAGCAACGAAGAAAGCTTCTATCCTAACCGTAGGTGATCGTCAAGTATTCCTGCGCAATTTTTTTATTTTTATGAAAAAGCACAGGGTTGGGAGGTAAAATCACCGGGATTACGCTTTCAGCATTCCGTGGATGGCGCGGAAAAGCGCGCGCCGGGCCTGCGGGGAGGTGTTCTCCGCAGCTTCCTTGCGGGCGGCGAGGGTCATGGTCAGGAGTTCATCCTGACCTGGCAGAGCTCCCTTGCCCGATGCCTGCGCTTCTTCTGCGTCCTGCTCCGGCAGTGCCCTTGCGGTCAGCAGGGTTTCCACCAGACCCGCAAGTTCGCCCTGGTCAGCGGTCAGCAGACGGTCGCGCCACTGCTCCGCCTGATGCAGGGCTGCGGTGGTGGCGGCGGAAACCTCGCGGCGGGCATCCAGCATGGCGCGGATAGGCGCGGGGTCAATCTCGCGCATGACGCGGCCAATAAACTGCATCTGGCGGCGGCGGCCTTCGTGGTCGCCTATGCGGGCGTAAAGTTGCAGCGCTTCCCTGAGGTCTGCGGGCAGGTCAAGGTTTTTGACTTCCTGCGGGCCAAGGCGCGTCAGCTCTTCGCCCATGTTTTGCAGGGCAAGGCTCTGGCGTTTTTTTTCAGAGCGGCTGGGCGGCAAGTCAAAGCCTTCCGCCTCATCGCTGGATTTCCATTGGTACTGTTTTTTGCGCGGCATTGCCTCTCCGTCAGATATAGATGCCCAGCAACACGCCAGCCAGTACGACCGGCGAAATGATGCCGTTAATGGTAAAAAAGGCCGTGTTCACGTGGCGCAGATCCTGCGGCTTCATGAGCCTGTGCTCCACAAGCAGCATGACGCTGATGCCGAACCACACCACGTACCAGGGCCAGGAAAGCCCGGCGGCAAAGCCCGCCAGCAGCAGAAAGATGGACGTCATGGCGTGCGAAAACGCGGCCAGCGTCAGGGCTGTATCCGGCCCGAAAGAAGCAGGCACGGAATGCAGCTCAAAGGCCACGTCAAAATCCATGTCCTGAAACGCATAATAGATGTCAAATGCCGCTACCCAGAAAGTGACGGCCCAGAACAGCAGCACAGGCGCAAGGCCAAGGTTTGCGGGATTGACCGAGAGCCAGCCAGCCAGCGGTGCCAGCCCAAGCGTCGCGCCCAGCCAGAAGTGGCACAGGGCCGTAAAGCGCTTGAGCAGGCTGTAGATGGCCGCAAACAGCAGCGCAGGCACGGAAAGCCACAGGCAGACAGTGTTCAGCGCTGCGCAGGAGGCAATAAAGATAACTGCCATGAGCGCGCAGAAGGCCCATGTCTGCCCCTTGCTGATAACGCCCGTGACCAGGGGGCGGCCCTGCGTGCGCGGGTTGTCGCGGTCAAAGGGCAGATCTGCCAGCCGGTTGAAGGCCATGGCGAATGAGCGCGCCGCGATCATGCCGATGGTCAGAAAAATCAGGCTGCGCGCAGAAGGCAAGCCGCGTGCGGCCAGTACCGCCCCTGCCCAGGCATAGGGCAGCGCAAAAATGGAATGCTCAATCTTGATCATCCGGCAAATGTCGCCAAACTGGCCAAAAGGCGTGGAAAGCCTCATGCCGGAATGCGGAAAAAAGCCCATGTGTTCTCCTTAACCGCCGCAATCGGCGGGGTCGCCCTGCAATTTGGCAAGGGCGTGGGGCAGGGCGGGCAGTACGGCGGCAAGGTTTTCCACAACGGCCTTGCGGCTGCCCGGCAGGTTGATGATGATGCTTTGCCCCAGCGCGCCCGCAGCCGCGCGCGAAATAACCGCGTGGGGCGTTTTGGCAAGGCTGGCGGCCAGCATGGCCTGAGTAAAGCCCGGCAAGGGCGTATCGAGCAGGGCGGCAGTGGTTTGCGGCGTAATATCTCGCGCCGAAAGCCCGGTGCCGCCGGTGGTGCATATAAGGTCAAAACCCTGGCTCAGGGCAAGCTCCGTCAGCAGGGCGCGCAGTTGCGCGGCTTCATCCGGCAGCAAAAATCCCTGGCTGTGGCTCAGCGGCATGGCAGAGCCGACCATTTCAGCAATGGCGGGGCCGCTCAAATCCAGCCGCTGGCCGCGCGCTCCTTTGTCCGACAGGGTTATCCATGCAAGGCTGTAGCCGGTTTTTCTGGCGGTTACTTCCAGCGGGCCTTCGGGCAGATCAGTCAGGGCGGTCAACAGCAGGCACTGCACCGCGTGGCTTGCCTGCCACGGTTCCTCACCATTGCCGCCGGGGTTTGCCGTGTTGGGCGGCAGGGGCATCCAGGCGCGCCCCGTAACCTTGAGCAGGGCTGTGCCGCAGGCCCCGCAAAAGCATGTGCCCACCCGCAGGTGGGGCATTGCCCACGGCTCGGGCGTCATGAGGCCGTGACTGCGGCAAAAATCGGTATCCGTGGCGGCAACAGGCAGCAGGGGCAGACATTGGCCCCGCTTGCAGGCGTGTACGTGCAGCAGGATATTCATACGTTGCTCCGGGGAACTGGCCGATGGATGGTATCGGATTGGAGTGGGCAATAGATTATTGTAGCCGCAAGCGCAATGGGTTACAAGTCCGATACGCGCCTGCGCTTGCGCAGCCAGTGAGGCCTTTCGCCCGCGCATGCCGCGTCCGCCGCTCAGGCGGCCCCCCAACGCTGCACGGCAGCGTCATTCCCGTGTATTTTAAGGAGTATCCCCATGAGTACCCGCAGCCAGGATCAGACCCAGGACCTGAAGGTTCTTGGCACAGGCCGCCTTCAGTCCCCGGAGGGCGGCCCCAGCGTAGCCCTGCTGGAGGCCTTTCCCAACTGCTTTCCCCAGCGCCCCTATGTGATCAGCATCAGCTTTCCCGAATTTACCTCGCTCTGCCCGGTGACCGGCCAGCCCGACTGCGGCACCATCACGGTGGAGTACATTCCTGATGAGCTGTGCGTGGAATCCAAGAGCTTCAAGCTCTATATGTTCGCCTTCCGCAATCACCAGTCGTTTATGGAAACCATCACCAACAACGTGCTGGAAGACCTGCGCACCCTGCTCAATCCCTGCTGGTGCCGGGTCAAGGGCCTGTTTGCGCCGCGCGGCGGCACGCGTATCCATGTGTTTGCCGAAACTTTCAAGGACACCATGCCCGAAGAGCAGAACCGCCTTGTGCGCGAAGCCGTGGCCGCGTGGAAGTCCGAACCCGATCCGCACCGCCCGTAGTTGCGGCTTGTTTGCTCCCGTTGGCTTTGTTTTGTGAGCAAGGCAAAGCCTACGGGAGTGGAAAATTTTTGTTGCAGGCAGCTTGCTTTCACGTTTTTTGACACGCGCGCCGCATAACTGCCCAGCGGCGCGCTGCCCTGATTTTTTTTGCATGGCTGAAACGAGGAATAATGATCGCTTCTGAAAGCGGCTGCGCGCACGGCGAAGGTGGTGAATCCCCCTCATCTTGCGCTTCCGGCCCTGCCGAGCACATCCCCGGGCATTCTGGCGGCATTGCGCGCACGGCGGCTCTTTTGGGCGGCTTTGCCCTTGTTTCACGCGTGCTTGGCCTTTTGCGCGACATGAGCATGGCCTGGCTTGTGGGCGGCGGCGCTGCCGCCGATGCGCTGGTGGCTGCCATGCGGCTGCCCCATGTGCTGCGGCGCATGCTGGGCGAAGGCTCGCTTTCCATGACGCTGACGGCAAGCCTTGTGCATCTGGAGCGCATGGGCGCATCGCCCGGCCATGCCTCGGCGGCGGAGCGCAGCCGCAGCATGCGCCTGCTGGCCCGTGCCCTGGCTGTGAGGCTTGGCCTTGTGCTGACCCTGCTCACAGTGCTTGGGCTGGTGGCCACCCCGTGGCTTACGGATGTTCTGGCTCCCGGTTTTTATGGGACGGAACGGCAGGAGGCCATATATCTGCTGCGTATCTGCCTGCCCTATACGCTGGCGGCTGGTATGGCGGCTCTGGGCATGGCTCTTTTGCACAGCCTTGGCGTGTTCTGGCTGCCCGCTGTTTCTCCTGCCCTGTTCAATATTGTCATTCTGTGTTTTGCAGGGGCGGCTGCCCTGGGCCTGCTGCCTGCGGCTCCGGCTCTGGCCGTGGGCATGCTTTGCGGTGGAGTCGCACAGTGGCTGGCGCAGTGGCTGGCCGTGCGGCGCTTGTTGCCGCTGCATAATGCCGGGCCTGCCGATGGGCCGGATGCAGCGCCGGGCAGTGAGAGCAGGGATGCATCCACGCTGCACAGCCGCGCGGCATCCCTCGCCTGGAACTGCATTGGCCGTCTGCCCGCGGGCCTGCTTGGGGCATCCGCACCGCAGCTTGCCATGCTGGCCGCCATGTCTCTGGCGTCCAGCCTTGGCCGGGGGCAGGTGGCTGCCCTTTACTATGCCGAACGGCTGCTTGAACTGCCCCTTGGACTGGTGGGCGTGTGTCTGGGCATGGCAAGTCTGCCCACTTTGAGCCGCCTTGCCGCTGCCAGAGAATTTTCGCTCTTTTCAGATCAGTTGCGTACGGCCCTGCGTTTGACCCTGCTGTTGAGCCTGCCCGCCGCCGCAGGATTGTGGGCCGTGGGGCCGCGCTTGGTGGAAGGCCTGCTGCGGCACGGAGCCTTTGGCGACAATGCCGCCTACGAAACTGGCCTTGCCCTGTGGGCCTATTTGCCGGGGTTGCCCGCCTTTGCCGTCAACCGTTCCCTGCTGGCAGCCTGCAACGCGCTGGGCGAGGTGCGGCGCACGGCAGTCAGCGCCGTATGGGCCGTGGTTGCTACGCTTGCGGTCGGGGGCGCACTGGTCCATAGTCTTTCGGGCAGTCTTGGTGTCATGGCTCCAGCACTGGCTGTGAGCCTTGGCCTGTGGCTGCAATGCGGCCTGTTGCTGTGCATTCTGGGCAGGGCGTTGAAAAAAAGTTCCGCTGGCGCGGCATCTGCCAGCGTTTGCCTGCCCCCGGCGGGGGCGGTGCTGCGGCAATGCGCCGCTGCTGCGGCCACGGCCCTTGCCGCATGGCAATTGCTGAATCAGTTGGACGGGCGCGGCATATGGCTGGGGCTTGCCCTTGCCATCATTGGCGGCGCAACGGCCTGGGCTTTTTGTCTGTTTGTTCTGCGCGATGCTGACGCCCTTGCGGCTGCCCGCGCACTGGCGCACCGTCTGCATGGCAGGCCACACTAACAGTAAGGAGCGCGGGAGCGTGTTTCTCGCGGCAAAGCATATGCCCAATATCTCACACGTTCTGCGCCGCAGGCTTGCCCTGGCTGTTTGGGTGGCGGCATTGCTGCTGTTTCTGCTGCTTGGCGTCTGGAACGTCAACGAGGACAGGCAGGAGGCGGAAAACCGCCTTGGCAGCGAGGCCGGACGTACCGCAGCGCAACTGGCGGCCCTGCTTTCCCTGCCAGCCTGGGAGCTGGACGAACTGACCGCCCGCACAATCGTTATGGCGGCCATGACCGATGAATCCATTTACGCCATCAAGGTGCAGACGCCGCGTGGCATGCTGGAAGGGCAGCGGCGCAACTACCAGTGGGAGCCCATTCCCTGGGACGATGAAATTGCGGAAAACAGCGTGCAGGGCATGAATCCGCTCAAGATGGAAGGCCGCCCCGTGGGCTCGGTGGAAGTGTACCTTTCGCCCCGCATCACTGATGAAGATCTGGCCCAGAAGGCCCGGCGGGAAGTGGCACGCTTTTGTCTTTCCGCCCTGTTTTCAACCCTGGTCTTGCTGGCCCTGCTCTGGCACTGGGGCGATCTGGCGCGCCTGAAAGCCTTGTTGCTGGAGCGTACTGCGCCGCGCGGCACTGCGGCGTCCGGCGAACCTGCTGCTGATTCCACCCCTGCGGCATCAATGGAACCCGGCCTTGCAGATATTTTTGAATCAGGCTCCGCTTGCGACAGCGCCACCCCCGGTCATGCGCCCTCACCGCAGCCAGCCGCCGAAGCGCAGGGCGGGAGCGTCGCGCCCCTGAGCGAAGATATCGCAGCCGGGGCAGTTGTGAGCGCCGAGCTTGGGCGGGCTTTTTTGTTGCGCCGCCCGGAAGCCTGGCGCGTTACGGCTGGCATGTTCGGCAGAACGTTTGCCCCTGCCCCTGATCTGCTGCTGCGCCTCTACACGCTGGAAGACGCGGACAACCTGTGCCGCCTTGGGCGGATTCTTGAAAAAGCGGCGCCCTGCGTGGGCGCGGAGCGGCTGGCCTCTGCCGCGCACGCGATGCAGTGGGCCGTAAATGATTCGGACGCAGCCTCTGCGGCTCAGGCCGTGGAAGAATGCGTGCTGGCGCTGCGCGAAGTACTGGGCGCGCTGGAAGGGCAAACGGCCCGCAAGGAAAGCAAGCCCTCGGTGCAAGAGGGCGGAAGATAAGGAGATCATATGGGTTTTTTCTCTGCCATAAAAAAGATGTTCGGCGGCGCGGAAGATGCGGCCAATGCGGCGCAGGAAGTGCCCGCAGAAATTGACGCAGCCGCACCTGAATCCCTTGCAGAACCTGCTGCGAAACCAGCGGCAGAATCCACTGCCCGGCCTTTTGCGGCATCTGCCGCTGATGAGGCTCTTACCCTGCGCCTGCGCGAGGCTGAGCCACGGCTTTCCGTATGGCTTGGTATTGTGCTTGAGGGCGTGGATGAAGCGGGCGACCTGCTGTGGCAGCGTCTGTTCTTCTTGCTGCGCGCCCTTGATGCCCCGGAGGCCGAAGCGCAGAACTTTGTGCGCGATTTTCAGGAATGGCTCACCCGCATGGATTATCGGCAGGTGGAGGAATTCCGCTCTGAATTACAGTACCGTCTGGCTCTCGCCCTTGATATGGAAGACGAAGAGGACGAGCGCAACCGCCTGTTTCTCAAGATCAGTCAGGGCCTTTCGCGCACCCGCGAGCAGTTTTCCAAGGGGCTGGACGCTCTCTTTGCCGGGCATGGCGAACTGGACGACGCCTTCTGGGAAGAGCTGGAAGAACTTTTTATCATGGCCGATCTTGGCTACGAGCCTTCCATTGAACTGGTGGAACGCCTGAAAGAGCGCGCCCGCAAGGAAAAGGTGACGGAATCCGCCATGGTGCGCCAGTTGCTCATGGCTGAAGTGGAAGAAATCTTTCGCGCGCCGCGCCGCATTGCAGCCGTTAACCAGCCCGAAGTTGTGCTGATGATCGGCGTCAACGGCGTGGGCAAAACCACCACCATTGCCAAGCTGGCCCACCGCGACCGCATGCAGGGCAAAAAGGTCATGATTGCCGCCGCAGATACCTTCCGAGCTGCCGCCATCGAGCAGTTGCAGGTTTGGGCTGGGCGCGTGGGCGCGCTGTTCCATGCGCGCACCGCCGGTTCCGACCCTGCCGCCGTGGCCTACGAGGCTATGGATCGCGCGCTTCAGGAAGGTGTGGACGTGCTCTATGTGGATACGGCTGGCCGCTTGCAGACCAAGGTCAACCTGATGGAGGAGCTGAGCAAGATCCGTCAGGTGTTAGGCAAAAAACATGCGGGCGCGCCGCACCGCACCATTCTGGTGATTGACGCCACCACCGGGCAGAACGCCCTTTCGCAAACCAAACTGTTCAAGGAAGCTGCGGGCATTGATGAACTTATCATCACCAAGCTCGACGGCACGGCCAAGGGCGGCGTAGCCATAGCCGTTGCCATGCAGCACCACCTGCCCATCACCTATGTGGGCCTTGGCGAAAAAATGGAAGACCTGCGCCCCTTCAGCGGCGAGGATTATGCTCGCGCCCTGCTGGGCGTGAAGGAAGACGCGTAGGCCCGGTCAGGATTCAAACCTGCAATGCCGGCGCGATTGCCGGAAGCGGAGCATGCCATGAGAAGAGCGTTTATCTGTCCGTCCAAGTATGTGCAGGGCGAGAACGAACTGCTCAACCTTGGGTATTTTGTGCGGCAGTACGGCACAAAGGCCTTGCTGGTAGCCACGGAAAGCAGCGTGAACAGGGTGCGCCAGACGCTGGAAGCCACAGCGGCAAAATTTGGCGTGACCTTTGTGGAAACGGAATTTCAGGGCGAATGCTCGCGCGTTGAAATCGCTCGCCTTGGCGAGCTGGCGCGTCAGCACTCCTGCCACTGCACCGTGGGGCTTGGCGGCGGCAAGGCGCTGGACACGGCGCGCTGCGTGGCGGCGGGGCAGGGGGTCATTGTGGTGCCCACCACAGCGGCTACGGACGCGCCCACGAGCCACTCCGCAGTGATCTACACGCCAGACGGCGAAATGGAAGACTACGCCTATTTTCCCCGCAATCCCGATGTGGTGCTGATGGACGTTTCCATCATTGCCGCCTCGCCGGTGCGCTATCTGGTGTCGGGCATGGGCGATGCCCTTTCCACCTATTTTGAGGCGCGGGCCAACGTGCGTTCGTGCGCTCCCGTCAACGCGGGGTTGCCCTGCGGCGCGCGCACGGGCGACTGCCCCCCGGCCAGAGGCACCCTTGCAGCGCAAGCCCTTGCCGCCACCTGCTACCGCACCCTGCTGGATGACGGCTACAAGGCTGTGCTGGCCTGTCAGGCCAAGATGGCGACGCCTGCGCTGGAAAACATCATTGAAGCCAACTCCCTGCTTTCCGGTCTGGGCTTTGAGAGCGGCGGCCTAGCGGCAGCTCATGCCGTCCACGATGGTCTGACCGCACTGGAAGAAACCCATACCTATCTGCACGGCGAAAAGGTCGCCTTTGGCACGCTGGTGCAACTGGTGCTGGAAAACGCCCCCACGGAAGAACTGGACGAAGTGCTGGGCTTCTGCACCTCAGTGGGCCTGCCCGTGTGCCTGAGCGACATCGGCATTACGGATATCAGCCCCGAAGCCCTGCGCAAGGTGGCCCGCAAGGCCTGCCTGCCCGAAGAATCCATCCACGCCATGCCCTTTCCCATTACGGAAGAGAGCGTAGCTGCGGCCATTATGGCGGCGGATGCTCTGGGCAACGCATTCAGAAGCTGAACGCATTTGCGGATCAAACCTGCAAGACGATAGTGTGTTCAAAAAAAGGGGGATTCCTGTTCGGAATCCCCCTTGTATCTGGGTTGGGTGTCAGCCTTGCGCCGTTTACTCGGCCCGGAAGGTCAGCTTGTCGTCTGTGGCGTCCACAGTGACGCACTGGCCGTCGCGGATTTTGCCGCCCACCAGCTCCTTGGCGAGCGGGGTTTCCACAGCCTGCTGCACGTAGCGCTTGAGGGGCCGCGCGCCGTACACAGGGTCGTAACCTGCATCGCCAATAAACTTGCGGGCCGCATCAGTAAGCTCAAGCCTGATCTTGCGGTCTTCAAGCCGCTTGCGCAGCCGGTTGACCTGAAGATCCACAATGCGGGCAATCTGGTCGCGCCGCAGGGGCAGAAAGACCACGGTTTCGTCCACACGGTTGAGGAACTCGGGGCGGAAGTGCGCCCGCAAATCCTCCATGACCCTTTCCCTCGCGCCTTCCTTCAGCGAGCCGTCGGCGGAGATGCCGTCCAGCAGGTGCATGGAGCCGATGTTGGAGGTCATGATGACTATGCAGTTGCGAAAGTCCACCGTGCGTCCCTGGCTGTCCGTTAGGCGTCCATCATCCAGCAGTTGCAGCAGGGTGTTGAACACATCGGGATGCGCCTTTTCAATCTCGTCAAACAGGATGACGGAGTAGGGCTTGCGGCGCACGGCTTCGGTAAGCTGACCGCCTTCGTCATAGCCCACGTATCCTGGAGGCGCGCCGATGAGCCGCGACACGGAGTGCTTCTCCATGTATTCGCTCATGTCGAGCCGCACCATGTTGTCTTCCGTATCAAAAAGCGCTTCGGCCAAAGCCTTGGAAAGCTCGGTCTTGCCTACGCCCGTGGGGCCAAGGAAGATGAACGAACCTGTGGGCCGCGCCGGGTCGGAAAGCCCCGCGCGGGCGCGTAGCACGGCATCTGCTACGGCTGTAACGGCCTCGTCCTGACCCACCACGCGCTCGTGCAGCTGGTCGCCCAGGCGCAGCAGTTTTTCGCGTTCGGATTCAAGCAGGCGCGTTACCGGAATGCCCGTCCACTTGCCCACAATCTCGGCCACATCGTCGGGGCGCACTTCTTCCTTGAGCAAACGCGGGCCTTCGTGTTCCGAACCAGCGCCGGATGCTGCGGCCAGCTTCTTTTCCAACTCAAGCAGTTTGGAGTACTTGAGCTCGGCGGCCTTGTTGAGGTCGTAGGCGCGCTCGGCCTGCTCAATGGCAAGCTTGGTCTGCTCGATCTGCTCCTTGATTTCACGCACGTGGTCGATGGAGCCCTTTTCGCTCTCCCACTGTTTGCGCATGTTGGCCTGCTGGGCGCGCAGGTCTGCCAGTTCGTTTTCAAGCTTTTCAAGGCGTTCGCGCGAGGCGGCGTCTGTTTCGCGGCGCAGGGCTTCACGCTCGATTTCGAGCTGCATGACCTTGCGGTTCACTTCGTCCAGATCAGCGGGCAGCGAGTCGATCTCTGTGCGGATCATGGCCGCGGCCTCGTCAATGAGGTCAATGGCCTTGTCCGGCAGCTGACGGTCGGTGATGTAGCGGTGCGAAAGCACCACCGCTTCAACAATGGCCGAGTCGCTGATGCGCACGCCGTGGTGCACCTCGAAACGTTCTTTCAGCCCGCGCAGGATGGAAATGGCGTCTTCCACCGTGGGTTCTTCAACCATGACGGGCTGGAAGCGGCGTTCCAGGGCCGGGTCTTTCTCAATATATTTGCGGTACTCGTCCACAGTGGTTGCGCCGATGCAGTGCAGCTCGCCGCGCGCCAGCATGGGCTTGAGCAGGTTGCCCGCGTCCATTGCGCCTTCTGTTTTGCCCGCGCCCACGATGGTGTGCAGTTCGTCGATGAACAGAATGATCTGCCCCTCGCTCTTTTCCACTTCGTTGAGCACGGCCTTGAGGCGTTCCTCGAATTCGCCGCGATATTTTGCGCCAGCGATGAGCGCGCCCATATCAAGGGCAAAGAGCTTGCGGCCCTTGAGGCCCTCCGGCACGTCGCCCTTGACGATGCGGAAGGCCAGACCTTCCACGATGGCGGTTTTGCCCACGCCCGCCTCGCCTATGAGCACCGGGTTGTTCTTGGTGCGGCGCGAGAGAATGCGGATAACGCGGCGGATTTCGGAATCGCGGCCAATGACCGGGTCCATCTTGCCCTGACGGGCTGCTTCCACGAGATCGCGGGCATACTTGGTCAGCGCTTCAAAGGTGTCTTCGGGGGTGGCGCTGGTCACGCGCGCGCCGCCGCGCAGCTCTTCCATGGCTGCCACAAAACGGGCGCGGGCGATCTTGTATTCCTTGAAAACTTCGCCAAGCGGCGAGGAGGGCGCAACATCGGTAAGCGCGGCAAACAGGTGGTCAACGCTTACGTATTCGTCCTTCATGCGGTTGGCTTCGTTCTGCGCATCGCCCAGAATTTTAGCCAGCCGTTGGGTAATCATGATCTTGTTGGGGTCCATGCCGCCGCCGGAAACAGACGGCCGCTTGCGCAGCGCGCCCTCGATGGCAACGCTGAGGGCCTTGGGCTGCACGCCCATCTGTTCCAGAATGCGCGGCACGATGCCGTTTTCCTGCTGTACAAGGGCCAGGGCCAGATGCTCGGCATCCGTCTCCTGATGGCCCATGCCTGCGGCAATGCTCTGGGCCTGCCCCACAGCCTCGCGGGCTTTATCCGTAAATTTGTTGATGTCCATAAGCTTCCTCCACACGCGCCCGCGCTGCGGCGGGCAAAATTTTGTTATTTCTGGCCGGGAGGCTGCATGCGCTCAAACCGGCTATTCGTCTTCAAAATGCTGCAGGCGTTGCACCCTGCGTTCCAGAGAATCTATGCGCTCCAGAAGATCCACAATAATAGTGCCGCCGAGCACGGGCAGCTCAAAGTCGCAACAGATGCGCTCAAGCTTGCGTACACGGTAGATGTCTACATCGCGAAAAAGGAAATCCTGCGCCGCGCTGGTGCGGGCTTCAATCCAGCCAAGGCCCATCAGTTCCTGAAGCCGCTCCGGCGCAATGCCTGTGGCTTCAATGAATTCCTGCCAGACCATGACCGTTGAAGGCACGGGCAGTGAAGGTTTTTTCGGGGTCATGCTCATTTGTGTCCTCCACCAGTAACCGTATCGGTTGCCGCCTGCGGCGGCGCCGCTGGAATATGCATGCAAACCCTGCGCAGCCGCCGGGGGTGCCCGCTGGCGGCTGCCTGATTGTTCCCTACGCGCGGGCCTTGAATGTTGATATCTCGGCCAGCTTGCTCCACAGGTCGCGCTCTTCGTCCGTGATCTGGGCGGGAACCCTAATCATGATCTTTGCCAGCAGGTCGCCCCGCTTGTCAGCAGCGCCCAGGCCCTTGCCGCGCAGGCGGAACTTGCGCCCGGAGCTGGAGCCTGCGGGAATCTGCATTTCTACGCTGCCTTCAAGGGTAGGCACTTCAACCCGCGCTCCAAGGGCTGCTTCCCACGGGGCCAGGGCCAGATCGCATTGCAGGTTGTCTCCGTCCACCTTGAAAACATGGTGGGGCAGATAGCGCACCCGCAAAAAGAGGTCGCCCGGCGTGCCGCCCGGCGCAGGGTCGCCCTGCCCGGCGAGGCGCAGTTTTGCCCCTTCGCGGATGCCTGCGGGCACGTTGACCTCAAGAGTCTTTGAACCTGCGGGCATGTTGATGGACACGGAGCGCGGGCCGCCGCGCAGCACTTCTTCAAGGCTCAGGGCCAGCTCTGCTTCTACATCGCGACCACGCCGCTGACGGGACGAAAATCCGCCGAAGGGATCAGGGCCGAAATTGGCCCCGCGCCCGCCACCTTGTCCGCCCATCTGGCCGCCAAAGGGGCCGCCGAACTGAGCGCCGCCGCCAAACTGGCCACCACCGCCAAACAGGGTTTCAAAAAAGTCTGAAAAGCCCGAACCGTCAAAATTTTTGCCGTTGAACGTGAAATGCACATTCTCAAAGCCCGGTTCGCCCTGAAACTGCTGGCCGTGCTGCCAGTTGGGGCCAAGCTGGTCGTACAGTTTGCGCTTTTCCGGGTCTTTGAGCACTTCATAGGCTTCGTTGATTTCCTTAAACTTCTCCTCTGCCTGCTTGTCGCCGGGATTGAGGTCAGGGTGGTATTTGCGGGCCAGCTTTTTGTAAGCCTTGGAGACCTCCTCGGCTGACGCTGCGCGCTCTACTCCCAGAAGTTTGTAATAATCCTTGTACGATACTGCCATGATGCGTGCTCCCCGTCGGGTCGTTTCCTTGACGTGCGTCCAGAATACACCTGTTCGCCACGCCTGCCCATAAAAAGTAATATCGGGCCGCGCATCGTCAATAGGCAAATGCCGTGTTTTTGTCTGGCATTACACGGGGCTTTCCATAAACAGCAACAAAAGGCCCCTGCCGCCCGAAAGGGAACGGCAGGGGGGTAAAGTCATGGCAGTGACAGGGAGGCCCTACGGCAGCAGCGGGCCGCGTGAGCCGATGGTGTAAAAATTGCGGCCCACGCGGGAGGCTCCGTTGAGCAGGGTGCTGCTCAGGCCCAGATAGTCCGTTTCGGCGCGCGAGCCAGCAAAGTCGGCGTTGGATGCAGATTCCGCCGCCTGGTTGCGCAGGCTCCAGGCCCGCATGTCTTGCGCGTGTGCTCTGCTTTGCCCCTGCTGCTCGGCAGAGAGGGCGTCCAGTTCGCCTCTTTCTGCGGTGTCCAGGGTTTTATCCAGCGTGGAGCCTGCATCGGTCTGTGCTCCTGATGCCCCGGCCTGAGCGCGTTGCGCACCGATGATGCGGGCCGCCTCCTGCCGTTTGGCCTGCGCCGCTTCGTAGCCTGCGCGGCGTTCCTGCCGGGCGGCCTCGTCTGCCGTCTGTGCACTCAGTTCCGCCTGCTGGGCGTTGCGGGCCGCAAGGTCTGACTGGTATTCCGTCTGCTGGCGGCGGGTTTCTGCCTGCTGCACGGCGCTCACGGTTCCGGCTGCTGCCCCGGCAAGGGCCACGGCGGCGCTGATCATGGCGGCGGTGCTGGTTGCTATGGCCATTAGCTGTCCTCCTCTATTGTTCCTGCTGCCCTGGCTGGCGCTGGCGGCAGGGTTTTGTGCCAGATAGTTTCCGTGGGCCGCGCCCCAAGGCGGCGGTAGAGGGCATGGCAGGGGCGGGACGCTGGCGAGCTGTACTGCACAAGGCTCACGCCGCGCGCCGCAAGGGCCGCCTCAGCATGGCGCAGCAGGCGCAGGGCAAACAGGCCGCCGCGCGCCCAGGGGGCAAGATAGAGGCCGTCCAGAGCCGCCAGCATGGTTTGCGGGCAATGTGGACAGGCCACCAGGGTAAAGGCGGCGTAGCCCGCCAGTGGAGCGCTGGAGGTAGCGGAGGCTGCGCCTTGGTCGGCCTCGGGCAGTCCGCGCGCGGCGCTGATGTGCAGCATGCCCAGCCGTTCAAGGCTGGCATAGCGCTCATGGTCAAGGCGGTAACGCTGTGCGCCGTGCAGGGCGGCTTCCACCTCATCCCAGTGGGCGGCGGCGAGTTGTTCCGCTTCTGCGGATACCTGAGAAAATATTTCTGTTGTTAGGGTCAGCATGGATTGCTCCTCCTGCCGCATCAGGCAAAGGTTATGTCCAGCGTGAGAGCAAGAACGCGGAAGGGCAGGGGCCTCTGCTGCACCAGCCAGATGCTCGTCTGGTTGTCCCAACCGCCGCTGGGAGCGCACGTGATATCGCCAGAAAAGGGCTGCACGGCCTCGCCCCAGTGTTCCGGCATAAAGGGCAGGTCGTAAAGTTCGTTGCGGCTGGGGCCGTATTGCCCGCCTACGCTGCGGTACAGGCGGAGCGAGCAGGAACCGTAGGCCCGCCCTTGCGCCAGTGTTGTGCCGGAATTGAAGTCTCCTTCCACCGGCAGAGGGGAGAGCACGGATGCATACGGCAGGCCTGCCTGCACCACAGAGGCCGCGTAGGGCAGCTCTATGCGTCCACCACGCACCACGCAGCCCTCCACAGGGCTGCCATCCGCCAGTACGGAAAGCGTGCAGCCTTCCAGATGGCCCAGCCCTTCCACGGTCGAAGTTGGCGTATCCGTGCGGATACCAAGGCCGCAATCCACAAAACAGGCTTCGGCAATGGGCTGGCTATCCGCCCAGACCGGGGCCAGCCGTTCGAGAAAATAGCGCGTCCGGCCCGCAATGGTGCGGCGCACCACAAGAGCCAGCGCGTCGCCGTCCTGATCAGCCACTGTTGCGGCAGAAATAACCTCGCCGTCTGTCACATGGCGCGACCAGCCCCAGATGTCGTGCTCCTTCATGTAGGTAAAACCCAGCAGCAGGCCATCATCGCGCACGCACCAGATGGTTGAGCCGGGGGTCTGCTGATAGGCCCACTGTCTGATGGTGTGCCCCTCAAACAGGTGCGGCGCAAGAATGGAAAGGTCGTTGCCCGAATAGCCGTCTTTTTCCAGCGAATAGAAAAGATCGCGCACACGCGAGCCGTGGCGCTGCACATGCAGCACCGAGTTGCCGATGATGATGGGCGCAAGCCCCGCGCTGCCCCAGTACGACTGGGCGGTGATGCTGACCTTCTGGGGCGTGATGGCCGATCCATCGCCGCCGCTGGCCTTGTATTCGCTGCCGGAGGTGCCCACCAGAAGATCGCCGAAGCTGGCAACCCAGGTTACGGAGTCTATGGAGCCGGAGGCGATGAGGTATTCCACCGGATCGTCATCCTGCAAGGGACGCGACTTGCGGAAGGATTCAAAATCGCCTGTGCGCGACATGTAAAATGCCTGCGGCGTGCCGGGGGTGGCTGCAAGCACCATGCGCTGCTGGTGAAAGGCCACCACGCCGGGATTGTTGTTGTCGACAAAAGGATTCCAGTCTTCGCGAGGAGTGTCTGTGGTGTCGGCCTTGTAGTTCTGGTCGCTGAAGCTGGTGCCGGAGGCAACGCCGATAAAGCCGAAGTAGCCCGCTTCCTCGCGGTAAACATTGTACTCAGCAGCGCCCTGAACGGCAGGCCAGCTTATGGTTGTGCTGTTGCCCACCACCCAGTCGGAGGGGTGTCGCGCCCCTGTGCACTCCCCGGCAGGCGAGGCGAGGGACTGCCTGCCGTTGGCATCCACCGCAGCCACCTTGTACCGCAGGGTGTAGGAACCGCCGCTGCCAGTAAAGGCCAGCGTGGGCGCGGCGGGGGCGGGCAGGGATGTGTTCAGTTTTACCTGTTCCAGGCTCCAGGTATAGTTTCCACCCGGTGCGTCGCGCCGCACTATTTTGTGCAGCGGATATTTCTGGTGGGCCAGATAGACCACATCGCCCACCTGCGCGTGGCAGAGCGAAAGCAGATCTTCCGCCGCATAGGGGGTCGCCATGACAGGTGCCGTGGTGAATCCGGCAACTGTAGCAACGCGCAGGGTTTTCTCGCCAAAAACCAGAAGGAAATTCTGGCTCGGATGCGCGCTGAAGGTGAAGGGGAGCAACACGGAATACGCCCCAAGCTCAGCCAGAAAGCGGGTACCGGGCCGCCGGGCCACATCCCCGTGCAGGCCGGGGAGCATGTTTTCCATGCAGGCAACGCAGTTGCGGTAACGGGAAAGGTCATACCGGGCCGAGAGCGTGGGCGATATCTCGCCGCCGGTAAAGTTTTGCAGGGCTATGCGCATGACTGTTCCGTCTGCAAAATGTCAGGAGTATCCGGCCAGGGGGTAGCTTCTCCGCCGCCATCCCACGGCGCACCGGGCTGTTCGGGCAGGGCGCGCAGGGCGGCCCTGTACGCCTTGACCTGTGCCAGATATCCCTCGCTGATGGGGTAGTCGGCCAGCACATACTTGTCCGTAGCTGCAAGTCGCATGTCACGGGAGGCGCGCAGAACTTCAAAGATGGCTTCCGCAGGCCGTAACGGTTCCTCCCCGGCCTTGTATGGCCTGCCGTCCCAGCCGCGCACTACCTCATAATCAACCTCGACACTGCCGGGGAATGGTTGCGCGTCCCACATGTCAATTTCACCAGCGGCATTGAGCAGCACATGGCAAGACATCAGTTGCCTCCTTCTGCAAAAACAAAGCTCAGATATAAATTCGTGGGGGCCGTATATTCCACGCGAGCTGCGTCGCCTTTGCGCGCCGGAATTATTAGGCTTAGTACTTGTCCCGCGGCAGAAGACCAACTAAGCTCATCCAAAACAAAGTTGTTTGTGGACAAGCGTAGGTATTGATTTATTGCTGAAGAAGCACCGACAAACTTGAACCAGCCAGGGGCAGGAGCAGGGGCCGTATAAGCCGTAGACGCGGGAACGGCCACCGCCACTACCCTTTGACTGGGCATGACGTAGTTCGCCACCTTGGCGGAGCCTGCTGCCGTCAGGTTATCCATATCCAGATTTGCCTTGCCCGCCAGTCCTGCCATGTAATTTGACCAGTCGAACACGCTGGCGCTGTTCTGCGCGGATGCCAGAACCGCAAAATGCCGCAAGCGTACCTGCTCATCGGTGACAGTGGTGGAGTTGCCATAGATAGGGTTGGACGCAGCGGCATTGAACTGGAGTTCTGTGCAGCCAATCCCACCTGTACCGACTGCAACGCCGCGCGCTGCGGTTGTTCTTACCAACGCACCAGTAGACCCTTCTGAAATCCCACCAAGAATTGACGTGTACCCACCAGTTGTGCCTGTAATGTTCGGCAGTCCGGCCTTATAACTTTTGCCCAGCTCCGAGGCGCTTGCGGCATGCGTGATGGAATCGCCGTTTTTCAGCAGCGGAACCTTGAACTTCTGGGATGTGGTGTCCAATGCGAATTTGGCGCAGTTGCCTGTCAGGGCCACCTGGGCGGCAAAGGCGGCATAGGTGCAGGTAAGCAGTTTGCCGCCCACAAGATACGTGTCGTAAAACTCCCTGAACTGTTCACGCGTGTATTCCGCAGCGTCAGCCGGAACAGTGCCGTTGGGAACGTAGCCGTCTGCCGCCATCACGCTCATAACGCTACCGATCAGAGTCGTGCCTATGGCTGTAATGCCAAGCTCCGCTGTGGTCAGGCGCGCATCCTGCTGGGAGTTTTTTGCTTCCGCATCGGCCATACGGCTGAGCAAATTGTCCGGCACGGCCTGCTGCGCCGCGTGGGCGGCAGTTTGGGCAGTCTGGGCGCTTGCCGCTGCTATATCTGCCTGCGCAGTGGCGGCGCTTACGCTTGCTTCTGCCGCTTCAGCCACCGTTTGTGCTGCTGTGGCTGCGCTGGCCGCTGCAGCAGCGGCAGAATGCGCGGCGGCGGTGGCGTTTTGAGCTGCTGCATCACGGCTGGCATAGATGGAAGCAACCACTTCTTCCGGCGACTTGTCGCTGGTGGCGGGCATGATGACGGCGCGCGCGAGTTTTTCGTTCAGTTGTTGAAGTTCCGCAGTGGCCTGATCCAGACCGTCTTCTATGACCTGCGGATCAAAGCGCGAGGCGGATATGAGGTCTATGCCCTGCGCAAAGGGCATGTTGCGCACTATGGCAAGCCGCCAGCCTGCAGGCAGGGGCGCTCCATCGTGCAGATAGGTTACAGTGCCGCCGCTCTCGCCGATACTGGCTGTCCAGCCCTGAGCAGGAGAGGTCTCTCCCTTGGGTGATGTGATGCTTATGTTAAGCTGGTCTGTGCTCCAGACCTTAAAGGCAAAGGGAAAGGATGTTGCTGCGCCATTGCCTTCATACACGGCGCGGCTGGGGCTGTAGGGCAGGGTCATGCCTCGCTCCTTGCTGGTTTGACAGTGATTGCGGGTGCACTCAGCGCACGGCAAGCCAGGGGTCTTCAACCGGACGGTCGCTGCGTTCGGACGCGGCGGCGCTACGGGCCGGGGGCAGGCTGGCGGCATAGAGCTGCTCCAGCTCGGTTGCCTTCTGGCTGCTGCCCTTAAGCAAGGGGGTGGCTATGAGGGAGGCCAGCTTGCGGGCCAGCATGTGCGCAAAGAGGTCATCAAAAAGGCGGCTGTTGCGCACATCTTCCGTGTACAGGGCAAGGGCGCGCGCCGCATCGGTGAGCAGCAGCGAGCCATCGCCCGCAGCGTTCTGCGCAAGGCAGAAGGGGCGGGCCGTAATGCCTTCGTGGCGCACCTCGTGCACCTTGAGGCAGTCATCGGGCAGTGCATAGGCAAAACGGAATTCCGGCGCGTAGCCTTCAGGCAGCGGCACAAGGGCCATCCATGTTCTGCGCTGGGCAAAGCTCCAGGGAAAATCGCGCAGCACCTGCCGCCGGGCGGAATCCCAATACAGGCGGCATTGCAGGGCCTCTGGCGTATTTTCCTGCTCCGAGGCAACACTGCGCGTCCCCAGAAAGCCCAGCGCGCGGTTCCACACGCTTATCTGGCTGATGGTCATGGCAGTTCCTGTGATGAAGTGGAGAAAAAGCCTCCGGCCTGCCCCGCAGGGGGCCGGAGGCTGTAGACTGACGGGCTGAGTTTTAACCAGCCATGATGGCAGGTTCGTAGGGCAGGTCTTCCTCCCGCGTGAGGGCGGCAAAGATGCATCCTTTGCTCACGGTTTTGCCGTCAACGGGTGTGACGGCGAAGGCCAGACGCAGCCAGCTCTTGCGCACGCCCTGGGGCAAAAATCGCAGGTAAGGGCGCGCGCCAAGCCCGAGGCCGGGAGCTTCCACCGGGTTGGGCACCGTTACCGAAGCACCGGGAACGGCAGCCCATGGGCCGTCGGCGCGGTCCGCCTCCTCCATGCAGATGGTGAGGCTCTGCGTTTCATCCGGGGCAAAGGCCTCGGTAACAGAAAGCCGCAAGGGCATGGGCTCCATGCGTCCCGGAAGCTTCAGGCCGGTAAGGGGCACCGGTTGTCCCGTGGCGTTGGCAGTAAGGGGGCCTTCAAAAAAAACGGAGTTGCGGTCGATAATAGCCATGAAAACTCCTTTGGCAGAATATTGGAAGAACAGCGAAAAAACAGGCGGGTTGCGGCGTGGAAGCCCCGGCAAGGGCTTCCACACGTTACAAAGGATTGTGCCTTAGGCCACCACTCCTTCGCTGGAGAGCACGGCATCACACTGGCGCACAGGGCGACCATGCAGCACCGGCACGGCCTTGGAGTCAAAGAACTCGCCGTACTGCAACTGCACGTTGCCCGCATCGGAATTCTGCAACTCAAGGGCGGTGAGCACATCGGCATTGGCGTACCACACGGCCTTCTGGCGCAGGTGCTGGTGCATAAGGTTCTTGGCCTCGATGGTCAGCTTCTGCATATCCACAAAGCCGCTCTGCCCCTTGCGCTTGCCAAGCGAGGCCACGGGCAGGTTGGCGATGCGAACGATGCCGCGCCAGTCGCGCACGGCAAGGCCGCAACGCCAGTTGTATTTGTCGCCCACCACCTGATATTTACGGCCGTCCGGGTCCTGAGCCATGTAAGTTTTGAGGTCTTCATGCGAGAGGCCGCCGTTGCTCTCCTTGGGGTAGACGCCGTGCACGGACTGCGCGCCCCACGAAACAAGCCACAGGGAGGTGCAGCCGCCCTCGTCGCGCCCGCCCGCATCGAGCACGTTTTTGGCGTCCAGCGCGGGGTAGCGCATGGCAAGGCCGTTGAACTCGTCGGGGTTCAGATTGCTGTTGCCGTAAAAGAGTGTGGTGGCCACTTTCTGGCGCATGGCCTCGGCAAAGGCCACGCCTTCGCTCATGCGAAAGGCCTTGTCACGGCTGCCGTAGAGGCGCAGTTCTTCCACGTCCAGTTCCATGATGGCTTCAAGGATACCGCAGCCTTCCTTGACCTGACTCCACTGCGACTTGGAGGGCGGCGTGCCCTGATACAGCCTGCGCCAGTAAACTTCGGGCAGCCCGGTACGGATGCGGGTGAGGTGGCCGTCGCTCTGGTTGGATTCCATCCAGAGCACATCGTCCATGATGTCGTTGGTTTTGTTCATCAGTTCGATGATCTGCCCGGCCTTGTCGCCACGGTAGAACTGTTCCATTTCGGCCAGGGACACCACCAAACCCATGGAATTAGCCATAATACCCTCGTCTGTTTGCAGGTTGCTCAAGAAATTTTGTTGCTGTGCAATGCAATTTGCAGGGGCGCAAATCAGATGCTTCCGCTACGCGAACTCCAGCCCGCGTACATGCGCTCTTCAAGCGGCGGCATGGAACCTCCCGCCTGTCCCTGCACCAGCCCGTCCTCCATGAGGGCATCGGCAAGGCGGTTGAAAAAGCGCAGCACATCAGGGTTGTTGCCGTAGCCGGTCTGTTCCAGCAGTTGGCCGATGCGCTTGCTTTCATCAAACCGGTCAAGGGCAAGCTGGGCGCGCGCAACAGTGGCAGGCAGGTTTGCGCCGCCGATCTGCGGGTCTTCCGTGGCCTCCTTGCGCCATTTGTTGACCTGCTCCTGCCACTGGAGGCGCTGGCCTGCCTCATGCTCGCGCAGGCGCTGGGCGAAGGGGTCAGCCTGCGGATCGACCTGTGACTTGGCCTGTTCATTCGCCTGGGCGGAACTTTCCGCTCCAGCGGCAGCCTGGGGCGCTGCGGCGGCAGGGGCGGCACTGCCGGTTCCTCCATTGCTCTGGTCTGCGCCGGAAAAACCGGTCGCGGAGGAAAAGGCGTTTTCCGCAGTGGAGGAAGCCTCAGAAGGTGTCGAGATCATGAGCATCGTTCTCCTTGGTTTGCAGCAATCGGGGCAAATGTCCGGGGTTTGCCTGTTGCATGAGGCGCATAAGGCGCATGCCGATCATGCGTTGGCCCTCGGCGTAAAAAAGGCGTGCGCTTTGGCAGGATTCGGGCGCATTGCCCACATCCTCGGCACTGAAGTTGCGGCACAGATGCAGCAGCCAGCGCAGCAATACGCGACCCTGAGGCTGGGCCATCAGTCCGTCCACTGCGGCCCGCATGGCCGCATCAAACGTCTGGGCGCGGTTGGCGGTATGCTGCTGCGCCTTTTGTTTTGTTTGGTCCTGCTGCTCCGCCTGTTCGTATGGGGCAAAAACATCCATCAACGATATTCCTCCGGCTTTGCGCCCTTGGGTTCGTCACGTTGCTCCGCCTGTCCTGTTGCCTGTTCCGCGCGGGCCAAACCGCCCGGCAGGGCTTTGCGCAGCAGCCTCGTGATGCCGTCCAGCACGCTGCCCTGTTTGCCGTCCGGGCCGGAAAGCGGGCTTTGCGAGAGCTGGCGCACCATATCCACCCCCTTGCCAAGGGCATCTGTTATTGCCTGCGTCTGGGCGGCGTCTGCTCTGGCGGCCCGCAACTGCTGGCGTTCCTCCGGCGAGCGCGTGAGGCTCACGGGCAGGCCCAGACTTTCCGCATAATTATCCAGCAGGTGATCCACATTGAGGGTGTCCAGGGCTTCGGGCCACGCGCTGGAAGCCTTGAGGGTCAGGGCCATGTACTGGTCTGCCGCATTGATGCCCACCAGCTTCTGGGCTTGCGCCAGCAGGGAGACAAACTCCACGCGCAGGCGGCGGCCAGCCAGCTCGGGCGGGCAGGGGGGCAGCATGTCCAGCTCGCGCATGCACTCGAAGGTGCGATCCATGAGCGGAATGAACAGTTCATCGTGCAGGCGCTCCAGCACAGGGCCAACAAGCACCAGTTTTTCCTCCTCCCGCGCCGCGATTTCGCTGGCTGTCACGCCGCTGCGGCCATCAAGGATGAGCTTGAACAGATCGTTGTAGAGTCCTTTGCGTATTTGATCCTGAACCGACTCCATAGCCTTGCGCGCCGTGGCGAGGTCGGGGTTTATCTGCAACAGGGGCGTTGCCGCCTGTGGGCTTTGACCCGGCGCGCTGTCCACGTAGTTGACGCCGCCGGGGGTGAGATCAAGCCCAACGGAGCGCAGGCCCGCAGCCACGCTCATGGGCGGGTCAACCGCCTTGTGGATGGCCTTGAGCGTGGTGACGCCCATCTGTTGCAGCATGCGGCAGTCGGGCAGGGCGTCCATGGCGGGCGAGCGCCCGTACACATCGTTGCCCGCCACATCCCAGCGCGGGCCAAAGCCCGGGAAGGAACGAAAGCCCGAAACCTTGAGTGCATGGCGGTTGCCGTCGCGCCCTTCCAGCCAGTAGACGGAAGCAATTGGCATGCGGCTTGCGTCTACCAGCCCGTGCTGCGTGTTTTCACGCGGGTACACAGCCTGAATGACGTTGCGCCGCTCCTCGGGATTGCGGCGCGCCGCCTCGCGCAGGGTTTCGGGCAGGGCCGAAGGGCCGAAAGCCTGAACGATCTGGCGCAGGGTCATGGCGCTGCGGCGGAACACCGTGTCCACCCGTCGCGTTGCATCGCAGTCCAGCGCATATTCCCCCGCGCAAAGGGGGATAAAACGGAACCCGTGCTGTGGATCAGCAAGCTCAAACACAAAGGCCGTGCCAAAAGTGCCCAGTTCGCCATACATGGTGTGCATGGCATTGTAGAAGTTTGACCGCTGGAACACGGTGCGCATCCGGTTGGCGACTTCGTCCAGCCATGCCTGACCGGGGCGGCTGCGGGCCAGGTCGGCATCGTCAAGGCTTAGCCGGAACCAGGGCCTTGCCGGACTGGTGAGCCCGCCCTGAAGGCCAGCCGCCAGCGTACGCATGGCCAGAATGCCGGTGGCGTCCACAAGCCCCCGGTTGAGCATGGGGCCTTCTTCCGCCGCGTCTACCTGCGGATTCAGGCGGCAGCGCGTGGGCAAAAAATGATCAGCCAGGCTTTGCCATGCCGCGTCCCAGGGGGCACGACGCCGCAACAGGGCATCATGCCGCCGGGAAAGGGCCTGTACGTCCACAGCATATTGCGCATGGCTCTGCATGGTATTCTGGGGGGCGGGCTGCCCTGCAGGCGCAACGCTGTTCTGGATGTGTGCGGTCACGCTACTGCCCCAGCAGGGTTTTGCGCGTTGCATCGACGCGGTTGAGCGGGCTGGTGTACACTGAACCGTTGATGCCTGCCGCCTTGGCGGCTTTGTCTTTCTGGTTCTGGCGCGCTGCGGTGGCGGCCTCGGTTACGGGTTTTTCCACTTCCTGCTTGGGAACGGGCGCAACTGCGGGTACATCAGGCGTGCCGCCTCCTCCAAATCCCATGACGTTCTCCTCATGTTGAATGGTTGCTGTTGGTTGCTGCTGTATGATTGCCAACAAGTCCTGCGGTGCGCAGAGCACCAGTACGCCGTCCACCCATGTCTTTTTGCGGGTATGCAGGCATGCGCCGGGCAAGCGTCCAAGCACACGGAATCCGCAGGCTTCGGCCAGCCTCCATGCATGGCGGTTGGGGGTTGGGCAAATCCCCATAACTGCGGAGCAGTCGAGGTTTGCAAAAGCCCAGTTCAAGCCCCCGTGCGCCATGGACACCGCCAGCCGCGTCCATTGACGAAAGGTGGTGAAATCAAACTCCCACACCCGCCCCCTGCGGGGACTGAACATGGCGCAGGCCAGCAATGGGGCCGGGCTGGACAGGCAAACAGAGGCGGACTCCGGCGGCGGGCCGTAACAGCCCAGCAAGACGCCCCTGTCCGGCGCGGTGATTGATTGCCACTGGGCCAGCGTGGGCTTATGCAGGGAACTCATGGCGCTGGCTGTCAGGCCTTCGGCTTCCATGCGTTCAAAAACGGCGTCGCGGGCGTGTTGATCCACAATGGGGGCGTAGGTAAAGCGCATCAGTGGCCTCCAAAAAAGTCGTAGTCAGTGCGGGCGCGGCGCGCGCCAGAGGCTGTTTCCTGCTGCGGGCGAAAGCCCGTGACGGCGTAGCGCAGGGCATCTGCCGCGTGGCTTGCCCAGTCGTGCAAGGGGCCTGAGCCTGCCTGCGCGACCTGCGAGCTTTGCCCGGAGCCAGCCTTCCAGCGCCGTCTGTAGGCCCGCAGGGCCTTTACACCTTGGGCGCAGGCCGCCGCATCAAACCAGAAGCGCGGCAACTGGCGGCGCAGGGCGTCTATGCCGTCAGCCAACGAGAGAGCCGGGGCCAGGGTAAAACGTATGCCCAGTTGGGCGGCGCTTTCCCAGCGGCTCAGCCCGGTGCCCAGTTCGCGCACACGGATGTCATGCGGGGCGATGTGGCTACCATAAACAAATCCACGTCCGGCAATGGTTCCATCTGGGAGATTGGGGGCCGTTGATTCCGCCGTTTCGGCAGGGCGGGCCTTGGCGGCCAGCACCTGCGCATAGTGCGCCAGCCCCTCGCCGGAAGCTTCGTAATAGTCGAGGATGCGCCAGCAGCCCGATGGCTCCACCTGAAAAAACCAGATGGCCGTGGCGTCATCCATGCCCAGATCCCAGGCTGTATGCACGGGAAGCTCCGGCGCGTGGGGCAAGGGGCGGATGCGCCCCTCGCGTTCTGCTGTATCCAGCAGGGGCGCGTAGTAAGCACCGCGCACCGCCGCTGCAAAAGAGCACTCGAATTCCTGAAGATACTCGGCCTCGTCCATACCCCGGCGCGCCGCTGCCAGCTCCTGCTGCGGCAGGTAGCCGGTTTCTGAGGCGGGAAAGCGGAAGCGCGACCAGATGCCTTCTTCATCAGCGCCTGCCTGCTGCCATACGTCATAGAGCAGGTTGTCCGTGCCTTGAGGCGTGCCGCAGAAAAGCGCGCGGCCCTGACGATCGGCCAGCATGGGGCGCAACACCTGCGTCCACACCTCGCGGGGCATGTCTGCCGGTTCGTCCAGCACCAGATCATCAAGATACAGGCCGCGCAGGGCTTGCGCGTTTTCCGTTCCCAGCAGACGGATGCGGCCCCCGGTGGGCAGTACGCAGACAAGCTCGCTTTCCAGAAATCGCGTACCGGGCACGGCCCCGGCAAACTGTTTGCAGTAGTCCCAGGCGACCGCCTTGGCCTGCCCCAGAAAGGGCGCGGCATAGGCTGCCCGCCAGTCGTGCCTGCCCACGCGCAGTGCCTGACGCACCAAATCATTGACCGCCGCCACCGTTTTGCCGAAGCGCCTGTGGCAGAGCAGCACGCAAAAGCGGGTGCGCTCCTCGTGAAAGCGCCACTGCAAAGGGCGAGGGCAGTAGGGGATGACGTGGGGTACCGACTGGGACATGGAAAATATCCTTGTTTTTCAGGAGAAAATATTAGTTGCTTGAGCCGTAGTGCGGCAAAATGTTCTGCACGGGCGGTTTGCCGGATGCACATGACGCCTTGGATGATGTCCGGGGCGATGCTTCGGATAGATTTGCGGGCAGCCTGCCGGATGCCGCGCTTGGGGGGCCGCCCCACACAACCACCATTCTGGGGGGGGCATCGGGCGAGGCTTCATCGCGCAGGGAGCGCAGGATTGCGTGCAGTTCCTTTATTTCTTTGACAATATCGATACTTTTCTCCGCAATATCAGCTGCGCTGAGGGTGCGGGTGAGCAGGTCGAGCCGCTGCTCCAGGCTGTCGAGCAAGGGGGAGTTGCGGCAAGCACTTTTGCGTTTTGCAGGGGGCATCAGTTGCAGCCCCCCGCAGTATCGGCGCCTGTGCGGCACGCGAAGGCCGCACCACCCTGAGGCACAAGGCGAAGGCGGTCTTCCTGACGCTCAAAGCTGTGCTCAAGCCGCTCAAGCAACCTGTCCAGACCAGAAATGCGCACATTGAGCGCCTGAATTTCACCGCGCAGGGCCGCCAGTTCGTTGTGCAGGCCTGCCATGTCTGCGGTATCGGGGGCGAGCCGCAGGTTTTCCTCTATGGCGCTGAGCCTGCGGGTGGTTGCGACCTCCCGCCGGGTATCGCGCTGTACGTGCAGCAGGTAGTCCTCCTGCCGCACAAAGGCCCGGCGCAGGCTCCACAAGGCCCAGGCAAACAGCCCCTGCACAAGCAGAACAAGCAGGCTTGCCCCCGTGGAAGAAAAAATGTCCATCATCACAGCATCCTCCAGACCTGTTGGCCTGCTCAAAAGTAAATTGGCCCAGTGTGTTGCCAGATCGCTGCAACTATTGACTGGCCTAAAATCCCAGCCCCAGCATGCCCAGCAGCAGGGTCATGATCTGGTTCAGGGCCGAGGGCGGCAGGTGGTCGCTCCAGCCCGGAAAAAGCAGGGGAATAATGATGAGCCTCCCCGCGACCTCCCAGCAGAACAAAAGGGAGAGGATCCAACCTAGGAAGGAACGCCACAGTCGCAACAGGCTTGCTGGCGCGCCGCCCACCTCAGCCTCGTTGATGCGGCTTTGCGCATCGTTCTGCCGGTTGCGGTCGGGCAGAATTTTGCCCACAGCGCCGGTGATGCCGCCCAGCAGATTCCCTAGCAGTGCCCACATGTCAGTTTGCCTCCCGCTCAAGTTCCGCAAGATACTGGGCCAGGGCCTTTACCCTGTTGCGCCAGCCTTCAAGAAACACTTTGAGGGATGGACGGCGGGCAGCCAAATCACGGTAAAAGATATCGCGCAGGCGCAGTATCTGCCGGGCGGCAAACCACTGGAGGTTGGATGATTCCAGCGCTTCAGCCAGCTCTGCAGTGCGGGGGCCGGAGATTCCGTCCTCGGCAATGGGCCGGTAGTGGTCGAGCTGGGCTTCTCCAACGGAATTCATGCCCTGCTGCAACTGGCGCACGGATCTGGCTGGCCCCATGTTGACCGCGCCATCATACAGGGCCACGGCCAGTGGCAGGGGCAGAGCGGCGCAGCCAAGGGCATCCCAGAAGTGCTTTTTGAAAAGCGCGGCGGCCTGCTGCCGGGTGCAGGCGCGGATATCGTCAGCGTCCACATCGCCGTCCATATCCAGATCAAGTCCGTTGTACGTGCAATTGGGGGTACGAGCAGCAGAGCAGCCATCGCAGCTTTTGTGCTGGCGCAGGCATTCCTGCCGGGCCTGCTGGGCAAGATCCTGCACCCATCGCAGGGAAACCCCGTACTTGGTCAGACCGCCCGGATCAGCGGGATGGTCCGTGAGGCCGCCTTCCCATCTGGCGGTGAAGGCATGGGCAGTATCAAACAGATTGGGCATGATGAGACTCCTTGGCATGATGTGGCCGCAGTCAGCGGCGTGAGGAGAACATGCCAAAAAGCCGGGCGCGCGTAAGACTGAAAGGATTCAGCAGCGTCAAAGGCGCAGGATGCGTTGTTTTTGCAGTATCTGGGAGGAAAATGAGGAGTTGGTGGCAAAAAAAGCCAGCATAAACGCTGGCTTAAATTTTTTAAGGGCAGGTAGTCTGCTGTTTTCGGCTTAATTTACAGTGCATTATCGTGCTTTTGGGCCGAAATTTGCGCGGAATCGCCAAGCATTAGCAGCAGCCTGGCCTGTGAGGGGACGGAACTTTCTTTTTTCAGAATCTGCCATACGCGGCGGTCAGATATGCCGTGGCGGCGGGCCAGGCTGGACACCGCAGCCGTGCTGCTTGAACCGCGCCCTGTGCTGCGTGAAAAACCTTTGACGATCTCATGCTGCCTGAGGCGGGTCATAAGCGCCGTGCAGCGGGGCACATAAAGGCTTGTGCCGCCAAAGGTCGCCATGAGTTTGCGCAGGCATCGCAGGCCAAGGGTTTTGCGCAGCGGATGCGTTCTGTCCTTGGGCACATTGCGCGGTACGCGTATGCATTGCCCTCCAAACGCGTGCAACACCCCCCAGAATTGTTTCATGTCGTTCAGGGCCCTCCATATCAGACGCGCATTGTCGGGCAAATGGTTGATAAGTTCGCGCCATTGTTCTTCTGTTTCGGCCATACGCAAGGAATTGCCCCATGCGGGATTATTTTTGCGGCGTATACGCGGATCACCCTCTGGGGTAGAGGCTTTCGCCGACGATTCGGTAAGTTCTGGTTGACTGTTGTCGGGCTTTGTCGGGTCAATGGGCCTATTGGTCATGGCGCGTCTCCACAGTTTGGCAGGCGCGCGCGGATATGTCGGTTGCGGGCGATTCTGGCGTTGAGGGTGATGTTTGTGAGCGGATGCAAAACTGCGCGGGAAATTCCTGATCCATCTGGCAGGCCAGAAGACGCAGGGGTTCGATGACGAGACGCAGTATGGGCTGCTGGATGGCGCGCTCGCCAGAATGTAAGGAATCCAGCACAGCGCTCAGGTTACGGATGTCGTCAGGAAATGCGGACATGCTATGCTCCAAAAATAGGAAATTAAATTTACTGGGCCGTAAAATAGAAAAATCACTATTTGTGGGGATAGTCAAGGAAAAGTTTTATTTATAAGAAAAGTTTTAACAATATGAATTTATTTACATAAATTTTAAAATATGCAGGAAACTGCACCTCTTTGCATCATAGGTTTAAAAGTTTTCTTTGAAGTTCAAGGAAAACTTGAAATTACCTAAAAACAAATATAGATGTGTACAAACGGCTCGTTTTTTTTATGAAAAAATATGGTCTGTGCTGGTTGCCCATCTATGGCTCCGGCACTTCAGGGCAGCAAACAACAAGGGAAAAACATGAAGAAAACACAAGCGCCCCTGGTATCAGCTTTTGGAGCGCGTATGCGTCAGCGCAGGGAAAACTTGGGTTTGCACAAGCAGGTACTGGCAGACACGGTGGGTCTGAGCCTGACGACAATTCAGCAGTATGAGAACGGGCAGATGCCCAAGGGCAGCCATGCCGTGCGGCTTGCCGATGCCCTTGAGTGTTCACTGGATTGGCTGTTGGCAGGGCGCGGCGATTGCGGCAATAGTATGGTGCACACGCCTGAAGCGCGGCTGATGATGGTTCCCATGGCCGAGGCCCGGCTTTCTGCCGGGACAGGAAGTTTTGAAGCTGGCGGCGAGGTGCTGCGGCACTATGCGTTCAGGTGGGATTTTTTGCGGCGTAAGGGTAACCCTGCGCAGATGGTGCTGCTGCGCGTTTCTGGCGACAGTATGCAGCCCCGTATTGTGAACAATGACGTGGTGCTGATAGACCAGAGCCAGCGTGAACCGGTGCCGGGGCGCATATACGCTGTGGGCGTGGAGGATATGGTCTATCTCAAGGTGCTGGATGCCATGCCGGGCAAGCTCATACTGACCAGCATCAACCCGGATTTCGCCCCCATAGAGGCTGATACCAGCGAGCAACTGGGGGGTCTGGTACGTATCATCGGCAGGGCCGTATGGGTAGGGCGGGAGCTGGACTGAGCCAATCAGCCCGCATGCGGCTACGGCTGGCGCACGCATGGCTTTGATCTCGGCTGGCGTGCAGCATCAGCCCTGCGGGGCAGATATCTGCCCCACCAAGGCGGTCTGGCAAAAAACGCCTGTGCCTTATAGGGGCGGGGCAGCCACGGGGCCGCCTCCTATCAGTTCTTGAGAGCTACGCCTGGGGCGGCGATTTTATCTATGTCGTGTTCGCTGGCAAGGTTGCGGTTCCATGCGCGGATGGCCGCCCCTTGCGACACAGACCACTGCTGCGAGGTTTGCCCGCAAGAACAGACAACGCGCCATACCTCCTGCCTGCGGCCAGGGGGAAGCATGGATTCCAGATGGACATTGGTGCCGCCGCATGCAAGGCAGGGGCGGATGGTGTGCGGATCAAGCTCTTTCATATAAGCAACCATACCAGTTTTGAACCGGTATCACAAGGACTGCGTCTGTTAATAAAGAGCACCAGTGTGAAAGACGCAGCAGAGAAATATTTTTTTTACAGGCCGGGGCATTCTTAACGTTTTGCTGACGTGAATATTTGCAATGTAAGTCCGCACGCGACATGTGGCGCGTTGCAAAATTTTTTAAGCACCTTTCTGGAGGAAATATGCGTTATCTGCTCGTTATGATCATGTCCCTCATGCTTGCCGCCCCGGCCTTTGCTGCCAACACCGCCGATGCCCCGGCTGCTCCTCACTCTGCCCGCAAGGCCAAGAGCGTGACAAAAGTCGCTCCGGTCGATACGGTAGCCAAGGCTTTGGCCGCTGCCAACAAAACCCCTGTGTCCGTTACCGGCACCATCGTGGAACCTGTGCAGGGCAAGAAAAACCGCTACGTCTTTGAAGACGGTACTGGCCGCATGACCGTGGCCCTTGGCAAAAAGGCCGCCGCTGCCGCGCACATTGAAGCGCAGAGCAAGGTTCATCTGACCGGCGTCATGGTGGTCAAGGCTGGCAAGGAAAGCGTGATGGCCGTACGTAAGGCTGAAATGCAGCAGTAGCCCGCGGAATTGCGGCAATTTCCCGATGTCCGCAGGCTGCGCCACAGTGCGCGGGCATCGGGAACTGCTTTTAAAATATATTCCACGCCAGCCTTTACTCCCCTCAGTACATTAATCCATCCGGCGGCGCAGCCCGGCCTTTCTGGAGAACAGCATGCAAACAGTGCGCCCCGCCCCGTATCTTTTTATTCTGCTCCTTGCGTTCAGTCTCGTGCTTTCCATAGAATCAGCCCCGGTCGCAGCGGGTTTTGAAGGGCCTGGCGTTGCTGTCACAGTAACGCGGGCTGTTGACGTGCTGGGCGCGCAGGATGATGCGCCATGCGTTCTTGAGGGGCATTTGGTGGAAAAACTGCCCCGTCGCAAGCACCGCTATCTGTTTGAGGATCACAGTGGTCAGGTCGTTGTGGAAATCGACAACAAGGTTTTCGAGCAACTGACGATCACGCCCAAGGACAAGGTGCGTCTGCAAGGGCATGTGGACTGGAACCGCAAGCGCCCCAACGAGGTGGAAGTGGATTCCATATCCGTCATGGGCCCCATATCGCCAAAGGATCTGCCTGAAACAGCGGCTCCGACGCAAAAAACTGGCCCCGCAAGGCGCTGACAATGGCCGTTGCCCTTTTGCTTGTGGAGGACAACGAGGATATTCTCGCCAACCTCTATGCCTTTCTGGAACCGCTGGGCTATGAGCTTGACTGCGCGCGTAACGGCAGAACGGGCCTTGCCATGGCGATTGACCAGCACTTTGACTGCATCGTGCTGGACATAATGCTGCCCGGCATTGACGGCATAAGCCTGTGCCGCGAATTGCGCGACAAGCACCACAAACTCACTCCCATCATCATGCTCACAGCCAGGGATGCCGTGGCAGACCGGGTACAGGGGCTTGAAGCCGGGGCTGATGATTACCTCGTCAAACCCTTTGCACTTAAGGAACTTGAGGCCCGCATACGCGCCCTGCTGCGGCGTGGGCGCATGTCTTCCGGCAATAGCGCCGATGGCGGGGCTGTGTGGACATATGCGGATCTGACATTTAATTCGGGCGAGCACTGGGCCGAGCGGCAGGGCCGCCGCCTGCGCCTGAGCCCCACGGGTTTTCGCATTCTTGATGAACTGATGCGCGTTGCGCCCGGCCTTGTGCGGCGCGAAGACCTGGAGCACGCCCTCTGGGGGGACGACCCGCCGGAAGGCAGCGCCCTGCGCACCCATATTCATGAGCTACGGCGCGAACTGGACAAACCCTTTGCCGAGTCCCTGCTGCACACCGTGCCGCATGTGGGCTATCGCCTGAGTACCGACCCCGGAGACAACGATTGATGCCCCGGCCAGACCCCCCGCTCGCAGGCAGCTACGTAGCCGCACCCCGCCGCAGAACCAGCATCCGCCGTCGTCTGCTGGCGGCTTTTGTGTTTCTGGCCCTGATCATGAGCGCGGCCCTGGGCATAGTGGGGCGGCTTTCCTTTGATTCGCTGGCAACCTATCTTGTGGGCTGGCACGCAAGGCCAGTGATGGAAGCCTTTATTGAGGCAGAAAAACGCGCCTGGGAAGCCGAAGACAACGGCGGCGGCAACCTCTATTACGGCGAAGACCTTGCCGTGGTCATGCACTGGCGTTTTCTTGTGGGCAAGCAGGTTCCGCAGCAGTGGCAGGAGATGCCAGACGGCCTGCACTTCATCAACCACATGGAAGAATTTATTCTTATTGAGCGCAGGGATGACGTCATCTATGTGCTCACTGGCGGAACGGGTGCCTTTCTGGCCCTGAAACAGCGTCTGAACCGTATTTTGCTGCTCTGCGCCGTCAGCGGTCTTGCGCTGGCTGTGGTGCTGGCGGTTGTGCTGAGCCGCCGCCTTACCGGGCCTCTCAGCAGGCTCACCACTGCGGTGGAAAGCCGACCCCCGGAGCGCATGCAGGCCAATGCGCAGGAAACGCCGGACGGCTTGGCTCCTATTCCGCTGACCGGTCTTGATGACGAGGTGGGCGTATTGGCGCGGGCCATTGCTGCGCGCGAAGAAGCCCTGCAACGGTTTGTTCTGCGCGAAAGCAACTTCACAGGTGATGTGAGCCACGAGCTGCGTACGCCGCTAACCGTCATGCAGGGCGGCCTTGAAATTCTTGAACTGCAACTGCAAAGGTTGCCGCAGGCTGAAAGCCTCGCCCCTGTGGTGCAGCGGCTGTTGCGCACCACGGCACGTATGTCCAATACCGTGCGCACCTTGCTGATGCTGGCCCGCCGCCCTGAAGAAATAGAATTTCAAACGCTGGATTGCAGCGCTTTGCTGTGGGGAATAGTGCGGGAAATGGAAGGGGATGGCCTGTTGCATTGCTCTTCTGCTTCTGACAGCTTGCCCGATGCCGCTCTTGATATTATTTCTGACTTGCCCTCTGAATTTGCCTCGGGCCTTGCTGATGCACCGTCTCAACCGTCTTTTTCAGGTAGTGATGCCCCCTCCCTTGAAACTGCCACGGTGGCCGCGCCACGCATCGCTGGCAAAAAAGCGCATGGGCGAGGCCCGGAACAGCGCCAGCCTGTAGCTTTGCAGGCTGATATCGCCCCCACTGTACTGGCCCGTGGGCAAAAGGAACTGGCGGCGATCGTGTTCAACAATCTGCTGGACAATGCCTGCCAGTATACTGAAAATGGGCGCGCCAGTGTTTCCCTTTGTCAGGGAGAACTGCTTGTTCGCAATCGCGGGTGTATCCCCCCCGGTGTTGATATTTTTGCCAGGGGTGTGCGCTGTACCCAAAAGGCAGTCAGCGGCAGTGGCCTTGGTCTTTCGCTGGCGCTCAGAGCCTGCGAAAGGCTTGGCTGGCGGCTTGATATGGTTTCAGATCCGGCAGACGGCGAAGCTGTCTTTCGTGTGATCTTTCCTCAGATATCTCATGGAGTTGACATATAATGCCCGGTCTTCAATCTCGGCAGAGCATGGTTTCTGCTTCCGGTTTGTTTTCAGGCAAACGCCGATGGGTGCTGCTGTTGCTGCTGGCATTGGTTGCGCTGCTGTGCTGGCGTTTATTTTTCAGCGGCAATCAGGCGCGCCGCGGCATGGGTATGGATACGCCGCCCGTGCGGGTTGCCGCCGCTCTTGCTCAGGATGTTCCCCATTTTCTCAATGGCTTGGGCACGGTGCTGCCCTCCAGTGACGTGCTTGTGACCAGCCGTGTGGACGGCCAGTTGCAACGCCTGCATTTCAAGGAAGGCCAGCGGGTCAAGGCTGGCGACCTGCTGGCGGAGATCGACCCCAGGCCTTTTCAGGCCACGCTGGATCAGGCGCGCGGAACTCTTGCCAAGGATCAGGCCCAGCTGGACAATGCCCGCAAGGATCTGGCCCGCTATGCCAAGCTTGCGGAGGGCAATTTTATTGCGACACAGCAGTTTGAAACCCAGCGCGCCCTTGTGCGCCAGTATGAGGGCACGGTAGAGGCCGACAAGGCCGCTGTGGATTCCGCCGCCCTTCAGTTGAGCTACAGCCGCATCACGGCCCCCACATCGGGCCGCCTGGGCCTGCGCAATGTGGACGAAGGCAACATGATAAAAGCCTCGGACACATCCGGCATTGTACGCATTACCGAGGTCAGCCCGTGTGATGTCGTGTTCACCCTGCCGGAAAGTCAGGTGCCGCTGGTCGTGCAGGCTCTGCGTGCTCACGAAGATGACGTTGACCGCCGCCCCTTGCCTGTTCAGGCCTGGGATAGAGAGCAGAAACATCTGCTTGATGTGGGCGGGCTGCTTTCGCTGGACAACCAGATTGATCTTTCCACCGGCACGGTAAAGCTCAAGGCGCGTTTTCCCAACACTGAAGGGGCATTGTACCCCAACCAGTTCGTTAACGCCCGTTTGCAGGTGCGCGTCATTAAAAATGCCGTCACAGTACCCACCTCGGCGGTGCAGCTGGGGTCGCGCGGGGCTTACGTCTATGTGGCGGCCAAGAATGGCAAGGGGCAGGATGCCGCAACGGTGCGGCCTGTAACCCCCGGCATTGCCACGGACGCCCTGACGGTTATTGATAAGGGCCTTGAACCGGGCGAACAGGTGGTGGTAGACGGTCTTGACCGCCTGCGGGATGGTATTGAAGTGAAAATTACGGCCACCGCAGAAACTCCCAAGGCACAGCCTGCGGAATAGCATCCCGGCTTTGCCGGAGTGCCCTCCGTGTCTTCCACCCCTTCCCGCAAGGGGGAGCATCCTTCATATGAACCTATCGCGCATATTCATTTTACGGCCCATCGCCACCTCGCTGCTCATGGTGGCCCTGTTTCTTTCAGGGCTGCTGGGTTACCGCTATTTGCCCGTGGCGGCCCTGCCGCAGATAGATTACCCCACCATTCAGGTCCAGACGCTCTATCCCGGCGCATCGCCTGATGTTATGGCCTCTGTCATCACGGCCCCCCTTGAGCGCCAGTTTGGCCTCATGCCCGGCCTTGTGCAGATGAGTTCCCTTTCCTCCGCCGGCGCCTCGGTGGTGACCCTGCAATTCGACCTCACCTTGCCCCTGGATGTGGCCGAGCAGGAAGTGCAGGCGGCTATCAACGCCGCAAATAACCTGCTGCCCAGCGATCTGCCTTCGCCGCCCATTTACAACAAGGTCAATCCGGCTGATCCCCCGGTTATCACCCTTGCCGTCACCAGCGACGCCATGCCCCTCACCCGGTTGGAAGACCTGGTAGACACACGCATGGCACAGAAAATTTCGCAACTGCCCGGCGTGGGCCTTGTGACTCTTTCTGGCGGGCAGCGCCCCGCTGTGCGGGTACAGGTGAACCCCAAGGCGCTGGCCAACGCGGGCCTTACCCTGGCGGATGTGCGCACGGCCATTTCCAAGGCCAACGTCAACAATGCCAAGGGCAGCTTTGACGGCCCGGAACGGGCCAGCACCATTGATGCCAACGACCAGCTTGCTTCTGCCGATGCCTATGCCGAAGCCATCATCGGTTACAAGGACGGCGGCCCACTGCGCCTGCGCGATGTGGCCGAAGTGGTGGAGGGTGCCGAGAACGCCCGCCTTGCAGCCTATGTGGCAGGGGAGGGCATGAGCTTTCGGCCTGCTATTGTACTCTCGGTGCAGCGTCAGCCAGGAGCCAACGTCATAGACGTTGCGGACAGGGTTTTGCGGCTTCTGCCCGTTCTCAAACAGACCTTGCCCGGCAATGTGGACGTGCGCGTGGTTACGGACCGCACCACAACCATCCGCGCCACAGTACACGATGTGCAGCTTGAACTGCTGCTGGCTGTGGCGCTGGTGATCTGGGTTATCTGGCTGTTTTTGCGCAATGCCAGAGCCACCATTATTCCTGCTCTGGCTGTGCCTCTTTCGCTGGTGGGCACCCTTGGCGTCATGCATCTTGCCGGGTACTCGCTAAACAACCTCACGCTCATGGCTCTGGTTATCGCCACCGGCTTTGTGGTGGATGACGCCATTGTGGTGATTGAAAATATCTCGCGCTATCTGGAGCAGGGGCAAAAACCCGTGCAGGCCGCTCTGACCGGGGCAGGGCAGATAGGCTTTACCATTATTTCGCTGACAATTTCGCTGGTGGCGGTGCTTATTCCCCTGTTGTTCATGGGAGATGTGGTGGGGCGGCTGTTCCGCGAATTTGCGGTAACCCTGGCCGTGACCATTCTTATTTCTGCGGTTATTTCGCTCACGCTCACACCCATGCTCTGCGCCGTCATGCTGCGGCCCGAGCAACATGACGGTAACCACTCGCAGCAAGGAGACGGCAGCTTTTTTACTCGTCTGCTCGCCTGGTATGAAGAAAAACTCGACTGGGTACTGCAACACCAGAGCCTGACCCTGGCAGTGGCAGTGGGTACGCTGGTACTCACGGTTCTGCTGTATATTGGCGTACCCAAAGGATTTTTCCCCGTGCAGGACACGGGCGTCATTCAGGGGATGGCCGAAGCGCCGCAGGATACGTCCTTTGAGGCCATGGCAGGGCGGCAACGCCAACTGGCCGACCTCATACTGCAAGACCCGGCGGTGGAGAGCGTGGTGTTTTTTGTGGGTGTGGACGGCGTCAACCAGAGCATGGGCACCTCGCGCCTTTCGGTGGAACTGAAGCCGCTGGAAGACCGCGATGCCCGCGCGCCAGCCATAGCGCGCCGCATTATGGAAAAATCCACCGCCCTGCCCGGCATGACCCTGTATTTGCAGCCTGTGCAGGACCTGACCATTGAAGACCGCATTTCGCGCACCCAGTATCAGTTTTCAATAGAAGCGCTGGACAGGGATCAGCTGGATCACTGGTTGCCGCGCATTGTGAATGCTCTTTCCCAGCGGCCAGAGCTTGAAATGGTCACGAGCGACTACCAGAATCCGGGCCGCATGGCATGGCTGAACATTAACCGTGACGCAGCTGGCCGCCTTGGCATAAGCATGTCGACCATTGACAACGCCCTGTACGACGCCCTTGGGCAGCGGCTGATTTCAACCATTTTCACGCAGACCAACCAGTACAAGGTCGTGCTTGAAACCGCCCCACGTTTCCGCCTGGGGCCGCAGTCCATTGAAAATATCTATGTTACGGGCGGCGACGGCAAACCTGTGCCGCTCACAAGCCTGGCAACGCTTGAAGAGCGCCCTGTGCGGCTCTCCATTGCGCGTCAGGGGCAGTTCCCTGTGGCGACCATTTCTTTCAACGTGGCGCGCGGCTCTTCGCTGGGCGCGGCGGTCAAAGCTGTGGAAGAAACCGAAAAAGAACTGGAGCTGCCCACGGCCCTGCGCACCCAGTTGCAGGGCGCGGCCAAGGCCTTCACCACATCTACGGACAATCAGGTCTGGCTTATTCTGGCCGCGATTATCACCATGTATATCGTGCTGGGCGTGCTCTACGAAAGTTACGTTCACCCCGTCACCATTCTTTCCACCCTGCCGTCTGCGGGCGTGGGGGCGCTGCTGGCCCTGATACTGGCAGATATGGATCTTGGCGTGGTGGGCATCATCGGCATCATCCTGCTCATCGGCATCGTCAAGAAAAACGCCATCATGATGATCGACTTTGCGCTGGATGCAGAACGCAACGAAGGCAAGGAGCCGCTTGCCGCCATTCGTCAGGCCTGCCTGCTGCGTCTGCGGCCCATCCTCATGACCACAATGGCGGCCCTGCTGGGCGCACTGCCCCTCATGGTCGGCTGGGGCATGGGCGCGGAACTGCGGCGGCCACTGGGCGTGACCATGGTGGGCGGGCTTATTTTCAGCCAGGCGCTCACCCTGTTCACAACGCCTGTCATCTATCTGTGGTTTGACCGCGTGAGCCGTCGCTTCAAGGGCCATAAGGCAGCCAGCGGGGCAGGGCAGGAAGGAACCGGAGCCCGGAGCAAGTCACCGCAAGAGGCCCGGCCATGAGTACAGACCGGCAAGACGCGGAAAATCCGCCTCTGCAAGGTCGTTCTGCTGAACAGGCCGACAATGCCGCCACCCCGGTCAGGCCGGAGGGACATGCCCGCCCTGGCCGTGCGAGCAGGCTCAAAGCCCTGCTGGAACAGGGCCGCAGGCACCGTTTTGGCCCTGAGGCGCTGCCAGCCAATCTTTCCGCTCCTTTCATCCGGCGGCCTGTAGCCACAGCCTTGCTGACATTTGCCATTGCCCTTGCGGGCATAGTGGCTTTTGGCCTGTTGCCCGTGGCTCCCTTGCCGCAGGTGGATTTTCCCGTGGTGATCGTGCGCGCCAAGCTGCCCGGCGCAGGGCCGGAAACCATGGCCGCCACGGTGGCCACCCCCCTTGAACGTTCGCTTGGGCGCATTGCCGGGGTCACGGAAATGACCTCCAGTAGCACATTGTCCAATACGGAAGTCATCCTTCAGTTCGACCTTGACAGAAACATTGATGGCGCGGCCAGAGACGTGCAGTCGTCCATCAACGCCGCCCGCTCCAATCTGCCTACCATGCCCTCCAACCCTACCTACCGTAAGGTGAATCCGGCGGGCGCGCCCATCATGATTCTGGCCATTACCTCTGACGTGCTGACCCGCACCCAGTTGTACGATGCGGCCTCCACCGTGCTTGCGCAGAAAATTTCGCAACTGCCGGGCGTTGGCGAGGTCATTGTGGGCGGCGGCGCGCTGCCCGCCGTGCGGGTGGACGTGATCCCCGATGCGCTCAACCGCGCTGGCCTGACCATGAGCGATGTGCGCACCGCCCTGGCGGCTGCCAACGCCTTCATGCCCAAGGGGCAGGTGGAGAGCGGCGGTCAGTTCTGGCTGATCGGGGCCAGCGACCAGTTGCGCAAGTCTGAAGACTACAAATCTCTCATTGTTGCCCGCAGGGGGGATAAAACCGTACGGCTTTCCGATGTCGCCGAGGTCAAGGACGGGCCGGAAGACGTGCGCGCCATGGCAGTATCTGACGGCAAACCGGCGGTGCTGCTGATTGTGTTCCGTTCGCCCGGGGCCAACATTATTGAGACAGTTGATCAGGTAAAAGAAATGCTGCCGCAGTTGCGCTCATGGCTGCCGGAGAGCGCTGACCTGGGGCAGAGGCTTGACCGCTCGCTGACCATCCGCGCCTCGCTGCGCGAAGTGGAAAAAAGCCTGGCGCTTTCCATGGCCCTGGTGGTGCTGGTGACGTTTCTGTTTTTACGCAACGGCAGGGCCACGGCCATTCCGGCGGTGGCGGCTCCCGTGTCCTTGCTGGCGACCTTTGGTGTCATGTATCTGTGCGGCTACAGTCTGGACAATCTCTCGCTCATGGCCCTGACGGTTTCCACTGGCTTTGTGGTGGACGACGCCATCGTGGTGCTTGAAAATATCGTGCGGCGGCTGGAAATGGGCGAAACACCCCTGCGCGCCGCCCTGCGCGGCGCTCGCGAGGTGGGTTTTACCGTCGTTTCCATCTCCATTTCGCTGGTGGCGGTATTCACGCCCATTCTGTTCATGGGTGGGTTGGTGGGGCGGCTGTTCCGAGAATTTTCTGTGGTTCTCACCACTGCCGTGCTGGTTTCCATGGTTGTTTCGCTGACCACAACGCCCATGATGAGCGCCCGCCTGCTGCGCTCCAAGGCCCATGAGGAGGCCGCAGCGGATCAGGCTGCCCGGATGGGCGCTGGCGGGGTTGTGGGCTGGTGGAGGCGGTTGCTTGCCCGCGTGGGCGATTTCTGGGGGCGCATGCTCTCCGGCATGCAACAGGGGTATGCCGCAACCCTGCCCGTGGTGCTGCGGCACCCGCGCCTGACCATCTGCTCGCTGTTGGTGGTCATTGCTGCCAATGTGTGGATGTATGTGGTTGTGCCAAAAGGATTTTTCCCGCAGCAGGATACTGGCGTCATCATGGGCGGCATACGTGCCGATCAGAGCGCTTCGTTCCAGGCAATGCAGGAAAAACTGCGAAAACTTATTGACGTCATCAAGGCCGATCCAGCCGTGCAGCACGTTTCGGGCCATATCAACGGCGGGCGCGGCGGCGGTGGGGTGTTCATAGCCCTCAAGCCCTTGCCGGAGCGCAAGATAGACGCCATGGGCGTCATCGGGCGGCTGCGCGCCAAGCTGGCTGCGGAGCCGGGCTTGCAGATTTTTTTGCAACCGGCTCAGGATATCATGATGGGCGGGCGCGGCTCGCGCTCGCAGTACCAGTATACCTTGCAGGCCGATAATCTGGACGATCTGCGCTCATGGGGGCGCAAGTTGCAAAGGGCTATGGCCGCCAACCCCCTGTTCAAGGATGTGGACAGCGATATTGAGGAGCGCGGCCTTGAAACGCTGGTCAAGGTGGATCGTGACGCCCTGGCCCGCTACGGCCTGAGCATGAAGGATGTGGACGCCGCCCTTGGCAATGCCTTTGGGCAAAGTCAGGCATCGACTATCTATCAGGATAAAAACCAGTATCATGTGGTGCTGGAATACGGGCCGGACTGGCTGGCCGGGGCCGATGCCCTTGGCAAGGTGCGCCTGCCGGGCGCCAACGGTCTTGTGCCGCTGCTCAGCGTCGCCACTGTGGTTCCCGCTTTTGCGCCCCTTTCTGTGGCGCATCAGGGGCAGTTTGCCGCAGTGACCATCTCTTTCAACCTTGCGCCCGGCGTGTCGCTTTCTCAGGCGCAAGAGGCCCTGGCTGCCATCAAGGCGGAGCTTGCCATGCCGTCTTCTGTGGTGAGCGGCTTTCAGGGCACGGCAAAAATGTTCAGCGATACCGCGGGCAATCAGGTTGTGCTGGTGCTGGCGGCTCTGGCCGCGCTGTATATCGTGCTGGGTATGCTTTACGAAAGCCTCATCCATCCGCTGACCATTCTTTCAACCCTGCCTTCGGCGGGCGGCGGGGCCTTGCTGGCCTTGATGGCCTGCGGCATGGAGTTCAGCGTTATTGCGCTTATCGGCGTGTTGCTGCTCTGCGGCATTGTCAAAAAGAACGCCATCATGATGATCGACTTTGCTCTGGAGGCTTCGCGCACGCGCAATCTGCCGCCGGACAAAGCCATTTTTGAGGCCTGCATGCTGCGCTTCCGGCCCATTATGATGACCACGGCTGCGGCCATTCTTGGCGCTGTGCCTCTGGCCCTTGGGCATGGCGACGGCGCGGAAATCCGTCAGCCTCTGGGCGTCACCATTGTGGGCGGCCTGCTGGTCAGCCAGTTGCTGACGCTCTACACGACCCCGGTGGTCTATCTGTGCCTTGACCGACTGAGCCGCCGCTTCAACCTCTGGCGCAAAACACGGCGTCGGGCAGTGGCGCGGCAGAGTAAGGAAATCATAGTTAAACTGTAAGTTTTCTGCGTAGCCCCATTGTCCTTTGCCTGCATTTGGGAAAGGATATGGTCATTCCCCCACCTGATGATCCAGCGAGGAATGCCATGTACCACCACACGCTGCACATCCTGCTGCTCAGTTCTGATCCTTTGCTGGAGGCTTCGTTGCGCGCTGCCGCGCCGCGTCCCGGCTTTGCCCACATATTCAGTACCGGGCAAAATCCCGAGTCTGACACGCTGGCCCAATGCGCCGGGGCCGATATTGTGTTGCTGGACGCGTCCCGGCTTGAGCATCTGCCCGCCATGCGCCGCGCTGCCAGACCTGACGCCCTTTTCATCTTTGCGGGCGATGCCCAGCCGGAGGCAGAATCTCTGCCGCTGCTCGATGATGTATGGCTTGGCCCCGCAAGCGCCGGCCTGTACGACTTCCACGTGGCGCGCCTGCTGGATGCGGTGCGCCAGCGCCGGGATCATGACCTCACAAACCTGCACCTGAACACGGTCATTGATTTGACCACGGATCTTGTGTGGTTCAAGGATGCCAAGGGCGCGCACGTTAAGGTGAACGAAGCTTTTTGCCGTCTTGTGGGCAAGAGCCGCGAGGTTGTTGAAGGGCGCGGGCATTACTTTATATGGGATATTGAGCCGGAGGAATATGCGCAGGGCGAATTTGTCTGTCTTGAGACGGATCAGATCGTTATGAACTCGCGCGAGGTCGGGGTGTTTGACGAAGTGGTCAAGGCTCCGCAGGGCATGCGCCAGTTCAAGACGCGCAAGGCCCCCCTGTTCAATGCCGATGGCAGAGTTATGGGAACCGTGGGTATTGCCCGCGATGTGACCGATATTGCCAACATGACTGCGGAGCTTGACCTTGTTTTGCAAAGTATCCCGTATGCTGTCATGCTTCTGGACGCGGACAGGCGTATTGTCAATTTTAACGACCGGTTTAGAAAGCTCTTTGGCATCACGGATACGGATTACATCATCGGCGAAAAGCGCGAGGTTTTCCGCAAAAAGGCCATTGAGCGATTGGGCTTTGCCCGTAAGGGAAAGCACGTCAAAATGCGGTCAGCCGTGGACGGACATGAGCGCTTTATTGATATGTATGAGGAGAATATCCTCGACATATTCAACAATGTGATCGGCATGATCTGCATCTATCGGGATGTTACCCGGCAGCGGCAGATTGAAAAGAGGCTCAAGGAGCGGGCCAATACGGATGAACTGACGGGTCTTTTCAACCGCCATTATTTTTTCAGGCAGATACCTGTTGCCTTGCCTCTTGGCGCGGGGCTTGCCTATGTGGATCTGGACAACTTCAAGTACGTCAACGACAAGTTCGGCCACGACACCGGCGACAAAGCCCTGATGCTGACAGCCAAGTTGTTGCGCAAGCACCTGCGGGGCGCTGTGATCGCGCGCCTGGGCGGGGATGAGTTTGCCGCTTACCTGCCCGAAGGGTGTACGGAAGAAAGCCTGCGCACTTGCGCAAGCGATCTGCTGGCCGCCATGATTGACGCGTATGACGCGCACGAGGCATATCAGGGGCTTTCGGCCAGCATTGGCGTTGCGCTGGTTGAGGATCAGGGGCTTTCGCGCGAAGATCTGGTGCGGCGGGGCGATCTGGCCATGTACACGGCAAAGCGCCTTGGCAAGAGAGGTTACTGTTTTTACACAACCAGCCTTGAGTAGCGGGCAGGGCGTTCCCTGTGGAAACGCCCCCTGTCACAGGGCAGACACGGGCCGGGTACGGGCCGGATTCGGGTGCAGACCATGCGTATTCCAGCATTTGAGCTTGAAGTATTTTTTGGCAAATACGAATTTTCCACGCCATATCTTCTGGCGCAGTCAGACTGCGAGGCCTTGAGTATAGATGCCCTGCTGGGGTTGGAGCCGGATGCGGCCTCAGCCCGGCAGGATTTTTTGAATACCAGCCTCGGCTATGGCGAAAACAACGGCAGGCCCGATCTTCGCCGCGCGGTGGCGGGCCTGTACGCAAACATGCCCGAAGAAAATGTGGTGCTGTTTACCGGCGCGCAGGAGGGCATTTTTGCCTGCATGAATTCCCTGCTTGAGCCGGGCGACCACGTGGTGTGTATGTTCCCGGCCTATCAGTCCTTGTATGAGGTGGCCCGAAGCATGGGCTGCCAAGTGGACTTCTGGCATCTGCGACAGACGGAGCAGGGCTGGCAGGGTGATATGGACGAACTGGCCGCACTGCTGCGGCCCGACACCAAGGCCATTGTGCTCAATACGCCGAACAATCCCACGGGCTTTACCCTGAACCGGGAACAGACCGGCAGGTTGTGCGAGCTGGCCCGCCAGCGTGGAGCCTGGATTTTCTGCGATGAAGTCTACCGGGGATTGGGCTGGAACCCGGAAAGTGCAAAGTCAGGGGCCACCGCAGGTGCGCAGCGGGCAGGAGACAATGCGCCCTGGATTGCAGATGCGTATGAAAAGGGTATTTCGCTCGGCGTGCTCAGCAAGGCCTATGGCCTGCCGGGTTTGCGCGTGGGGTGGCTGGCCTGCCGGGACACCGCGTTGATGGAAGACGTGGCGCGCTACAAAAACTATCTGAGCATTTGCGGGGCAACGCCTTCAGAGGCACTGGCCCTTGTGGCTCTGCGGCATGGGGAGCATCTGCTGGCAAAAAACCGGGGCATTATCAGCGAGAACCTCAAGACGGCAGACGCTTTTTTTGCCCGCCATGCCCACCTCTTTACCTATAACCGCCCTCAGGCTGGCCCCATTGGCTTTCCTCGCATACGGCTCAGCGAGCCTGTGGCGGATTTTTGCGAAAGGCTGGCTCATGAAGCAGGGGTTTTGTTGTTGCCGGGTTCAGTATACGGCATCAAGGAACCGTATTTCCGCATTGGCTATGGCCGTAAAAGTTTTGCGGCCCACCTCGCCCGGTTTGAAGAATGGCTGGTGGAAAAGGGAATTGCGTAAAAATGGCTTAAAATGTTTGGGGCTCGCCCCACCATGTGCAACAAACCCCGCAAGGCTAAGCCCTTGCGGGGTTTGTTTTCAGAATTGAGGAATGGCGCTGTCTTTGCCTGCGTTGACGGCATCAAGATACCGCGCCCAGGCTTCGCCAATGGCAAAAAGCTTTTCGCGGGGGATTGCCACGCTGTCATACGTAATCAGTATGGAGCCGCTGACGCTGTTGCCCTCCACCGCATGAACACCGCTGATGGCGCTCATTTTTTCGCGGGCCAGCCGCAGCACGTTTTCGTGCCGCAGGGCGGGATGGCGTATGCGCACCCTGCCGTCTACAAAACTGCGCACATACCTAAGCAGATGGATGGCGTTCATAATGGAACTCCTCGCCGGGCAGGCTTTTCGGCAGGTGGGGGCGCATGGCGTTAAGGGCAACGCCAAGGGTGGTCAGGTTGTGCAGCAGGGCGGAAACTCCCGGCCCAAGCACCATGAACAGGCCTCCCATCAGGAACAGGCTGTTAAGGGTCATTGTGGCCACAAAATTTCCGTGAATGCGGCGCAGGGTGTGGTTGCCCAGCAGGCGGGCGCTGATCAGCCCCTCAAGGCTGGGATGGGTTAGCAGCACGTTGGCAACTTCGCGGGCCAGATCTGTGCCGTCGCTCATGGCAACGCCCACATGCGCTGCTGACAGGGCAGGGGCATCGTTGATGCCGTCGCCCACCATAAGCACCTTGCAGCCTTCTGCCGCCAGTTCCTGCACAATGCGGGCTTTGTCCGTGGGCAGCACCTGAGCCCGAAATTCCGTAATGCCCACCTGTGCAGCTACGGCTCTGGCCGTGCGCTCGTCATCGCCCGTCAGCATGAGCACCCGGCGCATGCCAAGGCCACGCATGGCTTCAACCACACGTGCCGCCTCGGGCCGCAGGGGATCTTCAATGGACACCAGCCCGGCGGCCTGCCCGTCCTCGCTCATGAACAGCAGAGAACGGCCAAGCTCGGTCTGCTGGCCGATAGCTTCAGCAAGGGGCGAAAGGTCAACGCCTTCGTCGTGCTCAATGTAGTGGCGGCTTCCCACCCGCATTTTTTTACCGTGCAGGGTGGAGGCAACGCCGTGCGCCACCACGTATTCCACGTGGGCGTGTTCCTCTGCGTGTTGCAGGCCTTCTTCCTCAGCCTTGCGCACAACGGCGCGGGCCACAGGGTGGGGAAAATGTTCTTCAAGGCAGGCCATGATGCGCAGCACTTCGTCACGCTCAAAGCCAGGGGCCGGGATGACCTCCACAACCTTGGGGCTGGCCTGGGTGAGGGTGCCAGTTTTATCAAAGACCAGCGTGTCAGCTTCGCTCAGGGCCTCAAGGTAACGGCCGCCCTTGATGGCAATGCCGTGGCGCGCGCCTTCGCGCATGGAGGCCAGCACCGCCAGCGGCGTGGCGAGCTTGAGGGCGCACGAGTAATCCACCAGCAGCACGGAAGATGCGCGGCGGAAATCGCGGGTGATCAGCCACACCAGCCCGGCAAGGCCAAAGGTAAAGGGCACGGCCAGATCAGCCAGCCGTTCAAATTTGCCCTGCACGCCCGCCTTGAGCGATTCGGATTCTTCAATAAATTTTACAACCTGCCGCAGGCGTGTGCCATCGCCCACATGGCGGGCCCGGATCACAAGCCGTCCTTCTTCAAGGGCTGTGCCGGCGTATACAGAAGCACCCTCAGTGCGGCGCACGCCAAGGGGTTCACCAGTCATGGACGACTGGTTCACAAGGCCGCAGCCTTCGGCAACCTCGCCGTCCACCGGGATGGAGCCGCCAGCATGCACAACCACAAGGTCGCCCTCGCGCACCTGCGCCAGGGGAACGGAAACTTCTGTGCCGTCTACCAGCAGCCAGACGTTTTCCACATTCAGGGCAAGGCTTTCGGTCAGCGAAGCCATGGAGCGGCGTCTTGTCCAGTCTTCAAGGGTTTCGCCCAGTCCCAGCAGCAGGGTAAGCATGCTGACCGTGCGGAAGTCGCCCATGATGAGCGACGCGCCAATGGCGGCAGCGTCCAGAACGTCAACGCTCAGGGTGCCGCGCAAAAGCGCGCCCAGACCTTTGAACAAAAAGGGCAGCGCGCCCATAACGCTGTTGAATACGCGCAGTGCCAGCGGCAAAAAGGGGCGCACAAAAACATAGCGCACCAGAGGCATAAACCCCTGACCGGGCGAAAGAGCACTCTCGTAGTGCTGCCCCTGGATATCAAACTGACCGCCAGCATCGGCCGCGCCCACCAGTAGGGTGAGAGCGGTAACGCGCGTTTCTTCGTTGTCATAAAAAATCAGCAGGCTGCCGATCAGGGCGTTGGCCCGTACTTCGGCGATGCCCTCAAGCGAGGTCAGTGCTCCGGCCAACGCCTCAATGCGCCCCTCGCCAAGGCAGCTTGATGCGCGCACGCGCATTCTGCCGGATTCTGGCGTCGTGATGCCACGCAATTCATGAACAATAAAAAAACGCATGCGCGCTCCTTGAAGCGAGGCGGCCTGAGCCGCACTGTCCTGAACGATCCTCTGCATGCGCGGAGGATGGAGAGTTTGCGTGCCGCCCGAATGTTCGGGCGGCACTGGCAGCTTCAGCACCGGAAAAGGCGGTGCAAACAACTGCGGGATTAGGCCTCGGCGGCATCCTTGGTGGTCTTGCGTTTTTCCGCAGCAAGGCGTGCCTCGGCGGTGAGGTCTTCCACATCTTCCTTGATGGCTTCGACCTTGCTCAGCAGGGCGTCTTTTACGTCCATGCCGCGGCTCAAAAGGTCAGTGGCCAGGGGCTTGAAATCCAGCTTGCCCTTGCTTACGGCCACCGCGCCGAGCACGCCAAGGGCAACGCCGCCCAAAAACCACAAACCGCACTTCATGCCTTCGTTCATTTTCCTTCTCCTTGCTCGTGTGTGTCCAGATTCGGTCAGCGATTCCAGCATGCGGCAGATGGCCGAATCGAGATAATAGTCCAGCCTCCGTCCGGTCGCTCACTTGCGACCGGACGGTAAAACTGGCAAATTTTCAGGGTAGGATGCTTAGATAAAAGCTAGCTGGACGCGCCGGAAAGGTCAACTTTGATGAAGTCGGCTTCGCTGTTGCGCAAGGAGATGGTTACGCCTGAAAGGCGCAAGGCGACAGGATCCTTAAGAGGCGCGCGGCCTACAATGGATACCGTGGTGCCGGGGATAAGACCCATGTCGCGGATGCGGCGGTTCATTTCGCCAAGGGCTTCAACGGCTGCAATCTTTCCCTGCTGTCCTACTTGCATCTGACGCAGATTGACAATCTGGCTCATGCGTGCACTCTCTATGTTTGATGCTGGTGGCAAATTTGTTCAATGGCTTTTAACCGTTCTGGATGAGCAGGCCGGGTGTGTAACCCTTGCTGTAATCCACGGATCAACCTTGCCTTCATTACGGTTCTGTGTCAAGAGAAAAGAAAGTCGTTTTCAAATTTGATAGCAGATCAGGGCTTTAGCCCTGGAACAAGGAGAGGCCATGTTTCCTCAATATGTAGCGCATAGTATGGAAGGCCGGGCGCGTTTGCGCCATCCTGCTCTGGGTGAGGTTGCCGTGCGCAACGCTGTGCAGAAAACGCTTGGCAAAGAGAAGGACGTGCTTGAGGTGCGCCCCGGCTCTGAATCCATGCTGCTGATTCTCAAACCCGGTGTGGACGTTGCCAGCCTGTGCCAGCGGCTAGAGCAGAGCGTGCCGGTTCTGGCCCGTCCTCAGGCTGAGGTGGCTGCTGAGCTGCGCGCCGAGGCACGCGCCCGTCGGGGTGAGCAGTGGCGCAGCAAGCGCGGTGACAGCGGCGCTGCAACCAGGGGATTTTCCTCGGGCAGCAGGGGCGACAAAAGAAATATCCTGGGCATTTCGCAGCGAAAACTCGAAGTTCGGGCCATGCTGGGCGTGGCAGGGGTGTGCCTTGCTTCCGGCCTGTCCGGACCCAAGCCGCTGCATCTGCTGGCGGGCCTTGCCTGGGCTTTGATGGCCAGCCGCCACGTGTGGGTTCGGCGCAAGGCTGTTTAATGAAAGCTTCCCTTGACAGTGTACGCGCTGCCGTTACGCGCTGCGCCGCATTTGCAGGCAAGTGGCTGTTGACGATATTTGTAGCTGTGGCAGCCTTTGCCCTTGCGGCGCAGGCTCTGGCTCTGGTGCTGGCGGCTCTTGCTCTTTTGGTAATTGCCTTGTGCCTTGCCTCCATGTGCATGCCTGAAGAAAGCCGGGCTGTGTGGGCGTGGATGCGCGACACGCTGGGGCGCTGGAGCGCTGTGGCTGGAACAGATAAGACGGATGAGGCGCAATCGCCTGATGAACCTGTGCAGAACGAATCGGCGCAAAATGAATCGGTGCAGGCGGCAGATACTGCCCCGCATGACCCGCAGAAAGGCGACTCCCGGCGGGAACAACCAGCAAAGTAATCAGAGCCTCTTCAGGGGAATCTGTAAATCCGCAGTCAGCCACGGGCACTGGTCTGGCGGTAATATGGCGCGCAGATAATTTTTTTGCAGGCCAGCACCCGGAACATGACTCAATACCCTGCGTGATCATGCGGCCATGCTCATTTTACCAGTCTGGCTTTGCTGTACATCAGACAGCAGCACACCCCCGCGATGGCACAATCTGCGGGGGTGTGCTGTTTTGCCGGGACGTTGAGGGTGCGCCCCGGTTAGAGTGCAAAGCCGCTCCGGGCAGCCCTGCACCTGAAGTATCAGACCTGCGCGGTCTCGGCAGCGCCTTCGGGGGCGCTTTCCGTTTCGTGCCTGCCTGCAACAAGGTTGCGGTGTCCTTCAATTATTTTGCCGATGACTTCCGGTTCTGCCAGCGAAGTAGTGTCGCCGATGTCTTCATAGCTGTCGCCAGCGATCTTGCGCAGCATGCGGCGGATGATCTTGCCCGAGGTGGTCTTGGGCATGGCGTCCACAAACTGGATGAATTCCGGGCTGGCAAGCGCGCCGATGTCGCGGCGTACGGCGTCGCGCAGTTTTACGCGCAGTTGCGCGCTCCACGGCACTTCATCCCGCGTGACCACATAGGCGTAGATGCCTTCGCCCTTGAGGGCGTGGGGCATGGGCACCACGGCGGCTTCGCCAACTTCGGGGCAGGCCGCCAGCACGGCTTCAATTTCTGCCGTGGAGAGCCGATGCCCCGACACGTTGATGGAGTCGTCCACGCGTCCCAGAATCCAGAAGTAGCCGTCCTGATCAACTTCTGCCGCATCGCCTGACGAATAGCAGCCGAAGCGTGAGAAGTAGGACTGGTACTTTTCTTCATCATTATATACGCCCTGCATCATGCCGGGCCAGGGGCGTCGGATGACCAGATGCCCGGCCTTGCTCCCCGCTTCGGCTTCGTCGCCGTCACGCGAGGCCGTGCCAATAACGGCAGCGTCAATGCCGGGCAGGGGCTTGGAGGCCGAACCCGGTTTGAGCTTGGTGGCATAGGGCATGGGGGCAATCATGGCGCCGCCGGTTTCGGTCTGCCACCATGTGTCCACGATGGGCAGCTCGCCGCCGCCGATGTTCTTGTGGTACCAATGCCACGCCTCGGGGTTGATGGGTTCGCCCACGCTGCCAAGAATGCGCAGGCTGCGGAGGTCATAGCGTTCTGTCCAGGCCTCGTTCATACGCATGAGCGAGCGGATGACCGTGGGCGCGGTATAGAAGATGTTGACCCGGAAGTTCTCCACAATGCGCCAGTAGCGGTCAGGGTATGGCCATGTGGGCACGCCTTCAAACATGAGCGTGGTGGCCCCAAGCGAAAGCGGGCCGTACACGCCATAGGTGTGACCTGTGATCCAGCCTGCATCCGCCGTGCACCAGTACACATCGTCGTCGCGCATGTCGAAGCACCACTGCGTGGAGTGCGCCGCGTATGTGAGGTAGCCGCCAGTGGAATGCATGACGCCCGTGGGCTTGCCCGTACTGCCGCTTGTGTGCAGCAGAAAGAGCGTATCGTTGGCATCCATGGGCTCGCAGGGAAAGTCCGGGTTAAGGGTAAAGTCATCGATCAGGTCATGCCACCACACATCGCGGTTGCGCTGCATGTTCACGCCGTCAATGCCGGCATGCTTGACCACAACCACGTGCGCCACCGAGGGGCACTTTTCAAGGATGGGGTCAAGATTGGCCTTGAGGGGCTTGAACTTGCCGCCGCGCACCGCTGCGTCCGCCGTGATGACAACGCGCGCCTTGCAACCCTGAATACGGCTGCGCACGCCGCCCTCCGCATAGCCGGAAAAGATGGCCGTGTGGATGGCGCCAATGCGGGCGCAGGCCAGCATGGCGATAAAAAGTTCCGGGATCATGGGCATGTACAAAGCCACATGATCGCCCTTGCGGATGCGCAGCGAACTCAAAGCATGCGCAACGCGGCACACCTCGGTATAGAGCATCTGGTAGGTGTAGCAGCGAACGTCTGTTTCCTTCTCGCCCTGCCAGATAAGCGCGGCCTTGTTGCGCCGCCCAGAGATGAGATGCCTGTCGATACAGTTAAAGGAGGCATTAAGTTTGCCGCCTGTAAACCACTTGTATTTATGGTTTACCTCATCTGCTTCCAGCACTTTGTCCCAGCGTTTGAACCAATGGATCAACTGCGATGCTCGCGCACCCCAAAAGTCGTTGGGGTCTTCCAGTGCGCGGCTGCAGAGAGCGTCATATTCTTCTGGCCCACATACCCATGCAGAAGTTTTGCCGTGCTCAGGTGGAAGATAGCTGCGGTTCTCATTTAACAGCGTTGTGATCCTTTCCTGGGACATGATTAAATCCTCCCTCCTGTGTGTTGCATAGAATTTCTAGAGGTGAAATAATTCCATGGTACAGCACTAAAAATATTTTAGAGAGGCGTCAAGAGCCCGGAATTGATTGATCTTTCAGTCATGCCTGTACATAGTTTCACAAAGTGACATAAATGGCAACCTAGGATACCAGTCTATGCGGATTGGAACGCCATACCAATTGAAGAAATAATTCACAATTGGCGGCAAACTTTTTTTCATTTTTTTTTGATTCTTTCAGTACCATCTTGGAAAGGGCAAAAAAAGCGCTCCTGCCTGCCAAAACGGCTTGGCTGAGGCACAGAAACCATCGCTAGGCGTTTGCGGTAATCCGGCGCGCAGTGGAAAAAAAGGGACATGGCCACGACGAGGGCAGCGGGGCAGCAGAGAATCTCTTGGCAGGACAGGGCAGGGATAGCAGAAGCATGGGCGCATATTTCCATGCTTTCGTGGCGCAAGGACGACTGATTGTGGGCCGTTGGGGAAGGGAAAGCAGTCATGTGACACAGCCCGGAGGGCAGCTGTGTCATGGCGAAAAGGGAGTATCTGTCAGGCGCAGGGCAGCATGAGGCCCCTGTCCAGCATGACCTGGGCAAGCTGGGTGACGGGCAGGCCCACTACGGTGCTCCATGAGCCGTCAACGCGCTCAACCAGCACGGCTCCCTGCCCCTGGATGGCATATGCGCCCGCTTTGTCGTGCGGCTCACCGGTGTCCAGATAGGCTTGCAGCACAGGCTGAGGCCAGTGGTGGAAGATAACACGGCTGGTGTCGCTGAATGACAGCATGCGGTACGAATCGATACAGCATTCGTCTACATTGGGGCCAGTATTGGTGCCAGCAGATGCGGCGGCTGCTTGCACAGAGCCAATGGCTGCATCGGCAGGCAGGAGCAGGCACACGGCGCTGATAACTTCATGCCCGCGACCGTTGAGGCGCTCCAGCATGCGCAAGGCGTGAGCTGGGTTTTCCGGCTTGCCAAGAATATCGCCGTCCACGGCCACAACGGTATCTGCGGCCAGAATCACGGGCTGCAATTCATGGTTGGCTGCGCCTTGCTGGCGAACTGCATGGCCTGATGCCAGCGCCTTGGCAGCGGCCGCGCGGCGGGTATACGCCTCCGGGGATTCGCCCTGTTCCGGGCGTGGTTCATCAGCATTGGTGAGGGCCAGACGGAAGGGGATTCCCCATTCATTCAAAAACTGCCGTCTGCGGGGCGAGGCCGAAGCCAGCAGCAATTCAAGGCCTGAGGCCATGCGGAACAGCGGGCGCATCTGCGCGGACGTATCGGCAGGGGCCGGGCACGGGGCAAGATTGTAGGACATGGTAAAACCTGATTAACGCGGTGCGGGGGCGTGGCGCAAGATTTCGCCGCCCTGCATGTCCAGCACGCAAAAGACGCCGTTTTCTATAAGGCCGTAGGTGGGGGGCGAGCCGCTCTTGGGCAGGGAAAGGGAGCCGGGGTTCCAGAAGTGCAGGCCATCAATGGTTTCGCCGCGCGGCACATGGGTATGCCCGCGCAAGAGCACCGTTCCGGCTTTGATGCCGGGGCACGGCGGGCGCTCTGGCAGGTGGTGCCCGTGGCTGGCAAAAATGCTCAGGCCGTCTGCTTCAATCCAGGTGGATTCTGTGACTGCAAAGGGCAAAAGGCACAGATCAACCTCGGCATCGCAGTTGCCGCGCACTGCCATCACCGGGCAGGGCAAGGCCGAAAGATCGGGCATGGTTTGCAGTACAGAGCGGGTGTCGTAGCCCTGCGGCAGGGGATTGCGCGGGCCGTGGTAAACCAGATCGCCCAGCAGCACCAGTGCGTCAGGGGTAAGCTCACGCGCTTTTTCCAGCAAAAAAAGCAGACTTTCAACAGACCCGTGCAGGTCGGAGGCAACAAGCAGACGCATCAGGCGCATTCCTTGGCAGCAGGGTGTTCCCTGTTCCAGTCTTCAAGGGGAATCGCTTCTTCCACAAGCATGATGGGAATATTGTCGCGCACTGGATAGACCACGCCGCAGGCCTTGCAGGCAAAGGCGGCGACTGAACCGTTGTCTTCCAGCGCCACAAGGTTGCCCAGGCATTTGGGGCAAGCCAGAATTTGCAGTAACTCGCGGGTTTCCATAGGCATAAAGAATCCTTCTGTTAATCGTGAGGGGGTAGTCTATCTCCAAGCGTCTTCCAGTTCAAGGCTTGCCCCATATTGTCATTTTGCGGTATAATAATTATCCCATGAAAGATAGTATGAAGTTTATCGATCTGCACACGCATTCCACCGCTTCTGACGGTACGGACACACCGGCCCAGCTTGTGGGCAAGGCCCATGCCGCAGGCCTTGCCGCAGTGGCAATTACTGACCACGATACCCTGTCTGGCCTTGATGAGGGGCAGCGGACCGGGCGCGAGCTTGGTATTGAGGTTGTGCGCGGCTGCGAAATTTCGACAGGCACGGAACTGGGCGAACTGCACATTCTTGGCTTGTGGCTACCGGAAAATCCCCAGCCTTTGCTGGAAAAACTGCGCTGGCTGCGCGAAATGCGGGCAGAGCGCAATGTAGGCATAGTAAAAAAGTTGCAGGATCTCGGCTACGACATCAGCATGGAAGAAGTGCTGGCGGCGGCCAGGGGCGAAAGCGTGGGGCGACCGCACATCGCGGCTGTGATGCTTCGCAAGGGATTCGCCAAGGATCCCCGGCAGGTTTTCAAGGAATTTCTGGGCAGCCGGGGCAAGGCATATTTGCCCAAAACCGTGCTGGAACCTGATGAAAGCGTCCGGTTGCTGGCCTCCATGGGGGCGACGGTATGCCTGGCGCATCCGCTGCTCTGGAAGGCCCCCGCCGGGTGGCTGGATTCCATGGTGGCCCGCCTCAAGGAATACGGGCTCAGCGCCATTGAGGCCTACCACAGCGAGCATTCCGAGGCCGATATACGCACCTGCCTGGCCCTGGCCAAGCGTTTTGACCTTGGCGTTTCCGGCGGATCGGACTATCACGGATCAAACAAGCCCACTATCCGTCTGGGACAGGGCTACGGGGGCTTGCGAGTCAGCTCGGCTGTGCTTGAAGGCTTGAAAGAACGCCGCGACGCTGCCGGCCTCCATATCTGATCAGCCCCCCAACCGTCCGTTTGCGGCGGCCAAGTCAAGCCTCTTGCGCAATCGGGTCACCCGATGTACAGCGGTTTTCCACACTTATCTGGAAGGCATTGCATGCGTATTCTTCATAAACAGCAACATCTTCCCCCTCTTGAGGGGCCACGGCTTGAGCCGCATCCTTTTCGTGGCGCAGGGGTTCCCCCTGACGAACGCGATGGCGCGCCGCTTGTTCCCGTTGCCCGACCCGAGCGCGGGTCAGCCGCGCAGGGCACTGCCGCCCCCCACAGAGAAGCCCCTTCGGGCAAGGACGTAGGCACAGAAGCCTTTGAATTGCGCCAGCTTGGCGAAGAAGATTTTGAGGAGTTTGAGGCCCTGCTGCGCTACGCTTTTCAGGTCAGCACATCTGAAATGGCCCGCATCGGCTGGTCTGACATGGAGATGAAGCAGTCCAAGATGCCCATATTTGAGGCATCGCACGTCATGGGCTGGTTCTACAAGGGGCACCTTGCCTCGCAGATCGTCATCTACCCGATGGAAGTGAATATCCAGGGCGAAATCTGCAAAATGGGCGGCATCACCGGCGTGGCAACGTATCCCGAATACACGGGGCGGGGGCTGATCCATTCGCTCATCGGCAAAAGCCTTGAATACATGCGCTCGCAGCAGCAGATAGTTTCCTATCTCTGCCCCTATTCCATCCCCCTGTACCGCAAGCACGGTTGGGAAATTGTTTCGGACAAGATGACCTTTGCCATCAAGGACACCCAGCTTCCCAAGCGCCACCCGGTGGACGGGCAGATCGAGCGCGTGGACATCGAGTGCGAAGACCTGCACCGCGTTTACAAGTATTTTGCCCTTCAGGAACACGGCGCGCTTATTCGCGGCAAGCTGGAGTGGGAGGAATACTGGCGCTGGGATTCGGACGACGTCATGGCGGCGGTGTACTACAGCGCCGACGGCAAGCCCCTGGGCTATGTTATCTACTACATTGAGAACGAAGTTTTCAGCATCAAGGAAATGGTCTACCTGAACCAGGAGGCCAAATACGGCATCTGGAACTACATCAGCGCCCATTTTTCCATGATCACCAAGGTGGAAGGCGCCAACTACACTGGCGAACCCATTGCCTTCCAGTTTGAAGACAGCGAAATTGACGAGAGCATTCAGCCCTACGCCATGGCCCGCATTGTGGATGTACAGCGCTTTATCGAACAGTATTCCTTCCAGTTTGAAGACCCCAAATTGACGCTTGAACTGGAAGTGAGCGATGTCATGGCCCCGTGGAACAACGGGATATTCCATGTAAGCTGGCGTGATGGGCGCACGTTTTGCGAAAAGGTAAGCACCTGGAGCACAGGGCATCGCCTTTCGCTGGATATCAAAACGCTCACGACCATGCTCATGGGCTACAAGCGCCCCACCTATCTGTACAATAATGACCGCATCGACATGGACTATCATCTGCTGAAAACGCTGGAGACGCTGATCCCGCCGGACAAGCCGTATTTTTCGGATTATTTCTGATTTTCGGGATCAGGCTTCGCGGGTTGACACATCTGTGGGCAGATGGCAGTTGTACGCCGTTCCGTGGATGCATTGTTCTGTTCTTTTGGGTTTCCGCAGGCCGTGCCTTTTTATCCGAGCCCACGCAAAGGAGTATTGGATATGGCATGGTTTGCATTGAGTTTGGCAGTGGTTACCGAGATTTTGTGGGCGCTCAGCCTCAAGTGGGCTTCTTCGTTGGGCAACTGGCAGGCTGCGGCAGTGCCCATTGCGCTGAGCTTTGTGAATATGGGCCTGCTGGCGCTGGCCATGCGCGGGCTCCCGGCGGGTATGACCTATGCCCTCTGGACAGGTGCTGGCACGGTGGGCGTGGTCCTGGGCGGGGCGCTTTTTTTCGGCGACAAGGTTTCGCTGCCCCAGCTGTTTTTCATTGCCTTGATTATCATTGGCAGCGTCGGGACAAAGTTTTTTTCATCCCAGGCATAGGACGTCTTGTCTGCCGCGCCGCGTGATCGGCGCGCGCGAGTATAGTTGCAGCATACGCACAGAGCATGGAACATAAAAAGGCGGGGTTGTCCCCGCCTTTTGTATTTCTAGGTATCGCGCTTGTGGCGCAATATAAATAGTTATTTATCCTGCCCGCAGCACTTTTTGTACTTTTTGCCGCTGCCGCAGGGGCAAAGGTCGTTGCGGCCAATACGCGGCGCGGCCTTGGCGGGCTTCTTGGGGTCTTCCGAAATGCTGCCGCCGCTGGAGTAAGAAAGCTGCGAGCTGCTTTCCTTATGACGGTATTCCCGCGACACGGGAGAATGCTGCGGCTCTTCGATCGGCGCTTCCACCTCCTGCTGTTCCGGCTCGGCGGCGATAGGCTCAATCTGCACCCGGATACGCGTAAGGGCGCGGAACACGCTCTCTCGAATCTGGAACAGCATGGCCTGGAACATTTCAAAGCCTTCGCGCTTGTACTCCAGCTTGGGATCGCGCTGACCGTAGCCGCGCAGACCTATGCCGTCGCGCAGGGCGTCCATGTTGCGCAAATGTTCTTTCCAGCAACGGTCAAGCTCTTCCAGCAGGAAGTAACGAAGGATGTCGGCATAGGTGGGGCCGGTTTCTGCCTTGAGCTTGTCAAGAATGCCCTGTGCCATAACCTCGGTTTCTTCGCGCTCGGGCAGGCGCGCGCCTTCTTCAAGCACCCTGTCAAGGTTGAAAACCTCGCGCAGACGCGCCAGAGCTGCGGCGCGGGCTTCGTCCTGGCTGTCCACAGGCAGGGATGCCAGCGGGCTGTATACGTCGTCCAGCACATCGCTCATGAATTCCTGCAAAACAGGCTCAAGGTCTTCTTCAACCATGAGCTCGCGGCGCAGGGTGTAGATAACTTCGCGCTGCTGGTTCATGACGTTGTCATAATCGAGCAGTGTTTTGCGTATTTCAAAGTGGTGGGCTTCCACACGTTTTTGAGCGCCTTCCACAGCGCGGGTAACCATGGCGTTCTCAATGGCCTCGCCATCGCGCAGACCCAGCTTTTCCATCAGGCCCTTGATGCGGTCAGAGCCAAAGAGACGCATGAGGTCGTCTTCCAGCGAAAGGTAGAAGCGCGAAGAGCCGGGGTCGCCCTGACGGCCCGAGCGGCCACGCAGCTGGTTGTCGATGCGGCGGCTTTCGTGGCGTTCTGTGCCGAGAATGTGCAGGCCGCCCAGATCCACAACGCCTTCGCCCAGCATGATGTCCGTGCCGCGGCCAGCCATATTGGTGGCAATGGTGACGCGGCCTTTCTGGCCTGCCAGCGCCACGATTTCGGCTTCTTTTTCATGCTGCTTGGCATTGAGCACGCTGTGCGGGATACCGAGCTTGCTCAGTCGATGCGAAAGCATTTCGGACGTTTCAATGGAAATTGTGCCCACGAGCACTGGCTGCTCTTTTTTGTGCAATTCGGCAATGGCTTCAACAATGGCGTCAAACTTTTCCTGCCGCGACCGGTAGATAAGGTCAGGATAATCCTTGCGAACCATGGGCCTGTTGGGCGGAATGGAGATAACCTCGAGGCTGTAGATCTGATGGAATTCCACAGCTTCGGTATCCGCAGTACCCGTCATGCCCGAAAGTTTGTCGTACAGGCGGAAGTAGTTCTGGAAGGTGATGGAGGCAAGCGTCTGGTTTTCAGCGGCAATGGTGACATGTTCCTTGGCTTCCAAAGCCTGATGCAGGCCATCTGAATAGCGACGGCCAGCCATAAGGCGGCCAGTGAATTCGTCAACAATAATTACTTGGTCTTCCTGAACAATATAGTCCACATCGCGCTTGAAAATCTGATGCGCCTTGAGCGACTGCATCACATGGTGCTGGGCCGTGATGTTGGCTGGGTCAAAAAGGTTGTCCAGCTTGAGCAGCTCTTCGCACCGGGCCACGCCTTCATCGGTGAGCATGGCGGTGCGGGCCTTTTCGTCAACCGTGTAGTGCTCAGGGGTGAGCTGACGGACAATGTCGTCCACAGTGCGGTACATGCCCACCGATTCATCAGATGCGCCGGAAATGATGAGCGGCGTTCTGGCTTCGTCGATGAGGATGGAGTCCACTTCGTCCACAATGGCAAAATTGTGCCCGCGTTGCACCAGCTGGTTGGCGTAGAACTTCATGTTGTCGCGCAGATAGTCAAAGCCGAATTCATTATTGGTGCCATAGGTGATATCCTTGGCGTATTCGGCTTTGCGCTCTTCGTCATCAAGGCCATGCACAATAACGCCCGTGCTCAGGCCGAGGAATTCATACAACTGGCCCATCCAGGCCGAGTCGCGCTTGGCGAGGTAGTCGTTGACCGTGACCACATGCACGCCCTTGCCTGACAGGGCGTTGAGCACCACGGGCAGGGTAGCTACAAGGGTTTTGCCTTCACCGGTCTTCATTTCGGCAATCTTGCCCTTGTGCAGCACCATGCCGCCGATGAGCTGCACGTCATAGTGACGCATACCCAGTCTGCGGCTTGAGGCCTCGCGCACCAGAGCAAAAACTTCGGGCAGCAGAGCTTCCAGAGTTCTGGTGCCGTCCTGCACTTCCTGACGGTATTGCGCTATGCGTACAGGAAAATCGGCATCGGCCAGTTGCTGCATTTCAGGCTCGAACGCATTGATGCGCTGCACCATGGGGCGGAGCTTGCGCAAGTAGCGGTCGTTGGTGCTGCCGAAGATTTTTTTGAAAAGAAAACCAAACATGAAGTCTCCTTACTAGAGCATTTTCACTTTGAAATGCTCGCTTACCGACTAAGTATATCTACTGTCTCGTCCGTAACGGAAAAGCAACCGTGGCGAGGATTTTTCAGTATCCGCGCTGTGCAGACAAACATTTTCGGTCTGATCTGTCTAGCACAATGGGCAGTCGCTTGCGCAGCGCAAACACCAATGTTGGGTGCGCTGCGGAATGTGCTGAATGCGCAGTGTCTTACCTCAAGGGGACAATACACGGCATCCCTTAAAAATAAGACATAACATTGAGGTTGGCAATGTGACGCTCCAAAAATATTATTGGTCAAAAAACAGGTGGGGAGGTGCAAGTGCGCCTATACCCGTGCCAGCAGACAACCTCGCAGAATCACTTTTTTGCACGCTCCAAGCCTTGAAGGGCAAGTTGCATGCCGGGCTTGAGGGCAAGGGCCAACTGAAAAAACTGTACCGACCTGTCACGGTCGCCTGACTGAAGAAAGACCGCTCCAAAGTTACAGGCGATGGAAGCGCTGCTCTTGACCATTTCCGGGTCCAGATCCAGAGCTCTTACCAGATTTGCCTTGGCCTGGATAAAATCCGCGCCTTCGGCAAAGGCCATGCCTACATTATAATAGAGCGTTGGATCGTCAGGGGCGATTTTGATGGCGCGCTTGTATTCAGTGATGGCGTCCTGCCAGCGGCCCTGCCTGCGCAGGCTGATGCCAAGCTGGTTGAACAGGGCCAAATCTTCCCGGCCAAGGCGCTTGCCCTTGGCTTCAAGACTGTTGCGCAGAAATTTTTCTGCCTTTTCCGGGTCGCGCTCGCCATAAATGCCGGCAATACGGCTTGAAAGCGCGCTGAGGCCATCGGCAGCTTCCCGGTTCATCTGCACCACAGCTTTTTCAAAAAAGGCCTCGGCCTTTTCCACATCGCCGTTTGCCAGGTGGGCCTCGCCAAGGCTCACTTTGCGGTTCACGTTGAGGGGCGAGATCGAATCCAGTTTTTCGAGGTAACGCACCTGCTGGGGCACATCCCCTATTTCCGCGTACATTTCTGCAAGGCGCTGAAGCGGAGCGAGGTAGAGATCGGCAGATTTTGCGGCGGATTCGTAGGCAATCCGGGCTTTGTCGTATTGCTGGGTGGCGCGGAAAATATCGCCCATAAGCAGAAACGCCGCAGCGCTGCCCGGCTTGAGTTGCAAAACCTTCTGGCAGGCTGTCAGTGCCATGTCGTATTTTTTTTGCGCCAACAGTTTCTTCGCCACGTCAATGACCTGCCCCAGCTTGCTTTGCGGCCTGAGGGTAAAAGCCATTTTTTCAATAAGCGTATTGGCAGAAACAGGCTTGGCAATAAAGTTGTCCGCCCCGACTTCGTGAAGCAGCATGAGGCGGTCGCGCTGCACATCGCCCGTAAGCACAATAATCTTAAGCGCGGTAAAGGCCTGCTTGATCTGGCCAACTAGGAAGCTCAGATCCTGTCCGCCTATACTGCGCTCCATGAAGATAAGAGGGGCAGGGTGCCGGGCCAGAATGTCTCGCAGCTCGCGAAGCATCATGCGGGGGTCCGCAATGGCGGTAAAAATGCTCTGAGCCGTAAGGCCCATCTCTTTGGCAAGGGTAAGGCGCAACTGCGTACAAAAGGCCTGGTCATCGCTCACTGCCAGGATATGCCCATTCTCTTTAGTAATGTAATTAATGACAGTGTCTTGGTATGAATTGAGTTTTGCCCTGTTGGAGGCTTCAATCATGGACATGGGATCTCCTGAAAATATTGACAGCTAAGATGACAAGTTAGCGCAAAATAGTGAAGACTGTGCGACAAAAGGGAGTCATCTTGGCAAATTGCCGGAAGGGTGCGCTCTTTTAATTTTTTGCAGGGGTAAGCGTCAAGGAGTAAGATTGGCGCGGCAAAAAACCTGGATGACGTGATAAAAATAATGCAAAAATGGCTTGACGTTCAAGGGGAACTTGGATAGAAAAAATCTCCGCGCGATAAGAAGCGATTTTTATCGGCGTCCCTGGACGGCAGGGAAGGGTGGGTTGAGCCCATTCTGATGCACCCCAAAGCGACCACAGTATCTGGTTGCAGAGGGTTTTGACATGTGCAGGCGTTACCGAATGCCGGACAATGTCGAGCCGTTCCAGCCCAAAGACGGATCCCACCGCAGCCCCCAGGCCGCGCGTGACCCGGGGCTGTAAGGTAGGGGGATAGCCCCCATTTGGTGACCCTGCGGGACCGCTTAGCTGCTCTTTCTATGAGCGGCTTAGCCTGGGCGACGCTGGGGAGCATCACGCGGATGATGCAGGCGCGTTCAGGCGTCCAATCTTCCGAATTCTTCCTGAAATTTCAGGCGTGATGCGCGCATTAGCGCAACCCCTTACGTTGCTCCGTTTTCCGTTCCTTGCCAGGGTGAGGTCGGCCCTTCGGGCCATGCTTCATGGCCCGCGTATGCTGTGAAGGAGCCCGCGCTCGTAGCCCAAAAGGCCGCGCGGGATGTTTTTGCAAACGGAGTAGGCACAATGACGACAGTTAGCAGCGATCGCATTCGGATCAAGCTCAAAGCCTACGATTACCGCATTCTGGATAAAGCCGTTGCGGAAATCGTGGATACGGCGCGCAATACCGGTGCCGGTGTGGCGGGACCAATTCCCCTGCCCACCAACATTCACAAGTACACCGTGCAGCGTTCCGTGCATGTGGACAAAAAGTCCCGTGAGCAGTTTGAAATGCGCATTCACAAGCGGCTCATGGATATCCTGGAACCCACGCAGCAGACCGTCGACGCGCTGGGCAAGCTTTCGTTGCCCGCCGGTGTGGACGTGGAAATCAAGCTCTAGCGAGAGGCAGTCATGGCTGAGAAAATGGGAATTTTGGGTCGCAAACTTGGTATGACCCGCATATTTGACGGCGCTGGCGCTGCCGTGCCCGTCACGGTGATTGAGGCCGGTCCGTGCCCCGTCACCCAGGTCAAAACTGCGGAGACGGACGGCTACAACGCCGTTCAGATCGCGCTGACCCCCGCTAAGGAAAAGCACAGCACCAAGGCTATGCAGGGACACTTTGCCAAGGCTGGCAAGGGTCTTTTCCGCCATCTGCGCGAAATCCGCCTTGCGGGTGCGCCGGAGCAGGAGCTGGGTCAGGAACTGACCGTTGAAATTTTCGCCGCAGGCGATACGGTCAAGGTGACCGGCACAAGCATGGGTAAAGGCTACCAGGGGCGTATGCGCCGCTGGAATTTTGCCGGTTCCAAAGATACCCACGGCTGCGAAAAGGTGCACCGCAACAATGGTTCCATTGGTAACAACACCTTTCCTGGCCACGTTTTTAAGGGTCGGAAAATGGCGGGCCATTGGGGCAATGAAACCGTTACGGAAATGGGCCTGACCATCGTTGATGTGCGTCCTGAGGACAACGTCATTCTGGTCAAAGGTTCCGTGCCCGGCCCCAAGAACGGGCTGGTGCTGATCCGCAAGCAGTAGAGGAAGCAGCAATGGCTACCGTGAAAGTATATGACCAGAACAAGCAGGAAAGCGGCGAAATTACGCTGGCTTCCGACGTGTTCGAAATCGAGGTGAGGCCCGAAATCCTCAATCTCGTGGCGCGCGCCCAGATGGCGGCCAAACGCGCCGGCACGCATATGGTAAAGACCCGTGCGCTGGTTTCCGGCGGCGGTGCTAAGCCCTGGAAGCAGAAGGGTACGGGCCGCGCCCGTTCCGGCTCCAACCGTTCGCCCATTTGGCGCGGTGGCGCCATCATCTTCGGACCCAGCCCCCGCGATTACAGCTTCAAGGTTAACAGCAAGGTGCGCGCCCTGGCCATGAAGATGGCCCTGTCGAGCCGCCTGGCTGCCGCGACCCTGATGGTGGTCAAGGGTATTGAACTGCCCGAAGCCAAGACCAAGCATTTCGCCAAGGTTGCCGACACGCTGGGCCTTTCCAAGGCTCTCATCGTGGCTCCCGCCGAAGACAGCGCGCTGACCCGTTCCGCTCGCAACATTCCGGGCCTCACCATGACCACTGTCGATCGCCTGAGCGTGCTTGAAATCCTCAAGCACAAGCAGCTCGTTCTGCTTGAAGGCGCCATCGAACCTGTTCAGGCGCGTTTCGCAAAGAAGGGGGCGTAAGATGGAAACCACTTCTGTTCTGCTCAAGCCCCTGCTGACCGAAAAGACGACCTTGATCAAGGACGAAGCCCAGCAGGTGGCCTTTATGGTCCACACCCTGGCCAACAAGCTTGAAATCAAGCAGGCCGTGGAAAAGGCTTTTGATGTTAAAGTGGAAGCCGTCAACGTAGTGCGCCGCGCCCCCATGAACAGGGAGCGCCAGGGTCGCGTTGTTGGCCGTAAGCCCGGCTGGAAGAAAGCGTATGTTACGCTGCGCCAGGGCGATAAAATTGAGTTCTTCGAGGGAGTGTAATCATGGCTGTCCGCAAGCTGAAACCGACCTCCGCGGGGCGTCGCTTCCAGACGGTTTCCGACTTTGAGGAAATCACCCGGACGCGCCCTGAGAAGTCGCTCACTGAAGGCCTCACCAAAAAGGCCGGTCGCAACAATCTGGGTCGAGTCACCAGCCGCCGTCGCGGTGGTGGTGTCAAGCGTCTGTACCGCATCATCGATTTCAAGCGCGACAAGACCGGCGTTGAAGCCACTGTTGCGCATATTGAATACGATCCCAACCGTACCGCCCGTATCGCGCTGCTGCACTATTCGGACGGCGAAAAGCGCTACATCCTCGCTCCGGTTGGCTTGAAGCAGGGTGACAAGATCATGTCCGGCATCAACGAACGCAATGGCGTCGTGGCCGACATCAAACCTGGCAATGCTTTGCAGATGGCCCGCATCCCTGTGGGTACCGTTGTGCACAACATTGAGCTTTACCCCGGAAAGGGCGGTCAGATGTGCCGCGCCGCCGGTACCTACGCCCAGCTGGTCGCCAAAGAAGGCAACTACGCCCTGCTGCGTTTGCCCTCGGGCGAAGTGCGCAAGGTGCTTGCTACCTGCGTGGCTACCGTGGGTCAGGTGGGCAACGTGCATCACGAAACCATCTCTCTGGGCAAAGCTGGCCGCAACCGCTGGCTGGGTCGTCGTCCCAAGGTTCGCGGCGTTGCCATGAACCCCATCGACCACCCCCTGGGCGGTGGCGAAGGCAGAAGCTCTGGTGGCCGTCATCCTGTGTCGCCTTGGGGTATGCCTGCCAAGGGTTACAAGACCCGCGACAAGAAGAAGGCCTCTTCCCGGCTGATCATCAAACGCCGCGGCCAGAAGTAGGAGTAGCTCATGCCGAGATCGTTGAAAAAAGGGCCGTTTGTTGACGGCCATCTGATGAAAAAGGTCGACAGCACCGTGGCCAACAGCGACCGCCGTGTAGTCAAGACCTGGTCGCGCCGCTCGACCATCCTGCCCGAAATGGTGGGACTGACCTTTGCGGTGCACAATGGCAAGAAGTTCGTGCCGGTGTTCGTTACCGAAAACATGGTTGGTCACAAGCTGGGTGAATTCTCGCCCACTCGTACCTTCCATGGGCATGCCGCCGACAAAAAGGCCAAGGCCGGCAAGAAGTAGGGTAGGCATATGGAATCTAAAGCTATTGCAAAATTCCAGCGCGTTTCGCCGCGCAAGACCCGTCTTGTGGCCAAGAACGTGCAGGGTCTTGGAGTGGAGGAGGCTATGAACCTTCTGCGCTTCACGCCCAACAAGCCCGCTGGCGTGCTTTTCGGCGTGCTCAAGAGCGCGTTGGCCAATGCCTCGCAGCTGGGCGGCGTTGATGTGGATGCCATGGTGGTGAAGGAAATCGTGGTGAACGAAGGCCCCACCTGGAAGCGCTTTATGCCCCGGGCCCAAGGCCGGGCGACCAAGATTCACAAGCGCACCAGCCACATCACCGTTATACTCGCAGAAGGGCAGGAATAGGCTATGGGTCAGAAAGTACATCCGTTCGGGTTCCGGCTTGGGTACAACAAGAATTGGCAGTCCCGCTGGTTCAGCAAGAAGGAATACCCTGCCTTTGTCTATGAAGACAGCAAAATCCGCGCGTTCGTGAAGAAGCTCCTGTTTCATGCCGGGGTTTCCAAGATCGAGATCGAACGTGCCGGCGGCAAGGTACGGCTTATCCTTTCCACCGCTCGCCCCGGTATTGTTATCGGCCGCAAGGGTGTGGAAATCGAAAAGCTTCGCAACGATCTTCGTCAGAAGTTCGGCCGCGAGTTCTCTCTTGAAGTGAACGAAATCCGTCGCCCCGAAGTGGACGCCCAGCTGGTGGCCGAGAACATCGCCCAGCAGCTTGAGCGCCGCGTGGCCTTCCGGCGCGCCATGAAGCGTACCGTGTCCATGGCCCGCAAGTTTGGCGGCGAAGGCATCAAGGTAACCTGCGCCGGACGTCTGGCCGGTGCAGAAATCGCCCGTACCGAATGGTACCGCGATGGCCGAGTGCCCTTGCAGACCCTGCGTGCCGACATTGACTACGGTTTTGCCGAAGCGCACACCACCTACGGCATCATTGGTGTCAAGGTGTGGATCTATAAGGGTGAAATCCTTGACAAAGAGGTTGATCAGTAATGCTTGCGCCCAAAAGAGTTAAATTCCGCAAGTGGCAGAAAGGCCGCCTGCGTGGCCTGGCCACCCGCGGCGCCACCATTGCGTTTGGTGATATCGGCCTTAAAACCGTGCAGCATGGCCAGCTTTCCAGCCAGCAGATTGAAGCTGCTCGTATCGCCATGATGCGTCACATCAAGCGTGGCGGCAAAGTGTGGATCCGTGTGTTCCCCGACCGCCCCGTAACGGCCAAGCCTCTGGAAACCCGTCAGGGTTCCGGTAAGGGCGCACCCGTGGGTTGGTGCGCTCCGGTCAAGCCCGGCCGCGTGCTGTATGAAATCAAGGGCGTGAGCCTTGACCTCGCGCGTGAGGCGCTGACCCGCGCCGCTCACAAGCTGCCCGTTAAGACCATCATTGTGGTGAGGGAGGGCATCTAAATGGCTGCCAAGAAAAAGACCGAAACCGCCGCCCGGCCCGCCGCGCAGGATCTTCGCTCCATGAGCGTGGAACAGCTGCGCACGGCTCTTACCGAGCAGCGCCAGGAACTGATGAACGCCCGCTTCAAGCATGCCGCTGCGCAGCTTGAAAAGACTTCCGAACTGAAAGTCATGCGCAAGCAGGTGGCGCGCATCGAGACCGTATTGAACGAAAAGGAACAGAGGGCCTGAACATGCAAGCTCTGGAAGATCGCAAGGGCAGAATGCTGACCGGCATTGTGGTGAGCGACAAGAACGACAAAACCATTGTCGTGCGCGTCGAGACCCTGGTCAAGCATCCTCTGCTTAAGAAGTATGTGAGGCGCCGCAAGAAGTTCACGGCTCATGATCCCATGAACGAATGCGGTATGGGCGACAAGGTTAAAATTGTGGAGTTCCGTCCGCTTTCGCGCAACAAGCGCTGGCATCTGGTCTCCATCATTGAAAAAGCCGTGTAGGGTAGTGCCATGATCCAGGTAGAATCGACGCTTCAGGTGGCCGATAATTCCGGCGCCAAAAAGGTTGCCTGCATCAAGGTGCTGGGCGGTTCACACCGCCGCTACGCCTCGGTGGGCGACATTATCGTGGTTTCCGTTAAGGAAGCAATGCCCCACAGCAAGGTTAAGAAGGGCGATGTTATGAAGGCTGTTATCGTGCGTACCGCTAAAGAAGTGCGTCGCATGGACGGCAGCTACATCAAGTTCGACGGCAACGCCGCTGTGCTGCTCTCCAACCAGGGTGAGCCGGTGGGTACGCGTATCTTTGGCCCCGTGGCCCGTGAGCTGCGCGCCCAGAACTTTATGAAAATTATTTCGCTGGCCCCGGAAGTGCTGTAGGAGACCGTCATGAAAATGTATCGCATCCGCAAGGACGACAAGGTGATGGTAATCGCCGGCAAGGACGCGGGCAAAATCGGCAAGGTGCTGAAGATCCTGCGCAAGAAGGATCGCGTGCTTGTGGAAAAGACCAACATGGTCAAGCGCCACATGCGCCCCAACCCCTATGCCCAGCAGCCTGGCGGTATCGTGGAAAAGGAAATGCCTATCCACGTGTCCAACCTTATGGTTGTCTGCTCTGCCTGCGGCAAGGCCACTCGAGTGGGTTACAAGACCATCGAGTCCGAGGGCAAGGAAAAGAAAGTGCGCTTCTGCAAAAAGTGCAACGAAGTAATGGAATAAGGTGATACGATGACACGCCTTGAAAAGATATATAGAGAGAAGGTGGTTCCGGTACTGCAGAAGGAGTTCAGTTACTCCTCTTCGATGCAACTGCCCGGTATCGAAAAGATCTCTCTGAACATCGGCCTTGGCGCCGCTAGCTCGAACAACAAGCTGATGGAAGAAGCCATGGCGGAACTTACCGCGATTGCTGGCCAGAAGGCTGTAGTTACCCGGGCTAAAAAGTCCATCGCCGCATTTAAGCTGCGCGAAGGCATGCCCATTGGTGTGCGCGTCACCCTGCGCAAGGAACGCATGTGGGACTTTCTGGACAAGCTCATGAACTTTGCCCTGCCCCGAGTGCGTGACTTCCGTGGTATCCCTGACCGCGGTTTCGATGGACGCGGCAATTTCACCCTGGGCATCAAAGAACACACCATCTTCCCCGAACTGGAAGCTGACCGTGTTGAAAACCCCAAGGGCATGAACATCACCATCGTCACCACGGCGGCCACGGACAAAGAAGGCAAGTTCCTTCTCGACCAGCTTGGCATGCCGTTCCGCAAGTAGGAGTTAAGCCATGTCCCGTACTTCTCTGGAAGTAAAGGCCAAGCGCAAGCCTAAGTTCAGCGCCCGCGCCTACAATCGCTGCCCGCTTTGCGGTCGCCCCAGGGCTTTCCTGCGCCAGTTCGGCATCTGCCGTATCTGCTTCCGCAACATGGCCCTTCGTGGTGAACTGCCCGGCGTGCGCAAGTCGAGCTGGTAAGATTTCCGGGCGTGCAAACGCCCGGGAGGCGCGCCTCGCGCGCCAGCGGGAAGTGGCGGCATAGTGCCGTCAACCCCGCCCCCAAACTCTCAGGAGCATTCGATGTTGACAGATCCCATTGCGGATATGCTCACCCGCATCCGCAACGCGCATTTGGCCCTGCACAAGGAAGTAAATGTGCCGAGCTCGAAGATGAAGGAATCTTTAGCCGCCATCCTCAAGCAGGAAGGTTACGTCGAAGACGTGGCCGTGGCCGAAAAAAACATTGTTATTACCCTTAAGTACCAGAAGGGAAAGCCCGTCATCAGCGGGCTGAAGCGTGTGAGCACGCCCGGTCGCCGGGTTTATGTTGGCGCGCATAACATCCCCAGGGTGCAGAACGGCCTCGGCATCTGCATTTTGTCCACGTCCAGCGGCGTGCTGGACGGCATGACCGCCCATGAGAAGAAGGTGGGCGGCGAACTTCTGTGCGAAATCTGGTAGGCGGTGCACCATGTCGAGAATAGGTAGACTGCCCGTTGCCGTTCCCAATGGCGTTGAAGTCAAGATCGGAACGGATGTTGTGGAAGTTAAAGGGCCCAAGGGCTCGCTGAGCACCCCTGTCTGCTCTCTGCTCACTTACGAGCAGGCCGATGGTCATGTGACCCTTGGCCGTATAGAAGATACCCGCCAGAGCCGTTCGCAGCACGGCCTGCGCCGCACCCTTCTTGCCAACTGCATTGAAGGCGTTACCAAGGGCTTCTCCAAGGGCCTGGAAGTTATCGGCGTCGGTTACCGCGTGGCGGTCAAGGGCAACATTATCGAGCTTTCTGTGGGCTATTCCCACCCTGTGCTCGTTGAACTGCCCGACGGCATCAAGGCCGTGGTTGAAGGTCAGGTTCTGACCCTCTCCGGCATCGACAAGGAACTTGTGGGCGAAATGGCCGCCAAGATTCGCCGCATTCGTAAGCCTGAACCCTACAAGGGCAAGGGCATCAAGTACGTTACCGAGACTATCCGCCGCAAGGTTGGTAAGTCCGGCGGCAAGAAGTAGGGGGGCGCGTCATGAAATACAGCAAGAACGAATCCCGGCAGCGCCGCAAGATCCGTATCCGCAAGAAAGTCAACGGCACCTTCGAGCGCCCGCGTCTGGTTGTGTTCAGGTCCAACCTGCACATCTACGCCCAGATCATCAACGATCTGGACGGCGTGACCCTGGCTGCCGCCTCTACCCTTACGCTTTCCAAGACCGAAGCCGGCATGCACTGCAACAAGAGCGGCGCCGAAATGGTGGGCAAGGAAATTGCCCGGATGGCCAAGGAGAAGAATATCAATCAGGTGGTATTCGATCGCAACGGGTACATTTATCACGGTCGCGTCAAGGCCGTAGCCGACGGCGCCCGCGAAGGCGGCTTGGAGTTCTAATATGCGTCAGGAAAATACTGAAACTCAGCAGAACGAGTTGGGCGAAATCGAAAAGATCGTTTCCCTCAACCGCGTGGCCAAGGTCGTCAAGGGCGGTCGCCGTTTCAGCTTCAGCGCCCTCGTTGTTGTGGGCGATGGCAAGGGCGGCGTGGGCTTCGGTCTGGGCAAGGCCCAGGAAGTGCCTGAAGCACTGCGCAAAGCCACTGAACGCGCTCGCAAGAACCGCGTCCAGGTTGCCCTTGTTGAAGGCACCCTTCCTTATGAAGTGCTCGGTCGTTTCGGCGCCGGTCGCGTCATGCTGAAGCCCGCCTCTGAAGGTACCGGCATCATTGCCGGCGGTGCCGTGCGCGCCGTCATGGAAGCCGTAGGCATCCGCGACGTCCTCGCTAAGGCTATTGGTACCAACAATCCGCACAACGTGCTTCGTGCCACCATGCAGGGCCTCGTTTCCCTGCGCAGCGCCGAAGATGTTTCGGCTCTGCGCGGCAAGAAGCTGGAAGCCCCGAGGAAGTAACCATGGCAGAAATCAAGGTAAAACTCGTGCGTTCGCGCATCGGCTCCACGCCTGCGCAGCGCAAGCTGCTGGACTCCCTTGGCCTCAAGCGCCGCGAGATGGTCAAGACGTTCAAGGATACCCCGGCTATCCGGGGCATTATCGCCAAAGTTCCGCATATGGTTGCCGTTGTTGAGTAACGGCCAAAGGATATACCATGCAACTGCACAATCTGTTTCCTTTTCCGGAAGAGCGTAAGACCCGCCGTCGCGTGGGCCGTGGCTCTGGCTCCGGTCTGGGCTGCACTGCGGGCAAGGGCCACAAAGGGCAGAACGCTCGCGCCGGTGGCGGTGTCCGCCCTGGTTTTGAAGGCGGCCAGATGCCCCTGCAACGCCGTTTGCCCAAGCACGGTTTTAAAAACGCCCCCTTTAAGGTCACCTACGACATCGTCAATCTTGATGCGCTCGTGTCGGCCTTTCCGGGCAAAACCACCATCACCCTTGACGACATGTACGCTCGCGGTATTGTCCGCATGGGCGCGCCCGTGAAAATTCTTTCGCGCGGCGAAGTCTCAGGCGCTCTGTCGGTGGAGGCTCACAAGTTCAGCCAGGCTGCTGCGGAAAAGATCCGCCAGGCCGGCGGCAACGTCACTGAGCTGGAAGCGGTTTCTGCCGCTGAATAATTCAGGTGGCCGCGCGTAAGCGCGGCCTCACGGCTTTCACTGGCGTCATTGCCCGCCTCGCGGCGGGCAATGACGTTGCGCACATACTGCGCCACAGGCGCACAAACGCAACGAGTGTTTCATGGCAGTAGGATCGGCAAACAATATGGCGGGCCAGGCTTCGCTGACCAAACGCATCGGCTGGACCTTCCTGATTTTGTGCTGCTACCGCATTGGCGTTCATGTGCCCATTCCGGGCGTTGACGCTTCTGCGCTGGCGTCGTTTTTTCAAAGCATGTCCGGCACGCTTTTCAGCCTGTTCGACATGTTTTCCGGCGGCGGCCTGTCCAACGTCTCGGTGTTCGCTCTGGGCGTCATGCCTTACATTTCGGCAAGCATTATCATCCAGCTTTTGCAGGTGGTCAGCCCCGACATCAAGCGCATGGCCAAGGAAGAAGGACAGGCGGGGCGGCGTAAAATTACGCAGTACACCCGTTACCTCACAGTGCTTATCACCCTGGTGCAGGGCCTCGGCATTGCCGTTGGTCTGGAAAATATGACCAGCCCCGCTGGCGCGCCCGTGGTTCTGGCACCCGGCTGGCATTTCCGTCTTGTGACCATGGCGACCTTTACGGCTGGTTCCGTGCTGGTCATGTGGCTTGGCGAGCAGATCACTGAGCGTGGTATCGGCAACGGTATCTCGCTGATCATTTTCTGCGGTATTGTGGTGGGCATTCCCCGCGGCATCATCCAGTCTGTGGCTCTTATACAGGCTGGCGACATGAGCATTTTCATGGCGATTGTTATCGTGGTCCTGATGGCCGCGGTTACGGTAGCCATTGTGTTCGTTGAACGTTCGCAGAGAAGAATCCCCATCAGTTACGCCAAGCGTCAGGTTGGACGTAAAATGTACGGTGGTCAGAACTCGCACCTGCCTTTGCGTCTGAACACGGCGGGCGTTATTCCGCCTATTTTCGCATCATCGCTTTTGCTGTTCCCTGCTACTATTGGTCAGTTTTCGACCAACCATTATGTAAAGCAGGCAGCCGATTTCTTCTCGCCGCACGGCGTTGCTTACAACGTCCTGTATGTGGCCTTGATGTTCTTCTTCTGCTATTTTTACACGGCCATCATTTTTGATCCCAAGGATATGGCTGAGAATCTTAAGAAGAACGGCGGTTTCATCCCCGGGATTCGTCCTGGTGAAAAGACCCAGGAATACGTGGACACGGTGCTTTCGCGGCTGACCCTTTCGGGGGCCACCTATATTTCAATAGTCTGCCTGCTGCCCATGCTGCTCATCAGCAACTTCAACGTGCCTTTCTATTTTGGCGGCACGAGCTTGCTGATCCTTGTGGGCGTGGCCATGGACTTCATGAATCAGGTGGAATCACACATGATTTCCAGCCAGTATCAGGGCCTCATGGCCAAGGCGCGGAAGAGCGGCAGGCTCTAGAAAGTCGGGGCAGGCCTCTGGCTTGCCCTTCGCTTTCGCAAGCGCGGATGGTGATTGTATAATGAAAAAGTATCACGGCGCATTCATCAAGAATGAAAGGGAAGTGGCCTGCCTGCGGGAAGCAAACCGCATGGTGGCCAACATACTGGATGCCGTGGGCGATGTGGTGGAGCCGGGCCTGCCTACCATGCGTCTTGAAGAGTTGGCGCGCGACATGTGCTCCGACTATAAGGTAAAGCCGGCGTTTCTGGGCTACTGCGGTTATCCTTTCGCCCTGTGCTGCTCGGTCAACGAGCAGGTGGTGCATGGTTTTCCTTCTGCGCGGCTGCTTAAGGAAGGCGATATCGTCAGCATCGACATGGGCGTTGTGTATGAAGGTTTTGTGGGCGATGCCGCTCGTACCTTTCCGGTTGGGAAGGTCAGCGATGAAGCACGCAAACTCATGCGGATAACGGAAGAAAGCCTGTACGTTGGCATTGAACAGGCCCGGGCTGGCAATGATGTCTACGACATCGGCGCGGCTGTTCAGGATTATGTTGAGGCCGCCGGTTTCAACGTTGTGCGACGTTTTGTTGGGCATGGCGTGGGCGCGAAAATGCATGAAAAACCCGAAGTTCCGAACTTCAGGCCTGGCATGCGTGGGTTGACCTTGCAAAACGGCATGGTCATTGCCATCGAACCCATGGTAACTATTGGCACCTACGAAGTGGACATTCTGGACGACCAGTGGACCGCCGTGACTCGCGACGGTTTGTGGGCCGCTCACTTTGAACACAGTGTTGCCATAACCCCAAATGGCCCCCAGATTCTCAGCATTTCGGACCGTGGTTTGAACCGGCACACAATTGAAGGTTGACATCAGCGTTAAAGCTGGATAAAGATTTCCGTTCCCGTCCTTAATTTTGAGGACTGCGGCCTGTTGTTCTATCGTGGCGAAGCCGCAAGCCGGATCTTTATTTGGTCAATGCAATGGTTTCTTATTGGAGATGAGGTATGAAAGTAAGACCTTCCGTCAAGAAAATATGCCCCAAGTGTAAGGTTATCCGGCGCAAGGGAGTGCTTCGAGTTATCTGCGAAAACCCCCGGCACAAGCAGCGCCAGGGCTAGGGCAGGAGACTAATTGTGGCGAGAATAGCAGGTGTTGATTTGCCTCGCGGCAAACGGGTGGACATTGCGCTCACCTACATTTATGGCATTGGCCGTACCACGGCCATGAAAATTCTGGATACCACCGGCGTTAACTGGGAGCGTAGCATTGACGACCTCTCCGCTGACGAAGTTAACGAGATCCGTAAGGAACTCGAACAGAACTACAAGGTGGAAGGCGACCTGCGTCGCGAAATCTCCAGCAACATTAAGCGCCTTATGGACATTGGTTGTTTCCGTGGCCTGCGTCACCGTCGCGGTTTGCCCGTGCATGGTCAGCGCACCCATACCAATGCCCGCACCCGTAAGGGACCCCGCCGCGGCGCCGTAGGCAAGAAGAAGTAGCGGTGCGGCTGCGCTTGTCGCAGTTTGTAAAGCGGATGCAGCAATAGTGCTGCCGTGAGGACGAACGGATTTTTTCGCCATTGGCGGAAAAGAATCTGACAAGCTTCCAATTTGAGGTTAGTTATGGCCAGACCCAAGAAAGTGGTCAAGAAAAAGGAAAAGAAGAACGTGCCGGTGGGCATCGCCCACATCCAGGCTTCGTTCAACAACACCATCATTACTTTTACGGATACGCGCGGCAATGCTGTCTCCTGGGCCTCCTCTGGCCAGAGCGGCTTTAAGGGTTCGCGTAAGTCCACCCCCTTTGCTGCGCAGGTTGCCGCTGAAACGGCTGCCCGCAAGGCTCAGGACAACGGCATGCGTACCGTGGGCATCTATGTGAAAGGCCCCGGTTCCGGTCGTGAAGCCGCCATGCGCGCTATTTCGGCTATCGGCTTCAAGGTGGCGTTCATCCGCGACGTTACGCCCATTCCGCACAATGGCTGCCGGCCGCCCAAGCGCCGCCGCGTCTAGTTTGCGCCTAGCGTAAACCGCGCCTAAACCGTAAGAGGTAAAGATAGATGGCTAAATATACTGAAGCCAAGTGCCGCATGTGCCGTCGCGAAGGCTGCAAGCTTTTTCTGAAGGGCGACCGTTGCTTCACTGACAAGTGTGCATACGACCGTCGTCCTTATGCCCCCGGTCAGCATGGCCGTGCGCGCAAGAAGGTCAGCGAATACGCGGTGCAGCTGCGTGAGAAGCAGAAGACCCGCCGCGCTTACGGCATTCTCGAACGCCAGTTCCATGGCTACTTCGAGAAGGCCGAAATGCAGAAGGGCGTTACTGGTACCAACCTGCTCGTTATTCTTGAACGCCGCCTCGACAACGTGGTGTACCGCCTTGGTTTTGCCAACTCGCGCAACCAGGCTCGTCAGCTCGTGCGGCACGGCATTTTCACCCTTAACGGCCGCAAGGTGAACATTCCTTCCTTGCAGGTTCGCGTGGGTGACAGCATTGAAGTGCCCGAAAAGAACCGCAAGATTCCCGTGCTTGCAGAAGCTCAGGAAGTCATTGCGCGTCGTGGTTGCCCCGCCTGGCTTGAGGCCGACGGCGCAGCTTTCAAAGGCTCTGTCAAGGCGCTGCCGCAGCGTGACGATATCCAGTTCCCCGTCAACGAGCAGCTGATTGTCGAACTTTACTCGAAATAAGCGGGGGTTCGCATGCTTATAAAACAGGGCGAACGCCTTATAAATGCACGCAACTGGTCAGAGCTTGTAAAGCCCGATCAGATCATGCGCGAAGAAGAAACCGCCAGCATCACGCATGGCAAATTCATTTGCGAACCGTTGGAACGGGGCTACGGCACCACCATCGGCAATGCAATGCGCCGGGTTCTTTTGTCGTCCCTTCAGGGTGCGGCCTTTGTGTCGGTGAAAATCATCGGCGTGCAGCATGAATTCACCACTGTGCACGGTGTTCTTGAAGACATCACTGATGTCATTCTGAACATCAAGCAGGTTCGCCTGCGCATGGACACCGATGAACCACAGCGCATTACCCTGCGCGTTGACCAGAAGGGTCCGGTGACCGCCGGGCACATCATGGGCAACCAGCATGTTGAAGTGCTCAATCCTGATCAGCACATCGCCACCCTCACCGAGGATGTCGTGCTTGAAATGGAATTTGAGGCTCGCATGGGCAAGGGCTATGTGCCTGCGGACATGCACGAGGGACTGAACGAGGAAATCGGCGTTATCAAGCTGGATTCCAGTTTCTCCCCTGTGCGCAAGGTGGCCTACACCGTGGAACAGGCTCGTGTTGGCCAGATGACCAACTATGACCGCCTGTTGCTGGAAGTATGGACCGACGGCTCCCTCACACCCGAGGATGCCATTGCCTACAGTGCCAAGATCATCAAGGACCAGATTTCTGTGTTCATCAACTTTGATGAACGCGTGTCTGGCGACATGCGGCACGGCAGCGGCGAGAGCGGCGAAATCAATGAGCATCTGTACAAGAGCATTGACGATCTTGAATTGTCGGTGCGCGCTACAAACTGCCTGCGCGGCGCCAACATTGCCCTTGTGGGCGAACTGGTGCAGCGTTCGGAAGGCGAGATGCTCAAGACCAAGAATTTTGGTCGCAAGTCGTTGGATGAAATCAAGGGCGTTCTTTTGGACATGGGCCTTGACTTCGGCATGAAGGTCGATTCCTTCGACAAGAAATATCAGGAATGGAAAAGGAAGCAGCAAAATGAGGCATAGCAATTCCGGCAGGAAACTCTCGCGTACGCCTGCGCACCGTAAGGCCCTGTTGCAAAATCTCGCTAAGGCCCTGCTGATCCACGGCAAAATCCGCACCACGGAAATTAAGGCCAAGGAGCTGCGCCGGGTGGTGGAACCCCTGATCACCCTTGCCAAGCGCAACGACCTGCACGCCCGCCGCCAGGCATACCGTGTGTTGAACGATCACGCTCTGGTTAAGCGCCTTTTTGACGAGATCGGCCCTGTTTTCGCCGGTGTTCCCGGCGGTTACACCCGTATCCTTAAGCTGGCCATGCCCCGTAAGGGCGACAACGCCCCCATGGCCATTATTGAGCTTTCTCGCGCTCTTGAAGCTGCTCCCGCTACGGAAGCCGCCGCTGAAGAAGCGCCTGCCAAGCCCAAGCGTACCCGCAAGCCCAAGGCTGAAGAAACCGCCGAAGCGTAAGAGCTTTGCTGGTTTGATGAATACTGACAAAGGGGCGCTATGCGCCCCTTTGTCGTTTTGCTTTGCAATCATTCCTGGCAGAAAGCCGTCTGCTCCGGTGCGGCATCCCATGCGCACACAGATGCACACACCGGCCCCGATCCAAAACCGATTTTTCAAAAACTGATTCTTCAAACAACAGGCCAGCTCCCAGCTCCCCCATCCTTTGCGGATTACGGCGCACCAAACTCTGCCTATTCTTTCTCCTTCGCTGTTAGGTAATTTTCTGAGAAATCTGTTCCTTAGCCCCCGCGAGTGACCCAATTGATCTCTTGTGCTTGATTCGAGGCTGCCCATTTGTCGGGCAATGAGCTTAGATTGACCGGATCTTTTGGCGGTAATCCCGAGCCTAAGTGTTAAAGCAGGCCTTCCCAAAAAGCTGTTAGTTAGCTGACTTCCGTGAACTCTCCTGAAGTTCAAGATGATGCAGGCAGCATTGGTAGTGGGATATCATCTAGTGGCGTTCAGTCCCAGATAGTTTTATGCTCATCCCAAATATCAAAGCGTAAGCTTCCAAAAACACGCTCTCTGATTCACGCAGCTCAAAGCGGTGTAGTTATTCCTCAAGTTTTTTATAACTTACTAATTATACATAGTTATAACTTTTTTAATTGTTGAATGCGTCTTGTTATAAAAGGCACAATCTTCTGAAATCACGGGATCAGCTCAATTTATTCCAAATCCTCCATAACTTTTGTTATGGAGGATTTTTTATTGTGTGATGATAAAAATAAAAAAATTATATATATCAGATTATTACATAGATGTATTCACTCTGGCATCAAACCTGCTTTCTCCCCCGTTATCTGTCACGCGCTGCATGCAAGGCGGTAGTTCCAAAGCACTATCGTGCAGTTCAGCCATGTATGGCTGAGCGGTCACATCATGAAACAAAATAACGAAACCGGGAGATTTCATGCTGACACTGCAACTTTGTGTCATTCTGGCCTGTCTGCTGTTGGGTACACGATACGGCGGCATGGGGCTGGGCCTCATCAGCGGCATTGGTTTGTTCATTCTCTGTTTTGTCTTCAACGTGCAGCCGGGCAAGCCGCCCGTCGATGTCATTCTTACGATTCTGGCCGTTATAGGTTGCGCTGCCACACTGCAAACGGCTGGTGGGCTCGATGTGCTTATGCGAGTGGCTGAACGTCTGCTTCGCAAGCATCCGGAACACATCACCCTGCTGGCTCCCATTACCACTTGGTTTCTTACGCTGCTGTGCGGTACCGGCCATGTGGCGTACACCATGTTCCCCATTATCTATGATATTGCCATCAACAAGGGCATCCGTCCTGAAAGACCTATGGCTGTCGCTTCTGTTTCGGCGCAAATAGGCATCTGCGCATCGCCCGTTTCTGTGGCTGTTGTTTCGATGGTTTCCATGCTCGGGCAAGCACACGGCGTTGGAACAGCTATAAGCATTGTCACCTTGTTGGCCATTTCCATTCCGTCCACCTTTGTGGGTGTACTGTGCGCTGGTTTGTGGTCCATGCACCGTGGCAAAGACCTGGACAAGGATCCGGAATTTCAGAAGCGCCTGGCTGATCCTGAAACCAAGGCGTACATATACGGCGGCGGCAGTACGCTGCTGGACAAGGTATTTCCCCCGGAAGCCTTCCGCGCCGTGTGGTTCTTTTTTGCCGCAATAGCCGCAGTGGTGGTGCTGGGCGCTTTTGCAGAGCTGCGCCCCTCTTTCGGCCCACCGAACAAGCTCGCACCTCTTTCCATGAACATTGTCATTCAGATGATCATGCTCATTGCTGGCGCGTGCATCCTTATGTTCTGCAAGGTCAAGCAGCAGGCCATATCAAGTAGCGCCGTCTTCAAGGCTGGGATGGTCGCCATCTTTTCCGTTTTTGGCGTGGCCTGGATGACTGACAGCTTTTTCCATGCCCACCTTGGTTTCATCAAGGGGGAACTGGCAAGCGTGGTGACGGCTTATCCCTGGACGTACGCTCTGGTGCTTGTGTTTGTCTCCAAGCTTGTGAACAGCCAGGCAGCCGCACTGGCGGCGGTTGTTCCCCTTGGCCTCAGCCTCGGTCTTGAGCCCAAGCTGCTTCTGGCCTTCATGCCCATGTGCTACGGCTACTTTATCCTGCCCACCTATCCCAGCGATCTGGCCTGCATCAATTTTGACAGATCGGGCACCACGTGCATCGGCAAGTTCATCATCAATCACAGTTTCATTATCCCTGGTGCCATAGGCATTACCGTGGGCACGCTTGTAAGCTACGCCCTGGTCATGACTTTTCTGTAACCAGCATGCACGACAGGGATATCGGGAGAAATTATGAGTCAGGTTTTGTACAATGCCGGGGAATCGCCGCACAACAGATCTGAATCGCGGCTGGATTTTTTCCAGGCGATATCAGGCGTGCTGCTTATCGCCTTTCTTTGGGCGCATCTACTCATGGTGGGCAGTGTCATCATTAGCCCTTCTGCCATGAATGCTCTTGGCTGGTTTCTTGAAACCACCTACATGGCCCAGATCGGCGGGCCAATCATCTTCATGCTCATGGTGGCGCATTTTCTAATCGCCGCCCGCAAGATGCCTTTTGCAGCCGGGGAATGGAGTCTTTTCTGGAACCATGCAGTGCGCCTGCGGCACAAGGATACCTGGATGTGGATTGTGCAGGTTGCGACTGCTCTGGTCATTCTGATTATGGGCAGCATCCACATGTACACCATCCTCACCCATTTGCCCATTGACGCGGCCACGAGCGCAGCACGGGTGCGCGGCGGCTGGCTGCCGTTTTATCTGTTGCTGCTGCCTCTGGCCGAGCTGCACGTGGGCATCGGTTTTTACCGCCTTGGCGTGAAGTACGGTTTTATAACAAGAAGCACGCGCTCCCGCTGGCAGCGTGGCGAGTATATGATGATGGGCGGTTTTGTGGCCATTGGCCTTATGACCCTGCTGCGCCTCTGGCTGCTGGCCGGATAGGAGGATTTACGTGCGAGTTTTTCAGACTGATCTGCTCTGCATAGGCGCCGGACTCGCCGGCGAGCGCGTTGCCGTGGAAGCGGCCCAGGCCGGGTTTGACGTTATCTGCCTGTCTCTTGTTCCTCCCCGCCGTTCGCATTCATCGGCGGCACAGGGGGGGATGCAGGCGGCCCTCGGCAACTCCATCATGGGCGAAGGCGACAGCCCCGACGTGCATTTTATGGATACCGTTAAAGGTTCCGACTGGGGCTGCGACCAGGAAGTGGCCCGCATTTTTGCAGACACTGCGCCCATAGCCATGCGCGAGATGGCCTATCTTGGCGTGCCTTGGAACCGTGTGGAACCTGGCGAACATACCTACTTCAAGGGAGGCAAGCCCTTTCAGGCCAAGGAAAAAGCCGAAAATGCAGGCCTCATTCATGCCCGCGCCTTCGGCGGAACAGCCAAATGGCGCACCTGCTATACAGCGGACGGCACAGGACATTCCGTGCTCTTCACCTTGGATAACCGCCTGCTGCAACTGGGTGTGGACGTGCACGACCGCATGCAGGCCGAAGCGCTCATTCATGACGGGCAGACCTGCCAGGGCTGCGTTGCACGCTGTTTGCGCACTGGCGAACTGGTGGCCTATCTGGCGCGCGCAACGCTTATTGCCACAGGCGGTTACGGGCGCATTTATCGCGCCACAACCAACGCCGTCATTTGTGATGGTGGAGGGCAGATAGCCGCTCTGGAAACCGGCTTGGTGCCCATGGGCAACATGGAGGCCGTGCAGTTTCACCCCACGGGTACAGTGCCCACCGACATCCTTGTTACCGAAGGCTGCCGGGGTGACGGCGGAACCCTGCTTGACGTCAACGGCTATCGCTTCATGCCCGACTACGAACCGGAAAAAGCAGAGCTGGCCTCCCGCGATGTGGTTTCCCGGCGCATGACCGAGCACATGCGCAAGGGGTTTGGCGTAAAAAGCCCGTATGGCGACCACCTGTGGCTGGATATCCGCCATCTGGGTGAAAAACACATCACCACTAATTTGCGTGAAGTATATGAAATAGCGACAAATTTCCTTGGCGTTGATCCCATTCACCAGCCCATTCCCGTGCGCCCGACCCAACACTACAGCATGGGCGGCGTACGCACCAACAAGGACGGTGCGGCTTATGGTCTGAAAGGCCTGTATGCAGCAGGCGAGGCCGCCTGCTGGGACATGCACGGTTTTAACCGCCTGGGGGGCAACTCCTTGTCCGAGACAATTGTCGCTGGCCGTGTAGTGGGTGCCAAAATTGTGGAATTTCTTCAGGGGCACGACTCTGTGTTTTCCACAGCCGCCATGCGTGATGCGGAAAACCTGGTCAAAAGCCGCATAGCGGCCCTGTGCCGTGGCGGAAGTGAAAACTGCTTTACGCTGCGCAACGCCATGCAGGACGTCATGATGGAGCATGTGGGCATTTTCCGTAACGGCCAGGACCTGGAAGAAGGCGTGGAAAAACTTCAGGATCTGCTTGAGCGCTGTAAAAATATCGGACTCAGCGGCACATCCGGCAGCGCGTTCAGTCCTGAAATTTCCACCGCCCTGCGCATGCCCGGCATGATCAAGCTTGCGCTGTGCACTGCCTATGGAGCGCTCATGCGCACCGAAAGCCGTGGAGCGCACACGCGTGAAGACTTCCCCGAGCGCAATGACCAGCAGTGGCTCAACCGCACTCTGGCGCACTGGAAAGAAGGCGATAGCTTGCCGACACTCAGCTACGAGCCGGCAACTCCGTGGTATGAAATTCCCCCGGGTGAACGCGGCTACGGCGGTGGCAAAATCATTGCCGCCGAGATTTCTCCCAGCATGATCAAGAAGCAAGGAGCATAGGCATGGCACGCACCCTTCATCTGGAGATATTCCGGCACAATCCCTCTGACCCGGAATCAAAACCGCGCATGCAGTACTTTGAGTTGGAAGAAACCGCGAGCATGACGCTCTTTCTGGTGCTTTCGCAGATCCGCGAAACCATGGACGCTACGCTCCAGTTTGATTTCTGCTGCCGCGCGGGCATCTGCGGTTCATGCGCCATGGTCATTAATGGCCGCCCCGGTCTTGCCTGCCACACGCGCACTTCCGACCTGCCCGATCACATCAGCCTGCATCCTCTGCCGGTGTTCAAACTGCTGGGCGACCTTTCAGTGGACACGGGCACATGGTTCAGACAGGTAGGGCAGAAAATCGAGTCCTGGGTTCATACCAGCAAACCGTTTGAACCCCATACCCCGGAAGAGCGCATGACCAACACGCTTGCCAACGAAATCTTTGAGCTTGACCGCTGTGTTGAATGCGGCTGCTGCGTGGCGGCGTGCGGCACGGCCCTTATGCGCAACGACTTCATCGGGGCTACAAGTATCAACCGTCTGGCGCGGTTTTATATAGACCCACGTGATGAACGCACAAGCGATAGTTTTTATGAACTGATCGGAGACGATTCCGGCGTTTTTGGTTGCATGGGCCTGCTGGCCTGCGAAGATGTCTGCCCCAAGAAAATACCGCTTCAGGATCAGCTGGGCATCATGCGGCGCATGGCCACGCTGGAATCCGTACGCGGCATCTTGCCCAGCGCAATCCGCAAAAAGTTTCTGGGCTGCAAAGAAAGTTGCAGTTGCTGAAATTGTATTGGTTATGAAAACTGTTGAAATGCACCATTGGAGGCCAAGAACAAAACTATTGCCTGTTTTGTTGTAGCCCTTGCAGAAGGGGGCAAGCCATACTGCCCCCTTCTGCAAAATAGCTTTTTCCAGCGGCTATACGCGTAGTTCCACACTGCGCGCATGCAGCGATCTGTAGTCTGTGCCATACATATAACATAAAATATATGTTAATGAGTTGACGCTTTAGAAAAAACACGGCAGGAATAACCATGGTTACACTATTGGTACGCATGCTTCTGGCGCTCCTGCTTCTTTCTACTGCCGTTTCCTACTCCGCAGCAGTGGAATATAGTGAAAATGATACATCCGCAGAACCCCCTGGGGTTCTGCGCTCCTTGCTTGTTGGCGGTGACCGTGACTACCCGCCTTATGAATTCCTCGACAAAAGCGGCAAGCCTGCCGGATTCAATGTTGATCTGACCCGTGCTGTCGCAGAAACAATGGGTATGCAGGTTGAGTTCCGCCTCGGCGGCTGGTCTTCTGAGCTGGCAGCTCTCAAACGGGGAGATCTGGACATGCTTCAGGGGATGACCTCTTCCGAAGATCGTTCCAGGTATTTGGATTTCGTACCGCATACCATTGTCAATCATGCCATTTTTGCACGCAGGGATACTCCTCCTGTTTCTTCACTTGATGAGCTTGAGGGGAAAAAAGTTATAGTCCATCGAGCTGGCTACATGAATGAAGTGCTGGCCTCCAAAGGGTTTGCACAGGATCTGATTCTTACCGACACCCCTGCCGACGGGCTGCGCCTGTTGGCCTCAGGCCAGGGCGAATATGCCGTGGTGGCTGTTTTGCCAGGCAACTACATTATCCGGGAGAATAAGCTGCACAACCTTTACGTTGTGGTCAGTTCTGTGGCCTCGGTGCGCTATGGGTACGCGGCGCTCAAGGGCAATGAAATGCTCATGTCCCGGCTGAGCGAAGGATTGGCCATCCTGCGGGAAACCGGGCGCTATCAGGCTATCCACGACAAATGGCTGGGAGTGCTGGAAACCGGGAAAGTTCGGTGGGAAACCGTGGCCCTGTACGCCGGGGCGATTATTGTGCCCCTGCTGATAGTGCTTGGCGGCGTAGTGCTGTGGACGCATATTCTGCGCAAGCAGGTGGCGCAACGCACCCGCTCGCTGAGCATGGCGCTTGATGAACTTTCGCGCAACCAGCGCCAGCTGGTGCAGGCCGATAAAATGGCGGCATTGGGCATACTTGTGTCTGGTGTTGCCCATGAGATTAACAATCCCAATGGGCTGATTCTTCTTAATATTCCAATTCTTCGCAGAGTGTTGGCCGATGTGACGCGCATGCTTGATGAACTGCGTGAGCGCGAAGGATCGTTTACACTGGGCGGCATTTCCTATGAACGCATGCGTAGCGAACTGCCCATGATGCTCGACGAAATGCAGGAAGGCGCGTTGCGGATAAAACGTATTGTTAATGATCTTAAGGATTTTGCACGACGCGAAGAGGGCGTGGGAAAGTCCCTCATCGACATAAACGATGCCTCGCGCAAGGCCGTGCGCCTTGTTGAATCCACCATCCGCAAGCACACCGACCATTTTTCCGCCAACTACGAGGACGATTTGCCCTTTGTGTGGGGCAGCTCCCAACGCATCGAACAGGTTGTGGTCAATCTGGTGCTCAATGCCTGTCAGGCTTTACCGGACAAGTCGCGAGCGATTGCCATAACCACACATTACGACCCGGAAAAGGCTGTTGTTGATTTGTGTGTGCGGGATGAGGGGACGGGCATCAATCCTGAACAGTTGCAGCATCTGACTGACCCCTTTTTTACCACCAAGCGTGAAACAGGGGGCACAGGGCTGGGGCTGTCCGTCTCCGCGGGCATTCTGAAAGAGCACGGCGGCACACTGGCTTTTGAATCATGCCCAGGGTGCTGGACAAAAGCCACACTGACAATCCCTGTGGCCAAGGAGAACTGCGACCAATGAACCCCGCCCTCAATCCAGATTTCGGTATTCTCATAGTGGATGACGAGCCCGCCTGGCTGCGGGCCCTTTCGCTGACCCTGGAGTCATCGGCAGGCATCACAAATGTCTTTTTGTGTGAGGACAGCCGCAAGGCTTTGCCGCTGTTGAGCAAGGGCAATATAGGCCTTGTGATTCTTGACCTGACCATGCCCCATATTTCCGGCGAGGAGATTTTGGCCGCCATTGCCGAGCAGTTTCCTGAAACGGCCTGTATCATCATCAGCGGGGTCAGCCAGCTGGACACTGCCGTGCGCTGCATGAAGCTGGGCGCGTTTGATTACTACATCAAGACCGATGAGGAAGACCGCATTGTGGGCGGGGTGCAGCGCGCCATACGGATGCTGGAACTGCGCAGGGAAAATCTTGAAGTAAAAAACAGGCTTGTAGCGGGAGGGGCACAGCACCCTGAAGCCTTTGCTTCCATTATCACCCGTTCATGGACTATGCATGGCGTTTTTGCCTACATTGAGGCTGTTGCCAAAAGCCCCCAGCCTTTGCTTGTGACCGGTGAGTCCGGCGTGGGGAAGGAAAATCTGGTTGCGGCAGCCCATGCAATCAGTGGGCGTGACGGCCCATTGGTGGCTGTGAATGTTGCCGGGCTTGATGATGCAGTTTTTGCCGATACGCTTTTTGGACATGTGCGCGGCGCATACACCGGAGCTGCTACACCGCGTAAGGGCATGATAGAAGAGGCCGCCGGGGGGACGCTTTTTCTTGACGAAATCGGCGACCTTTCCCTGTCCTCGCAGGTCAAGCTTCTGCGGTTGCTTCAGGAAGGCGAATATTATCCCTTGGGGGCAGACCAGCCTAAACGTCTGCACGCCCGCATCATTGTGGCCACGCATCGTGATCTGGCTGTAGACGAGGCAGAGGGACGTTTTCGGCGTGATCTGTACTTTCGCCTGCGCACCCACCATGTGCATATTCCGCCACTGCGTGAACGCGCTGAAGACATCGGCCTTTTGATGCGGCATTTTCTTGCCGAAGCTGCCAGTACCATGGGCAAAACTGCGCCTGCCATTCCTTCTGGTCTGGAAGAATATCTGTCGGTTTATGCCTTCCCCGGAAACGTACGCGAGCTGCGGGCCATGATTTATGATGCTGTGAGCCTCAGTAACGGCCCTGAATTGTCTACTATGGGCATTCAGGCCATTGTGGGATGCAACGCTTCACACCTGACATCCCTTGAGGCCACAGGCAATCCCTTTGCTGTGTGCGAGCATTTGCCCAGCCTTGCCGAGGCGGACAAACTGCTGATTTCCGAGGCTATGCTCAGGGCAGGGGGAAATCAGACCATGGCCGCACGATTGTTGGGCATTTCTCAGCCTGCGCTTTCCAAAAGGCTCAAATCATCCCGGGAAGTTGCTGACCAGAACTGACAATTCGCAGTTTTTGGGGGCGTGGCGTATAACTTTTAGAATGCTCCAATACCGTTTGTTATAAAAGACACAAGCAAGAAAGGCTGCGATTTCTCTCTTGATATTCCATCTCCGCCATAACTTTTGTTATGGCGGAGATTTCTTTATCGGGGCGAGATATTTGAAAAAATATTATACTTAAGGGGGTTATGAAAAAAATGAGAGATGGCATCAAACATGCTTTTCCACATTATAAACCCACTCTGCAAAGAGCGGTAATGCTGGGGCCTTTGCGTCATTCGCCGTACATGATTGGGCTGCTGCACAGTATGGATGAGCAGCAAAAACAACGCTCGAAATAAAGAGCTTCGGCGAGTTCAGCAGGACACATGATTTCCCCAATGTGATTTTAAGTATGCTTGCAGCTACCTTTTGCTGATAACCTTTTGCAACCTTAACGGAGCGCGAAAACAGTATGCGAACCATACCAAGACAAACGATAGTGGATACAGTGGCTTCCATGTGTATGGCGGCTGGTCGCTATTTGCCAGATGACGTTCTGGAAGCACTGGCAACGGCCGAAAAGGGCGAATCACTGGAATCCGCCAGGGGAATTCTGGCGCAGTTGGTGGACAATGCGGCCCTTTCCTCCAAAACAGGTTTGCCCCTCTGCCAAGACTGCGGCCTTGGCGTGTTTTTTGTTGAAGCAGGGGAGGATGTGCGCGTGGAGGGCGGCACCCTGCGCGAAGCAATCAACGCGGGCATGGTGAAGGGCTACAAGGATGGCTTTTTGCGCAAATCCACGTGCGACCCCTTTACCCGTCAGAACGTGGGCGACAATTCTCCCGCTATTATCCATTTTGACATTGTTCCCGGTGACAAAATCAAGATTACCATGATGGCCAAGGGGGGCGGTTCCGAGAATATGTCGCGCGTCACCATGCTGGCTCCGGCGCAAGGGTGGAAAGGTATACGCGAATTTGTCATCCGGCGTGTTGCGGAATCTGGTTCCAACCCATGCCCGCCTATTCTGGTGGGCGTGGGCATTGGTGGAAACTTTGAGCTGGCCGCCATCAACGCCAAAAGGGCTCTCATGCGAGAAGTAGACGATGTTCACCCTGATCCCAAGGTCGCAGGGATGGAAGCCGATTTGCTGCAATCCATAAACCGCCTGGGTATCGGCCCCATGGGGCTTGGCGGCGATACCACTTGCCTTGGGGTAAAAATATCTGTCGTTCCCTGTCATCTGGCCAGCCTGCCTCTTGCCGTAAACATTCAGTGCCACAGCTCTCGCCACAAGGAGGTTACGCTCTAATGTCTGAACATTATTTGACCACGCCGCTTTCTGATGAAGCTGTGGAGCAACTGCGTATTGGTGATACGGTGTATTTGACTGGTGTTATCTATACGGGACGCGATGCCGCGCACAAGCGTCTTGTGGATGCCTTGGACGCGGGGCAACCCTTGCCTTTTGATCCCAAGGGTGCAGTTATCTATTATGTTGGGCCGTCTCCGGCCATCCCCGGCTATGCCATCGGCGCAGCCGGGCCAACCACAAGCTACCGCATGGATTCATACGCGCCGCGCCTGATGGAACAAGGCCTCAAGGGAATGATAGGCAAGGGCATGCGCTCGGTCGATGTGAAAAAATCCATGGTTGAACATAAGGCCGTGTATCTGGGCGCAACGGGCGGAGCTGGCGCGCTGTTGAGTGTGCGCATCAAGGAAGCCAGGGTTATCGCCTATGATGATCTGGGGCCTGAAGCCATCCGAGAACTTGTGGTGGAGAATTTCCCGGTCATTGTCATAAATGACTGTCGCGGCGGCGATCAGTACGCGGTTCCGAAACTGGAAGAGGCGCTGGGACAAGCGTAAAGGCATTGCACCAAGGCTGCAATATCCCCGAATGTATATTTGGCGGCATCGATGGGTCGGTCATCGATGCCGCTCCTGCTCCATCCAAAGCCCCATAGCAAACCTTGAACCACCCTGAAATGCCAGATGTCCAGCATGGTCTATAGGCATCACAAAAATTTGTATAATATTCGATAATTCCGTCGGTGTTTGGCAATTGCGCCCGCGGCACATGTTGGGCATGCAAAAAGGGGAAATGGATTCCTTTGCGCTGAGTAGCAAAAGCACGAGGTAGCGCTTTACGCCGGGCAGTGCGCCGCGAGCCGCCGCGTAGGCGGGAGGTGTCCGCGTGGCATAAAACGACTCCACCTCAAAGTTACTGCCGCGTAGCTGGTTCAAAAACACGCGGGGCAAACTCCCGTTTTGCCTCCATGGGTTGGATCCCACGTAGGTGAGATTCATATGCCTTGCCCCCCCATGAATTTGTTGAGCTATTTGTAAAAAGTCACATCCAAAATTCCCTCCTGACAGTGCAACTCGATATCTCCCCCCGCATCCTCAGCTTGCCGCAATATCCCCCTAATCTGCCAGATTAAACCTGCTTTATTTTTATACCACCGTCTCTGAGGTGTGAGCAGTGCCGGGCGCATCCGGCATTTGGCACAGGCTGTGCGTATGTGAACACTGTTGGCTGGAGATTGTTGCACCAAATAACTGATCATTTTTTTATGAAATCGTAGAGGCTATTATGTGATGTTTTTTTGCAATGCGATGCCTGCTTTTTGTGCAATTTTGCACAAAGCTTGTGGGCATATTTATGCTAATACACTATAATAAAACAATAAGTATATTATGCGCCTGCGTTGTTTTTTTGCAACATTCTAATTGTGTTGTGTAAACTTGCAAAGAGAAATCATTACTAAAATATTATAATATCCTGTTTATAAATGGGATATTTGAGAAGCTAAGTTTGGATGTAGGCTAGAAAGAAAGTTGTACTTAGTATTTTGGGTCGGCTTAGTTATTTGTTAAAATAAGCACAATATTAAATTTTTATATAACATGCTAAAATTAATTATATTTTTTATCATACCCTAATTTAAAACAAAAATTTCGCTTTTTTGTAAAAAAAATCACAAATGGCCTGTTTTTTGCTGTTTCAAAAGTACGGCCTGATTTTAGGTACTCCAATATACGTATTGCACTTTTTGCCACCGTTTTTACTGGAGATTCTATGCAGCTTGCAGGTTTGTTTGACCTTTCGGGCAAAACGGCACTTGTTACTGGTGGAAATTCGGGGTTGGGTCTGGCAATGGCCCGTGCCCTTGGGCTTGCTGGAGCAAAACTCATCCTTCTGGCAAGGCGGCCCGATGCCCTGCAAAGTGCTGCCGAGGATCTGCATTCAGAGGGTGTCCGCGTGCAGACTTATTCTGCCGATCTTTCTGATCCAGAACTCGCGCTTGAGTGCGGCAGGGCAATTGTAAGCCAGTTTGGCCCTGTTGATATTCTGGTCAATGCTGCTGGCATAAACCTTCGCCAACCTTTCGGTCAGGTAACGCCCGAATCGTGGAGCGCTCAGCTCAACCTTCATCTATCCGCACCATTTTTTCTTTCTCAGGTTCTGGCTCCCCAGATGTCCCTCCGGGGATGGGGCCGTATAATCAATGTCGCATCCCTTCAGTCTTTCCGCGCTTTTGCAGACAGTGCCCCCTACGGGGCTGGCAAAGGGGGTCTTATTCAGCTCACCCGCGCCATTGCCAGAGAATGGTCGCCCTACGGCATAACCTGCAATGCCATTGGCCCCGGTTTTTTCCCTACAGAACTGACGCGCCCGGTTTTTGACAATCCTGATCTGGCCGAAAAGAACGCCTCTCAGACATGCTTGGGGCGCAACGGCAGGCTCGAGGATATCTACGGCTGTACCGTGTTTCTGGCCAGCGATGCCTCCGAATACATAACCGGCCAGGTAATTATGGTTGATGGTGGTTTCAGCGCCCGTTGAGAGGGCTTGGTTGCAAATATGATTGGCCTTTTGTGTCTGAGAAAAAGGAGTTCGTAGATGAAAAATTTTTGTGCTGCCTTACTGTTGCTGGCAGGTCTGGCCGGAGGATTGTTGCCTGAGGCCGCTGTTGCCGAAGAAAAACCCGTGGTTCGTACCAGCGCCCAACCTTGCCTGCATGGTTTCCCCATGTGGTATGCCGAAAAACAGGGCTGGCTCAAGGACGCCCCCTTTACCGTAAAGTTTATGCTTTTTGCTTCTGGCGCACCTCAGACAGAAGCCTTGGCCGCTGACCAGTGGGATATCGGAACCATGGGCACAGTGCCCACCATGATGGCCAGCATGCGCTATGGCTACAAACTCATTGGCGTATCCAACGAAGAAGGCGCCACAAACGATTTGTGGGTGCGGCCCGATTCGCCCCTGCTCAAGCACAAGGCTGCGCTGCCCGGTTTCCCGGAAATCATAGGCAATACAGAAGACTGGAAGGGCAAGAAAATTCTGGCAACCACCGTTTCCACCGGCCACTACGCCCTGACCGCCACGCTTAAGGCCCTGGGCCTTAACGACAGCGACGTGGCCATCGTGCACATGGAACAGGGCCAGGCCATGACTGCCTTCAGTGCTGGTCAGGGCGATATACTTCAGTTGTGGGCCCCGCTCAGCTATGTGGCAGAAGCCAAGGGCTGGACCAAGGTTTCATCGGGTATGGCGGCCAAGGTTCGCATTGCCGGTGGCATTGGCGCGCGTAAGGACTTTGCGGAAAAGCACCCGGATCTGGTGGTTGCCTGGCTTGGCATCTATATGCGTATCATTGAAGGCATGAAGGCCAATCCCGAACAGTATGTGAAGCCCTTGCTTGAATACTTTAACGGTTACTGCGGTCTTGAGCTCACCGAAGAACAGGTGCGTATGGAATTCAAGTACCGCCCGCTCTATAGCGTGAGCGAACAGGTCAACGCCCTTGAAGACCCGGCCAAGCTGGCCACATGGATGAGCGGCGTTGCCAACTTTATGTTCGACCAGGGCCGCATCACCAAGAAAGAATTTGACCGCTACGTCAAGGCCAACTTCTTCATTGATCCCAGTTTCATGAAAAAGCTTGCCGCAGAAACTTCCAAATAACATTGGGACATCTGCTGTATTGATAATCGCCTCATGCGCCTTTCCGGGGCTGCCAGACGCGAGTCTGCGGCCCCGGAAATCGAGGAGTAACAATGACATCTATCCGTGAACAGAAAAACGATGGAGGCCAAGAGTTGAGCCTGGAAATACAGAAGGCCAACTACTTTGCAACCGCGGCCAAAGAAAACTGGATATCAATGGTGAGCTTTGCGGTTTTTATTCTGGTGTGGGAACTAATCTGTCAGTATGAGATTATAGGTCCCTACCAACTTGTACCGCCATCAGAAGTCATCACCGTCTTTTTTGAAAAATTCACCCAGGTTAATCCTGACGGAGGCCTGCTACAACAGCACGCCGCAGCCAGTCTGCTGTTGGCGCTCACTGGTTTTGTGGTTGCCGTGCTTGTAGGGGTTCCGCTGGGGCTTTTTATGGGCTGGTACCCCAAGGTCAACATGCTTGTGCGACCAATATTTGATGCAATCAGGCCCATTCCGCCCATTGCCTGGATTCCCATTGCCATTCTGTGGCTGGGAATTGGCATGCCGGCAAAGGCTTTTATTATTTTTCTGGCGGCCTTTGTGCCCTGCGTAATCAATTCCTACACCGGGATACGTCTTACCAATCCCGTGCTTATCCGTGTGGCGGAAATTTATGGTGCTTCCAATTTTGAAACATTCCGCAAAATAGGCGTACCCTCGGCGATCCCCATGATTTTTACGGGCATGAAGCTATCCCTCAATGCGGCGTGGACAACGCTTGTGGCCGCAGAATTGTTGGCGGCTTCAGTCGGCTTGGGTTTCATGATTCAGCAGGGCAGACGCCTTGCCCGGCCCGACGTCATCATTGTCGGCATGCTGACCATCGGCCTTCTGGGTGCGCTGATGTCCTGGATCCTCACAAGGATAGAAGCACGCTTTGCCTCGTCAAGGAGGCTCTCATGAATGGTTTTATCAAAGCCAATTCCGCCTGGCTTGCGCCTATGGCATCCATCGGTGCTTTTGTGGTGCTGTGGGGGATTGTGTCACTCAAGGTCAATCCGGAATTTTTGCCCTCGCCGGCCATGGTGTGGCATGAATTTATCCGGCTTTGTCATGTGCCTGTTGGCGGCACCAGCCTTGCCGGGCATGTGGGCTACAGCCTGCAACGGGTATTGATAGCCTTTGGCCTTGCCGTGCTCATGGGGTTGCCGCTGGGCCTGCTGATGGGGTGGAGCAGGGTTTGCGAAAAAATTGTGTCTCCCATTTTTGAGCTGCTGCGCCCCATCCCCCCCATTGCATGGATACCCATTGCCATTCTTTGGCTTGGCGTTGCGGAAGGTTCAAAGGTTTTCATCTGCTTTGTAGGCGCCTTTGTTATCATGATTCTCAACTCATATACCGGCATGCGCTATGTAGACCCACTGCTTATTGACGCGGCGCGCTCGTTTGGTGCCAGTCGGTCACAGCAGTTCTTCAACGTGGCTGTGCCTGCCTGCATGCCGTCCATATTTGCGGGTGTGCAAAATTCCCTGTCTATGGCCTGGATGTGCGTGCTCGCGGCAGAGATGGTTGGGGCGGGTGAGGGTGTCGGCTTTATCATCATTCAGGGTATGGATCTTAACAAGTCCTCCATGATTCTTGTGGGAATGATACTCATCGGTGTGGTGGGCTCTCTTCTTGCGGCGGCTTTGCGCTGGGTTGAACGTGTGCTCTGCCCCTGGAGGAGGGAAATGGTATGAATACTGATAAAAAGGTCAAAATTGCTTGCAATGAGGTTTCCAAGACCTTTTATGTGCCGGGTCAGAAACAGCTTTTGCATGTGCTGAACAAGGTTTCGTTAAAGGTATACGAAAACGAGTTTATGGTCATTCTTGGGCCGGGGCAAAGCGGCAAAACCGTGTTGCTCAACTGCGTAGCAGGTCTTCTGGAACCTACTGCGGGCTCAATCTGCATCAATGATGTGCCCATTTCAGGGCCTGGTACTGACCGGGGCATGGTATTTCAGCGTTACGCGCTCTTTCCGTGGAAAACAGTAGAACACAACGTGGCCTTTGGCCTTGCTGTACGCGGTGTTTCCTTAAAAGAACGGCTTAAAATTGCGCACAAGTATATCGAACTCGTGGGCCTTGCAGGTTTTGAAAAAGCCTACCCGGCGCAGCTTTCTGGCGGCATGAAGCAGCGTGTGGGTATTGCCCGTGCCTATGCCAATGACCCGGATATACTGCTTATGGACGAACCCTTTGGGGCGCTGGATGCCCAAACACGTTACGCAATGGAGCAGGAATTGCGCAGCATATGGGAAAAGGAAAAACGCACGGTCTGCTTTGTCACAAATAATATTGAAGAAGCCATCTACCTTGGCGACAGGGTTGTCGTCATGTCTGCTATGCCGGGCAAGGTAAAAACAGAGTACAACATAGATATTCCGTCACCCCGTGAGTACACGCATCCCTCGTTTCTCGCCCTGCGCAAACAGATTTCAGAAGACACCGATTTGGTGCTGTAGGAGATCAGTATGTTATTTGGAGACAAAGCCGCCTACGCCGCAAACCGGGAAGTAAAGGTTTCGGTGTCCAATCTGACCAAGCAATATGACGACCTGCTGGTGCTCAATGATATCAACTTTGATATCTATAAGGGTGAAATGCTGTGCATTGTGGGGCCGACAGGTTGCGGCAAGACAACGTTTCTGAATTGTCTTTCACGTTTTATTCCCATAACGCACGGTTCCATAAACGTCGACGGGGAATCCGCTGACCCCAGGAAACACAATATTGCCTTTGTTTTTCAGGAAGTGTCTGCCATTCCCTGGCTTACGGTAGAAGACAACATTCGCTTTGGGCTGCGCATCAAGCGGTTGCCTGAAGATGAAATTGAAAAACGCGTTGAGCGCATGCTTGATGTGGTTGGGCTCATGAAATACCGCACCTACTTTCCCCAGCAGCTTTCGGCCAGCATGGAGCAGCGGGTGGTCATAGCCAGAAACTTCGCCATCAATCCAGACCTGCTGCTCATGGACGAACCCTATGGGCAGCTTGACGTAAAACTGCGCTATTACCTTGAAGACGAGCTTATGCGCATCTGGAAGGAACTTGGAAGCACCGTTGCTTTTATTACCCACAACATTGAAGAAGCCGTGTACCTCGCAGAGCGTATCCTGATCCTTTCTCCAAAGCCCTCCACCATCAAGGAAGAGGTTATTGTGGACCTGCCCCGCCCACGCCAATTTGATGATCCAAAGTTTGTTGCCATCCGCGACTATGTAACAGAAAGAATCAAATGGTGGTGACCCTCACTGGACACTCTTGTGCCCGGCTACTTGTGGCAGGCCGAAACATGGGCATGACGGGCAGTTGAACTCTCAAAACGTGCAGCATACTGGGGAGCGCACATGCAAAAACCAACAGTGCTTGCCGAGTATATGGAACAACTGTGCGATACGTTTCGAGACGCCATATGCGTTACCGATCACGAAGGGCAGGTGGTTCTGGTTAATGCCCGCCATTCAGAACTAACTGGAATTCCAAAGGAAATGATGATCGGTAAACATATTCAGGACATGGTGCAAAACGGTGTCTTTGATGTGGTGCTCAACCCGCGCATTGTGGAGTCTGGCAGGCCGTTTTCAAGTGTGCAAAATCTTTATAATGGGCGCACTCTGCTACTGGACGGCCACCCAGTCAAAGATGAAAAAGGCAACGTCATCTACGTTGTTACTGTTATACGCGATGTTACGGCTCTGGCTGAAATGCGAGAGGAAATAGCATCGCAAAAGGAACTACTGGAAACGTTTCAATCCATGAGCCATGAGGGAATCTCCGGCAGTCAGTATCCACGTGTTGTAAAAAGCCCTGTCATGCAGCGTTTGTATGCCGATGTGGCTGTCATTGCGGCAACTGATGCAACGGTTCTGCTTCAGGGCGAAACTGGCGTTGGCAAAGACATGGTGGCCCGGCATATCCACCAACAAAGTCAGAGGGCCGATGCGTCGTTTATCAAGGTTGATTGCGGCAGTATCCCAGAAAATCTTATAGAATCAGAGCTGTTTGGTTATATGCCTGGCAGTTTTTCCGGCGCGAGCCGTAGCGGTAAGGCCGGGCTGGTGGAGGTGGCCTCTGGGGGCACGCTGTTTTTGGATGAAGTGGGGGAGCTGCCCCTGCCCATGCAGTCCCGCCTACTGCGTCTGATTCAGGACAAGGAAATTCAGCGGGTCGGTGCTACGGCCTCCAAAGCTGTAGACGTGCGCATTGTGGCAGCCTCAAACAAGGATCTGGAGCGCGAGGTTGACCGGGGTCTGTTTCGGGCCGACTTGTACTACAGGCTCAAGGTTGCGGTCATTACCGTGCCGCCGCTAAGGGAGCGCAAGGCCGAAATTCTGCCCTTGGCACAGGGGTTTCTGGCCTACTATTCCAGAAAATACCGCAAAAATGCGTGGTTTTCAGAGTCAGCAGAAAAGATACTCCAAGAGCACCACTGGCCCGGTAATGTGCGTGAGCTTGAAAATCTTGTGCAGGGGCTGGTTGTGATCTGCAAAAGGGGTGTCATTGACGCTGCTGACCTTGCTGGAATCAGCCCGGAACCTGACCAGATGGCAACAGGTGAAAACCTCTGGTATCCCAAAATGGAAGGCCGATCACTCAAAAGCATTATGCGCGATGTGGAAAATGCTGTCATTGAACAGGGATTGAAACGTTATGGATCCCTTCGTGAGCTTTCTCGCCATTTGCAATTGGACCGCAGCACTCTTTTCAGGAAGGTCAAGGGCATGGAAGCTGCCAGGCAGGATGACGGATTATCGCGAAAAAATTGCCATAATGGTGGCGAGCATTGATCTACAGGAGTATGAACATCCCCACCCCATGATCGTGAATGTATTTTAGATACAGTATACAAGGAGTGACGCATAGTACTGTATGCAATATTGCACCGCAAAATGAAATTATGTTGCCGTGGTGCGTATGAAATTATTAACTTCTTGATATGCTATATGCATTTTTCAGATTAGGGAATCTTGTTTTGCGTGAGGACAGGGTGGCTTTTCTGTCAGGGATGCATTTTCAGATGGTAGTAATAATTGGCCCTCAGCATTTCATACCCTGCCCTTCCCTGGCGACAATATCGTTTCGCATGCCTGCGAAAGAGCTGCAAAACAAGCGCTGCAGCCGATGACTCTTGTAATGACATTTTGGTATTTTGTGTGTTTTTATGTGTAGTTAATAAAGTGTCCCTGTCTATGAGCCAATTATCCCCCCACCCCCAAAAAGAGTGATGGGGTATGTCAAAAGGCGTACCTGACATGGTTGGATGCTTACAAAGCAGAAAGCCCGCCAAGCTGTTAGCTTAGCGGGCTTCTTTGAACTCTCTTGGAGTTCAAGAAGGAGCAGGAGGAGATGATATATGCCATTTGATATATGGATTTTTAGTGAACTTAAATCATAACAATTTATTTTTTTGTCTGCGAAGGCTTGTGACACCTCTTGTGACCCCCACGGTATCTGCCCCTATGTGAAAATACAGTGGTACTCGCGTTGAACTGTCACAAGAAAAAAATTGCTTTAGTGCAAACTATTCTCCAATTTCAACAGATGGTTCAGAAACGCAGACTCTGTTTCTTCCACAGTTTTTTGCCTTATACAAGGCGTTATCAGCCTGCTTAATAGCCCATTGTTGCAGGGTGTTGCTGTTTTGATCTGCTGCGTTTTTTGCCAGCAGGCCTGCAACGCCCATGCTCACAGTCAACGGAATTTTCCTGCCATCTTGTAGCTGGCAGGGTGTATTTTCCACTGCTAAACGAATTCTCTCCGCCGCCGCAAGCCCCTGATCGAAATCTGCATCAGAAAAGAAAAAGATAAACTCCTCACCGCCATAACGCCCCATGATGTCAGCCCGGCGCAGGCTTTTCTGTGCATGTTCCACAATGTGCTTCAATGCCCAATCGCCTTCAACATGACCGTATGTATCATTAAATTTTTTGAAGTGATCTACATCAAGGAGGCAGTAGCAGCAGTTTCTTCGCATTGCAAAGCACCGTTCCATTTGCTCCATTGCAGAGAAGAAGAAAAACCTGCGATTAAACACTCCAGTCAGCGGATCATGCTGCGCCATATATTTAAATTTGGCTTCACTTTGTTCCAGCTGCCTCATGGCCTCATTGCGTTGCCTGGCTTCTTCCTGAAGGGAGGCTTCTTTTTGCTGCAACGCTTCTATCGTGCTGGCAAGCTGCACTACCATGCTGTTGAATGAGGACGAAAAGTCTCCCATAAAGTCCATGCGCTGCGAATAGTCTCCATTTTCGACCTGCTGCACTTTCCATGTCATATGCCGCAGGTTTGCTTGCAAGGCCTTGCATGAGCCTGCGACAACTCCGCTCATTGTGATCTGGGGGGAAAGGTCGCCGGAGGCAAAAGATGTAATAATGTCGCGCAACAATATAATTTTTTCATGCAGTCGAACAAAGTCTTCATTCTTTGTAAATGCAGAAGGAATGTCCGGCGGGGTTGCAGCATCAAGCAATTTCTCAACATGGTGCAGAACGTTATGCACCACGTTTTTCTGTTTGTCGCAATCAACAAAGAGATCCATTTTCATTAATCACCGTGCGCTTGATCTATAGCATTGGCGTTGAAACGGCAGGTGCGGGCGCCCGTGCACCAACAGTCAATCTCACGGACCTTGAATTTTGTCCCCGTGTAGGATTCGAGGATGCCCTGGATAAAACCTTCATCATAAACGCAAATTTGGTCGTTGCTGTCAGGCAGGCCAGAGCAGTCAAGGTCTTCTTCAACATTCAGGGTGAAGCTTAGCGTGTCGAGATCAATGCTCTCTACGCGAAAGATGCCTATTCCCAGTTCCATGAACTTGTCTTCTATGATTTTCACCAAACCGGAAATGTCACTAACTTCAGTAATGTATTTTTTATAAAATTCTTTGCCTGCAAGTGCACCGGCTCTACGGAAAATTTCGTCCGTTTTTGCATGTCCAAAGTCATCTTCAAGAATATCTCTCAAAGTATATTGCAGAAGTCTGTACACTTCAATGCGGGTATATGCACCAAGGCTTGGACGTGCAACTGCCATGTTATCCCCAATGGTGCTCCATGAAAAAATATACTTCCGTTCCGTGCTCATGAGTTTCTCTCGTTTTGCTGTAATTTTATTCAACTTTTGGAATTACATGCAGGATAATCGTGTCATTTAAAGTTGAAAATTATCCATTAATACATGTATCGTGCTGTAATCTTTTGTGGGTAACGACCCATGATGTTCCGGTTAAAATTTTAATGATTTTTTGCATGATATGAGAAATGCGGCAGTGGTCAATGTAAAATCGTGTGAAATCTTAAAATTCAATTTTTACAATTCAATATATTATCTTGCTGTAAAATTGCTACTGGCTGGTATTCATAGTTTGTGCGTAAAAATGTGAATGCATATTTTTTTATAATGATAGAAGTAAGCTGTGTGCTGGATGCTATAGATGACGCCTCTTTATTCTGTATATTTAAAAAGCGTAAGCTGGTTTGCAAATCTCTCCATCCGCACCAAGCTGGTTATTTCGCTTATTCCCACCGGCTTAGCGCTGATAACTATTTTTGCGCTTGCAGCTAGGGGAAGTGAAAGCGTCGATTCTTTATATGCAGATATTTTAGATAAAAAAATTAAAGCTGTTATTGCAGTGATAAACTCAAATAAAGAAAATTTTTCTGCATATCAGCAAGTGTATGATCTTGCTCTTCAGGATTTTGAAGAAAAGCATGTGTGGATTAGAGCGGATCTTGAAAAAAATATTAATGCCTACTTTTCGCTTATTGGGGTAGCCAAAAATAAATCACCAGAGCATGCCAATAGTCTTGATGCGCTGAAGCGACAATTTGAAGAACTGATAGTTGAGCTTGATAAAGTTCGAGAGGTGGCGAAGGTCCATACTCGAACGTATGTCCTTGATTATATGCATGATAACGTTTTGCCGCTGCTGAACACGCTCCGGCACGAAACCTCTTGTCTTGCAGAATCAATGCGCAATGGATTGATACGGGAGCGGAACAACGTCATGGCAAACACCCGGAAAGCCATTTCCATGTTTGCGCTGGTAGTCGCAATAGCTGTGGTCATGTCGCTGTGTATTGTGTTGGCAATATTCAAAGTCAGCGTGGTTCAGCCATTGCGCGGTTTAAGCAGGGCAATTGAAGACGTAACTTGTGGGCGGTATGAACAGGAAATACCCTATAAAAGCTGGAATAATGAGATAGGGCAGCTTGCCAATAATCTGGACAAGCTGAGGATCTGTGCGGCTGAGCACAGCAAGTTTTTGCGTGTCAAAACTGAAGTTGGGAATATTGCCGAAGGCCTACTGGCTGCAACAACCTTCTCGGAATTTTCTTTTGCCTTGCTTTCCAGGTTGCGTGGGCGGTGCGGCATTACGCACTGCGACCTTTATTTTGCAGATAAATCACAGGAAAAATTTGCAAATATAAATGGTGTTGCATTTTGCGATTGGAATTATTCGGATTTCTATCCATCGAATTTCTCCGATGCAAAATTTATTTTCAGCGATGATGAAGAGGATATGCAGATTGCCGCACCCATGGGAATGCGCAACGTGGTTGGCGGCAGGTGGTTTTTATTGCCAGTAATCAGGCAAGATAAAAAACTTGCTGTACTTGAACTTGTTCTGTCAAAGCCGCAAGGCGAACCTGTCGCTTTTTTTATGGAAGAGTTGCTCCCGGTTGTGGGGCAAAATCTGGAGATTTTATCCAGCAGTCTTCAGGTAAAAGAACTGCTTGATAAGACGTGTGCCCAGGCAAATTCCCTGGTTGTGTCCCAGGCGCAACTTATGGCGCACAAAAACGACATTCTGGCAGCTCTAAAGAGTGTAAAGCGGTCTCAAACTCAATTGGTAGATATGGCTGAATCCCTTTCTGTAGGGGTTTTTCAGCTGTGTTTTTTTGAGGATGGGAGCCGGTTGTTTACGTTTACCAGCCAGCGGATGAGTGAACTGCTTGGAATTAGTGTCAATGATATAATTGATAGCCCTGACTCTTTGTGGCGCAATATCGATCCGCAAGATGCGGCGAAGGCAAGGAGTGGTGTCAATAAAGTGCTGGCACGCATGTTTGGCGGTCAGGATCATGAACAGACAGAGGTGCAATTGCGTGTTATTTCGGGAGAATGCGATTGCTACCTGAATCTTAGCTGCCACTATAAGCGATTGCCTGATGGGATTGTTCAACTTACGGGATACATTGAGGACGTTTCAGAAAAACGTCGTGCAGCACTTGCTCTTGCCGAACAAGAGCGCCGGTTGCGCGACATTATGGATAATTTGCCCTGTCTGGTAACCCTCAAAGATGCCGAGGGGCGTTACCTCATGGGCAATCGTTTTTTTGAAAACGTGTACGCCCTAAAAACAGAAAATATCCTGGGTAAGACGCAGGCGGAAGTGTTTCCCGACGAGATCGTCAGTAAAAGTATGGAGAAGGATCTCCAGGAGGGAGAATCCGGGACGGCTCAGACTTTTGATAGTACTCATATTTTTGCCGATGGCACCGAGCACCTGCTGCGGACAACGGAAATTCCATTGATGGATGGCCGCAATCGCATAACTGGAGTTGTTTCTTTATCCTTGGATATCACGGAGCAACATGCTGCGGCCCGTTATCTTGAGCATGCAAAATTTGTTGCAGAGGAAGCAAACAAGGCAAAAAGCGAATTCCTGGCTAGAATGAGTCATGAAATAAGAACACCCATACATGCCATTTTGGGTCTCGCCTACCTCACCCTGCATTCTGAACTCACAGACAAGCAGCGAGAACACGTCAAGAATATCCAGCTTTCTGGTAATATCCTTTTGCGCATCATTGATGATATCCTGGACTTTTCAAAAATTGAAGCCGGGAAGATGGTTATTGATGAAGTCAGTTTTAACCTGACTGAGCTTATCGACAGAATATACAGTGTTATTTCTGTTAAAGCAGATGAGCGCGATCTTGAAATCATTTTCGACATAGATGCAACAATTCCTCATAACTTGCTGGGAGACCCACTGCGTCTTTCACAAGTCCTTATAAATTATGCTTCCAATGCCATAAAATTTACGGAAAAGGGGCACATCCTTCTTTCTGTGAAGGCGGTTGAGCGTTGCATTGACCGCATGCTGCTTCATTTTGCAGTGACAGATACCGGTATTGGCCTGGATGAGTCGCAGAGCGGTGATTTGTTCAGTGCTTTTACGCAAGCTGACGGTTCAATTTCGCGCAATTATGGCGGAACAGGGCTCGGCCTGGCGATTTGCAAGCGCTTGGCTGAACTGATGGGCGGCGAAGTAGGCGTTAACAGTGTGCCGGGCCAAGGCAGTTCCTTCTGGTTCACCGCGTGGGTTGGATTGGGTGAACAGGAGGCGTGTCTCATTGATGATGCCCTGATGCAGGAATTGCAGAGTTTACGTTGCCTTGTTGTGTCCGGAAACAGCGAGGCAAAGCGCACACTGACCTCAACTCTGGAATCTTTTTTCTGCCGAGTCGTTACTGTAACCAGTGGCGCTGAAGCCCTGGACGCTCTGGGCAATGCTGGTAGCGAAGATCCTTTTTCCTTTATTCTGTTGGATTCAAAAAGGTCAGACAAGGAATGCGTCGCCGTTGCCCAACGGATCAGGCAGGAAGCCCCACGTGATCTTTTCATCGCTCTTTTGGTCACAGGCCCCAGCAGTGAGGCAATTGCCCTGGAGGGTAAAAATGTTGGGGTAAACACGGTTCTTGCCAAGCCGGTGAACTCGTCAACTCTGTTTGACACCGTGATGGAGGCGTTGGGCAAGAGGGGCGCCAGTAGAAGGGGCGATACGGGCAGCCGCGGAAAAAGGCTGAAGGAACCGACTAAAATTTATGACGCCAGAATCCTTTTAGTTGAAGATAACGTGATCAATCAAAAGGTTGCGATGGAGATCCTGGGGCAGGCCGGGCTTATTGTCCAGGTTGCCAACAACGGGTTTGAAGCTATTGAGGCAGTGAAGAATAACGATTTTGATGCTGTGCTTATGGATATTCAGATGTCCGGACTTGATGGTTTAAGTACGGCCAGGCGAATACGCGAACTGGAAAAACCAGGAGTTGCAGAGCTTCCCATTATTGCCATGACCGCCAACGCAATGGCTGGCGACAGAGAAAGAAGCCTCAATGCCGGGATGAACGATCATCTGAGCAAGCCGATCAGGCCAGACAAGCTGTTGGCTACCCTTGTGCGCTGGATAAAACAGGGCAAGGGCAAAACCTTTCCGCAGCCAGGGGGGCCTGGTGAAATCTCTGACTCTCCTTTGCCTGTTGTGGCCTTACCCGGTCTTTCTGTCACGCAAGGTGTGTTGCGCATGGGCGGCAACCTTGCGCTCTACAAGGAACTGTTAGCAAAATTTGCCGTGGACTACGCCGATACCGCTGCGCTTGTGCGCGCCGCGCGTGATCAAGGAAGCATGCCCGAGGTGGCCGCAATCGCACATTCTCTTAAAGGCGTTGCGGGCAATATAGGGGCAAGGGATCTTAGCGTTGCCGCTGGAAAGCTTGAAATGAGCATCAAGAAAGAAACCGCCACAGAAGATTTGTTTGAACAGTTTTTTTGCTCTCTGGAGAAAGTGCTGACTTCGATCAGACTTTTTGAAGATGCTGACAGCCATTCAGACAATATAAGTCATGTCTTGGATTCTTCTTCCCTGAGCAGTCTGCTTGCCGAAATCGGCAGATTGCTTGAATGCGACGTTGCCCAGGCCATAGGCAAGGTCAAGGAGCTAGATGAAGTGGAAATGCCCTCCGTATTGGAGGATGACCTTGCCCGCCTCCAGAAGGCTATGGGTAATTGTGACATTGAAGAGGCATCACGAGCTATTGAAAGCCTGCTTGTGGCGCTGAAGGTGAGATAGAAGGAGGCATGTCTTGAATATTGAACGTCCCAAAGTGCTCGTTGTTGATGACGATGTCAGCAACCTCTACGTAATTATGGAAGCACTGAAAGATCAATATGTAGTGGTGACGGCCACCAATGGAACGCGGGCTCTTAACATGGCTGTCGCAGCTCCTTTTCCTGATATTATTCTGTTGGACGTCATGATGCCCGACATCAGTGGCTACGAAGTATGCTCCAAACTCAAAGGCAATGCTGCTACCCGAGGTATTCCTGTTGTTTTTGTTACCGCCCTTGGTGAAATCGGCGATGAAACAAAAGGTCTTGAACTTGGCGCTGTGGACTATATCACCAAGCCCGTCAACCCCTCACTGGTCAAGGCGCGGGTGCGCAATCAGCTGGAATTGAAACGTCACCGCGATCTGTTGGAGGCAATGGTGCGGGAGCGTACTAGGGAGCTTGTGCTTACCCAACAGGCAACAATTGAAATGCTGGCAGATCTAGCAGAAACGCGTGATCCAGAAACTGGCTGCCACATCAAGCGTACTCAGGAGTACGTATGTGCTCTGGCGCATGCGGCGAGACAACTCCCTGATCTTGAACTGTTTCTGGATGATGAAGACATTGATATGTTGTATCACTCAGCAGTATTGCATGATATAGGTAAAGTTGGTGTTCCTGACGCAATATTGAATAAAGAAGGAAAGCTTAGCAAAGAAGAGTTCTCCAAGATGAAGGAACACTGCATTATAGGATATAAGGCAATGTTGGGAGCGCAGAGAAAGCTTGGAGAAAATTCTTTTCTGCGTCTTGCTGGAGAAATTGCACTGACACATCATGAAAGGTGGGATGGAACAGGCTATCCGAGTGGCCTGCATGGTGCACAGATACCCGTTTCAGGGCGTCTTGTAGCTATTGCAGATGTTTATGACGCGCTGGTTTGTCAACGCATATATAAACCGCCATTTACCCATGAAGAAGCGGTTAGCATTATTGTTGGTGAAAGCGGAAAGCAGTTTGATCCAAGATTTGTGAAAGCATTTCTGGCGATTGAATCGCAAATAGAAAAAATTTCTATAGAATATGCAGATTATAAAAATTGATATAATTTTTTAAAACTTAATTATACAGTATATTGCTGTGTAATTGAGTTGATATTTTATATCGATTGTCTGCAAAAGATATTGTTGAAACACAATAATCTTACCAATACTTACAAAATCTGTATGATTGGAGGTAATATGAAGCTTAGTGTCAAGCTTACACTCATGTCTGGATTCCTTTTGCTGCTTGCAACATTAGTTGGGGTTTTCAGCCTGATTGAGATGGCAAACATCAACAAGGGGTCAACTGATATAAGTGAAAACTGGTTGCGCTCCACACGCAGCGCGATGAATTCAACTCTGTTGACGTCAGAATACAGGCTTGCAGAGGCCTTGTTCGTATATGCCAAGACAGAGGAAGAGAACTCTGTTTATAAAAATCGAATGGAAAATGCTTTAGCCGCACTTGGTAAATCAAAGGCTGGTTATGTTAAGCTGATCTCTTCGCCAAAAGAGGAGCAGGCTTTTGACACATTTTCGAAGCAATGGGCACAATACATTCAGGTAAGCGCTCAAATAATCCAGCTTTCAAATGACAATAAACTGGAAGCTGCGATCGATATGTTCAGGACAAAATCCAGGATGCTTTTTGAGCAGAGCAATGCATCTCTTATGGAACTTGTAAATATTAATACTGCAGGAGCCGACGCAGCCAGCAAAGCTTGTGACGAACTTTATGAAAGGGCCAGACTTCTGGTCAGCTCATTGCTTGTAGCGGCATTGTTGATTGGTATCGGTGCTGTTGTGTTTATCGTTCGCGGCACCCACAAGCAGCTTGGCAAGGATCCCAGTGAACTGAACGCCATTGCGCACCGAGTTGTTGAAGGCGATTATAATGTTGATGACGGCTGCCCAAAGCTCGGCGTGTACGATTCCATTATTGCCATGGTGAATGCTCTGAAGGTGAATATTGAGCACGCTCAGGAAGAATCGGTAAGGGCGCGTGAGGCGGCGGAAAGCGCCCGTATTGCTCAGGGCGAAGCCGTGGAGGCCCAACACCGTGCAGAGACCGCGCGTAAGGAAGGCCTGCTTGACGCGGCAAACCAGCTGGAAAACGTGGTGCACGTCATTGCTTCTGCCTCAGAGCAGCTTTCTGCACAAATTGAAGAATCTTCCCGGGGTGCAGAACAGCAGGCAGAGCGTATAGCAGACACGGCAACCGCTGTGGGCGAGATGAATTCTGCAGTGCTTGAGGTGGCGAGGAATGCTTCCTATGGCGCGCAATTGTCTGCAGAAATGCAGGAAAAAGCCCGTTCCGGAGATAATGTGACATCGCAATGCCAGAGTGCGATTGCTGATGTGCAAAACGATGCTGCTGCTCTCAAGGTCAGTATGGATGTTCTTTCCGGGCATGCCCAGGCCATCAACGAGATTATGACCGTTATTTCGGACATTGCTGATCAAACCAATTTGCTGGCACTCAATGCCGCCATTGAGGCTGCGCGCGCAGGCGATGCTGGTCGCGGATTTGCCGTGGTGGCTGACGAGGTGCGCAAACTTGCCGAGAAAACCATGGCTTCGACACTCGATGTGGGTAAAGCCATTCATGCCATCCAGGAAAGTTCGCAGGATGGCGTGCACCGCATGGATGCTGCAGTTAATAAGGTTAATCTTGCAACAGAGTTATCGTTAAAAAGCGGGGAAGCTCTGAAGGTGATTCTCGGGCTCGCAGAACAGACCGCCGATCAGGTGCAGGGTATTGCCACGGCAAGCGAAGAACAATCAGCTTCGGCCGAGGAAATTGCCCAGTCGGTCGATCATGTCAACTCCATTTCTCGCGAAACCGCCTTGGCCATGAGCGAGGCGAGCAAGGCTGTTTCCGACCTGGCAGCACAGGCTCAACGGCTGGCCGCCATTATTACCGACCTTAAAAATGCCTAACTGTTCGATCTTGTCAGATTTGCCCATGGCACATTGACCTTGCCCCGGTAAATAAGGCTTCGTCTCCCTTTCGCGCGCCTTCTGGCAATTTCTGTCAAAGCCATGTGCAGGCATATGGCGGCGGCTTAACCTCTACGGTGGCCGCCGCTTTTCTGTCTGTTCCTGCTGCAGGGCGAGGTGAGGAAGGCTGAATAGTCTGCTGACAATATTTGTAATTCTGCCAGTGTACGGCTGGTTCCCTGCAAAGAGTAATGACTGTATTTTTGTTTTGTCTGCCTCTGTTGAGAGGTGGCTGCTGGAAATTTTTTTTCAACTTTTTTCACAGTGCTTCAACTGCCTGATATTTTTAGTTCTTGTAAAAAATGTTTCTTATGATTCATGTTGATTATACAATCAATATTTTTTGTGACTTGATTATATAGGGGCAACATAACTGTCTGATCTGAGAGGAATTAGCTATACAGATTTTTTTATCGGTTATTATAATTTTACCCGATATAATGCGGTATAGCTGATGTGGCTCCCAGAGGTTAGCTGATCTTGACCTTATCGATAATGATAGCTAACTATTAATTGGCAGTGTTGCTGAATCAGGTGGCAATGTTCGCAATTCACCTGATTTTCAGCGGAAACCTTGAAGGTTTCCCTTGCCCTTCCATCTTTGTCCGGTGTGTGCAGCGATGCCGCCGCGACAAACTCAGGATTCCTTGTTCCCAACACGCGGGAACAAGCACCCCTGAACGCTGGTACATTCTCCAGCCTTTTCTCAAAAGATAATACGCGATGCAGTCAATGTGCTTTTCACATGCTGTATCTATCTAAAATATTTTGCTTTCAAAAAGGGGATTAACCATGTCCACCATTACTCTCACCACCCCTGGCCCCAGTCAGCGTATCTCTATTCCTGCAGAACCACAGGCCACAATACATCTGGATTTTCAGACCGATCAGGCAACCCTTGAGCGCAGTGGCGATAACCTTGTTTTCAGCTTTGCCGACGGCGGCAGTATTGCTATTGAAGGCTTCTACGCCCAGTACGACAAGACCAACCTGCCGGAGTTTGCTGTCGATGGAAAGATTTTGCCTGGCTCGGAATTCTTCAGTGTTTTCGGGCCGGACCTTGCTCCGGCCGCAGGGCCTGCCGCGCAAGCTGCGGAAAGAGGGGCAAGATACAACGAACATTCGGATTCATCCCTCGCGTCTGGCCTGGGGCATCTCGATAGCGCTGAAACTCCGACGCTGAACGTTTCGGCGCCGGCAGAGCTGGCAACTCTGGATCCTACCCTTGCCGTTGTCGGCGGGGCAGAATTGGGCGGCGCTGCTGGCGTCGGTTCTGACAATCCCGGCAGCCAAGGCCCCTCAATTCCCCCCGGCCCCGAAGGCCCCACCTTTCCTTCTGGCCCCTTTGTGCGTGCCGTATTGTACGGCAACGGTCAGAGCGGCGAGTATGTGAGCACCAACGTGTTTTTTGCCGAGAATAACGGCACGCCTTCCGCTGTTTCCGCCAGCGATCTGGATTTTACCGGTGCAGCCCCCTGGGCGCGTTTCAGCGTGACTGCAACCTTGCCAGATGGCTGGCAGGATGCCTGGGTGGACGTGGCTTTTGACTACAGCACCGGGCGGCTTGAATTTCGTCTGACTCCCGAGGGCATTGCTGAAATGCAGCGTCTGGGCGTGAACGGCAAGCCGCTTGTGGATTTTATCCAGATATCGGTACTCGACCGGGGCACGGGCAATACGTTTGACTACAATGTCGAGCTGATAGCCACCAAGGATCAGACCTTCGATTCTGCCGCCCACGACAGCGAATATGGCGGCAACATTGCAGGCGATAATATTGGCGAGTTTCATCAGGGGCAAAATGGGGGCGGTGCCTATTCGATAATTTCATCAGCCAAGGACGATGAAATCGTCCTGAACGATACAGTGCTTGGCGGCAGCTCAATCCACGCCAGCGGCTCCGCCGATCCTTCTCTGATGGCTGACGACTACAATACCATCAATCTCAACGCCGGTGTCGTGAATACGGTGTCAGGCTCCACCACGCAGGTTACCTCTACGGATGGCATCCTCAAGGTGCAGGGCGGCGTATCCGTGCAGGGCGACAACGCTGAAAATGTTATCAGCATGGGCAAGGGGCAGGTTCATATCCACAACGCCTCTGGCCATGGCATAGACGCCGTCGGCGGCGAAAACACCATCCTGGGCCGCGAACTGAGCGTTGATGCCAGCGGTACGGGCATTCGTGCAACCGATGGCGGCTCCAACACCGTTGCTGTCAAGGGTGGGGATGTGCTCGTTGATGCGGACGGCACCGCGCTTTATGCCGAAAACGACAGCAGCAATACCGTTTCGGCAACCGGCGGAAGCGTCAATATTACTTCCGGGGAAGAAGGCATCCGTTCGAATGCAAACAGCACCAGCACGGTTTCGACGACTGACGGTGATATTAACATCAAGTCGGCCTGGGCAGGGATTGCCGCATATGATAACGGCACCAATAACATCTCCGTCACAAACGGGTCAGTAAATATTGATACTGATACCTGGGGCATCACTACCAGCACCGCCAGCGCCGCAAATGTTAACGTGACAAACGGAAGCCTGAATATCAACGCGCTTGGTCGCGGCATCCATTCATACGAAAACGGTGTAAACACCGTTTCTGTGACAAACGGCGATGTCAATGTGAATTCTGGATGGGGATGGGATGGAATCATTGCTCATTTCGGCGGCACCAACAACGTAGCCGTTGATAATGGCTCTGTTGTCATAAACTCTGGCGGAACTGGAATGACCGCCTTCTATGACAGCAAGAACGAGCTTGCCATAAACAATGGCTCGCTTCACATCAACAGTAACTATGCAGGTGTGAATGCCGGTTTTGGCGAAAATGCTATTAACGTAAACGGCGGCGATGTTTCCATCTCCAGCACAAGTGCCTACGATGCTGGCGTCATCGCCTCTGAAAACGGCAAGAACACGATCACTACCAGCGGTACGCTTTCTGTCACTGCCGAAACCACGGGCATCAGTGCTGAAAACGGCGGCAATAACAGCCTTACGGGTAATGATGTTTCTATCACTGCATCGTCAAAGTATGGTGTTTACGCAGCTGACGCTGGCAGTACTAACGAAATTTCTGCGGGTACAGATGGTAAGGTGGAGATTTCCGCTGGCGGTTCCGGGCTTTTTGCCGAGAGAGGCGGTGCGAACAGCGTCACGGGTGGTGATATTTCCATAACTGGCTTAAACTATGCCGTCATCGCTGGGAGCCAAAGCGTAAATGAAATTGATGCTGGCGCTGAGGGTAAAGTTACAATAAATGGTGCCCGTTATGGCCTTTATGCTGGAGCGGAAGGTAAAAATGCTGTGAACGGCGGCGATATTACCATTACCAGCACTGAAAACTCGAACTCGCGGGCTGCCGTCTTTGCTACGGGCAATAATAGCGCCAATACGATTACTGCGGATTCTGACGGCAAGATTGTAATCAATGGTGGATGGGGAGGGCTGGGAGCCGCCCAGCAAGGCGTAAACAATGTCAGCGGCGGCGATATTGCCATTACCAGCGGTACCAGCAGCCCTGCTGTCTTTGCCAATGGCAGCGGAAGTACAAATAATGTTGATGCTGGACCTGACGGAAAGGTTGTCATCGAGGCCTACTACGAAGGCCTTAATGCCAATAGCGGCGGCAGTAACACTGTCCGCGGCGGCGACATTACTGTTACCGGTAATCGCAGCGCGGCCTTGTGGGCTGTGAATAGCGGGAGCAATAACAGCATTGATGCCGGATCAAACGGAAAGATCGCTGTGAACGGATACATGTCTGCCCAATCTGGCGGTGTGAACAACCTTTCCGGCGGTGATGTGAACGTGTCTGGAGTCTCTGGCGCCAGCAATGGCTACGGGCTGTATGCCACCCTTTCCGGCAGCAACATCATCTCCACAGCAGATGGCCATATAACTGTGTCGGGAACCTCCACCTCAAATAACAGCTATGCCATGTCTGCGGTCTCTTCCGGGAGCAACAGCATCACCACAGAAAGTGGCGATGTAACGGTGACCGCCACCTCTACCGCCAATACCCCTGGCAGTTCCAGTTATGGCATGGGGGCCTCCTCCGGTCGCAACTCCATTACCACGGCCAATGGTGATGTGGCGGTGGCTGCCGCCTCTACAAAGGGCAGCGGTGCAGGTATGTGGGCTTATGATTCTGGCACTGTTGCCAGTAACACCATTGCTAGCGAAAGTGGCAACGTTGAGGTTACAGGCTCTGGAACCATCGGCTACGGCATGAATGCGGCCAGTTCCGGCAGCAACTCCATTACAACAGAAGATGGCGATGTCAGGGTGTCGGGTGCAGGAAACGGCCCCTCTGGCAGCGGTAATGCCTACGGCATGTACGCCACCTCTGGTCGTAATTCCATAACCACCGAGGATGGCAACGTAACCGTGTCGGGTGTGAGCAGCGGCAGCCTTGGTTATGGAATGTCTGCAAGCAATTCCGGTCATAATTCCATTGCCACAGAAAGCGGAAATGTAGAGGTGTCGGGTTCGGGCTCCATCGGCTACGGAATGCATGCGACCGTTGGCGAAAATTCCATCACCACAGCAGATGGGCGCGTGACTGTTTCTGGGACAAGCACTGCCATGCACGCCAGTGGCGGCAGTAATTCCATTTCCACTGAAGATGGCGATGTGCAAGTTTCTGGCCCAATAGGCATGTATAACAAGTATGGAACCAACAGTGTAACCACTGCAAATGGTAATGTCACTATTTCTGGCACTGGCACCAGCAACGCCGTTGGTATGATGAGTACTGGCGAACCCAATAACAATGCCATTACAGCAACACCCGGCAGCAACGTCATCACCACGGAAAACGGCAATATTACCGTGATGGGAACGGCCAACACCAACAATAGCAGCAGCGGGTTCGGTATGAATGCGAACGCTGCCGGGAATAATGTTATTTCCACAGAAGGCGGAACAGTAAATGTGACGGGCAATAGCACTACAGGCTACGGTTACGGCATGTATGCCAGCAACAATGGCGCTGTTAACTCTGTTACCACCGCTGGCGGGGATGTGAGCGTATCAGGCTCGGGAGTCGCCGGTACTGGCTTCGCGATGGCAGCATATAGTGATGGCAATAATTCCATTAGTACAACCAGCGGTGACGTAAATGTACTCGCCAAATCCACTACTTCTGCCGGGTCTGGCATGTATACCTCTGGTGGCAGAAATGCCGTTAAGACTGAAGGCAGCGATGTGACTGTGACCGGCAGTTCTGCCTCCGGTGTTGGTCGCGGTATGGATGCTTTGTCCGGTGCCAATTCGGTGGTTACAGCGAGCGGTGAAGTGAACATTTCAGGAAAGTCAACTTCCGGCAGCAGCTACGGCATGTCCACGACCTTTAACGGGCAGAACACCGTCACAACGGAAGGCGGGGATGTGAACGTGTCGTCAACGGCCTCCCGTAGTAGCTACGGCATGTACACAGCTTCAACTGGCGCCAATACCATCACCACTGGCGATGGTGATGTGGATGTGTCGGCCAAGAGTTCAGGCACTACGTCCAACAGCTACGGCATGTCCGTCAATGGCGCTGGCAGCAACTCTATTGCCACAAAAAATGGCGATATTGATGTGTCGGGGAGCGGAGCCGCCGGTTATGGGCTGTTTTCTAATGCCACAGGCGGCAAGAACAGCGTAGAGACCGTAGCTGGGAATATCTCCATTCAGGGCACGGGCACAAACGGCACAGGTGCGGGCATGTTTGCCCAGAATGCTGGCAGCAATAGCGTTACAGCCAAGTCTGGCGACGTGACGGTTGCAGGCTCCGGCGCTGGAGATAAGGACAGCTATGGCATATTTGCCAGCGGTGCGGACAGCAGCAATAGTATTGTTACCCAGAGCGGCTCCGTGGTCGCTTACGGCAATGCTGCCGACAGCGGTTCAGCTTATGGCATGGCTGCGTTTGCTTCTGGAAGTAATCGTATCTCTACAGATTCTGGCTCCGCAGTGGTTTACGGAATTGCCGAGAGTGGAGAAAGCTATGGCATGGTCGCCCAAAATGCGGGCACCAACAGCATAGAAACAGATAGCGGTGCTGTAATGGTTGAGAGCGGAAGTCCCACAATGTCCACTGGAATGTGGGCCGATTCCGCAGGAAGTGCCAATAGAATTACCACAAACAGCGGTGATGTCTTCCTTTTTGCTGACGGTTCCGGCTCAGAAGACAGTAAGGGCATGCTTGCCACTGATTCAGGAATAAATAGCATTGCCACCCAAAGCGGCTCTACGTTCATCGCTGGGGGAATACACGCAACAACTTCCGGCAGCAACAGCGTCACAGCCAGGTCTGGCGACGTGACGATTACGGGATCCGGCACTGGCGACAATGACGGTTTCGGCATGCTTGCCAGCGGGTCTGGCAGCACCAACAATGTCACAACCCAGAGTGGCTCTGTGATTGCTTCAGTCTCAGGAACCGGCAGCAGTTACGCATTCGGCATGGCTGCCGTAAGCTCCGGCAAGAATAATATCTCCACTGAAACTGGATCTGTGGCGATTTCCGGCACAGGCAATGCAGGTACTGGCGATGGCTATGGCATGTTTGCCAATTATGCTGGTGGTAACAGCATTGAAACGGTCAGCGGCGATGTGGCTGTTTCATCGGACAGCGCCAGCAGAAGCTACGGGATGTGGGCTTTTTCGTCCGGCAGCAAGAATAGCATCGCTACGGACAGCGGCTCTGTATCTGTAGATGCCTCCAGTTCCGCCAATGGCCTCAGCAATGGCATGTTTGCCGAAAATTTCGGCACCAACAGCATTACGACCAACGGCGGCACAGTGGCTGTTTCCGCCAGCAATACTGGCTCTGGCGATGCACATGGCATGCATGCCCTCAATTCTGGCAGCAACAGCATTGCCTCCGCTGCTGACGGCCCGCTGACCGTGACCATCACGGCCACAGCCGCCTCGGCTCAGAAGGCTATTGCCATGTGGGCGCAGGGTGGCGGTGCCGTAAACTACATCACCGGGCATTCACAGGCTGGGGGCGAAGGTGACAGCATCACCCTCAACGGTGGCATCGCCATGCAGACCGCTAACGGCGGTAGAAATATCATTACCACCGGAGCAGGCAACGACCATGTAACCATAAATGGAGCCGTCAAGGGCAGCGGCAACCAGATCAATGTGGGCGGCGGCAGCAATACGGTTACGCTTAACGGCGCGGTTGAATCCGGCAGCCTGAACGTCATTGCTACCGACGGCACGTACACGCTCATACTTCAGGCCTCCAGCACGGAAAGCTTCGCAGAACGTTACGGGCAGTGGCTCAATGGCATTACGTCCGACAATCTTATTGCTGGCGGGCTGACCAGTATCAGCTTTGACGGTCTGGATGCAGCGAATCTGCCCGCAGATTTTCTGACAACGTTTAACGACCTTCTGTACGTTTTGCACGACAACGGTGTTTCCATCGTGCCGGACGGTCTCTACGGCCACCTGCACGATCCTGCGGCTACCGCCGCTCCCATGATGTTTGCGGCGGCGGATGTTGCTGAACATAGCGGTACAGACGGCATTCATTCTGGTGCATCCGATGATGGACAGGCCGCGCATGCGGCAGGTTTGGGAACGGTTCAGGGGGCTGAGGCACCGAATACTGCCGGCGATCATGCTCTGGATGAAGCGGGCAGTGCCGCTGCCATTGGTTCCGGCGGGGCAGAGTTATCCCATCACGATGACAGCACTGGCGCGCAGGGTACATCTGCTCAGGGATACATTGCCGCGGATACGCATCCGGCAACGGAACACTATGTAACCGGCGTTGTTGATCATGCTGAAGATGGAGCGACTCACGATGTCCTTCAAAATCAGGACGGCCAACTGAACACTGGTGCGCATCCTCAGTTGGATACGCATCTGGCTGAAAATACCGATAGTGTCACGCCGTCCACGGAGAATGGGCATGAGGACTCGCCAGTACTGGATGATTTGCTGAGCGACAACTCGTTTTACGGCAGTGAAAATGTTGGTCTGCTGTTTCATGGGGATAGCCTGAACCAAAACGCAGATGGACCTGTTGCTGGCGCAACTGCCGGGCAACAAGGCGAAATTCATGCTGACCTGGTGCTCACCATGGGCGATGAGTCGCTTGACGGCCTGTTTGCAGAGGGGTCTCTGAGTAGCGGCGTTAGTGGTGACGCACATCAGTATGGGGAATCTGTCTCAGGAGGGTTTGTCGCAAGCCTGACGGACATGCCTGCTGTGATGAATGAAAATTCCACCGGTATGCACATTGCCGGTGGAGGCAACGTACATGGCGTGGATGGCGAGGCGAGTGCTCCCGCGTGGGCGAACGCGCCTGACTCTGCTGAACACTTTGCACAAGCGCAAGAATCAGTAAATACGGCCATGCGCCAAATTGAAGGTTGCTAGAGAAGTGACCCGCCCACAGGCTGACAGCTGACTTTACTGATTGGCCGTCAGCCTGTGGGTTCCGTTCTGGAAGAAGGGTTCCGTCTTATGTGCTTATGCCGCTTCCTTTGAATTGATTTTATAATCATGATGCAGCGTTTATAGAAAGCTGTATGATTGGATGATAAACAATGGTTCTAGGCATGTCCTTGATTGAGGGGATATAATCATTGTTGTCATCACTGCTGCGGCAAATATTTGTCACAGGATTAACTCACCTGCCATTCTGAATTAAATCTCTTTTTTTTGCATTCATCTTTATATATCGGCAGCAAATGCATCTTTTGTCATTTTAATTTATGGCATAAGTGTTGTTGTTTTGTGTTATATTTTGACTGTGTTAACTGTGATGTTCGAATTTATGTCGTAAATCATGTTAATAATTTTTTAATATAATACTGTATTAAATTTTTTAAATTTTTTTGTGAAATAAAATTTATTCAATTATTATGTAATATGAATATTTTTTATTTGACAAGTATGATAATTTTTATTTCATTGGTGTTGTAGTTCTATTTGTTGAGTGTCTTTCTGGTTTATAACTTAATAGTTGTAGTTGTTATGGTGATGGAAAAAACAAGCGCGCATCATCTGGTGTGCGCAGATATCGCCAAGTGGAAAAAACTAAGCATGCTTGTGGCTGCGTCACTAGCGTGAGTGGTGTATGCATTTGATAAAATGGAAATATGAGCTTGATGTGCAGGTATTTGATGAAAAATGATGCTGATTGCACAGTTAATTTATAAAAAAGCCGGAAGTGAGCTTTAATAAAATTATTCAGACTGTGTTATGCAGGCTAATGCATGGGTATATTTTACTGTTTGAAATCTCTTATGGAACACGAAGCAATGAACAAAATAAATTCATTTTTCAAAAACTGGAAAAGCCATGAAGGCGTGACAACAATAAAACAAATTGAAGCGCATTTTGGCAGTATTGTTTTGTCACTTGAAAAGGCGGGGAGTGTTATCGTGCAACCTCCCGTGGACAAGCTTTGGTTCTCCATTGCACTTCTGGATACCAAGATAGATCGGAAGGTGGAAAACTGGCATCTGGAAAAAATGAAAATAGCGGCCTTCAATGCATCAATAAATCCGCAAGGACGAGCGCTCAAGGCGTCCTATCTTGAGGATTGCATGTCCATACATGTGTTTTTTGACCCCAGCTTTTTGAACGAATTTGCAGAAGAAATGGGATGCAAGATTGATGCAAGCAAAGTGTACCCTATTCACGGTATACATAATCAGCAGTTTTCAGCTGTAGCAAAAAGCATTTTGATGCCGTTATTTGCTCCGGATATGCAAAGTTTGCGTCTTGATGAAACAATGCAGGGAGCATTACGGTATATATGTGATATGTATGATATAAAAAGCTGCTTCTATGGGGCGAGGATGAGCAAGCCGCAGTTGCAGCGCGTATGCGAATATATTGACGAGAATATTTCGGAAAAGCTTACTGTTGAAGATCTCGCTCAGGTCGCGCGCCAGAATAGAACCGCATTTTCGACAAAATTTAAAAATACTGTGGGAATGACGCCGCACAAATTTATCATTCAGAGGCGGATAGCAAGAGCAGAAGATTTGTTGCGTAATTCAAAACATACAATTACGGAAATAAGCGCAATTTGCGGATTTTCTGATCTTGCCCACTTTTGCCATGTGTTTAAGCGATGTCATGGAGTATCTCCACAACAGTTTAACAAGGAGTAGCGTGGTATCCAATTGTCGGTAATGTCTCCGTATCGTATCAGATTTGCTCAGGATAACTGCTTTCTTTTTCTTCGCAGCAGATATCCTGAATAAATCTGTTTAAGCGTGATGAGCCTGTATTAGCTATTTCACTCCAGCTTAAGCTGGAATTACTGTTTCTCAAATTCAGCTCGTGGGTAAACTGCATTCTCAATTTTAAGGTATCGACTGCATCACTGCTTGTTATGCCAATTTTTTTGCATAAAAAGACATAGGTGGCATCGGCCAGGTTGATTCCATCAGAAATTATGTAAAGCATCAACCCGTGATCAGCAGACAGGCTCTTCAGTTCCGGGGCATCTGGCAATAAGGCGCACGCGCCAGCCGCAGAAATGTTTATTATTTGCGATCTGAGGGCTGCGAGATGGTAATGGTTTTGAATCAACTCCCTTAAGTCGTGCCTGGTTGCAGGAATCTGGTCAATACGCATCACCCCGGACGCCTTGGAATATTCGGGATACCAGTCAATTCTTCGGTCTCTCCGCATGCGGCGAACAACATTTTGAGCAGCAAATCGCAAGAGCAGGGCCTGTATGCTATGATCCGCATTCTTTTTTACGCCAAGTATTTTACCGCATCCCATATAGCCCAGTCGCATTCTCTGCGGATAGTTTTTATTAAGGCAGAAAAAGTATTCAAATTCATTAGGATAAATTTTGCAGGGCCTTTCAATGATTGTTTGGTCAACAACCTTCAGTTTTGCTTCTCGTCCGATTGTCTCGCTAAGGTACCCGTGGCACATGACATCTCTGATGGCTCCATTCAGTTTGATACTGCATGTGACCTTTACAATAGTTTTAACATCCTGGGCTGTGTAAAAGATGTTGGAGTTCTTTGATTGTGCAGTGAATCCACTGTGTTCTGCTGATATTATCATTAATTTCCTTTGGCTGTTATGTATTGTTGTGGGATTTTAAGGGATTGGCCGTGTTCATTTTTGTGTTAAGAAATTTTTATTTTGTATTTTTCTGGTGAAATTTTATTTATAAATACTCTTGTGATTAATATTCGTATGGCAATTAATTAATATGCAAGATTATATTATATGCTAAAATTTAATTATAAGCTTAGTACTATGATATAATATGGATAAATTATGTTAGGAGCATATTTTATTAATGCTAGATATATTTAATAAGCTAAATTGCTATATCTCGTAATTTATGATGCCATGTGAAGAAGATATTGAATTGTATTTTTAACAACACTGTGTGAATCAAATTTACAATAACTCGATCCATAAACGTATTGTGCTGTCAAAAAATACCTGCTCCAGGTATATGCGAGCACCAAAAATAAAATTGAGTAGATTGCTTGGATATTGCGGAAAGCCTGGGCCGGAGTGTGAGTTGTGGATATGTTTAGATGTGTGACGTTCTCGAACGGCGCAGTATGCCGGGTGACGTGAATCACTCTGATGCTGGCTATTGTAACGCATAGTCCAAAGCCGCAAGAGCCGGAGAATCGGCTCTTGCTGTCCTTCAAAAAATTCCTTCACGGTCCTGTTGCCTTTGCTAGGTGCGATGTGGAAGACGAAAATGTTGGAAAACACGCGTCCAGCAATGTGCTACGTTCTGAGGACATTGAAATAGCTTCCAACTGTCTCTTTAGTCTTCGTATCTCCAGAGCTGGCCCCAATGCTGGGGAGCCATGCGTAGCTAGGCTTGGCTGTATGCTTAGAAAAACAGAAAGCCCGCCAAGCTGTTAGCTTAGCGGGCTTCTTCGAACTCTCCTGGAGTTCAAGATAGCGCCAAGAGGGGACCTCGGCACCATTTGATATGTTGAATTTCAATAATCTGAAATTATTGAAATTTATTTGTCCTCGAAGGCTTGTAACCCCGTTTATGAACCATGTAGCAATGGCTTGCATGAAAAAACATCCGCAAAATGAGGCCGGGCACATTGCAATTCTTCTTCATCCCCAATAGTCTTTGCAGGCTTTAGCAAAACTATCACCATGGCTCATACCACACCGGATCAGAAACTTGGGTCAGTGCGGTGCTCTAAAGCTTGCGGCCATAGCCGAGTCCAAGCAAAGGTTTCCTTGCCAAGCTCAACGTCCAAGTCTCCGCCCAACGTTGCATAGTCTACCACCTGTATTTTCATTTAGGCCTAGATAGCGATGCTGGAAACGCGGGTTTCACTCTTGGCCTTTCGCGTCAGTCGCTGCAAATGTTGTCATGGATTGCAAGCCACTGCACGGCTGTTGTGGTCTTAATCCCCTGCTGAAAATTAAAAGTATTTGCCATACTCCATGCCACGCCGTCAGGACGTGCGAAGGCGAGTCGATATTTCGCTGCTGTGTCATTTGGGGAATTGCGCACATCCTCGACCAGCATTTCCTTGGTCAGTAATTTTCTCTCAGTTATATCCCCCCATCAACTCTCCATTAGTTCTGCAATTTCAATGTATTTTAAAGTATCTCCAGCAATATAAACAATTTTATTGCGAATCTCAGGCTGATAAAAGAATATTTCAGCCGTTAACATGCCAATATCTTCGGGGGTTGTTAGCGTTATAGAGTGTTGCCAGTCGCCTAGGCCATATACAGTATGTTTCTTTTCATCGACCACACCAAAACTTGGTTCAAAGAGGTAGCTAGTAAAAATGCCAGTGGAGACAATGGTCCAATCGGTCTCGCTTTGCCCACGTAAAAGATGACGCACCTCAAGTTGTTCGTCCCATACCTCTTGTCCGCTTCCTTTCCCCACTATGTCGTAGTCCACACCAAATTGCCATGGAAAATAGCGAGTTACACCTGCATTGAGCACAGCCGTGGTAATTTTGATCTGCGTTCCTGGTCCACCAACAAAGCCACTACAGTTGATTACCGCGCCAAACTGTCGAAAAATGGTGCTCAATTCATCAATGCTTTGTCTTTGCAGATCCCCTTCTACCACAGATATTCCTAACGCTCTGAGTTCATCAAGCCTCGCTTTTCGTGAACCAGAAACTGCGTGACTGGCTTCCTCTTTGAGTAATACGCTGATTTTTGTCGATGGATTTTTGTGAGTTTTTTTACTCATAGCGCGCAATACTGGCATTCCAAGTTGTCCTGCACCAAGCACGAGGACTGTATTTGTGGATTGTTCTGTTAACAACATCATATATATCTCCTTTAATTTTGCTTTAGGTTAACATAGAAAAAAATGAAAACTCAACTAGGCACACGAATGATACTGTGCCATCTCTGAAAAATATGGCATTGAAAAGTTAGTGTTCCCAGTATAGGAGTACAAGAATGAAGAAAAGTAGATTTGCCGATGAACAGATTATTGGAATGCTGCGGCAGATAAGGCCGAAGTTCGCGTTGTTGACCTGTGTCGTCAAACGCTATCTCGGGTAGGACCTTTACAAATGGCGCAGCAAATTTTGCGAGGCGGATATCACTGACGGAAAGCGTCTGCGGCAGGTGGAAGAGGATGCGCACCTGAAAATGGTTTTTGGCGAACAGGGCAGGATTACTACAGGAGGCAAAGTGGAAGACTGGGACGCTATGTTGAAACTTTCAAAAGAGTTGTGTGAAGGGCTAACCAATGACGATGATGGTCTGAAACGAGAAATACTTACACACGCGGGGAACCGATGGTCATTGGGGGTGGTGCACATCTTGGGAACCTCTGGCCCCCTGCGGCATGGAGAAATCCGTCGCCATTTTGGCGAAATCACACAGAGAATGCTGACGCGCACGCTACGTCAACTGGAGCGGGACGGCCTTATCGCCCGTCACGATTACCATGAGAAGCCGCTCCGAGTTGTTTACGAAATTACAAGCCTGGGCAAAGAAATGCTTATTCAGATAATGCCGGTATGGCACTGGATTATTACATCATCTGACCGTTTTCGCGAGGCAAGATCCCGATATGAAAGCCAGCGAGGTTGATGGTTTCCTTCAAAACCAGATGCCAGACGGTTCCATTAAGAAGATGGTGATATTAACAAAACTAAGCGGTTACCACAGCAAAACAGGCCCGGTTGGCAAGTTGAATCGCACTCCTGCCTGCTGCTTGCATCCAGGAGGATATGGACAGCTGTGTTAGCCCCTTGTGGCTCAGATTCTTTCTGAAAGAAGTGAAAATTGCGAATCTGCGGACGGTGTTGCGAGCTATTAGGCAGGGGCCCCCGGCACCCGATGCTTCAACCCCTTTGGATTTGCGCCTGCAAAAAAGCCTGAAGGCGTGTGCGCAGGGCGGTACTTGCCTGAAGTGTTTGCAGCTTCATTGTTCAGATAAGGCACCAACTTGTCGGTGCCATCCACGCCCACCGTGGCTGAAAATTTTTGATGCCGTGGAATCCTATGCTTTTTAATGCTCCCCCAGCGGCAGTACCGTTTGCCTCCCCGTGCAGCCGACCAAATGGATTCTACAGGGACTTGATCTACTCCCGCATCAGGTGTTCGCGGCACACGGCCATAAAATCCCGCAAGCATGGGGAAAGCCACTTATCTTTGTGCCACAGCATAAATACGCCAGTTTCAAAAGGTCCGCCAATCAACGGCAGCCGGTGCAACGCACCCGCTGCGATGTGGTCACGCACAGCCATTTCCGGAAGTATGGTCAAGCCAAGGCCAGCGCGAACCATACTGATGGCTGCGGCGACGCAGTCACATTCCACTGAGGGTTGGGGCAGGTTGGCTGTTTCCGACAAAAAAATTTCAAATGTTCGGCGATAGCTGCAATCCGAAGCCGCCAGCAGGAGGCTATGCTTCAGGATGTCAGCCGGTCCTACCATCTTCATGCCCGCCAACGGGTGCTCCGGTGCAGCCACGGCCACCAGCTCATCCGTGCCCAAAAATGCCGCATTAATATCCCGTGCAGACGGCTCGTAGGCAAACACAAAGGCCAAATCCGTCACCCCCCGGCGCAAATCTTCGGCCACGTTACCCGCGATACAAGGAAGAATGCGAACTCTGCATGTTGGAATCTTGCGCCGAAACGCAAGCAGAACGCCGGGCATCCGGTGACATTCCAGAGATTCCGGAACCTTTATGGTCACGTTGCCGGATGCGGCATTGTCACTGACAGAAGCCCTGGCTTCCTCCTCTATTTCGAGCATTTTTCTGGCGTACTGTAGCAGCTTGAGTCCAGATTCCGTCAAAACAACCTTGCGCCCCAGCCGCTCGAACAGGCGAACATCAAGTTCGTCTTCAAGCGCCTTAATACGCATGGATACAGTGGATTGCGCTGCATTCAGGACCTTTCCTGTTTGGTTGAAATTGAGCAGTGACGCAAGGGTGACGAATGTTCGCAAGTCGCGCAGTTCCATTTTGTACTCTTCATTCAGGCCGATTGTTGTAATAGAAAATTATCATTGGAAACGATTTCATAGATGTGAAATACATTTAATTAATCAGTTCGGCTAGTGAAATGGCCGGGTAATAAACAATCAGCCACATGTGAGGCAAGCGATGCATAAAATGTGCTCGCAAATAACGGTTGGCAGCTCAAACGTCGGTGGCTATCCCAGATCGGGCCGCCTTGTCGAAACAGACTGGCTTGAAGCGAACATTGATAATCCGACGTTAAGAATTTTCGATTGCAGCGCATACTTCCACGCTGATCCGGGAACAGGAATAAACAACTGGCGGAACGGGCATATTCCTGGAAGCGCCTACGTGGATTTGCTGGAGGACCTCTCGGATCCGGATAGTGACCTGCCCCTGATGATGCCAACGCCAGAACGGTTTTCTCAGGTGATGGGGGGATTGGGATTGGGCCGTGGAACAACAGCCGTTCTTTACGATGACACGGACAACATCTGTGCCGCCAGACTGTGGTGGATGCTCCATGCCAACGGCTTTAACGACGCTGTGGTTCTTAACGGCGGTTGGCGCAAATGGAGCATGGAGCACCGCCGGGTCACACGGGAGCAGCCCGGTTGGTGCAAGGCCGAATTCCCCCTGCAACTGGCTCCTACAGTTTTTGTTGACAAACAGGCGGTACTGAAAAACTTGCAAACCAACCGGGCCCTGCTTATCGACGCGTTGGCCCCGGAGATATTTGACGGATCGTTGCAACGGTATGCGAGACCAGGGCATATTCCTGGCAGCATTAATGTTCCCGCAAAAGCGTTGGTGGATTCAAAGACCATGGCTTTTCTGCCCGCAGTGGCCCTCAGGAAAATATTCTCGGAGGCGGGGTTGAGCGTGTTAAGGCCTACTATTTCATATTGTGGAGGAGGGCTGGCCGCCTGTAGCGTTGCCTTTGCATTACACCTGCTGGGTGCTGATAATATAACTGTTTACGACGCGTCATTGTTCGAATGGGCCGCAGACCCGACGTTGCCTCTTGAGACAGGGAAAGTTGAGAGGTAACAGCGGGCTGTGGCGGTTTGAAGAAAAAACGCCATCTGGTAGATTTGCCTCCAAGTAGATATCGGACCTTACAGCCCAGATTAACCAATTAGTCAAAATTGGTAGGAGTTATCGACTATACAGGGCAAAAAATGACGCACACCCGCGCACCGTTGTCGCAGGCAATCTCAAACCCGTCAGCTCACCAGCTCTAATTTTGTTGCAGGGTGGAAATTTTGTCCGTGTGCTCTTATCAGTCTGCCCGCCACTAAACCGGGCACTCCCAATTGTGCAATGAACGGATAAACTCGCGAGACTAGAGCAATTGCAGGGCATTATACCATTTTCAATTAGAGCTTTCCGTTGGGATCCCGGTTCTGTTCCTTTGACGCCTGCCAAGGTTAGCCCGCCAAACGAAAGATTATGCCCAGCAAGGTCGGATCGGTACTACACTTTTGCAGGGGGGATCGCCAACACCTGCTCACGAATCGCCCATTCATACATGCCTAAGATGGCTTGAACAATTGCGTTTACAGTCTTACGGAAATGGTTTGAGCGTGGGGCATTGCAAGAAGCTCTGCAATGCTTTTGTCGCGGCAATTTGCGTAGGGTGTCGCGAACGTTATGTATCTCTTCGCGAGTGACAGATGCCGCGTCCTTGTCCAGCATGAATCGGAGGTAGCCATTCAAACGCCTGCGAATTTCATTCGGCGTCACCAGGCTTTTGGGGGTTCATTGAGAGCCCCATCCAGTGCCTGTTGGAGTAGCAGCAGGGCTTGTGGCCGACGGCCAGCGCAGGCTGACGCGAATTTTTGTGCGCCCCATGTGGGCAATCAGCCAACCAGGGAATCTGTAGAGAAAGTAGAAAATTCCATTCGTTAGGTAAACAAAGCTGGGAGCTTGCCGGAACGGAGAGGATGGACGAAAGATGACTGCGCCGTAAATTGACTCGTTTGTGACCCCATTTGTGACCCTCTTTTGAGGGAGGTCTGATTTGGGGGGGGGAAGGCCGGAAAGGCACATTTCAAGCCGTGGGAAAACGAAAAAGGGATTACAACAATCTGTTGTAATCCCTTATCTTCTTATGGTGCCGAAGGGGAGAATAGGCACCGCAACACCATCGATCCCAAAACAACCTGATATTGTTGATAAAATTTTTCAGAGATTTTGTCTATGCCCCCGAACTTTGACCCCATGCCTTGACCTCACTTAGGGATGTGAAGGGCCAAGTGGCAATTTGAAATAGCAGGTGATCATTCATGATATAAGTTGCTTTCAAATTGCGAGGGCTGTCTTGTCGAACGATTCTTTCCCGTTGCTGAGCACCTATCTAACAGGACAGGGGGGGGATTTCTAGGGGCGTAGCATGCAGGGGAAATAAAGTGTGCTATGTGCCCCCATCAAGCCCAAGCACCTGGATGTTCCTATTTACACGGTTAGCCGCGCAAAATATACGTGACCAGAACCACTGAGGGAATTTCATTATTGAATCAAATGTCAGCCTTTAAACATGTTTTCACGGAAATATCGGGGATTTTTTTATGCACGGGTGGTGTAGTCAATTAATTGTGTACGCATTAATTCTTGTGATAGCTGTCCGTGAGTTATCATCTCTGACCTTACTTTCACCAGTCCCATATCGATAGTACCCTCCAACTATCGGTTTATGTTCTTGAAGAGAAAAAAGCACACGAATGCCGTCGGCAAGCAAACGCAGTTCAAAAAGTGGGCTATATTTTGTATGATTCGGCAATAAATTTTTGATTAGATTATTATCCACGGCATAATCCCGTTCCCGTGCTCTCTCAAAATGTTGTGCTATGTTACTCCATTCTTGTGGGGTAAAATCTACTTCTGGAAGAGCCCTAGGGCAGATTATAAGGTCTTCACATCTTCTGAGAAGATCAGTAATTGGAGATATATATTTTTTATACCAATTTGTTATCCATTGCTCAAAAGGTGAAACATCATCTTGTCCCCACAAATTAGGTAATTTCAGTGAAGCCTCTTCCCTAAATGTAAAGAAATTATGTTTCCAGTCTTCAGTCACAGCAATTGTTAGTAACATCCCATTTTTTCTGGCAGCATACTCCATCAATGGGCTTTGCACATCAAGTTGATCAACGGTTAAATCTGCAATGTTCTCATAACACTGTGTATCAATTACTGAACCACGATCAAGCCCATGAATCATCAACATTACTTTGCTCAAACTGTCTTTAGGTATGCTACGTATGCAGTCTTTAATACTGTGTGTAAAGCCATTACCATCTCTAATAAGACAAATTAACCCTGCATCATGGCATTCTCGATAAACAGTTGAACAATGTTTGTTCATCTTATAAAAAATATCTGCTGCTTGAAGTAAAGCTTGTTTTCCAGCCTCCATGCTTGCAGCCTGACCAATTTCAGTATTAAAAAAAATATTTGGCATAACTATATTAATTCCATAAGTGATTTTTCGCTTTCATCAAAGAAACCTTCGGGCCAACAATCACATGATCCATGTTTATCAAAAAAGACAGGCTGGACAGTACTCATTTCGGAAGAAAAACTATACGCAAAAAAATATCCAACGGCAGCATCAGGAGCAAGTGAACCTTCCTTTATGGCTAGTCGGATACCATTCAGCACATGTTCAGAATGGGTTTCAATAATGCATTGTACTCCGCATGCAGCGGCATATGCCAAAAAACGTCCCATCATTGTTTGCCCCTTGGGATGCAGGTGGGCCTCAGGGTTCTCAATGAGAAGGACAGGCAAAAATGTGTTTTGTGGGCTTATTCGCTTCATAGCGTCAGAAGAGATCGAAAGAACACTGACAACAATCGGAAGAACATAAGACAATCCAAACCCAACGTTGGTTGGCCGATGAGCAGAAAATTCTGTTCTGCCAATATCTGCTTCCACTGTGGAGAAATGTTGAAATCTTACACCAGGGGACAGCTCGCGAAGCCATCCCTCTATATTATCGCGCAATCCAGCTACTTTAGTGCCTGGGGCCCGCAGCTTTTCTGGCACACCACTTTCGACTAAATAACTTTTCAAGATATCAACAACAAATTCGCCATGTTCACCGACGTGGTTGTCAGTACGATCAACTCTAAGCGGAAGATATGTTTGAGGGCCGAGCCTGCTTGCACTGATGAAATACACGGGTTGCTTCAATTGCAAACCTGGAATATCGTCATGCCCTTCGTCATTCGGATATTCAAAATCCAAGAAGCTATTCTCTTCGCCGTTCTCACAAGTAATACTTATTTTATAATTTCCACCAAGCGATGAGCGTAAATCTTTTTCTGTGCCATATCCTGGCAGTAGTTCGTTCTTACTCCACATCCTAATGGCTTGTAATACTGTGCTTTTTCCTGAGCTGTTGAGACCTGCAAGGATTGTAATTGGATATATGTCTAATGACATATCAACAAAGCATTTAAAGTTTTGAATGCGAAGGTTGCTTATCATTACACCCTCATTTTGTTAATTCTGTAAATACATTGTTAAGTAAGTTGAATCGTTTGTGTATACTTTGATATTTAAGGCTATCTCTCGATATATAAAATATAAAACTGGGATCTTGATTGAATAATGCATTAATTTTTTTCCACATGGCATCCTTTCGCTTGCTTAGCAATCTAAAAGCATCTTCAGGCATTTCAGCTAAGATAACGGCAATAGTTTCAAAAAGCGCTTTGTTGACCGGTGTTCTGTAGTTTTGAAAGGGGGTTGACTTTCTAAATGCATGCCGTTCAAACAGGAAATATGCTCTCTTCATAGCCAAGGTGAATTTTGCTTCAATGTCGGGTAAGTTTGAATACTTACACTCTAAATGCTCGGGAAGCTCATAGAATTCTTTTTTTAACTCTGATTTTGAAAGATTCGGCATCGCATTCATGAATTGCATCGTTTCACTGAGAAAACTATCCATATCGTCGTTGCGTGGATAAGCATCTATTCCACGGATGAGAAAGGCGATAAACCTTAGTATTAATTCTCTAGCAGCCATTCTTGAATCGTTTATCGAACCGGTTGTTGCTTTCGCAAATATCTCTGTTGTAGATAGTTTTTCAAGGAAAAAAGCTGAATTCCCGTAATAAAGTGCGTGACGAATTTCTTGTGCGGACAAGGGAAGTCCGCCAGTATTGAGACGTTTAAATATTGTTCTTTGCACTGCTGGAGGAGTTGTTGCGTTAATTGTCGCGAATTGAAGCTGTGTTTCTTTTATCCTTTTTTTATACTTCGTTGGGATATCTTTAAATAATAGATTTTCACAATCTTTTTTCAAAAATTCAAGCCCCGTAAGCTTAAATTTCTCGTCAATAATATAGTTCCTTATCGCAGAAATTCTCTGCAGGCCATCTACAATAAACCACCGATCTTCCTTATCAATAGACACATAGAAAAGGGGGAGCGGGATTTTAAGCATTAGGGACTCAATCAACCTGCTTTGCTGATCAATCGTCCACAGATTGGCGCCACGTTGTATTTGTGGCGCGCTGATTGCTCCATCCTTTATCTGTTCTAATAGATAAGACAATGGAACGACTTGAGACGATATTGAAATAAGTTCTGGGTCAAATGGATAATTTATATTTTCAGTTGCTTCTTGTTCAACGCCAGCTTCTGAGCCATCGGCTCCCCGCTCTTGGGGAAGTGTCGTTATAACAGGATCTGGATCAGGTTGTTTTGGGATTGTCATTCTAAGTCCTTAGCTATACTACAATTTTTTTGAGGTATGTTTACCTCAAAAAAGTTATCTAAAGTAATTAAAATCGCACAGTTGGCACACCCCTTGAGTATCCTCGAGCCAAAAGGGATTCACAAAAAGATGTGATGCTTTTTTATTGGAAAGTTCCTCGAATTTACGCAAAAATAGTATGCTTAACAATAGTTGAAGTCAAAACAGATGTGTCCGAATATAACCCCATGACACCTGCGTATTTCTTACCATCTATAATGCCGCTATCGAAGTCTTAAAGAATTCGATAGCTTGAATTTTGTTTGCAGGGGAAGGGGGATAAACCTCACGGCTTCTGAATGTCCGTATCTTCTATGTGCGAAACTCAACTGTAAGGCCCAGTTTATCTTTCTTTAGGGAATTTAGTGTGATGTGTCCATTATAGACAATTCACAACGGCAGTTGGCCTCTTCAACCGCAAGATTAATTGTTCTCGCTACCATACCACCAGTAAATATCCAAGTCTTGCTTCAGTTTTTCCTTTTTTGTTCTTTAAAAATAGCAGGAGGCTGGAATTCACCGCCTCCTGCCAGGCCGATTATGAGCTAATCATCCCAGTTGTCTTTGATAGCTTGCAGTACCGCAATGACTACGGGTATCCAACTTGTGTAATTCATTTGTCCTCCCTGCGTTTAGCAGCGCGGAATGCGTCGCTTTTTGTTAAGCGTAAATAAACGGAATAACCCCGTCCGGTACCAAGGCCTAAAATCAAGTGGTACCATCATACCGAACCGCCTTTGAGCAGGGCAGCCTGCAGTATGGCAAACATAGCAGGCACCAGATCGGGCAAGTCGTTGACCACCTTGCTGGTATGCGGCAGTAGGCGCGTTATGTGTTCATCCCGAATGCCAAGGCCGTAAACTTCGAATCCAAGTTTTTGCGCCACCCCTGTGGCATTGTTTGCGGCCAGCGGGTTGTCCGGCATGCCGTCAGTGATAACCAAGATCATCTTGCGCTGCTCTTTGAGAGGCAGCATGGTTTGCAGCACCCACCACAAAGCCCCAGGCAAGGGTGTCCCGCCAGAAGCTCGAATATCAAACAGGTCTGGCACCGCCTGCCCGTGCCGCATGATGGGGAATACGGAATTGGTCGCCGTGGCAGCAGGGAAGGCCGTAACCGCCGGGTTCACGCCACGGATACGGCTCAGTGCCGTTGTCACGGCTAAGCAGGCTTGTTTGGCAAGGTTAATTGGTGCGCCAGCCATACTGCCGCTTACGTCCAGCAGGATATGGACAGCCGTATTGAGGCCCAGTTGCACCGACTCTTTTTGGAAAACACGAGAATTGCCTACCTGCAGACGGTGTAGCGAATTGGCATGCAGTGTCCCTCTACGCCCGATGCTGCAACGCCTCTGGCTTTGCGCCTGCAGAAAGCCTTGAAGGCGTGTGCGTAGCGCAATGCTGGCCTGAAGGGCTTGCAGTTTCTGCTCTGCAGGCAATGGTGTTGCTTGTCGGGTGCCTTCTACCGCGACGGTCAGAGCCTCTCCGGCAGCTCCGACACTATTATTGGTAAGTTCAATCGCCATAATTTCCCCAATGTGTTGGGGTAGGTCCTGTACCTCAGCATGAAGCAGGGCCTTGAGTGGTAACGCGCTCAAAGCCCGCAATGGGGCTTCTGCTTCAGGCGAAAGGGCGGGATACCCCTGTTGCTTAATTTGCGTGGTGCTTTCGTGGGGTTTGCGTAGTTGTTGTGATGGTTCCCACTGCCGGATGCACTGGGCAATCTGCCTCGCGTATTCAACCGCTGCCTTTGTATCTGGGCAATGGATGTAGACCTTGACCAATATGGCATCCAGAATCTCTTTCAAGCTGGGGAAGTGATGCTCAATGATGCTTGCCGCGTTTTGGCGTGCCGGGGTCACCTCATCTACATCCCAGGCCCGCACCGTCAACAGCACATAGTCCAAAACAGCAAGGGCCGGGGATGATTCCCCGGCCCTTGGCTGTGCTTGTTCGATAAAGAATCGTCGTATCAACCAGTTCAGGTTTCTCCGGCAGCCAGGGAAAATACCCGATAGCTTCTTTTCAACACGCCAATCTTCGAGGCAGTTGAACAAATTGAAGGTAACAGGATCAAGGTTAGCAGCTTTCAGAACGCTAAAATCAGTGTGCCGTATATGGGCCGCCTCATGGTCTGTGAAGCCCTTGGCCAGTGCCAACAATTCCGGCTCACAATCCATGGGCAACGAGGGCAAGTGAATAACCTTACCGTTGGTGCAGGCCTCCTTTCCGCCAATAAGTACCTGCACGCCGTAGCGGTTGCCAAGGATAGACGCCACCATGGGCAGGCAGTTAAGAACGTCTTTTGTGCGAATCATGGTACCCCACAATAAGAAAGCCCGACATTTCTGCCGGGCTACAGTTTGGGTTTGTTTAGTATTTCTACAAGGTTTCGCAAATCGTTTGCCATCGTAATATGTCGCCCTGCGGGCGGAGGCTGGATTCATTTTGCCAACTTTTTATAAAGCGTATCGTGTTCAATCATGCTTTTATCAAGAGCATCAAGTACGCTTTTCTTTGCAATATTTTCCTTGCGATTTTCAATGAATGCACGTGCAGCATCTTCTAGGACTGCCCCAATTGGACGGCCTTCCTGTCGAGCAATTGTTTTGAGGCATTCATAGAGGTCCGTATTCATCTGGCTGGCAAACCTTGTCCGTCTGGTTGATACTTGTGGCATGGGGATCCCTTTCCTTGGGGCTAGCCATAGCGTTAGCCTTATTCAATGAATTTTTGATATTACCACAGGCCCAAGCTGGCTATGGCAGGGTGCGGCAAAGCGCTATCTGCCACGGAGATATCAGGCAGAATGGGTTCGTCATCATATCCATCAGTAGCACCGTCTACCTGCATTGAGCTGCCGTCTTGCTCAACTATAACGCCTGGACCAGCCAACAGGGCATCCAGCACAAATGCCGGGCCATAGCCCTCAATAACTTTCTGAGCGTGCCCCACAAGAGCCACGCTGTCCTTGAGCAGGCATACCAGCCCCTGCAACAGCAGCAGGTCTGTGCCTGTGATGTTGCCCTTCTTGGGCATGCGCAGCAGTGCAGCCTGCACGATGTCAGCCACCGGGGCCACATGCGGCTCTACAAATGACAAGCCCGTGAGCTTGGCATGCAGGGTGCGCAACGGCGAGAGCGCCTTGTGGGTCACTTCAGTCTTGCCGTGATAAACCCTGCGCCATATATCGTCAGCCGACTTGGCCACCTCATCAAACAGGGTGCCGCCGAGGCCCTGCACCTCTTCCGCCAGACCGGCTTCCAGCACAGCGGTGTTGTCTGCGTGCTGCTCAAGCGGGGCCACCTTATACAACTGCCAGCGGAAATCCATGCGGGCTCGTACATAGTCAGGCCCCACAAGGGAGTTACGGATAATTTCGCCCCACTGATGGTGCTTCTCAATCCATGCCTGCACATTTTGGTCATAGTCCGCCAGAAATGCCTCCTTTTCTTTTTCGAATTCGGTGCGGATGTTAAGCAGCTCCTGCACGATTTCGCCGGCTTTTTCCTCGGGGATGGCCCAGCCGGACATGAACCGCACCCCATGCCGGTCAAGATAGTTAAAGGCGCGAGCCTTGAGTGTGCCGAACACCTTGAGGTTTTCCGGGTCAGCAATGCGTTTGGAACCAAGCGAGGCCAGATCCTCAGGCGGTAGCTCCGCGCCGCCCAGGTCCTCCTGGCACATTTTGCGTCGGGCTGACCACAAACTGACGTTAAGGTTGAGTGCCAATAAATTGTCTAAAATACGGATGTCTGAAACAAGTTTTGTCATGGTTTTCTCCTAGAAAGAGCTTTTTGCAGGATTGAGAGCGTAGCCTTGCGTGATCTTTTTTGTCGCGCGAGCTTCAAGTTCCAGCACGGAATTGTTGCCAGCACAATTTTCAGCGGAGATAAAGTGTTGTTGCCCGACAGTGTCCGGTTTGCCCCACTCCAGCGTGAGCCCCACAGGGCTGGCTTCGCCGATCCAGTATTTGCCGTCCTGTTTTTTGCCAGAAAGGTTGTGGACTACCTGAAGATGAACGCGGGGCTTGGCCACCGTGGGTGTGCGGTGCAGATGCCCGCGCATGAAGCGTAGGGCTTGCTCACCTTGCAGGGGGACGGCTTCAGAAGCCTCGGGTTTGGGGGATCCTGGTTCCACCTGTTGTGGAAACAGGCGCTGAGCCAGTTCATGCAACATGGCGCGGGTTTCACGGCTTGCACGGAAGGCCAGAGCCCGGTCGAGGGCGTAGGTGACAGGCTGTACGCCCTGATGGGCTAGCGGCTGAAAACGAACGGTCAGATCACCCCAGCGCAGCAAACTGCGTGTGGAGAATGTTACTTCTATGGTGCTGGTCAGATTGCTGGTGGTAGCCTCACCCATGAAGAGTTTTCGAACCTCATTGGCATAGTCCACCATGGTGGCGCACAACGATTCGGGCAGCGATGGGAAGCGCCGGGCAAGTAGGCTTTTTTCCACATCGGCAGATGGGTAACCCACTTCGCAGATAGTGAAGCGGTCCAGCCATGCAAGGTTCTGCCGCTGGGTGCCCTGGTAGAGGCCGGTGTCATCGCCACCTCCATTGGTATTGGCCGTGGCAACCAGACGGAACATAGGATGCGGCACAATCAGTTCTCCGCCGTTTTCCGCTATGCACAGGGGGGAGCCGTCAAGCACGCTGTTCAGGCCTGCTGCAATCTCTGGCGAGGTCAGATCGATTTCGTTCAGCAAAATTATCGCCCCGTAGCGCATGGCAAGCGCAAGCGGGCCGTATTCAAAGGTCATGTTGCTGTTTTTGACTGTCAGGTGACCAACCAGGTCTGCAAATTCCAGCCGCCCGTGCCCGGTAACCTCAAAGACAGGATAGTTAAGCCTGGCTGCCAGCTGCTTGATGCAGCTGGTTTTGCCGCAACCAGTGGGGCCGAAGACGTACAACGGTTCCTGTGGGTTGAGAAACCAGACCACAACATCGCGGCTGGACTCATGGAAAATATAGTCGTGGTCAATGGCCGAGGTGTAGGCCGAAGGAACGGCGTAACCTCTGACCGTGGTGCCTGAGCGCTTGCCGCTGAAAACCTGCCCGGCATCAAGATCGGCGGGCTGAAGAGAATCGAGTTCGTCAGTAAGGCGAGTTTGCATTTTTTCTCCAATGTGTCCCATTGACACGTTTAACTTGAATGTACACAATGAAGACAAAGGGGATTCCTATGTCTACAGTAACGGCACGATTGGATACGGACACGCAGGCACAGCTTGAAAAGCTTGCCGCTGCTACCTCACGATCTCGTTCCTGGCTGGTGGCAGAGGCGGTAAGGCAATATGTGGCTGAACAGTCCTGGCAGATCGAAGCCATTCAGGAGGGTGTCCGGCAGGCAGATGAGGGGAAGTTTGCTTCTGACCAAGAGGTGACGGGAGCCTTTGCTCATTGGGGCGTTCATGCAAAATAGGCCAGTGCGGTGGCTCGCTCTAGCCCTTGAGGATTTGCACGAGATCGCGGCGTATTTGGCTGAAAAGGACTCAGATGCTGGGAAACAAATAGCCCAATGCGTATGGAATGCTGGGCAAAGCCTTGCCTCCATGCCTTCGCGAGGAAGGGCTGGAAGAGTCGCAGGGACTCGTGAGCTTGTGCTGGTAGATTTTCCGTATTTTATTGCATACCGCGTTGTTAAATCCGAAGTACAGATCCTTCGTGTTCTCCACACCGCACGACGTTACCCGCAATAATCACGTAATTGCAATTTTTCTTTCCACATACATCCCAAACGGCTTGCCACAGAAGCTACCGCGACTCTCAATGTCGTCATAATCTTCGCCAATACGGCTGAACAGGAAGTCTTCGCTGGGCAAGCTGTCCATTAGTTTTGCTACAAAAGCCATTTCAGCAAATTCCTCGTACCACTTTTCCCCCTCCCACAGAAAAACAACGGAGCCTGAGCCTTCATCAATTTTGCTGGGTTCGCCACCTATGAGCATTTTGATTGCTGCAAAGCTGTCGGGATTATTCCTTTCTGCCTCAGCAAGAGCTGTTTTTAACTGATCCATGCCGTTTTTTGTCAGGCACAGGGCCACGTCAGAATAATACCCCATGATAATCTCCTGAAGTTCAGTTTATGGGCGAAATGCTCAATTTCTCAAACGGTGAGCCTGTGCGCTCGCAACGGGCCAGCAAGGTGTCCACGTCGATGTCGCCCAATCGCTCAGTATGAAAAATCTCGGTTAACTCTTGCCGCAAGGCATCCTTGTCCAAAGTGGTTCGGCCTGCTGCCACTGACATGCGAAATCGATAGTTTCCCGTGTCTACCCAGTCCCGTGTGCCAGCCTGGCGGTGAACAAGTTTGAGCACAGTTTCCATCTCCTTTATTTCGCTATCTAAAGCGGTGCGCTGCTCCTTGAGGGCCGCCAGCTTTTCCAGAGCTGGTTCCCATTGGGGCATTTGCACGCCCTGCGGGAATTTGGGGCAGTCACCATTGTGTGCGCAGTACGAGCACAACGGGTAAAAACCTTGAGCGCAATCTACCTGTGCCAAGCTTATGTGCCCGGCGCGAAATGCTGCAAGCTCGCCCCAAAGCTGTGCCGCATGGTCAAGGGCCGTATCAAGCATGGCCTGGTTGAAGCCATAGGGGCCGAACGCTTTAACCTCTTTCATGGAAAGGCACAGCAACCATGCTTCCATGCTGGTCTTGGCAGCAGTTGTGGGCATCTCAAGGCCAAATTGGGCATGGCAAAGTTGAGGGAAGGTCATCTTCTCATGCAGAAGCGTACCGTCCTCAGCACGGAGGCTGAAGACGGGCTTGTTCCATGCTTTTACCAAAAGGCCGATTTGTCCGTGCAGTTGCAGCAGATGGGAATCGTGAGGCGAAGCTGGTAACTTGTCTGTGCTTTTCACTTCCAGAATGCGTATGGCATTGACGGGCGCGCCCCAGACCAGCACAAAATCAAGATGAGCTTTGATGGGCACGCCATGATGCTGCCAGTTGATCTCAAGCTGGGGCAGAACATGCAGGCCGAGCGATGCCAGAGCTTGCCCAACCCCAGATTCGAACCAGTGCCCGCGCTGCAGCGTAAGCAGACGCTCCAGGCTGCTTGTGGTGGGGAGCACCTTTCTGGCCAACGCAGCTCGTGGGCATTCCCAGTGCTGGCCGATGTCGCTCATACCAATGTAACTGGTGCGGTCGCCCAGATGGGCCAGTGTGTCTTTGTGGGCAACGGCTTGCAGACCCTGTCTGATTAACGCCCGTAATCCTTCCGTGCGGTCCTTCTGTTCCATGGTTTAGCCTCCATAAAAGCGAAAGGGCCGCCATCAGGCAGCCCTCTCACTCGGTATTTTTATTTTTGCTATGCGACGTCAACATACTTCCACCACAATTTTCTCTGCGGGTTCCAGCGGAAGCCCGAACCGGTAAGCAATTCCTTTTTCGCCTGTGTGTTGCCAGTGGCAACGATGCAAGGCCGTCCGTCCTGAGCGGTAACCTGCTGATAGGTGATGCCCTCTAGCGGTGGGAGATTTTCAAAGCTGGCTGACGGACGATTTGAGGGGGTTGAAGGTCCGGTTGTGGTGGATGGGTCGCGTTGACGCGCTTTTTGCGATTCAGGGGGGATTACGGGCAATTTAGGCCGGACAGGTAATTTTTTGCCATTTTTAGCCCCTTCGCCATCGTCATCTTCAGTTACCATGCCCAACATGGCGGTTAAAGCGTAGCGGCGGGCATAGGTAATTGCCGATCCCATGCCCTGTGGATCGGCCTTGGGTAATGGAACTACGGCAATAGAGCTTTGCCACTGACCAGACTCTGCATGCGTCAGTTTGGTAACCAGCCCTATGGAGTTGGGTTGTTCAACAGGCACCGGGTACTGGCACAGCCAGATGCCGTTTTCGATGAGCGCGATGCGGCAGGCGTCCATGACACTATTGAGACTGGCGTACCAGCTCTTGGTGAACGGGTTTTCAGCGTCTTTTGTAGCAGGTTGGACAGTTCGCTGCACGTTGAGCAGAGCCTTAGCCAAATCGGTAATGTTTTCTGATTGATATTGGTTCAAATGAAAATCCTCCTGCGATAACAAAACGACAAAGCCCCGGCCAGCTTAATGCTGGACGGGGTTTTCAGGTGGGTTTGAAATGTTATTTTGGTGTTCTTGAAAGAGTAATATATTCTTAAAAATTGATGAATAGCATAATTCAATTTTTTTGGTTTATATATCAGGGACGATAACTGCCCAATGACATGATCTCGTGGGGAGAGTCACATTGACATACAGTCCCCATTTATATTTTCTGTTTCCAAGAAATTTTATTATAGGCGTTGCACACCTCGGCAACAACAGTGTGTACTTCGTATAATGCGTTGTTTTTTCCATAAGAAATGCGAATTGCTGATTTCGCTTGCTGTTCCGTCTGGCCCAGAGCAAGAAGAACGTGGGAGGGATCATCTTTACCCGAATTACATGCCGAACTTGTGGACACACAAACTCCTTTAAGATCAAGTAGGTGCATAAGTGACTCCCCCGAAACCCCGTCGAAACCAAGGTTGACTATGCCAGGCAAGCGGCATCCATTATCTCCGTTAATCCTCATGGAGGGGATGTTCTTTTTAATGTCATATACGGTTGCTTTAATCATTGCACTAAGCCGGTTAGCTTCCTCGGACATCACGCTAACGCTTTCCTCAATAGCGTAACCCGTTGAAACAATGCCAGCGACATTCTCGGTCCCGGCACGAAGGCCATGTTCCTGTTCTCCGCCGAAAACCAAAGGGTGCATTTTCAACCCAGACCGTTTATAAAGAATACCAGTGCCTTTCGCACCATTGAATTTATGGGCGGATGCAGTTAAAAAATCTACACCCAAAGTTGTAACATCAACAGGAATATGCCCGACAGCTTGGACTGCATCCGTGTGAAACAAGATGTCTTTGCCTCTAAGTTCACGTCCAATCTCAGCTATTGGCTGGATCGTTCCGATTTCATTGTTGGCCAACATTATGGTTACAAGCTTGGTGTTAGGTCTGATAGCCATAATGACATCCGTAGCGGAAACCCTACCGGATGCATCTGCTGGGAGATATGTGACTTCAACCCCATTTTTTTCTAGGGCACTGCAAGCGGTCAGCACGGAGTGATGTTCTATTGAGGAAGTAATAATGTGTTTTGATTCATCTTCGCATATTTGACCTACTGAGCGTAGTATCCAGCTATTTGCTTCCGAACCTCCGGAGGTAAAAATGATTTCCGAGGGGTGTGCTCCAATAGCTGCCGCAACTTGTTTTCGCGCCTGCTCGACAGCTCGCTTGGCCTTTACTCCAAACGAATGTTGACTAGATGCATTTCCGTATTGTTCACGTAAAAATGGGAGCATCTTCTCAAGGACGCTGTCTGATATTTTTGTTGTCGCGGCGTTATCTGCATAAATCACAGTATCGCCTCCTAAAGAAACATTGTGCAACCTTGGTCTTTGAACTCGATAATTTTTGTATATAGGTCTTCTACTGAGACATCAAGATGAGCGGAAAGGCAGTTAATACAAAAAAAACGTGAAGAGTTTTTGCCCAATAGCTTTTTGTTGAGCCCAATGGCGTTTTTATCCAGTTTACTTTCACACACACAGCACTTTGTCATTTTCTCCACTATAAATCCCACTTTACAGTGTATGTCGAGAAACCGAGATTCCCATCGGGGTACATGCCTGGATTAACAAATCTCATCTGCTTCAACACGGTTTCTTGCATATTCTTGGCAGGGGTTAAGCAATACTTGTCAAATTCTTGTTTGAACCTGGTTGTGCGAATAAGAGAGGTGTCTGCGTGTGGAAAGAATAGCTTTAAATATGCGGTGCATAAACGGAATATAGCCTCTTTTTCACGTCCTGATGTGTCACCCGTGGAGGCCTTTACATCGACAAGTTCTTCAACCATTCCACGATATTTCATCGTCTCCGGTGTGCTCCTCAATAAATGCATAATTTCCGTAAAGTATTCTGAGTTCAACGCCCAATCGTTGATGAACATTCTTGGGGATAGTGCAGGAACGTATTGCCCGGGGACAAAGCCATGGATTCTTTGCAGCAAGGCACTGTCCCGGAAAATTGGATTAATATCGCCAACCATATCCTTGTCGCTGTCCATATTCTCGTATGCGATGTTACCAAGGAAAATTATGCCTGCCTCGCCGTCAATACGAGTGCCCCCCACAGTCACATAGCCATCTTCCATATAGCCTTTGAGGATACCCGCCATTTCTTTGTCGTTGGCAAATTCAATAGACTTAATCTCATCAACAGCTATGAAATCGTTGCAGGTCACCAGACCTTTTGCTCTCGCGCCGGGGCGGCGATCTATAAATAGCATTGTACGGCTTACCTGCCCTCCGGTGAGCAGCCAGCCATATTTGCTAATTTTCCCGAACATATATGACTTGCCGGTTTGCTGTGGGGCAAGTTCAATAAGGTTGATTCGTGGTTGAATGAACGGTAGCAGGCGGGTCAGCATCGTGTGCTTTGCTTTCCAAATGTCGCGTTCAATCCAACCTTTGCGGGTAAAGCCATCAGGGTTATAGTCGATTGCGCCGAGCAGGATATCCATCCATTCGTCAACTTCAAAATTGGTCCGCGCCTCGCGGAAATCTTCAATACTGACCTTATACGGGCAGAAATTTTTGAAATCTAGCAACGTGAATCGCCCGTTTTTTTTGCCGCCCTCCGGTGGCATATAGCCAAGTTTAATCAGTCCCCATCCTCCGGCTTCACCTATAAGCTCGTCCTTAATTCTGTTCCACACATAGTCTTCGATAATGGTGCGGGAGTGCGTAAAACCAAGCGAAGGAATTTCGAAGCTGTAGTAGTTCGAGCTGGAATTAAAAGATATGTTGACTTTAGCAAGAAATGGTCGCGTTTCACCCGTTGTTCTTGCTTCGTCTTCGAGCTGCTCTTTTTCGTTGCGCGGGGGGATAATCGTTGCCACGTAATCGCTGAGCGCGTCCATATTGTCCACGGCACCGTCAGGCCCCGTCCTACGTTTCAAAATCCAGTCGCGCAAGAAGGCTTCGATTTTCGCAGCCTTGAACATCGACATCACAGACGGATCCTTAAATACTGTGGTAGAGGGGAAGTACCCCCTCAGTTTATTGACATCGTACATATATCTCCACCGCCTTAAATGAGACCTTCGAATTCATCGACCACATCGGCGACGGTCTTTCTGACGAGTTGTTTCGGAATTTCTGCCACAGCGTTGCTTGTAAATACAACAACAGGGACAAGCCGTTCCTCAGGTGTCGCGCCCCCGTGTAGTTCATAGCGTTTACCACCTTTTTTCGGCAGCCTATTATATCCCCGTACAATCCAGTACGTCTTCTTCGTATCAGGGAAATATTCTTGCTCCAATTCTGGTGGTCGTTTTCCCTGGTGTGGGGCGAGTGAATACCGCCAATCGTCAGGTTGGCCATCCCACGGCAAGGTGGTGCTTTTGCCTGCGTTGTGGGCGATTACGGCAAGTCGAGATGCCCCGTGGTCGGCTGTCACAACAACTCGGTTGAAGCGGGTTAGCCCGTCTGCAATACGATTCATAATTTCGGACTCAAATATTCGAAGTATTTCCGCAATGTTGCGTTCTGGTGTGGAAATTTCATATTTTTCCACTCCGTTATGAACAATATTGTCTATACTTTTTATTTCAGGCAATATCCGCGACTCGTCCCAGATCACCGGATTAAATGCAGTTCCGGATGGTAAGTTTGCGGTTGCAACAGTCTGCAACTCAATGCTCATGCCACGGCGTTTTGCCAACGCCAGAAGTAGTGGCATATATTCCGCACCCATCGCGTCTACGACAAGTAGTGCTACATCAGGTTGTGTTCGCAATTCAGCTATAACAGCGTCACGCGAGGAAGATATACTTGGAACAGAAAAGTTATATGACCGTGTTACAAAACTGTCTGTTATGCTTCCAGAAACTTTATATTTACGATATTCTTTGAAATATGTATTTATTTCTCTGTCATCGTATTCGAATGAGGGTGAAAAATAATCTGCAAGAGTAGGGAATAACTCACCATACTCTTTAGGAAGTCCGTAGGATAAATTTTCCATTGATGCGCGGCGCACGATTTCAACGCGCTCTGCAAATGTTTCGCAGTTAAGAAATTGTAGCGCATCATTCAAATTCCTTGTTTGCCCTATAAACTCTACAATCAGCGACTCATAATTTTCGTTGATAGCTTTAAGTGCTTCTGCTCGTTCATTAGCATATTTTTTGGCATTTGTGTCTGAGAGAACTGATATCGTAGAGTCTATTACGTACTTTCGTAGTAGGTTATTGCGTGTGATGTTATCTGATATTACGTTTAAAATATAAGAGTTTTTGTCAAGCCGTCTGCGTAATGCCCATATATGCGCCGACCACAAGTCGTCTGCTGGCAATTCAAGCAAACGTTTCAATGCAAGGCTTGGACTAATATTTCTGGCTCCGAACAGAGTTTCAAGGTAAATCTCTGGGGCTTGACCGCTTTCAGCCAGTTTTACGAGGAGCAACTTCAACGTAGCTTCGCCCAAGTCGGCATCTAATCTGTAAAATTGAATCGCAACATCACGAGGGTCAAGTATAAATGAAACCGTATTGCTGATGCCAACTTGTTTTTCTGTTATTTTTTTCAATATAAGTGTATAATTGCCAGCTGGTGCATGCAGGTTCACCTGCCCGAGTAATTGTTTGTAGCCAATAGCTCCTTCAGGTTTAACCCATTCATCGGAATACGCCTGTACGCTGAATGGTTCGAGGACTTCTTCGTCTCCTTCAATGAAAATTATGCTACAAGCCTCTTGATATCGAGGTGCCAGATCGGGAGCGTTGTAAGCTGACAACAAGTAGTCTGCGTTGAGCATATTGTCGTCAAGTCTTCCTTGAAGTTCAGACTGAAGAACAGCTACAGCATCAGCATCGAGTAACGCCAAGTATGCATCAAGTCCTAACACTAAAGCGCGTGTGCGTGAGGTATTTATTTTGGCATCAATAGCCTGCATCAGTATATTGGGCATCGGCAAAGTTGTATCATTGTCATGAAGGCAGTCTGCCACCTTGATAACTGTCGCCTGCTGGTCTTTATGGAAATTCAGCACTTGGGCTGCTGTAATGCTATTGGGGGACACAATAATACGTGGCGCATTAGGATTGCTAAATTTAGCCTGAATATACCCGTTGAGTGTATACCGCATCGTCAAACCTCCCAAAAAAACAATCCCAATTCAGGGTTTTCGTCGGCAAGTTGGAGAAGTTTTTGCTTTAAGTCTTCAGCGCTCCTGCCTCGAAGTTTCTCCTTTATTTGCGGTGCGATTGTCCCTTTGTACTGGCTTTTTATAAACTCTGTGATGTCTGGGGGAGATGGCCAGTTGTTGGGCTGATCACCATATTTGACATGCAGAAATTCAAGTAGTGATGCAAACCCAATATTAATTTTTTTATATCGCGCAGGTATGACATCGGCTTTAAGCGCTTCTTGACAGTCAGCGATGCTTGCTACACTAATTTGTTCAATAATTACAAGAATCTCAGAGAGCTTGTCTGCGGAAAACGTTTCAGGCTGCACGATAGCTCTGAGAATATCTGCAGTATCAGGTTGGCTACCTAAAATATACTTTGCAGGCATGCTGTTATTCGTTGCCCATTCCGCTGGTGTTTCTGTGTTGGAAATACGTGACCACTCTCTCTTTATCTTTAACGAGACAGATTTTTTGGCAAACCCCTCAATTTTTCCTTGAATATTTGTGAGAAAGGTCTTCTCATCTAATCCAAAGCCCCCGACCATTTCGTTCAGAATGCCAAGAAGGTCGGCATCTTCAAGAAGCAAATTGTTTAGCTTCGACTTAAGAATCTTCAGTGACTCTTTTTTGGCATGGTCAAAGAATAGGTGTTGGATAAGCGTCAAATTTTGTTGTAAAGCCTGTTTTATATCCTGCGATGTGCCGGTTGATTGTAGGGCGGACAGGAAATCCTTCAGCATCGGATAAAACGTTTCAATAAGCGGCTTCGGCAGATGGTTAATATCAGTAACAGCATGCTTGAGAGTGTTAAATACGCTTTTATAGGTGACGAAGTCATTATATCCGCAAAGCGGCCTTGCAAGTGCGATGATTTCATACTCGCGCATCACATCGTCTATTTCACGGCTTATGTCAGCTTGTTTCCATAACCATCCAGCCGTTTCTTGGCAACGGTCAAGAATCGAATCGCGGTATCCGTGCGATAGGTCACCGATTTGTTTTGCTAATTTTGCGAGTGAGGGGTTGACCGTCTCAACATATATCTCAAACGCACGTATGAAATTTGCTTTGTTTATATACCCGGCTATTGTCCCAACAATATCGGAGTCACTCAGAATAATGGCACCGACATCTTTTACAGCGTTTACCCTGTCATCTACTTTGCCCTTGCTACTTGTGGAAAATGCCGTGCATATATCATTCAACACTTGTTTAATACTGTCAGCTTTTGGATCGCCCGCAGCACGAATATACTCAGGTAGTACCCAAAGTGGGACTTTCGCGGATTCTGCCTCAACCTTGATTTGAATTTGGCCCAGTATGCTCTCCACCGTTGCATTGGCAATCGCAACAATACCGAACATATCCGGCACTCTTTTGATAAACTCCTTTTCCTCTCTAGATAGACGGCATATCTCTTTTTCTTTATTTCCAATCCTATTGTTGCCATCGTCTTTAACAACGGCTTCTATGATCTCGGCAAGTGTCTCAATGTCGAGATCGTTGCTTATTTGGCCGTTTGTCCACCTGTAGTTTTTTTGCAGAATGTCACGAAGGCAGTAGCCCAATACGAACGCAGACAGGGCATTGTAACGCAAACCATACGGAGCTCGTTTGAGTTCAATATATATCAAGCGAATTGACTGCTGACCACCTCTGCTGACCGTATTGGCAAATTTTTTCTCGATCAGAGCGTGAATTGCACCAAGTGGATGGTCAGGATTGTTGGCAAACCAGTTGTCGTCGTTAGTGATACCTTGCGCTTTTAGTGTGTTGACCAAGTTTGCTATTGGACCCGCTGTGCCAGCAAATGTTATACCGGCTTTCGCGTATGTTTGCAGAGAACTGTTTCCAAAATGCGGATCTTGAAAGCCAAGATGGTCAACGTTAAACTTCAGCGTTCTGCGGACGTATCCTGTAATTAGGTCTTTAAACTGATTCCAAGTTGTGTCCGATTTCTCTACCTGCCCATTTTTGAACTGGCGGACATGGATAGCTACGTCATTCTTTTGAAGTACCTTGAACCATGCATTTTCAACTCCCTCGAGGGCATCGCGGATTTGCTTTTTTGCTGCAGTATCATTCTCCGCCATATATTGGGCGTATTGGCGGATATATTCGTCCCAAAGATTTTTATTGTCATGACAGAAAGGTAGCTGTGGAAAAGTAAACATTAAAATACGGTGGTCGTTAAGTTGTCGCAGAATGTTTTCTATCTTCTGGGGGAGTTGCAACTGTTCCTCGCGGTCTTTTGCAACGACAAACCATAGGCACACAGAACCGTCGTCTTTATTAATTTTTTCTGTATATCTGTCTCGGGTTGCCTGATTGATATTCGTCAGAGTAGTATGGCTTGCGTCAGAAACGCGGATTTCAAACCTGCCAGAGCTATACTTACGGTAGTTTTTGGTATGCTCTTCGAGTTTGTCTTGGACTTTTTCGTGTAGAAGTTCGTGAAATTTATCCCTGTATTTTTCGATATCCTCAGGTTTTACGCTTGAAATTGTAAATAGAGAGATATTCCCGTTCGTAACAGAGAAACAATGCTTTTTCTCCAACTCCTCAACAATGCCAGCAGGGTCAGCGATTGTGCCGTCGCCCTTAAAAGATAGTTCTATATTCTCGACTGTCGGTTTCAACCTCACGTGGCCGCCTGGCGCAAGCTTATCAAGCAGGCAGAAGAGGAGTACCGTTTTCAGGATACGTAGTTCCGGCGCATCTTCCGTTTGGTTTTGGAACACACGAGTGCACGTTTGTTTATAAAGGGTAGCGATGCTGGCAATCTCGTTGTCCAGCCCCAACTCATTACGGTTAATGAAATAGTTCCATAGATAGTCCGCCGTTAAGAACTGCTTGTTAGCAACCTTAGGTCCGCCAGCGCGAATAAAATCTTGGAATTCTGTGCCATCCGCACCACCTTTGAGGTATTCAAAAAAACTACGCTGGTTTGATTTTGCTTGTTCCGACAGATGCTTGAGTAAGAACGCGGCCATTGGGTGAATCGGCAGAATATCATAAAAACGCTCACGGTCGGGGTCGTCCATGGCGTTAAATTTATGCACGAGTGATGATACAGAATCCCATAGGTCGTCTTTAGCATTTTTCCATTCGGTCGCGAGTGCCGTGTCCTTGACCTCTACCATTGCGTGCTTGGCAAGGCGGAACGCCGTATCATTAGGCATTTGTAGTTTGCGAAAATAGAAGCGATCATTTGCCTTTTTTGCGCTGTCTGACCCCTCAGCCAGATATGCCTTAATTTCCATGTGAGTTACAGGCACAAGGAAGAACCGGTTCACCCCTGGCGATTCAGTCACGTCTTCGAAAGTCTTTAGCTGTTCCTTATTTGCCTCAATAAATGGATGAAACTCATCGAAGAGATAGACCACTCGCTGAAGGTTGTTGGCATGTAAAACTGATTTAATCCATTTGCGAAACATTGGAACGTCAAAGTCCAGATAGATGGAGTCATTGTGTAAGACGGCTTCTACATCATCAAGTAATTTAGATGAGGTGGCAGGGTTGTTCAGTTCATTGATAAGCTGGTCTACGGTTTTAATGCTCGAATTTAGGTAGGCAAGTTGGCTTTGAATTGAGTCGCGAGTTTTGAAAAAGTGCGAACCCTCGCGTCGTACGCGGTCAACGACCATATCGAGATTCGAGATTGCGGGGATGGATAATCCTCGCTCTTTTAGTGTGGCAATAATGCCTTTTTCTAAGCGCACCAGTAGCCCATAGTCTGCGCTAACTCCAGAGGCATTAAAGTCATAGACTACAAGCGTACCTTCGCCACGTCGATCGAACAGCACTTTTTCAAGACCGTCACGATCGGACAGGCCGTTGGTGGCGTGCTCATCAAACCATTTTCGGACACGGGCCTCATCGTCCATGAACAATTTTTGAGTGACAAGCGCAGCATTGGATTTGCCGGTGCCATAGTTGCCAGTTATCCATAACGATTTTGCACCAGACGCAAGAATGGACAAGAGCGTTTTGCAGATATCCTCAAAGTCCGTGTGTGGGCAGAAATCGAGCCACCGATCCGGTGCCTTGTTGATTTCCTCACGGGTCATCACTGGACAGTAATCATCTGCGACGGTGAAAAAATCGCCGTAATGCCTCATTTTTAGTCCTCCAATGCCAAGCCTATTATATCTTCAAGCGTATGCTTCTGAGGGTAAACCTCTAAGCCGTCATTGCCATGGGTAAATGTCGTAGAGATATAATCTGGGTAGCGTGTGCGCAACCCCTCGCACTGTTTTTTGAATGTATCCGGAGTGATGCCGAACGCTACAAGCGGTGAAACAAAGGTGGAGTCCGCGTCAGACGTAAGCAGTTCGCGCACTGTAAAGCTGCCACGAGCAGCATGATCAGCTATGATGTATAAGCCGTAGAGGATGGCTAGGGGGTGCACTGCTTTTGCTTTGCGAGTTATACTCTTTAGCGTTTTGCCTTTGAATTCGCAAATGGCAACACCATCATCACCGCCTAAAGGAGAACGAGCGATAGTTTCTTTAAGCGAAGTCAAGCCGTCTTTTTTGGTTGACTCCCCTAGGCTCGGATAGTTTTCATCCAGTTTTCCAATGAGTTCGCCTACAGTACTAGTCCTGTTAATTTCTGTTTCACCTATAAACCATTTCACGAGTACTGTATTGTTAGCAAGTGCAATCCAAATAAATTCCCAGCCGAGTGGATATGACGAACTTTTTTCCGCAAAAAGTTTCGCGAGCCGTGTTGGTTTGCGTGTTTTTGCTTCTACAAGCAATGCCTGTTGAAACCATGCACTCGCGGATTGAACCATTTTGTTCCCAAGCGGATGACTATCATGCCATGGAAAAAAATTATCGCCGAGTTCGTTGAGTGCGGCAATCCAATCTTCTCGTAAACCAAAATGGTTATACTTGTTAATGCCGCTCATTTTGTTTTGTTCCTTCTCTGATTTGTACATAGACTTAAACCTCCAGCAGCTTAAATCAATGTCATAACAACAAAAACAGTGTTTGCACTTTCGTGCATCAATTACTATTTTATTGTTCTTGAGATTAATTGCTCCAAAATTACATTGTGCCTCGCATGTTTGACATCCGATACACGCTGTGACTTTCCTGAACAATGAACGCAAGCGTGGTAACATCTCAGTCCGCTCAGTCTCTGAACGGAACTCGAAGGTTGCAACACCTCCACCGGTATAAGGTACGCGGTATGTAAACGGCAAGCCATTATCTAGCTTGTTTGGAATTTTTAAGAGACGTCGTCCAGTATCGCGTTCCTTTACAACCTCACCAAGGGTTTTAACCCACTCGTAGAACAAATATTTTTGTAAATGAGGACTTTGAAAGGTAGTTTTTAACCCGTCATCTTCTTGCAATGGAGGTGCTAGGGTTTCTTTCAGAACAACTCCGCTCTTTCTTGCTCCCCAATCTACAGTGCCAATAAAATGTTCTTTTTCATCAGTTGAAGCAAACTTTTTCGTAGAAGTCTCGACGATGATGTCTCCGAAGGCTTTTACGAGTTGTGGATATGCCTTATGCGCAAACCACATATATCGGCCTGTAGATTCTGGGCATAGCACACATCCAACGCGGGAAATGCCCTTCTTGTACGCGCAGTTGATGATCAAATCGTTTGCAAAGATATACAGCCATAACTCGTGTGCACCCCAATCAAGGATGGGCATTCTATTCATCTGTGAAGCGTTCTTAGCCCCGTCCGCAGCATCTTCATAGAACGAGCGCCGATAGCTCTCGTCGCCACGAACGCCAACGAATGCCATGATTTTTATTGCTGACTTGTGCAGCTTTTTTTTGAGGAACATTAGAGCAGGTGTGCTTTTATGCACCGAGCAGCACCAGCGAACTGTGCGCGATGGCGGTGCAAAACTTCTCCAGTTCTCAAGCGCGGAGGTTTCCGCCTTGGCAGAAATAAACTCACGTTCGGGATAGCGGAACTTAATTTCTTCCCAAACCTTGTAGGTATCCGGAAATTCCATGTCGGTATCACTAAAGACAACGGGTACTGAAAGCGGTAATACCCTATGACAGATGTCGAGCAAGGCTGCGGAGTCTTTACCTCCTGAAAAAGCGATGTAGGCAACATCACAGCGCGTTGCGCTTTCATCATAAAGTTCCTTAGTCCGCCTCTTAGCGTCAGCGACAACTAGGTCCATTATTGGGGCGTTTGCAGTAACCATTGCCCCTACATCAACTGGCTCAAGCTTCATTTTCCCGTCGAAAAAAATTTTTATATTAAGCGGTTTGCCGTACTGAGTGTTGTTGAGCTGAGCCACTTTACGCCCATAAGGTTCACCATTTTCGTCAACGTCTGCTATCAAATATGTGTTTTTTATGCCCCACATTAGCGGCCGGATTTCTCGGTGATCGTACTCAAAGTAATGCCCAAGTCCGGTAAGCAAGAGCTCCGAAGCGAAAACGGGCCGTATTTCACTCCCCACATATTTCCCAGTCTTCGTGGTCAGCAGGTAGCCGCGCGTTTTTTTATCAAAAACATAGGAATACACTTACCTTGTTACCTCCCCAAAAATATTAGATTTCCACTCTCTATGAGGCCCTGATTTATAAAATGCGGCTATGAGTCGTCTATAAGTTTCCCAATCCGGTAGATTGTATTCTACCCTGAAGTTTACGCCTAGTTTAAGTGAAAGAGCAGTATGTAAGGTCTCTTGGGTCGGAGTGAGCCCGATGTCACAAATGCGTTCCAATATCTCGGAAAGATCTTCCGAAAAGTTTTTTGGCAAGCCGAGCGCATCAAATGTCTGGTAACAGACGCTGTCGTTTATTTTGACACGAATCAATTCGTCAGCAGCATATTGTTTGATTATCTTGCTAAGCAAGTCTTTAGAGAACGCCCGGAATTGGGTGTGTAAATCATCCTCATTACACGAGCCATAATACTCATCTTTAATGACAGAAATAATCTTTTCCGCGACTTCCGCGAATGCACTCCAAACAGCGTCATTGCTATAACGAGCTATTCTGTTGCCGATACCTGGGGCTTGAACACAGCGGACATCACTCTTGCCGATGCAATTATAGAAATCCTCAAAATCGTCAGCGTTTCGTATGCAGGTTGGGTTAACCTTAACCTCGAAATGTTTATAAAGCTCCGACAGTTCAAAACAGCCATACTCATGTAGATAGGTATCGGAAAAACCGATGATATCCTTTCGAGTAGTGGCATCGGTGACAACGTCAAACAAAAAATAGATGCCATCGGTTCTGCGGAACATTATGCGTTTCAGTCTCTCCTGCATACTCTCGTCTACTTCCACGCCAGATGCATTTGAAAGTAGATTGACAAACGTTGTGCCAAAGCGAAATCCCGAAGCATAGTGCTCTTTCATTGCCTTGATTACGGCATCCGGCACGCTCGACGTAGAATTAGCGGCAGAATTCACGCTAACTAACTTAGAGGTTTGTTCATTCAGAATTTCATTCGGCATGTACAGAGGCCTCCCCCGGAAAGGATTCTGTTGAAAGTTGTGTTCCTGTCATCGGAGCACAAGAATGAGACGAAACATATCCACCGAAGAGCAGATTGGAATATTGCAGCAAGCCGGGGATGCCGTGCGCGTTGTCGATCTGTGTTGTCAGGATGGCATCTCGGATGCGACTATTTATAAATGGCAGCACTACTTCTTTGGCCATTTCAGCGTATTGAGATGATCTTACCGCTTTTTTGTAAGCAAGCCTCCTGCACAATATCGGCACGGAGCTGAGCGTCAGCATATATTCGCTTAGGTTGGGCAGTTTCCTTAACTATCCCTTTCTCGCATGTGCTTCAAACAGTAAATCACGCTCATAACGACAAGGTTGTGTACATTTCAAAAGAAATGGCTATCGGCCGGGCTTATTGCTGTATGAATGTATGTTACTTCCTTTTCCTTGTTGCTGCTGTCTGGATAGTCATATCTGTCGTCAAAGCCACCGCAGTAGTGCTATCACCGCAACATCTTTTGCGCAAATTGCCCCGCCACATCACGTCGAGAATCAAATACCCAATGGACATGCACCACGCCCTCAAGCGCTTCGTAGATTATGCGCCATGGGTGGACATGTATTTCACGGTAGCGGGTGATGCCCACTATTTCTAGCTCAGGGGGGACATTGCCACGCAGAGGCAAGTTTTCCAGAGAGAGAATGGCCTGCTCTAACTTGCCCAGGATCGTATCCGCTTGCTCCTGCCCCGCATTGGCTGCTGTATAGGAGTATATCTCCAGCAAGTCTTGTTCGGCCTCTGGGGAGAGCAAGACCTCCAGGAGTGGCGTCCCAGTGGGAAGGGTCATCGTTTCCCCTTTGCGCGCAGGCTTGCGAAAACTTCCCGAGCGGGGCGTCCCTTGCCCACCTCAAAGCTCTTGCCGGAAAGGCTGAGAGCCTTGAGCATGGCAAGCGTTTCCTGCATGCGCTCATATTCATGGATGCCCATGAGCACGGCCTTAGCCTCGCCATTCTGGGTGATCACAACTGGCGGTGCAGCTTCTTCGCTGAAAGTGCGAATGATTTCTGCTGCCTGCGCCTTGACCTCGCTAATTGGTCGTACTGCGGTGCTGAGTTGCATATTTACGCTCCTTTGACTAAATAAATACTGAATTTGGTTCTATTGGTCAAGTTGGCTTCGCACCATCGGTCCCTGGATTGTGCTTGCCAATCGGTGAAGTCTTGTCCTTGTTCATCAAATAGCCAGCCATAGTAGAGAGGGCCGGGGAAATCCCCCGGCCCTCTCTACTCAATTCCTCAATTATCCAACCAAACCGACTTTAAAACTCATACCGCAGCGAGCCAAACACGCCATGCCCTGTGCGGTGTTCCGAGGCCTGAAGGTTATAGCTCAGACCAAGGGTAAAGTCGCCCTTGCCAAGCTCAAAGCCCAAGCCGCCGTCAAAAGTGGCGTAGTCCACCACCTGCATTTTCATTTCGGCCTGGCTGTCCACACCGGGAATGCGGGCCTTGCTCTTGGCCTTAACGTCTCCCGCCGCCGGAATAACTCCCAGATCAAGCTGTGGCTTGAATTGCCAGCCGCTCTCGGTTTCAAAGGCTTTGGCAAAGCTCACGCCCACGGGGAATGTCCAGATGGACTGCGTGCTCTCGTCCACCTCAAAGACCGTACCGCCGCTCTTCACGTCATAACCATCGGTCACAAGCCCGAGGTAGCGCACCCCCACATGCGGAATAATATCCAGCGCACCGGCGTTGAATTTGTACTCCGCCTTGAGGCCCGTATTCCAGGCATGGCTGGTTACGTCGGCCTTGAGGTTGCCCATTTGCATGGAGGCGGGCATATCCTGCTCCACCTTGCTGTAGTTGCCGGTATAGCCCACATCGGCAGAGAGGCCGAAGTTGTTGTACAGCCAGCCGCCGTAAAGGCTCACGCCCCAGAAGTTGAAGCGGTTGTCTGTGCTGTTGAAATCGCCGTTGGATTTGGCGTACCCGGCACCGACGTTGAACGCCGCACCGAAGCGGAACATGTCGTTGACGGTGTAATCCGCACCCAGAGCAACACCGCCAAGATTGCTGTTGTAGCCGGTCTTGAAGTTCTCCGCTTTCATGCCCCAGACGTTGTTGGACTGGTAAAGCGGCATGATCCATACCCCAAGACCGTTTTTGAGTCCGTCACCAGCACTGAGGCCGGAATCAAGGCTGAGGCTGCCGTCCGTATCTTGGCGCACGGCCACGGCTTGGCTCATGTCTGTACGCGGCAAGGTCATTGATGTGCGGTTGAGCACCGCCCCGGAAGCAGCAGTCGCAGCGCTCAGCGTGCTGCCCTGCACGGCACCTACGGCAGCCATCTGGGCCGCACCTTCAACCGTGGCTGCGGCCTTGTTGCGGTCTGTCGTGCCGATGTAATTGTCGCTCATGGCACGGGATACGAATCGCACGCCCGCGTTGGGCGAATTCGGGTTTACCCCGGTCTGAACCACCATGCGATCTACCAGTGCCCCCATGCTGTTCGACAGCATGGGGAAAGACGAAGAAGCTGCATTGGCCTTAAGGCTCACGCGGTACGCGCCATGGGCTGTATCAAACGTGCCGCCCGTAGCAGAAAGCAGAGCGGTGCTTGTGGTCAAGTTGCTGCCTGTCCAGCTGGCAGCATCCTTTGTAGATGCGCCAAAGCCGCCGGTGACGTTCACCGTTTCTCCGTCCTGACCGCCCACGATGTGCAATTTTGCACCAGAATCCACAGTAAGGGTGCTGGTGCCCCCGGTTTCACCGGAAAGAGCCACGCCGTTGCCGATGCCCGCAGCATCCACCACAAGCAGAGATTTATCGGCAAAATGTGCGGTGTTGGCCGTGGCAGCTGCGCCGCCCGTGACCCATGTTCCATCCACATTGATGCCACCAGTTGTGCTCAGCGTCTGCGGCGTGCGAAGGGCGAGCGCCGCCGTTATGTCCTGCCCCCACAGGCCCTTTCCGTCACTCTGGTAACGCAGCACTTCTGTGCGCAGCCATTCGACATCTGTGCTGCCCAGCGAAACCATGCTGTTCTGGCCCACGGTCATAAGGGCGTCCACGGTATTGGCGGTGAAGGTCAAACCACCCATGGAAGCGTTTGAAGTGTCACCAGCGGCAGCGAACGGCGGGTCAAAGTTGAGCTGGCCACCGTTCATGTTGACGCCAGTGGCAACAAGGGTGCCACTGCCAGAGCTGCTGCCCACGGCAACCGTAGTGGTAGCGTTGCCAGTGAGTCCCCCGGCAACGGTGTGCGTGCCGTTGATCACATTGATAGTATTGGTGCCGGTTGAGGCGTCAATGCCGCCTTGTAACGTGCCGCCGGTTGAGCCGCCCGCAGGATTGCCCAGCGTCAGTATGCCGCCGTTGAGCGTAACGCCGCTGTCTGCCAGAACATTACCTGAAGCCTGTCCCGTAAGGGTCAAGGCTGCGTTGCCGCTGACAGTGGTTGCGCCAGTAATGCCGCCAACCGTTGCTGCCCCGGAAGCGAGCCCTCCGCTGCCGTTGATGACGGCAGTGGGCGTGGCAAGCCGGGCGTCGCCCACATCCTGCAACGAAGCACCGGAAGTGCTCACCGTGATGCCCTGTACTGTGCCCGTGCTGCCAGCAGCCAAGAGCTTGTCTGACAAAGTTTTGAATTCAGCCAGCGTCATGCCTGAACCGGCATAGCCGTTCAGCAGCAGGGTGCCGCCATTGGCAACATTCACGGCGTGCTGCGTGGCAGAATCTTTGAAGTCATCGCCAGTGGCGTTGACCAGTTCATCATACTTTACCTGCAAGGTGCCCGTACCCGTTACCGCCACGCCCGTGGAACCGGCAGCGTAGGTTGCATTGGCCACGCTGCCATTGACCACAAGTTTGCCGGAATTGGTGGTGCCGCCCACAGTCAACAGGCCGCCGGTCTGATCAAGGTTGTTCACGGTCAGCACAGCGTTACCGCTGACCTTGGCCTGTCCGCCGGTTTGGGTCAGATCGCCAGTCTGCCAGTTGCCGTGCCCAACCTGTAGCGAACCGCCGCTTACAGCCAGAGATGTGGTGGATGTCTGGTTGCCGCCGGGACTGGAATCTGCCCCAAGAAAAACGTTGCTGCCCGTACCAATGCTGAGGCTTGTTCCTTGCAGGAACGCCGTGCCATCAGTGGTGCCTAGCAGTGTGAGCGTGGCGCTGTCGCCACCAGCAACATTAAAAGCAAATGTGCCGTTGCGCATGTCTAGCGAATTCAGCGTGAGCATGCCTTTTTTGAGAGTTGCCGTTCCGCTGGGGGACAGCCCCATGTGCTGGGCGCTGACAGCACCACCGTCCAGGGTGAGGCTGCTGCCAAGCAGGCCCGTGCCCGGTTCGGGACTGAAAGAGCCGAAATGCAGATTTTTCGCAGAAGTTAGTGTCCCGCCAGTGTTAACGGTTACGTCTGACCCGCTCACCTTGGCGTTGCGCGCAATGGCCAGCGTGCCGCCATTGTTCACGTCAATTGTTGTGTAGGTTTCTGCTGCACCGTCCGCTACCTGATGCGTGTCGCTGATGGCGATGGGCGCAGCGGCAACTGCCATGCCGGCACCTCCCATCAAAAATGCGCTAATTGCCACTCCGCCAAGTACATTGAGCATGTGACATTTTTTCAAAATTCCCCTGTAGCGTTGCACGAGCATGCCCAGGGCGCCTTGTGTAAATCGCATGCAATCCTCCTCAGAAATTGTCTGGTTGTGTCCAACCGGCTTCCTTCGTGGAAGCTGGAACAACTTTGTTCTTCCCGTTGCGAGGATTATGCAAAATTAGCCGTCGGTCAATACTCTACTAGCGAATGTGCCGCATTTCATTCAAATCTTGCATTATGCAAGAAATATCATGCCCATTCGGACCGGCTTTTAGGCGGGAGCGTCAACAGCGAGGAATGTCGCAGTGGACGGTATCCATGCGTCTGCAGTACCACACGCGTAACATTCAACGTATTGAGGATGGCTCGCGCCAGCCTGGTGTGCTGCTCGCGCTACGCATGGTGGCCGCAGTAGATGCGGATCCGGGGAAATTTTTTGAAACACTTTTTGAAGAATCCGTCGGCGAAGCGCTCGATGGGGCGTCATTGCCAACCACAAGGGTGAGCGTGACTTACCAGCCACTGGGGGCTGTTGAGGGCCTGAAGAGCATATTTGGTCCGTTACTGGCTCAGGCACGGTTGGCCGTCGGCATGTCGCAGACCGCTATGGCAAAAAGCGCGGGTTATAACCTTCGCAATGTCAACGCGGTGGAAAAGGGGCAACAAGAGCCTGGCGTGATGTCTGCTCTTGCCCTTGTGGCGGCAACGGGGGTCGATATCCGCGAGTTTTTTGATCAGCTGCATCAGGCATCAGCCGCACTCTCCAAAGAGTAATTGCGGCGGGCCGTGGAGATATGGTCAACTGGGTGTTCCTGTGCTAGTGGCAGGGCATGACAGACACAAAAGGGTGCGCAGGTATGTGGCTGTGCTTTGCTCTGGGCGTTACTCTGTGCTTTTTATCCGCCTGCGCTTCCTCCCCTCGGCAAAAAGCCAGTGCTCTTGCGCAAGAGCAGGGATTTGCCGAGCGCCTCTTCTCAACGCAACCGTTTACTTTGTACGGCTTGCTTCGTCCCAGCTTAGCGGCTCACTCCAAAATTTTGCGCGTGTATATTGAAGGCGACGGACACGCCTGGGAGTCACGCACCCGGCCATCTACAGACCCTACGCCGCGCAATCCTACGGCCCTGCGCCTGGCTATGGCCGATCCGGGGCCGGGCCCCGTGCTTTATCTGGCGCGACCATGCCAATATGTTCAGGGCGACGACAGACGGCAGTGTTCAAAGCGCTACTGGACGTCAGCGCGGCTTGGGCCGGAGGTGATTAACAGCCTTGATGCGGCCATTACCCAGGCCAAGGCTGCATGCGGGGCAGAACAGATTGCCTTGGTTGGATTTTCTGGCGGTGGCGGTGCTGCGGCGCTTCTCGCTGCCATGCGGCCGGATGTGGTCTTTCTGGGAACTGTTGCGGGCAATCTTGATATTGATGCTTGGGCAGACCTGCAGGGCGTAAGCCAGCTTGCAGAATCTTTGAATCCAAAGGCGGTGGCTCCATCGCTGCAGCATTTGCCCCAGCGGCATTTAAGCAGCTACACGGACGCGACCATGCCCCCGGAAATCAGCGATGGGTTCTGTCGAGCAGTAACCCAGCCAGAAAGTTGCGTTGTCATTTCAGGCGTGCCACATGGCGGGCCGTGGCAACGTTACTGGGACTACGATTATTCTTCTGGTAAGCCCTGACATCAATTTTAACCGTATTCGTAGCAGTCATTCCGCCATAATTCTCACTGCCAAAGTCAAAAAATCCATTTTTACTGCGTGCCAAGCGCCTAACGATCCTGCAAGGTTTATTCCATGCGGTAGTCTTTATTTGCATCTGTGCGCTGAGGTCATGCTTTTGTAATCAATTACTATATCGGGCTATTACATGCCTATATAGTATGAAAATTACTGGAGGATATTGAACAATGAGCAATTTAGCATCTGAAGCCACAGTTTTTGAGCAGTTGGAGAGAAATCTTCCGCCGGTCTTTTCACGCGAGGAAGCGGCCCGGCAGATGGGGGGACTGCTCAAGGCCAAAACCCTTTCAAACCTTGATGCCACAGGCAACGGGCCGTGGGTAAAAATCCGGATTCGAAAAAAAGTCTGCTATGAGCGCAGAAGCTTCTTGCAATGGCTGCGGCAGTACGTTCAGCAATGAGCGCAAGCAACAGTTGCACTGACGGTTCCGCAAAGGGGGCATGATCCACATCATGCCCCCTTTGCTATTATATGCGGCAATTTTTTTCCCGTTGTGGAATTTTTCAACATTTAAGGCAAAAAGGATGTTTTACCATGGATATGAACAGATTTGTTTACGCTGGAACACCCGATAGAGGTTATGGTCCCTGGGTTTTTATTGAAGACACACCAGAATCGCGCTTACAGGCGCTTGATGAAGGGTATACAGCGTTCTCAACCACAAGCTTCGCTTACGAACCCGAGAAGGGGAAACCTGAGCCAGTTCGTTACGGCGACCTGTGGCTGGACATCGACTGTAAAGAAGCGCCGTTTCTGGCAGTGATTGCGGCACGCACGTTTATCACGGATTTGGCCAGTGCTTACGATGGTTTTGACCCAGCCATGCTCGATTACTTCATGAGCGGCAGCAAAGGGGTTCATATCCGCATTCCAGCTGAAATTTTTGGCGGCGAAAACGGGCACCCATTCCTGCCCCGGTTGCATCACAAGATGCTTGAAAGGCATTTTTCGCATCCCCCCCACAACCAGGCGCTAGGATTACTGGCTCTAGGAGAATCTGTGCCCGCGAAGCTTAAGGATAAAACTGTCGGCGACCTTGTTGATGAAAGCCTGTATTGCATGGGCAAGGGGCATCTGCTGCGTGCTCCCAATGTCAGGCGGCCTGACGGGCGCTACAAGGTGCAGGTCAGCGTAGAAACATTTTTTGACCGGGATATTGATTCCCTGCTTGATCTGACGCGAGAACCCGGAACAGCCTCAATGCGGGTAGTTGCCCCGGTCGCGACGGGGATGGCGGACCTTTACGACCATGTCCTGATAAACTGGCAATCTTTAGACCCACGCAGCTACAATCTTCAGTCTCTTTCAGAATGCCAGTTTATGCGCCACTGTCGCGAAGATGCCCAGATGTTGAGCGAACCTGAGTGGTTTATGATGCTGCGGGCGTTGGCCCCTTTGGGTAAAAAGGGGCTTGAGCTGGCTCAGGAATACAGCCGCCCCCACCCTGAATATTCGGCGCAAAAAACGCGTGCCAAGTTTTTGCATGCTCTGAATAAGGGTTACCCAGCCAACTGCGAGGAAATTCAGACAGTTTTTCAGTGTAGCCCTCGCTGCAAGGTTCGCAGCCCTCTTGACTTGGAACGCAAGCGCCAGAGCGATGCCGTGGTCGCGGCTGAGTCTTTCTGTCTGGAGAAAGACGGCCTGTACTATTCCGCATCGCGTGGCGCATTGGAAGGCGACAGTTTCAAAGTGAGCAGCCCCATACGTGTGCTAGGAAAAATGCGCAATACGGACGGCACAGGGTGGGCAAGGTTGGTGGATTTGGTAACACCAGACGGCAGGAACAAAAAACTGGATATTGCCATGAGGGACTGTGTGGGACGGGGGGATAATGTACTAGCCCTGCTTTGCGATAATGGCCTTGAGCTGACCGGCGGAAAGATGGGGAAGTTTGTCATGGATTACCTACGCCTTGCCGCTACGGATAAGGTCTTCATCAACGTGGAACGTCTGGGGTGGCATGGCAACCGGTATGTCCTTCCAGATGCGATTTTTGGCGAGGGGGGAAACGAAGAAATCAACTACACGCAGGAAAACAGTTTGTTCAAATGCTCTGGCGGGCTTGGGCAGTGGCAGGAGCACATTGGGCGTTATTGCCGAGGCAATACCCTGTTGATGCTGGTTTCAGCTTTTGCCTTGACTGGGCCGCTTCTGCATATTTGTGGGGTTGAGGGGGGAGGGTTGCATCTGTTCGGCCCTTCATCAACAGGCAAGACGACGTTGGCTCTGTTGGCGGGTAGTCTTTGCGGAGGCAATGAAAACAAGGGGTTTGTGCGGCAGTGGCGCAGTACGCACAACGCTATCGAGCATACCGCAGTTCAGCACAATGACGGCCTGCTGGTCATGGATGAAAGCGGGCAAGCCACAGCCGACACCGTTGCCCAGACGATTTACATGTTGTCCAACGGCCAGGGCAAGGAGCGCATGCGGGCCGATGCCACGCAGCGCAAAGCCTACCAGTGGCGAGTCCAGCTGTTTTCCACAGGCGAATTGACAATGGACGAAAAGATTGAAGAAACGGGAAAATTTCGCGCGATGGCGGGTCAGAATGTTCGCGTTGTCAATCTCCCTATTGATCGTGGGGCCGGTAAAAATTCTTATTCCTGTTTGCATGGCTTCGAAAACCCCGCGTCCCTGAGTGAGCATTTAAAGGATGCCACGAGGCATTTCTACGGTACGCCCCTTAGGGCCTTTTTGACGGACTTGTGTGGTACTAGCAATCAGGAACTGGATGCTAATGGGGCTGATATCAAAGAAAACATCGAAAAGTTTGCCAAGTTATACTGTCCTGATGGTTCGTGCGGCCAGGTTCGTCGAGTTGCTGTAAAATTTGGCCTGATAGCCGCTGCGGGCATGTTCGCAGCGAAAAACGGCATTCTGCCCTGGACGCCGGACGAATCCCGTGACGCTGTGGCGGAATGGTTCCGAATCTGGCTTGAAGGGCGCGGTGGCGTCGGCAATCTGGAAATCATGAAGGCGCTTGACCGCTTCAAGGACTTCTTCGCACGCCACGGCAGGAGCCGTTTTGTTGAGGTGAATGGTTTGGGAGAAAATATGCGCGACCTTGCGGGCTACCGGTGGGAAGACAAGGGGGAACAGAGGTTTTTTATGATCACCCCGGCCTTCAACGACCTTGCCAAGGGAGTAAACAAGCATGAGCTGTTAGAGCACATGAAACAGCAGGGCTGGCTTTTGACGAGCGGCAAGGGGAGCCTTGTGACCACAAAGTGGATCAGCGGGCGTAACGTTCGCGGTTACGGTTTTATCCCGTCTGCATGGGAGGGTATGGCTGGAAATATTGAGCTGAAGCCCCAGGTAAAAGCGGGGGACATGGAATTTGGCGGGGAGTTTTAACCTGTGCGGCGCACAAAAGTGTTTGTGCGGTTTTTAGCCTGAAAAATCAGTATATTGCAGAGTTTTCAGTCGCCACACAAACGCACAGCCGCGCAATGGTTTTTTACCATGACGCGGTTTCAAGTTCAAAGTGCAACACCCAGTCCTTGGGTATTGGCGTCTTCTA